>Ga0163150_10000006_pt1 | contig 456947 bp, 358 predicted proteins | sample OliLakLV19P2IB_FD_148628 | JGI IMG/M metagenome (GOLD analysis project Ga0163150, IMG submission 148628) | Freshwater microbial mat bacterial communities from Lake Vanda, McMurdo Dry Valleys, Antarctica - Oligotrophic Lake LV.19.P2.IB | ecosystem: Environmental > Aquatic > Freshwater > Lake >... | reverse complement strand
GTACAACGAAGAGAAGCCTCACCAAGGAATAAAAGGACTCACACCCACTGGATATGAAAGGAAGATTAAGTCACAATTAATGTATAACTAACCCTGGAAAACGGTCAATCTTATTCAGGACTCTACAGTAGTTGAACCTGAAACCTTGAACCTTGAACTTTGAACTTGGAACCCGGAACCGATTCCCGCGTTCACCATTCAATTTCACTAAGCCCTTTGCGCTTTAGATAATCGTTGGTTTTACTGAAATGTTTGTTGCCAAAGAATCCCCGATCTGCAGAAAAGGGCGACGGGTGTGCCGACATCAGCACGCAGTGTTTGGACTTGTCAATTATCTCCCCCTTCTTCTGAGCGTAAGCTCCCCAGAGCAGAAAAACCACACCCTCTTTGCTGTCAGAAATCTGGCGGATGACCTGATCGGTAAATGTTTCCCATCCCTTGTTTTGATGTGAACCCGGAGTGCCGGCGCGCACCGTAAGGGTGGCATTGAGCAAGAGCACTCCCTGTTGTGCCCACCGATCCAGATTTCCCGACGTCGGGATGGGCTTGCCCAGATCTATTTTGATCTCCTTGAAGATGTTCATCAGGCTGGGAGGAATCCGCACCCCGTCGCGGACGGAAAAGCACAATCCGTTGGCTTGCCCGGGGCCGTGATACGGATCCTGCCCGATGACAACCACCTTGGTGCGCTCAAAAGGGCATCTGTCAAAGGCGTGGAAAATCTCCTTTCCGGGAGGATATACCGTATTGGTCTGGTATTCCAGTTTTACAAACGCAATTAGCGCTTTGAAATCAGGAGTATCAAACTCGGCCAGCAGCCTGCTTTTCCATGATTCACCAATTCTGACATCCATATTATTCGTTGACCAATTCACCCCCCACAACGGTGAAAATAGAAAAAAATGATATTTTTGACTGGAATGGTCACTGAAGTCACGAAAGGAATTAAAGTAACGGTTGAAACGGAGTACCAACCCTCCTACTCAAGCCCGAGTCAATATCACTATGTGTTTACGTACCGGATTACCATTGAAAACAATGGGGACTTCACCATTCAGCTCAAACGCAGAAAATGGAACATTTTCGATGCCGGGTTCCTTTCCCGCGAGGTAGAGGGGGATGGCGTGGTAGGTCAACAACCGGTGTTGGAGCCTGGTCAGACGCATCAATACGTTTCCGGATGCAACCTGAAATCAGGCATTGGAAAGATGGTAGGTACGTACATGATGGAACGTGTGGTGGACGGTACGACGTTCCCGGTTAACATCCCTGAATTCAGCATGGTCGCTCCCATGCGGTTGAATTAGTCTGGTACTAAACGATTTTCTGTGGCCACTTTTCATCAGGTAAAGTCTTTTATCCGTCATTGGCTTTTCGAAGTGGACGATCACTCCGTGCACTCTCCTTATTTTTATGATTTGTATACAAAGGTTGTTGCAAAACGGAATCGTTCCGACCATCCTGTTCTCGAAGACCTCCGCCGCGATCTTGAAGCAAACAAAACGATGCTTTCTATCGAAGAGCTTGGTTCCGGAAGCAGGCAGGAATCACCAAGGAAACGGACCATAGGCGAGATTGCTCGCACCAGCCTTTCTCCTTTTCCAGTGGCGATGTTCTACCTCGACCTGTTGTACTTCATGGAGGCTACACGGGTGGTCGAGTTGGGCACTTCCCTGGGTCTCACCACCTTGTTCCTGGCGCAGAAAAAGGATGCCATGATCTACACATTTGAAGGTTCTCACGACCTGGCCAACGTAGCACTCACGAATTTTGAATGGTCCGGCAAGAAGAACATCCAACTTATCGAAGGCAATATCGACAAGACCCTGCATCAATTCCTGGAGCCAACTGACAAGGTAGACTTCGTGCTGGTAGACGCGAACCACCGCTATGTTCCCACGCTGGATTACTATCACCAGCTTTCCAGGCGCCTGAAGGCCAACAGCCTGATGATCATCGACGACATCCACAGGTCGGAAGAAATGGAGAAGGCATGGCATGAAATCCGGCACGATACGCTCGTTTACGGCAGCGTAGACCTGTTCCGGTGCGGCCTCTTGTGTTTTGACCCTGCCCTCAACAAACAACACTATACCTGGTCCTTGAAATAAGGTGTACGCGGATTAACTTGCGCACAAAAAAAATCCATGGAGTCAAAAGAAGGAACAGAGCCGAAGAAAACCAGCAAGGCAGGCATCCTTATCGCGGTGCTGTTCATCCTTGTACTTATCCAGAGTGTAAAGATCTATTTTGACTATCAGGACAAGGCGGAGATAACCGAGCAAAAGGCGGACGTGGAGGAGGATTTGGCCGGCACCATGCAGCGGCTTAAGGAAATCCAGACGGAGCTCGATCTCAAGATTGAAGAGATCAAGAAACTAGGAGGTGATTTCAGTGACTTGCAAAAAGCAAAGGGAGAAGTTGATGCCCAGCTCAAGCGGAGCGTCACCCGGAGTTCCAAGGCCATCAAGGAGTTGAAAGACCGTGTCGAAGGCTATGAAGAATTGCTTAAGATCAAGGACGACGAGATCGAAACACTGAAGGCGACCAACAAGTCCCTGTTCAGCGAAAACCGTCAGCTCAAGACGCAGAAGAATGTCCTGAATGATTCCATCACCCGCCTGGCCACCACCAAGGACGAGCTCGCCGGGAAGGTTGCTCTCGCCAGCCAACTGAAGGCGGAGAATGTGACCATTGTATCGGTCAATTCACGTGGGAAGGAGCGTGATTCCCCATTCCGGGCACGGCAGCTGGAGAAGCTGAAGGTGGAGTTCAACCTGGCCGATAACAAAGTTGCCCCCATTGAAGGGAAGAAGATCATGATCCGCGTGGTGGACGAAAACGGGCAGGTCATTTTCGATGTGGCGAAAGGCTCCGGGACCTTCATGATCAATAACAAAGAGGTGTTTTATACCTCCGGTCAGGAGATTCTGTTCGACAATACCCGCCAAAAACTGAGCTTTATCTACGACAAGGGGTCGGAGTATGCTTCCGGCACATACACGATCGAAATCTATGCGCAGGATTACCTCATAGGAAGCGCCCCATTCACGGTGAAATAGGACGTTTGATGCCCCGGGGGGCAATTTCACGTGGAAACGGGGATTCATCGCGATTCAGGATAAATTCAGGTCATTTCCATCAGAAATGGCTAAAAATCCCAAAAAACCCGTTAGTTTTGCACCCTTATTTTAAAACCAAATAATACATGAACAACTACGAGACGGTATTCATTTTAAATCCCGTTTTGTCTGAGGACCAGGCAAAGGATGCTGTCGATAAGTTCGTGAAGGTGTTATCCGGAAACAAGGCCAACGTTATCAATGTTGAGCAGTGGGGACTGAAGAAGATGGCGTATCCCATCCAGAAAAAGTCCACCGGATTTTACAACCTCGTCGAATTTACGGCACCTCCCGAAACCATTGCAACCCTTGAGACAGAATTCAGAAGGGATGAGTCAGTCATGCGCTTTCTGACCATCAGCCTCGACAAGTTTGCGGTAGCGTACAACACGCGCCGCCGCAAGGGTGAGTTTAACAGGAACAAAGACAAAAAAGCAGCACAACCTAAGAGAGAAAGAGAGGAGGCACGCGCATGACACTAGTAAACGAACCCATCAAGCGGGCTGAGATGAAGCCCAAGTATTGCCGCTTCAAGAAGAACGGCATTCGCTACATTGACTACAAGGACCCTGATTTCCTCATGAAGTTTGTCAATGAGCAGGGAAAGATCCTGCCCAGCAGACTCTCCGGAAACAGCTGGAAGTATCAGAAAAAAGTTGCTCAGGCTATCAAGCGTGCACGCCACATCGCGTTGCTGCCGTACCTGGGTGATGCATTGAAATAACCTTTAAGACAGATACCCATGGAAGTAATATTGAAGGAAGACGTTACGGGTCTTGGATATAAGAACGACGTCGTAAAGGTCAAGGCGGGTTACGGAAGGAATTACCTGATCCCAACCGGCGTTGCCCTCATTGCCAACGAAGGAAACAAGCGGATGACCGCGGAGAACGTGCGCCAGATGGCTCACAAGGCCGCCAAAATCAAGGATGAAGCTTCGGCGCTCGCAGAGAAGATTGGAGACATGGTCATTGAACTGAAGACTAAAGCCGGCGAGACCGGTAAAATCTTTGGAGCCATTACCTCACTCCAGGTCTCGGATGCGCTGAAGGCCAAAGGATTTGAGGTTGAACGCAGAAAAATTTCTTTTAAGGAGCAACCCAAGCAACTTGGTACGTACATCGCACACCTCGATCTTCACAAAGAGGTGCAGCACGATGTTACGGTAACCGTTGAAGCCGAGTAATTCATCAGACCAGAAACAGAAAGCCACCTTCGGGTGGCTTTTTTTTGCCCCTGCCCTATTTCTCCTCAATCTGGTTAACCAATTGGGCATACCAGGCCTCCCCATATTTCCTGATCAGCGGGTCCTTCAGGAACTTGTACAAGGGCACCTGCAGCGAGCGTCCGAGTTTGCATGCTTCGGAACAGACGGTCCACTTGTGATAATTGACAGCCTCAAAATCCTTCTTCTTGGTAATTCGTATTGGGTACAGGTGACACGACATCGGCTTCCGGAAGGTCGTCTTCCCATCGAGGTACGCTTGTTCAATACCACACTTCAGAATCCCTTTCGCGTCGTAGTGGGAGTACGCGCATTCCTTCCCTCCGATCGTAGGTGTTGAAAAATCCCCGTCCTCATCAAGGATATACGGCCCCTGGTCCGCAATGGACTGCTTCCCCTCCGTTGTGAGGTACGGCCCGACGGCCTCCTGGATCTGGTGCATCACGGCCAACTCATCTTCTTCCAGCGGCGCTCCCAACTCCCCCTCTACGCAGCACGCCCCCTTGCATTTTTCCAAGTGGCACACAAACTCCACCGTTTTGATATCATCCGAGACCAGCACCTCGCCAACCTGCATCATCTTCTTTCCGGGTTTTGATTTCTTTTCCTTGTGGATCACGCCTGCGCCATTTTTCTTGAAGAATTGCCGCAATATAATCCTTTCTCCGGGTCGTCGAATGCTCCCATCGTACGGATTTCGCCCAGCTAGAAAATGCCTGTTGATGGCGCATCCCGTTGAGCATAAGACCTGTATGTGCAGGGGGTTTAAGTCGAATTATCCTGGCATCCTCAGAAATGGAGTCATCGGTGAGGCACACCGCATCGCGCACAGCCCATGCAATCCTTCATCGGTCGCAGCGAACAGAAATCCGGACAAATTTTAAATTAATAGCGGCCAACTTTCAGTTCAATCCCACACACGGGTTAACTTTGTTGCGAATTTTTTGATGGAATATCTAGACAATCTCAATCCCCCGCAACGTGAAGGGGTCATAAACACGGAAGGGCCCTGCATGATCATCGCCGGTGCCGGTTCAGGAAAGACCCGTGTACTGACGTACCGCATCGCCCACCTGATTAAAAGCCAGGGTGTTGATCCGTTCAACATCATGGCCCTCACGTTTACCAACAAAGCCTCCCGTGAAATGCGCGCACGCGTCGAACGGGTGGTGGGCCAGGATGCCCGCAACCTCTGGATGGGCACGTTCCATTCTGTCTTTGCGCGGATTCTGCGGGCGGAAGCACACCACCTGGGGTACCCCAACAGTTTCACCATTTACGACACCGATGATTCCAAATCGCTGATCAAGCAAGTGGTTCGGGAAATGAAACTGGACGAAACACAATACAAAGCGAGTACCGTCTTTAACCGTATCTCCTCTGTCAAAAACCGGCTTGTCTCCTGGCAGGAATACAACAGCAATGCGATGCTGATGGGCGATGACGCTGCCAACATGCGGCCCGCCATCGGAACCATCTTTAAGAATTATGCCCTCCGCTGCTACAAGTCGGGCGCCATGGATTTTGACGACCTGCTTTTCAATACCGACAAGCTCTTCAAAGAACACCTGGAAGTTCTCAATAAATACCAGCACCGCATCCGCTACATCCTCGTCGACGAGTTCCAGGATACCAACCTTTGCCAATATTTTATCATCCGAAAGCTTTCCTCGGTCGCTCAGAATATTGCGGTAGTGGGTGACGACGCCCAGAGCATCTATGCGTTTCGCGGCGCCGACATCAGCAACATTCTAAATTTTGAGAAAGATTACCCGGACCTGCGCATCATTAAGCTGGAGCAGAATTACCGCTCCACCAAAAACATTGTGCATGCGGCCAACTCGGTCATTGCCAAAAACAAGGCACAGCTCCCAAAAGATATCTGGACGTCCAATGAGGAAGGCAACCTGATCGAACTCATCAAGGCCGTCTCCGACAACGAAGAAGGAAAACTCATTGCCACTTCCATTTTCGAAGAGAAGATGCAGCATCAACTGAAGTTCAGCGACTTCGTGATCCTGTATCGGACAAACAGCCAGAGCCGGGCCATTGAAGAAGCCTTGCGGCGGATGAACATCAAGTACAAGGTGGTGGGCGGCCTTTCATTTTATCAGCGAAAGGAAATCAAGGACCTCCTCGCCTACCTGCGGTTCTCCGTCAACCAACAGGACGAGGCTTCGTTCCGGCGAATCATCAACCTGCCGAAGCGGGGAATCGGAGACTCTACGGTTGATAAAATTATCGTAGGGGCTAATGATCATGCCATTTCCATCTGGGAGGTCCTACAGAATGCACCGTCCTTCGTGGGCGCGCGCGCAGCAAATCCCATCGAGGATTTCGTCGCCATGATCAAGCGGTTTCAGGTAGAAATAGAGCGGACCGATGCCTATGAGGCTGCCGCGGAAATTGCGAAGAGCTCAGGGCTCCTCCGCGAGTTGTACACCGACAAGACCGTCGAGGGTCTGAGCCGGTATGAAAACGTGCAGGAATTGCTTAATGCGATCAAAGAGTTTACCGACGACCCGGAGCGTGAAGACAAGGGGCTGGGGGCGTTCCTTCAGGAAGTGTCACTCCTCACCGGACAGGACGAAGACAAAGACAAGGACCCGGAGAAAGTGACGTTGATGACTATCCACATGGCCAAAGGGTTGGAATTCCGTTACGTGTACGTGGCAGGGATGGAGGAAGACCTGTTCCCTTCCCAAATGATGCTTAGCAGCAGGGCGGAACTGGAAGAGGAAAGACGGCTGTTTTACGTGGCTATAACCCGTGCCCAAAAGCGATTATTCCTTTCTTATGCACTTACACGGTATCGATTCGGAAGGCTAAAAAACTGCGAGCCAAGCCGCTTTCTGGATGATGTGGATGCGCAGTACATCAAGGTCAGCACCAAATATGCCGGGATCCATTCCGAGCCGGCGAGCAACGCACAGTTTGCGAAGAGTTTTGTTTCGGGAATGAAAAAGACGATTCGGTCACAACCCGTCGCCAAGGTGAGCAATTACAAAGCGCCGTCGGACTTTGCGCCCAGCGATACCTCCGGACTCCAGGAAGGGATGCGGGTGGAACACCCAAAATTTGGCTTCGGACAGGTAACAAAACTCGACGAAACAGGCGCTGACCGGAAGGCCAGGATCCAGTTTGAAGATTTTGGAGAGAAGACCTTATTGCTTAGTTTTGCCAAGCTAAAAATACACGAGAACTAGCTTTCCACTGCGGAAAGACACATATCCTCCAATCAAAAAGATGAATTTAGAATACAACTCACAGCGGCAGCATATTATCCTGAAAGAGTACGGCAGAAACGTTCAAAACCTCGTAGCCTATATCCGCACCATCGAGGATAAGGAAAAGCGTACAGAACTGGCCTACACGCTGATAGAGCTTATTAAGCAGCTTAACCCCACGGTACGTGAATCCGTAGAGAACCCCCAGCGGCTTTGGGACGATTTACTCATCATTGCAGATTTTGACCTTGACGTGAACAATCCTTTCAGCCCTCCGGATAAAGACATCCTGAGCAAGCGTCCAATGACAGTCCCTTATCCGCAAACCGATGTTCGCTACAAGCATTACGGAAAAAACATTGAGCGGCTCGTTAAAGAAGCAATGAAGAAAGAGGATCCTCAGGAACGGGAAGATCTGGTGATCTACCTGGGTAAGCTGATGAAAACCTTTTACGGCAACTGGAACAAAGAAGTACTCGATGATTCCGTCATTCTCAGGGACATTCAATTGATGTCGGGCGGGAAGTTGACTATGAGCCTCGACAAAGTGCGTGAAGACAACCTCTTCGAAAAACTATACCGCGAAACTAAAAAGCCCAGACCGCAGGGCAGCCACTCCAATCAGCGCCAGGGCGGCGGCGGCGGGCGATCCTTCAAAAAGCGATTCAACCCCCACCGCAGAAGAGACCAATGAGTTCATTTCGGATTCAGGGCGGCAAGCGCCTGTCGGGAGAAATTGTTCCGCAAGGAGCAAAAAACGAAGCGCTCCAGATTCTCTGCGCCACCCTCCTGACTTCCGATCCCGTTACTATTCACAACATCCCTGACATCCTCGATGTCAACAAGCTCATCGAACTGCTTGGCGATCTCGGCTGTAAGGTCGAGAAGCTGGAGAATCAGTCTTGGCGATTCACAGCGTCATCCATCCAGACAAAGCATCTTGAAACAGAGTCGTATCGGCAGAAGGCAGCATCCCTTCGCGGATCCGTCATGTTGCTGGGCCCCATTCTCGCACGGTTTGGCAAAGCCAGCATTCCAAAACCGGGTGGGGATAAGATCGGGCGCCGTCGGCTAGACACGCACTTCCTCGGATTTCAGAACCTCGGCGCAAAATTCAACTTCGACGCTGCCGGAAATTTGTTTCATATCGACGCTTCCGAGTTAAAGGGAAGTTACATGTTGCTGGACGAGGCCTCCGTAACCGGAACGGCTAATATTCTGATGGCCGCTGTCCTCGCCAAAGGGACCACGACAATTTATTATGCGGCGTGCGAGCCTTACCTCCAGCAGCTCTGTGCGATGCTTAACCGCATGGGTGCAAAGATTACCGGCATCGGTTCCAACATGCTCACCATTGAAGGCGTCTCCAAACTCCAGGGGACCGAACACACACTGCTTCCTGACATGATCGAGATCGGCAGTTTTATCGGACTTGCCGCCATGACTCAATCTGCTATCACCATCAAGAACTGCAGGCTGGATATGCTCGGCATTATCCCTGATACGTTCAAGCGCCTCGGCATCGCCATGGAATTCCGGGGCGACGACATCCATGTACCAGCTCAGGATCATATTGAAATTGAGAGTTTTATTGACGGATCCATTCTCACCATCTCCGATGCGCCCTGGCCGGGCTTTACCCCAGACCTGATCAGCGTGGCGCTAGTCGTAGCAACTCAGGCCAAGGGAACGGTTCTGATCCATCAGAAAATGTTTGAAAGCCGTTTGTTCTTCGTGGATAAACTCATTGATATGGGCGCCCAAATCATCCTGTGCGACCCGCACCGGGCCACCGTCAACGGCCTCGACCGCAAGTACCCCTTACGGGGAATCAAAATGGCATCACCGGATATCCGGGCAGGAGTTGCCCTATTAATTGCTGCCTTGTCTGCGCAGGGAGAAAGTGAGATTTCCAATGCGGAGCAAATTGACAGAGGCTACCAGAATATTGAAGGCAGACTAAAAAAACTCGGCGCAGAAATCGTGCGGGTTAGCTAGCAGATCATCCGCCGAATCCCCGGCTCCTTCCTTTCTACAAATCAATTTTTATTGCCACCGGGCAATGGTCTGACCCATGGTGCTCGTTGTAGATCATCGCGTCTTTCACCGCCACCGTCATCCGGTTGTCCACCAGGAAATGATCAATCCTCCATCCTACGTTTTTGTCACGCCCAAACGTAACATAGTTCCAGTAGGAATACTTCACCTCTTTTGGATAGAAGTGTCGGTAGGTATCCACCAACCCGCTTTCCAGCAGCCGGCTGAATCCGTCGATCTCGCGCTGGGTGTACCCCGCCGACTTGTCATAGTTGTCCTTCGGCCGGGCCAGGTCAATGGCGTCGTGCGCTACGTTGAAGTCGCCGCATGCAATCACCGGCTTCCTCTTTCTTAACCAGGCCAGGTAGGAACAAAACTCTGCATCCCACCGCTCGCGGAAATCAAGACGTGACAGCCCATCTCCTGAATTCGGTGTATAGACCGTCACCACGAAATAATTCATGAATTCCGCTGTCACGATCCGCCCTTCCTGATCGAATTCTTCGATACCGATATCGTATGTCACATGGAGCGGCTTCTCGCGGGAGATGATTGCAGTGCCGGAATATCCTTTCCGTGCTTTGGAAGAGTTCACATACACGTGGTACCCCTTCATCGCGCGCAACGCATCCATGGCCTCCTCTTCCCCTGCTTTTGTTTCCTGGAGGCACAATATGTCGGGACCCATTTCCGAAACCGCATCGAGAAATCCCTTTTTTACGATGGCACGTATGCCATTCACATTCCACGAAACAAAATGAAGTTGGGCCATTGGCTAGAATTTATGTCTGACAAATGCCTCAATCGCTTCGTACTCCGCCAGGCCAAGCTGGTTGTACGCAATGGCCGTAGCGTGGTTGCGGTCCTCCGCGCGAACCCAGAATTCCCGCTGGTCGTTTCCAGGAAACAACGCGCTGTCCTTTTGTGACTGGTGCTTGAATACCGCCTTTCGCTTTCGCAATAGTTCGTCCGGGCTGAGCGGGACGGCCATTTCAATCTGATCGATGTCCCATTCCTGCCAGGCACCGCGGTAAAGCCACAAGTAGCAGTCCTTCATCCAGGTTCTTTTTTTCAGTTGCCCCACTGCTTCGAAGATGGCTGAAAGGCAAACCCGGTGTGTCCCGTGCGGGTCTGACAGGTCTCCGGCAGCATAGATCTGGTGCGGCTTAATCTCCTCCAGGAGGTCCACAATTATCTGAATGTCTTCTTTTCCAAGTGGCCGCTTCTTCACTTTCCCGGTCTCATAAAACGGCATGTCTAGGAAGTGCGCTTGTGAATCAGGGATCCCGGTGTACCGGCAACCTGCTTTTGCTTCCCCCCGCCGAATCAGCCCTTTTATGGTAAGGACTTCCGGGCTGTCCACATCTCCCGGTTTCTTTCCCTTGATAGACGCCACTATTTTCTTGTAGAACTTTTCACCATCCGATTTCTTCAGGCCGAAGGCATCGTTAAAGTCCCTGACAAAATCAGCAAGTCGGATCGCATCATCATCAAATACAGCAATGTTCCCTGACGTCTGGTACGCCACGTGCACTTCATGGCCCTGGTCTACCAACCGGATGAATGTGCCGCCCATCGAAATCACATCGTCATCGGGGTGCGGGCTGAATATGACGATTCGCTTGGGGAATGGTTTCGCCCGCTCGGGCCGGTTTGTGTCGTCTGCCTTGGGCTTTCCACCCGGCCATCCCGTGATGGTATGTTGTAAGTGGTTAAACACTTTGATATTAACACGATACGATGATCCAAACTCGGTGACAATGTCGCCCATGCCATGCTCCATGTAGTCATGATTGGTCAGCTTAAGAATGGGCTTGTTTAGCGTTTGACACAGCCAAACCACCGCCTTGCGGATCAGCTTCTCGTTCCAGGTGCACTCCGTCAGCAACCACGGAGTCTTTATGCGTGTCAGCTGCGAAGAGGCTGCTTCGTCCAGGACAACCAGTGCATCCGCGTGCCGTTGCAGATAGGTGGATGGCACCTGGTCGGTCACAGGCCCCTCTACGGCACGCTGTACAATCCATGCCTTTCCTTCTCCCCAAGCCATCATGATCGTGCGTCGGGCCTTGAGGATAGTTCCAACACCCATGGTCAGGGCGCGCTGGGGCACATTTTCTTCACCATAGAAATCACTCGCAGCATCGATCCGCGTTACCTGATCGAGCGTGATCATCCGCGTGCCGGACCGTTCGGAAGAACCGGGCTCGTTGAAGCCGATATGACCGGTTCGTCCGACTCCAAGGATCTGAATATCAATTCCACCAGCGGCCTCAATCTTCCTGTCGTAGGCCTTACAAAAAGCGGCTGTCTTCTCTTTCGGAAGCATGCCGTCTGGTATGTGGATATTCTTCTTCTCAATGTTTACATGGTCGAATAAATGTTCGTGCATGAATCGGACATAACTCTGCAGGGAATCAGGCCGAATGGGATAATACTCATCCAGGTTGAATGTGATAACGTTCTCAAAGCTGAGCCCTTTCCGGTGCATCGCAGCCAGTTCGGCATAAACCCGCGTCGGTGTGGATCCGGTCGCGAGACCAAGCACACACATCTTCTTTTCCCGTTGCCGTTGTCGGATGAGGGAAGCGATTTCCTTTGCGACGAAAACAGAGCCTTCCTCGGAGGTGATGAATACGCTTGTGGGGATTTTTTCTACCGAAGCATCCAGGATCATGGTGTCATATTGAATTTGGTAAATTTACTTTTTCCCACCATTGTTCTGAATAAAATCACCATAACTTTAAGGCATGAACCTCCGCACTGAACTCAATGTCCGACCATCGGCCTGGAGCATCGGACTGCGCGACCCGGTTCTTACGGCTGGTTCCTGCTTTGCAGACATAATCGGACGACGCCTGGTTGCCAATAAGTTTAAATCGATGGTTAACCCCTTCGGAACAACCTACCACCCCCTGGCTATTCATAAACTTCTCTCCTACGCCATCTATCAGGAAGCTCCGGCGCCCCATACGTATCTTGAGAATCAGGACATTGCCTACAACTATGATTTTCACTCCTCGTTGTCGGCATTGGGTCGGCCAACGCTGCAAAAAACAATACAGGAACTAATCGGCATCACGCACTATTTTATAAAGGACTGCCGATTTCTTCTCCTCACTTACGGTACCGCATGGGTTTATGAACGCGTCGACACCGGGGAGGTCGTGGCCAACTGCCACAAGATGAATGCCTCGCTGTTCACCCAACGCCTGGCAACCGTAGAAGAGATAACGTCCTCCGCGGTGGAGGTAGTGAACGCTATCAGGAGCATCAACCCTTCCGTAAGAGTCATTCTCACGGTGAGCCCGGTTCGGCACGTAAGAGATACACTGCCGCTCAATAGTTTGAGTAAATCCACACTGCGGGTTGCGTGCCATGAAATCTCGCAGGCAATCGCAGACACGGAGTATTTCCCGGCTTATGAAATACTGATGGATGACCTGCGCGACTACCGCTTCTATCGTGATGATCTCATTCACCCGACCGAATTGGCTGAAGATATTATCTGGCTGAAGTTTGGAGATGCATTCTTTGACAAAGACACAAAGGCCTTCATCAAGCAGTGGGAACATGTGCTGGAAAATCTCGCACATAAACCTTTTCACCCGGGTCGCCCATCTCACAGACAATTTCTTGTCAAAACCCTCGATGAACTCAACCAGCTGAGTGCCCACGTTAACGTCGCCCATGAGATTGAACAAGTAAAATCCATGCTTATGGAATCTCCAATTGATCCGTAATGGAAGCGTCTAAAGAGAACCAATCGCCTAACCGGCTGGTCAAGGCAACGAGTCCCTATCTTCAACAGCATGCGTACAACCCGGTTGACTGGCATGAATGGGGTGAGGAAGCGCTTCAGAAAGCGAAGAACGAAGACAAACCCATTCTGGTAAGCATCGGGTACTCTTCCTGCCACTGGTGCCATGTCATGGAGCGCGAGTCCTTCGAAAACCCCGACGTTGCTTCGATCATGAATGAACACCTGGTTTGCATCAAGGTGGATCGTGAGGAGCGGCCCGACATCGACCAGGTGTATATGGATGCCGTTCAGGCCATGGGGCTAAACGGCGGATGGCCGCTGAATGTTTTTTTGACGCCGGAGCAAAAACCATTCTTTGGCGGAACGTATTTCCCTCCCAAAAACTGGGTCCAGCTTATCCTCCAGCTCGCAAAAGCCTTCCAACAGCGAAGAGAGGAAATCGACCGATCAGCAGAAGACCTCACCGTGCACCTGGCATCCAGCGACTTGTCACGTTTTGCATCCGAAGAAGGACCCTTTGAGCGCCAAGACTTTGATGCCACTTTCTCTATTCTGACGTCAAGATTCGACACAGTCTTCGGCGGCCTTGACAAGGCACCCAAATTCGTCATGCCTTCCATCTGGATGTGGCTCCTTCGGTACCATCACCTGAGCCAAACCAAGGGCGCACTGGACATGGTCTTGCTTACGCTTCGGCAACTGGCAATGGGTGGAATATATGACCAGCTCGGGGGCGGCTTCGCCCGGTACTCCGTAGACGGACGATGGTTTGCACCCCATTTTGAAAAAATGCTCTATGACAACGCGCAGTTGATGAGCCTGTACGCCGAGGCATACCGGGTTTCTCCTGACCCCTTGTTCCGCGATACGGTGGTTGAAATCAATCAGTGGCTGAACACAGAAATGACCCATCCCGACGGGGGATTCTATTCGGCTCTGGATGCCGACTCGGAAGGGGAAGAAGGGAAATTCTACACCTGGACGGAAGCGGAGCTGGACAAGATCCTGGGCGATGAATCCGGGCAGTTCAAGTCAATCTACCAGGTAACATCCGGAGGAAACTGGGAGAAAGGCTGGAATATTCTTTTCCGAAAAAACACAGAGCCAGAGGGAGAATGGCTGGAGGATTGCAAGAAGAAATTGCTCCGCGAACGCAGCAAGCGCATCAGACCGGGACTGGATGACAAAGTGATTGCGGGATGGAATGCCATGATGATTCAGGGCCTGCTGGATGCATACGATAGCTTTGGCGACAACCAGTTCCTGGAGCAGGCAGAGAATGCCATCGCTTTTCTGGAAAACAATATGATGGATGGCCCTCGGTGCCAGCGGACATTCAAGGCAAAAGCAAGTGAAACCGAAGGATTCCTTGAAGACTATGCCTACCTGACCCAGGCATACCTTTCCCTCTATCAATCAACATTCAATGACGCGTGGCTCCACAAAGCAGCACGAGAATGCGACTATATCCTTGCAAACTTCTGGGACGAGAAAGAAGGATTCTTCTTCTACGCCGGGGGCCAATCGGAACAGCTGATTGCCCGCAAAAAGGAAGTTTTTGATAATGTCATCCCATCATCCAATTCGGTCATGGCCCGCAACCTGTTACGCCTCGGCCAGTTGCTCGACCGCGACGACTGGACTCAAAAGGCGGTACGCATGGGTTCTTCTCTGAAGAAATTGATATTGACAGAGCCGTCATACATGTCACACTGGGGGATTCTCGCATTGGAAATCACACAGTCCTTTCATGAGGTAGTCATCGCGGGACCTTCCGCTATGCAGATGCGGGCTGAACTCGCTGCAAGTAACTTGCCCTTCAGCCTGATTCTTGGAACAACCGGGGCGAGTAATCTTCCCTTGGTGCAGAACAAAACCGTGGAAGGAAAAACGCTTATCTACGTATGCGTAAACAAGACATGCAAGCAACCCGTTGCCACTGTCCATGAAGCACTGGTCTTACTAAAAGCAATTGCTTGAGCTTATCCCGTCATAAGAATCAGCCCGCAGACAATCCCGCCAAGGGTGAGACGTTTTTTGCAGACCTTATTATTCCGGTGCCCATCCCAAAGCTTTTTACCTACCGCGTTCCTGCCCTCTGGAATGACCAGCTACGGGTTGGGCAGCGCGTCATTGTTCCGTTTGGTTCGCGCAAGATTCTGACCGGTATAGTTGCAAAACTGCATCATCAGCCGCCGGTTGGGTATGAAGCGAAGTACCTGCTGGAAATCCTCGACGAAAACGAGGTCATCACCCCGCTTCAGTTCAAACTGTTCGAGTGGATGGCCGGATACTATATGTGCACGCCCGGAGAAATCATGAATGCAGCAATTCCGGCTGGTCTCAGGTTGTCCAGTGAATCCATGCTTCAATTGAATCCTGCGTTCAACCTGGAGGAGTCTCCCTTTGATTTCTCCGAGAAGGAACGGATGCTCATCAACCACCTGAACTCCACTGAATCCCTCACCTACACCGAAGCCGCCAAGATTCTGGATGCCCGGTCCATTTACAGCATCCTCAAGTCGCTCACCTCCAAGGAGGCCGTCATTCTCTTTGAGAAGGTGAAAGAGAAGTTCAAACCGAAAACAGAAAAACGAATCCGGCTGACAGAAACCTACCGCGAAAAGGAAAACCTGGAGAAGCTATTCGAAAACCTGGGCTCCAAACCCAAGCAGGAAGCAGTCATACTGAAATACCTCCAGCACATCCCGGTATTCCAACAGCCCGATCTGAACGCGAATGGTATTTCCAGATCGCAATTGTTGGCCGACGACGCTTCTGAGTCGTCGTTGCGAACCCTGGTGAAGCACAAGGTCCTGGAAGAATTTGAAAGAGTTGTCCCCCGGTTTGGATTTGATGATCCCGTTGGGAATCCGCCGATCCTCCTCAGTGAGTCGCAGGAGCTGGCCCGCAATCAGATTCTGGAAAGCTTTGAAACCCACGGCGCGGCGCTGCTCCATGGAGTCACCGGCAGCGGCAAGACTGAAATTTACATCGACCTGATCCGTCGCGCCCTCGACGGCGGGACGCAGGTGTTGTACCTCCTCCCCGAAATAGCGCTTACCACACAGATCGTGCAGCGGTTGAAGAAAATCTTTGGATCTGCGATGGGTGTTTACCACTCCAAATTTTCTGATAATGAGCGCGTCGAAGTGTGGAACGGTGTCCTGAGCGGAAAGTTCAGGTTTGTCGTCGGGGTGCGCTCAGCGGTATTTCTTCCTTTTGACAACCTCGGACTAATCATTACCGATGAAGAGCACGATCCTTCGTTCAAGCAGCACGATCCGGCTCCCCGATATCATGCCCGCGACGTTGCCCTCGTCATGGCTCAACAGCACCACGCAAAGGTGTTGATGGGGACCGCCACCCCGTCGTGCGAAACCTACTACCAAACGAAGATCAATAAATTCGGACTCGTAAGTCTAACCGAACGGTTTGGTGAATCAAGACTCCCCGACATTCAATTTGCCAACGTCTCCAAAGAAAGGAAGCAAAAGACGATCAAAGGAGAATTCACGTCCTATTTACTAAAGGAAATAAAGGCAACCACGGATCAGAAGGGCCAGGTCATACTCTTTCAAAACCGGCGGGGACACTCTCCGCTCGTACAATGCGAAGATTGTTCCTGGGTTCCGAAATGCATTCACTGCTCCGTGAGTCTTACCTATCATCAATTTCGTCATGCGCTCGTTTGCCATTATTGCGGATACCGTGAAGCCTTGCCGAGCCAATGTCCCACGTGTTCATCGAAACGCATCCTTACACTGGGCTACGGTACCCAAAAGATGGAGGAAGAATTAAAACTTCATTTTCCGGATGTACGGATCAGCCGCATGGATCTTGACACCACGCGATCCAAATCAGGATATGAAACAATTCTCCGGGAGTTTGAAAAAGGCGACACCGATATTCTGGTGGGCACACAAATGGTGACGAAGGGCCTTGATTTTGATCACGTCAGGCTGGTAGGTGTCTTTGATGCCGACCGGATGATGCATTTTCCGGATTTCCGGTCATACGAACGCGCCTTCCAACTGATCATGCAGGTGAGTGGACGGGCCGGACGGCGGGCCGAGCCTGGCAAGGTAATTATCCAAACAGCCCATCCGCAGCACCCCCTCTTTTCCTTTGTCACCGGAAATCAGGTGCTCCCCTTTCTCGACGAACAGCTTTCCGACCGCGAGCTGCATCACTACCCGCCGTTTACCCGGTTAATTGAGATTACGCTGAAGCATACAGACCGCGGCACCGCGACCAAATCGGCAACCTGGTTTGCCCATCAGGTCCGCGAGCATGTGCGGGGCATCCGCATGATGGGTCCGGGGGAGCCCATGATTTCGAAAATCCGGAATGAGTTTCTCCATACGCTGCTGATCAAGATCCCGCGGAATCAGGGAAAGCTGGACCTGATCAAGCATGACCTGCTTGCCATTGCCGGTCGGCTCGGAGAGGATAAATCCTTCCGCAGTGTAAAAGTGGTCTTTGACGTTGATCCGGTGTAGTATCAGCTACCTCAGGATATCCCAGTCGTCGTTCAGGACGGGTATGGCGTGGTGCGCCGTCAGGTCAAACTGGCTTGGCACCACCGAGACGTAGTTGTTGGCGATAGCCCATTCGTCGTTGTCTTCCCCTTTATCAAAGTTGACAAAGTTACCGGTCATCCAGAAGTATTTTCTTCCGTTGGGATCGCGGCGCTCATCGAAATCTTCGACCCATTTTGCATTAGCCTGCCGGCAGATCCGGATGCCCTTGACAGGTTCATTACGCTTGGGTGGAATATTCACATTCAGGGCCACCCCTTTGGGCAATCCCTTTTTCAACACTTGTAAGGTAATCTTCTTTACAAATTCGTGCGTGTGCGAAAAGTCCGCCTCGCCGCTGTAGTCACACAGGGAAAACCCGATGGAGGGTGTCCCTTCAATGGCTCCTTCAATGGCTGCCGACATCGTCCCGGAATACAACACACTAATAGACGTGTTGCTGCCGTGATTGATGCCGCTCACGACCACGTCAGGCTGGCGCTTGTCTTTCAGCACATAGTGCCTTGCCATCTTCACACAATCAGCAGGCGTGCCTGAACATTCAAAGGCTCTAACGCCGTCGAAAATGGGGGACTCCTTGAGCCGCAGCGTATCCCCTACCGTGATGGCATGCCCCATACCTGATTGCGGACTGTTGGGTGCGACGACCAGCACGTCGCCAATTTCCTTCATAACAGTAACGAGGTGCCTGATGCCGGGTGCAGTAATCCCATCATCATTGCTTACGAGAATCAATGGTTTGCTCATGAATTGCTAAAGTGAATTGTAATAAGAAATAATCTGGGTGAAATCGTTCCGATCGGTGATATCCAGTTTGTTGGCCTTGATATACTTCTGGACCATGCTCCCATTGTTACCCATCATGGCCACAAGGTCGGAACGTTTGCCTACAAAGGGCTGGATAGTGCCATTTTCCTTTAATAGAAAGAAATGGTACACGAGCACGAGCCGAGTGGCTGTCCCGTAACTGTAAAAAGTGTTGGAATAACTCCGATACTCAATAGACTCCCGGCACAGCAGCGTGAACTTTCCCTCCACCAGCAGTTCAAAGAAGACGGGCGCTTTGTACGCGGCAGACGTGGTGTAGGGAATGGAGTAGAACTGGCGGTATCGTTTCGTCGTTTGATCAAAGATTTCGAATGAAAGCACCTTTCTGGCCGTGTACGATTCCAACCTGCCTGCGTAGGCAAACTGCAGGAGATCATTCTGCAGGTCGTACTTGATGCTGCCTTTCAATGTATCCCCTCGCTCGAGCACTATCTTTCCATCGTGCCAGTATTCAAAAGCGAACTGCTGGGAGAATCCGGCAGAACCTATGAGCACGAACACAAGAAAAGACAGGAACCTCATAAATGTTTCAGGATCGTATGGCCGAGTTTGTCGCGCTTGGTGGCCAAATACTTTTCATTGTGCTTGTTGGGAACCGTTTCAATAGGCACGTTCTCGACAATCTCCAGGCCATATCCCATCAGTCCCACCCGCTTTTTCGGATTGTTTGTCATCAATCTCAATTTTGAGATTCCCAACTCATGAAGGATTTGCGCGCCAATCCCATAATCGCGGTTATCCATATCAAATCCCAACTGCAGGTTTGCCTCCACGGTATCCAGACCATCCTCCTGCAGTTTGTACGCTTTCAATTTATTCAGGAGCCCGATGCCGCGGCCTTCCTGTTTCATATACAGCACCACCCCGGCGCCTTCCTTTTCCACCATCCGCAACGCATCATGAAGTTGCGTCCCGCAGTCACACCGGCAGGAGCCAAAAATGTCGCCTGTTACACAGGAGGAGTGCACACGCACCAAAACCGGCTGACCCTTTTCCCAGGACCCCTTAACGAGCGCCAGGTGAAGTTCTCCGGTGTCAATTTGTTCAAAGGCAGCCAGTTTGAAATCGCCAAATGTCGTAGGCAAGTCTACATCCACGCGCCGCCGAACCTGACACTCGGTTTTCATCCGGTAAGCAATAAGATCCTTGATTGATGCAAGCTTCAGTTCAAACCGGCTCGCTACCTTCCGAAGATCTGGAAGCCGCGCCATCGTCCCGTCCTCGTTCATGATCTCCACCAGCACCCCCGCGGGTCGGAACCCAGCCAGCCTGGCAAAATCAATGGCAGCCTCCGTATGACCCGACCGTCTCAATACTCCTTCCCGCTTTGCCTTGAGTGGAAAAATATGTCCAGGCCTGCCCAACTCGCCTGGTTTTGTTTCAGGATCCGCGAGCGCCTTGATGGTCTTGAAACGGTCGTGAGCCGAAATGCCGGTCGTGCACCCGTGACCAATGAGATCGACGGAAACAGTAAACGGCGTTTCATACGCCGCAGTATTCTTCCCCACCATCAGTTCCAGTCCCAATTCCTCGCATCGGTCTTCCACCAGTGGAACGCAAATCAGACCCCGCCCCTCACGGGCCATGAAGTTGACAATCTCAGGGGTGACCGACTCGGCGGCGCAGATGAAATCACCTTCATTCTCGCGGTCTTCATCATCCACCACAATAATTAGCTTACCGTTCTTGACGGCCTCGATGGCCTCTTCGATTGTGTCCAGTTTTATAGTATTCTCCATTTTGTCTTATATCAATCAAACAACATCTACCTGCTCCTTGTTCCTACCGTGCGACGACAATCCCCAGGATAGCGGCAAGATCCCGTTCCGCCTGCTTTAACCCCTCCTGTTTTTCCAGGTATCCCTCCACGCCGGCCACATCCGCCTTTTGCTCCGCCTCACGAATGCGCCCCAGGTTGTCTTCCATCATCTTTTGCACGACCCTGAATTTGAGCCGGAGCACATTTTTGTAAGCCAAATCCTGAAGGATCTCCCCTTCACTGGGAAAATAGATGTGGTATTTCTCTTTCCAGTGGGGACTGATTTCGTGACGGGATGTGATGAGCTCCGTAACGATGCGTTTCGAATCGGAACTCCCATGGTCCAAAAAATGCTTGCTGTCAGGAATTTTTCCAACCTGAATCATCTTTTGAAACTCATCATGAATTTCGCGAAAGGTTGCGTTGGTAAACGTAACATCTTCCAACTCATGGAGCAGGTAGTCACCCAGCTTCTGATCCTCCACGACACGATCAGCATAGTTCAAAAGCAGACGAATGGTCTCCCGTTCCTGGAAATAAACCATGTCTCCGGTATCCACCGGTGCCTGCGTTAAATCTGCAATCCGTTCGCCGAGCGAATCATAGTCTAGAGGTGGCGGCTCCTGAAACCGCTCCTTCTCTTTCTTTCTTCGTTCCTGAACGAGCAGCTTGTTGAGCTCTGTGAGAAGTACCTGCTCACCGATCTTCAACTGGTTGCTGGTCTCCTGGAGGTACACGGAGCGCTTCACCGGATCCGGAATCAGGGCTATGCTTCCAACAATCTCCTTGATAGACTCCGCCTTCCGAATCGGGTCGTTGCCGGCCTCCCGCGCAAAGATCCCTGACTTGAAGGAGATGAAATCCTGGGAATGCTCTTTAAGATAGGCATGGAAAGCGGAGGTGCCCACTTTCCGGGAATAACTGTCCGGGTCTTCGGCGTCCGGCAATGGCACTACCCGCACATTCAACCCGCCCTTCAGAATCAGGTCGATCCCGCGCAACGCCGCCTTGATTCCGGCCTGGTCTCCGTCAAAAAGGACGGTCACATTCTCTGTGAACCGGCGGATCAGTCTTATCTGCTCGTCTGTCAGGGCTGTGCCCGATGAAGACACCACATTTTCAACATCTGCCTGGTGCATCGACAGCACATCGGTATAGCCCTCCACGAGGTAACAATTGTCGTGCTGTCTGATTTCGTTCTTTCCCTGGTTCAGGCCATACAGCACGCTGCCCTTGTGATAGATATCTGTCTCCGGCGAGTTGATGTACTTGGGTTGATTCTGTTTGCCTGACGCCTGCTTTTCCTTTCCCATCATACGCGCCCCAAAGGCGATGACCTTACCAGAGAGGTTATGCACCGGAAAAATCACGCGTCCCCGGAAACGATCGTATATTCTCCCTTGCTCGTTCTTAACAACCAGCCCCGTTTTCTCCAGCAGTTCCTTGTTGTAGTTCTTCTCAATAGCGGTATCCATGAGGTGGGTCCAGCCATCCAGTGCGTAACCCAGTTCAAATTTCTGAATAGTGCGGTCGTTGAATCCGCGCTCCCGGAAATAACTGAGTCCAATACCCTTTCCCTCCTCGTTGTTGAATAAGATGTCTTTGTAGTAGTCTTTCGCAAAGTTCATCAGGATGTAAAGCCCTTCCCGTTCGCTCTGCTGCTCCCGGGCCTGGTCAGAGAGGATGTCATCCTTGATTTCTACACCATATTTCTTTGCCAGGAAGCGTATGGCCTCGGTATAGGTCATCCCTTCATGCTCCATGACAAACGTGATGGCGTCCCCGCCCTTTCCACTGCTGAAATCTTTGAATATGCCCTTGCCTGGAACGACAAAGAAGGAGGCTGTTTTCTCGTTATTGAAAGGACTCAGCGCCTTGTAATTCTGGCCTGATTTCTTCAGTGAAACAAAGTCGCTGATGACGTCGACGATATCGATGCGGCTTTTTACTTCGTCGATGGTATCCTTGCTTATCAATCCGGAACAATTAAACTTTTAGGCTTCAAAGATAGTTATTCAAGAGCCAAGGAATACGGATATCGCTGCCCAAAAAAATATACTGAAAAAAGCGGGCTGCACCTCAAATGGCCGTTCCGGAAGCGCTAAATTCGCCCCCTGAACCCTATGAAAATCACTCAAGAAGACATACTGAAAGCCCTTTCCACCGTCAACGATCCGGACCTTAAGAAAGATCTGGTGACGCTCAACATGATAAAGGATGTTGCTGTTGACGAGGGGCGTATCGCATTCACGGTAGTCCTCACCACCCCGGCCTGCCCGTTGAAAGAAATAATCCGCAAAGACTGTGAACAGGCTGTCCGCAAGGTCGCTGGTGCGGAGGCAACGCTCCAGATAAACATGACGTCGTCGGTGACCAGTGCGCGGGATAATGCAGCATTACTTACAGGAGTAAAGAATATTATTGCCATTGCCTCGGGTAAAGGCGGTGTTGGCAAATCGACGGTGACCACCAACCTCGCGGTGGCTTTGGCAAAGACTGGGGCCAAGGTCGGCCTGATCGATGCCGATATCTTCGGCCCCTCCATTCCGGTCATGTTTAATTGTGAACGGGAACAGCCGGAGGTACGCATGGTGAATGGAAAAAATCTCATCGTGCCGCTGGAGCATTACGGCGTAAAGCTCATGTCCATCGGATTCCTTTCTCCGCCCGAGAATGCTGTCGTATGGCGGGGACCCATGGCAAGCTCGGCACTGAAACAATTTATCAGTGATGCCGTCTGGGGCGAGCTCGACTATTTGTTTATCGATCTTCCTCCCGGAACAAGTGATATTCATCTCACCCTGGTTCAAACGGTCCCGGTGACCGGGGCCGTCATAGTAACAACTCCGCAAAAGGTGGCGCTAGCAGACGCTACCAAAGGACTGGCTATGTTCCGCCAGCCGCAAATCAATGTCCCCATCCTGGGAGTTGTTGAGAACATGGCATATTTCTCTCCTGCTGAGCTCCCGGAAAACAAGTACCACATCTTTGGTAAAGACGGCGGCAAGAATCTCGCGGAGAAATTCGGTGTACCCCTACTGGGCCAGATCCCTTTGGTTCAGAGCATCCGCGAAAGCGGCGACAGCGGGCTCCCGGCAGTGATGAAAGACGGGCCAACGGCTAGCGCCTTTACATCGTTGGCCGAATCTCTTGCCCGGCAAATTGCCATCAGAAATGCTACCTTTGCTTTTACCAAGAAGGTTGAAATCACCCCATGACGAGCGCTTTCCCAACGTCTGAAGAATTTATCCGTCGAGTTGAATCGTCACTCGACACGATCCGCCCCTACCTCGAAGCCGACGGAGGAAACGTCCGCGTAGTGGAAATCACTTCCGACATGGTTGTAAAACTGGAATTTGTTGGTAACTGCGGAAGCTGCCCCATGTCTTCCATGACCTTCAAAGCAGGCGTCGAGGAAGCCATCCGGAAGCACGTTCCGGAAGTTCGCGCTGTTGAGGTGGTAAACCTCACCATCGTTTAAAAAGCACCTGGTCCTCTACGCGGTTACTCTGCCACACCTTCGGCGCATCTATAATAGATTTGGTGTGTTTTCGTTAAACCAGAAGGCAAAAGATGGGTCCAAAAGGGCAGGAACGAGGGTAAAATGACAGGTAAGATCACGTTGACATTCTTGGTTGCATGCGGGTTGATTTTGTCTTCCACGACTGCCTATTCTCAAGACCGATGCGCTACCGTCGCCTACGAACAACAACGGCATTCTCCAAAATCCAAACGGGAGACATCTCAGCAATTTGAGCAGTGGATGAAGAACCGCCTTTCACAGGGCGGCCTGAAGGGGTTTGGAACCCAATCGTTTACCTATACCATCCCGGTGGTGGTGCACGTCATCCACAACGGGCCCGGCGATCCAACCTACATAAGCACTGCGCACGTACAGTCGCAGATAGATGTACTAAATAAAGACTTCCGACGGCTCAACCTGGATGCGGCTAATACACCTTCTCCATTTAATCTTGTTGCCGGCAGCCTTGACGTGCAGTTTGTGCTTGCCAAGCAGGACCCGGAAGGCCTTGCCACTAATGGAATAACCTATACGCAGGGAACCAAATCCCAATGGACACTCGCCGACCAGGCTGAATTTAAGGCGTTGCGTTACTGGGCTGCCGAAAACTACCTCAACATCTGGGTCGTAAGTTTTTCTACCAGTGATATCGGGTTTGCGCAATTGCCCGTTTCCACTACCCTTCCCGGTCTTGAAGAAGCATCCCAGGACCGGCTGACAGACGGTATCGTCGTCGATTACAGGGCGTTTGGATCTACCGATGCCGGCGCTTTTCCCTTGTTCCCCCGGTTTAGCAAAGGCCGGACTGCGACACACGAAATCGGACATTTCTTTGGCCTTCGGCATATCTGGGGTGATAACTCCGGCTGCGCAACGGATTATGTCAACGATACCCCTCCGCAATCATCGCCTACAAATTTCTGCCCGACCCATCCGCAAGTGTCCTGCAGCGGGAACAAAATGTTCATGAACTACATGGACTACACCGACGACCTGTGCATGAATCTCTTCACACAAGGTCAGGTGGCACGAATGACAGTGGTGTTGGCTGAAAGTCCAAGACGAGCAAGCCTGACTATATCCCCGGGAGCGAATGACCCGGTGCCTGTTGCCAACGACCTGGGCATTCGCACCATTAAAGCACCGGGCACAAGTGCATGCGCCAATCCACTTACGCCACAAGTTGAAGTTCGCAATTATGGCAGCAATCCCATTTCAAGTGGACGGCTGGAGATCGCCATCAACAGCGTTCCCGCTGAAACGATCACTTTTCCACTCGCTCTTTCACCGGGTCAATCGACCGTCCTGTCGTTTACACCGTTGAACTTTTCTGCCGGGTCGGTGCAGCAAGTCTCCTTCCAGGTTTTACAAACAAACGGCGGTACGGATGGAAATGCCGGCAACAACCAGCTTTCAGTGACGGTGACTGCACCGAACACCACGACGCTCCCACTCAGTGAACCCTTTGCTTCCGTCCCTCCCGGATGGACCGTGTACAATCCGGATGGTCAGGCTACCTGGGTCAACATGATTGCTGCAGACAATTCACCCTCTAATCGCGCGATGTCGGTACAGTTCTATAATTATTCAAACGAAGGTTCCCTTGACTGGCTGTCGACACCTGCATTTTCCCTGACCGACCCGCCTAATTCCCAATTGCGGTTTGATGTCGCCTATGCCCAATATCCCGGACAGACAGCAGATGGACTTCGTGTGTACGCATTGTCCGGTTGCAATCCGGATCTGTCCCAGGCCCTCTTGTTGTACGACAAATCGGGATCCGCTCTTGCCACGACACCGAGCACCAGCAACGCCTTCGTACCCAACGGGGCATCACAATGGCGGAAGCCGGAAATCATTTCACTCAGTTCGCTCACGGGACCTTCCTTGTGGCAGCTTGCCTTTGTCGCCAGGAATGGGTACGGCAATAACCTGTACCTTGATAATATCATCATCACGGAAAACGAAATCAACGACATCGTCCTGGAAGGTATTGCCAGCCCGGGGATCGTCCACTGCCAGTCAAAGCCGGTAATTTCGTTTTACGTAAGCAACCATGGCACAAGTCCCATCATAAGTTTTACGGCTACCTACACCCTTGACGGCGCCAGTCCCGGCTCAAAGCAGTTTACGAACATCAACATTCCTGTCGGAGAGCAGCAGGTATTCGACCTGGGCACAGTTCCACTTTCAAATGGTCCGAATGAACTGGCGCTCACCCTTCTAAACCCTAACGGAATTCCGGACCTTGTCAACAACAACAGCCTCACGTATACCACGATTGTCGACAAAGTGAAGGATAGTCCGCCCTTGCGCATGACCTTCGACAATCCAACAGAGACCCCCTGGCAAATCGCCAGTCCTACGAACGCGCAGAATTGGGAACCTATAGCAACAGGCAAAGAGCATTCGGTAACGTATCGTTCCTTCTCCAACTCCAACCTGGGTGCCGAGTCGTGGCTGGTGAGTCCCGTGCTTGATCTTTCAAAAGACCCTGCCAGCCTGTTCTTTGAAATAAGCTATGCACAAAAAATCCCTGCCGATGACCGCCTGCGCATTGTTGCCTCCAAAGACTGCGGGCTGACGTACAACCAGGTCCTCATCGACCGTCCTGCCAGTACCTACAGCAAAGCGCCATCGCTCACGGAATGGTTTCCCGGCTCCAATGCTGATTGGAAAAAAGAATATGTCAGCCTGAGCGCGCTGGCCGGAGAAAAAAACGTGCGGATCGCGGTGGTCGCCCACAACAATAACGGGAACAATATTTTCATCGACAACATTGAGTTGTTCGCAACGGATGATCCAAACCCTCCGTTGACGACGGTCCCCTATCAATTGTATCCTTCCAGCCGCAATGCCAACGCTGACCTTGCCATCACCTTCAATCTTTCTACCAAGCAGGACGTCCGCATTCAGATTTACACCATGCAGGGAAATGTGATTACTGATAAAGTGCTGCCCGAAACGCTGAACCAAACGTATTACTATGATTTCAGCGCGCAGTCGCCAGGGATCTATTTGTTCCGGGTGCAAATCGACAACCAACTGACTGCAACGAAAGTTTTCATCGGCCATTAGCAGGAATTTCTATCTTTGAATGATTTAACAAGATGGAAAAAACACGTGTTGCAATCCTGTATGGCGGCCGCTCTGTCGAGCACGGCGTTTCCGTGAATTCGGCGAAAAATATCGCCGAGTACATCGATCACAAAAAATACACCGTGATTCCCATTGGGATTACCGAAGAAGGAAAGTGGTACCAGACCAAGTCGGTCAGTAAGGATATCCAGGACGGAACGCCGCTGAGCATCCAGCTCGATCCCAAGAAGCCGGCGCTTGTCAGCGGCACGAAGAAAGTTCAGGCCGATATTGTTTTCCCGCTGCTCCACGGTACCGATGGGGAAGATGGAAGCATCCAGGGATTATTCAAAAGCCTTGATCTGCCCATCGTCGGCACGGGCGTCCTGGGCTCTGCCCTCTCCATGAACAAGATTGTCGCCAAACGACTGTTGAAAGAAGCGGGAATCCCCACGACACCCTTCATACCCCTCGGATTCTTTGACGCCACTAAACCAACGTTTGAGCAGGTGGAGAAGATCCTCGGCCTTCCCTTCATGGTGAAGTCTGCCAACCTGGGATCGTCCGTGGGTGTAACAAAAGTAAAATCGAAGTCAGAATTCACCAAGGCGGTCCGTGAGGCGTTCCGCTATGATCAGGAGTTGCTTTTTGAAAAATACGTGGAGGGCCGAGAAATTGAATGCGCCATCCTGGGCAACCAGCCTCCCAACGCATCGCTTCCCGGTGAGATCGTGATCAGCAAAGACTATGAGTTTTACACCTTTGATGCAAAGTACGTAAACAGCGATGCGGTCAAAATTGAGGTGCCGGCAAAACTAACGAAAGACCAAACTGAAAAAATCAGAAGCTTGTCGGTGCGCGCCTTCCAGGCGCTGCGATGTGAAGATTATGCGCGTGTGGACCTCTTCCTCGCAAAAAATGGAGACATCTTCATCAATGAAATTAATACCATTCCAGGGTTTACAAATTCAAGCATGTTCCCGATGATGTGGCGGGAAAGAGGTATCTCTTTCACAGAATTGATTACGAACCTTATCACGCTTGCGTTGGACAGGCACAAGACCAACAGCCGCATCCAGCACCAGTTTACATCATCACTCAACTATTGAAAGGCCTCGTGAAACTGAAATCATACTTCCAGTCAAATACCCTCGGATTGCTCCTGTTCAACATCCTGATGGCAGCATCGGTGCTCTTCCTCGTACTCATCAGTTATTTCTATGTGTTCCTTCCAAATACCACCAATCATGGGCTGGAAGTTCAGGTTCCGAATCTGGTTGGTAAAGACATCTATTATGTAAGCAAGGAGTTGATGCCCCTGAAGCTTCGATACGAAGTTGGAGACTCCTCCTATTCCAGCGACCACCCGCCCCTTACCGTCCTTGCTCAGGTGCCCAAGGCTGGAAGCAGCGTAAAGGAAAACAGAAAAATCTTTCTCACAGTAAACCGCCGGCTGCCGCCCACGCTCCCACTACCTAATTTGTTTGGAGAAGGAGGAGCCGGGTCACTTGAAAACGCCGAGGTTGTTCTGCGAAGCGCTGAACTTGTCAAAGGCCGGGTGATTTATCGAAGAAGCCCCAATTACCACCTGATCATGGAGATTCGTATGGACGGAAATCCAATCACTCCCGGAACACGCGTGCCGAAAGGATCCGTCATAGACCTCGTGGTAGGAGACGGCGCCGGTCCGCGTGACTTTGTGATCGGAAATTTGGTGGGCCTTCCCTATAAGAGTGTGCTGTTACGGCTTGGAAACCTAAGCCTGCACCTGGGCGAAGTCCATATTCCTGAAGCGATTGATACCACCGGAGTTGTTAACTACGTTATTAAGCAACTACCGGCCGTCGGGGATTCAGTAAGTATCGGTGATCCCATTGATTTGTGGATTGGCCCGAAGGGTTACCAGGTCAAAAACCCCGGTAATAACTGACATGAACCTGCGAAAAAGCTTGAAATCCTTCGTTGTACAGGCCTTTCTATTTCTATATGCGCTTCCAGCAAGTTCCCAGCTTGTGGAGGTTCCTATCGCTACGAATGTCAACACACCCAAACCAAGATCGATGGCGCGTACTCAGGCCGGTACACCCGTGCTGCTCCCTTTCTGGGATGATTTTGCCAGCTCCGAAGTCCTCCTTCAACAGACCCTGTGGTTTGCAGGTAACTCCGTGTCCCTTAATAACGGCATTGGCATCCGCCCCCCTTCGAAGAATGTGGTCTCCTTCGACGGCGCCGACTCCCTGGGCAAGCCCTACAATGTGAATGACGTGCTGGCAAAAGGATATGCCGACCGCCTTATTTCTCAACCCATCCGCATGGACCTGGTCGACCCGGCGCTGCGCAGTTCGGTGTACATCAGTTTCTTCTTTCAGGTACAGGGCCGCGGCGAACCCCCCGACAACGGTGACCAGCTTATTCTTTCCATCAAAGATCAAAACGGAGTATGGAACAACATCCACGTGCAAGAACCCGGTCCTTCCCTGCAGCCAACCTTGTTCTATCAGGTAATACTCCCCATTTCTGATCCAAAGTATTTTCATAATAACTTTCAATTCAGGTTCTCAAACTTCGCCCGCCTTTCAGGGCCGTACGATACCTGGAATGTGGACTATATCTACCTGAACAGCGGCCGGTCGCCTTCTGATATTTACTATCCAGATAGGACCGTCTCCACCTCCCTCACTTCTCTGTTCCAGGTTTATTTCTCGATGCCTGTCAAGCATTTTCTGGAGGATCCCGCAGGGAATTTAAAGAAGCCCAAAGTAGACCTCTTCAACCTCAAGCGCTTTGATATCCCTTCTGGCGCACCCCACGCCCAGCCCATCAACTATACAACAACAGCGAAAATCACCAAGAAAGTTGGAACAACAGTAACCACCGCGCTGGTAAAACTAGATTCCGCAGCTGATCCCGGAGATGTTTTGCGTGGTCTTGAATACCTCACGGTAACCCTTAACAAAGTGCCGACCGTGGCCTCCTTCGATCCGTTGTCTGATTCCATCCACATCCGGCTGAAATACGGAATGGCAACCAAAGACAACGACTTTTCGGTAACCGGTGATTACGACCCGGCCAAGTACAGCCCCATCGATTTCCGCTACAGCGATACGCTAGTCGCCAACTACACCCTGTCCTCCTACTATGCGTACGACGACGGCACCGCTGAATACGGTGCAGGACTTAACCAGGCGGGCTCGTTCCTGGCTTTCCTGTTCAACATGCGAACCAATAACCCCGACACCATTTCGTACGTAGACATTTACTTCCCCGAATTCGGTGACAATACCAGCCAATCCCTTCAACTGCAGATCCGGACAAATCTCACTGACAACATTTCCGCGCTTTTGTTTGAACAGAACATCGTTGTGGAGCGAAAAACAAAAAACCGTTTCAAGCGCTACCCCTTGTTCCGGGCCGTTCCCGTGAATGGACCTTTCTACATTGGATGGAAGCAGTTAACCAATGCCTCCATTCCCGTCGGGCTTGACAAAAATACTGACAACGGCGATAAAATTTTTTACAACACGAACGGCCTATGGATACAGAACACCACGGTCAAGGGGAGCATCATGGTGCGTCCCGGATTTGGTAAAGGACTTGGTGGCGTAATCACCGGTGCTGAACACAAGCCGCTCGCACGCATATATCCCAACCCGTCACGCGGTATTTGTTACCTCCAGTCCATTCCCGAGTCGCTGATCATTTACGACATGACCGGGAGGATCCTGGATGCCGACGTACAACAAACTGGAAATGAAACACGGATTACTTTTCCAGCCGCTGTATCCGGGCTGGTGATCCTTCAGTATATTGATCAGGGGCGCCGGGTGACGCAAAAAGTTATGGTACGGCAGGAGTAACAACGATGACTTCGAGCGGCGCCGGGGCAAAACTCACAACGAACACAGCCAGGGCAAACCATCCCAACAACTTTCGTTCCGTACTCAAGGATTCTTCCAACTCGCAAGGGGGATGCTCGATACCAATAAACCGGCCAATCAGAAATGCAAACAGGAGCCAACCCGGGTATCCCTTGATGCCTGGAATAATCCATGCCAGCAGAAACTGCACGGAGAAGAGAATCATAGCAATCATCAGCGTGTCCTGCCGGGAGCGCCTCATTCCCAGGAGACTGAGGTAGAGAAATCCCACATACAGCGGAATGTACCAAAGTGGATCCTTTGCAGGGCCGAAGTAGGTCAGTGCTCCTAACCCCGCATAAAACAAAAACAACACAAAAACTCCGGAAGCAATCATCCGGTGACGTTGATATCCCACCAGGCCGTAAAGCACATGGCCTCCGTCTAGCTGGCCGATGGGCAGCAGGTTGATGCTTGTAAATACCAGCGCCAGGAATCCGGAGAACAAATAGGGATAATGAATGATCTCATGGACATTGGGAATGCGGCTGGCATCGCCCACAAATTGTTCAAAGAAAACGTACAGCAAATTCTTCCCGATTACCACATCAACCGTCCCTTCAGAAAGGAACGAGGAGGCATACACATACTTTCCGTACTCCAATCCAAATTGCTGATACTCCGGATGGAACTGAAAAATATACTCGGGCGGCGGCAGCGTTGCGAATCCGTACCACAGCACTCCCAGCGTGCCTACAAACCCGGCAAGCGGCCCGGCGATTCCAATATCAAAATTCTGGAGCTTGCTCGATACCCGGCTCTTCAACCGGATCAGTGCGCCCAGCGTACCGAACATGAACGGAAGCGGCGGCAGCGGAATGTAATACGGCAATGTTGTGCGGACCTTGTAGTGGATTGCGGTAAAATAATGACCGAACTCATGGAGCGAAAGGATCAGTAGGAAGGGAACGGAATACGGCATGCCGCTGAGAAAATCGGCCCAGCTGTAATCGGGCATAAAGACTGACCTGCCGTGGGTCCATTCCGCACCGGCAAGTGTGGTTGTTGCGAAAGTCGCCAGGAACAGGCCGAGATGAAGGAGTATTTTCCTGGGAGTTAATTCCATTTGGAAGGTTCAAATAATAACGCGTGTGCCATCCCGGTTGTTCAGAATGGCACATTAAAGGTTCTGGCAGCCACTGCCGCATGGCACGATTTCATGTGGGCCCTGTTGGATTTGAACCAACGACCACCTGATTATGAGTCAGGTGCTCTAACCGTCTGAGCTAAGGGCCCAAAAAAGAACGCAAGTTTAAGCAAATCCGTGCGATGTTGGCAGGTTGGCGTCCAAGATATGGACAAAAGTATCCAAATTGCTGTCCTACGATCCCGCTTCAAACCGAAGTTGAGTTCCCCTGGTAAAATATACTCCAGTGGTGTTCGCTGGTTGGGAAAAATGTGCTAAAATTGGAGGCCTTAAACGCACCCTGGGCCGGCCCAGCCAGCACGTGGGACCGCCTAAAGCAAAGAAGCAAGCAGTTGAAAATTAATACTATCCCTATGAAATTGAAATTGAGCACGTTAATCATTTGCCTTTTTAGCCTGGTCGTCCTGATGTCCTGTGGATCCTCAGGAAGCGGGGAAGGCGATTCTGATTCTACCAGCGTCGACAAATTTGGTGAAGCTCAGCGATCACTGAAGGAAGGGATCAAGGACATTACTAGCAACATACCCCCCCCATCCGAAATTCCATATAAGATTATGCAGACCGGGGCGGAATACAACCAGAGCCTGATCAACGACCGGTCCAGGGTGATGGATTACAGCGCGCAGCCCGACAAGGCAGTACTCAACCTGGGCGTATACGCAGCCGACATCGGCTACCTGTGCTCCTATGACAAGACCCAGGAGTCGATTGACTATATGAACGCCTGCAAGCGGCTGGCCGACAACCTGGGAATCACAGGCTCGTTTGACCCGGAATACATCAAAGAGTTTGAACGCAATATCGGGAACAAGGACAAGCTCACGGCCCTCCTCGATAAAGCCATTAAAGAAACGCGTGAAAAATTGGGCGACAGCCAGCGGAAGTTGGGCGCGCTTCTGGTGACCGGAAGTTTCATGGAGAGTCTGTACATCGCCACCGGGCTTGTCAAGAGCTACCCGAAAGATGCTTTCAATAATCCCAAACAACGCATGAGCGTGTTGACCGACCTCATCAATACGGTGCTGAAGCAACGTGCCTCCGTCAGCGATGTTACCAACATGCTCGGAGAAGTGGAACAAACCGAGTTGATCAAATTACTGGTTGCGGACCTCAAGGAATTGGAAAAAAGCTACGCTGCAGTAGCTTCCGAAGAACAGAAAAAGAGCAACGATCCTTCCAGAACCTACAATGATCAAACCCTCGCCCGCATTACACCCCTGGTGGAGAAAATACGAGCCAACATTGTAAAGTAAGAAGTTAGGACAAAAGAAAAGGGATTGGGAATAACCAATCCCTTTTTTATTTTAGGTCTTTAGCCATCTGGTAATAAGCCGGAAAACCCTTTGCAATTATGAGTGAACCCGTTCTGAAAGCCATCCTCAGGCTTTTCGCAATTGTCGCCAAGGAAGACGAGGTCACCCAGCAGGAACGGGACTATGTGCTGGCCTTTCTCCACGACCACCTCGGACGCAAATCGGTCATGGAGAAAATGGCCTACTTTGACGATTATGCAAGGGAGTTGTCCCCCGACCAGGAGTCCAACGTCAAGGCGCTTTGCCATGAAATAAACCAGGAGGTCACCCAGAAGCAAAAGGCAGTGATCCTGCTGGAACTGCTGAGCGTCGTCCTTGCTGACGGGATCATCTCCGACAAGGAGCGTGAATACGTGCAACAGATTGGGTCTTCCCTGAATGTGAGCCGTTCGGAGATTGAACTCATGACGCACTACATCCTGGGCAATCACCGGAACGCGTTTGATTCCGACAGCATCCTCACCATCGATTCCATCCTCGAGAAGCCGGCACACTGCAAACACATCTATCGCGAAAAACTAAATGGAATCATCGCCATTCTGCACCTGGTCACAGGCGATCTCTATTTCTTCAAGTACATCGGCCAGGAAGATGTTTACCTGAACGGCATTCCTCAAAAGTCTAGTAATATAAGCCCGCTGGCGCGCGGCAGCAGCATCCGGTGGGAAGGCACCAACATCCGCTGGGAGGGTGCCGATCCCGTTTACTTTGGAGAGATCCTCGGGAAATTCAAGAAGAAGACCACGGAGGCAAGGACGACCTTTGAAGCAAAAAATATATCCTTCCATTTTAAGAATGGAAAGATCGGGTTGCGGAACATCTCCCTCTCCGAAGAATCCGGAAACCTCATTGCCCTTATGGGCGCCAGTGGATCCGGGAAGTCAACGCTCCTGCAAGTGCTCAATGGGTCAGAGAAACCATCCGATGGCCAGGTCCTGATCAACTCGATAGATATTCATAGGAATCCCGACAAGGTCGAGGGAGTTTTCGGCTTTGTGCCGCAGGATGACTTGCTCATGGAGGACCTTACAGTCTACCAAAACCTTTACTTCGCTGCCAAACTCTGCTTTGATCATCTTCGGGAAAGCCAGATCAACGACCTCGTTATCAAGACCCTCTCCGACCTCGGACTCGATGAAATCCGGGACCTCAAAGTCGGCTCGCCCCTGAGAAAGACCATCAGCGGAGGACAGCGCAAACGGGTGAACATCGGCCTTGAACTGCTCCGCGAACCTGCCGTGCTGTTTGTCGATGAGCCAACCTCAGGCCTTTCTTCACGCGACTCCGAGAACATCATTGACTTGCTGAAAGAACTGGCCCTCAAGGGTAAACTGGTTTTTGCCGTCATTCACCAGCCCAGCTCCGACATTTTCAAGATGTTCGATCGGCTGCTGATCCTGGATACCGGCGGTTACCAGATTTACTATGGTAATCCAGTGGAAGCCGTCACGTATTTCAAGCAGAACATCAACCTCATCAACAGCCAGCAAGGGGAATGCGCTGAATGCGGAAATGTGAATCCGGAGCAAATCTTCAACATCATCGAAACCAGAGTGATCGATGACTACGGGAATTTCTCCAACGAGCGGAAGATCTCTCCAGAGCAGTGGAACGGGTTCTTCAAGTCCAGGACCAAACAAGAAACCTTCAACCCTGCCAGTGAACCACCCCACTCGACCCTTCATCGGCCAGGCAGGCTGACACAAGTAAGATTGTTCGGCCTCCGCGACCTGCTGTCCAAAATCAGCAACAGACAGTACCTGGCCATCAACCTGCTCGAAGCGCCGCTGCTGGCCCTGATCCTCACCTTCATTACCTACTACTACAACGTCGATGACCCGGGGCGCGGAGGGTACACCTTCATCAGCAACGTTAATATGCCTGCGTATTTCTTCATGAGCGTCATTGTAGCCTTGTTCATGGGACTCACCGTGAGCGCAGAAGAGATCATTCGTGATCAAAAAATCCTCAAGCGTGAAGCGTTTTTACATTTGAGCAAGGGGAGCTACCTCGTGTCAAAACTCACCATCCTGTTTACTATGTCTGCGATCCAGACGTTCCTGTTTGTGCTCGTAGCCACCACCGTCCTTCAGATTGATGGCATGTTCCTGACCCATTGGGCCATTCTCTTTACGGTTTCGTGCTTTGCCAACATGATGGGGCTGAATATTTCCTCCGCCTTCAACTCGGCGGTCACTATTTACATTCTCATCCCCGTCCTGCTGATCCCACAACTCATCCTCAGCGGCGTCGTTGTTAGGTTTGACAAACTGAATCCCCTCATCGGAAACCAGGAAACCGTGCCGTTTGTCGGAGACCTTATGGCATCGCGGTGGGCCTTCGAGGCGGCCATGGTGGCTCAATTCAAGGACAACCGGTATGAGAAGGAATTCTATGGATTTGAAAAGACCATCGCGAGCGCCGATTACAAGAAAATATACTACATCCCTACCCTGCAGTCAAAACTCGATTACGTACACCATAACCTGAAGAAAGCCACAGCGGATCCGTTAGTGATGGCCCAACATCTTGCCCTTATTCAGCGTGAAATTGAGTCGGAGCTGACCGCGGTGGGAAAACAGCATCTGCTGGAAGTGGCCCTCCTCCAACCCGCTACTTTTGACTCGGTGGTCTATACAAAAACACGGAATTTCCTCCTTACGCTGCGGCAATATTATTCCAACATGACAGCCGCCGCTTACAAAGAAAAGGAAAAGAAAATCCACGCACTTACCGACTTGCTGGGCGGGCCACAGGAATTTGAAAATTTCCGAATGGCGTATCAAAACGACGCCATTTCGATGCTGGTTAAAAATCAGGACGAGGCGTTGCGCATCATAGAATCCCGTGGAAGGCTCATTCAAAAAATATATCCCATTTACAAAGACCCGGAGCCCGACCATTACATTGACTTCGACGCGCAGTTCTACCTGCCGGCCAAACATTTCATGAACGTTACCATCGACACCCTCCTGTTCAACCTGAGCGTGATCTGGTCCATGTCGCTGCTGCTGTACGTTACGCTGTATTTCGACGTGCTCCGGAAAATACTGAGCAGCCTTGAAAACGTTTCCTTACGAAATTAGCAACCATGTTTTTCTTCCTCTCCAAAACGTTAGGATACTTGTTGCGACCGCTGGTAATTATTTTCCTGATCTTCCTCACTGGCTGGCTCATCCGTAATCAGCGCATCAAAAAACGATTATACCTCATAGCCATTCTGGCTATGGTATTCTTCTCCAATGAATTCATTGCCAACGAGGCGATGAATGCCTGGGAAATAAAGGCTACGCCTTTTTCAGAAATAAAGCATTCCTATTCCTACGGCATCCTCCTGTGCGGTGCAGCGAAAACGGAGGTAGGCCCTACCGACAGGGTGTACATTGGGTCGGCTGCCGACCGGATCAATCATACGCTGCAGTTGTACAAGCTTGGGTATATCCGCAAAATCATGGTCTCTGGTGGCAGCGGGCGGCTGATCGACATCGGTCAGCGGGAGGCCGACGAATTGGCATCCCTGCTCCAACTCATGGGCGTCCCGGGAGATGACATCGTCATTGAAAACAGTTCACGGAATACACACGAGTCGGCTGTCCGGGTAAAAGAAATACTGGCCGGACAGACCCTGCCGCAAGACTGCCTTCTGATTACCTCTGCCTCTCACATGCGGCGGTCCCTGGCAACTTTTGAAAAAGCCGGGTGGGCGGCGGTAGCCTTCAGTACTGATTTTCAAAGCCATTACAGGAGGTACTCGTTTGATATTCTGTTTGTCCCAAAACTTGAAGCCCTACTCTGGTGGCAAACCTTGTCGAAAGAAACGTTTGGCTATCTGGCCTACTGGATGGCAGGGTATATATGATCTAGGAGGGGCTCATTCCCTCCGCAATACCTGCAGCGGCGGTGTGCGAATGATTTCCCTGGAATTATACCAGCCGATAAGAATCGTAAGCGCGGTAACCGCGATCCCCACCAGCCCCAGATCCAGCCACGAAACACCTAGTTGAACTTCAAAAAAGAAGCGGCACAAGGCCCATCCGCCTATCAGCGAAAGCGACATCCCGGTTAACGCAGAAAAAAGGCCGAGGTAGGCGTACTCAATCAATGTGATCTGGATAATCTGGCGCGTTCGGGCGCCAATGGTTCGCAGCAGAACATTTTCACGGATTCGCACGAACTTGCTGTTCACCACGGCACCTGCCAGTACGACCAACCCTGTCACGATGCTGAAGAGGGCTAGAAACCGGATAACCAAACCTACTTTGCCGAACAAGTCTTCCACCGTACTCAGGATCAGTCGAAGGTCAAGCAGCGAGACATTCGGAAAACCCATGACCAATTCCTGCTGAAAGCGATGGCTCTCTTCAACGGCCCCCACCCGCGTGGCAGCCACCCAAATCTGCGGCGCCTTTTCCACGACACCAGCAGGAAACACAAAAATGAAATTCGGAGGATCTTTCGGCCAATCCACTTTACGAACACCGCTGATTCGCACCCGCAGAGGCACACCTTGAATATCAAACAACAGGGAGTCGCCTACATCCAGACCCAACGTTTCCTGCATGCCCTCGGAGATCGTGACCCACGTGGAATCCCTGGTTCCCGGCTTGAAGGAATGAATATCTCCCTTGAGCATCTCCTCAGACCGGTGAAGGCTGTCCCGGTACGTAACACGATACTCCCTGCGTAATGCCCAGCTTGGTATGCCGTTGGCGGTATCCAGGAGCAATGTCTCCACGGTGCGGCCCTTCACTTCCTGCAGACGGCAGGTGACAATAGGAACCACCTGGTTCACCGGGAAGCGATGTTCCCTGATCAGGTTGACCACCCCCTCTTTCTGGGAGGGCTGTATGTCAAACAAGATGGTATTAGACTGGTTCTCGTTGCCGGTAAACTCCACCTGACCCAGAAGACTGTGCTGTACGATATTCAGCGTCGCTATAATGAATCCTCCTAGTCCGATCGTCACCATCAGGACCTGTGTCTGGTTGTTGGGCCGGTAGAGATTGGAAAGGGCGTGGCGAAAGGTAAAACGGGCGGATTTCGGGAAGAACCGTTTCACCGCACGCAGCAGCCCCGTGGCTACCAGCGCGAGGCATCCCAGAGCAACAGCAAGTCCAGCGGCAAACGCCAACCCAATGAGCCAACTCCCTGTCTGAAAAGTGGCAGCGACAAAAGGGAATAGTACAATAAGCAGAATCGCCGACCATCGCATTTTTGAAAACCTTTTAACCGGTGTGTGGTCTGCACGTAGTACCGTGAGCGGAGGAACAAACCGCACTGCCACCAACGGGAGAATCGTGAATAACACGGAAACGACAGAGCCAAGCACGAGGCCTTCGGCAATAGCGGCCCATGAAATTGAAAATGGAATGTCGAGTGGAATAAAATTCTTGAAAATGACAGGGATCGCCAGTTGAATGACTGCCCCGAGACAAGCACCCAGGAAACTTCCCAGCAAGCCCAGAACAAAGACCTGGATAAAATAGATGTTGAATGCTTGCCAGCCGGATGTGCCAATGCAGCGAAGTACGGCCACCTCCTCCCGCTTTTCCCGCGCATAAATATGAACCGAACTTGCAACACCGATGCAGCCCAGAATCAGGGCAACAAAGGCGAGGAGGGAAAAAAACTGGTAAACGGACTGTAGGCCTCTACCCAACCCACGTTTGCGGCCTTCCACTGTTTCCAGCGAATACCCCAGCTTCTTGGTGAGCGGGCGGATGGCCTTCACTTTGGATTCCGCCTCAGCATCCGTTCGTGTTTTCACGAACAGTCGGTATTCAACCCGGCTTCCAAACTGGACCAACCCTGTCGAATCAAGCTCGGCCATCGAGATATAAACGGATGGCGCGATCGTCGAAGTAAGGACTCCGCCGCCCGGAATTTTGTTTACAACGCCGGCTACCTTGAACATCTTTGTCCCGATCTTCAGTGAATCTTCGGAGCTGATCTCGAATTGCCGGGCCAGTGACTCATCCAGCATGGCAAATCGACCTGACTGCATCACCTGGTACGCATTGGCGGGTTGCGTCTCCAACTTTCCATAAAACGGAAAGTCACCTGAGAAGGCAGTGAGTTTCACCAGGCGCGATTGGCGGGTATTCATGAACATTACCATGGACGCCATCTCGGAATCCTGTGCGGTTTGAACCGTTGATGAATCCAGTGCCTTGATAATTTCGGGATCAATCTTCTTGCCGCCGTTGATGACCAGGTCGGCACCAAGGAGTTCTTTGGCATTCTGATCCAACGTTTCCTGCAGGGAGTAATTCAGCGAACCGATGGACACCACTGCCGCAATGCCGGTGATTAGGGAAGCCACCAGAAGAAAGAGGCGCGAATAATTATGCCTCGCGTCACGCCAGGCCATGCGCCACAACCACCGGTCGCGCCAAAACGGAACGACTTTTCGCTTGATAGAAATGATATACTCAATCATGCGGCACCAGACGCTCGTTGACGATCTTTCCTCCCTTCATCTCCAGAATCCGGTCGGCTTTTCTCGCCAGTTCAATATTGTGCGTCACCAGGACCAGCGTAGTCTTTTCTTCCCCGTTGATACCAAAAAGCAATTCAATCACCTGCTGGGCATTTTCCTCATCCAGGTTTCCGGTTGGTTCATCTGCAAAAAGTATTTTCGGTGCCGTGATGAATGCCCTGGCAATGGCTACACGCTGCTGCTCACCTCCTGAAAGCTGAACGGGGTAGTGCCCCAGCCTATCGCCGAGGCCCACACGGTCCAGCAGCGCCTTGGCCTTCGGCTCCACATTTCGCTCGCCGCGCAATTCCAAGGGAACCATCACGTTCTCCAGTGCCGTGAGCGTTGACAGCAATTGGAAATTCTGAAACACGAAGCCGGTAAACTGATTGCGCAGATACGCCCGGTCGTCTTCATTCATGGCATTCAATTTGAAGCCCATCATAGATACCGCCCCGGAGGTTGGAACATCGAGGCCCGCACACAGTCCCAATAACGTTGTCTTCCCGCTGCCGGATGGTCCCATTACGGCCAGGCGCGAACCTTGCTCGACCGAAAACGAGACATTTTCGAGTACGATCAATTCGCGACCGCCCGATGGATACGACTTGGTTAAATTTTCCGCTGCGAGTAGTATGTCTGCCATAGCCTGTAGAACCTGTGTTGTAATAAAACGTTAAATACCTAAATTGTTCAGCATCTAAACGTGAATTTCATGGTCGGTAAGTTAATTCTCTTTCTTGTAGGCACCATACTTTTCCAAAGCACGCAGCAGAAAGTAATTCTGTTTTTTGGCGACAGCCTGACGGCCGGATACGGATTATCCCCCGAAGAAGCCTTCCCGACTGTTGTGGAGCAGGCAATGGCAAAATCGGGGACCAAGGTGCGTGTGATCAACGCCGGCCTGAGTGGGGAAACCTCTGCAGGAGGATTGAGCCGCATTGACTGGGTCCTTCGCCAGCCCATTGATGTCTTTGTCCTTGAGTTGGGTGCCAACGATGGACTGCGCGGCTTACCCATTAAAGAAACCAGAAAGAACCTGCAGGCCATCATCGATAAGGTGAAAGCAAAGAACCCAAACTGTAAGATCGTGCTGGCAGGAATGATGGTTCCGCCGAATATGGGCAGGGACTACGCGGAAGCTTTCAGAAAATTATTCGGGGAGATTTCCTCCGGGAACAGCGCCGTCCTGATCCCATTTCTTCTGGACGGTGTAGCTGGAATTGAAAAACTCAATCAGGCCGATGGAATCCATCCTACCGGCGAAGGGCACAAAATCATTGGTGACAATATTACGAAGATCCTCTTGCCGCTGGTGCAGTAACCCGCTCGCTCATCAGCGCCCCGGGTAGAGTTGCTGAAGCATTCGGTCCACCCACAGCGTGTACATTGGTCCGGATGGATGAAGTCCGTCAGCAGCAACGTATTCGGGCCTCGCAAGCCCCTCGCGGGTAAGGTCTGTTATAGCCACGTACCGCACACCCATCCGCTCTGTTATTTCTCTGTTGATTTTGTTGTATCGGTCGATGGCTGCAGAAATTTCCTGCTGATTCTTTTGACCAAAGGGCGTGAACCCGTAATCCGGAATGGAAACTACAAAGACGTTTTCTTTCTTGCTTCCTGCCAGAGCGATGGACTTCTGAAGCAATTCCTCGAATTCCGGAGCATAACTCTCCGGTGTTTTCTTTTGATATTGATTGTTTACACCAATCAGAAGGGATACAAGCCCGTACTCATTTTCCAACTTTGCATCGTCGATGGCCTTCTTCAGTTGATCTGTACGCCACCCGGTCACCGCAATGATGCGGGGGTCACCTATTGTTTGGCCATGCTCCCGAAGAGCCCGTGCGAGTTGAACGGGCCACCGGTCCCTTTCCACAACGCTCTCCCCGATGGTGTAGGAGTCGCCCAGTGCCAGAAATTTTGTACTCATGTTAACGGATTGAGACCATGCGTTGACATGGAGAAGAAATCCAAGAATAAAAAGTCGGAACATTCATCAGGGTGTAAAGGGTTTCTGTAAACGGAAAGGTTCGGCGTTCGTCTGAGCCTTCACGGGAGCCAGTCACATTCCTTGCACGAATAAAGCAACAGACTCCAAACAAGGAAAAGGCAGAGAATACCACGGACAGGGTGTTTCATACCGGAAATTTTATACAACATACCAAATCAGAATGCAACCTCCGAGAAACAGGGAACATATTACCACTCTTTGCCCGCTCAGTAAATCCCAGAATAGCCCCCATTGGGTGGGGGCTCATGCAATCATTATATTTGGTAGGTGCCCGCTGAATCTTAACTTTCGGCCGACAACAACACTTGAGAGTAATTACCCGTCATTTTGATTTTATCAACCGCCTTCTGACGCGGAGATACAGGTTTTTGCTCATAGCCCTGGTTGCTATGTTAACCCTGCCGAGCATATTCGTCAACAGCAGCTATCAAAAACTGGTAGCTTATATAATTCAGGCCTTCGTACTTTTTTCAGGAATTTATGCTGTCCAAGAAAATAAGAGACAGTTATATGGAGGTATGTCTTTAGGCCTGCTTTTGATTCTTGCGAACTGGTTCGGTATTTTCAACGACAACGCCACTGTTACCTTCTATCTGAGTTTCCTGGTGTTTATGCTGTTTTATGTATTCGTGACAGGCAGGCTCCTTAAACTTATTTTTAATACACCGGTGGTAACGCCGGGAGTCCTTTACGCAGCACTCAATGTGTACCTCCTTTTCGGAATCATTGGCGGCTTTGCATTTATGCTTATTGAAAACATTTACCCAGGCTCCTTGCTGAACTTAAGCCTTGAGGATCTCACTGATCCTTCCAAGTATTTTTACTTCAGTTTCATCACATTGAGCACAGTGGGATATGGAGACATCTCTCCGGTAAGTCCGCCTGCGCGGGCACTCTCAGTGATCCTCAGTTCCACAGGCCCGCTCTACCTTACGGTCCTAGTCGCCATGCTGGTGGGGAGGTACATTACCTCAAAAGCCTTGTCCGATCAACATGGCAGGTCAGCTAATAAGTAAAGAACCAATAAAATTCTGCTGGTAAAGGCTGAGAAAAGCGATTTTATTTTCCTGGGTGAAGCTCAAATTTTACCTGATCAATTGGCGGAGAGACAGGGATTCGAACCCTGGATTCGCCGTAAGGCGAATAACGGTTTTCGAGACCGCCCCGTTCAACCGCTCTGGCATCTCTCCGGGGAACAAAGAAAACGATTTTTCTGATTTCTATTCGAATCGGAGCGATTCAATCGGATCAAGCTTCGACGCCTTATTGGCCGGATAGTACCCTGACATCAATCCAACCGCCACACAGACCACCAGACCGACAAACATCCAGAGCCAGGGGATGACAAATGCCATCTTCATCATACTCGCAAAGAAATTGCCGATGATGACCCCCAGGATCACTCCCACGATGCCGCCAAGCAGGCAGACGACGATGGCTTCCACGATGAATTGCTGACGGATTTTCTGAGGCGTTGCGCCCAACGCCTTCCGAACGCCTACTTCCCGCGTGCGCTCCGTCACCGATACGAGCATGATGTTCATCAGCGCGATGGACGAACCCAGCAACGTAATGAAGCCGATCCCAAGACCCACCCACGTAATGATGCTCATCAGGCTATTGAGGTCGGACAGTGTATCGCTTTTATCCAACTCAAAGGAATTCGCGTTACCCAACTGATCCCGCCTGATCGACCGCATCAAACCGGTGGCCTCCCCCATCGCCATGTCCATTTTTGTGGGATCGGAAACGGCGACGGTTACGGTGTAATCAAGTCCCCGCCCGGAAGCAAGTTGGTTGGCCACGATGACGGGAATAAAGACCATGTTGTCGTAATTATTCTCCGCCAGGTTTCCTTTCTCTTTCAACACACCGATAACACGAAACTGGGTGCCCTTCAGGGAAACCGTTTCACCAATGGCATCCTGATTATTCTCAAAAATTGCATCATAGACCTTCCAGCCCAGTACAGCCACCTTGGTGCCATACTGAATTTCTATTGGTGAAAAATTCCGTCCGCTTGAAAAATTCAAGCCCTTGACAGACATGTATTCCACGTTGATGCCCGACACGCCAACATTCGGGTTTGTTTTCAGCGACAGTCGTTTTACTTCCGCAATACCAGTCAGGTCTGCCTCGAGGGCCACCGTCGCCGGAAACTGGTACTGATCCACAAAGCGATGAACCTCATTCAGCATGAGCCGCTTATACGTCTTGTCCCTTACCCCTTCCCGGTTTCTGTTGCGGTTCCTTTTCGACCAGATATCGAATGTATTAGCGCCGAGGGAAGAAAGACTCTCATTCAGCGTATAGCCGATGCCGTCTACAGCCGTGAGGGAGCCTACCAATGCCATGATGCCAAAGGTGACAATGACGGCCGTCAGGATAGACCGCAACAGGTTTGCTTTGATAGATCGCAGTCCCTCCTTGATGTTTTCAAGCATATATATTAGGAAATTTCATTCTACTAGCACAAAAATACTCTCTTTTGCGTTTTGGATGGGATACTGAGTCTGTATTAATTTGCCTTGTTATCATGAGCCATTCAACGATGCGATCGGTCCTTTTGTTCTGCTTTTTGTTTCTTCTCACTTCCGCGAAGGCGAATTATGTCCTCATTCCCATGGACGACAAGCAGGTCGACCACCTAAAAGCCTATGGCATAGCCTATTGGGTCCTCAAAAAGGATACTGAAGTTGACTGGCTCCTAAACTACCGCGGCGGGAGCTTCATGTGCAAGTTTCATCCGGTCATCCAGAATGAACTGACCATCCGGGGCGTCAGCTATGAAATCATATCGGATGCTACGGCGAACGAGATTCTCTCGCTGATCGCAAGTCCGGCTCTCAATTACGACATCATGAAGCTGGAGAAATACCCCCGAATCGCCGTCTATTCACCCAAATCGAAGCAGCCCTGGGATGACGCGGTTACCCTGGTGCTTTCCTATGCTGAAATCCCCTACGATATTGTATTCGACGACGAAGTGATGAAAGGAGATCTCACCAAATACGATTGGCTGCACCTTCACCATGAGGATTTTACCGGGCAGTATGGAAAATTTTATGGCAACTATGCCAACATGCCGTGGTACCTCGAACAGCAGAAAGAAGCAGAAGACATGGCCCGTAAGTATGGATTCCCGAAAGTGTCTCAGCTCAAATTATCCGTTGCCAAACGGATCAAGGAGTTTGTTGCCGGCGGAGGATTTCTATTTGCCATGTGCTCTGCCACAGACACGTATGACATTGCACTGGCAGCAGAAGGCACCGACATCTGTGAGCGGATGTACGATGGCGACCCCGCCGATCCACGCGCACAGGAAAAGCTGGTGTTCGACAATACGCTCGCCTTTACCGACTTCCACCTTGTGCGGGATCCCTACACGTATGAATTCTCGGATATAGACAACAACGCTCCCGAACGGGGATTGCGGCAAGACAACGACTATTTCAACGTATTTGAGTTCTCCGCGAAATGGGATCCCATTCCTACCATGCTTACCCAAAGCCACACCAAAGTTATCAAGGGATTCTACGGACAGACCACCGGATTCAAAAAGCACCTGATCAAATCAGATGTCGTCATCATGGCTGAGAACAAGGAGATCAACGAAGCAAAATACCTTCACGGGGTTTTTGGAAAGGGATTCTGGACTTTTTACGGAGGCCATGATCCCGAAGACTATCAGCATACCGTTTACGAAGAGCCTACAGACCTCAACCTCCACCCCAACTCTCCGGGCTTTCGGCTCATTCTCAACAACGTACTCTTCCCCGCAGCCAAGAAGAAAAAGCAAAAGACGTAGTTAATGCATGCGATCAGGCCGGGCCGCCAGCTGCTCCATGATCGCCGCTTCTCCCCGCAGAATTTCGTCCCACCGACGATCCACTAGGTCGCGAGGCTGATATTCCCGCGCCAGCTTCAGGAAGTTCTTATAATGGCCCGCTTCCGAGACCATCAATTCATAGTAAAACATGGCCAGGTCCTTGTCTCCAATTTCCTTCCAGAGTAACCTAAACCGCTCGCAACTGCGCGCCTCAATAAGGGCATTTAACAGCAGTCTTTCCATGAGCTGCTGGTCTCGGCTGCCTCCTTTCCGCAAGAGCGCATACACCTTGTCTACGTATTCATCCTTACGTGGAAAGCCAAGCGACCACCCCCGTTCACTCAGCTTCCTGAGAACGCCCTCGAAATGAGCCCACTCCTCGGCTACCACGGGCGTCAGCACGCTCACGAGTAACTCCTTATCCGGGTATTGAATGATCAGTGAAATGCAAGAGGAGGCTGCCTTTTGTTCACAATAGGCGTGATCGGTAAGAATCTCGTGCAGGCTCTTTTCGGCAATGTTTACCCAGCGCGGATCGGTGGCCATGGCAAGGCCGAGTACATTCTTTTCCATCAATCGAAAAGTAAGAAGTCAAACCCAATATCGAGTACACTTCGCTGACCGGGGTAACCCGGTGTGGGCAAATATCCAGTTCCAATAATCGTCTGTATTAAGTTGTTGTATTTGACAAAGAAACGCACGCGTCCCATCTTTCCTGTGAAGAAGAGATCCACCAACGGATACGAGGGGCTGAAACTGCCTTCCTGCACATAGAATGACTGAATCGACGTATCGTATCCCAGGGCCTGGTACGTTGACCGCCAGTGAAAATCCGCTCCCACTTGTGTCTGCAGGTGCCCTTTGAAAAGAATGTTCTCGTACGTCAGCTGTGCATTTACAAAGAGTAAGGGGAGCTTCATCACATTGTCGTCGTTTCGGATGATGCTCGTATAAATAACTTGCGGCCGGAAATACATGTGCCGGAAAAACCGGAATTGGGCAGACAATTCAGGTGAGACTACAATTTGATTTCCTGTGGACTGGAAAGGGAGGACCTTCTGGCCATCGGGCCCGGGTGTCACTTCGCGGAAATAAACCTGGTGATCAAGAATCGTGAACGTACCCCCAGCCTTCACACGGGCAGCCCGGTTGCCTATCTTCACCATGGCTTTCGCCTGGGTCGTGTTAATGCCCGTCAAGGCCGCTGACCAAAAATCGTGCGTGCCCCGGTACATCATCTGCAGGAACCCCGGTTTGGAAACCGTGTTCCGAAAATATCCCTCCAGCCACGGACTCCTGATGGTCCCCTCAATCCGATGGAACCCACCCAGCAAATATTCAGCAGTCCCCGTGATTTCTGTAACAGAATCCAACCTAAAACCCAACCTTCCTCCAAGGTACTGCTCGTTTCCGTTGGTCTCTACCGGCAATGCAACCCCTGCAAGTTTGGGGTTTTTGTAATCGAAGGTTCGCAATTTGTAGTAGACGCTGTAGTTCACTTTCCCAAAGATCCCCTTGATCCCCCCCTCCTGCCGCATGGATGCAAACGTGGCAAGATCGGCAGCCCTTGCTGAGGCCATAAGCGTGGCATCATAAAGCGATTTCAATGTATCTGAACTGTTAAACCGGTTTTCCTGTCGGTTCAAATCAGCTATGTGATACACCTGCAGGGCGGAGGCGAACTGAATCTGCTGAAATAAATGAAAACTGCTTCGAAACTCTTCGGTCTCCGTCCCGCTAAATCGTGGTTTGGCATTCGGGTTATAGATTTCATCCGGAGGAGTCCCCGGGAGCATCGCTACACCGCCGGTCTCATTGACGCGATGCCGAATCCTGCGGAAATTGAAAAGAAGTTTGTATCGATCAGACTTGGATTTGTACGTTGTATAAAAATCATAGTAATGGCTGGTCGTCTGGATGTCGTTGTTTGCAAAAGACTGGATCTGCTTCTCCACCAGAATAGGGCGGTAGTTGAATCCGAAATTCCAGCGGGGGTTGATATTCCTACTGTACTCCACGGTGGTCATTGCTCTCCCCTTCCCGCCCCACACCAAATGCATCCGTGAATATGGAGATTTGGTATCAAAATAGATCGGCTCCTGGGTGGCGAAGTAAGGTGCGTAGGCTGTAAAGCCGGAGGTCGCACCAATCGTTTCCGGAGCCGATGGAAAAATTTGATGGAGCGCTGTTCCCATGACGCCCAGATCCTGATAGAAGTTATTGAACCGTTGCACATACGTCCATCGCGCATAGCTGTTCACAGCGGTATCCAGCGGTTGGTAGGTGGGCTTCCCCTTGAAAATTTCTTCCTCCGTCGTCCTGCGGGTAGTCTTCGGTCCATAGACATTGCGGGTAGAATCATCGACGATGCTGGAGCCTACGCGAGGCGCCTCCACCTTTCCGCGTTGGCGTTGCGCCTGCGCTGAAAGCGCGCTCAAAAAAGTTATCAGTGTAAGAAATCGAACCAGGCTATGGATCCGCAATAAATTGTACATCAGCTGGTTACAGGTTGGTTGACCGTCTCCAGTACGAGTGCATCAAATTTGGGTCCATCCTGCAAGAATTGGTTTTCGATAGGCAGCACAAACCATGGGCTTTCCATCAGGTACGTCTCGAACTCCGGAACCCGCAGTTTCACGGCATCTTTTTCCGTGGTGATAACGGAAAGTCCGCCGTGCTGGCTCTTACAAAACTGATCAATGGCCCGCAGATCGCCTTGTGAATACCGATGGTGATCCGAAAACTCAAAATGATGCAATACGCCAAACCGATTTTCGCAATACTTCCTCAGTGGTGCTGCGTTGGCGATGCCGGTTACAATCACAACAGGACCCGAAAACGTATTCCCCGAAAGCAACGCTTCCGGCTCGCCGTAGTGGATGCAAGAAAAAAATACCGATTTCTGCCCAGCATAGCGTTGAAGGCGCTTCGTCATCTCCAGCCTGACTTCATCCCGCAGCGATTCGTCACATTTTGTAACTACAATAATGTCCGCTCGTGAAGCCCCCTGCCTCGCTTCACGGAGCCGGCCGAAAGGCAACACAAAATCATCCGAAAATGGCCTGCTCCATTCCGTCAGGAGAATGCTCAGGTGTGCTTTAATTTGACGCTGTTGAAACCCGTCATCCATGAGAATGACACGTGTGTCGGGGAACTCCTGAAGAATGTTTGGTATTGCAAATACCCGGTCCTCCCCTACCACAACCTTTACCTCACGCTCAAACTTTTTGAGGAGTTGCAGCGGTTCGTCGCCAATGGTAGCCGCTGTGTCTTCCGATGTCGCCACCCGATAGCCTGAAGTCATCCGCTTGTACCCCCTGCTTAGGGTCACCGTGGGGTACTTGTCTTTCAGCAAATGTATCAGATACTCTACCATGGGGGTCTTGCCGGAACCACCTACGTTCAGGTTGCCCACGCTGATTATGGAAGTCTCGAAATGAAAGGTCGGCTTGTGGCCGATATCATACAAATGATTGCGAACGCGCATGATCCCGTTGTAAAGGGTCGCCAGCGGATACAATAAGAGTTTTAGGAGGTTCATAGAATCCCTTTGTTCTTATTGGATAAATTGTGAAAAATTAGAGGCATGCAAACGACAAAGATAAAGGATGTTATCGCTTATTTGGAATCCCATGCACCCCGGGCCTACCAGGAATCGTACGACAACAGCGGGCTTCTTACCGGTGATCTGGAGGCGCCTGTAACCGGCACACTGCTCACCATCGATTGCACGGAAGAAGTTGTTGAAGAAGCAGCCGTTCTCGGGTGCAACCTGATTATCTCGCATCACCCGATCTTGTTCAAGGGCCTAAAATCACTCACCGGGAGAACGTACGTCGAGCGCACAATTATGGCATCGGTAAGGAAGGAAATTGCCATTTATGCGGCTCACACCAACCTCGACAATGTGAGGCATGGGGTGAACAAGAAAATCGCCGATCAGCTTGGTCTTGTCGGGACGCAAATACTCCGTCCCTCCAGGGGATCCCTTTCGAAACTGGTAACGTTCGTTCCGCCTGACAGCCTCGACAAAGTCCTGGAGGCGCTTCATCACGCGGGCGCCGGATCGATTGGAAATTATGAGAACTGCAGCTTCCAAGTGCAGGGGACTGGTACGTTCAGACCCAATCAGGAAGCGAGCCCGGTTGTCGGCAAAGCGGGAAACCTGGAAAAAGCCGGAGAGACACGCGTTGAAGTTATTTTTCCCACCCACGTGGCTGAAAGTCTGCTGGCGGCCCTTCGCGGGGCCCATCCGTATGAAGAGGTTGCCTACTACCTCAGCAGTCTTGAGAACGAAAACCAGGATGTCGGGGCAGGCATTATCGGGGAGCTGGCTTCCCCGCAGGATGCGCTGCACTTTTTGGAGCATGTAAAAAAGGTCATGCAAGCACCGGTTATCCGGCACACCGCCCTGCCCGGCAAACCCATTCACAAGGTTGCCGTTTGCGGCGGAGCCGGCAGTTTTCTCCTGCCCGATGCCATCCGGCGAGGGGCCCAGGTCTATATTTCTGCTGATTTCAAGTACCACGAATTCTTTGATGCAGACGGCAAAATTCTCATTGCCGATATTGGCCATTATGAGAGCGAGCAGTACACGAAAGAGCTGTTTTGGGAGGTTCTGAACCAAAAATTCACTACCTTTGCATTCCATTTTTCAAAAACTGCTACAAACCCAATACGCTACCTCTAACGATGGAAAATCAGACAATTACGCAGAAACTGGAGGCCCTAGTAAAGCTCCAATCTATCGATACCAAACTGGATCAACTTCTCAAACTTCGGGGAGACCTCCCGAACGAAGTACAGGACCTCGAAGATGAACTGGAGGGCTACAAGACCCGCCTGACCCGCTTTCAGGACGATCTCAAGGAAATTGAAGACGGCATCAAAAAGAACAAGGAAGGCATTAAGGAATCGGAAAAGCTCGTTAAGAAGTATAACGAGCAGCAAAAAAATGTAAAGAATAACCGCGAGTTCGATGCCATCACCAAGGAAATTGAGCTTCAGGAATTAGAAGTTCAGATCTGCGAAAAGCGGATCAAGGAATCCAAGGAAAAGATCGACGACAAGAAAGCCGAGATTACAAAAATTGAGGCCCTCATCGCCGAGCGGAACGCTGACCTCGATACCAAAAAGACAGAACTTGAAGAGATCTCCAACGAGAGTCAGGAGGAGGAGAAGAAACTCCTGAGCGATCGTGAAAAAGCTACCAAGAAGATTGAAGATAAATTTCTGAAATATTACGAGCGCTTGCGCAAGAACTTATCCAACGGCCTGGCTGTGGTCCGCGTTGTGCGCGGGGCGGCCGAAGGGTGTAACATCATCATCCCTCCCCAGAAGATTGCTGAAATACGGGAGAAGAAGAAGATTGTAATCGATGAGCATTCCGGGCGCATCCTGGCCGACGTTGATATGGAATCGATGGAGGAAGAGGTTAAGCCCAAGAAAGCGGCGCCCACCCGCCGGACCAAAAAAGTTGGCTAGTAGACTTCTAAAATACGTCCCGAAAAAGGCAGCCGCAACCGTCTGCCTTTTTTTGCTGTTGGGCGGACCGGCTGCAGGCACAGACAATGTCTGGAAGTTCGATCCGGCGCTTGAACGTGTCTATAAGCTTATTCTCAGCCTCCAGGTCGAGCAGGCCCAGGCTGAACTGAATCAGGTCAAGGGCGCGAATGAACTCCACCGGATCTACCTCGAAAGCCTGCTGGGCACGGCCGATATTCTGATTACGGAGGACGAAAAGCGATTCGCCAAGATTAACGAGGCCATCAAAGCCCGAACAGAAAATCTTTCCCGGATGCCTGAGACAGCAGAAACCCTGTTCCTTCGGGCAGAACTCAACCTTCAGCGCGGCTTCAACCTCCTCAACCTCGAGCAGGAACTCAACGCGGTTCTTGCTATACGGCAAGCATACCAGCTCACGCAGGAATGCCTTAAAAAATACCCATCGTTTATCCCGATTAAGAAGACCAACGGGGTCATTCAGATTATGGTGGGCTCGGTCCCCGATAAGTATCAATGGTTCATGAGCTTGTTGGGCATGAGAGGTTCTGTGCGCGTGGGTCAAAGCCAACTCGATGAACTGCGTTCTTCCAATTCATCGCTCAACCTGGAAGCCTCCATCCTCTTTTACACCGTTAAGGGTTTTCTGAATCAGCGCTATGAAGAAGCCGCCATCGGCTTTAAAGAATGTCTTGCGAAAGAACCCGACAGCCGTCTGCTCCTGTTTCTCGGGATCAACATGCTCATGAAGGATTCACAGAGTGAAGAAGCCTATAAACTCATGCAGGAGCTTGATAAGCGCCCGGAAGGATTGTCCATGGTGTATGTCGAATACCTCCGCGGAGAGGCCCTCCTTAACAAAGGAGAATATACCGCAGCCGTTCAAGCCTACACGAAGTTTCAGAAAGGTTACAAGAGCCAAAGTTTCAAGAAAGATTCCTTTTACAAAATATCGCTTTGCTATTACCTCATCGGCGATATGGTGAATGCTACCCGGAACTTTGACATTGCCAAGACCACAGGCAAGACTACGTCTGACCCGGACCGTTATGCAGCGGCTATGCTCGCCGACAATACCTTCCCCAACGCCAAAATCCTGCGCATTCGGTTCCTCACCGACGGCGGTTATTTCAAGGAAGCACGTGAAGTTGTCCAGTCAGTCACCTTTGCAGATTTGACAAATCCCAAGGATGCCACGGAGTTCTATTACCGAAAAGGGAGACTCGCGCATAAGACACAGGATATTCCTTCCGCCAAGTCCCTGTATTTACAAACAATTGACCGCACCGGCGACTCGCCCTGGTATTTTGCTCCAAACGCAGCGCTTCAACTGGGCTATATCTGCCAGGCCCAGGGGGACGTAGCATCCGCCAGAAAATACTTTGAGAAAGCGCTCACCTACAAAAAATACGTTTACAAGAGCAGCATCGACAGCAAAGCGAAATTCGCGCTGGAACACCTCAACAAGTAGGCTACTTCTTCCCGATCGCCACAGGAGCGGGCGTCTTCAAGTCCCGAAGGTGATCCGTATTGTTGTACAAGTCTACCCGGAACTGAGACCCCGATCGCGACAAAAGATACAGGCAAAAATTTTCATGTTCGAACATATCCATCGACCGAAGCGGATAGTTCAGTAATTGGCAGAGCAGAATACGCATAGCCCTCCCGTGCATACAGATCAGAATATTTCCGTCTTCTGTTCTGGATTTCAGAAGATCAATAAAGGGCTGCTGCCGGATGGCCACCTCGTCGGGGCTCTCGCCCTGCTCCAGGGGAATGCCGGTTTTTCCTTCCTGCCACTGACCAAGCATCCAGTGATAATAGGCATCCTCCTCCGGCGTTATGCGCTGCCCCTCCCGTGTTCCCCAACTGATTTCGTTCAATGCTTCGAACGCCTCGGGCTTCAGACCGTTCTGTGAAAAAAGAGCAACAGATTCCTGGCTCCGCTTTAAGGCCGAGGTGTATAGGCGGTCAAACGGATGGTGTTGAAATGTCTTATGGAATGCTTCTGCCTGCGCCCTTCCGGTATCATTCAGCGACGCATCGACACCGCTTCCCTGAACAATCCCTTTCAGGTTGTAATCCGTCTGTCCGTGCCTGACGAGAAATATTTTTTGTGAAATCAAAATGGTCTAATTTTGCCCTCGTATGTTGCACGAACGGCCGCAAATATAGATAAATCATTGACTGACCATAACGAATTGACTACGTGAAAACCTCCTTCCGCCCCGGGATTACGCTCGACGCCATCAATGCCATGAATCGAAATACCATGATCGAGCACCTGGGTATTGAGGTGATCGCCGTAGGTCAGGGGACCATTGAGGCGCGCATGCCGGTGGATCACCGGACCCACCAACCGTTCGGTATCCTTCACGGCGGTGCGTCTGTCGCCTTGGCCGAATCGATGGGAAGCATCGCCGCGTATTGTACGCTTACCGACGAAAACAAACATTGTGTGGGGCTGGAAATCAATGCAAACCACATCAAAAGCATAAAATCAGGGTATGTATATGGCGTCGCCACACCGATCCACCTCGGCAGTCGAACGCAGGTTTGGGAAATACGCATCACCAACGAAGCAAAGGATCTCATCTGCATAAGCCGCATCACCATGGCCATCATCGACAAGCGCTGACAAACATGACTGAGAAAACGCGTCCTCGCACACTGGTCTCCTTCACGCACTTCCTGCAGTCCCTGCTCCCTCGTTTCCACGAAGCCGGTTATTCTTTTGCATTGTGGAAATTGCCAGGTTCAGTTGCCCTTCACTTTGCCGCCGCCCAGGAGGTTGAACAATGGGACACCGTCGCCCTGGAGGAAGCACAGCCAGGATTTCTTTTTGCACCCTTTGATCCGCAGAAACCAAAACTCTTTGTTCGGGCGGAAGAATCGTTTCACTTCGACAATGAACAATTTGTTTCGCTGCGGGGACCCCTGCTCGAAAGACTTGAGAAAGAAACTACTCAAGATAAGCCCCGGGCAAATAACGCCGGCTACTATGTAGTTAAAAAACCTGAAGGTGAGTCCGCCGACGCTCCCTCCTTCCAGAAGTTGGTACAGCATTGCCGGGAGGAAGTTATTTCTGGCCGATTCGAAAAGGTTGTTCCCTCCCGCTGCAAGCCTATCACCCTCCCTGAAGCGTTTGACCTCTCCGCAGCGTTCAACACGTTGTGCGACCGGTACCCCGCCGCCATGGTTTCGATATTCTCAAGCCCGCTCACCGGCACCTGGATCGGGGCCACTCCGGAAATGCTCGTTGCCGTCGATAAGAATCAGCATTTCCACACCACGGCGATGGCAGGCACACAACCCTATCTGCCCGGTATGGATGTGCGGACCATCACGTGGACTCAAAAGGAAATTGAAGAACAAGCCTTGGTTGAACGTTACGTCATTCACTGCCTGAAGAAGATCCGGCTTCGTGAATTTGACGAGCATGGACCAAAGACGGTTATAGCAGGCAACTTAGTTCACCTGAAAACTGAATTTGAAGTAGACATGACAGCTACGAACTTTCCACAGCTCGGATCGGTCATGCTTGAACTCCTCCATCCAACCTCCGCCGTGTGTGGAATGCCACTGGAACCGAGTCTGGACTTCCTCCGCAAAAACGAACCGTATGACCGGCAGTATTACAGCGGATACCTCGGTCCGGTCCAGGTCAACCATGAAAGCCGCCTGTTTGTCAACCTGCGCTGCATGCAGTTGTTTCACGGCGAAGCGCTCGTCTACGCTGGTGCCGGTGTTCTGGCAGATTCCGATCCGGAAAAGGAATGGATGGAGACAGAACTTAAAATGAACACCCTTTTGCAGGTCATTAGGCAGAAATAACATTGCCGTAGTACCTTGCGCCCGTGAATTCCAATGTGATCCATTCCCTGGCAGAACTTTGCGCATTGAAGGGCGTCCGCAACGTGGTCGTTTGTCCGGGTTCCAGAAGCGCACCACTTACGCTGGCATTCCTACGTAACAAGCTTTTCACATGCCGCACATTCAGTGATGAGCGAAGTGCGGCTTTCATTGCTCTGGCCATGGCCCAGCAAACAAAGAAGCCGGTTGCCCTTATCTGTACCTCCGGCTCGGCAGCATACAATTTTGCCCCAGCCGTTGCCGAGTCCTTCTTTCAGCAAATACCGTTGTTGGTTTTTACCGCCGACCGCCCCAAGGAATGGATTGACCAATTGGACGGACAGACGATCCGCCAACAGGGAATATTCGGTCATCATGTAAAGCGATCCTACGAACTACCGCAGGATTATTCCCATGCAGATTCCATATGGCACGCAAACCGCATCGTCAATGAGGCCGTTAATCTCGCCGAAGCACTCCCACAGGGACCCGTCCACATCAATGCCCCGTTCCGCGAGCCCCTTTATCCAGCAACTGCTTCGGAAGCTCCCCGCATTATTCCGCGGAACATGGAGGTCGACTCCTCGAGCCTGCATCTCTCCGATGACCAGTGGGTGGAACTGGTGAAATCCATGGATACATTCCGGAAAATCCTGATTGTCCCCGGCCAGCAAGTCCCGTCCCAAAAACTTCTCGAAAATCTTACCGCTTTCTACACCCGGCATCACTGTCCACTGGCCGGAGATATCCTCAGCAACTTTCATGGACTTCCATTCTTCTGCCGCCATGCAGACACAATCCTGGGTCAACCGGTGGAAGCAAATCAACAAGCACTTCAACCCGACCTGATCATAACGTTTGGAAAATCATTGGTTGCAAAAAATCTCAAACTATTCCTTCGCGCCCACAAACCAGCTGCTCACTGGCACCTCCAGCCAGAAGGAGAAGTGGCGGACACCTTCCAGTCACTCACCCGGATTATTCGCGTTAGTCCCGACTACTTCTTTGCTCAAGTCACCAGCAAGCTAAACGTCAACAACGCCCGTCAACCGTTCGCAACGCTCTGGGAGCAGCATGAAACTCGTGCAAATCATGCGGTAAAAACGTTTATGGATTCACAGGCAGCGGGTGAGTTCGCGTTTCTCAGCAAGGTGCTCCGGGAGATTCCAACATCTTCCAACCTGCACCTGGCAAATAGTATGAGCGTACGCTATGCAAATCTCATTGGCTTGCTGCCCGAACAGCAGGGCGTCACGGTTTACTCCAACCGCGGTACGAGCGGCATCGACGGCTGCAGCAGCACCGCCGTAGGACATGCACTTACTTCGGATAATGCCAACGTGCTCATCACCGGTGATCAGGCCTTCTTCTATGACCGCAATGCCTTTTGGCACAACTATTCGCTTCCAAATTTATTCGTAGTACTGATCAACAATCACGGCGGGATCATTTTCAACATGATTAACGGACCAGCCCACCTTCCCGAGGCGGAGGAATTCTTCATTACCCGCCAGGCACTTCATGCCAGGCCGTTAGCCGCGGAATTCGGCTTCTCGCATGAGCAAGCCTCCACCACCTCTCTTCCTGACTTTTTTACATCCAACGGAAATGTGAAAATTTTGGAAATGGAATCCGATCAGGCGCTGAACAAAAAGATATTCGAAACGTTCAAAAAACAGATAAAGAAAACGTATGAAGACTAGCTACGACTGGAAACCCCTCAAGGTTTACCGCGAAATCCTTTTCCATAAGTATGGAGGCATCGCCCGTATCAGTATCAACCGCCCGGAAGTGCATAACGCATTTACGCCGCTCACCGTCAAAGAAATGATTGACGCGATGAATGTCTGCCGGGAAGACAGTGAAGTGGGGGTCATCATCCTTACCGGAGAAGGCGGAAAGGCATTCTGCAGCGGCGGAGACCAAAGTGTTCGTGGCCACGGCGGTTACGTCGGTGACGATACCGTTCCACGTCTCAATGTGCTGGAACTTCAAAAAATTATCCGGTCCATCTCCAAACCTGTCATTGCAGCCGTTGCCGGATGGGCCATCGGCGGAGGACACGTCTTGCACGTAGTCTGTGACCTGACCATCGCGGCTGAGAACGCCCGGTTTGGGCAGACCGGCCCCAAAGTGGGGAGTTTTGACGGGGGCTTTGGCTCTTCCTACCTGGCCAGCATTGTCGGTCAGAAGAAGGCTCGGGAAATCTGGTACCTCTGCGATCAATATGACGCGCAAGAGGCCCTGCAGATGGGACTGGTAAACAAGGTAGTGCCACTCGACAAACTGGAGGAAGCCTACGTGGAGTGGGCAGAAAAAATACTCAAGAAAAGTCCGTTGGCAATTCGCATGCTCAAATGCTCCTTCAACGCAGCGCTTGACGGTCAGGCTGGAATCCAGGAACTAGCGGGCAATGCGACGCTCCTGTATTACCTGAGTGAAGAGGCCAAAGAGGGTAAGAATGCCTTTATGGAAAAACGTGAACCGGATTTTTCCAAATTTCCCAAGTTCCCGTAAGCCCTGCCGTGCACCCCTAAATGCATCACATGATTCGCGTACACGCTGGCGGCAAGTGGATAACGCTGGAAGAAATAGGGAGCGGCATTGCGCAACCTCACGTAAACAATCAGGAGGCAAAGGCCCTGCTACTGATCAAGCAGTGGATCGAGGGAGTATCTGAATTTACGTTTCACACATCCGGGACCACCGGCCCTCCCCGGCCGCTGACCTTCACCAGGGGTCAGTTGGAGACGAGCGCACGCATTACCGCCGGCGCACTCTCCCTTCAGCCGGGCTACACTTCACTGGTTTGCCTGGATGTTCAGTTTGTAGCCGGTGCTATGATGATCGTTCGCTCCCTGATCAGCGGGATGGACATGATCATCCGCGCGCCTTCTGGGAATCCGTTTCTGGGAATCCATGCACCCGTGGATTTTGCGGCGCTGGTCCCTGCCCAATTGATTTCCATGCTCGATCAAGGACCCGAGTATCTTCGCACCCTGAAAGCAGTGCTGATTGGCGGTGCTCCCTTGCCTGCCGGCATGGCTCACCGACTGCAACCATTCGAAGGGTCGTTCTTTGCTACGTATGGCATGACAGAAACCCTCACGCACATTGCACTTCAAAAACTGAATGGCACCGATCGGCAGGATGCATTTCACGTGCTCCCCGATTTTGTTGTTACACTGGATGACCGCGGGTGCCTGGTTGTCAGTGCACCGCATCTTGGACCTGAACCTGTTGTAACCAATGATTACGCGGAGATGATTACAGAAACTTCCTTCCGCATCCTCGGACGCACCGATGATATCATAAATTCCGGTGGCATCAAGATCCAGCCGCAGCTGGTGGAGGAATTGTTGCAGAAAATTCTAGACCGTCGAAAGATTTACGCCCGGTTTATGGTGGCTGGCTTGCCCGACGACGTACTCGGTGAAAGGCTCGTACTGATCATGGAAGGCGACCCGCTCCCGCCGGAACATCATTCATCTCTCCTGTCCGCAATGGCTGAAGAGCTCCCAAAATACAAGGCGCCCAAAACGATCTCTTACATCCCCCGCTTCACGTGCACCGCTACTCAGAAAATTGACCGGAATGCGACGTTGCGCGAATTGCAGGAAAAATAAAACCCCCTGCCCTCCGGCAAGAGAGGGACAGGAAGGTTTTTTACTCCAGCTAAGAAGATTTCTTTTTACTGCTACCCGACTTCAAGGATTGTAATTCCTGCTGCAGATTCAGCACCAACCCGGCAAGTTGCTCCATCGACATATCTGATTTGGCATTGGGGTCGGGGAACTCAACACTGATGTAGGCCTTGGCAAGCCAAATTTCAATGACATCCGCTGCATCAATCTGGTAGGGTGTGTATTGCCGGTTGTCTGAAACCAAAAACAATTTGCCGCTTTCTTCCAGGTAGTTAAACACGCGCTTGTACACGATCCCTTCCTGCTGTGTAACCAGCACGTAGGGCTTGCCGCTCTTTATCGCATTGAGGTTTTCGACCAACTCCCCAACGACAATGGTTCCTGGCAAAATCGGAAGCATGGAGTCTCCTGAAATTTCAAACGCTCGGTACGTGCCTTGCTTGAGGATAGGCAGCTTGAACCGCGGAAGTTCCCGGATATATTCCGGATCGGAATACCCGTTGAGGTAACCAGCGGCTGCACGCTGAGGAACCAACTCAATGTTGTTCCTGCTCTCTTCGTCTACAGTCAGCACCACAACGTCCTTGCTGTTCATCGACCGCTTTTCATATTCTTTCATTTGGCTGATGTCCCGGCCGATGAGCACATCCACCGTGATCCCTCCAAGCACGGCCATCTTCTGCAACAATTCCAACCGCGGCTCGGCCCTCCCTTCTTCGTAGGCGCCAACCAGAGAGCGCTTGATCTCAAGCCGCTGCGCGAACTGATCCTGGGTGAGCCCAAGCTGCTTGCGGAGAAACCGTATGTTCTCGTTGATCTTTACCATCGTCATGCAGCGAATAACAGAATACGGCCGGAGTGAACGTTGCGGGTATGCAACGACAGAAGGTTCCGCTGAAAATACGAGTCGCGGTTCTGCATGGCGAGCACGTGGCGCCTGATTTTTTCGATGACATCTGCCACCGGAGACGCGGGTTCGGCCAGCACATATCCGTAGCAGGGCTGATCAAATCCATCCGCAAAAAAATCTACCTGAAATTTACCAGAAGCAAGGCGCTTGCTTGAAAGTCGGAGGTTCATAGCTAAATATTTTAGTCAAACTAAGTGACTTGAATTCTTAAATCCAAATCTTTTGACTAAAATTTTTAGCTTTCATCTAAAAATTCCCAATTTTCTTGGGTATTGTACACCAGAGAGCCTTTTTTGACTTCCAGCGGTGAGGGAATATTGTCATTAAATATGCTTCCCGTACCCAGGCCCTGTGGCTCCCCGATCTCATAATTTGATACAAATTGGGCAATCGCATTGAGGCCAATGTTGCTTTCCATGGCAGAGGTAATCCACCACCTAATATTCCGCTCCTCGGCCAACGAGATCCATTCAGCACATCCGTAAAGCCCACCGTGCAAGGTCGGCTTCAGCACCAGGTAATGCGGCTGAATCCGGTCAAGCAGCGCGGGTTTCTGCTCACTTCTAACCCCAATCAGTTCCTCATCCAAGGCGATGGGTATGGGTGATTTCTTGCATAATTCCGGAAGGAAAGGAGATCCAACGGGCAGGGGCTGCTCGATGGAATGGATGTCATATTGCGCCAAATCCATTAGCCGCAGCAAGACCTGATCGGACTTGAATGCGCCGTTGGCATCGAGCCGGAGGGTGATTACATCGCGGAAATATTTCCTGCGGATGAACTGAAGGATGTCCAGGTCCTTTTCAAAGTTAAGGCCTCCGACTTTCAGCTTGATGCATGTAAACCCCTCATCGATCTTAATGCTGACCTGCTGGAGCATAATATCCAGGCCACCCATCCATACAAGACCGTTAATCGGCACCGCCTTGCCCTTTACAAACTCATTCTGAAAGATTACCCGCTTGCCGCCATGAGCCAGGTCAAGAAAGGCTGTCTCCACAGCAAATTGGACCGAGGAAGACAAAGACAGGGCCTTAAAGTGACTGTGAATATCCTTTGGGGACTGCAGCGATGCGGGGGAACTGCCATCCGCAAGACGGCCCACCACCGTCTTCAACTGCCGCTCCAGCTCAGTCGGTTTTTCAACGCTCAGACCAACCACTGGCGCCGCTTCGCCGACACCATACACTTCGGGATCGGAAGTATCCCATACTTTCAGGAACCATGAATCGCGTTGCTTCAAAACTCCCCGGGAGGTACGCGCAGAAAAAGAGAATCGAAAAGTGCGCTTGAAATAAGAGGCCTTCAGTGTCATTTACATACGAATATGGTTCCGATGCGTGGCAAATACAAAGGGTCCCCTATTTTTGGACATGTCCACTCCACTTCCTCCGCTCAGCCTTGCAGACTATACGTATACCCTCCCGGAATCACAGATCGCTATGCACCCGCTTTCCGCGCGGGACCAATCCAGATTGCTCGTGTACATGAAGGGGGGCATTTCGCATAATTTATTCACGCAACTAACTGATTTACTACCAGTTAACTCAATACTCTTCTTTAACAACACGAAGGTTATCCCAGCCCGCCTGCTCTTCGAAAAATCAACAGGAGCCAGGGTGGAATTATTCCTGCTGAACCCGGGAGGTTCTGATCCCCTCCTAGAAAGGGCGCTGGCCGCCACGGGGGAGACGGTATGGAAGTGTGCCGTCGGCAACATGAAGCGGTGGAAGGATGGCATCCAATTAAACCGTCACCTTGGAACTGTAATCCTGACTGCCGATTGGCATGATCGGCGGGCGGGGACAGTGCGGTTTGCATGGTCGCCCCGCGACATGGCTTTCTCCGAAATCATACGCACCCTTGGAGCTACTCCGCTCCCGCCCTACATCAAGCGCGCCGCCGAACCGGAAGATCGCGACCGATACCAAACCATCTACTCGAAATTAGAGGGAGCGGTTGCTGCTCCTACCGCCGGCCTGCATTTTACCAAGGCCGTGCTCGAAAAACTAGACGCTGCTGGCATACAGCGCGACTTCCTAACGCTCCACGTCAGCGCAGGGACGTTTCTTCCGGTCAAGGAGAATAACGCAGCCGATCATGTAATGCACGAAGAACAAGTGATCATCCGTAAACAAAACATTATCAACCTGTTACAGCCTGGAAAAAAGGTCATTGCTGTGGGAACTACAGCCCTGCGCACCCTGGAAAGTCTGTATTGGTACGGAGCGATACTTCTTCGGGATGAAAGCGCGCCCTTTGCCATTTCGCAATCGGTTCCGCATGACTTTTCATCACCCCCACCGGCAGCCGATGCGCTGAACAAGATCCTGGATATTATGGAGAAACACGGCGTTGAGCAGCTGAATGGAAACACCTCCCTCTATGTCATGCCCGGCTACCGATTCAGGCTCGTACATGGTCTCATTACCAATTTTCATCAGCCCGGATCAACGCTACTCCTATTAATAGCAGCATTTGTGGGTCCTGATTGGAAAAAAATATACCAGGAAGCACTCGAAAAGCAATATCGCTTTCTGAGTTACGGCGACAGCTCTTTGCTTCTCCCTTCTAATGGATTGACACTCTGAGAGTTCGCAAGGTTTTTCGAGCAAACTGCTCGATTCGAATAACCAAAGCCATTTTCGCTGAATCGCTAAAGTCAACTTGCGATGTTTTCCCTAAGTTCCTATGAACCAGCAGGTAACCATAAACCCTTGAAATGAGGGGATCAATAGGTTTTTTCTTTGAATTATTTGATATTGACAAGGAAATCGAACTAACCCTGATGCATGAAGGATAGGTTGACCAAACTACTGGGCGTACAACCCGAAGAAACCACGCCCGTTTCGCTCCTTTTGGCCCTCAGCTTCTTGATGGGGCTGTTCCTTGCTACCGTGGGCGTGGCGGCTGCCACCTTCTTCTTCATTGATGACAGCATCAGTGAAAAATACGACCTTCCAAAAGCGCTGATTTTAGGCGGCGGATTCGGCTTTCTTGCCACCGGATTGTTCAATATTCTACAGGGCCGGATACCCTTCCGTGTCCTGGCGGTGCTTTTTCTGCTCTTGATTATCGCCGCAACGATGGTTCTTGAATTCGGTGACAATTACCCGCACCTCATAAGTCCCCGGAACCTCTACTACGTTGGGTTTGCTCTCATTCTTCCGTTCACCTTCGTAAGCCAGCTGGTCTTTTGGGGGACTTTTAACCGGATATTTACCCTTCGTCAGCAAAAGCGTGTGGTGGGGAATGTGGATATAGGGATGGATATCGCCCAGATCATTGCTTTCTTCTCTATTCCCCTTATCCTGGAGTTCTTTGATATAAAATCGCTTTTCACGATTGGGCTGATAAGCCTCATCGGATTCCTGGTAGTCTTTATCGTTCTCTCAGGCAAGTACTTGACCCATTCAGCTCTCACCGCCATGGAAGGCGTTATGAATGAAAAGGAGCATAAAAAAATCAACATTTTTGGTCTGGTGAGATTCAAGTACCTCGCCATGCTTTCCGGATTTGTGGTTATTTCTTTTTGTGCCCTCCGATTCATTGACTACTCCTTTTACAACGTCATGGTTGAGCAGTTTGAACCAAAAGGTATCCCCATATTTTTAAGTTTGTTTGAGGCTACGGTTGTTATTTTTGGGTTTCTCTTTGGGATATTGGCGACCGACCGGATCCAACAGGATTATGGCCTGCGCGTTTCGCTGATCCTTAACCCGCTGATTCTGATCATTTTCACCGGCGCTGCCCTTGGTCTCGGCTTCTTTTTTGGTTATGATCCAAATGATCCCGCCCTTGTGGCTGCCGGAAATACCCAATCGGTTGTCTTTTTCTTTATCGCGATCGCGATGAGTAAGCTTTTTGTGAACTCCCTGCGCGACGCCCTGGATACGCCCGTATTCAAGATGTATTATGTTCCCATTGAGAAGTCCATTAAGCTCGACGCCCAAACCAAAATTGAAGGGATTGTCACCGCTGGAGCGACAATGATCGCAGGGGGATTGATCGTCCTTATCAACAGTTTTGACATCTTCAACCTGTTGTCCATTACACTTTTCACCTTGCCGCTCCTTCTGCTTTGGTACCTCATCACCAACAAGATGTACAGCGGGTATCGCGAAACACTCCAGGGTTCGCTTCAGCGGAATCGCTCGTCTGTGGAACAGCACGTCGTCAGGGAATTTACACTCAACAGCGTACTACAGAAAGAAATCAACAGCACAGCGGAAGAAAAAGTTATTTACGGACTGAAGCTGATGGAGAAGCTCGAGCCTGCCTTGTTTGAAACATCCATCCTGAAGCTGGCTGAAAGCGACCTCCGGAAGGTGAAAAAATTCGCCGAAGAAAAAATTGAAGAACTGGGCTTGAATAACCAGCAAAACGACAGTGAAATGCTGGGCCTCGCCAAACAGGCCGCCGTCGCTTCGGAAGACAGTGACCTGCTGTCCATCTCATCCGACAAACTCCTGAAACTCGGCAAGTCGGTAAAGCAATCCGACCGAATGCTGGCCGCCAAACTGATGCGGAAAATGGTGAGCCAGAAAACCATTTTTATTCTCCTCGAATTGCTGCGGGATGCGGATCAAAAAGTGCGCAACGAAGCCATTCTCACAGCCCGAAAAATCAAACGGGCGGAAACATGGCCAGTGTTGATCGACATGCTCTCGTCGCCCATCTACAGCAACCAGGCCACCGCCGCGCTGAAAGAGTCGGGAACGCCTGCCTTGCATGTGCTTGATTCTGCCTTCTACCGGTCGGGACAAACGGACCAGGTGATGCTGAAGATTGTGCAGATTATCGGCCACATCGGAGGCGAAGAAGCCTGGCAATTGCTATGGAAAAAATCAGATTACCCGGATAAGCGGATTGTAAAGCAAATATTCTACTCGCTGCGGTTCACCAACTACAGCGCCAAAGGACGGGAACGGCACCAGGTAATTGACCTGCTGGATACGGAAGTCGGAAAAACCCTGTGGAATCTGTGCGCTCAGGATGAACTTCCGGATGATGACCATTTCAAATACCTCAAGGCGGCGTTGCGGGAGGAATTGCGCGACAACTACGATCAGCTTTCGCTGCTGATGTCTATCCTGTATGATCCGCAGTCTGTTCAACTGGTGCGTGAAAATGTGGAAGCAGGTACGGCAGACGGAATTGCCTACGCCCTTGAACTCATGGATCTTTTCGTGGATCAGGAACTCAAGGCCCGGCTCTTCCCGATTTTTGACGACATGTCCTCCAAAGAAAAGATGGACCGCCTGCAGATCTACTTCCCACGGGAAAGTTACACACCGGTCCAGGTGGTCAACTATGTGCTTAACAGAGACTTCAACCTCAATAACCGCTGGACCAAAATGTGTGCGGTCTATGCTTCTGCCTTCATCCCCGAATTCCGCGTGAGCCGAGGACTCATCGGACAGATGTTTAATCCCGACCGGCTTCTTCAGGAGACCGCTGCCTGGGTAATCTATAATAAGGACAAGGCGCAATACGAGGTGATCGCCGAGCGCCTCCCCTTGCGTGATAAAAAATTCCTCGACTCCGCCATTGAAAACAATCAGCTGCTCGAAGGATTGGATGACGGCTTCTTCCTCGGCATTGAAATGGTCATGTTCATCAAGGCCCTGCCCGCGTTTCACGGGATACCCGGCTCCATCCTCAGCGACCTGGCCGACAAGATTATTCCGGTTGATCTCCGGGCAAATGACAAGATCGTCTTTAACAATCCCGATGAGCCGAGACCCATCCTGATATCCGCCGTAGGTCAGGTGCGTCTCCGCGAAGGATCGAAAGAGATTGGCGTTATGAAAAAGGGCGATGTGTTTGGCGATCTTTTCCAGGAAGGGCCGTCTGTGCCGATAACAGAAGTGGAGGCAACGGAACGGTCTGTCATCTTCCGCATCAACTTATCCGATTTCTACTTTGTGATGGCCAAGCACCACGAATTGGTGCAGGGCCTGGTACGAAACGTAAGCAAAACCGATTCAACAGCAGCAGTGAAAATATAACTAAACAGGATTTGAGTTATGGCAAATGAAATTGACGTCCTTATCACCTTTGCAGAAAAGGACAACGAGCTGGGCAAGAAGAGCGAGATCAGCTGGGTAACGCAGTTCAAGAAGTTTCTTGACATGATGCTGGTTCAGGTATTGGGCGAGCAGGCCAACATCGTTATGAAGTCAGAGTTTGACGACTTCACCGCGTCGGGCATGAACAATGCCGCCGTCATGGTCACCATCCTCTCCAAGGAATTTGCACAATCCGGGCGCTGCCTCGACACCGTAGAGGCGTATTACAAAGCCACTGCCGGATCGAAGATCGAGCGGGTGTTCAAAGTAATGAAGTCACCTCTGGCCTCTGCCGAGCAGCCTCCTCGGCTTCGCGACCTCTTAAGCTATGACATGTACCAGATCGACAACGAGACTGGACAGATGAAAGAATACTCGGATTTCTTCAGCCAGGAAGCGGAAAAGCAATACTGGATGAAGATGATCGACCTGGTGTACGACATCCACGAGGCCTTGGTTATCCTCCGTGGAAAGGGGAAAGCGGAGGTGAAAAATATTTACAAGCTCAAGACCATTTACCTGGCAGAAACCGGCCATGATTTGTCCATCCAGCGCAACATCATCCGCCGCGAATTGCAGCGCCATGGATATGTCGTCCTTCCGAATTCCATGCTGCCCCTTAGAAACGAAGAGCTGGAGCGTGTGGTGCGCAAGGATCTGGAAGCCTGCAGCCTTTCGGTACACCTGATCGGAAGTGCGTACGGAGAAATTCCTGAAGGGTCGGAGCGCTCCGTCCTTGACATCCAGAACAAACTCGCTGCAGAGCATGCCGTGGTGAAGCGTTCGCGCCAGGAGGAATTCTCCCGGCTTATCTGGATCGCTCCCAACCTGCGCAATGCAAGTGAAAAACAAAAAGCTTTTATCGATTCACTGAGGCGTGATATGGAGGCACAGGAAGGTGCTGAAATCCTGCAGAACCCGCTGGAAGATTTTAAGAACATCATGCGGGAGGAATTGCTTGCCTCAGAGAATAAGGTGGTCGATGAGCCGACGGCCGGCAAGACGATCTACCTGGTACACGACAAGATTGATCACGAACAGGTGCTGCCGCTGATTGATTTTATTCAAAAATCCGGATTCAAGGTGGTGTCTCCTGCTTTCGAAGGAGAACTGATGGAAGTACGGAAAAAACATATTGACAACCTTCGGCTTTTTGACGGGGCAATTATTTACAAAGGCAAGGTCAATGACCAGTGGGTGCGAATGAAAGTACTTGACCTCCTTAAAGCCCCTGGCTTTGGCCGGAACAAACCCATCAAGGGCAAGGCCATTGTGAGTGATGCCAGTCTGGATCGGTACAAGAACCAGGATGTCACCCTCATTACCGGTGATACCAACAAATCAATTGACTCTCTCAGAACTTTTTTACAAGACTTTAAACAGTAATAGTCCATGGCACAGAAAGTAGACGAACAATCAAAAGCTCCCCTGGAAGTTGGCATAGCCAATCCGTTCCCCGGGTTGAGGCCTTTCAAGATTGAAGAAAGTCATCTCTTCTTCGGGCGTGAAGGGCAAAGCGACGAAGTGCTCCTCAAGATGTCGAAGAGCCGGTTCGTCGGCGTCATCGGTCCTTCAGGAAGCGGTAAGTCCTCCTTCATCTATTGCGGGGTACTGCCCATCCTCTATGGGGGATTCCTCACCGACACCAGTCCGAACTGGGAAGTCATTGTAACCCGGCCCGGCGCCAACCCCATTGATAACCTCGCCGAGTCCCTCCTTGGTGCCAGCAAGGAGTATATGCAGGCCGAGAACGAGGACAAGAAAATAAAACGGACGATTGTCTCCACACTGCTTCGAAGCAGCTCCCTGGGATTGGTAGAAGCCATTCAACAATCCCGAAAGGCAGAAGACATAAACTACCTGATCCTGGTAGACCAGTTTGAAGAATTGTTCCGTTTCAAAGACAGCACCGACCCCAACTCGATCAACGAAACTCTGGGGTTTGTAAATATGCTCATGGAGGCGGTGAATTATGAAGATTCACCCATCTATGTTGCCATCACCATGCGTTCCGATTTTATCGGCGACTGTGCGCAGTTCCCTGAACTGACCCGGAAAATTAACGACAGCCATTACCTGATCCCTCAGATGACACGGGATCAGAAGCGGCGCGCCTGCGAAGGACCAGTGGCTGTAGGTGGAGCGAAGATTGCCCCACGACTTACCCAACAGTTGCTCAACGACCTGGGCGACAACCCTGATCAGTTACCCATTTTGCAGCACGCACTCATGCGTACCTGGAGTTATTGGGGGCGGCATCGCGATTACGAAGATGAGCCACTCGATCTAAAGCATTACGAGGCCATTGGTACCATGAAGGAGGCGTTGTCGATGCACGCCAACGAAGCTTACGACGAACTTGACGAAGAGCAGCAGCGCATCGCAGAAATTATGTTCAAGGCGATCACCGAGAAACGCGGTGAGAACTTTGGCATTCGCCGCCCGACCCGACTCGGAGACATCGCCTCCATTGCCGATGTATCCGAAGCGGATCTGGCTGCAGTTATCGATAAATTCAGGGAAGCCGGCCGCTCGCTGGTTACCCCTGCCTTTGGCATCCCGCTTGGCCCGAAATCCATGGTGGATATCTCGCACGAGAGTTTGATGCGCATCTGGGTGAGGCTGAAGAACTGGGTGGATGACGAAGCGGATGCAGTGCAAATGTATTTGCGTCTCGCCGAAGCCGCTACCCAATACCAGGTTGGTAAAGCCGGTCTCTGGAGACCACCGGATTTACAATTGGCCCTCAACTGGCAGGCGAAACACCGCCCTACCCTCGTATGGGGACAGCGGTATAATCCGGCGTTTGAACGAACGATGATCTTCCTCGAGTATTCCAAGAAAGAGTGGGATACCGAGCAGCGGATAAAGGAACTGGAACAGAAACGAAGACTTCAGCGCGCCCGCACCACAGCTACTGTGTTTGGTGTCTTGGCAGTAATCGCCCTTATAGCCCTGGTTTATGCGTTTGTGAAGCAGGTGGAAGCAACTAAGAACTATGAATTGGCCGAGGTGAACCGCAAAGCCGCGGAAGCCAATGCCGTGGAAGCTAACAAGCAGAAAGAAGAGGCCAACCGACAGAGGGAAATTGCTGATGAACAGCGACAAGCAGCTGACCGTAGCGCGGAGGAAGCCCGCACAGCTCAGGCGCTGGCGGAGCAACGGCAGAAGGAAGCCCAGGCTGCCCAGGTCCGTGCTGAAAAGGCGGAAGCCAATGCGAAGGCTCAGGAGAAGATTGCTATTGAAAAACAGAGAGAGGCTGAAATCGCGAGAGAAGCTGCAGTAAAAGCCCAAAAGGAAGCCAACAGGCAACGCTACCTGGCCCAGGCAAAAGCCATGGCGGTGAAGTCCAAAGAACTGGATGCCTACCCTGTAACGCAATCGCTGATGGCACAACAAGCCTACAAGTTCAATGCGACGTACGATGGCAATGTGTTTGATGACGATATCTTCAACGGCCTGTACAGGGCCCTTGACCATAAGCAGTGGAACAGCCCGCTCACCCGAAGCCTGGAAGGGCACCAACACGGTGCGGCAAGGGCGCTGGTTACCAGGGCCCAATCCAGGGAGATATACTCCGGTGGCAGCGATGGCCGTATTTTGCGGTGGACGCCCGATAATGGTTCATGGAAAAGTGACTCAATTGTGGGAGGACGCTCTGACTATCAGGTCTATACAATGGACGTAAGTCCCGACGGCAACTGGCTCGTTGCCGGAGGCGCGACTACAGGAGACCTGACCAAGAACTACATCGAACTCTACAATCTGAAAACCCCCGGCCAGCCGGCCAAAAAGATTTACGGGTTCGGTGCACTCGAAAACCTCACCTATGCCAAGCTTGAGAATGGCGCATACGTTCGCGATCAATCCGGCTACAGCATCAAGTTTACCGATTTCAATACGGTGAGAGAGGTTATCAAACCCAAGGAAAAGATCAACAACATTGCCTTGAGTCCTGACGGAAAGCGCATTGCCGGCGTTGGAGCAACCGGCAACTTGTACATCTGGGATGTGACCGCCAATTATGCTGAAAAGGTCGCCTACAAAAATGCGGTATCTCTTACCTCTGTTGCCTTTGCCATCGACAACAGCCGCCGGATTATTATAGGGGACAACAACGGGCAAATCCGCGTGATCACGGAAGACAGCAGTCTACCTCCACGCAACTTGTCTGGACACACCGCACACATCGAGCAGATTCTGTTTAATAACGCCGGCACCTTCCTGGCAACTACCAGCCGCGACGGTAAAGTACGTTTGTGGAACTGGAGTAAGCTGCAGGAGAATCCGATTGTTCTTACCGACACCAACCTCGGGGATTGGGTCTGGAGTGCGGCCTTCTCGCCAGACGATGAGCAGCTGATGATCGGAATCCACAGTAACAATAACAACGCGAAGGAGACCATTCACGTGTGGCCGACGAAGGTTGCCAGTATGGCCAATTCCCTGTGTGGGTATGTGGATCGGAATATGACTAAAGACGAGTGGGATAACTATGCCACAGGCCTTACGTATGAAAAAACGTGTGATAACTATCCGGCAAACAATAAGTGATATTGAAGATGAAGAGATTCTATTTTTTGACTTCTTGTTTGCTGGCCGGCGCCACCTCCGCCTTTTCTCAGGCAAGCAATTGCACGCAGGTGCTCCGTTTGGTGCGTACCACCTATGAACAGGGCCGGCTGCATGAGTTGCCGGGCCTGACCGAAGGGTGCTTGCGCGGCACGGGTATCCAGGGCTTCAACAAGGAAGAGCGAAAGGAGGCATACCGTTACCTCACCCTCTCCTACATCTATCTTGAAGAGCCGGAAAAGGCCGACGAGATGATGTTGCAGCTGCTCAGTACCGATCACTTCTATCAGCCCAACCAGGATGTGGACCCGGCGGAATTTATTGCACTGTACAACAAGTTCAGGCATGATCCTCTGTTCCGGATAGCCATAAAATTTGGAAGCAACCTGACCCAGCCGGTGGCGAGCCGGATCTATAACATTGGAAGTGCCGGCGCCGCCAAAGGAAAATACGCGATGTCCCCCAGTTTCCAGGTTTCCCTGGCATTCGAGAAAGATATTACCAAGAAACTACCCCTGGTATTAGTTGCTGAATTGGGTTACATCAGCCGTAGTTACTCGTATACAAACGGGCAGCTGGCTACGGCCGATGAAGATCCCACGATGGCGATCAGCACGCAGGAGTTCGTTTTCACGCAAAATTTTCTGGATTTGAATGTAATCGGACAATACAAATTCAAGAATACCATCGCCCTTCAGACTTATGTAGGGGGCGGCCCGGGTATCAGCTATCTGCTGTCCTCTTCAAATCAGGCGACAACCCTGTTGGGGAATGGATTTACTGTGACAGGACTTTCTGTAGATGACATTAACTCATACAATAAACTCCTTGTTTCTGCGATGGTGGTGGCGGGTATCAAATACAAATTCGGTGAGGTGTACGTGACTGCAGAGGCGCGGTACCAAATGGGCTTTACAGATGTCGTTAAGAGTTCTTCGCGTACAAATCCGGAGATCGCCTTTGACTACCAGGGCCGTTACAACGATTATAAGATCAATAATTTCATGCTGAACCTTGGTGTTACGATTCCTTATTTCAAACCGAAGAAACTGATCAAGTAGGATGAAAAATCTATACATTCTAACCGTATTGCTGCTGGTCTCCTGCCTGAGTGAAGATGGAGTAAGTCCAGGTTCATCCGAAACATTTATCCGGTATTATAACGGAGGAAATAACGACGAGGCAAAAGGGCTGGAAGTTGCACCTGATGGTGGGTATGTAATTTTGGCAACAACACGCATACAAAAAGCGGAGTCTGATATCCCACAATTTAAAATTAAGCTCATCAAGACCGATAACGCAGGTAATCCGGTGTGGCAAAAACTCTATCCTGATTTCGGGACCGCTGATAAGAATTATACCGCATCCAGTCTGGTGAACATTCCCGGCGGGGGCTTCGCTATTGCGGGGGATAGTGTAGGAACCGATGGCAGCACAAAGGCTTTTGTGATGACTGTAGACGCCAACGGAGATGGTACAAACGCTACGCGGCGATCCTTCGGAACCGGCAACCTTCGCGGCAAGGCTATTGCTGTAACAAGCGCAGGGAACTACCTGGTATTATGTACCTCAGGGGCTGAAAAAGCTTATCTGTATGAAATCCATAAAACGAGCTTTGCTCTAATCAATCCAAACGCGGTGGCCAAGGAAGCGGGAAGCACCTCGCTCGGTTCAAGACTGTTGCTTGATCAGGCGGGAAACGCGGTTTGGTCCGGTGTCGTAACAAGAAGCACGTTGACCGGCGTCCGTGTTACAAAGAATCATCCCAATAATGTACTCTCCGAATTTGATAATACGATCGGCATTCCCGGGTTTTATATGGCTGGGTCAGACATTTGCAAGTTTGGATTTGAATATGCTATTGTCGGCTCTACCAACAGAAAAGGAACCGTTGTGGGAAGTGATACCGATATTCTCTTCATGCGAATATCTGCCAACGGTGACACGCTGCGAACCCAATCCTTCCCGCTGGATGATCCGCTCACCTCTGAAAATGAAGATAGCCAGAATGACGTCGGAAACTCCATTAATGGCACAAGGGACGGCGGCTTGATCCTCCTCTCTTCAGTAGGTTCAGCTGCCATTAAAGGGCGCGGTGATTCTGACTATTATCTGATCAAGATTGATGCGTTCGGGAAAAAGCAGTGGACGAGTTCGTTTGGAAGCAAGTTTAAGGACGATGGCGTGGCGGTGCGGCAGATAAGTGATGGAAGCTACGTGGTGCTGGGCACAACAACGCAGGGCGCATTGAAGATCCTAACCCTTCTCAAGACCGACAAGGATGGAAAGATCAATTAGGAAGGAAATAGTGTTTAACGAAAAGAAAGATTTGATTTTTTTTTAGCGCATTTATTTAATAGAAGTCGTGATATGAAAAACTACCAGTCGCAAAATTCTGACAAGATGGAATATAGTGTGCGTTCAGAAATAAACGGCGCGAGGCCAGCACCCTCTACAAAGAATAATTCAGGTTTATTTTCTAAGCTACTGCTGGCGCAGTGTAAGCTAAGCGTAATTCTCATTGGACTGCTCTTAGCTTCTTTCCAACTTTTTGGCCAAGTACCTGCCACTCCCGCTAGCAATATAAAAGTCATAACCGTACCCGGTCAGGTGACCCGATTGCGATTTGACTGGGGCGGAGGCGCAGGCGCGAATAGAATTGTTGTTATCGGTACAGCAAACGGAGTATATACACCGCCAAATGGAGTAGCCTCACCCGCGGCAGATCCCGATTTTGGCAATGGTAGCGACCTAGATCCCGGTGCCGGCAACGTTCGTTGCGTCTACAATGGATCTGCTTCGACTGTAACAGACATCCAGGGCCTAAGCGCAAATACTCCCTATTACGTCCAGGTATTTGAATACAATGGTTCTGCAGGCACGACCACATACAATTTTACGACAAATGCTTCCAACCCAATCTCATTTCAGCATGTCAGAGCAACCGGAGCTAATACATTCAATGTTCCTACTAATGTAAACAGCGTCTCGGTGCAGGCCTGGGGTGGTGGTGGCGGTGGTGGAGGCGCTAAAGGAGACGGGAGTACAGAGCGACGAGGTGGTGGTGGGGGTGGTGGTGCATATACGGCTGTCAATAACGTGGCAGTTACTGCAGGCGGCACGGTGACAGCTACTATTGGCATTGGAGGCCCAAGGGGTGACGGCTCGTCAGAAACAAACGGCCAAAACGGAGGCACTACTACGTTCGCGAGTGGCGTTCCCGTAGTTGCAAATGGTGGTGCGCTCGGAATTACAGGGATAGATGCTACACCTTTTCTAGGTGCCGGCGGTTTGGGAGCCACAGGAACTTTTAATGGTGGAAATGGTCAGGCTGGCGCGGTTCCGGCCAACAATGGAAGGGGTGGCGGTGGTGCTGGTACTACCGCTGGCGGCGCAAATGGTTCGGCAGGTGGTGCTGGTGGTGCCAATGGCGGAGGTAGTGGCGGAGCCGCATCTACCTCTAATACAAATGGAAACGACGGCCAATTCCCTAGCGGTGGTGGAAGTGGAGCCTGGGAAAATAACAACAATAGGGATGGCGGTGTTGGCGCACAAGGAGTGATGATTGTGACCTGGTCAATACCTGTACCCGTTATTTCACTGGTTGCAGGCACCCCACCCAATGGTAACCCTGTATTTCAAGTTGTGTTCAGCAAGCCTATCAATACGGGTACATTTATCGGAGCGGATGTCACCTTATCAGGAACAGCGCTTCCGTTGTCATCAGTGATTGCCGAAATCGCTCCCAACAACGGCACTACATTTACAATCACGGTTTCGGGAATGACCGTTACCGGTACGGTCATAGCCAATATGGCTGCAGGTGTTGTAGCAGACCCAAGTGGAAATACCAACCCAGCAAGCAACACGGGAACAACCTTTAACTACACCCATGACATAACAGGTCCCACGGTAACTATCTCTGTTTCCGGTCCCAACCCTACCAATGTACCACCTGTATTTCAGGTTCTGTTCAACGAACCCATTACAATAAGTTCCTTTGTTTCTGGAGATGTTGTATTAACCGGTTCCGCGGGAGCAACTACACCAACCATCGCTGAGATAGCTCCTAATGATGGAACAACATTTACTGTGACAGCCACAGGAATGGTTGGCATCGGTGACGTTATTGCCAATATTGCGGCACTGATGGTTACGGACCGGGCAGCTACGCCCAACGCTAACCCCGCGGCAGCCAATCTCAATACCACCATTGTTTTTGACAACCAGCCCCCTACAGCGCCAGGTACTCCAACGGCTGCTGCAGGCCCAGATATCAACGCCGCAGAAGAGCTGGCTGGTGTTGTTATTGTTGTACCTCTTGGAACTTCAGGGGCTGTTTCCGGCGACAAAGTGGAACTCATGCTGGCAGGCGTACCCTTTGCACCTGTCATCGAGGTTACATTAAATGGAACCGACATTACAAACACTTTTGCTTCTATTACGATTCCCACTACGAGATTGGGTGCCGATGGGTCCAAATCGATAAGAGGACGGGTAAAAGATATAGCTGGAAACGTGGGGCCCAACAGCGCTACGGCGCTGGTCTTAAACCTGGATACTGGTATTCCTACAGCACCCGGTACCCCAACTGCGGCAGCTGGTCCGGATATCAACGCAGCTGAAGAATTGGCTGGTGTCGTTATTGTGGTACCCCTTGGAACATCAGGGGCCGTTTCGGGAGATATAGTGGAACTCATGCTGGCAGGCGCACCCTTTGCACCGGCCATTGAGGTTACGTTGAATGGAACCGATATTACAAACACATTTGCTTCCATAACGATTCCAACAACCAGATTGGGCGTTGACGGAGCCAAATCGATAAGAGGCCGGGTAAAAGATATTGCCGGCAATGTGGGTCCCAACAGCGCCACACCGCTGGCCCTAAACCTTGATACGCAAGCCCCCCTTGCTACCCTTGCTCCTACAGCAGTTGCGGGCCCGACGATTGACGGCGCCGAATATACCGCAGGGTTTGTTGTGAATGTCGCCGGCCTTGTTGCTGCAGGGGCTGTCGCAGGAGACGTACTGGAATTGCGTCTGAACGCCGCCTCATTCCCTGTTGTGCTATCATTCACACTGACTGGCGTAGAAATTGGCGCCGGATTTGTTGACCTGACTGTAGTTTGTCCCCAAATGGGGGCAGACGGTGCCGGAAAATTGATCACGGCCCGAATTACCGATATAGCAGGCAACGTGGGCGCTTCCAGCCCAAGCCTTTCCCTCACCGTTGCAACAACGCCTACTGTAGCCGCCACCGCCATGACTTTCGCCAGTGTGACGACCACTTCGGCGCAGGTGAATTTTGTAAATGGAGATGGCGGGTTCAGAATCCTCGTGGCGCGGCAGGGTGCTGCCGTGAGTTTTGTCCCAACAAACAATACGGCTTATCCGGCCAATAACGATTTCAATGCTGCCATCGATCTTGGCAGTGGTAACAAAGCAGTAGCTGTAGCCTCCGGCGCAACGATCACCAACCTCCCCAGCGGCGATGTGGTTCACTTTGCCGTATTTGAATACAACAACTGTAATCCGCGTCAAAATTATTTTGGAACAGCCTTGGTCGGAAGTCAGGCCATTGCATCAGCGAATACCTCCACCCTCACAACAGGAGGCGGCCCGCTCACGATTTCCTCCATCATTGACACACAGGCAGAGGCAGTCGCTGCACCTGCTCATTTTTCCTTTGTTGTGGATGATGACGGTGCAACCGATGCGGCTGACGCTGCACCTACGCGGGTGACGTCGATGATTATCCGGCGCGACCTGGTCAATGATCAAACACTCAGCTGGCTAAATGTTATCCAGGGTGTCGTACTGTCAGATGGAACAACGTCCATCAACTCTGTTTCAAACCCGGCCAACTTTACCATCGCGGCTGACGCCATCACTATCACAGGAATAACTTCCGCTCTAGCCACTGATCTTGGATTTGTAGCAGACAACGGCACAAAAACTTTTCAGATCAAGATCTGGTACAAGACAAACATTTCAGCATTGGATGTTGATGACAAGCGCCTCGTTTTCACTGCCAGCAGTACAGATTTTACGGTGGCCGGTACAAACAGCAGCGGGTTTGATGCAGCGCCTTCAACCTCTGTTACATCCGGTCTGGGCAATGGACTCACCGCTGTGGTGGCTACCGAAATGAGGTTTACGACCATCCCGGTAGGTGGCACCGCTGGTACCGGCTTCCCACTTGCAGTCGCATCTACCGATGAGAACGGCAACGTGGATTTGATCGAAACACGTGTTGTCACGATCACCGTACCTACGTTTCCGGCCACCGGTCAGATAAGTTTTACCAATGCTACGCCAAACGCCGCCGCCCAGAATTTAGTAGCGGGCCGTCGATCATGGACTAATGTGAAAGTTACGGCAGGCGGAAACTACACCATGCGCGTGGCGGCAACACCACCAACCTTGACACAGTTTACCAGTGGCATAATAGCGTTTGGTGCTCCGAGCAATGCTTCGACCATTGCTGAAAATTTTCCTGGATTTGTGTATCCAACTTCAATTGATTACAAGCTTTTCCAGTACGCTACCCCTTTCACATTGGCAGCACCTCCTCCTGCCGGTGCGCTGAAAGTTGCGGAATTCATTATCCAGGACGGCGGCGTAACCCTTCTCGATGCGGATCAGATCGGTACCACGTTGACAGGCCTGACATTAGGTTTTACCAACCCCGGAAATATCAGGTACGTTGGAATTTTTGATGGCACCAACATAGTTGCAACTCTACCGGGCGCCGCTTCCGTGGCATTTTCAGGTATGTCCCTGCTTGCCGATGATCAGGAAAATATTCCTCCTGGTACCGGTCAAAAGATTTTTGGTGTCTACGTCAGTTTCAACACCAACGTGACCGACAACGTACATTTTGACATGCAAATTACGAATGTCGCCACCGGCTCAGGCGGATCCACCTTTCCGTTTATTAACGGTGGTACAGGTGCCGGCGGGGCGCAGTCCAGTTTAGCAGCAGGAGACAACCGGGTGGTTGTAACGGCCACTGAGTTGCGGTTCATTCCTCACACTCCAACTACCAATGCAACCAATGTGCTTATTGGAAATGCGATGTCTCCCGCCCTGCCTGTAGAGGCAACTGACAATCTTGGATCCAGAGACCTGGATGTTGCAGGTGCCTTGGGAATGACATCCAATGGGGTCCTCAGCTCTGTCCCATCAGCTACGCTGGTGGCAGGTGCCGGAACCTATTCTGCAATCACTCACTCCAATACCGCTGCCGCACGAACATTGACCACTACCAACGGCCTTGGTCTTTCACAGGCCACAAGTACTACGTTCAATATTACAGCCTCGGCCAATTCGGATATCGTCTTCAACGGCGGCGCCAATCAGTCGAACATTGCCTATGATGTGTACCAGGAGAATACAAATCTGACAATCTTCAACAGTCTGGCTGTTGCCCAATTTGATATCCGCGATGGTGGTGGCATTGCTGACGCCGACAATGCATCAACCATACTAACTGCGTTAACGCTGTCTATTGTAAATCCAGGTTATATCCGACGAGCCGCGTTGTATGACGGGTTAACTGAACTAGCGGAGACTACGCCAGCCGGTGCTAACCTTGTATTTACGGGCTTCAGCGCTACGGCTGCCGACGGCATCATACCAAAGACATTGACCCTTCGTGTAAGCTTTACAACCGCGGTGGTTGATAATCAGCAGTTTTCTTTCACCGTAACTTCGGCGTCAACACAGGCATTTGTTTCTTCAACCTTCGCAGCGGGTAATGCGGGTGGTGCCGTGACTTCCACGGCAGGTGATGTGAGTAGAATTGAAGTTACAGCTACCCAACTGACATTCACGACCAACTTCAGCTCTCCACTCCTGCCATTAAAAAACATGAGCCTTCAACCGCCGGTTCCCATTGTAACGGCAGTAGATGCCTTGGGCACCCGAGACCGCGATTACGGCTCTAACTTGACTATTAGTTGTGCGCTAACGGTAACACCTTCCATTACATTATTCGTAGATACTGCCGTGCCGAATGGTGGCCTATATACGTTTCCCGGCACCTTCCAATACGTTCAGACCGGAAACGGTACCATTACCCTGTCCGCTCCGGGATTAACCGGCGTGGTTAGTAATCCGGTAACAGTGCAGGCGGCTACAGCAACGACTATTACCGTTGGAGCACCCGCGGTTGCTACTATTTCCTCGCTCGTCAATACTATTCCAGGTGCGGTTGCGGGTTTCAATTTTAATATCCAGGACGATGCCGCCGGGCCGGGCCCCAGCGATGACGGTCTTCCGACGTTGATTTCGCAGATAGTGATCAGACAAAATGGGGCAAACAACACGATAATAGATTGGACGCAGGCTCTTGCCGGTGCTATACTGACAGATGGAGTTAATAGTCAGCCAGCGTCATTCATCTCTTCCAACTCAATTACTTTTGGAGGAATTAGCAGTGCTGCTGGCCAGTTGGGGCATATTGCTGACAATGCTACCAAGAACTACACTCTTAGGGTGTACCTACGTGCGGCACTCCTTGGCGCGTTGCCCAGTACCATAGATGGATTGCAATTTGAGTTCCAGGTGTCAGAATCCGACATTATTCTTCAGACGAACAGCACAGGTATCATCGCGTTGCAAAATGCCACGTCAGGCAACCGCGATGTGGTGACCGTTGTCGCTGACAGGCTTAGATTCCTCCCTCCGCCACTTCCAGCCACAGCAAGTTTGGACACCGACTACCCCGGTATTTCCATCGAAGCTTCTGATCTTAACAATAACCGCGACCTTGGATTTACCGGCGCTGGGGCTACAGTACGTGAAGTAAGCAACACAACGAGCGCCAGTATGTTAAACCAACCAATTGTTGGAACAACTCAATTCGCATTAGGCGTACTGAATTTTAATGCCAACTTCAGGTATACTTCAGGCACGAGCGGAGACAACGTAACCCTTACTATCAAAGCGGGACCTACGGCGACAACGACGTGCGGAGCGGCAGGCATCATATGTGTTACACCAGTCAGCAGTCCGGTTTCCCCGACAATTACCTTGTTGTCATCCTTTGAATCTTCCCTTATGCGGGATCCTACATTTCCGCATATGGTGACTCTGCCCTATGTGAATCACCAGGAGGCGACAGACATTCTTGATCCACAGGCGTCCAGCCTGGAGATTGCACGTATGCTGCTTGTAGACGGCAGCCGGGTGAATTTTCCTTATGGTCCTTTCTTCATTACCACCGGAACCGAAACGGATGGTGTTCTCAACAACGACCTTGATGGTGCAGACACCAGACTTACATCTGTAACCATACGGATCACCAATCCTTCTAACCTGAGGCGCCTGGCACTGTTCACAACAGGCGGTGTGCAGATTGGAGCAGAAATAAATGTTGCCATCATCGGCGGCATCAATTCAACCACACCATTCTTCGACTTTGTATTTTCAGGAGCCCCGCTTGTCGTTGCCCCGGACGGGCAACTTGTGCCTATCAGTGTTCGCGCTAGTTTCAGGGACACTTCCCCTGAAATAACCGACCGCGAACCACTTGACGTTTCCGTGGTGGCCTCCACGCTGGGATCCGGCTCGAACTATTTTGTAGGCGGCGGTTACATCGCCGGGGTACCTGGTGGCTATCAATCCCCTGCTGGATTTAATCAGGTAAATGTTCTTGCCACAAAACTTGATTTTACTACATTCCCCGCTGCCTATGAGGGCGTAAACGAAACAGTGACTGCCGGTATCGTGCAAGCAAGAGATCAGTTTAGTATTCTTGACACCGATTTCAATCAACCAGCTTCTGTATCAGGCGCTTCTGCCTCTGTGAGCGGCAACCCATTCAATTTTATCAACGGCGTTTTGAACATGGCCGGTTTGATAACGTATAGTACGCCGGGCCTGGGCACGCTGACAGTGACTTCTAGTGGACTTTCCAGCAACACCAACCAGCCGGGCGCAACACCTCCCAATGTTGCCATCCCATGTACCCGTGTAGATGTCATCCATGTTACAACGCAACGGAATGATGGCGGACCTGGTGGAGTTACACCACAGGTTACCGTAAACCTACTGGCAGGCTCATCGAATCAGGTAATATTTGGGTTCAGGTTTATAGCTCCCTATACAGTTACCGGCCCTAATATTCCGCGAGTGACCCGGTTTACAATTACGTTTAACCAGTCAGCGAACGGGATTTTTACAAACATGAGGGTGTTTGAATCCACTAGCGGCAGTTACTTCGGGGCGGTTCAAGTACCGGGCGGAAACGTGACTTTTCCCACAGCCCAATCAGTGCAGGTAGATCTGTCCGGCTCACCCAAGGATCTTACCGCGCTACCTAACCTCAGCTACTTCCTGGTGGTTGACGTGGATCCAAACGTAAGTGGTGCCACATCTCCAATCAAACCCTCCGTCATTGACGGTGGGAAATTATCAATTGCTACCACCAACAACATCCTTATTGAAAATAACCGTGGTAGTCAACTTTCCAATACGGATGGGCCGATATATACATTTGCCGGGGTGGCACCTCCTACTTTGGCTAGCTCTTATCCAGCTGTAGGGCAATCCAACATTGATATCAATCAGCCTACCATCGAACTGTCTTTTAGCGTACCTGTCTTTACATTGGATCAGAAAATATCGCTGTACAACAGGGCTACCGGCTTATTTATAGCTGACCTGGCTGCGGCCAATGGTTTTCCTCCCAATTTTGTCACTGGCTTTGGTGCGGCGAGACCAATCATATTCAATATTCCGGGCGGTACACTAGCCTACGATACGGAATATTATATCACCATTGCACCCGGTAACCTGAACACAAACACGGGCATTGTGGATGCCAGCAGAAATTTATTTCCAGGCATTTCGTACTCGGAAACATTGTTTTTCAAAACGGCAAGTCTGGTTCCTCCGAAAATGTTAGGTTTATTTACTGTGCCGCCGGCATCTGGTGACGCCATTGTATCTGACATTACAAACGGTGGAGCTACGCTGAATGCAACTTTTGATACCAAGGGGACGGCCTACTTTATGGTATGCTCAACGAATGGCGGGGCCCCTCCTACCAATGCGCAGATTTCTGGAGCTCTCTATGTTGCCAATACGGTTGTTGCAAGAGGTTCCTTCCCGATCAACGCGACCCATAGTATCACCCAATTTGGAACCATTACGCCTAGCTCCGGCTCATTTAGCGCCGGCACACACTATGTTTGGGTGTATGCGGAAAGCTATAGGGAGAGAAAAATAGGAGCAGCCATTACGAGTAATGCGATACCAACCGCAAGTCCCTATGGTACCGGGGCGGAAGCGTACGCGCAAATCGGCGGTCCGGTCATTGGTCCTACCGCGACGTTTCTTGCGCCAGGTGTTGTTCCAACCCCTGTGGTCACAACCAACAATGCCAATATTTCATTGTGTAGCAACAGCTTCCAGATTCTCAACACTCCTATTATTATCTATGAGGGCACTGGTATAGGCCAAACTTTCCACATGCCTACGCCTCCTCAGGTGATCAATTTGGTGTTGCCAACGGGTTTTCAATTCGACGTGTCAACAGATGTAATAACGGGGCTTCCGAACTATGGCAAAGTCACTCTGGAGGGCCTTGATTTCGGTGGCTTTCCAGCACAAATCGTATACGCGAGCAACAGCATCTTGAGAATACGGTTTTATAATTCCGGGAATGCCTCGGTTGATAAGATCATTATTTCTAACCTGAGGGTAAAGTCCAACGGATCAGCCACAGGGGACATTTTCAGGCTTGGCGGCCAAGCCATTCTAGCCATGAATGACGGTGCTATTCTTGCCAGCCTGAGCGCGCAGGATGCCGCCGTGATCAAGTTTGACAATAGTTACTCTACGGCACTCATTCCATCCCAGACTCATGCATCGGGCTTTTCAGAAACGGCCATTCCAGACAATGCCGTTCCTGCCCTTGTGGCGCTAGCGCCTTATATTCCGGACGACTTCGACTTTGGTCCGACAACTTTCAGCGGGCAGGGTGTGGATATCAATACACTCAATGTGAACGGGGTTACAAAAGATTTACCATTCAACATTACGGTGACACATGCAGATCAAAATGGATGCGTCTCTCAGAATCCGGTTCAGTTTATCGTCTATGATAACAAAAGGGCAGTAAATATCACACGAGCGGGGTATACAGGAGTCCCTGCAACTATTCCTACCAATCTGGATCAGGGCCCGTATTGCGCCACCAATGCAAACTTTGCCATTAATCTTCAAAACCCCGCTCCGGCTGGTCCCGGCATCGTGCGTGATGTGACGTACGATAACCTCAATGCATATTACATGCAAACGTTGACTGCAAAGATTCCATTCGCAGCAGTTCCTCCGATTATCTATGGGCCGGACTGGGATGCAATTATTACGAGCAGTCTGGTGGTTCCTTTTGGACCACCGACCCCGATTAGTGGTCGTAATTATCAAGACTATAAATTTGATGATAAGGTGATTGTGAACGCACATGCCACTAATCCATTAATACCGTATGTTTATAACAACTTTATTAAGACAACGGCGGCGTTAAATTTGAACTATCCAAGTGGAATAACATACTACGAGGGGGGATCGCTGGGCTTTGTGGAATTGACAGGCCAATTTAGGAATATTTCCAACCCGGTAATTTCAATCAACCGACGTCAAATTGTCCAATTCTTTGTTCCAGGTGTGGCTGCCATTGAATTTACGACACCACGTTCTGCTCTTATTACCAATGACCCCCAGAACGCGCCGAGTGCTGCACCAAATTTCAACAATCCCGGAACGTTTATTTTCTGTCGGGATGGCGGACCCATTGGGGTCACCGGATGGCCCAACGCTGACCCTGCCAGAGGGATTATTGGCACGTTTGCGGTTTATAACGCCGCAGTTGGGGGTTCATCTATCGCGGGTCTTACAGATAATAGCAATGGTACAGCTACCATTAATCCACTTAATTTAGCAATCCAAAATGGGGGCAACAATATTCGGGTTGAGTATACCTACCGTGACGCCAGTGGAATTTGTCAAACAACGGCGGCGCAGGTGATCCGGATCTCTCAAAATCCCGTCGCCTTATTTACACAAATAAGCCAGCCAAGTCCCTTTGTTGATGCAACGAATCCAACCGCCTATTGCGAAGGCAAACCGATCGCTTTTGACGGCACGGGTTCCTCTGTCGGTGGAGGCGCTACCATTGCTACGTATACCTGGAACTTTGCGGATGCCACCAATTCCATTTCTTCTAATCCCAATGCGCCAAGTGGAATCCCAGGTGGACCAGCCGCGCCAGGATTCCCAGCAGCGGGCACCAACGACAGGCCGGTTCACTACTTCCTTACTTTCGGAACGTACAATCCAACGCTGGTGATCACATCCAATTTCAATTGTGCATCACCTCCTGCTACTGCCCCGGTAAAGGTGGGTGGCGTGCCCGTTACCAAGATGACGTACGATGGAATCCATTTGGGTCCGACAGCCGCCGATGAATTTCATTTCAGAAGCAATAATTCGACGATCACACCGAATGACTTTTTCAAGTCGATTTTGTGGAATTATGGAGACGCCAGCACGTTTTTGAGAACGTATGCTGCAGGGACCACATCAACCGATCCAAATACTATTGAAACAAAGAATTATACTACAACGGGTCCGAAGGTGTATAATATGACAATTACAACGGAAATTGGCTGTATTAATAGTCTAAGTTTGGCCAATAGCACAGCAGGAATTCTGGCGGCCGACAACACAATCATGAGGACATTGATTGTTGTTCCACGAGTTGTTGTCACACCGGCAAGTGCGTACCTCGAAACATTTGAACCACCGATTGCTCCAACCCAAATCTGGCAAGAATGGTATGCTGGCATGTTTAGTCCAACACCCGTTGCACCAGCGACTACACCGCTGCGGTCGGTTGACCCAACATGGCGAAGAGGCGTACCTTCGAAATTTACACCGACTGTTAATGGGGTTAATATCTGGACTACGGATCTTAGTGGAACCTATATCCCTGGAGAACGGTCTGCCGTCTATTCTCCAAGTTTTGATCTCAGCGCCCTCACGAGGCCTATGATCTCTCTGGATACATACACCCAAATGGAAAATGCAGATGGCGTGGTCCTTCAATACTCGATAGACAACAAGAATATCGCAGACCCGACCAAGGCGTGGATAGCCTTGGGAACTACGACCGATGGGGAATTCTGGTACACAGACAAAGGTATTGCTGCCAAACCTGGCGATCAGCTTGGGAATGACTTTGGGTGGAGCCAAGCTACTGCGGCGCAGGCCACATGGCTTAGCTCAAGGCATGCGCTAGTTGAAAATCCTCCAGCCGCTCCTACTATAATAACCAATTCTAAAATTGTATTCCGCGTGGCTCTTGGTAGCGTGGCAACAGCTATAAGCGCACAAGGATTCGGATTTGATAACATCCGCATTGGTGAACGAACGAGGACCATCCTGCTGGAGCACTTCTCTAACACCAGCAACACCACGGTGAGCCCTACCACGCCCACCGGAACAGACGAATCCTATGAGAACGCATTTATTGCAACCTTCAATTCATCAACGGTTGGACTGGAAGTTGTAAAGCTGAATTACCATGTCAACTTCCCGGGCACCGATCCATTCAACCTGTTGAACCCGGCAGATGTAAGCTCCAGGGCGCTGTTTTACAATATTGTAAAAACGCCTGCAGCCCGGCTTGACGGATACGCTCCTGCTCCATATACACCATACTCAGACTGGGGATCAAACACGTTTAACACACGGACACTCAGATTAGCCGAGTCTGGCATCGTGATCAGGCCTGTAACCGGCCCGGCAATGCCGAAGGGACCCATCACCAGCGGCGGGAAGATCAGTTTCTACGTGGACTTGACGCCTGTTGTTAACCTGGATTCGGCAACTATCCTGAATTTGGGTGTGGTAGAGCAATTAGTTCCCATCGCCAGCCTGGCTAACCCAAGTGCTGTTAAGACAGGGGAAACCTCCTTTGAATATGTTATGCGGAAACTATTGCCTACGGCTTCTGGAACACGCACTTCAAAACATCCGAACGCGGTGCAAACCGGACCGAATAAAGGCACGCTTCTAGCTCCGGTGTTCCCGGCAGGGCCCATTACATACACCTTCGGGCCGTTCGAATGGACACCAGGGCCTACCAAGTTCCATAGTCCAAATACTGGTGACTTGGGAGTAATTGCTTTCCTGCAGCGTGAAAGCGGCGACAAGGCCGTGTTCCAGGCCGAGATCGCACTTAACCTCGATGATCCTGCTGGTACAGGCGTTATTACAGGACTTGAACAAATAGCAGCCGAGCAAATCCTCGTATACCCCAACCCCGCCAACAAGGAAATGACGGTGCGTCTGCCGGGTAAGCTCGCTCAAGAGGCAGCCATACAATTGGTTGACCAGACCGGTCGTGTGACGCTGCGGTCGTCCATACCCGAAGGGGCTACCAGCAGAACATTTAATGTGAGTGACCTGTCAACCGGTGTGTACATCCTCCAGATCGACATGGGTCAAGGGGTGCTGTCACGGAAGAAGGTGATGATCATGCATCAGGAGTAGCAGTTTTAAGGATTCTTAGAAAGCCGCTTTCCATTCTCCGGAAAGCGGCTTTTTCTTTGGCCCTGAGGGTTTTAATTATACCCTCGATTCCTTAATTTCATGTTCAAACTCTTTACCCCGGATAGCGCATGGAAATATTTCTTCAAGCAGACGCCTGGCTGGCACTCCTCACACTCTGCTTCCTGGAAATAGTCTTGGGGATTGACAACATCATCTTCATCTCCATCGTCTCCAACAAACTGCCGGAGGAACAGCGCAGAAAAGCGCGCAACATTGGTCTCGCCCTCGCCATGGGCGTGCGCATCGTCTTTCTCCTCGGCATCACCTGGATAATCGGCTTTACCGAACCACTTTTTGTCGTTCCCGAAAGTTGGATCTCCCCGCACGAACTACCCGTCAGCGGCCGCGACCTCATCCTCGGCTTCGGCGGCCTCTTCCTCATCGCGAAAAGTACCATGGAGATCAACCACGAAATGGAGGGCGAAGAGGATGAAGAGGAGGACGAAAAAGGCAAAAAGAAACCAAGCATCACTCTCAGCGGAACGATTGTACAAATCATTCTCCTGGACATTATATTCTCCTTCGATTCCATCCTCACGGCAGTGGGAATCGTCGACCGTGACAAGGTCATCATTATGATCATCGCTGTCATCGTTTCCATCATCGTCATGATGTTCTTCAGCGGCACGATCAGCCGCTTCATTCAGCAGCACCCTTCCATGGAGGTCCTCGCCCTCGGCTTCCTCATCCTCATCGGCTTCATGCTGTTCCTGGAAGCGTTACACTACGTCATCCCGAAAGGATATATCTACTTTGCCGTGGCTTTCTCCATGCTCATCGAACTCACCAACATCCGCGTGCGGAAGAAGCGAAAATCAAAACCCGTGAAACTAAACAAGCCGTTTACCGAAGAGGAAATGGCGGAAGCCGTCACCAAGTAATTTTTTGCGTTTCACAAACCCCGCTTCATGTCATCGCCAATCGATCCGCGCTATCCCATCGGCAAATACCTTGCGAAGGAATCGTATTCTCCGTCGGAAGTAACCTCGTTCATTGAGCGCATTCGAACCGTCCCCCAGCGGCTGGAGCTGGCCCTTCAGGGTCTTTCTGCAACGCAGCTCGACAGCCCCTACCGCGATGGAGGCTGGACGGTGGGTCAGGTAGTCCATCACGTCGCCGACAGCCATATGAATGCCTACATCCGCGTAAAATGGACCTTGACTGAGGATACCCCGGTCATTAAGCCATACGACGAAAAAGGCTGGGCGGAAACGACGGAAATGTCAGCTGATCCTGCCCTCTCCCTGGCCCTGGTGAAAGCACTCCATGCGAAATGGGTGGTTCTGCTTGCCGGCCTTACGGAAGCTGATATGAACCGTGATTTTTTTCATCCAGCAACGAAAAAGAACGTGCGTCTGGCGCAAGTCATCGGAATGTATGCCTGGCACGGCGATCACCACATCGGCCACATCACGGCTTTGCGGGAACGAATGAACTGGTAACTTTGGCAATCCGCCATGGTGACCTATATCCCTCCCAAAATACTTTTTAACCGGCACCTCGAGACCATCTACCCGTCGCTCCTGCGCCGGGTGAACTTCAATCCGCCGGAACGAGAGCGCATTCAAACACCTGATGACGATTTTCTGGACCTCGACTGGTATCGGCAGGGTTCCAGCAGGTGCGTTATTATAAGCCACGGTCTGGAAGGCAACACCAAGCGATCCTACATCATCGGGATGGCCCGTGCCTTCTTTCAGCAGGGCTATGACGTACTGACATGGAATTACCGCGGGTGCAGCGAGGAAATGAACAGGCAGCTTCGCTTTTACCACAGCGGCGCTACCGATGACTTGGGCACAGTGGTGAACACTGCGAAAGCGCGCTACCCCGACCTCTATCTTGTCGGCTTCAGCCTCGGTGGAAACATGACGCTCAAGTATCTCGGGGAAGGCCAGGTACCGGACCAAATAAAGAAAGCCGTGGCGATCTCTGTTCCATTAAACCTCCACACCAGTTGCCTGACGCTGTCACGACCCCAGAACTGGGTATATACACGGCGGTTTCTGAAGAGCCTGGCACTGAAAGTCAGGAACAAGCCGGCGCTGAAAACCGTCGTGGACGTTGGCCGATTAGATACCATCAAAACGCTGCTTGAATTCGACGATCATTTCACCGGGCCGCTGCACGGCTTTCAGAATGCGATCGACTATTACACCCGGTGCAGTTCCATTCGTTTTCTGGATGGAATCACCGTGCCCACGCTGGTCCTCAACGCGAAGAATGACCCCTTTCTGAGTCCGGACTGCTACCCCGAAGCCTCATACCACCATCCGCGCCTTACATTCGAGTACCCTGAACGCGGCGGGCATGTTGGTTTCACCCAGTTCGGCAAGAATGGATTATATTGGTCGGAGATGCGCGCACTTTCTTTCATCCAATCCGTGTGATGCTCAATCGGTATTCCATCACAGCACCTGCAGACGCTGTCGCTTCCCGCTTCGAGGTCGACGCAACCGGGTACAAGCCGCAATTCAATGCTGCTCCCACGCATCTGCTTCCCATCATCACTCCCGGGATCAACCTGGGGCTTTCGTTTTTCTACTGGGGAGCCCCGCCTGCGTGGGCTAAAAAGAAGCCGCTGGCCGAGCGGATTATCAATACCAAAGCGGAAGACCTACCTGAAAAAGCGGTACTGCGAAAGAAGCTGGCAACACACCGTTGCCTCATCCCCTCCGATGGATTCTATGCGTGGAAACGTATTGGTAAAAAAAGTGCCATCCCCTACCGATTCACTCGTAAAGATCAATCGCTGTTCGCCATGGCCGGATTGTGGGAAGAATATGACAACGAAGAAGGAGAGAACTTCCACACCTTCACGCTCATTACCACTGCGGCTAATGCGTCGGTACTACCCATAAGCGAGCGCATGCCGGCGATCCTGCTCCCCGAGCATGAGAAAAACTGGTTGACACAATCGGATGAGAAGTTGCTGATACCGTTCGTGTCAGTCTTTAAGGAAACCCTGGATCATTATTCTATCTCGCCCCTGGTCAACCAGCCCGACCGTAACGACAAGGCAGTGATCCGTCCGGCACCTCCGGCAGACCAATTCGGAAACCTCACGTTGTTTGATTAACCCTTAAGGGTGCTCAAAAGCCGTCGCCTTCTTCTTTCTTGGCGGGCGGCGCCTCTTTCTTCTTGAAGAGTCCTCCTTTTTTCTTCTTCGGCTCCTCCGGCACGTCGGCGCCGGCCGAAGATTCGGATGGGCTCACGACGGAAGTAGAATCATTCTTCGGTTTCTTCTTGAAGAGGTTCTTGAAGAACCCACCTTTTTCCTTTTTGGTGCCTGCAACTGCATTCTTGTCTTCTGATTTTTTCGCCAGCGCAGCCCTCACATCCGGCAGGACGAGGAACTCCCGGAAATACCACATGTACAGATCCTGATCGAGGTTGTATCGCTCTTTGGTTTTCGTAATGGCATACGCGCTGTCACCGGGCTCAATCTTCGCCATAGCGGCACTGTCAACTACGGGGCCTCCCTCAGCCTGGAGGAATTCATTCGCTTCCTTGATGGAGTCGGCGATCACCGGGTATACCGGGATCATTTCCACGGTCTGCATCTTGCGGTACTTTTTCCGGTAGGATTCCGGCACGGCAATCAGGTATTTGGTCTTACTCGCGGTATACACCTTGGGGGTAGAATCCAGCTTAAAATAGCTGAATTTCTGACGCGCAATGTCCTTGTCGTATATGAAGGAACTCTGATACGCAGGACATACCAGACGCTTTGTACAAGCGCCAAATAAGGCAAATAAGGCAACTACGACTAAGGCCCTGATCATGGCATGTATGCAAGCAACAAAATTAACGAAATAACCCCAAGTAATGCCGGTTTTAACACAATTGTAACTAGCATAACTAACTGATTTATAGATTATAAGCTATTAAGAGCTGATTTTTTACTTTTAGTGAGTCCCTGGACTACCAGCTCATACGATCGGTCAATCCAGGCTTTCAGCAGCGGTTCCGAGACTGCGGGGGTCACAACTACTGTTACCCAGTGCCTGTTCTTCATGTGATAGGCCTCCTGAACGAAGTCATACGTATCACGCATCGCTGCTCCCTCCTCCGGATCCACCTTCAGGTTGATGCCTTCGAACAGGTCTACATCCGTCAGCGCAAACATCTTGCCCATCACCTTGAAAACCAGCGTGGTTTTATCAAACGGAAACTCCTCGGTCACGCCGCGCTTGGCGATGCAATGCGCCCGGAATGATTCGATGTTCAAAACAAAAAACGCTTTACCAAAAAGAAAATGATCGCCAGCAGGAAGATGACAATGGAGATCTTATTTACGCCGTGCATCATCCGGATGTTGATGTTCTTGGGACGTGTGGGGTCCTTCTTGCGAAAGAAATAGCCTCCCACCTCCCCCATGGAGAAAAACTCTTTCAAGCTGAATTTCTTTTTTTGTGGTTGTCCGTCCGTTTGCATGTTTCTGTAGTTAATCGGTCCACACGCCGTCTTCCCGGATCAGCGTGATCAATTCATCCACGGCCTGCGGCGTCGGCACACTGCGCTTAACCACCGTTCTCCCCCGGTACAGTGTAATTTTGCCTGGCCCGGATCCAACATACCCGTAGTCGGCGTCTGCCATCTCTCCCGGGCCATTTACAATGCATCCCATGATAGCAATCTTGACTCCTTTCAGGTGACTGGTCCTCGCCCTGATCTTTGCTGTCGTCTCCTGCAGATCAAACAGCGTCCGACCGCAGGAAGGACAGGAAATATATTCTGTCTTGGATATCCGCGTCCGGGTCGCCTGCAGGATGTTGAATGCCGTTTCATTGACGCTCTTATCCGGACCGCAGGAAGCTGCCGCCAGGAAAATGCCGTCACCCAATCCGTCAATCATCAGTCCACCCACGTCAGTCGCAGCATACAACTGCAGCTGTTCCGACGTCAGGTCGCGATAAGCACGTCCGATTACTACGGGGCAATGACACTCCCGGTTCATCAACTCCATGAACAGGCGCCGCTGCTCCGCATATCCGTGTTTATTGTACGTATCAATCAGGAGCACTACCGTAGGATCCGATTTGATCTTTTCTACCAGCGGTTCCGTTACATCCTTGAAGCAGGCGTAGACGAAATTCACCTGGGGAGAAGTCTCCACACCCCGAAGATACTCCGCGGCGGTAAGGAACGGGAAACTCGCCGGACGATGCTTGTTGGTCAGCCAGGATTTATGGTTGTAAATGAGTCCCAGTGTCCCGGGAATTTCAAAATCAATGGTGCGGTCACCCAGGAATATGTAGTCGCAGGCCATGTCTCCGATATTCCACTTATCCAGGGGTACTGAATACTGGTAGCCCAGCGCAAAGAGCGAGGCGGGTTTAATATTCTCTTTTAGCGAAAAGTCTGCAATGACCCGGGGCACCTGATGGCCCCCAAAGTTCATCACCTCTACCGTATGCCGGCGTGTGTAGGCAACCGGGTTAATGGGATTAGTGCTGACCTCCGGAATCGCGTCGTGAGGCAGCCGGTCCTTGTAGCGGTCTACCAGCTCTTTGCACACGGGTACTTCGGCTTCCGGCTCTTCCGTCAAGGATACCCTGACGGTATCACCGAGTCCATCCTCCAGCAACGTCCCAATACCCAAGGAAGATTTGACCCGACCGTCTTCGCCGTCGCCTGCTTCCGTTACGCCCAGGTGGAGCGGGTACGGCTGAAAGCCTCCTTCGTCAAGCTTTTGAACCAGCAACCGGTAGGCCTGGATCATCACCTGCGGATTGCTCGCCTTCATCGACAACACGATGCTATGGTACTGCATGTCCTCACAGATGCGCAGGAACTCCAGCGCCGATTCTACCATACCCAGGGGCGTATCTCCATACCGGCTCATGATGCGGTCTGACAGGGAGCCGTGGTTCGTGCCGATTCGCATCGCCGTTCCATACTCCTTGCAGATGCGCACCAGCGGACTGAATTTTTGGCGAATCCGGTCTAATTCTTTCTGGTAAGTGGCGTCGGAATAATCAATAGTCTCGAATTTCTTCTTGTCCGCGTAATTACCCGGGTTCACGCGCACTTTTTCAACCAGCCGGGCAGCCAGTTCAGCGGCATTGGGTGTGAAATGGATATCAGCGATGAGCGGCACCTGGTATCCCCGTGCACGAAGTTCCTTCTTGATTTCAGCAAGGTTCTGCGCCTCGTTCAGACTGGGTGCAGTAATCCGTACATAATCGCAGCCGGCATCCACCATCCGGATGGTTTGCTCGACAGACCCCTGTGTATCCATCGTGTCTACCGTCGTCATCGATTGGATACGAATGGGATTTGTACCACCAAGGGGTACGCCGCCGATATTCACTTCGCGTGTCAATCGGCGATCATAGCGCACAAGGCTATTGCAATAGTGGCGGATTTGTGTGACCTGAGCTTCCACGGTTCAAAGAGTACCTTAAAATTAACCCTAATTTCTGTAAAAGGTTCGGCTCCGGACCGCAATATCAACCTGTTTCTGTTTTGAACACCGGACTAGATATCGCCAGCCTGCGGGCGTATAATAATTTCTTCAACCACGCTCCGGGAGGACAACCCGAAGGCTCCAAAAACAGCATCCGCCACATCTTCCGGTTTCATGAATCGTTCTTCCGGCAAATCGGTTGCATCCCAGCTGGTTGTTCTTGTTGCCCCCGGAAGAATCGCCGTTACACGGATCCCGGAGCTCATAAGCTCCTCGCGGAGCGTCTTTGAAAAGCCCAGCAGGGCGAATTTTGAAATCGCGTACGACCCGCCGTTGGGGTAGGCCTTGATGCTGGCAACGGAACACATGTTGAATACATGTCCCTGTTTGCGCTCCTTCATGGGCCCCACAAGCGCCCGTGTGATATGATAGGCACTATACAGATTGGCCGCCACCATTTGCTCAAGTGCCCCCTCCGGCTCATCCGTAATTGCTCCCGGTGCGAAGTACCCGGCATTATTGATCAATACATCCAGGGGCTGATTCAGGCCCCCCACAAAGTCAGTAAAGGCACTGACCTGGTGCCGGTCCGACAGATCCGCTGCCTTCACATGCACCTTGACGGCGTGCTTTGCCTCCACCTCCTTTTTCAAAGAAGTCAGGTCGACCGCCTGCCTGGCACATGTAACAATATCAAAACCTGCTGCCGCAAATTTCTCAACAAGTGCCCTGCCGATCCCCTTCGTACCCCCGGTTATTGCGGCCAGCTTACTCATGGAATTTCTTTTATATTTAGGGCAAGTTAAAGCATTTCATGACGGGATTCGGGAAGTACATACTGTTTTTGGGCACGCTGGTAGTCCGTATGGAATCCTTCAAGACCTACTACAAACTTGTCCTGGATGAGTGTATTCAGATCGGTCTGAAGTCTGTCGCCTTGGTGGCTTTAGTTGCTTCCTTCATGGGGGCCGTGACGACGGTACAAACAGCGTACAACATGGTGAGCCCGCTCATACCCCGGTATGTCATTTCCCAGGTTGTTCGTGAAATGACCATCCTGGAACTCGCCCCGACCATCATCGCCGTTATCTTTGCCGGCAAAGTCGGTTCAAGCATGGCCGGCGGCCTCGGTACGATGCGGATAACAGAACAGATCGACGCCCTGGAGGTCATGGGAATCAACTCTGCCTCCTACCTGGTCCTTCCCAAGATCATTTCCTCCCTTCTCATGTATCCGTTGCTGGTCATCGTGGCCGGTTTCAGCTCGCTGCTGGCGGGCTATCTGGTGGGCGGCATCACCGGCATCATCACCCCCACCGACTACATCTACGGCATCCGCTTCTACTTCGACGATTACTCCATAACCTTCGCCATGATCAAATCGTTTGTCTTTGCCTTCCTCATATCCTCTATCTCCTCTTTCAAAGGATACTACACGGTGGGTGGCGCACTGGAGGTGGGTATCGCCACCACGGCAGCGGTAACAACCAGTGTCATCGCTGTCCTCACTGCCGACTATTTGCTGGCCCAACTTCTTTACGTGCGATAGTCATGCTGAAGGTTAACCACATCAGCAAATCCTTTGGCGGCCGACCGGTCATCGAAAATATTTCCGGCGAATTTCAGAAAGGAAAAACTAACCTCATCATCGGTGCCAGCGGCACAGGCAAGAGCGTGCTGCTGAAATGCATCGTCGGCCTCATTAGCCCGGACGTTGGGAATGTTTTTTATGACTTGCGGAACTTCACGGAGGCCGACAAAGAAATGAAGGCCGAAATCCGCAGGGAGATTGGTATGCTGTTTCAGGGGGGCGCCTTGTTCGATTCCAAGAATGTGCAGGCCAATGTCATGTTTCCGCTGGAAGTTCTCAAGCAGATGACCATGGAGGAAAAGCTCGACCGCGTAAATTTTTGCCTTCAGCGCGTAGGCCTTGAAAACGTCAACAAGAAAATGCCCTCCGAGATCTCCGGCGGGATGAAAAAGCGTGTCGGCATTGCGCGGGCGATTGTGAATAATCCAAACTACCTCTTTTGCGATGAGCCCAACTCCGGGCTGGACCCGCAGACGGCCATTGTGATTGACGATCTGATCGGTGAAATCACCCACGAGTTTGACATAACCACCATCGTGGTAACACACGATATGAACTCTGTCATGGGTATTGGGGAACGAATCATGTTCCTGTACAAGGGTAAAAACCTGTGGGAGGGGTCCAGCAAGGAAATCATCCACTCGGATGTTGAGGAACTCAATGACTTTGTCTTCTCCAACAAGGTCATGCAGGGGATCAGGAACGGGAAATAGTTTCCAGCATGATTATTTTTTTCAAATGACACCTGACGTGCCCGTAAGCATGCACGTAGGTTCATTATTTCCACCGAACCCAGGCCGTTTGGTTACATGAAACCGTAGCTATTCCACCAGCGGCAGGGCTACGAAAAAGGTTGTTCCGCGTCCCGGTACGGAGTCAAACCAGATTTTTCCGTTCGCCTGCACGATAATCTGCCGGGCGAGCGCCAGCCCCAGGCCCGAGCCCGACTGTTTGGTGGTAAACTGCGGCTGGAACACCCGCAGCTGATCCGGCGTGTCGATTCCGCGTCCATTGTCACGGATACTGATAACCACGTTATCCCCCTCGGCCAGGGCTGAAACCTGAATCACCAGGTCCCGGTCCTCGTATCTGGCCTGCATCGCATTGATCAGCATATTGGACAGCACGCGGTTCATCGACGTCGGGTCAACCGAAACCCACAACGCGTTCGGCGGAGTGATCAATCCGATGGAAGCCGAACTACCGGTGGAGAACAGGCTCACGGCTTCCTGCAGCAGCTTGCTTACCTCCACACGCTGCGGGGAGGGTGCAGGCATCCGGGCCAGTGTACTAAAAGAGGACGCGATGGCATTGAGGATTTCCACCTGCTTCAACAGCACATTGATCGATTTTTGCAACTTCTCGTCACCAAGTTCGCCGGACTGCAACCGCTGTTCTATCTGCTGAAGCGTTAATTTCATGGGCGTCAACGGATTGTTTATCTCGTGGGCAACCTGCTTGGCCATTTCTCTCCAGGCCGACTCCTTTTCACTTCGCGCCAGTGCGTGTTTGCTGGCCTCGAGGTTATCAACCATCCGGTTGTATTCACGAACCAGCATCCCAATCTCATCGGAGGCATTCCACGCGAGCGGCTTGTTGGAACCGGTAAACGAAGTCTGGCGGAGTGTCTTCGTAAAGAGGCGAATCGGTCTCGTAAGGCTGGCCGCCGCCCCGAATGACAGGACCGAAAAGACAAGGAAGACTACGACGAACACTTTCAGGATGTTGGAGAGGATCAGTATCTGTCCGCGCTGCAAAAAGCTGGCCGACTCGAAAAAAGGAAGACTGACGATGGCCGCCAACCGGCCTGTTCGCGGAGAGAGTACCGCCGCGTATGCGCTGCTGTACTGCAGTCCCCCGATTCGCTCATTAGTCACGGTCTGAAGTTCTCCCCGGAATACAATTTCGCGCCATGCTTCGCGGTTGAGCCGTGTTGAGAGCAAGTGGTTCTCGAAAAGAGCAGGCTGTGAGGTCGCAATCAATTTTCCTTGCGGGGAGTAGATGGAGATATCCGTTTTGGAAAACGCAGTATTGTCAATAATCCACGACTCAAGGCGGACCGGCACATCGGTTGTGTCCTGGGAAAACAACCCGGCAATGCGCTGGCCGGCACTGGCTGATCGGTCGATGAAATCCCCTTTCACGGCTTCTTCGGAGGATCTTCCAAGCAAGGTGAGGGTCGTGATGCTGACAGCAACAACCGGAAGCGCAAACGCCAGAAACATAAAAAGTTGAATGCGCGTAGTGAAATCCAGGTGCCTGCCGCGAAGCAGGCCAGCGATCCCAAAAGAGCCCTGCACCACGAGCAGCAACGCCAACCCTACCACAAACCAGAAGCAAACATTCGTTATAACGGCTCCCCACGGATATGTCGACGCCGAGACCACCGCGACCGAGCCGTCCGCTTCTTCCATGCCCACGTGATAGTAGGCTTGCCCCCCAACTCCCTCCCGATATAATCCGGCATTACCCAACATTTCCTTGCGGAAATCCCGTTCATAATTAAATGATCCGGAGCTGTTTACAAGGCGGATGTCCTTAAACATCGCATAGCTGAAGTCCCGGTTTCTGTAAATCTGGCTGAACCGATTATCAACAAAAAGTTCTGGAAATACATTGTCAGGAACCACACGCTTTAGCGCCAGATCGAGTTCCACAAATCCTACCGGCCGCTGAAAGACGATTGGAATCGAAACATGATACCGCCTGATTGCATTGGCAGAAGATGCTCCGGAATACGTTATGCCTTTGTACCCTGTTTCAAGAAATGACGACACCGGCCCGGGGTGTGACTCCCCCTTGCGTAAATTCCGTTGCATGCTGGTATCACTGGGCGGACGCGTGCTTATCTCAACCTCGTACCTATCAAAGTATGTATTGAGATGGATCCGTCGGATTTTATCAATCAGTGTGCTCTTCGTCAGGAACGGACTTGCCATTCGCGTCTTGACAAACTGGTCGGATTCGATGCGCTGGCGTGCCTGGTCGAGCAGGAATTCTGCCAGAACATCCCGCTCCGTAAGAAAATCCTTAGCGAAGCCAAACTGGTCACGAACTTGCCTCTCCCCTGTAAACAGCCGCACCGACAAAGCGTGATGAATACCAAATACCGTCAATGAAAAAATCAGGTACATGAACAGCCGGAACGAGAACCTGAACTCGGTCCGGTCAAAGTCAAACAAACGAAGCATCGCAAAAAATACGAGGCCGGTCACCAGGGTGATGTAATTATTATTTCCCAGCCAGAGGAAGTGCGCGAAAAATACGGCACCTGACACCAATAACCCTGAAAAAAACGTTATCAAACTTGCTGCGAGTAAATGCCTGGCCAAGACCATCAGCACATGAATGAACAGGAATGCGCTTACCGTCCCCGATAAAACCGCCAGCAGCGCAGCCGCCCGCACCCAATCAAAGGTCAACGCCTGCGTGATATCAAGGGTTTGAGCCGAATTGTGGTAGATGACTTCAATAAAATTGAATGAAAAAAGTATTCCATAGAATGCCGCAAGGATGCAGCACATTCCCGCAACAAAACGTGCATAACGGGCTCGACGCAACAGCCATCGTACGATCCCCATGCTGCTGAAATTCCCGAACAGGTACAGCACGACAACCAATACACATACTCCATTGAAAAGCAGGTCCCCCATGGAGGCGTTCATCGCAGAGGAGGCAAATACCCTGGGGTCGAAAATGCGCGATCGAAAATACAGACCGGGAAACCCCAATCCGATCATGCCCCATCGGATGGCAAACAGGGCAAGCAAGAGCGTAACCAGTCCAACGTCGCATCCAACCTTTGAAGAGACCAGACGAATCACGTGGTAAAGCCCGGCAAACAGCAACACAAAACCGACGAGGAATGCGCCAAAAGACCAGCCGCTGTCACGCGTTTCCGCGGAAGGCATCACCACCCGGAATACCAGTTGGTTGTTATACATGACCGGCATACCGTCTCCCGACGGACTAACAATCTCCACCTCCTCCTGCGGAAAGACGGCTGCGTTGCGCGTAGGCTTCAGAAAATTATTGGTAATCTGATAGCGGTCCTTCAGGGTAAGTATGCAAATCAGGAAACCCGTTCGAAACGACCACTTCTTCAGCAAGAACTCCCCTCGCTGATTGGAGACAAAAATAACGTCTTCATCCCCTACCCACGCGGATGGATCCGGCAGAAATGAATTGTCGGACCAGGCTATAATCCCCTCTCCATCCGCATGGACGAAGTAATGGGCCGCCTCATCCCATGCCGGTGATCCGGGGGCCAGGCTATCGTGAAGGAGGACGGCGGCTTCGCGGTCAATTTCGAAAAATTCTGACCGGAGGTTATGCTCCACCGTCTTCACCACCGTTTCTGGAAATTGAACGGTGAATCTTGTGCGCAGCCACCCCCCGGTTGCCAGGAAGCCGAAGGAGAGCAGGATCAATACGATGGTACGTACACGCATAGCCGGTTGTACGAAGATACCAAAAGTGTGTTTAGGATTTGTTACCCGGCTTGTAGCGAAGGCCCCCAAACCAGTAGAGCCACAGCGTACGTGACATTCTGAAAGAGAAGGGTAATGATACCACGGCCATGAGGACAATCAGGGAGAGGTACAACCATTCCGGAAGGTTGAGATAATAATACAAGGTCACGCCGGCGACTATAAAAAGAAGCACGTTGAACACATAGGTGATAAACATGGATCCGAAATAGAATCCGGGTTCAGGCTCAAAGTGGGCGCCGCAAACAGGACAGTCCTCATGCATCGCAGCAAAATACATAACACGCGAGAGCGGGTACTTGAACAAGGGACCTTCCCGGCAGGAAGGGCACCTACTGGAAAGCAGAGCGCTTCGGTAGCTCTTGTTGTTCATTAGTTTTGCTGGTGCGGTACCACAGGTAGGCGATTACAGCCACTGCCAGGTAGGGTGCAAAAAACAGGTACATGATTCCGACGTTGATTCCTGCAGCAATGCCTATGTTTCCATTGCTGATGCTGTTTTCAAGCGTGGTGCGGCACATGGCACACTGCGCCCCGGCAACACCTGTTGCCAGAAGTAAAAGAGCAGTTACAGATACCAAACGCTTCATGTGTAATAGGGACTGATCATCAGATACACCACTACTCCAGAGACCGCTACATACAGCCATGCTGGGAATGTAAATTTAGCCAATCGGCGGTGCCGTTCAAAGTTGCCGGCCAGGGCCCTGGAAAACGTAAAGAGAATCATGGGCACAACCGCCAGGGAAAGGAGGATATGACTTACAAGAATAATCAGGTAAACTATCCGCAGCGGCCCCTGCCCACCGTAGGCAGTCGGTTCGCTGGTCATGTGATAGATCACATACATGGTCAGGAAGGAAGCGGAAAGAAAGAGGCACAGTTTATTAATGGTCTCATGGAGCGGTCGCCGGCCGTTCTTGATGGCCCAGAAAGATACAAGCAGCAGAACAGCAGTAATACCGTTGATGGTCGCGTAGATCGGAGGCAGAAAGGAGAAATCGTATCCCGGCAGCTGCACGCGAAATAAGATCGCCACGACGACCGGGATCGTTATCGAAAGTACGATGATCAGGCCCCGGTAAGGCTCTTTGTTCTCCGTCATATCAATACCGCTTTAAAAGAATTTTAAGCTCCAGGCGGAGCCGGTCCACCTCCTCACGCGCCCGAATATCATAATACCCCCGAATCCTCCCCAGGGTATCGGCGAGCACCGTCTGGCGGGGAGGTTTCGCCATGAAGATGCACGTTCTCCATTGCGATGCCCGGAGGCTGTCAGTAAAGCCGGTGTCCATGATAAAATTCACGCTTTCCTCACCCATTTCTTCGCGAACAGCCTTCGCCACCACGGGGCCTGAAGCGCTTTCTGAATCAAAAATCATTAGCACCGGCCTGGAGCGATTGATCCCTCCCTGCTCCCACAGCGAGTCTGGAAGACGGTAGGGCTTTTCATTCGATTTCGGGCAAGAAACATCTACAGAATCGACCCCCTCTTCAAAATAGACAGGCACTTCAAACTTGTTCTCGCCTGCGTACTTCAGGAAGACAAAGATCAGCCCCGGAAGCAGGAGCGCCAGAAAAAGATAAATGAGTTTTTTCAACGATTCGTAAGAAAAAAGAAGGCTAACGTTTCACAACCTTAGCCGTCCCTATGAAGCAATCGGTTCGGTTATTGCGGAATGATCTGCATCCCTTCGTAAACAAACGCCACCAACATCCACACCACAAAGATCATGGGAATGAGAACAGCCCAGAACAACACCTTGACTTCGTACCGCAAGTGCATGAACTCACCGACAATATATCCCGCCTTTACAATGGTAAGGACGACGAAAATAAAAGTCTTCAGCGGGCCGTGATCCATGGTGAAGGCAATGACAAATTCAACCATGGTAACAAATAACAGGAACAACGCTACTTTCCAGAGCTTCTTGATTTTCTCCGTATCCGGGGGAAGGACTACAATTTGTGGTTCCTTATGTGCCATGATTTCGCTGATTAATTTCTATACAAGATAAAAGAAGGTAAAGACGAAGACCCACACCAGATCCACAAAGTGCCAGTACAATCCCACTTTTTCCACCATTTCATAATGACCCCGGCGGTCGTACACCCCGGAAACCGTATTATAAAATATCAGGAAATTGAGCAGCACGCCGCTGAACACGTGGAATCCGTGGAACCCCGTGATGAAGAAAAAGAAGTCCGCAAACGCGGGAGGTCCGTATTGATTCTGTACCAGATTGGCGCCCGTCACCGTATACGCCGTCATCTTCCCATCAATGTAGCCTGACATTACGGTGCCGCCCTCTGTACCGATAATGAAGTGCGTCCACTCCCAAGCCTGGCAGCCAAGAAACGTAAGGCCACCCACAATCGTCCAAAGCATCCACTTCTCTACTGCCAGACGATCCATACGGTGTCCTGCTTCCACAGCCAGCACCATCGTAACCGAGCTCATGATGAGCACAAACGTCATGATGCCTACAAAGACAAGGGGAAGCTCCACCCCGTGAAGAAAGGGTACCGCGTCAAAAACTTTTTCAGGGATCGGCCAGTGTGTTGTGGCAAACTGGAAACTCTCCACCGAACCTTCAAATGCCGGATTTGATGATCTGACCAGTCCGTACGTAATCAACAGTCCGGAGAATGTAAAAGCATCGGACATCAGGAAGAACCACATCATAAGCTTGCCGTAGCTTATGCCCATCGGGGAGGCGCCCCCATCCCAAACACTTTTACCGGGAGTTATTGCCGCTGTTGAATGATCCATAGAACAGTTTTTTTCGAAGGTTTAATCAGACGCTAATCTACTACTGAATCGATGAAATATCAATCAGGTTATTATCGATTTATCAACAGAAATATGAATAAATACACCCACAAGCCCCCCAGGAAATGCCAATACGTTGTGCACATCTCCATCTGGGCCATATTCTTGGAGTGAATCCTTCCCTTCAGAGCCGATCTCATGACAATCATCAGAAAAATCACCGCACTTACGATGTGGAGGCCGTGGAATCCGGTGATGACATATACGAACGAGCCCGACGGATTCCCGACAAAGTGAACCCGGTTACTGACCAAGTCCGCCCATCCGAATACCTGCCCGATCAGGAAGATAACTCCCAATACGGCGGTGATGATGACCAGCCTCCTGACGCGCAGGGAGTCGTCCTTCCGGGCTGCAAAATAGGCGCCCTGCATCGTCACGCTGCTGATCACGATAATCCCGGTGGTATAGTAAAAAAGTGCAGGGAGGTCAAAAAACAACCAGTTGCCCTCTGCCTGGCGTACGATGTACGCGGATGTCCACGACGCAAACAACATCATCACACTGGCCATAAACAACCACATGGCAAATTTCCGCGGGTGCATCGCCAACGGCTTCTTGGGTTCTTCAATAATCTTCATTTCACTGGTCAACGGAGTACTCATTTAATTTTTAACAATTCGTATCACACTTTATCCAACAGGTAGGCAATCTGAACCACAGGCAGGTAGATGAAGGAACTGAACATGATACGCAATGCTGATTTTCTGCTCCCGGTTTTCATGAGCGAGAACGTCTGCGCAAAAAACGCTACGCCGCAAACGGTGGCTACAATGGCTGAATCCAATCCGGTCATGCCGAACTTGGCAGGAAGTAATCCAAGCGGGATCAGGAACATCGTATACATCATGATTTGTACGGCCGTATTCAAATCCTTACCGCCTCCGGATGGAAGAAGTTTGAACCCTGCCTTCTTGTAGTCGTCATCAGCGACCCAGGCTATCGCCCAAAAATGTGGAAACTGCCAGATGAACTGGATCCCAAAAATGATCATCGCCTCGTGCGAGATGGAGCCGGTGGCAGCAATCCATCCCAGCAGCGGCGGGAAGGCCCCGGGAAAGGCGCCAACAAAAACGGCGATTGGACCCACGCGCTTCAGTGGCGTATATACAAAGCAGTACAGCAGCATCGACACCAGCGAAAGGGCAACGGTGAGGCCGTTGGTAAACTTCCACAGGAAAAACAAACTGACCAATGCGCAGAGACTGGCAAATATCAGCGCCTCCGCTACGGTGAGCCGCTGGGTCGGCATCGGCCGAGATTTCGTCCGGTCCATCAGCGCATCGTAGTCGCGCTCGATCACCTGGTTAATGGCTACCGAAGCTCCTGAAAGGAAAAAACCAGCGAGCGTCAAAATAGATAACGTCATCCAGTCGACCTGTCCCCGCGTTGCCAGCCCATAGCCAAACGCGCAGGAAAAGGCCACCAGCATCGAAAGCCTGGGCTTCAAAAGCTCCACAAAGGCACCTGCCTTTATAGGAATGGTCGAATACGGTATGCTCTGGTTGCCGGGTATCATTTATTCAATTAACACAGTTTCACGCGCCTTGTTCGACTGGAGGTAAACCTGGAAGAGCCACCCGAATGAAACCACCGCCACCAACAGGTGGAGGGGCTGAAATGCGGGCGGCACCGCGAAGTAGGCCATCACTAGTCCGGTCAGAACCGAGCACAATATTAAGAGGAATGGCACAAGGTATAAAGCCTTTTCCGAGGTTGTTTTGCGCAACTGGATGTAAACTCCCGCCAGCAGCAAGATTACCACCCAGGAAAACGAACGATGGATTAAAAAATCCTGTCCCGCCATGGCAATCCAGTTTTCACGTTGCACCGTGGCCGACAGCCGGTCGAGGGCTTCCCGCACTTGAGTACCCAAAAATATCTGAACGAGCAGCGCCGCCATGGCACCCACCAGCCAGGGCCTCACGCTCACCGGGGCTTTGGGCACCCGATCACCCGAACGCACCAGGAGCCACGCGAGCAGGACCACCATCATTATCGCCAGGAACATGTGAACGGTGATCGTCCATTGCGTAAGGTTGGTGGACACCACGATGGACCCAAACCATCCCTGAAAGATCACCAGGATAAGTAAAAGCAGAGACCCGCTAAAGAGCCGGGGAGCAGCCTGCCGCGTTCGCCAGGAGACAAGGAAGAGTCCAATGATGAGGATCCCTATAAAGACGCCTACGAGCCTGTTGACGTACTCTACCCAGGTCTTGGACACATTGAAATCATTCTCCACCCGGATAGAAGGATCTTCCCGGATTCGTTGTGCCGTGTCGTCCAGCCCAAGCAGGGAAAGGTAGGATGCGAATTTCTGATTTTTCCTGTCGCGCAGCGCGGCGTACTGTTCCTTGTAGTCTGCTGGCAGCTGATCGACCCGCGTGGGCGGAACCCATGATCCAAAGCACCGCGGCCAGTCCGGGCAGCCCATCCCCGACCCGGTACTGCGAACAATCCCTCCTACCAGGATCAAAAAATATACAGCGACCAGCGTTGCTAAGCAAAGCCTATGAAACCGTCTGGTCGCTGTATGATCCAAGTGTGTGTCTGCGGAGCGGCTAGTGCTTCTTATCGTCTACGACGATAGCACCACCGTTGCCCATCTCCAGTTTAATCAATTCATTCTCATGCGGGAGATTTGACTCCGGCGTTTCGGAATATGGAATGGTCTGCGGGATGAAGTCCTCTTTCGCGCCCGGCTTGCTGTAGTCGTAGGCCCACCGGTACACCGTTGGGATTTCTCCAGGCCAGTTGCCGTGCTGCGGGAGACGGGGCGTCGTCCACTCCAGGGTGGTAGCTCCCCATGGGTTCGCCGAAGCCTTTCTGCCGCGGAAAATACTGTAGAAGAAATTGAAAAGGAAAATAAACTGAGCGAAGAGCGTGATGATGGCAGCAACGCTTACCAACATGTTGAGGTCAGCAAACGAATTGAACGTCTCGAAATTCGTCCATGAGTAATAGCGGCGCGGGAAGCCGGCGATCCCGATGTAGTGCATGGGGAAAAACACCATGTACACACCGACAAAGGTGAGCCAGAAGTGGATGCCGCCGAGGCGCTCGTCCATCATGCGGCCGAACATTTTCGGGAACCAATGATAAACACCCGCCACCATTCCGAAGAAGGAGGCGCTACCCATCACCAGGTGAAAGTGGGCGACCACAAAATAGGTATCGTGCAGCTGAATATCCACCGCCGAGTTGCCCAGGAACAGGCCCGTGATTCCTCCTGTAAGGAAGAACGAGACCAGTCCGATTGAGAACATCATGGCTGCTGTAAAACGGATGTTGCCCTTCCAGAGCGTGGTCACATAATTGAAAATCTTAACCGCCGACGGGACGGCAATGATGAGTGTGAGCAACGTAAAAATGGACCCCAGGAAAGGATTCATCCCGGTCACAAACATGTGATGCGCCCAGACTACGAACGAAAGGATGGCGATAAAGAGCATGGACCCTACCATGGCCTTATAGCCGAAGATCGGCTTACGGGAATTCGTAGCAATAATCTCTGATGTGATTCCAAGTGCGGGTAGGAGTACGATGTACACTTCCGGATGTCCCAGGAACCAGAACAGGTGCTGGAAGAGGATCGGGCTTCCGCCAACGTGCGGCAGCGCCTCGCCGGCAATGTAAATATCTGACAAGAAGAAACTCGTTCCAAAACTCCGGTCAAAGATCAGCAGCAGGGCGGCGCCGAAGAGCACGGGAAAGGAAAGTAATCCGATGACGGCTGTAAAGAAGAATGCCCAGATAGTCAGCGGCATCCGCGTAAACGACATGCCCGATGTCCGCATGTTGATGATAGTGGTAATGTAGTTGATACCCCCAAGCAACGTGCTCACAATGAACAGCGCCATGGAAATAAGCCAGAGCGTCATCCCAAGTCCCGAACCCTGTATCGCTTGCGGGAGAGCGCTCAACGGCGGATAGACGGTCCATCCCCCACCGGCAGGGCCTGTCGAAATAAATAACGAGGTGAACATGAAACAGCTTGACGCGAAGAAGAACCAATAGGACAACATGTTCATGAAGCCCGAAGCCATGTCGCGTGCGCCAACCTGAAGCGGAATAAGGAAGTTGCTAAACGTTCCACTCAGACCGGCAGTAAGCACGAAGAACACCATAATGGTTCCGTGCATGGTCACCAGGGCGAGGTAGAATTCAGAATCGATCTTACCGTCTACGGTGATCCAGCCGCCGAGGACAGGCCGCAGCCATTCCAGACTTGCTTCCGGGAACCCCAGCTGTAGCCGGAATATAACCGACAGCGTTCCGCCAATAAGCGCCCAGGCCATTCCCGTGATAAGGAACTGCTTGGCAATTACCTTGTGATCTTCCGAGAACACATAATTGGTCCAGAAATTACCGTGATGCTCGTGGTCATGACCGTGATCATCGTGGTGCGTCTCGGTGTGTACTTTAATATCTGCGGTTGCCATGATAGTTTTTCTTTCTGATTAACGATTGGACACTGACTTCAAAACACCCTGCTCTGCAGAACCGTTATCCGGCTCCATTCCCGATCTGATCAGGGCATATTCACGAAGGTTCTCCGGAACCATCTTCATATACCCCGGATTCAGTTTTAACCAGGAATCCTGGCTTGCTCTCCATTTCTGGTACTCGGCCTGGCTGACCACCACGACTGAAAATTTCATCGAGAAATGCCCTTTGCCGCAGATCTCCGTGCACGCCATTTCATAATTGAACTTCGGATTGCCTGTTTCCGTCCGCATCTGCTCCGTCGTCTTCGTCGGCTTGAACTTGAACGTAGTCAACATGCCGGGTACGGCATCCATCTTCACGCGGAAGTGCGGAAGAAAGACACTATGCAAAACATCCTTGGCGCGGATTTTTAGCAATACCTCCTGATCAACGGGAAGGTAGAGCGCATCGGCCTTGAAGTCGTCAAATGAATTCTTGTCGGTCAGGTCCAGTCCGAATTCATTGATCGGGTCAATAAGCCGGAAATCAAATTTTCCCAGGTTCTCGTCGCTGGCACCGGGGTACCGCACGGTCCAGTAGAACTGTTGCCCAACCAACTCGATGTTGATCGCCTCCTTGGTAGCAGGTCCGGTAATCTCATTCCACACGCGCAAGCCGCGGAAGATCAACAAGGCCATCACCACCGCAGGGATAAGTGTCCAGATAATTTCAAGCATGTGGTTATCCACCAGGTAAGCGGCTTTCTGTCCTTCGCGGTACTGATACTTGTACGTAAACCAGAACATGGCTATCGAAATCACTGCGAACGCCACGACACAAATTACCATGGTTACCCAGAAGAGATGATCGGTAATCATTCCGTGCTCGGACGCAACCGGCAGCGTATAACTGTCGAAATGGACATACGAATACCAGAAGAATCCCGACAGGCTCAGCACCATGAAGGCCATCATCAGAAAGGCGTGGATGCCATTTCCCGAAGACACCGCCTCCTTGTCGCTCTTGACCAGGCCCACCAGGTTCGTAATCCGGAAGATCATGAAGACGATCGCCAGGATCAGCACCACTCCGATTCCAATAATTAAGTTCATCATATCAAATTCGTTAACGTCTCCTTCTTCCTACTTCCTAAATATGGTGTCCCAAACTCTCCTTTAACATCGGGTGATTTTTGGCCACCAGCGGGAACTTCGACAAACTGCTCAGCGTAACCCACAGGAACATAGCCAGGAATATCAATGCCATTCCAATCTCCAGTAATCCCAACCCGCCGTTGCCCTGCATCACACCGGGCGTCACCATCAGGTAATAATCGAGCCAGTGGCCCACAATAATAATCGGGCAAACGACCTTCAGCATACCGATCTGCCGTTTCGAATCCCTCATCATCAACAACAGGAATGGGAGCGCAAAGTTCAGGATCAGGTTCGCAAAAAAGATCCAACTATACGGCGACACGTTGCGGCGCTGCACGAAATAGACCGTTTCTTCAGGAATGTTGGCATAGAATATCAGCATGAACTGGCTAAACCAGATATAGCACCAGAAGATGCTGAACGCAAAAACAAATTTTCCGAGGTCGTGGAGGTGATTGGCGTTCACCACTTTTAGATAGCCTGCTTCTTTGAGGGAAGCTACAATCAAGGTGATCATAGCCAGACCGGTGACCCACCAGCTGGCAAATACATACCATCCCATCATCGTACTGAACCAATGCGTATCTATGCTCATGACCCAGTCCCAGGCGGCCACGGATGAGCTGTATCCAAATATTATCAGGAATATCGTCGAGTACGTCCGGGAGGTCACCCAGTGCTCGAGCGATCCATCGATGTCCTCAGCAAGCATCTCCTTCTTTATCCACATAAAGAACATGTACCACAGGCCGAAGAAAAGAATCATTCGCAGAATAAAGAACAACGGAAAACTTCCCTTGGCCATGGGCCAGAAGAAATATCCGCCTTTGGCATCAATGATTTTGTCGTAATCAGGACTTGCGGGATCATACAACCCGGCGTGTGTCCAATGGAAGATGTCATGTTGTACGACAAACCACAGCACCAGCATCAGGATGCCAGAGATCGGAATCCAGTGACCCATGGCCAACGGAATGCGCTTCAATCCGGCCGACCATCCGGCCTGCGCTGCATACTGAATAGCGATGAAGAACAATCCAATCAATCCGAGGCCTGTGAAGAATACATTGTTCATCCACAATGACGTATAAATGCGTTTCAGCCAGATGGCGCTGCCATGATGAACTTCGCCGTGCTCCGGTCCTTCGGCAACCACTGTCGCACTGGCCACCAGGTTCTTTTCGATTCCGGCGGATGCGTGCTCCGCGGCGCCGTGCTCCCCTCCCGACATCGCCATGTAGGTACCGATGGCGAGGAGAATAATACCCGCACCCAACAACATCAACAGCCTGGACTTTGTCTCCGGTTTGAAGATGTATCGTTCGTCAGAAACTTCGTGTGTATCGTTCATTGATTGCGGTCGTTATTTTTGCTTCTGTAAGGATTTCACATACCGAGCTATCATCCAACGATCTTCAGGGCTCACCTGCGATCCGTGGGCGCCCATGAGGCCTGCTCCGTATGTAATGACATGGAAAATGTGCGGTTCAGAAAGTGCCAGGTAGGCATCCCCTTTCAGGTTAGCAACACCGGCCACCTTATCCGCTACTTTCCCGTCACCGGTGCCAGAAGCACCGTGACAATGTTTGCAATACACTTCGTACAGCGCCTTGCCCTCAATGACATACCGTGCGTTCGAATCAAGCGGGCTGGTCATGCCTTTCACCATGAAGTTCACGCTGTCTTTTGAAACGTTACGGCTGCGGTACGGCAACCACCCGTATTTGTTACGCTTCACCGTGTTGGGCGCAGGTAAACGCATATTCATGCGGTCGGGATTGTAGCGGTTGGAGTTGAAGTATTCACCGGTCCGGCTGTCGAGCGAATTCACCCATGCTCCTGCATCCTCATCCGTGATCTGGGAAAGGGGTTCGTAGGCTACCGAATGGTACATATTGGGAGCATACTCGCGGCCGGGATTGTCACCGCTGGCACAGGCCAGCATGAGGGCGGTGGCGGAGATACCCAACAGTTTGCTTTTTATGTGGATCATGGTCATGGACTAAAAGCTTTTTTCGTTTACCTCACTGGCTCCGTTATCTGTCAGGATTCGGCGGAGTTCATCTTTGCTCATTTTGTTGGCACCCAGGTCAATGACCATGGCATGCTTGTCGTCGGTGGTGCGGTTGTCGTACATGCGCGGCCACTTATAGGGCTTCATATCGCTTACCACCAGGAAGGTTCCTACCATTCCAAAGGCAGACAGCAATACCGTGAATTCAAAAGTGACAGGAATAAACGGCGGGATGGAATAAAAATTCTTACCCCCGATAATCATCGGCCAGTCGAAGCCGAGCATCCATATTTGCGTCGAAAGGGCCGTGATAGTGCCCGTCATTCCAAAAATGAATGCCGCGATCGGCAACCGCGTGCGGCGGTAGCCCAGCGCCTCGTCCAGGCCGTGTACCGGAAAAGGAGAATAGACCTCCTTGATCTTAACAGCCTTGTCGCGGATATTTTCTACGGCATGAAGAAGGACATCCTCATCCTCAAAAATCCCTACCAAAAAGTTTTCTTTAGAAGCCATTTACCTTTCTCTTTAGTGTGCCTGTGTATTCTTTTTCTCCGAGGTTGCCTTGATGATGCTTTTCACCTCCGCCATATTGATTACCGGAAAGAACTTCGCAAAAAGGAAGAACGCGGTGAAGAATAAGCCAAACGTGAATATGTACTGGCCGATGTCATACATCGTCGGGTGGAACATCGTCCAGCTCGACGGGATGTAATCGCGGTGAAGGGAGGTGACAATGATCACAAAGCGCTCAAACCACATCCCAATATTTACGATGATGGAAATGATAAACGTGGCCACCAGGTTCGTACGCAGTTTTTTGAACCAGAATAGCTGGGGCGAAATCACGTTACACGTCATCATAGACCAGTACGCCCACCAATACGGTCCGGTGGCGCGGTTAATGAAGGCGTAACTCTCGGCAGGCACTTGTCCGTACCACGCGATGAAGAACTCGGTAATGTAGGCGATTCCAACAATCGATCCTGTTACAATGATGATGATGTTCATCAGTTCCACGTGATAGATCGTAATGTAGTCCTCCAGCTTGAAAACCTTCCGGGTTACCAGGAGCAGCGTGAGCACCATTGCGAAACCGGAGAAGATAGCCCCTGCCACAAAATAGGGCGGGAAGATGGTGGTGTGCCAGCCGGGGATGACCGACGTAGCGAAGTCCATGGATACAATGGTGTGAACAGAAAGTACGAGCGGTGTGGAGAGGCCCGCGAGGATCAGCGCCACCGATTCATAGCGCATCCATGTCTTGGCGGCGCCGTCCCAACCAAAGCTCAGACCATTATAGATTCGTGCGCGGGTCATGTGACCCATCCGTACAGCGCGGTCGCGAATGACAGCGAAGTCGGGAATCAGACCCATATACCAGAATACGAGTGAAACAGAAAAGTATGTCGAGATCGCAAACACGTCCCACAGGAGCGGCGAGTTGAAATTCACCCAGAGGGAGCCAAACGCGTTGGGGAGCGGCAGCGCCCAGTAGAATCCCAGCCAGAGGCGGCCCATGTGAAATGCAGGAAAGCTCAAGGCGCAGATAACGGCAAAGATCGTCATCGCTTCAGCCGCACGGTTGATCGACATACGCCACCGCTGACGGAAAAGCAAAAGGATGGCAGAAATCAGCGTTCCGGCGTGACCAATACCGACCCACCAAACGAAGTTGGTGATGTCCCAGGCCCAACCTACGGTCTTGTTAAGACCCCACATTCCAATTCCATTCCACAACATCATCCAGCAGCAGTAACCGCCGTAGATCAGCAGCACGAGCGATATGCCGAACGCCGTCCACCAAAGCCGCGAGGGTTTGTTTTCTACCTGGCAGCTGATGTCCTGAGATACATCGGCCAGGGTTTTTCCTCCCGTCACTAAGGATTCTCTAAATACGGATGATGCTTGCATAGGTTATATTCTCGATTTCTTTAGGACTCTATATACTCTGTCATTAAGCGTCTTCCCGAACTGCATCCTTGTTCCGGATCTTCGTGAGGTAGAAAATGTTCGGCTTCACACCGATATCCTCCAGCACACGGTAGGCCCGTGGATTTCCAATCTTCTTGTCAATTCCGTTCGGACGCTTTTCGTCTCTTTCAATTTTCAACAACTTGCTGATCGCGCTGTTGGCATCGTTCATATCGCCGAATACGATGGCGCCGCTGGCACAGGCTGTCTGGCAGGCCGTCACCACTTCGCCATCCTGCATCGGCCTTCTCTCCCGCTTCGCGGTAAGCTTGCCGGCCTGGATGCGCTGTACGCAGAACGAACACTTCTCCATGACGCCGCGTGAGCGTACGGTTACTTCCGGATTCAGCACCATGCGGCCAAGGTCTGTATTCATCGAAGGGTTCGCCTCGTAGAACTGCTGGTTGTCGTGATACTTGAACCAGTTAAAGCGGCGAACCTTATACGGACAGTTGTTTGCGCAATAGCGTGTGCCTATGCAACGGTTGTAGGTCATTTGGTTGAGGCCTTCCGTGCTGTGCGTAGTGGCTGCCACAGGACAAACCGTCTCGCACGGAGCGTTGTTGCAATGCTGGCACAGCATCGGCTGAAATACCACTTCCGGATTTTCAGAAGCTTTCTCCAACTCTCTATAATCGCCGTGCTTTCCTTCGCTGCTGTAATAGCGGTCGATGCGCAGCCAATGCATCTCGCGGCGGCGGATCACTTCATCTTTCCCGACCATAGCCACGTTGTTCTCCACGTTGCAGGCAACGATGCACGACCCACAACCCGTACAGGAGTTGAGGTCGATCGACATGCCCCAATGATGCTGGTTGTAATCATGGCCTTTCCACAAACTGATCGTGCCCGGATCCACTTTCTCGTCCCACTTGGTCACCTTTGGATACTCCCGGCCCGCACCCGGATTCTTTTTGAACTCACTCAAGACAGATTCCTGGATCACACTCTCGCGGCCCATGTACGTTTGATGCGTCTGCGTCTGCGCCAACTGGAACGCTTCGCTGGTTTTAGTCAGGGAAACCCCCGTGAAGACGGACGTGCTCACTGAACCATTCATCATGTTCAGGAACGGATATGCATTCACGCCAAGATTTTCGGCAACTTTTCCAACTTTCGTACGGCCGTATCCGAGGGAAATACCCACGGTGCCCGGCATCTGCCCCGGCTGAATAAGCACCGGCACAGTGACCGTCTTGCCTCCGGCAGTCAGTGTTCCCAACTGTGTATTACTTTCTCCGTCGTTGGAGAAACCCAGGGCGGCGGCATCGCGCTGCGAAAGGCTCACCGGATGATCCCACACTACCTTGGTGATTGGATCGGGTAATTCATGCAGCAACGGGTTGTTGGCCTGAGAGCCATTCCCCAACCCGTAGCTTTCGTACACCACTAGTTCTAGTCCGGTGTTGGCAGCCTTGTACGTACCTGCCACAGAAGAAGCGGCAGCATTCACATCGCCTTTGAACGCTATCGCAGCGGAGGCTGCGGCGCCTGGCTCCAGGATGCCGTCGTATAGACACTTGTCCCACCACGATTGGAAGTCCATGCCTTTGCTGTTCTTGGAATAAAACCAGGTGCGCCAATTTTCTTTAACAAACGTGAAATAATCGACGTTGGTGTCGCCGGCCCAGATCATAAAGCTCTCCTGCGCATGGCGCGATTTGAAGATCGGCGTAATGGCCGGCTGTGAGAGGCTGTAGAAATTCTTTTTTGGCTCAAGGTCGTTCCACGACTCGAGGTAGTGGTGATCCGGGGCCCTGTACGTAACCGCGGAACCCGTCTCGTGGTCGGTATACCCCGTGGAAACGGTGAGCATGATATTTTTCAATGCAGCTCCCAGCGATTCACCCATCGGATGATCATACACCGGGTTGCAGTTGTAGAAGATGACGCCATCCACCTTGCCCGTGGTGGCATCAGTGATAAAGGCAGACATCGCCTCGTCATTTCCCTTGCGGTAATTGACCGGCATATGGGGAAGAATGCTTGCCCCGTAGTTGCCGAGCATGTCGTTGATGCCGTTGACCAGCACCTGTACGGCTTTGTCGTTTGATCCGGATACGACCAGCCCGTTGCCGCGGTTAGACCACAAGTCGTCTGCAGCTTTTTCCAGGTTAGCAACTTTATCCATGCCTGCTCCCACCGCTGCCTTCCCGGCTTTGGCGGCGATCAGGTTATATAATTGGGCGATCGCAAGACCGCTCTGTGAATCGCGGATCATCGTGCGGTAGTCCGCGTTCGCACCGGTCAGGCTGAGGTTGGCCTCGAACTGATAGTGGCGCGACATCTCACGCTGGTTTTCGTCGATCTTCCGGTTGACGGCATACTGTTTGGTGAATTCAATGGGCGATAGCCACGTTCCCAGGAAATCGGCTCCGAAGCTGACGATGGTTTTTGCCTTGCTGAAATCGTAGGATGGTATCATCGCGGCGCCAAACGATGTCTCGTTGGCTTTCATCATACCATAATAAGAGACCTGATCGTACTGAATGTGCTGCGCGGTAGGGTACTTCGCCTTGAACCGGTCAAGCGCCGCCAGCGTGCTGGGGCTCAGGATGGTATTGCTTACGATCCGGATCTGTCCGCCAAGGGCAACAATATCTGCGAGCTTCCCTTTTACTTCTTTGTCAATCGTATCCCAGTCTACGCTCTGATCGCCCATCTTGGGGCCCCGGAGCCGGTAGTTATCATATAAGGAGAGGACGGATGCCTCCACCTGCGCGTTGGTACCACCCATAGACACACTGGACAGTGCATTTCCCTCAATCTTGATGGGACGACCTTCGCGGGTTTTCACCACCACACTGCAATAGTCACCGCCATTAACATAGGAAGAGGCGTAGTAGTTGGCAATCCCGGGATCCACATCCACAGGCTTGTTGGCATACGGAATGGCTTTGCGGATGGGCGTCTCGCAGGCGGCCAGCGAAACTGCAGCTACGCTGAAGCCCATCATCTTGAGAAAATCCCTGCGGGAATGACCGGGGTCTTCTTCTACGCCAAGGTTGACAAACTCCTTGTCCGCATTCTTGATGTAGGCAGGATCGTTCTTGAGTTGCTCCAATCCTTTCCAGTATGTCTTTTTAGTAGTACCCATATTTTTTGGTCGTTCCTTAATTAGTATCTCGTTCCAATAAAAATCTGTTGTCCGGTTGTCAGACAGTCATCAATAGTGGCATTTCGCACATTCCAGGCCGCCGATATCTTCCACCTTCATGGCTTTCTTGCTGCTATTGTGCAGTTCAACTAGGTTATCGTAGTAGGCATTGCCTTTGGTATTCACATCCGTCTTCCGGTGGCAGTCGATACACCACCCCATGGTCAATAAGGAGTACTGCTTCACCACATCCATCTCTTCGATCGGGCCGTGGCACGTCTGGCACTGCACGCCGGCAACATTTACATGCTGGGAGTGATTGAAATATGCAAAGTCGGGCAGGTTGTGAATGCGAACCCACTCGATGGGCTTTGTATACCCGTTGTACGTAGAGGTAAGCGGATCAAACCCCACGGCGGCATAAATCTTGGCGATCTCTCCGGCTCCTGTGAGAGTACCTTCCTTGATCTGTGTATGGCAATTCATACATATGTTGGGCGAAGGGATGTTGGCTTGCTTTCCCTTGGCAGCGCCGGTATGGCAGTACTTGCACTCAATCTCATACTGGCCTGCGTGAATCTTATGTGAAAAGGCGATCGGCTGCTTCGGTTGGTAATCCTGCTGGACTCCGATGGAATACAGTCCGTCGATGACGGTTTTAAAGGTCACGGCACCCACCACAAAAATCACCAGGAAGATGAATCCCGGGCTGCGGGAAATGCTTGCAAACGAAATGGGAGAGTTGACTACCTCGCGGTCCTCTTCGCTGAGATCCTTTTGGTTGAGGAAGGAACGCAATGCATTGATGATCAGGGCCAGGATAACGACCAGCAGGATCAGAATGACAATCATGCCCACCAGGATGGTGTCCAGATAGGCTGAAGGGACAGCAGAACCCGTTCCGGAGCCTGCACCGCCGGCAGCCACCGCCGGGGCAGCCTCCACTTTCTCTGCTTCCGACTTCACGTAGGCCAAAATGCTGAGGATCTGCTCGTCCTTGTAGCTTGTATTGGGAGTCATCTGACTCTTGTTATACTCCTCGTAAATCTTGTTGGCGTATTCGTCACCGCTGGCGATCACTTTGGCTGGGTTCCGGACCCACTCGTAGATCCACTTTATGGATGGAACCCGTGTTTCAAAGCCAGCCAGCGCCGGACCGATCAATTTTGTCTTGACCCGGTGGCAGGTCTTGCAATTGCCGTTGAACAAGGCTGCGCCCGCGCTGATCACGGCAGGATCCGTAGGGATTTCCTGGGCCGGGAGGGAGAGTGTAAGAAAGAGACAAGCGAGAACGGGTGCAAAGCAGCGGGAGAAACTTGAGATAAGGTGCTTCATCATGTGGTTTAGGCTTCCGTTTTTATACGGAGATGCACAAATCTACACCGCCATGGCATTATTTCAAACAAAATTTTGGGCTTTGGGATTTTAGTTCCCAACACCAGAAATGTGTTGCTAACTTGGTAAACAAATCGTCTGGCGTTTGTAAAATATCTTTTTCAAAAGCAATTTAGAATCAATTTAAACAGGACTTTTTTCCTTGAATACAGCGTGAAATGAGCCCTTTTGAGTTTGTCACCGTTTTGATCTCCATCATTCTGGGGTTGGGCATCACGCAGATCATGTCGGGCATTGCTGATTTGATACACCAATGGGACAAAACTAAAATTTACTGGCCCCATGTGCTGTGGGTGATCCTCGTGTTCGTGCTGCACGTGCAGCAATGGTGGCTCACGTATCAGCTGCGCGATATGGTTGTCTGGCGCTTGCCGTTTTTTCTTTTTGAAGTCCTCTACCCGATCAGCCTGTTTATCCTCGCCCGCATTCTCTTTCCGCTCACGGGCGATGAGACCTCCAACGACATGAAAGTTTTCTATTTTCGCCACTACCGGAAATTTTTCCTTTTGGTTATGATCCTGTCCGTCCTATCCGCGCTCGAAAATATTTTTATCCACAACCTGGGCGTGGCCGGATGGCTGGTGAACCTGGTGCTCTTCGCCGGGCTTCTGGTGGTGGCTGTAAAAAAGATTAAGACGGAACGCCTGCACGAAGCCATCGCACTCCTGCTTCTGACCGCCATGACCGCTGGCATTATTATTAATATAAATGAGTGGCTCATTACCGCCTAGCCTCCTGCCGATGTCCAGCAACACCTTCCAGCCTTCCCCCACCTTCCTTCGTCCTACCCTGAAACAAGTCACGAGGAAGTCGCACGTTGTTGTGGTCGGCGCTGGCGCCTTTGGCGGGTGGACTGCACTCAGTCTGCAACGTGCCGGTGTCAACGTAACCCTCGTAGATGCCTGGGGCGCCGGTAATTCCAGAAGCAGTTCCGGCGACGAGACCCGGGTGATTCGCTCCACCTACGGCAACAATCAATTTTACTTTGACATGAACGTGCGGGCGCTGGAACTCTGGAAGGCCCACGAGAAGCAAAGCGGCAAAAAACTGTTTCACAATACCGGCGTCATCTGGTTTTGCTACGAAGAGAAGACACCCGTGATCGATGACTCCATTCCATTTACAAAAGCCCACGGGATGGAATACCAGTACCTGGACGTTGCGAAGATTAAAAAGGAATATCCCCTTGTTCAAACCAGCGACCTGCATCATGCCTGGCTGGATCCCTTCGGTGGATACCTTATGGCGCGTGAAAGCTGCCAGTCGGTTCTTGAGGCATTTATTGAAGAAGGAGGCAATTACATCCAGGCATTTGTGAAGTGCGGCAACATCCGATCGGGAGCGATGGAAAGTGTTGCGCTATCGGATGGCGGCACGCTGACTGCTGACGCCTATCTATTTGCATGCGGCTCGTGGCTCGGCCAGTTGTTTCCCGAGGTGCTGGGGCAGGTCATAACGTGCACAAAACAGGAGGCCTACTATTTTGGGGTGCCGAAAACTCACAGCCGCCAGTATGATTCCATGCCCGTTTGGGTGGATGTCGATGGAAGTGATTTCTATTATGGGATTCCCGGCAATGCAAGCCGAGGCTTTAAGCTGGGCGTCGACCGGCGGGGAGAACCATTTGATCCAACCCATGGCGAACGCCTCTCTCACCCGGATGTGCTGGCGCACGCGCGCGCGTTCATCGGTCACCGCTTCCCCGGCCTGAAAGATGCCCCACTGGTGGAGAGTCGGGTCTGTCCCTACGAGAATTCCTCGGATGGAAATTTCCTCTTTGACAAGCATCCGGACGCGGAGAACGTCATATTCCTCGGAGGCGGCTCCGGACACGGCTTTAAACACGGGCCGGCGCTAGGCGAATGGGTAACAATGGCCATGGTGGCTGGTACCTGAATTCATTCGGCTTAATCTTCCGATGGAGTTTCTTAATTTTGAAATATTTTTGCCGGCACGGCGTTAGAGAAGCCGAAAACCCTCACCATGAAAAAAAAGGTTCTTGTCATATATAGTCTGATTGCTACCGGAATTCTCCTCCTCACGTTGGAAGCATGCAAGGATGAGACGCCTGTAATCGCTACGGGCGCCGACGTGAAGACCGCTTTCGCCGGCAAGATCGATCTTGACAACCTGGTGAACTACGCCGCCCAGCAAAAACCGGCCTACATCACAAAAGATAACACGGCGGGCAATCCGATCACGAATAGGGGAGCGACGCTGGGAAGGGTTTTGTTTTATGATGTCAACCTTTCTATCAACAATACCATTTCGTGTGCCAGCTGTCACCGGCAGCAGTTTTCTTTCAGTGATACCGCCACGGCAAGTGTGGGAGTAAACGGAGTCACGGGACGGCACAGTATGCGGCTGATTAACAGCCGGTTTTCAACAGAGCCACGCTTTTTCTGGGACGAACGCGCCACCAGTTTGGAGAACCAGACCACCCAGCCTGTTCAGGATCATAAGGAAATGGGTTTCAGCGGGACAAATGGCGCCCCTTCGATCAGCGACCTGATCGCCAAACTAGAAACCATCCGGTTTTATCAGGAACTGTTTACGTTCGTCTACGGCGACAGCAAGGTCACTGAAGTGCGGATCCAAAATGCGCTAGCCCAGTTCGTGCGCAGCATTCAATCGTTTGACTCCAAATACGACGCGGGACGCGCCCAGGTACCCAACGACAATGCAGGGTTTCCCAACTTTACCGCCGAGGAGAACCAGGGCAAGCAGCTTTTTCTCATGCCTCCGCAGTTTGACGGCGGCGGCAACCGGATCGCAGGCGGCGCAGGTTGCCAGGGATGTCATCGCGCCCCGGAATTTGATATCGATCCGAACTCACGGAACAACGGCGTGGTAGGAACCATCGGTTCGGCTGCAACCGATGCAACGAACACCCGCTCACCAACCCTTCGCAACCTCCTGAACCCCGATGGGACACTGATATCTCAGGCCATGCACGACGGCAGCAAACTTACCCTCATGTCGGTGGTAGACCATTACAACAACGTCGTTCTTGCGCCGGGAAATAACAACCTGGATCAACGACTTCGGCCCGGCGGTCAACTTCAAAAATTACAATTGACGGTAATCGAAAAGCGCGCCCTCACCGCCTTCTTACAGACCCTGAACGGAACGGCCGTTTTAACCGATGCGAAGTGGTCGAATCCGTTTCCTTAAATCAGGGCGGATCCTAATTAGCTGACAAAAATTTGTACACGGTCTTTTGGGTGTAGGACTCCCCCGACCGCAGTACCGTGGAGGGGAAATCCGGTTTGTTGGGAGAATCCGGAAAGTGCTGGGTCTCCAGACAAAAAGCCGACCGGAAGTCATAGGTCTTTCCCCCAATGCCGCTTTCCGACGGGTTCAAAAAATTTCCTGAATAAAACTGCAACCCCGGCTCTGTGGTCCACACTTCCATGACCCTGCCGCTGACAGGTTCGCTCACACGGGCAGCCAGCGCAAATTCATTCGGCGTTTTGTTAAGTACCCAGTTGTGATCGTAGCCGTTGCCAAATTTCAGTTGCGCGTCGTTGCCTCTAATGCGCGCGCCAATCGCGTGCGGCAACTGGAAATCAAAAGGTGTTCCTGTCACCGAACGCAACTCCCCGGTAGGGATCAATTCCTTATCAACGGGACAAAACCGACTTCCATTAATCATCATCACGTGATTGAGAATGTCGCCCGACCCTTCTCCGGCGAGATTGAAAAAAGAATGGTGCGTCAGGTTAACCACCGTAGTTTGATCCGTGGTGGCTGCATAATCGATTTGCAATTCATTATTGTTCGTCAACGTGTAGGTGACCGTCATGGAGAGATTACCCGGGTACCCCTCCTCTCCGTCCTTGCTTACATACGCCATCTCCAGAGAAGGACCAGCGCCGGAACTTTTTTCCTTCACATCCCAAAACACATTGTGAAATCCATTCGGTCCTCCGTGCAGTGAATTTGATCCATTGTTTACGGCGAGCTCGTATTCCTTTCCTTCCACTGAAAATTTTCCTCCCGCTATCCGGTTGCCGTACCGGCCGATCATCGCACCGAAGTAGGGATTACCGTCCAGGTATTGTTGAGCAGAATCGTAGCCCAGCACGATGTCCGCGAGTTTGCCGGCCTTGTCGGGCACCCAAAGGGAAATAATCTTCCCGCCGAAATTGGTCACCGTCATTTTAAGACCGTTGGCGTTCTGCACAGTATATACCTGTAGCGCAGGGGTCACCCCCGTGTAAGTATCAGCCATTGTGTTTTCAGTTTTGTTTGGGGCGCACCCGTTGAGTAAACCAACGAGAGTAATAACTAGCCATCGATTCATAATGATATACGTAACAACCGGCCAAATGTAATAAATACGGGACCATCAAGGTTAAGAGCCGTATACATACGGGCATTTGATCCCTGGCGCCACTCCCTGTAAATTCGTAGAAAAAAAATATGAAAGCGCTACTCTGCATCCTCGGCCTTGCAATGGCCTCCTTTGTTCCAGTTCCGGCCGATGAGTTGATCGATGGCGCCTGGCAGCAGAACAATCAGGGGGTGACGGAGACAAGGATTTACGCAAATGGGTCCTTTGCATCCTCTACCTATGACATGGGAAAGAAAGAATTTGCAGGAACGTTCGGGGGAAAATATACCATCGCAGGTGACAAGCTCACAGAAACCATTGAGTTTGACACCCGGAACCCGGAGCGCATCGGGACGACACAAGCATCTTCCTTCCGCATCTCCAAAGGCAAGCTGACGCTTGCAGGCAAGCCTGCCCTTTTCAACCGGGTTGACCAGGGCGAACCGGGCCAACTGGCAGGCGCCTGGCTAATTACAGGCCGTGTCCGCGACGGCAAGGTCACCCGCTCAACGCCGGGCGCGCGGCGTACGATGAAAATCCTTTCCGGTACCCGCTTCCAATGGATCGCCTACAACGTCGACACCAAGGAAATGCTCGGAACCGGCGGCGGCACCTATACCACCGTCAACGGCAAATACACCGAGAATATCGAATTTTTCTCTCGTGACAATACGCGGGTAGGCGCCAGCCTCGGCTTTGAGTTTTCTTTGGTGGAAGGCGAATGGCATCACTCCGGACTCAGCAGCAAAGGCGAACCCATCAACGAAATATGGACCCGCCGAGAGAAAGTAGGGATCTAGAGATCTAAAAATTCAATTCAGCGTCGTATTATTCTTTCCGGCGAACCGGTCTGCGTATCATTGCGGCAATTACTAATCTTACAAGCATGAAAATTTTGAAACGAACCCTCGTATTATCTCTATTCACCCTCTTATTCACTACGGCGGCACAAAGCCAGGAACTTGGTCTTCGCTTTGGAAATGCGCTGGCCAACAAAAGCAGCGTGGCCATTGACGCCGTCTTCGGGCTGGGCAAATTCAGCCGCATCCATGCCGATGTTTCCTTTGGTAATGGGGTGGCCCTGGAGGCCTTGTGGGATTTCATCTACAAGCCGATTCCAGACTCACCGATAAACTGGTACGTGGGCGTGGGTCCGTCGCTGTACCTTTCCAGTCCGTTTGCGTTGGGTGCCTCCGGCGAGATAGGGGTGGAATATCGTTTTTCGGAAGTGCCGCTAGTGGTAGGCCTCGACTACAGGCCAACGATCGTGCTGGTAGAGAGGACTGATTTTGTTTCCAGCTTCGGTTTCAACGTCCGGTATGTGTTCTAGCGGGAATCACTCCTGAAGAATCCCTAAGACAGTCTGCAGCAATACCTCCGCTCCTCTTCCTAAGTCTTCGGGATCTGTATGCTCTTTCACGTTGTGGCTGATTCCCCCGGCACTGGGAACGAAAATCATCGCGGCTTTGCTTACAGCCGCCATCATCTGGGCGTCGTGGCCCGCCCCGCTCACCATGCGCGTGGAAGAAAATTTTAGCTGGTCGCAGGCGGCGGCAATCCGATCTAGGACCTCCACGGAAAAATCCACCGGTGCAAGCCTTACCATTTCGTTCCTGGAAACTTCGATTGATTCGGTCTTACACCAATCGGTGACGAACAGGTCGAGTTTCTTCTGCGCTGCACTCAGGCGTGAACCATCCGGGTTTCGGAGATCGGTAACAAACCGCACCCGCTCCGGCACGACGTTGATCACGTTGGGGTAGAATTCCATCAGTCCAATCGTTCCCAATTGCCCGGGGATTTCTTCTGCCAGCTCACGCAAAAACAAATTCACACGTGCCGCTGTGATGCCGGCATCTTTGCGGAGGGAAAGCGGAGTAGTACCGGCATGGGCGGCCTGCCCTCGCAGGATGTACTCCGTCCAGTAGATTCCCTGCACCTTTTCCACTACACCGATGTTCACTTGCTTCGTTTCCAGAACAGGCCCTTGCTCGATATGTAGTTCGAGGTAATGACTGATGGCAACCGACCCGAACGCGACGGTGCCCAGGTATCCGATCCTTTCGAGTTCTGATTTTACAGTAGCACCACTCCCATCCAGCGCTTCCGCCAGCCACACATCAGCGAGCAGGTCAGGTTTCGAAACCACCAGACTCCCCATCATGTCGGGAGAAAACCGGTTGCCTTCCTCGTTGGTGAAGTTGATGAGGACAAGCGGTCTGTTGGTTTTAATGTTGTTTTCGTTGAATACGGAAATCACCTCGAGGCCAGCCAGCACGCCGTAGGTGCCGTCATAATAGCCACCGGTAGATACTGTATCGAGGTGTGAGCCGATGGCCAGCGCCGGTGTTTTCGAACTTCCTGCCCGAACGCCATACGTATTTCCCACCTGGTCGATGATAACTTCCAGCCCCTCTTCTTTCATCCACGCGACAAGCAGGTCGCGCGCTTCTTTGTCCGCATCGGTAAGTGCCAATCTGCGCACGCCGCCACCCGGGAGGGCACCGATTTTATTGAGCTGGGCGAGGCGGGAAAGAAGACGGTTAGCGTTGATGGTCATTGGGTGTGGCGGTCATCGCAAGTTAATAAAATAGGAAGCAGCTACCCTCTCGAGACGGACGGGCTGGTTTCTAGGGGTTCGCAGGGATAGCAACGTTCTGTCAAGCAAAGAAAATCACATCGCCATAGAACTCCATCAACACATCAACACATCAACACACTAACAGATTAACCACAAAGCGCTCAAAGAATATAGACGCAAAGCACGCGATGTTCTCTTTGCATTCTTTGCGATCGCTTCGCGTCCTTTGCGTTTGTGAATTAAAAAATCAAAAGGGAGGCTATCTTTGTATATCAACCAAGCCGGATGCGGGCATTTTCAACCAGATGAAGGAAACCAAAATTGACATGAAGGCAGAGTCCCTTCCCTGGCAGGCAAAATTTTTGGGAGTCTTGTTTGTACTCGCTGCAGTTGCGGTGATGATCAGTTACTGGTGGTTGTCTATCCTCCTTATCGTAGCGGGAGTTACCCTTCTCACAGGATACTCCGGGACAGAAATAGACGTTGTCAGTAAGACATTTCGCGAGTACCATTCGTACCTGTTTATCCGGAGCGGAGCCACAGAAAAATATAATACCATCGACAGAATATTTATTAACTATTCCAAAGTAACTGAGAAGATGTATACAGCGCATACACTTAATTCGTCTACGTTCCGATCTATTCTTTACAATGCATACCTGAAGTTTGACGATGGTAAAAAGATATTTCTCACGAGCCGTAAGAATAAGGCCAAACTGATTCGAATTCTCGAGCCAGTTGCCGTAGTGTTGGAGACCCAACTAGTGGATACTACGGCTTAGACAATCGGCCTTGGAGTCCCAGGCTTCCCGCGTGATTATGAAGCTCAGGCCAGGATTGTAAATCCTCCCTACCCACCGAGACTACCTGACCGCATTTAAGTTGTATAATGTTCACATATGAACAGTGACCCAACGCGCATGCAGCCGAAATTGGCGAATACAGGATATTTCAGTCTGGCATTGTTTTTAAGCACCATGCAATTGGAACCGTCTAAATCCAGAGCCCAGTGTACAAAAGCTATTTTATAATCGGATGGAGAAATTTGTCAAAGAACAGCAGACTATTCGCCATTAATACGACCGGCCTGGCGATGGGCATTGCTACCTGCCTTATCATCATGTTGTTTGTGGTGGACGAACTAAGCTACGATCGGTACAACGAAAAAGCCGATCGGATGGTCCGGGTTGTATTGAAAGGGAAGGTCAACGGCGAAGTAATAAAAGAGGCAGTTACTCCGGCCCCGGTGGCCTCCACCTTAAAGCGTGAATTTCCAGAAGTAGAGGAAGTTACACGACTCAGGCGATTTGGATCACCTCAAATACTATATAACAATGCGACCTACAGCAACAGTAAAGTAGCTATTGTTGACCCTGCTTTTTTCTCCGTCTTTACACTCGCGTTCATCCAGGGTGATCCCCTTACCGCATTGGCTGAGCCGAATACAATAGTGATCACCAGGGATGAAGCCATTAAGTACTTTGGCAAAGAAGACCCAATCAACAAGGTGCTTGAATTCAAGGATTCTGGAGAGCCCTATAAAGTGACGGGAATCATAGAAAACGTACCTGCCAATTCTCATTTTCATTTCGACATGTTTGCCTCCATGGAGGGCTTAGCGCATGCCAAAGAAAACAACTGGATGGCCTCCAACTATTTCACCTATCTGCTGCTGCATAAAGGCACCAACCTCAAACAATTTGAAGCAAAGCTGCCGGCCATCATTAAAAAATACATGGGTCCGCAGGTTGAGCAGTTGGGAATGACTTTTGAAAAGTTTAATGAGAACGGCAATGAGATTGGTCTTTATGTTCAGCCGTTGACGGACATTCATTTGTATTCTGATTTTGACAATCAAAGTGAGTTGGAAGCCGGCGGTGATATAAAAGCCGTTTACATATTCGGAGCCATCGCCCTATTTATGTTGCTGATTGCGTGTATCAATTTCATGAATCTGTCTACCGCCGGAGCGACAAAACGAACCAAAGAGATTGGGGTAAAGAAGGCATTGGGCTCGCAAAGAAATCAGTTGATTCACCAATTCCTGACGGAATCATTTATTTCAACTGTCGTTGCGATGGTTTTGGCAGCCGCGCTAGTCATCCTTGCCCTGCCGGTGTTCAATCAATTGTCAGGTAAGGAACTGGAAGCTGGTTTCCTGCTTGCTCCCAGGGTCTTGATGGCGCTCGTGGGGCTGGGAATTTTGATCACCTTGTTGGCCGGAAGTTATCCCGCCTTTTTCCTTTCTTCCATCAAGCCCATAGCTGCACTCAAAAATAAGACTGTTCACGGCGGCCAAAGCAAAGGCATCCGAAGTGCGTTGGTTGTTTTTCAATTCGTTGTATCAGCAGCGCTGATCCTTTCAATCATTATCGTCAATCAGCAAATGTCGTTTATCCTGAATAAGGAAATCGGATATGACCGCGATCAATTGCTGATATTAAGGGAGTCTCATCTTTTGGGCACCCACGAGGAGGCTTTCAAGAACCAACTCATAAATGACCCGGACATTGAAAGTATTACCATGTCGGCCTTTTTGCCCGCAGGCCCTACGGATAACAATATGACGAGCGTTTATCCGGGGCACCAGCATGAGGCGGTGCGAAGAACCCTGGTGTACAACATCGATGAAAAGTACATTCCCACGATGGGTATGGAACTCGTGACCGGAAGGAATTTTTCAGAAGGATCAGGCAACGATTCATTGAATGTTATTATTAATGAAACAGCCGCAAATGCTTTCGGACTCGGTGACAATCCGCTTGGACACGTATTAGCTGTGAATGCAGGCGCGGCAGGTGAAATACGAAGGCTCACCGTGATTGGCGTAATAAAGGATTTTCATTTCAGATCACTGCGCGAAGCGATAGCTCCATTGATCATGCTTAACCGTCCATACGGCGGGCTTATCATACGAACAAACACAAAAGAGGTGGCTGCCCTGTTGGCCCGCATGGAAACTACCTGGAAATCCTTTCACGTCGAAGAGCCTTTCTCGTACGGCCTGCTTGATCAGCTTTACAATGAGACTTACCTGGCCGAGCAAAAAATGGGCAGCATCATGAAGATATTTGGAGGGATTACGATTTTTGTAGCCTGTTTAGGTCTGTTTGGACTGGTGACATTTACGGCCGAGCAACGCGTCAAGGAGATTGGTATTCGAAAAGTATTAGGCGCGAACGTTACAGAAATAGTGTCGATGCTTTCAAAGGATTTGATAAAACTGGTTGCTATTTCCTTTATCATAGCTTTTCCGCTCGGCTATTACCTAATGGACAAATGGCTGCAGGACTTCGCTTACAAAATTGATATACACTGGTGGGCCTATGCATTGGCTGGATTCATGACCTTGCTCATCGCCTTTCTTACCATGAGTTTCAAAACGATTATGTCTGCATTGGCAAACCCCGTTGAATCTTTGCGCTCGGAGTAATACACTTACCGTTGGCGGTGTTCTTCACCAACAAGACGCTGCTTCATAAATCAATACCAACCTGCTACTCCTAACTATTGAGGTCCGAGCAATTCTTCGCCATAATGCTTGCAAATCATCCCCTCCGACTTTCGTCGGGGCGGCTTTATTTGTTGAGGTCTCGAGCGGATTCGAACCGCTGTAGGAGCTTTTGCAGAGCTCAGCCTAACCACTCGGCCACGAGACCAGAAATTTTACAGAACACCTACTTTATCACTATACATAACCTTAAGCCCAAAAAACTGTCTCGAGCGGGTTCTAACCGTCCCGATAGCTATCGGGAGAGCTTTTGCAGAGCTCAGCCTAACCACTCGGCCACGAGACCAGAAATTTTACAGAACACTTACTCTATCACTGCCCACTGTAAATTCCATTCTACCGCTGTCGGGCCTCGAGCAAATTCGAAACGTCCCGCGTATAGCGGCAAAACTAAGATTAAAATGGATGATTGACAAAAGAACGTGATGACGACCGGACCTTGAGTTCACAACAGGCGCTCAACTCCTTCTCTCCGACACAAACTTCTCCAGTCTTTCCATAGCTACCTCCAAATCGTCCTTCATCACATAGGAGTACACCAGCCGAAACTGCCCACGCTTGCTGTGGCCGAAACCGTCGCCGGGTGTCAGCAATATTCCGGCCTGTCTGTAAAGATCCATCCATAGGATCCGCTCGGATTCAGGCGTGTTTTCTTGCATCAGTTCAGACAAGTCCAGCCAAACAAACAGACTGCCTCGGGCTGGCGCATACGGCACGCCCAACTTTCGCAATCGCTGTACGGCCACCGTGTAGTTCTCAGTGAGCGCCCGCTGATTTGCTGTGATGTACCGCCTCACAAAATCATGGTTCCCCAGGACTTTCTCAAACGTCCATTGCGCGTAGTTCGAAACCATCGACGGAGGATTCAGGTTATTGTAGGCCTTGCGGAACGTTTCATGGAGCGAATACACCAACCCCACGCGGAAACCGGAAACCCCGAAGTCCTTGGACAACGCATACCACAAGTGTAGGTAGTCGCTCTTCTTCTCCTGAATCAGGTTTGCAAATGAGTGGAACGAAATATCGCCCGGGTAGTCCCCCTCAAGGTGTGGATGATGTGTGTCCAGCAGCGACAAGCCGTAGATCTCATTCACTACCATGTGGATGTTGCGCGCCAGGCACCACTCGGCGTATGTTTTCAACTGCTCCCTGGAGTACATGCCCCCGGTGGGATTATCTGGGTTGGTGATAATCAGCATACGGAATCGCTTTCCGTTGCTTGTAATGTCGCTAAATGCCTTATCGAGGTGACCAACTGTAAGCGGTGGTCCTCCTTTCAGTTCCCCCACCTCATGATGGGTCACCAGATCATAGCGTTCCAGCCCGGGACGGTTGCCGATGTCTTGTTTGTAAACCGAGTAGCACGGCGCAGGCAACACGGCCACATCACCAGGTTCGCCCAGGATCCAGCTGGTGAGGTCAATAACGGATGCAGCACCGGGCGACAGGCAGAGGTGCTCCGGGTCGATCGGACAATGCGTTAAGAACTTTTCCATAAACGTCGCCATCACCGCCCGGGTCGACGGAGCGCCGACGCTGCTCGTATAATTGGCCACCCAGTCGGCAATTGGATTTTCCCGGGCAACCCGCTCGATCTCACTCCGCAGCATCGGCCAGGTGAGCCTGTTCTCAGCCACGTTGAGCGGAAACGCCCCACCCGGGTTGTCCTTCTTATGGTATAAATTCGCTGCCGCTTCGAAGTACAGGTCCATATCTACCCGGACCACCGTTTCGGAAGCCGCCAGGCCGCGGTCAGACATCGGGCCTGTCGCATGTTGCTCATTCATCGGCACATTTGTTTGTGGTGTACACGCGTTCAGCAGTACGCCCGTCGAAAGCGTCCCGGCTGCCAGCGTCTTGAGAGATTGTCGTCGCTGCATGGTCTTCGTTTTATCCAATCAATGTACTCAATTCTTCCGCAATCTTTACCTGGACGGGAAGTGGTTTCTTAGGTGACGGGTAAACTGGATCAAAAAAGAAAAGGTGATCTGAAACCAGACCACCTTTCTTTAGTTTATAACCACTAATTACTATTCACTCTTCGACTCGTCGGAGGATGGGGCAGACTTGGCCGCCGACATCTTTTCTTTAAGAGCGCTCAGCGCCTCCAGATCGCCCAGCGTCGACTTCTCGCTCTGCTGGTTGATGTTGGAAATGCTCTTGCCCTTCGACTCCGTCTTCTTGCGGGCCGCCGCAGGTGCTGCTGCCGGCTTCTCCTCGTCGGCCGACCACATCGCCCGGTGACTCAACCCAATGCGCCGGTCCTCCTTGGAAAACTCCAGCACCTTGAAATCAAGCGCTTCGCCGATCTCCGTCTTGCCGGCGTCCTGCTTGGTGATGTTCTTGATAGTACAGAATCCTTCGATACCGTACTGCAACTCAATCACCATGCCCTTGTCGTTCTTATTGACCACCGTGCCCTTGTGTACGGAACCCGTAGTAAAGATCGTCTCAAAGGTATCCCATGGATTCTCTTCCATGTGCTTGTGACTCAAAGCCAGCCTGCGGTTAGTCGCATCCAGTTCAAGCACCTTCACCTCCAGAAACTCGCCCACTTTCGTGAACTCTGAAGGATGCTTAACTTTCTTCGTCCAGCTCAGGTCGGAAACGTGCACCAGACCGTCGATGCCCTCTTCCAGCTCGAGGAAAAGACCAAAGTTGGTCAAGTTGCGGACGATGCCCTTGTGAGTCGTGCCGATAGCGTACTTGGTTAACGCTTCCTGGCGCGTCCAGGGATCTTCGCTGAGTTGCTTAATGCCCAGAGACATCTTGCGCTCGTTGCGGTCGATGGTCAATACCACTGCGTCTACCACGTCGCCTACCTTAATGAAATCCTGCGGGTTGCGCAGATGCTGTGACCAGCTCATCTCGCTCACGTGAATGAGTCCTTCCACGCCGGGCTGCAGCTCGAGGAACGCACCGTAGTCGGCCACGTTCACGATCTTGCCCTTCAGCTTGGAGCCAATGGCAATGTCTGCCGAGAGTGACTCCCACGGGTGCGGCGTAAGCTGCTTCATACCCAGGGAAATGCGCTTCTTGTCCTGATCGAAATCGAGAACAACGACTTTCACTGTCTGATCCAGCTTCAATACTTCTTCCGGATGACCGATGCGGCCCCACGAGATGTCTGTGATGTGGAGCAAACCGTCTACACCACCGAGGTCAATGAACACACCAAAGTTGGTCATGTTCTTGATCACGCCTTCCAGCACCTGCCCCTTGTCGAGGTTGTTGAGGATGGCCGCCTTCTGCTGCTCGAGGTCCTTCTCGATGAGGATCTTGTGCGAGACCACCACGTTGTCGTTCGTGTAGTTGATCTTCACCACCTTCACCTCAATGTTCTTATTTACATAAATATCAAAGTCGCGGATCGGCTTCACGTCGATCTGTGAACCAGGAAGGAAAGCCTCGATGCCGAATACATCGACAATAAGTCCGCCCTTGGTCCGGCGCTTTACAAATCCTTCAATCACCTGATCCTTGTCGAGGGCGGTCTGCACATATTCCCAGCCTTTGACAAGCTTTGCCTTGCGGCGGGAAAGGACCAGCTGGCCCATGGCGTTTTCACGCTCCTCAATAAACAGGTCTACTTCATCGCCGACCTTCAGGTTCGGTAAATCCTTAAATTCCGCCAGCGACACGAGGCCGTCCGACTTGAATCCGATGTTCAACACCACGTCGCGGTTGTTAATACCCACGACGGTTCCTTTCACCACTTCGCTGTTGGCGACGGTGGCGACACCTCCTGAATAAAGTTCATTGAGGGTTTCGCGCTCTTTGGTGGAGTAGCCTTCACCGAAGCCCTTGCGTTCAAACGCTTCCCAATCAAATCCTTCCAGGGAAACGGGCATCACCACGCTCTTGCGGGATGTAATATCCTTGACCACCCGGTTGAGACCCTCTTCTTCCTCGGCGCGTTTTGCCTTCTTAAAGGCCGCGAGATCATCTTCCTGAAGCTCTACTTCTGCGTCTTTTACGTCCACATTGGCGTCTGCGCCTTTGACGGCGAGGGGCTTCTTGGGAGCATCTCCCTTGCCTTTTGAATCGCCTTTCTCTTTTTGTCCTTTTGCCATACTGATGCCCGTTTTTACATGCTCCAGGCGGGCCTGCTGAAGCAAATTTGGTTGTAAACACGCCCTCGTAACCAAACAAAGACGCCCCCACGGTCTGCGGGGGCGCAAAGATAGTCAGATTTTTGAAAAATACGCCCTCTCAGCAAGACTCCGCAACAGGGCCGAAGGCACTATTTCCGCTGCAATTCCTCCGCGTCCAGCGTTCCAATGGCGTACTCTTTGAGGATCTTCTGGAAGACGAGGTTATACTCCGCCCGCGCCTTGTCGGTTTCCGCCTGCATGAAGTTCCGGTTGGCATTGACATAATCCACAAAATTCGTCACCCCGAGATTGAATCGTTCCGTTTCGAGCTGAAACGCCAACTCGGCGGCCTTCAGCTGCTGCACAGAAACATTGAACGCCTTCCTGGCACCCCGGTAGTTGTGGACGGTGCGGATCACGTCGTTCTGGATTTGGTACTCCACGTTCTTGCGGTTCAATTGGCTGTTCTCATAGAGGACCTTTTGCTGCATGTGAGTCGACCGGTTTTGAAACCCATTGAGGATGGGGATGGTAAGCTGCAGTCCGTATTGCTTAGAGACGTTATTCTGCCTGAACTGCTCGTCGAACGGACGCGGCTTGGAAGGGTTTGCGATCTGATTGCCCAGACCGTCGCTGATCGAGTCGGACACGTTGTGCTGGAAATTGTACGCCGACCCGTAGCTCCCAAATGCAAAAAGGGTGGGTATCATCGAACCGCGGGCACTCTGCATTCCAAACCGCTGGGCCTCTTCCTGCTTTACCGCCCGGAGGTAGTCGCCCCGGTGCAGCTTGGCCTGCTCGGCAAGTTCCCGTTCGTCAAGCACTTCGCTTCCGATCTTGTTAACGTCCCAACTCGGGGTCTCCACGCTGAAGTCTTCAAACGGATCGATCAGCAGGGTTTGCGCAAGGAGGGTCTTGTCATTATCCAACTGAATTTCCGCCCGCACCATGAGCAGCTCCGCACCCCGGGTCGTTGCATCCTGGTTGTACTCATCAACGGGTGAGCGGGCACCCAGTTCCGTTTGTACTTTTATTTGCTCCAGCTGTTTGGCCTGCACTTCATAATTCTGTTTGGCGATGCTGAGTAACTCCACGTCCAGCATCACATTGAGGTATTGGGTAGCCAGCGTGTTGATAACGTCCTGCATCGTCCGGTTTACGTTGTACGCCTGGGCATCGAGCAGGTTCGTGTTCTGCCGCATGGTATTCACGGCGCGGAACCCGCTGAAGAGGTTGATGTTCGCATTGAGCGAACCGGTTATATTATCCCGGACCCCATTGATGACCGTACCTGTATTGGGGTTAAAGGAGTTACCATCAATGCGGATGGCGGTGCTGTTGAGCGACACACTGGGACCCATCGCCACCATGCTCGCCGTCTTCTGCATTTGGCTGTTAGCCAGGTTATTCCGCTGTTGGTTCAGCGAAACGCTGTTCTGCATGGCGAGGCGGATGGCCTCCTCAAAAGTCAGGACCTTCGTGGAAGTTTGTGCCTGCACCGCTGCAGAATAAACAACGGCCAACAAACACATCCCTACTGCAAGTTGTTTCATAAGTCTGATTATCTGATTTTTTCATCTGTCACTACAGCACCGTCGGCGATGCGGACAATCCGCTTCCCGCGGCGGGCGTTTTCTTCCGAATGAGTCACCTGGATGATGGTAATACCTTCGTCGTTAAGTTTTTCAAAAATATCCATGATGTGTTTCCCTTGTTCGGAATGCAGGTTCCCTGTGGGCTCGTCAGCGAGCAGCAATTTCGGCTGTCCTACGATAGCACGGGCGATACCCACCAGCTGCTGCTGCCCGCCACTCAGCTGCTCCGGAAAAAGGTCTTTCTTGGCCACCATGTTAAAACGGTCGAGCAACTCCGCCACCATGCTTTTACGCTGGCTGCCGTTCACCCCTTTGTACAGCAACGGCGTCTCGATGTTCTCGTAGACGGTGAGTTCGTCGATAAGGTGGTAGGCCTGGAAGATGAAGCCGATGTAATTTTTGTGCATCTCGCTCTTTTGCTTCTCCTTCATCTTGTGAACCGGCTCGTCAAAGAAAAAATACTCGCCGGCGGATGGCTCGTCGAGCATGCCCACAATGTTCATGAGGGTCGATTTGCCGGAGCCGCTTGGGCCCATGATGGTGACAAATTCCCCCTGTTCCACCTGTACGTCAATCCCCTTGAGGATAAACGTGCGCTGAAACCGGGAATCAATGTATTTGTCTATATCCTGGAGTTTGATCATGATAATGGGCTAAGGAGGGTTAATGCCAATAATAATGCCACGGCCTTTCCTGAGGATTAGACGGCGGAATTCAGGAATGGTTGCAAAATTTGCGTCCGGCATTGAAAAAAGGTGTCCGGAAACGGGCAGTGGAACTTATGAACTGGTAGCGGGTAACCTTCCCGCGCGATCCGCTCCGGCAGGCAAGCCCTCCTGCGAGGGGCGCTCCAGTGGGCAAGCCCTCCTGCGCGAGGCGCTCCGGCGGGCAAGCTGGAGTTTCAAAAGATAACCGGCCGAAGGATTACATCCACCCTGCGGTTCATCATCATCCCCTGTCGCGAGTCATTCGCATACACAGGGTTGTCAAGGCCCCAATCCTTAATATGGATCATTTTATCCGGAATGTCACGCTCCAGAATGAGCTGGAAAACCGCTTCGCTCCGCATGCGCGACAGCCACTGGTTAAAGCGCTTTCCGCCGATTGGATCGGTGTGACTGATTAATTGAATCTGGTATTTGTCAAGCAGGTTCGGGATGGAGTCGAGCCAGTGCGCCAGGTCGGCAGCCTGGTACGCGTCGATGAAATAGCTTCCTCCATCAAAGTAGATACTCTTTCGGATTTCATCCTGCTGGGCAGCAGCCGCACTAGCCAGGAGAAGCAGGAAGATAACCACGCGCACCATATGCGAAGGTACGAATCATAACAAAAAAAGGTTGGCAAAGCGTGCTCAAATTCACTGTCAGAACCAATAAAAACCGGCTCCGGTTTGGCCGTCGGCCAACTATTCGTGAACTTCGATGGTGCAACAAACCGGAATCCCATTATCAATGCCACGCCTCCTGCCCCTTGCCCTGCTGCTGACAGGCTGTCTGGGGAACGATAATTTCACGCATACCACCGTTCACGATGACGGCTCCCTGGAGCGGGTCATTACCATCACCGACAACGACTCAACAATTATTACCAAAAACGTTTTCGGCATTAACGAGCAGAACGGATGGACCGCTGAACGGATACCGGCGGAGAATGATTCCAGTTCCTATCCAAATAAACAGACTTCGATACGGTTTACACGCACCTTTGAATCCGCTGATCAGGCAAACGAAGCGATGGATGCCAGCCCCGATGCATTGTTCAAGATCAAGTCGGAATATCAAATCACGAACCATTGGCTGTTCACCGACCTGTTATACCGCGATACGTATGCGGCAACTATCCGCTTCACGTACGTCCATCCCGATTCGTTCTTTACGCAAAATGACTATGACTTCATAAACCGGCAGCGGAAAGGGGGACCCCGCAACACCGGCGATTCCCTCCGTCAGCGCCTCTTTGACAGTAAGTTTGAAGAGTATATTGAACGGGGGTTCTTCGAGGAAGTATATGCCCTTACGCTTTCACTCATGAAAGAAAACCGGATGGAAGGCCGTTGGCTCGACAGTGTAAGGAGGCATAAAGATCTCCTCCATCAGTCCCTGATGACCGGAGATTTTAATCCCGAAATTCTTCAATCGGTACTAACCCAAAACCTCAAAGTTCCTGTCCGGTTTTCACTCAGCGACATAGCCCGCCTGGAAGCACTTGACCGCATCTTCTTTGGGCTGTTCGATAGATTCGGGCATTCCATCCGCATGCCGCACGGCATCGTCGATTCCAATGCCGACTCCACCGCGGGAAGGGTGGCTTTCTGGAAACCGCAAGGAAACCTCGTCAAGGATTTTACGATGCAGGTCCAGTCGCGCCATGTAAATTATACCGGCGCATTCATCGTTATCGTTCTCCTGGCCGCCTTGATGTTCCTGATGCGCAGAGTAGTATTCAGGGCCAGAGGCAAGGCGCTGTAGGCAGCACCTTACCGGAACCGGTCGCTGATTTCTTTGGGCACCACACATCCCTCCTTTTGCCGCGTATCGGTACCGCTGAAGATTTTCCAGCGCCCGGAAGAATCGCTGATCAGATGAAATGCGTCAACGCCGCAGTGATTAAACGTATTTCCCAGGTAGAAGGCATACTGTACCCATACCTGCGAAAAATTCCCATCGATCCTGATCTCTTCGCCCCAGATCACTTCGTTCCAAACCTCGTTGTGCGGAGTCCCGACAGCAGCCAGAAAGGTGGCGACCGCCTCGCTGCGCAGCGACGAGGATTTGGTTTTTGGATTAGCTATGACGGTATGGAAAACGGCGTCGGGATAAAACGCCGAGTGCACCAGCGCACTGTCCCCCTTCTTCATGCCTTCAAACATCCGGTGGATAGGCTCCATGACGGCCTGCTCTTGTTGCGACCAGGCGGAAAATGAAAGCAGGCATAAGATGCAAGCAAGTTTATTCATGGTTCAAGATGCAAAATAAATCGGGATCGAACCGTTCTGGAACGCCCTTTTTCCGGCCCTTCCATTTCAATTTATCTCTTACCTTCGTAACTCAAATGAAGACTATGAAGAAATTGATTTTCTGTCTGCTGGTACTGGCGCACGCAGGGGCTGCCACGCCTACAGACAGTCTCGAGAATCTACTGCAGAGTGCCCGGGGTGCTGACCGCGTGAAAGTGATGAATGAACTTTTCAGGGCGCACATCAACTCCGATCCGGTAAAGGCGCTGGAATACACACGCGAAGCGCTTATCCTGGCAGAATCGATCGGCGATGAACGGGGAATGGGGGCATGCTATAACAACCTGGGCGTGGCGTACCGCAATCAGGGTGCGCTGGACTTGGCGCTGGCCAATTACATGAAATCCCTGGAAATCTACAACCGGCTTCAGTATCCGGAGGGAATTGCTACCACCAAGAACAACATCGCCAACATCTATTCGCTCAAAAAAAATTACGCCCACGCGTTGGAATATTTTGAACAATCGCACCAGGGGTTTGTGGCCCTCGGCGCCACCCAACAGATTATCGGGTCGATGAACAACCTGGGAAACCTGCATAGCGATCTACAGTTGTACGACAAGGCCATTACCTACTACTTGGAAGCCTGGAAGATGAGCGAAAAGCAACCGGTTCCCTTCACCGATCCACTCACCAATATCGGAAACCTGTATTACAGGCAGGGCAACTACCAGCGGGCCGCTGATTACTACCTCCGCGCGCTGGACATCGTGCGCAAGCAGAATGACCGCAATAGCGAACTCTCCATTCTTGCCAACATGGGGGAGCTTTTTGTGAAAGCTTCACAGCCTGCTCCTGCGCAACGGTACCTCGATGAAGCCCTGGCCCTTTCTGCAGAGTTGAACACCAAGCTTTTCCTTCCTCAAATTTTGAAAAGCATGGCCGCCAATTATGCAAACCTGGGAAACATGAAAGATGCGTATGAAGCGCTGCTAAAATACGATGCGGTGCGTGAAAAAATTTACGGTGAGGAAAGCAGTAGGAGGATTGCCCAAATGGACGTTGCTCTTAACCTGAAAGAAAAAGAAGAGGAAATAGCTTCCCTCCAGATCAGCAACCGGAACAAGACCCTTCAGCTCCGCAACACGCAGTTCATTATCACAACCGCGGTCATGGGCATTATTGCGGCCGTTGCCGTATTCAATCTGTTCTACACGAAACGCCAGCGCAGGCCCAAAAAACCGGCATCCGTATGATTTCAAGAACAGAGGCCAGGCTACTCCTGGAGTCTATGACCCAAAGTGCTAGTTTGCTCCGTCACATGCGCACCGTGGAACTCGTCATGGAAGCCTATGCCGAAAAACTGGGACAAGACCTTGAAGCTTGGGCCATTGCCGGCCTTCTTCATGATGCGGATTATGAAGCCCATCCAGACCAACATCCAGCCGTCATCGTGGCACGCCTCCAGGAGTCGGGGGATCACTCCATCGCACATGCCATTTCGGCTCATTACACCAAGTGGGGCGTTTCCTACGACAGCCTGCTCGACAAGGGACTGCTTGCCTGCGATGAGATCACCGGCTTCATTGTCGCCTGTGCCCAGGTGCGGCCCGAGGGTATCTCCACGCTCGAACCCCGGTCGGTAATCAAAAAACTAAAAGACAAAGGATTTGCCGCCAAGGTAGACCGGGAGGAGGTTTACAAGGGCGTGGAACTGTTTGGGGTGGAACTGGCAGACCACATCGCGTTTATCCTCGACGTGCTAAAGCGAAACAAGGAGGAATTAGCCATCTGAAGGGCAGGATTTACCCCTTCCGGATTGGCACGATTGCAACGGATGCATTACATTTGAACTCATAAACCTGAAACGATATGTTTGAGCAAGTAGTCGGAAACGGTGCAAACCTTTTCATCCTCATCGTGGCCCTGGTGATAGGCTTCATCAACGCGTTGGCATACGTCGACATGACCAAGGTGAAGAAGGAACAGGAAGAGCAGGAGAAAGGACACTGATCAACCCTGCCAAGTCATAGAAATAACAAACCCTCCGAAGAGGGTTTTTTTATGTCCTGCCAATATTTTCGTTACCGGCCAGGGCCATTGGCTGCTTCCGGGTATGGAGATTTGTACACAGTTTGAAATTCCGACCACTTCATTTTCTTAAAGTGGTCCTCTCCGATGAACTGAATGATCCGGTGAAATTCCGGAGCTTTCTGATACCCGGCCAGTGGCTGGATCATCTTAAAATCTTCGTCCAGAAAAACCACCGTAGGATAGGATAGCTGATTGTTGAGCAGGGCAGCGGCCAATTCATGCACCCCGTTGTTTCCCTGCGGAATAAATTTGAATGTCCTTCCGTCAAACTGTACATCGCCGGTCTGCTCGGCGTCGAATTTTACGGGATAGAACTTCTCATTAAGAACTTTGGCCACGGATGCCTCGCTGAACGTGTTTTTGTCCATCACCTTGCACCAGCCGCACCAGTCGGTGTACACGTCGATGAAGATCTTTCGTTTCTCTGTTTTTGATTTCTCCAGGGCCTGCTCAAAGGACATCCACTTCACGGGTCCTGCCTCCTGAGACCAGGCCGACCCCGCAAAGCCCACCAACAACAGTCCAATGAAATAGCGCTTCATGCTCACTTCTTTATTAATGCCGAATTCACAACAAATGTAAACAGAAAATAGATCACTAACCCCCAACAAACGGCGTACCGGAAGTTCCTCTTTCCGGCTCCGAGTGTACGGAAAAGTTCATCACGGTGTTCGGGTTTGAACAGCAGACAGCCGAATTTGGAGCTAATAGGCAGATTTTTGCTTTGGTCCCCGAATTGCCGGTAAGGAACCGAGATGAAGAATTTATCCTACCGCATATGGCTAATCATCCTCGGCGTCGCCGTTGCCCTTGTGATAGCCCTCACTACCAGCTTTTGGAGGGCCCCCGATGGAGCACCAAGTGAAGCGGGACAGGCCCAACCATCTTCCGGCAAAAAGACGTTCCTTCCAAAAATCGCCGTGGATGCGGTTCAGTATTTTTTTCCCCGCATCATCCCTGGGCGGCCAGTGACGCCACCAGGTTAGACCGCGCTGCCTTCACCGCCTGAAGACTCACTGTCATCATGCAATTACTGTTTAAGTCCTAGCGCGCATATGAAAAGTGGTGCATCACCACTTCCAGCGCTTTTTGAATGGCCGTGTTGATCGGATAAAAATCCCTGGACAAATCCGCGTCAATCGCATGCAGCTGCATGTAGAAATCACTCATCACCGGAACAGATCCACCACGGCCGATCTGTTGCTCCGCCTTTACAAAATCAGCAGCCTGCTCTTCCTTGATGATCGCGCAAGTCACCAATTCCTTCTGCCCGTATTTATTCGTGCGGGCCGAATAGCCGAATAACCTGCATATTAAACCACGGTGGGAATACTCCGAACACAATCCAACACCTGTGGACGTCGGATTCAGGATGCGGCAGACGGGAGACGTTGAAAGCCGAAGCTGTTCGTGCCACTCTTCTGACTTACCGGCATGGTATAAGGAAGCTGCAAACGGCAGGAACTCCAGAACCGTAGCCTCAATGTCCGCCTTGAAGCAACACTTGCCGCAACCCGGTTTGCAGTGCAAGCCCGAATCTGATTGAAACCGGTTGATCGCTGCATCCAGGTTCTCAAAAAGCACCGTGACAGCAGAGATCTTTTCATCAAACAACATCCGGCAAAGATATTCCCACACCGGGGATATTACTATGCGAATGCTGGTTATTCGAGGGCGTGACAGCCCCATGTCAGGAGACTACACCGTCTTCCTGGAAATCTCCTCCAGAAGAAGTTTGCGCTTTCTATCGGCAACGTAGCGATACCGGAACATCATCGGGGTGTACAGAAAATAGGCAAATCCCGCAACAGACCCCGCCCATAACGAATTACGCAGAAACACAGCCAGCACTACCGACATCATGGGCACGGAGGCCATCAGGAGATTTGACCGGATGCTGACACGCGTATCGTAACGCTCCAACTCCGAAAGCTCCAACGCATCCGCCTGCTTGAGCGCATACCGGTACATAAGGCACAGTACCAGGAAAACGAGCATGGCTCCCACTCCGTAAATGATCATGAGCTGACCGACATCCTGCAAGGCCATCATCGATTGAATTTCTGTACGTAACTTTTCGTCACCCACGATGTAGGAAATCGGTATAAGGATGATGTAGGTAGTAAGAAATTTCAGAGGATACACATAAAAAAGAATAATCACGATGAAGACTGTATTGAGCGCTATGATGGCCCCGTTGCGCATGCCATAGCGCAGGAAAAAGATATAGTGTTCATACCAGATGAGCATGATGAGGGCGATACAGGCAAGAAAAGGGAGCAGATCTTAGCTGAACCGCTTGACCTCTGCAAAGTTGCTGGGGGGTGTTGCTGAAATAAGCAGAAGCGTAACGGCCATGGCAAAGGCTGCATCGCAGAAGTTCTCCAGCCTCCCCGGCTCTACACCCCGATTCCGGAAGCCGGTATCGGAAGTGAGGTAGGGGTGTAATTTTTCACGGATCATTCTTCGCCAGGTATTTAGTGATCAGCAAGATTCAATACGGCATCCACCACTTTATCAATATCCTCCAGCGTGTTATAGATGTGCGGCGATATGCGGACGCCCATCGTGGATGCACAGGCCATCCCGTAGGTGTCATACAGTTTTTGAAACATCTCCGCCGAAGCCTTTCCAGGAATATTGAAAACGGTAATCCCTCCGCTCTGGCTCCCTGGAGGCGGGGAAACAAAAACGGTGCGGGGCAATTTCAGGGCCAGCTGAGCCCGCAAATATCCATTCAGGGCCCGAACGCGTTCTTCCACATTCCTCTTCCCGATGCGCAGGTGAAAATCAATGGTTTCGGGTATAGCCGCCGGTGTTGTTTCGTTTCGCTGGCCTGCGATGCAGTACTTCTCATCGGCCGTCGCGCTGCCATCCTTCCATCCGGCACTGATCATGGTCGGCCATAGCCGTTCCATATTTTCCTTTCTCACATACAGCACCCCGTTTTCGAGCGGGCCCAGCAACCATTTGTGGGTGCTGCCGCTGTAGAAATCACAACTCATGTCTTTCAGATCCAGATCAACTAAGCCGAACGACTGCGCCCCGTCTACCAGCGTAAGAATCTTCTTTTCCCGTGCCCAGTTGCACAGCGCCTTTGCCGGCATCGCAATGCCGCTTAGGTTACTGATGTGTGAAAAGGCAATCAGGCGAGTTTTTGGAGTGACCGCTTTAACAAATGGCGCCATCAGGTCATCCGGAGACAGTGGTGCGGCCGGCACGCTCACTTTCCTTATCGTGAAACCCAGCCTTCGGGCACGCTGTTCCCAGGCCACCATGTTGCTCGGGTGATTCTGATCCCAAAGAATGACTTCATCTCCCGCCTTGAAATCAAAACCGTTGACGATGATGTTGTTGCTTTCCGAAGTATTCCGGGTAATGCCCACCTCATCCTTTGAAACCCCCAGGTAGGCAGCGAGTTTTTCCAACGCCGTTTGCCGGATCAGGTCGAACCGATCCCGGCTTTGGAAAGACACATCCCGGCCCAGCTCGCCGAGGGTTGTCTGCACGGCCTGCGTGATCGCATACGGTGCGGGGCACAAGTTCGCCGCGTTGAGCATCATCAGTTGGTCTGGAACGGCAAACTGATTTTTCACCATCGACCAGTACCGCTCATCCGCTTCACCATCTAAGACCGGAAGCGGTACCATCATCGCCTCCCCGGCAATGGCCAGGGAGGGCAGGGTCATGGTCATGGCTGTACCAGCAGCCAGTTTCCGGAGAAAATTCCGCCGTCCGGTAGCAGGTTTCAATAGCTCTTTCATGTATTTGTATTTCTAAGATTGAAATAGTTCATGATGTTTCGAGTAATGCGCCTGCAACTCTCCGGCCAGCCTGACAACCAGCGCCCTTAGCTCATCGGGCTGCTCCACGGCGGCATCTGTTCGTGTGCCAAGGTGAATCAGGATGGCCGTGAGACGATCGATGCGACTCATAGCAACAACTTAAAATTAGACTACCAGAATTTTGCATACAAAGCCATTAGAATCATCAGAATGGTAATAATAAGAACCTTCGATGAAGGATTGATTTTAAACATTTCCTTGTCCAATTCAAAAGCTTTTGGATTAATCGCCGGACCGCCCATGCTCAGGACAACCATCACCGCCACGGTGATAAAAAACGAAAGGCCCATGCACACCAGGAAAGGTATTTCATAACCCCCGTGTCCGTTGGGGTAGGCGGTATAGAGCCAGGTGTCTGCGCCAAACCACGCCGGGGCATAATTGTTAAATAGGACGGACAACAAAAATCCCGTTAGGACCCCGACAATGGCCGCGGTACCAGTTGTCCGCTTCCAGAACATCCCCAGGATAAACATTGCAAAGACGCCGGGACTGATGAAGCCCGTATACTTCTGAATAAACGTGAAGCCTCCCTCCCCTCCGATCCCCAACAAGTCGGACCAGGTGAAGAACACGGCAATCGCCATCGCCACGACGACGGTGACGCGGCCTACCCAAACGAGCTTCGTCTCTGAAGCTCCGGTATTGAAATATTTGCGGTAAATGTCCAGTGTAAATATGGTGGAGATGCTGTTGGCCTTGCCGGCCAGCGAGGCGACGATCGCCGCCGTCAGTGCTGCCACCGAAAGCCCTTTCAGGCCAGTTGGGAGAAAAGCAAGAATGGCGGAATAGGCACCGTCCTTGTTGGTCAATTGAGGAAGGTGTCCGGTTTCATACAGGACGAACGCCGCGATACCCGGCAGCACGACAATAACTGGCATCAGCACTTTCAGAAAAGCAGCAAACAGAATACCGGTTCGCGCCGTTTCGAGGTTGGCACCCAACGCCCGCTGCGTGATGTACTGATTGCATCCCCAGTAGTTAAGGTTCGCCACCCACTGGCCGCCGAGGTACATCAATACGCCAGGAACGATCAGGTACTTGTTGACCTCCATCTGTGTGGATTCCGGTCCCGGTTTGGGAAAGATCATGTGGAAATGATCGGGCGCTGCAGCGATGAGAGTCTGAAACCCGGTCCAGGCACTTGCGTCGCCACCCAACTTGTCACCCACAATCGACAACGCCAGATAGGTCGTCGCCAGACCGCCGACCACCAGGACGGCTACCTGAATCACATCGGTATATCCGATCACTTTCATACCCCCGAGGGTGATCACCAGCGCGAAGGCTGCCAGACAAACGAGAATCAGGTGGATGGAGCTCCCTCCTACGAGACCCTGTATAGCCACCGATCCGAGGTAAAGAATAGCTGTGAGGTTAACGAACACATAAAGGAAAAGCCAGAAGACCGCCATGATCAGTGCAACGGTTGGGTTGTAGCGGCGTGTGAGAAATTGAGGCATGGTGTAAATCTTGTTCTTCAAATACACCGGCATAAAATAGACAGCGATGATAATCAGGGAAATGGCCGCAAACCATTCGTAAACAGAAATGGCGATACCAACAAAGAACCCCTCGCCGCTCATTCCTATGAACTGTTCAGCAGAAATATTGGAAGCAATCAGTGATGCGCCGATGGCCCACCAGGTCAGGGATCCTTCCGCCAAAAAGAAATCCTTGGAGTCCATCACAAGCTTTCTCTTCTTGTGATAAATCCAGTATCCGTAACCAGATACCAACGTAAAGTAGATCAGGAAAACGATGTAGTCGAACGAATGCATGAGTAGCTAGTTGCTGACGATGTGGACGCCCCCGGATATGGTAACCGGATAAAAATGTGGAGTAATTCCGCAGAAAGCAAAATATTCTTTCAACACCAGCGCCGTGAATTCCTCCAGGTGTTCTGTGACCACCAGGTTGATCGTGCATCCGCCAAATCCTCCTCCCACCATCCGCGCTCCCATCACCATGTGCGGGTTTTCGCGGGCGATGCCGACCAGGAAATCAAGTTCATCGCAACTCACGGCATACTGCGTGCGGAGTCCGTCGTGCGACTGGAACATGAGCTTGCCGAAGGCGGCCAAGTCCCCGCCAAGTAATTTCGAGGCTGCCTCCCTGGTCCGGGAGATTTCATCCACCACAAACAAGCATTTAGTAAACACATCGTCACCCAGCAACTCCCGGTGCTCTATCAATTGATCCCGGCTGGAGTCACGCAAAGACCGCACCTCTTCATGAATCTTTCCCAGCACAGCTACACCTCTTTCACAGGTTGCCCGCCGTTCGTTGTAGGCACTGGTCGCAAGCGTATGCTTAACATGCGTATCGACCAACACGATGGTGCAGGGGGATGAAGGAAAGGGCATCGTGTGATGCGTCATCGACCGGCAGTCGATCAGCAAGGCTGCACCGGGCTCACCAAAGAGCACGGCATACTGGTCCATGAGCCCGCACTTCACCCCGGCAAAGTGATGCTCGGAAAACTGGCCGATGCGTGCGAGATCCAGGCGGTTGACCTTCGCTTCAAACAAATGATTCAGCGCGAATGCAAAGCCGCAGCACAAGGCAGCCGAAGAGGACAACCCGGCGCCTTTCGGGATGGTGCCGCCAAACACGCAATCAACACCACCCAGTTTTATGCCCCGGCGATCAAACCCCTCCACGACACCCATGAAATAATTTATCCACTTTTCGCCCGGTGCCCGTTGGTCCGGGGTAAATGAAACTTCCTCCTGAAGATCCCGGGAGATGATTGTAGACTTGTCTATGTCGTTCCGCGCAATGGCGAACATCAGGTGCTTGTCAATGGCCGCCGGCAAAACGTACCCGTCGTTATAGTCGACATGCTCGCCGATCAGGTTGATTCTCCCCGGCGCACAAACGATGACCGGGACGCGGTGGAAACGTTCTTGAAACTCTTTCGCTATTTGCTTCGCCAATGGCTCCATGTAACAAGAATAGCTAAAGTTCAATGAAGGGACCAAAAGCGAACATGTCCATTCGATAATGGACACCTCCGGGCAATCGGGTACCCTTGCAAGCCAGATTTCGAAGTTTATTGTTCGTGGTACATCCTTTGCCCACCTTTGCGAAAAAAACGTATGCTCAAGAATTTCGCCATACTCTTTCTTCGGAATTTCAGACGACAAACCCTTTTTTCCTCCATCAACCTCCTCGGGTTGACGGTAAGCATGGTAAGCACACTGCTGATCTATCTGTACGTCAGTCACGAGTTCTCTTACGACAAATTTCACGAGCATGCGGATCGCATTTACCGCGTAAATCAGACCTTCATTTGGGGAGAAGGAGATAACAACCAGTTCGGCTCGACCGGTCCGGGAGTTGCTCTGGCCCTCAAAGAGGAGTTGCCGGAAGTGGAATTGGTATCCAGCATCCACACACCCGGTCACATTCTGATTTCATATACCAATGAGCGGGGGGATATTCTTTCATTCGAAGAGGAGCGCGTTCTCGCTGTCGATTCCAACTTCTTCAAGATGTTCACCTTCCCGCTGATTCATGGTCAGCCCGCAAGCGTGGTCCGTCAGGCAAATACCATGGTAATGACCGAGCAGACGGCCAGAAGATATTTTGGCGATAGTAACCCGGTTGGAAAGCTGGTGCGCGTAACGATTGGGAAGGAAGAACAAACGTATGAGGTGACTGGAGTAACCGAAAATACACCACAGAACTCCTACATCGAATACGATGCCCTTCTTTCCATGACAAGTTTTCCCCAAGTAAAGCGGATGTACTGGAGCTGGGTGTGGACGCAACTGGAAACCTACGTTAGGCTTGCAGAAAATAACAACCTACGGACAACGGAAGAAAAACTTCGTGATATCCCCAGGAAACATGCAGAAGTCACCATGCAGCGTGTCATGAACACATCGTATGACGAGTACATCAAGTCTGGAAAGAAATGGGAATTGTTTTTACAACCCCTCACCTCCATCCACCTACCCGACAATGTAGTTTACAATAGGTTACAGGATCCCGGAAATATTGTAATAGTCTATTCGCTCGTTGGCGCGGCCATCTTTATCGTGTTGCTGTCCTGCATCAACTTCATAAACTTGTCGACCGCGCAATTCACCCGAAAAATTAAGGAAGCGAGTATCCGCAAGATCCTTGGTATTGGCAGGCTGGAATTAATCATGCACTATTTCCTGGAGGCGCTCACGTTTTGTCTGTTGGCCTTTCTCCTCGCGGTGGCCGCTACCCAGCTCGTTTTGCCGGCGTTTAGCACCATGAGCGGAATTGACTTCCACCTCAACTGGTTAGAGAAACTCCTGCTCATTCCATCCATCGTTGGGTTCCTGCTTCTCATTTCGCTGATAGCGGGCATCTATCCTGCCCTCTTCCTGAGCGCATTCCGTCCAGCGGAGGCACTCAAGGGTAAAGTGAGAAGCAGCCGTGAGGGAAGGCCGTTGCGGAATGGACTGGTAATCTTTCAGTTCAGCATCTCCTTCATACTCATCATCTGCACGATGATCGTATTTGAGCAATTGAATTATATCGCAGAGAAAGACCTGGGATTCAACAAGGAAAATCTACTGGTGATCAACCGGGTCGAATCGCTTCGAAATGGAGAGAGCCTTGCTAACGAAGCGGCCACGATGCCGGGTGTAACGGGCGCTTCCTGGTGCAGTTCCTTACCGCCTACCATCTGGGGCGGAGACAAGTTCACGGCCGAAGGAACCAACAATAAAACGTTTTCTCTCAATTACACAACTGCGGATGAATCCTATATTCCCACACTCGGAATTCAGCTGAAGATCGGGCGGAATTTTTCAAAAGATAATCCGGCCGACATGAAAGGGGTCATCCTGAACGAGAAAACGGTGGAACGGCTCGGCTGGAAGCTTGACGAATCAAGCCTCGGCAAGAAAATCGAACTTCCCGGAAGCGACCTGCATTTTGAGGTGATCGGAATCATGGCTGATTTCAACTACTGGTCCCTGGTGACTCCCATCGAACCCATGGCCGTGTTTCACATGCGAAGTGAGCAAGTGAATGGAGTAGGTGACAGGCAGTTTATTGCCGTGCGGATACGCGCACAAGACTCCAACGCGTGGAAGATCACCCTGGCGTCGCTGGAAACCCTGTGGAAGAAACATGCACCGGGAATTGCCTTTCAATATGCATTTGTTGATCAGGCATTTGCGGAGACATTCCGTACGCAGGAGCAATTCAGCATCGCATTAACCGTAATGGCTGGTCTGGCGATCCTTATTGCCGGACTGGGGCTCCTGGCTATGATTGTATATACACTCGAGCACCGCACCAAGGAAATCGGTATTCGAAAAGTGTCAGGTGCCTCGGTGTGGAATATCCTGACGATGATTTCCGCCAGCTACACCCGCCTGATCGTCATTGCCTTTTTCATCGGCGCTCCGGCTGCCTGGTGGATGATGCAGCAATGGCTTCAGGGTTTCGCGCACCGGGTTACTCCTTCGATCTGGCTCATGGCCGTGGTGGGGATAGCCACGCTGCTCGGCGCCATGGCAATCACAGGATATCACTCCGTCAAAGCGGCGCTCACTAATCCTGTCGATGTACTGAAGGATGAGTAGGACTACTTCCGACGGCGCAAGCTCCATCCGAGGCTGCCGCCTACGATGAGCAGGACGATCCAGGACGAAGCAAACGTGACTTTATTCCCGATGGTATAGGGCAGCGGCTCAAACCGGAACTCAATCACGTGCCTTCCGGCAGGAACTTCCAGCGCCCGCAGCACATAATCGGCGCGCAAAATCGGCACTTCCTTTCCATCAATAAAAGCATGCCACCCTTTCGGGTAATGGATTTCGGAAAATACGGCCAACCCTGGTGTCCGGCTGTCTGACTCATACTTTATATAGGGTAAGTCAAACCGACGCAGGAAAATTGTAGCCAGACTGTCCGGCTGCTCCAGGTTGTCTTCCAGTTTCACCTTTGAAACGTCGATCACGGCAGTGCTTCGTGTATCCACCTTCCTTATTCGTGCAAGTTCTTCGTTGGCTGATTGAACCTTCTCAATTTTTTTCACAAACCAGGCTGGTCCGTTGGCATAGTCATTTTTGAAATACTCGTCGCGTCCTCCGCCGCTAATAAAGTATTTCACGTTGAGCATGCTCAGCACGCGCCGCTCCGGCTGAAAAAGTCTGCCAGTTCGACCATACTGTTCCACCAGGGATTCGAACTCCGGCCTCAAGCAGGAATCGATCAACTCCTGGTAGCGTCCCAGCCGGGCCCCGCTGTAGCCACCCGTGGAACGGAAGAAATAAGAAGGATGTCCGTCATACTCTGCATAGACACGAAAACTGGTGGTGTCCCGGGATACCTGCTTTTCCGCCGGCGTCATCTCCAGGGAATAGTTGTCACGGCGCCGCTGGTAACTATCGTCCGTGATAAACCTGCTCGCTACGCCCAACACATCAATGCCAATCAAAATCCACAGGCCGCCGATAAACATCCATTCGCGGATCCAGCCCTTCAGGAAAAGGAACAGGGCCACAAAGAGCAGCGAGATAAGCCAGAATGTTCGCCAAGCATCACTCTTTAATAGTGCGATCCGGTCTTCCACCAGGGCCTGCCTGAACCAAGCGGGAAGCTGAAGGTCTCCGGGCCGGAGATAGTCGCCAAATCCGCCGATAAGCGCCAACAAGGCGCACACGCCGATAACTCCAAGAGCAGGCCAAAGAATTCCTTTTTTCAACTCGTCAGCGGACCATTCGCGCGAGCATATTTTTTCCAGGCCAAGCATCCCCAGCAGCGGGATCGCAAATAAAATCATTACGATGGAAAAGGTGACCGACCGGAAGCGGTTGTAGCCAGGGAGGTGATCAAACAGGAAATAGTTGAAGCTGCTGAAGCTGTCACCCCAGCTGAGGAGGATGGAAAGTACACTTACTGACACGAGCCAGATCATCAGGCGGCGGTCGGCCCACCGGATACCCAGCACAAAAAGGAAAACAAAAATGGCTCCGGCATAGTACGGCGCCGACAGTTGTTGCGGCCCCCAGTAGGCTGACGTTGCTTGTGCCAGCTGGTTGGCAAGTTGTTGGTTCCCGGATTGGACAAGCGCGTTGTATGTCTTACTGCTTTGGTTATTGACGAGGTAATCGGAGGTGCTTCCGCCGAAAAAATTCGGAATCAGGAGCGTCATCGGCTCTGCGATTCCATAGCTGTACTGGAAGGCGTAACCCTTGCTGAGTCCTTCCTGGCTTTTTTTAGTCACCGGGTTGACCAGGTCGGAAGCACCGCGGTAGGAATATTTTGTAAACTCAGAAATCGCCCAGAACGGACCGAAGAAGGTGGCCGATGCCAGCACGACAGCGCCCGCCAGCAAGCCGACATCTTTCAATAGATTCGCAACGCGTTTTTCACGGATACACACCACCAGTTGCACCAGTCCGTACAGAAGGACAATAAGCAGCAGGTAGTACGTCATCTGCAGGTGATTTTCCCGCAGGTGCAGTGCCATGGCGCCGGTGGTGACGCCAAAGCCCAATAGCCTCTTTCCGGAAAAAACCAGGTGAATCCCAGCCATCACCATAGGCATGAATGCAATGGCCCCAATACGTGCATTGTGTCCGGCAACAAGGCCGATGATCATGTAGGAAGAGATTCCAAAAGCAATTGCGCCAGCCATGGCAAAGTATGGCCGGATCCTGAACGCCAAGAGCATGATGTAGTACCCTACAAATGCTAGAAAAATATTTCCGTACGGATGCGGGAGAAACAGGGCCAACACTTTCTTCATGGCAACAACCCCCTCATCGCTCCAGTCAACGCTGACCAGGTAGGCAGGCATCCCGCCAAAAATCGAGGACGCCCACAATCCTTCCTCTCCCGTGGCCACCCGATAATCGTGCAGATCCTTCGTAGAGCCGATGTGCTGTTGGATATCTCCCTGCTTCAACGATCGGTTGGCAAAAAAAGCAGGCCTGAAAAAAGAAAGAGTGATGATGAGGAAAAGCAAGATCGCCAGAACGTGCGGCAACAGGTCTGACTTAAAATTAATTTTCATCGAGTGACTGGTTAGGGATCGCAAATTAGGAAGGTTTTTATCAATATTTCAGTTACCCGTTAAACCTTCAACCGACTCCATTGTCTAAGAAGGTCGGGTGTATTTCTGTTCACGCTCTTTTTGCAGAAATGTTCAAAATCTCACGCCGGAATTTAAACCCGGCTGCCTGCTGCCCCTCTAATCATCATACAATCATTTAAAACCTATCACGATGAAAACGATGAACAAAACCAATGACAAAAGAAAGGGACTCAATTACCTGTTTCCCTTCTTCACGCTCCTGATCATGCTGATCGCCGGAGCTTGTACCAATCAGGACAACCCATCCGAGTTTTCCCAGGAAGACACGGAAGATGCTACCACCAATGCGATCGATGACTTCGCCAATGACGATGCCGAAGATCTCGGGATGGTGGCCGTTATTTCAGAAACTTCTGAGGGCGGACGGATTTCCGATTCCGACGACCGCCTGCAGTGTGCGGTGATTACCCGCACCGGGACCAAAGAGGCCGGAACCATACGCATTGATTTCGGTATCGGATGCAAGGACCAACGCGGTAGAGTGAGAAAGGGTGCGATCCTGATCGACTATGTGGGTGCCTGGGCAGAACCCGGTTCCAGCCTGCTGTATTCCTTTGACAACTATTCTGTGAATGACATTGTATTGGGTGGAACCCGCTCTGTCAAGAACATCACGACTGACCCCGCCCTGCTGACCTTCCAGGTGGATGTTGAGGACGGAACGGCGACCTGGCCTGACGGACGCGTCGCTACCCGGAGAGTTCATCACCGCCGTGTGCACGAGCGCGATGTCAACAACGTGCTGCTGAGGCTGATCATCTACGGTACGTCTGAAGGAAATCACCGCAACGGGCGCGGATACTACATCGAGATCCTTGAACCCCTGGTGTATGACCGCAAATGCCGTGAAGAAGGTGTCTTCATTCCTGTAAAGGGAAAGAAACTGATCAAGCACGGCGATCGCCAGATCACAGTTGACTATGGAGATGGTCGCTGCGACAACATCGTCACCCTGATCAACATCAACGGACGTTCGAAAGATATCAACGTCGGCGGCTGACATACGACAGGAACCTTTTCAGAGACCACACCGCATGCGCGGTGTGGTCTCTGATTTTTTAGCTGCTTTCCAGGATGGAATTATTTGCCTACTTTCATTTACCTAAACCAGCTCTGATGAGGAACGCTTACCTGCTCGCTCCCCTCTTACTTGCATTGTCCAGTTGTTCTACCCCCACCTTTGACTCAAAGGCCGAGGAAGCTGCCATTCGTGCTGTCCTTCATGCAGAAGAGATTGCCTGGAACAACGGAGACATCGATTCATTCATGGAGGGGTACTGGAAGTCTGACTCCCTCCTTTTCGTTCGGGCTCGCGGAAGCAGCTTTGGTTGGCAGGCCGCCCTGGATAACTATAAAATGGCATACCCCGACCGGGCAGCGATGGGCACGCTGCGCTTCACACTTCACGCAATCCGGCCGCTTTCTGAAACGCACTTCCTGGTTGCAGGAAAGTATTTTATTACGCGGCTGCGCGGAAACCTGGATGGCAGCTTCACGTTGGTGTTCCGGAAGATCGATGGCAAGTGGGTGGCCATTTATGACCACACCGGCTGACTAGTTCTTAGCCATTTCTTCGCGCACAAAACTCATCAACTCACGGATGTACGGCTTGCTGAAATCGAACCGTATTCCGGCGGCCTGATAAATTTCGGGTATCGTCCGGGTGTTTCCGAGCTTCAAGGCTCTTCGGTATCCTTCCAACCCCTCCGCTTTGTTTCTCCGGTAATTTCTCCACAGCGCAATAGCACCCAGCTGCGCCATGCCGTATTCGATGTAGTAGAAGGGCACCTCATACAGGTGCAGCTGCTTCTGCCACATGAAGTCCCGCGACTCCGCCAGGCCTGACCAATCGGTAACCGTTTCCGCAAATTCCTGGAAGACAATGTTCCACTGTCTTATTCGCTGCTCCGGAGGATGGGAAGGATTCTCATAAACCCAATGCTGAAACTTGTCGATCGTTGCTACCCAGGGAAGAGTTTCAATAATATCTTCCAGCTGTTCCTGCCGGGCACGCCTCAGATCCTCTGGCTTTTCAAAAAATATATCCCAGTGATCCATGGAGAGAAGTTCCATCGCCATGGAAGCAAGTTCGGCTACCTCCATGGGAGGACTTTTGAAATCCGACAAAGAAAGATCCTTGGTGAGAAAATTGTGTACCGCGTGGCCGCCCTCGTGCATCAGGGTTGTCATGTCGCGCATGGTGGACGTCGCATTCATGAAGATGAACGGAATACCGATCTCAGCTAGCGGATAGTTGTAACCCCCGGGGGCTTTGCCTTTGCGCGATTCAAGATCGAGGTGCCCCATCGATTCCATCACGCGCAGACAGTTGCCCAGGTAGGGATCCAGACGACTCAGGCAGGCAATGGATTTTGACGTAAGATCCTTTCCTCCGGTAAACGCTTTCAGCGGCGGCCTCCCTTCCGCGTCCACGGCCTTATCCCAAGGACGCAAGGAATCAACCTGCAGCTGCTCCTTCCGTTTCTCACTCAACTCCTCCACGAGCGGCACCACCTCTGAAGAAATGGAGTCGTGGAAATCAAAGCAGTCCTTGGGACTGTAGTCAAACCGGCCGTACGACCGGAACATGTAGTCGCGGAAGTTTGCAAACCCGGCATTGGCGGAGACCCGGTTCCTCAATTGAATGAGTTTGGTGTACAACGCATCCATCGTTTCCTTGTCGTTCAACCTCCGTGCCGTCATCTTACGGTATACTTCTTCCCGAACAGAGCGATCGGTCTCCTGCAGCAGCACAGAGGCTTGCTGCATGGTGAGCTCCTGCCCTTTCCATTCGATGGTCATCGCTCCCGACAACTGGCCATATTTCTGGGACTCGAGATTGATCTGCGTGTACAAAGGCACATTTTCCTGTCGGAACAATTCGATATCCTTTTTCAGGTTCCGGATTAAAATAAAAAACCCTTCTTCCTTCGCCAGTGACTCCAGAAAAGGAGAATCGGCAGCTTTTCTATTGAGCTGATCCGATACCGGTGCAATCTGAGGCTGAATCTGCTGAACAAAATCTTGATAGCGGGCGGAATACTCTTTGTTGTCTGTGTAGCATGTCATCCGGATATATCGCCAGCCGAAATCATCTCCGATCGCCGACTCCAGTTCGCTCCGGTCGCGGAACCACCTGCTCAAATCGGCAGCCGACGCGATCTCCCGATCAAGGAGTTGGTCAAAATAAGGCTTCAATGCCTCCCAGGTACTCACCACAAAGTCCTCGGTCAGAAACTGGCGCGGCGGGCGTGTGGGTATGGTTACTTCACCTTTCATGTTTACTATTTTTTTTTAAAGATTCTCAAAATAGGCCCAATTAACGAAAGTAAAAAAACCAATTAGAGCCTTCGTGGTTGACGGGTTGGCTGAATGGACGCTACGTTGTACATTTCAAACCAATCAAAAACGCGCAGATCATGAAAAAATATTGGCTGGTTGTCCTTCTCGCTCTTGCCTACCAGGCCTTTGCACAAAAAGGCAGTTCCTCCCTTGATTCGAAAGTAAAGGAATTTGATGCGTACACCCAATCGGCCCTCCGGCAGTGGGAGGTTCCCGGTGCTGCTGTCGCTGTCATCAAAGACGGGAAGGTGATCTACAAAAAGGGATTCGGGGTAGCAGACATCACCACTTCCCAACCCGTTAACACTGAAACGCTGTTCTCAATCGGATCCACCACCAAAGCCATGACAGCCGTCTGCCTCGGGATGCTTGTCGATGAAGGGAAAATCAAGTGGGACGACCCCGTGTCAGCCCATCTTCCGGAACTAAAGCTGTACGATCCGTTTGTGACACGCGAACTGAAGATCCGCGACCTCCTTATCCACGACAGCGGGGTTGGAAATACCGACTTCCTGTGGGGCATGATGGATATCAGTGAAGATGAAATCCTGAAACGCATGCAGCTCGTTCAGCCCAGCTATTCCTTCCGGGCCGGATTTATTTATCAGAACATTTTCTACGTGGCGGCGGGCAAGGTCATCGAAAAGATCACGGGGAAGCCGTGGGAGGTATTCTTTCAGGAGCGCATATTCAAACCTCTCGGCATGTCTCGGACCTGCGCCAAGACGGCCCATATCAAGGACGAAAACTATACCCGACCGCACTACAAGCTGGAAGGGAAAATCGAAGTCATCGGCGTTATGAATGTAGATGCGGTCGGCGCCGCAGGTTCCGTCTGGTCTTCCATCAGCGACATGGCAGCGTGGACGCTGTGCATGCTCGACAGCAGCAAATATGCCGGAGGTCGGTTGCTACATCCTTCCACCTGGGCCGAAATGTTCAAACCACAGACGCTCGTAACCGCTGCTGCCTTCTATCCTACCGCCCGGCTCACGAAACCCCAATGGACGACATACGGGCTCGGCTGGTTTCAACACGATTATAAGGGGCACAAGATAAATTTTCATACCGGCAGTCTTCCCGGTCTTACTGCCATTCACGGACAGCTTCCAGACCAGAAGCTGGCGATATACGTACTCGGGAATTACGACCACGCCGAAGTACGGCATGCGCTGATGTACAAGGCCTTTGACCATTTTGCCCTCGGCGGCGCGCGCGACTGGAGTTCAGAATTTCTGACGCTCTACACGGGTATCACCGACTCACAGAAAAATGAAGAAGCCAAAAGAGAGGCCATGCACGTCACTGGCACAAACCCAACCGTCGCACTTTCAGCGTACGCGGGCACGTATACCGATCCATTGTATGGAGAACTCGTTGTTCAGGAGGAAGGCACCGGCCTGAAATTAACCGTTAACAATTTTGAGCGCGCTTTGCTTGATCACGCGAACTACGACACGTTTTATGTGCTGTGGGAAAAGAAGTGGTTTGGGAAAGCAACTGCGTCGTTCCGTCTGGGAACAGCGGGGAAGGTAGAAAATGTGAGTCTGGCGGGCATGGAATTCCGAAAGGTGAATTAGCTTTGACCCAACTGCGCACCACAAATACAAAGACATGTTTGAAAACCTGCTGAACAAACTCCGGAGAAAAAAAGAATTCAAGCCCTACGAGTTTCGAATGGTTGAATTTGACCTGGAACAAGATGGGAAAATTGAATACGCGCAATGGCTTCATCCGGGAGAGTCGGGAAATACCATCACGCAGGCGCACGTCGATTTTTACAGACAGTTTGTTAAACCGGGTGACCTGGTCATTGACATTGGGGCCAACGAAGGCGATACCTCCGTTCCCATGGCGCTTGCTGCGGGAAAAGAGGGCCTCACGCTGGCGCTCGAACCAAACCCGCACGTATTCAAAGTATTGACCCGCAATGCCTCTCTCAACCGAAGTAAAACAACGATTGAACCTTTAAACTTTGCAGCCACCGCCTACGACGGTGAGTTCACGTTCGGCTCGGGCGATCCATCGTATGGCAATGGGGGCATCGTGGGGTTCACGCACAATGAGGCGCGCAACACCCGATTCACACTCAACGTCACGGGCAGGAATTTGGAGCAATACCTGCTGAAAAATTATCCCGATCGGCTGGCCAGGCTCTCGTTCATCAAAATCGACACGGAAGGCTACGACAAGGAAATTATCAAGACCATGCCGGCCATCATTCAAACGCACAAGCCGGTAATCGTAACGGAATGTTTTGGTCCTTCCATAACGGAAGAAAAGAAGGAACTCTATCGGCTGCTGGTGCAGCATGGTTACACGCTGTATCACCTGACTGACTTCCTGGGATCAGCACCACGCCCCCTGGCCGAAAACCAGGTGAGCGGAAAAAGAACATTCGATATCCTTGCGTTGCCCGAAAGGGGTTAGCCGATTTCAATCACCACGTCGTCGGTGAGCGGATGGCCCACACACGTCAGCACATAGCCTTCGTCGCGTTCGCTCTGCGAAAGTCCTTCCTCCTCGTCCAGTTTCACTTTGCCTGAAATGGCCTTGCCCCGGCACGCCGTGCATAGCCCGCTCTGACAGGAGTAAGGCAAGTCAATCCCTTTATCAAGCGCCGTCTCCAGGATGGTGCGGTTGGGCTGAACTTCAAACTTGTATTCCTGCCCATCGTACCGCACGGTAACTTCGTGGGCCTTCTTGCCGAGCGGAGCAGCCGCCTCTTTTTTTTGCTCCTTGTCGATGGTGGGTGTAACAAAACTCTCCTTGAATATTTTCTCTTTCGGGATTTGATGCTCTTTTAGCAAGGTCTCCACATTCTTCATCATGCCCTCGGGGCCGCACATCAGGTAGGTCGTCTTTTCGATGCCCCAATCCGGGATCCGCTCAAAGAGTTTTTTGAGCATGTCGTGGTTAAGGAGGCCCGAATAGCCCTGCCAGTTCATCGGGGCTTCATCCAGGATGTGAATAACATGAAAGCGGCCTTCGAACTGCTCCTCCCTCCGGGTGAGTTCTTCTTTAAAAATCACTCCATCGAAGTTCCGGTTGCAGTATATCAGGGACACGATGCTGTCCGGCTCCTGGCTCAGCGTGCTTTTGATGTGCGACATCATCGGTGTGATACCGCTGCCGCCAGCAAACATGACCAGGTGCCTTTTATCTTCTTTGCTGTACTCGGTGGTGAATTGGCCCATGGGCTCCATCACCTTCAAGGAGTTGCCCACTTTCAGATTGTCGATGAGGTAATTTGAAAGGATGCCGTCATCGACCCGCTTCACGAGGACAGCCAGGTCCTCGTCAATGAATGGTGATGAGCACAACGAGTAGGCGCGGCGCACCTCCTTTCCCTGGGGGGAGGCTATCAGCGTGAGAAACTGGCCTGACTTATAGTTGATTTTTCCGCTTTCCGGCTGGGCAAAAACAATGGAGATTGCCTCCTTCGTCTCTTGAATAATGTTTTTCACCCGCAGGTTGGTATAATGAAGCTTGGGCTGGTTCTCCGGACCTGTTGCGGGCGTTGACTTTTTGAAAATATTGAATGCCATCCTATTCGCTATTGCTGGTAAAACTGAGTCGCAAAGCTACACGTCAATTCCGATTCTCTCAAACCAAATACCTGAATATGATGCCGAAGACACCGCTGATTGGGTAAAAAAGATTTATTTTAGCCACTTAACAGGCCAACGTGCAGCTTAATCCTCTTACTGCAATCTCTCCGGTTGATGGACGCTACTTCCAGACTACCGCGCCGCTTACTGCGTACTTTTCTGAATACGCACTAATCAAGTACCGGATCCGGGTTGAAATCGAGTATTTTATCGCTTTATGCGAATGGCCGATCGACGAATTAAAGGCCTTCCCCAAGGCCCACTTTACCCTCCTTCGCTCGCTATACGAGAAGTTTGACGAGGCTGCGGCCGAGCGCATCAAACGCATCGAAAAAACAACCAATCACGACGTGAAGGCCGTCGAGTACTACCTGAAAGAAGTCTTTGATGAAAATAAACTTTCAGCCTACAGGGAGTTCATACACTTTGGGCTGACCTCCCAGGACATCAACAACACGGCGACCCCTTTGCTGGTGAAAGAATTTTTGGAAAGGGAGTTTGTTCCGGCGATCCGGGAAGTCATGAACAGGATTGAAAAGCAATCCGCCGATTGGAAGGACATCCCCATGCTGGCACGGACTCACGGACAACCCGCCTCCCCTACCCGTCTTGGAAAAGAGATGCAGGTGTTTGCGGTCCGCATAAAGAATCAATTAGCCTTGCTCCACGGCATTCCACAAACTGCAAAATTCGGAGGGGCCACCGGGAATTTCAACGCACACCATGTGGCCTATCCCTCCATCGACTGGATTCAATTTGCCGACGGGTTTGTCACCAAATCCCTGGGGCTTTCGCGGAGCCACCCCACCACGCAGATCGAACACTACGATAACCTGGCCGCCCAGTTTGACAATATCAAACGCATCAACACCATCCTCACAGACTATTGCCGTGACATCTGGCACTACGTTTCGCTGAATTATTTCACCCCGCGCATTGCCGCCGGGGAAGTAGGGTCTTCGGCAATGCCGCACAAGGTGAATCCCATTGATTTTGAAAATGCAGAAGGGAACCTGGGCCTGGCTAACGCGATGTTTGAACACCTGTCCGCCAAACTTCCTATCTCCCGCCTGCAGCGCGACCTCACCGATTCCACTGTCCTGCGGAATATCGGTGTCCCCATGGCGCACACCTGGCTCGCGTTGAAATCCATTCAACGCGGTATTGATAAACTGGAAATTCATCCGGAAGTTATCAGCGAGGATCTCAACAGTCACTGGGAGGTTGTAGCCGAAGCCATTCAAACCATTCTCCGGAAGGAAGGCTACGATAAACCCTACGAAGCGTTAAAGAACCTGACTCGTAAGAACGAGCCGATTACCCAACAAAATCTTTCCGCGTTTATTCAATCACTCGAAGTAAAACAGTCGGTGAAACAGCAACTGCTTGCTATCACCCCTTTCACCTACACAGGCATTTAAAAACACAGAGCGGTCTCCCGATCAAGGAAACCGCTCCGCACAACCCAACCTGCTTACTGCGTTCCTGTTTTCTTCACGCTAACCTTCGCCAACGTCGCCTCCTTGGTTGCCTTTCCTGAACTGTAGTCTTTGAGGGCAGAAAACTTGATGGATAGTTCGAGCGTGGCCGGAATGCCGCACCCGACACACTTGGTCAGTCTCACGTTAAAAACCAACTGCTCGTTGTCTTTCAGGCTCCGCAGCGTGCGGCCGTATTCCACAATGTTCTCCTTGAGATCGCTTTCAAATTTTGGATAAAGCTCCTTTACCTTCTGGTCGCGTTCGGCTTGCGGCAGGTTGCGGAGATCCACGGTGGGCATGGCAAACCGACGCTTGTCTTCTTCGACGCTGGAATACACTTTCATAGTATAAATTACTCCAAAGTCCTTCATACGCTCATAGCGCACGTTCCCCTGCACGTAATACGTCTTCGAAAGATCCTCGCGGTAGAGGCGGCCGAACATGCTGGAAAGTACTTCGAGGTCCGGTGCGAGTTCATCGGCAGTTTCCGTATTGATGATGGTAAGCCGCTTCATGAATTCGTCGCGCGAAATTTTCCCCTGCTTCAGCTGATCCATGTCGCTGCGCTTTGCCTCCACGGTCAGCAGCTTGCGCTTCGACTGCCGGCTGCCGCTCCAGATGAGTTCAAAGCCATCGTCAAAACCGTCCGATCGGTTGGTGATTACGATGCGCTCGTCGGGCTTCAACCCGCTGATAACGTCACCGTAATCGGCCAGAAAACTTTTGGAGACCTCCAGAAAACTACCCTGCATATCCTCCGTCAGGCTGTCGGACGAAATTCTCTCCGCAATCTTCGGCTCTGCACTCTTAGGCGCTTTTGGTCTTTTTACCTGCTCCCGGGCGCGGATCTGCTCGCGCTCGCAATCCTCGCAGTCCTCGTCTGTGAACGAATAAGAATACGTCATGCCCCCAGGCCGTACATCCACCATGTCTGGCGTCATGTTAAATCCACCCATCAGCATCCCACCCACCCCGGAAGGGAGGCGGAACGTCACGCCGTGACCGGCTACATAGGTTCCTTCTACTTCCATAGGAAAGAAGTTTCTTCTTCCCATTTGCTGCTTCAGAAGTGTTCCCAGGATATTTTCTGCCACCTCAATGTCCTGATTCATGCGCTGATCACCGTCTTTCGGTTGAGCTATTCCCATCAGGCTGCCCATCAACATCCCCAAACTCATCACTACGCTCCATACCTTTTTCATAACTCTATCTGTTTAATGTGTTAGTAACTCTTTTGATTATCTGTCCGGCTTCCCCGGTTACTGGCCATCAGGCTCGTCAGAATCTCCTCTGTATCCTTTTTGAACTGATCGGTATTTTCTTTCATGTTGACCAGGTTCGCTTGAAAATATTGCATATCCTGCTTGCGCTGGTCCTGCACATAGCGTGAGAAATCAGACAGCAATCCCTCGAGGTATTCTTTCTGTCCAGTCGTTGACAATTGCAGATAGTCACGCATCAATTTCAGGTTTTCGGTCTGCATCTGGCCTACAAACTGGCGCACCTGCTCCTGCTGTCCGGCAGAAGCCTCCTTGACCAGGGAGTTGATCCTGCTGGAGTTACCGGCGAGATTCTTCTGAATGGACGCTTCCAGTTTCTGGTTTCTGCTGTCCCAGGCTGTCTGCATGGATGCATTGTTTTCTTCCAGCGAAGCCTGAATCATTTGTGTCACACCCGCCTTATCCAATACTTGCTCCAAGGCGGTAGGTGCGCCAAAAGAAATTCGTAACTCCTGATTGCTTATACTCGCCGAAAGGCCGAGGAGGCGCGCAGCAACAAGCAGCACCAGGAAGGAGGCTGCGATGCCCAGGGTCATCCTGAAATAATGTTCCCGCCAGATCGGCCGCTCGTTATTTCCAACGATAAGCGGAGGCGCAATGACTTCCTTGTCCGCAAGTCCCGCCATCACCGACCTCACCTGCCGCCATTCTTCCGATCGCTTCCGCTCGGCCGGATGCTCTTGAAGATAGGCCTCCACCTTTTTCAATTCCTCCCCCTCCAATTCACCGAAGTGATAGGCAACCAGGGTGGCTTCATCGGGTTTATAATTCATAACCAATTGCTTCTTTTGTAATATTTTTTCTTTCCAACATCCGCTTCAAGGCTTCCAATCCATAGTACATCCGCGACTTCACTGTATTCTCCGAAATGCTCAATGCTTCGGCAATTTCCCTGAACTTGAGTCCTTCATACTCCTTCATGATCACCACCTCCCGCTGTTCCTCACTCAACTGCTTCAAGCACCCCTGCAACAAGTCTGAAAGTTCGGACTGCCGCAGCAGACGTTCCGGGTTGTCTCCCCGATGGTTCGACTCCTGCCACGCCATGCTGTTCCTCGTACCCGGCCGCTGGTCCTCCAGTGAAACAGAAGCGGCGCTCTTTTTCTTCCGCAACTCCTCCCGGCAAAAGTTCACCGCGATCGTGTACAACCACGACCTGAACCGCGATGTGTCCTGCAGGCCGCCGATGTTGCGGTGCATGGCGATGAACGTCTTTTGCGCCACCTCCATGGCCATGTCGTGATCGTAGAAGAACTTGAACCCATAGTTATAGATTCGCTTATACCATGCGTGCATGAGCTTCCCCTGCGCCAGGCTATCTCCTTCACGCGCGCGCGCAATGAGATTTTCAGCGTGCATCATGGTTGTTCCAGTGTCAGGTTGAGTCAAAGTGCTTCTAAAGTGTTTCAAGGTTCCCGGGCTATTACGGTATAGATGAGGGCCTTGGATGAAAAGTTTGATAAAATTCACCTTTTTTTCGCGACAGCGCATACTGTCCGATGGCAAACAGGCCGGGCAAAGTATCTTTGTCGCCGTGAAAAGCCTTATTTCCTTCCTTATCCGCTATGTGCCGCGCAAGTACCTGCAGCGCGTCAGTGGGCTCGGACTGCGCGTGCTGGGAGTTTTCTATGCCGGCAATACCGTAGAATGCCCCATCTGCAGTCATCGTTACCGGCGTTTTCTGCCTTATGGACGGATCAATCCGCGGCCAAACGCGTTATGCCCGTCCTGCCTTTCGTTGGAAAGACACCGCCTGATCTGGCTGTACCTTCAGGAAAAAACCAATTTCTTTTCGGGCCCACTGGACGTCCTGCACATTGCCCCGGAGCCCTGCTTTCTGAAACGGTTTGAAAAAATGCACGGATCAAAATACATCACCGCTGATCTGGAGTCTCCCCTTGCCAAAGTGAAAATGGATATTCACCGGATGCCCTTCGGTGACAATTCATTCGATGCCGTACTCTGTAACCACGTACTGGAGCATGTGGAGAACGACATCCAGGCGCTTTCGGAAATCAGAAGAGTGCTGAAACCCGGAGGCTGGGCCATCCTACAGGTTCCGTTTTTTTCACCCGTTCCGGAATTCACACTGGAAGACAAATCGGTGATCAGTGATGTAGACCGTGAACGGTTGTACGGGCAGGATGATCACGTGCGAAAGTTCGGAAGAGATTACCCGGACCGTATTGCACGCGGCGGCCTGGTGCCTACGCCGGATGATTTTGCGAAAACCTTTCCCGATGGCGCGCGGTATGGCATTTCCGCTGGTGAGGTCATCTACCGGGCGTCAAAACCATAAAAAAATACCCGGGTCTCCGGGTATTTTAAAATCAATAATATTGACTCCTCTTATTTTCCCAATTTATCCAGCACTTCCATGACTTCCTGGACATGCTTGCGGCTGGTTTCCATGAGCGCCTTCTCGTCTGCATTGAGGTCCAGTTCGATGACCTTTTCAATACCGTTCTTTCCGAGGACAACAGGAACACCCAGATAACAATTCTTAATACCGTACTCACCATCCAGCTGCATGCATACAGGAAGGATGCGCCGCTGGTCTTTCACAATGGACTCCACCATTTGGGCGGCCGCGGACCCCGGTGCATACCAGGCGGATGTTCCCATCAGTTTCACCAGCTCACCGCCGCCAACTTTGGTGCGCTCAATAATTGCGTTCAGTTTATCCTTGTCCATCAGTTCCATTACCGGAATACCGGATACAGTAGTGTACCGCGGGAGGGGTACCATCGTGTCGCCGTGGCCACCGAGAAGCATCGCCTGAATATCCTTCGGGGAAACGTCCAGTGCTTCGGCGAGGAAGGCACGGTAGCGTGCAGTATCCAGGATGCCTGCCATCCCCATCACCCGCATGCGCGGCATCTTGGAGGTGAGGTGGGCCTGGTACGTCATCACATCCAGCGGGTTTGAAACCACAATGATGATCGCTTCCGGCGAATGCTTGATAATGTTTTCTGTAACGGACTTCACAATGCCCGCATTGGTGCCTATCAGATCATCGCGGCTCATGCCCGGCTTCCGGGGCAAACCGGATGTTATGACTACCACCTCCGATCCCGCGGTCTTGGTATAATCATTGGTCACGCCGATTACCCGGCTGTCGTACTGATTGATCGGCGCTTTCTGCCAAATGTCGAGCGATTTCCCCTCGGCAATTCCTTCTTTAATATCGACAAGTACAATCTTATTGGCTACCTCGCGATACGCGAGCACATCGGCACACGTTGCGCCAACATTGCCTGCACCGACTACTGTAATTTTCATGCGTTCATGGTTTAGGATGCTATTCGGGTGTAAGTTATCATTCCCCTCAAAAAAGAAAAAGCGATCTGATATTTAAATAGGTCTCACCTTCATCTCGAGAACAGACCGCGTTTCTCCAGTCACCTTGTACCGGTCATCCACACGGTAACCCGCCACCCACACAATTTCTCCGTCCGACTCCATCACCGTCACCCGGCCCTTGTCCGGCAGAGCAACCCGCTCGTCGATCAGGAAGTCGCTCAGCTTCTTGCGTTTCGTCATCCCAAGCGGAAAGAAACTGTCGCCGCTTTTCCATTTGCGCCAAACGATTGGGAACCGCACTTTGGCCCGATCCACAGTCGCACAGAAAGCATCCCCGGAAATTTCCTTTCCGTGTCGCGCGCTGACCTGGAGCATCCAGGGGCCCAGCGCCGCCTTGTCCTGTCCCTCTTCCACAAATACTTCGTGAAAGGCTTCTTCCCTGGGGGCCACAATCACGTACTCCCGGTCGACAACTGCCTCGTGGCTTGCCGAGAAAAACCTGGCTCCCGGCTGGCCATCGAGGGAAGCAGCGAGCTGCCTGCAGCGGTCCAGGTCAAACCCATACGGTCGAAGCAATTCGTAGCAGACAAAAGGAGGGTTCTTCAGCAGCTGCAGGAGCGCCTTGTCAACCAGTAATTTTCTCCCCTCCGTTCGGGTAATCGTATCCCGCAGCTGGCCCATCCCTCGCTGCATTTGCTCATAGGCTCCCTCCAGTTTTTCTGCCGAAGCTGCAAAAGTATTCTCCAGCGAAGGATTAAGTTCCTTCAATCTTGGGATAACCTGGTGCCGGATGAAATTGCGCTGATAGTGTGTAGCCGTATTGCTTGAATCTTCCTTCCATGTAATTCCGCTGGCAATCGCGTACGCGTTGATTTCATCTCGGCTTGCAAAAAGCATAGGCCTGACAATCCGTTCATTTTTTCTTGGAATGCCTACAAGTTGGTCGAGGCCTGAGCCGCTGGTCCACCGGAGTAATACGGTCTCGAGGTTATCACTCAACTGATGTGCCGTAGCAAGCCAATGGTAATTCTCCTGTTCCAGGAGCTCGTTAAACCATTCGTATCGGAGATCCCGAGCTGCCATCTGCGTGGATATCTTTTTTTCTTCGGCATAGTTCTTGGTGTTGAACCGCTTGCTGTAAAACACTATCTCGTGGTCGCCACAAAACTGCTTCACGAACTCCTCCTCCGCATCCGACTCTTTCCCACGGAGTCCAAAATTGCCGTGCGCAACGCCCACCTCGTAGCCTGCTGCCTGGAAGAGATGAAGCATGACCATCGAATCAAGCCCCCCGCTCACGGCAAGCAGAATCCGATCCCGGAGGCCTACCAGGTCGTACCTGGAAATATAGTCGTTGAACTTCGACAGCATGTACTCAAAATTATCAAAAGTCAGCCGGTCTGTTCCGCTTTTCTAACTTTGGGCCCTAAATGAAGAAATTCATCCTTTTGGCATTCGTCCTGGCAAGCTTTGTTGACTGCCTGGGTCAGCGCAAGGTGACGCTCAAGAAGGCAGAAACGCTGAAAGGTTCGATTCAGGACGGGGTTCGTGTAGACTGGGTAGTCGGGGGTGTTGTATTTGAACAAAACCAAACGACCATTTACTGCGACTCCGCCATTTTTGACAGGGTCAAAAACTCTGTGGAGGCCTACGGCCGGGTTCGGATTGTGGAAGGCGACTCGGTTACGGTTACAGCCTCCCGCCTTACCTACGACGGGAACAAGAAAATTGCTTACCTGCGCAAGAACGTCGTTTTCACCAAACTGGAAACGGCAACACTCTATACGGACTTCCTTGACTTTGACCGGACAAAGAACATCGCAAAATACTTCAACCGCGGCAAACTCGTTGACAGCACTAACACACTTACAAGTGTCAAAGGGTACTACAATCTCAATACCAACATCGCCTCTTTTAAGAACAGTGTGGTGGGTGTAAACAAGGATAACACGCTTCGTTCAGACACCCTTCAGTATAGTTCGCGCTCCAAGGTTATATTCTTCCGCGCCTATACGCAGGTGGAAGACAAGCAGGGCGGCGTCGGTTATTATGAGCACGGCCAGTACGACACACGCGGTAAGATATCCAACCTGACTCAGGGTGATTTTGAAACATCGGCTTACCGCCTGCGGGGCACAAAACTGTTTCTCGACGACGTCCGCAAATTTTACAGGGCACAAGGCAACGTTGCCATGACGTCGAAGGAAGAGAATATGACCATCTACGGTGACGATGGATTCTATGACAAGAAGGCCCTCATCTCTAAAGTATACGGTCATGCTTTTGCAGCGCGTGTTTCAGACGACCAGGATACCATTTTCATCTCTGCCGACACGCTGGTATCCATCGACAGCCCGGATCCGAAGAAGAAGCGGTTGCTGGCCTACCGCGACGTTCGCATTTTCAAGAACGACCTGCAGGGCAAGGCGGATTCCCTCGTCTACCAGGCGAGCGATTCCACCATTTACTTTTACGGGAACCCCGTCTTGTGGACAGAAGGGAACCAGATGACCGCCGACTCCATCAGCGTGCTGCTCGTCCGGAAAAAAATCAACAAGATTTATATGGTTTCAACTGCGTTTGTGTCCTCTACCGACTCGTTGAAGAATTTCAACCAGATCAAGGGACGAAAGATGACCGCCTACTTTGACGAAAAGAACATTCACCATGTCAATGTGGAAGGAAATGGCGAGAGTATTTATTTCGCCCTCCAGCAAATCAAAGAAAAAGCGAACGACTCTACACGAACAATATCCATCGTCTCAGGAATGAACAAGATCATCTGCAGCAACATGCGGATCAATTTCAAGGCGGGCAAGATCAATAACATCAGTTTTTATGTAAAGCCGGACGCGTCCTTCATTCCACCGCACGAACTCAGGAAGGAGGAGATCCTGCTCAAGGGATTTTCCTGGCGCGCTGTGGACCGCCCGACCCGCGGGACCGTTGTTCAGCGACAGCCCTAGCAAACGGGAAGGGACGGAAATTTATTGCCCGGAATGCCACATTTTTGGCAAATCCTCTTTGGGAAGCCTTAATTTTGTGGTATATTTTCACTTGAGCCAGTGTGTGATTATGATTCGGACGGTAGCTTTTCTGTTCTGTTGCCTCGCGGGCGCCGGGTCTTATGCCCAGGGTGGCTTGGAATGGATCGAACGTCACGAAAACCATCAGGCAGGACTTGGCAAGAATGCCCGAATTCCCATCCGGCTCAAGAACACCTCCGATAAGCCCCAACAATTTATTATCCGCCGGGCTGTTCAGGAACTTCAATCGAATCAAAAGGCTTATTTCTGCCTGGGCGACGACTGCCTTGACCCTCTCACCGACCAGATAACGAAACGCCTGGAGCCCGGGGAATCGCTCCTGAACCTGTTTTTTGTTGTTGAAACAGGCCTTTTATCCGCTACCCATTCGTTTCGGATTGAAGCCTTCCCCAAAGGAAGCCCGCAAATGATCCAGGATTATACGTTTTCATTGTCTGTGGAGGAGAAGTCTTCCCGTTCGTTTGTTTTCCAATCCCGGGATATAACCGTCCATGACCTGTACCCCAACCCCGTCACGGACCAGCAGGCCCATATCGACTACCGGCTAACCGACGAAGCCATCAAGGCCAAAGTGGTCATTCATAATATTCTGGGCAGTCCCGTCGGGGAATACGAGCTTCCTGCGTTTGAATCGCGGGTAAAGATCCGCACCGAGGATTTGTCTTCCGGCGTCTATTTTTATACGGTCTACCTCGACAATATCGGTGTGATGACCCGCAAGCTGGTGGTGAGGAAATAATTCGCCGTTTCGACCGTTTTCCATTCAATTTCAAATAGTGTGGGCCGAATCGTATATTTGCGGCCTTTATTTATGAGGAGAAAAATAGCTTTCGGGGTTGTACTCATGGTTGCCGCAGTGGTGTTTACCTCCTGCAGCAAGTTCCGGCGGATTCAAAAGAGCGAGGACTGGCGTATTAAGTACGATGCCGGTATGAATTATTACAACAAAAAGGACTACTACCGGACGGCCATCCTTTTTGAGGAAATCCTCCCCATTGTACGGGGGCTTCCAGAAGGTGAAAAGGTGGAATTTTCACTGGCCTATTGTCAGTACTACGAGAAACAATACCTCCTCGCCTCCAACCAGTTTCGTACCTTTTTCGAAACATATGGACGGAGCTCTCAGGCCCAGGAGGCGTATTTCATGTATGCCTATTCGCTCTATGTCGTCGCCCCTGCTTCCAACCTTGACCAGTCAAACTCGGTGGAAGGAATGAACGCCATGCAGAATTTCTTAAACCGGTATCCTACCAGCGAGTTCCGGGAAAAAGCTTCCCAGGTCATTGTCACCAGTCAGCAAAAACTGGAACAGAAAGGGTATGATAATGCACGGCAATACCTGAAGATCAAGAGCTACAAAGCAGCGGTCATTGCGTTCAATAACTTCCGGAAGAATTTTCCTGACTCCAAGTTTCTGGAGGAAGTAGCCTATCTCAAGGTGGTAGCCGAATACAAACTAGCCATTCAAAGTTTCCATACGCTCCAGGTAGAGCGCTACTCCAGTGTTGTAACGTTCTACCAGGAATTGGTTGACACCTACCCGGAAAGCAGTTATTTGAAAGATGCAGAAAAAATGTATTCTGATAGTCTCAATAAGATTAATAAATTAAAGAACAATAAAAACTCCTAGCTCCATGGCAAACCAATCATCCATCATTACCCGTGACATTGACAAGATCGCAGCTCAAACCGGCAACGTGTACCAGTCGGTTGTAATTATTTCAAAGCGGGCGCGTCAGATTTCCATCAACATCAAAGAAGAACTCAACAACAAATTGGCTGAGTTCGCAACCACCGTTGACAACCTGGAAGAAGTGTTTGAAAATCGCGAGCAGATTGAGATCTCCAAGTTCTATGAGCGCCTTCCCAAGCCCACCAACACGGCCCTGGAAGAGTTCATGGACGGAAAGATTATGCACCGCAATCGTGTAGAAGAAGTGAAGCCGGCTGAATGATATGATCAGGGGGAAGAAAATCCTGGTGGGTGTAACCGGAAGCATCGCTGCCTACAAAGCGGCGCATCTGATCCGGCTCCTCGTCAAGGAATCGGCCGAAGTGAAAGTGATAGCCACCCCCTCTGCCCTGGACTTTATTACCCCCCTCACCCTTGCCACCCTCTCGCGCAATCCGGTGTACTCGGCGTTTCAAAAGTCGGATACCGGTGAGTGGAACAACCATGTGCACTTCGGGCTTTGGGCTGATGTTATGATCGTGGCGCCCGCCAGCGCGAATACGCTTGCAAAAATGGCTGCCGGTCTCTGCGACAACCTGCTGCTCGCCACCTACCTTTCCGCCCGATGCCCCGTATTCCTTGCTCCTGCGATGGACGTGGACATGTTAAACCATCCGGCCACACGGTCCAACATGGATCTCCTCGGGGCACGCGGCAATCGCTTGATATCGACCACCATCGGGGACCTTGCCTCCGGATTAACAGGGGACGGACGCATGGCCGAACCGGAAGAGATCGTGGATCACCTCCAGCGCTTTTTCGCTTCAAAAAAAAAACTAAAAAATAAAAAGGCCCTCGTAACGGCAGGTCCTACATACGAAGCCATCGACCCGGTTCGTTTTATCGGAAACCACGCGAGCGGAAAAATGGGATTTGCCATAGCAGAAATACTGGCTGAGCACGGAGCCCAGGTTGACCTTGTCACAGGCCCGACCCATGAACAAATCCACCACCCCGGCGTCACCGTTCACCGGGTCGTCAGCGCCGCCGAGATGTTCGCCGTCTGCCAGAAGCAGTTCCCCACATCCGACATAACCGTATTCGCTGCGGCTGTGGCCGATTACCGTCCTGCCGTTGCAGCCACTCAAAAGATCAAGAAATCAAAGGATTCACTCTCGCTGAAGCTTGCCGGAACAACCGATATCGCAGCCACACTCGGGAAAAAGAAGAAGAAAGGTCAGATCATTGTGGGTTTTGCCCTGGAGACAACCAATGAGCAGCAAAACGCGGCCAAAAAACTGAAGGCCAAGAATTTTGATTTCATTGTTCTGAATTCCTTGAACGACCAAGGAGCGGGATTCGGGGGCTCCACCAACAAAGTACAGATTATCAGCAAAGGCAATAAGATAAAGCGCTTCCCGCTAAAGTCGAAAAAAGAAGTTGCCGCGGATATCGTGGACACCATCATGGAAAACTATGCGTAACTCATTATACATCCTCGCAGCGATTTTGCTCAGCCTCCCGGGGATGAGCCAGGAATTGAACTGCAAAGTCACAATAAACGCCGACCAGATCCAGACTTCCGATCGCGGGGTCTTTAAGGACATGGAGCGCAGCATTGCCACCTTCATGAACACCCGCAAGTGGACGAATGACTCCTACAAGAATTACGAACGCATCAATTGCGGCATATTCATCAACATCAGCCGCATGCCGTCTATCGGTTCATTTTCTGCGAACGCACAGATTACACTTGCCAGACCTGTCTACAACTCCAACTACGAAACGGTTCTTCTGAACTTTGCGGATCGTGAGTGGGAATTCGAATACATCGAATCATTGCCCCTGGAATACAACGACAATTCCTACATCAGCAACCTCACCTCGATGTTGGCCTACTACGCGTACATCATCCTCGGGATGGATTATGATTCGTTTAGCGAAAAGGGCGGCGATCCCTATTTCCAGATGGCGCTCACGGTCGTCAACAATGCCCAATCGTCCAACCGCCCGGGGTGGCAATCCATCGGGAGCACCCGGAACCGATATAACCTCATCGAGAACATCAATAATCCGCAGATGGCAGAATTCCGCAGAGGGATATACAAGTACCATCGGCTGGCGTTGGACAGCTTTGACAAAACCCCCGACGAAAGCCGGGCGACGATCCTCAATGTGCTGAAAGGGGTCCGATCCGTCTGGCAAATCTATCCCAACTCGATCTACGTGATCACGTTTTTTGATTCCAAGTCCAACGAGCTGGTGAATGTCTTTTCCGAAGGCAGCCTGGGGGTACGCCGGGAAGCGTACGACATCCTAACCGTCGTGGATGCGAAACGCAACGTCTATCAAAAGATTATCTCAACTAATTAAAATCCCTGCTTAATTTTGGTCAGGTATGCTGAGCCAACTGACCATCAAGAACTACGCCCTGATCCACCAGCTGGAGATGGTCCCCTCGGCCCAATTGACCGTGATTACAGGGGAAACCGGCGCAGGGAAGTCCATTATGCTCGGTGCCATTGGGCTGCTGCTGGGAAACCGTGCCGACACGAAGGTGCTCTGGGACGAATCTGAAAAATGCATCACCGAAGGAACGTTTGAAATAAGTTCCTACGGGCTGCGGCCCCTTTTCGAACACCACAACCTGGATTACAGTGACCAGACCGTCATACGCCGGGAAATCAGCACGGGCGGGAAAAGCAGGGCCTTTATTAACGACACGCCCGTCACCCTGGATGTGATGCGCGACATCGGCGGAAGGCTGATGGACGTTCATTCCCAGCACGAGACGCTCGAATTGGGCACCCACCGCTTTCAGCTAGCCCTTGTGGATAGTTACACCGGCAACCTATCCATCGTCGAGGCCTACCAAAAAGCGTGGAAAGAATTTACCGTTGCCGAGGAAGCTTACAATGTGCTGTCCGGAGAGGCCGGGAAGCTAAAGGCCGAATATGACTTCATTAAATTTCAGGTGGATGAACTCCAGCAGGCTTCGCTGAAAGAGCCCGAGCAGGAGGAACTTGAATCCAGCCTGAAAATCAGCGAGCACGCTGAAGACATCAAGAGCCGCCTCCACCAAATTCTGGCACTTCTTGGGCAGGAAGTACCTTCCGCGCAAGGCTCGCTTTCCGCCGCTGTCAACCTGCTGCAGCCGATCCGGGATTTCAGCCCCGCGTTGGAGCAACTTTCCAAACGACTGGAGATCGTCCGCATTGAATTGAAAGACATCGTGGACGAGGCGGAAAGTGCAGAGGAGCGTGTGGAAGTGGACCCCGCCCGCAGGGTTACCATCCAGGAGCGCCTCGACCTCGTGTATACGCTCCTTCAGAAGCACCGCCTACCAGACATCAAGGCACTTCTTGAACTTCAACGGCAGCTCGAAGAACAGGCCAGCAAGACTGCCAATGTAGATGCAGACCTCCTCGCGGCCGGCAACCTGCTCGATAAGGCGCGGAGCGAATTAAAAAATCGCGCCGGCAAGCTCACCGTCTCCCGGGAGAAGGGTTTTGCACCGTTGTCAAGTGAACTGGTGAAGTTGCTCAGGCCGTTGGGGATACCCGAGGCCGTACTGAAGATCGAGCACACGGAGACGCCTCCCGGCCCGCGGGGCGCAGACCTGGTGGAAGTACTTTTCAGTGCCAACAAGGGAATTGCACCGAGACCGTTGGAAGCAGTTGCATCCGGTGGAGAGTTTTCGCGACTTATGTTCTGCGTCAAATATGTGCTGGCGGAAAAAAGTGCCCTTCCAACCCTGGTGCTGGATGAGATTGATACTGGAGTTTCCGGAGAAATCGCCATGCAGCTTGGGCTCATGATGAAGGAAATGGCCAAACGCCATCAGTTGATTGCTATCAGCCACCTTCCGCAAATTGCCGTCCGCGGGGATAAACACTTCTTGGTATTCAAGGATAGCACCAACCTCAAGACAAGCACCGAGATAAAAATTCTTCGCGATGAAGAGCGCGTGGATGAAGTGGCTAAGATGATTGGTGGCGCAAAACCGTCAACGCTGGCGCGGGAGAATGCACGGGAACTACTACAGCAATAAGCCGAACCAAACACATTTGCCCAACCTGATGCTTCCTGTATCTTCGTACAAAACGAATTCTGAGTGAGTACAAATCTTCCAAGAACCCGGTTGACAGGATTGATACTGGGACCTGTCCTTTTTGCTCTGATCTTGACGCTCCTTGAACCGGGCGTGTTGTCCGGAAAGAGCATCACGGTGCTGGCGCTCGGCGCCTGGATGATTTCCTGGTGGGTTACCGAGGCTGTCCCCATCCCGGTAAGCGCCATGCTTCCCATGGTAATCTTTCCCCTGACGGGCGTTTCCACCGTTCGTGAAGCCTCTGCTCCTTACGGGGATCCGGTGATCTTCCTTTTCATGGGAGGATTCATGCTCGCGCTCGGGCTGGAGCGACACAAACTCCATCTACGGATCGCCCTGGCGCTGATCAAACTTACCGGAACCAGCGGCAACGGAATCATCCTTGGGTTCATGCTTTCAACGGCCCTCATTAGCATGTGGATCAGTAACACGGCGACGGCCATCATGATGCTTCCCATTGCAGCTTCAGTAACAACGCTCCTGGCAGCGGAGATGGTCCAGGCCGACGATCCGCGTTTTAAGAAATTCGCCACGGGGTTGATGCTCGCCATCGCCTACGCGGCGAGCATCGGAGGCATTGCCACCATCATTGGTACCCCGCCCAACGTGGTGCTGGTTGGGTTCATGAAGCGCTACTACGACATGGATGTCAGCTTTGCACGTTGGATGGTCATCGGGGTTCCGCTGATGATCCTGGGGCTAACGGCCTGTTACCTCCTCATCACACGGGTGCTATTCGTCAATAATCTTCCTTCCATCGAGGGATCCCGCGAACTCATCCAGCGCAAGTACCAGGAACTCGGCGGCATTTCCAGAGCAGAAAAACTGGTGCTATCTGTCTTCTCCGTGACTTGTTTTTTCTGGATTTTCCGTCAAAACCTGAACTCCTTGCTCGGAACAAACCTGCTTGATGACACTACCATTGCCATGGCCGGAGGAATTCTCATGTTCATGGTCCCGGTGAGTTTTGAAAAGCAAGTTTTCTTACTCGAATGGAAGGATATGAAAGAACTTCCGTGGGGTATCCTGCTACTTTTCGGCGGGGGACTCTGCCTCGCTGACGGGATGGAAAAGTCAGGGCTGGTTCAGCTTGTTGGAAATTATTTTTCCCAACAGCAGGAAATTAGCCCGCTGGTTCTTGTGTTTTCGCTGACCGCCATCTCCATGGGACTCACCGAACTGATGAGCAACGTGGCCCTCGTGACGATTTTTCTCCCTGTGGTTTTCGGTGTCGCCGAAGGATTTCAGGTAGATCCAATCCTGCTCGCCATTCCTGTCACCCTTGCCGCAAGCTGTGCCTTCATGATGCCCATCTCCACGCCACCCAATGCCATCCTGTTTGCCAGCGGCCACATCCGGATGAAAGAGATGATCAAAACGGGCGTGCTCCTGAATCTCGCCTGTCTTGTCATCATCACCGTGCTTGGCATGACACTGGTAAGATGGATTTTTTAGGCTGACCGTGGGCAACCCGGATTTCCTGCAGAAGGCTACTTCGATTCCTTTTTGCGCTGCTTCTCTTCCACGTAGTAGGAGGATCCCAATCCGATTCCACCGCAGATGAACAGGGAAGCGAAGTATCCTACTTCTTCCATGCCAAAAGCGCTATCCAGCCAGTAACCGATCAAGAAACCAATCCCAATTCCGATAAGCAGGAAGGACCATCGCACGGTCCACCCGGTGTAGAATTTTTCCTTATTAATAAACAAGTCCAGGGCCACGCCTTTCTCAATCATCGACATGCGCTCGACGTTTTCGTACTTGCGGAGGTAAACGATCATAACAAATGCCGCCAGCGTGATGATGATCGGGAGCAAGATGCCCAATACCGGGATAATAATCTCATGAGATTCCATAACAGTTGTTGTTTTACCCCTTTGACGCAACGACGCTGTTGTGGTTACATTCCGTCGGATATATTTCATTAGGCTATTCGACCCATCAGTGTGTAACTTCAGATTCGTAAACCGCGTCAAAGGGCTGTGATGTCACTAAAGGAGGAAAATGAACTGATCGACCAGGTTCTGGCCGGGAGGCAGGAAGCGTTTGCCAGCCTGGTAGACCATTACAAGAGCTATGCCTTTACGATTGCTCTGAAAATCCTGAATAACCGGCCCGAGGCAGAGGAAGCAGCACAGGATGGGTTCATCAAAGCATTCCGGAATCTGAAGTCGTTCAGTCGGAATGCCCGCTTCTCGACCTGGCTGTACCGCATCGTGTTTAATACGGCGATCAGCTATAAGCGCAGGCACCGGCATGTCATGGCAAGCATCGACCACCATGACAGGAGCGGAGAGGAAGATTCCTCGCTGGAAAGGAATGACAAACAGGAATTCATTGCGCAAGCCATGGAGAAACTCAACGAAACAGACCGGCTGGCTATTCAGCTTTACTACATCCGGGAGTTTTCCCTCGAAGAAGTTTCGGAGATGATGGGGCAGAATATGAATACATTGAAAGTACGGGTGCACCGCGCCAGGCAGCGGCTGGCAGACGTGCTCCAGAAGATTTTAAAAGAAGAAGCATTAACCTTGTAAACCATGGAGCAGATAACCAACACTCAGGAAGATAGCCTGCTGGATTTTCTGGATGGAAAACTGGAAGGGCATGGCCTGCAGCAATTAAAGTCTGAATTGGAAACATCCGCCATCCTTCGGGAGCGGCTGGAGGAATTGCGCATCGTACACCAGGCGCTGGTTCGCAACCGTCTGGAGTCGCCCTCCAGCTCGTTTGTAGACCGTGTGATGGCCGGACTTCGCCGAAAGCCAGCGTCTGTCTACGCCTCACCCAAAAATGGTATTCTCCTGATTCTTGGCGTATTGGTCGCCGCCGGGTTGCTTATAACCATGGTGAGCGCTGGATTCTTTGATTCCTTCAATGGGATTATTTCTATGGAACAAATTGCTCCCACCCGGAAGTATTTGCAATGGGCTGCACCTTCCATACCGATCAATGCGAAGCTCATCATGAAAACACTCGTGGGCCTTAACTTGCTTATCGCATTCATTGTTCTGGACCGAACGGTTCTGCGCCCGTACTTCCAACGAAGACAGAGCCAGGGATCATAGAATTTAATGAATCATGCGGATTTCCTGGAGCGAAAATTTTCTGCGCTCCTCCCCTTCCTGCACGCAAAGTCTGCCGTACTCATCGATGTCGGTAATAACTCCGACAAATTTTTTCCCGGCCGATTCAAAGGTCTGCTCTTTGTTAAACCGATAAAGCGACTCGATGTAGCGCGACCGGATGCCAACGCTGTTCCCAGTGCGCAGGTCGAGGTAACTCGCCTCCAGCGTACCCAATAGTCTGGAAAAAATCATGTTCAGGTCCGTAACCTTCCCCGTGAAATGAAGCAGCGACGCTGCCAGTGGGATGGGAAAAACCGCCTGATTGATATTCAACCCAATCCCGACGATGGAGGTGGATAAGCGGGACCCGTGTGTCTGGTTCTCAATCAATATACCGCCCACTTTCTGGTCTTCAACAAAAATATCGTTGGGCCATTTCACCGATACCACCCTGGAAATCAGGTCTCTGAAACAGGCTCCAACCCCGATGGCGACGGCCATACTCAATTGGAATTGATCCTTGGTCTCCAGGAACCCCGGGCGGAGGAGGATCGAAAAGGTTAGGTTAACACCCGCCTGCGACTCCCATGTATTGCCGCGTTGCCCCCGCCCCGTAGTTTGGTTGTCGGTAATTAACACCGTGCCTTCAGGCAATTCTGATTGATCGGCCAATTCTGTAAGCAGGGAATTTGTTGAGTGACATTCTGGCACATAAATGAGCTTTTGCCCCATGAAAAGCGTTTTGGCAGGGATTTTATACAAGGTATTTTAGTTAGTTTTGCCTGTTGTAAACAAATCGAAGATAGTGAATGGCGAAGAGACGGAAAGTTGACTCATCTGAAAAATTAAGTCAGCTGATTGTGAAGGGAATGCAGGAGAAGAAAGCCACCAACATCGTCGTCATGGATCTTCGAAAAGTAAAGAATGCGGTGGCGGATTTCTTTGTAATCGGTACGGGAAATTCCGATAAGCAACTGGACGCGATTGCTGATTCCATCCAGCATGAAGTTTTTAAGGGACTCAAAGAAAATGCCTGGCATACGGAAGGCAAGAACAATAAAGAGTGGATGCTGCTCGACTACAGCAGCGTAGTGGCTCACGTGTTCAGGAGGGATTTGCGCGGTTTTTACGCCCTCGAAAAGCTGTGGGGTGATGCGGAGATTACCGAATTTGAATAATTGAACCTATTCGCTGCACAAACGTTAAGATTCTAATTAATAAAGAAACCAAGAATGGCCGACAAGGAGAGAAAAGATAGCACAAACCCGCCGCGTGTACCCCGACCCAATTACCAGATTTGGATCATCTTGGGCCTTGTGGCGGTCATTCTCGGCGTCAGCTATTTTAGCAAGACCAACGAGTTGACGGAAATTCAATCGCGCAGGTTTGAAGACATCGTTCAAAGCCGTGACATCAAGAAGCTGGTGTTGGTGAAGAACGAAGAACAGATTGAAATCACGCTGAAGCCCGAGGCACTTCAAAATGCCAAGTACAGGGTGGAGTTGGAGAAGAATAGCCCCTTTGGATTGAATGCTAACGGACCACACTACCGGTTGAAGATTGGATCCATAGACAAGTTCTATGACTATTACGATCAGATTAAGAAGAACATTCCCCGTGAGCAGCAGGTTGACCTCAGTGTCGAAGAACGCAGCGATGTCAGTGGCATGTTGTTCAATTGGGGGTTCCTGTTCCTTCTGTTGTTCGGCTTCTGGATGCTGATGCGCCGCATGACGGGTGGCGGCGGCCCGGGCGGTCAGATTTTTAATATCGGGAAATCCAAAGCGGCATTATTTGACGCCGAAAGCAAAGTAAAGATCACCTTCGAAGACGCGGCGGGACTTGACGAAGCCAAAGAGGAGATCATGGAGATTGTGGAATTCCTGAAAAACCCTTCGAAATTCACCAAACTCGGTGGAAAGATTCCAAAAGGCGCGTTGCTCGTTGGCGCACCGGGAACAGGAAAAACGCTGCTGGCAAAAGCTGTGGCCGGCGAAGCGGGCGTCCCGTTCTTTTCGCTGTCCGGATCTGATTTCGTCGAAATGTTTGTCGGCGTGGGCGCTGCCCGCGTCCGTGATCTCTTTAAGCAGGCTAAAGAAAAAGCACCGTGTATCATTTTCATTGATGAGATCGATGCCATCGGCCGTTCCCGTGGACGCGGTCAGATGCCCGGTGCCAACGACGAACGCGAAAACACGCTGAACTCTCTGCTGGTGGAAATGGATGGATTTGCCACAGACAGCGGTGTTATTATCCTGGCAGCCACCAACCGACCGGATGTTCTCGACTCAGCCCTTCTGCGTCCTGGACGCTTTGACAGGCAGATCAGCATTGATAAGCCGGACATCAACGGCCGCGAGGCAATTTTTAAAGTGCACTTGAAGCCCATCAAACTTTCCAAGCAGGTTGACCCTAAGAAACTGGCAGCCCAGACTCCCGGATTTGCGGGGGCGGAAATTGCCAACGTGTGTAACGAAGCCGCGTTGATTGCTGCCCGTAAGGAAAAGAAGGAAGTAGAGATGATCGACTTCCAGGATGCCATTGACCGAGTCATCGGCGGATTAGAGAAGAAGAATAAACTTATATCACCGGAAGAAAAGAAGATTGTAGCATACCACGAGTCCGGTCACGCCGTAGCTGGCTGGTACCTCGAACATGCTGATCCGCTCGTGAAGGTGAGTATAGTGCCCCGCGGAATCGCAGCACTCGGTTACGCCCAATACCTGCCCAAAGAACAATTTCTTTATCAAACCGATCAGTTGATAGACGATATGTGTATGGCGTTTGGCGGCAGGGTGGCTGAAGACATCGTTTTTAATAAGATTTCAACCGGGGCCCTGGGCGACCTGGAGCGCATCACCAAGATGGCCTACAGCATCGTGACCGTATACGGCATGAACAAAGAGATTGGAAACTTGTCGTACTACGACAGCAAACAGTCTGAATATAATTTTCAAAAACCCTACTCCGATTCAACGGCAGAAAAAATCGACCGCGAGGTGAAGGCACTCATTGACTTTTGCTACCAGCGCACCAAGAAACTGCTCAATGATCACCGGGAGCAGCTGGAAATAATAGCGAAGGAATTGCTGGAGAAAGAGATTCTGTTCCAAAACGACCTGGAGACGTTGATTGGCAAGCGGCCGTTTGCCAATCAAACAACCTACGAAAGATTTACAAACGGTCAGTCAGAAAAAGAGAAGGAGGCCAAGGAAGATACTCCCAAAGTTTCTTCGACTGAGGATTCTGTCACTGAACCTCCGGTAGATAGTCCGCAGGAAAAAAAGGAGTAGGTCACTTTTTTCAAGGCCAAAGCGTTTAAATCATAAACACCTAACGCAATGGACGCAATGAAATGCAGCGTGGACTAGCCTGTATTCCATAGCGAACTTTGCGAATCCTTGGCGGGCTTTGCGTTAAAAATTCCAAATACATAAACGCAATGGGCGCGGAGGCTGCGCAATGGGCGCAAAGAAATGCGTTGGAGGCTTAGCGTGTATTCCATAGCGAGCTTTGCGAAACCCTTAAGCGTGCTTTGCGGTTAAATCACAAATACCTAAACGCAAAGGCGCAGAGGTAGCGCAATGGGCACAAAGAACTGCATTGGAGGCTTAGCGTGTATTCCATAGCGAGCTTTGCGAATCCTTGGCGGGCTTTGCGTTAAAAATTCCAAATACATAAACGCAACGGGCGCGGAGGCTGCGCAATGGACGCAATGAAATGCACCGTGGACTAGATTGTATTCCATAGCGAACTTTGCGAATCCTTGGCGGGCTTTGCGGTTAAATTTTAAATACCTAAACGCAAAGGCGCAGAGGTAGCGCAATGGGCGCAAAGAAATGCATTGGAGGCTTAGCGTGTATTCCATAGCGAGCTTTGCGAAACCCTTAGCGTGCTTTGCGGTTAAATCACAAATACCTAAACGCAAAGGCGCAGAGGTGCCGCAATGGGCGCAAAGAAATGCGTTGGAGGCTTTAGCGTTTATTCCATAGCGAGCTTTGCGAAACCCTTAGCGTGCTTTGCGGTTAAATTTTAAATACCTAAACGCAAAGGCGCAGAGGTAGCGCAATGGGCGCAAAGAAATGCATTGGAGGCTTAGCGTGTATTCCATAGCGAGCTTTGCGAAACCCTTAGCGTGCTTTGCGGTTAAATCACAAATACCTAAACGCAAAGGCGCAGAGGTGGCGCAATGGGCGCAAAGAAATGGATCGCGGGCTTTGCGTTTCAAATCCAACATCTAAAAACAGGCTTCAATAAATCCCAGTACGGAAAACCTGACGAATACACCAAACATTTCGAAACCTACTCTGATTCTGGAGATATTTCCAGCAAGTTATCCGGAGAAATGATCAAGAATACCAGTCAACCATCCCCTCGGAGCCATTTGACCGAAAACGAACTTTCGCATCTGGTCGTTGGCTTTGCCCTGAAAATCCATCGGCGTCTGGGTCCCGGATTATTAGAGTCGGTTTACCAGGAATGCCTGTTTTTCGAATTGGCCCGATCGGGAGCTATCGTTGAAAAACAAAAGGCGCTGCCTCTAATCTACGACGATGTAAAACTGGAATGCGGATTCCGGGTGGATCTCCTGATTGAAAAGAAAGTAGTTATTGAAATCAAGTCAGTAGAAGCCTTGAATGACGTCCATTTGGCTCAAGTACTGACCTACCTGCGCCTTTCAAGCTGCAGACTTGGATTGTTGATAAACTTCAATGTCAGCCTCCTAAAATACGGAATCATGAGGGTTGCCAATAATTTGTAGTTTTACGCCTAGCCGGAATACTTAAAGTTCGCAAAAAGGGAATCTCTTAGCGATCTTTGCGAGCATCCATAACACACGAAGCGGCTACGTGAAGTAACACCCATGAAAGAACTTACGATTGACCTCCCCGTTGGCAAAAAGCTCTATTTCGCCTCCGATTTCCATCTGGGGGCACCCAGCCGAATGGAGAGCCTTGAACGGGAAAAGAAGATCGTAGCCTGGCTAGAGTCTATTCGTCACGACGCGCACGCCATTTATCTACTGGGAGATATTTTCGATTTCTGGTTCGAATACCGGCACACCATCCCAAAAGGATTTATCCGTCTTCAAGGCAAGCTGGCTGAACTACGCGATGACGGAATCGCCGTCGCATTCTTCACCGGCAATCACGATATGTGGATGTTCGATTATTTCCCTACTGAACTGGGAATTCCCATCTTCCGGGAACCCGTCCGGATATTCGTTGGCAACCACCGCATCCTCCTCGGGCATGGCGATGGGCTCGGTCCCGGAGAGACGGGGTACAAGATCCTCAAGAAATTCTTTAACAGCCCTTTCTGTCAATGGCTTTTTGCACGTATACATCCCAATCTCGGCATGCAGATTGCTAATTATTGGAGCAGGAAGAGCCGGATCAGCAATATGAAGCGGGAAGAGACATTCAAGGGCGAAACGAACGAGTTTCTATTTGTATGGTGCCAGGAACAGGAAAAACTGGCACATCATGACTACTATATCTTCGGGCACCGACACCTGACACTGAATCTTTCCATTTCATCAACGAGCCGATACCTGAACATGGGCGAGTGGGTTCATCAGGCTCCCTACGGAGTCTACGACGGCAGGACTGTCAGGCTTGAATCGTTTGCATCATGATCCGGTTGCTTTTCCTTGCGGGAATTGTTTCGCTGGCTCCGTTGGCTGCCCGGTCGCAGGCCAAGCCGGTCACCGTCAAGACAGACTCTGACATTCTTTGGGCGGGTGCGGACAGGGCAGGCGATTTGTTTGTTGTCCTGGCCAGCGGCGACGTTGAAAAGTACGACAAGGCCGGAAAGCTGATCGGCACGCATCACCTTGAACTGCCTCCTACCCTGCTCGACCCACTCGACGGTGTTCAGTCGTTCTACTTTCAGCGCGCGGGCAATTACTACGGTAACATATCCGCAGATATGACCCGGTTGAAAACTCAAGTGGTGGATCCTTCCTTCGCCGTTCGTCCCTGGCTGGTGTGTCCCGCCCTTCACGAGCTCTGGATTCTGGACTCTGCTGATTTCAGCATAAAAAAAACAGGAATGCAGTCTTCCATGATTTCGCTCGAGGCTACCCTGAACCACCTTCCTCAGAAAAAAATTAGCGACTATGTGCACCTGCGCGAGTACCAGAATTATCTGTTCCTTCTCGACCGCAGTGCAGGCATTCATATGTTTAACGGGCTTGGGAAACGGATCAAAACCATCGGTGAAAAGAACCTCCCCTATTTCAATTTCCTGGGCGAGGAAATCTATTTTGTGGTTGGGCAGGAAATCATCCTTATTGACCTGTATACTAATGAAAAGCGTTCGTTGCCCCTGGACAAGTCCTATCACTTTGTTTTGCTCACGGAAGACCGGCAATATTCGATAACGGATCGAAGTATTATTATTTCTACTTTCATTCCGGGTTAAGCGTTAATATCCTTCCAGTGCAGGGCTGACCGCGGCTTCGTTTTCATTTCCCCCAATCTTGAGTTACTTTTATTGATTCTTAACCTACAGAAGTTACCCCACCGTGTATTCAAAAAGCTGGCAGATAATCCGTGACGACTCCACCAGGACGTTTGAGGTTTGCGGTCAATCTTCGAATGACAATTCATTCACCAATCAGGTCTACGCCATGCAGCGTCTGGGGATGTCTGTGAGCTGCATGACACCTCCTGTGTCTAACAAACATTCCAGCAAGGACACCATTCAATATGCCGGATACAAAAAAGAGAGTGGTTTGTATGAAAGGCTTCTAAAAAAATACAAGGAGATAACGCTGAAGTCCATTGATCCGTGGGAGGAGCACACATGAAATCCTTTTTGTACATCCCGAAAAATCTTTTCCATGAAAATAGCGTCCAACGGCCCCATCACGGTTGAAACCACGGTAAACGCCCCGCTGGCCAAAGTCTGGCAATACTGGACTGAGCCACGTCACATCACCCAATGGAACCAGGCCTCCGATGATTGGCATACACCTTCTGCGGAAAACGATGTGCGTGTCGGAGGTAAATTCAAATCAACTATGGCCGCACGAGACGGCAGTACTCAATTTGACTTTGAAGGAGTATACATAAACGTGAAAGTGAATGAACGTATTGAATACAGCCTTGCCGACGGTCGTCACGTAAGCATCGAATTCGAATCACACGGCCCCAATACTAAAGTGGTAGAATCCTTTGATCCCGAAACGGTGAATAGCCCCGAGCTCCAGCGTCAGGGGTGGCAGGCTATCCTCAACAGCTTTAGAAAGTATACCGAATCAAACTAGACACGTAAGCAGTCGTTGCATGGGTAGAACAAAAATTACTCCCGGAAAAATCAGCCCCTGTCTCTGGTTTGGCAACAACGCTGAAGAGGCGGTGAATTTCTATGTCTCCCTTTTTGATAATTCAAAAATTACCAGCATTACCCGGTACGGTAAGGATGGTCCGTTTCCGGAAGGAACGGTACTTACTATTGGCTTCCAATTGGAGGGGCTGCCCTTCCTCGCATTGAACGGCGGGCCGGCCTTCCAATTCAACGAAGCCGTTTCGTTTGTGATTACGTGTGACACGCAGGATGAAATCGATATTTACTGGAAAACCTTGTCTGAAGGAGGAGTAGAACAACGTTGCGGCTGGATTAAAGACCGGTTCGGCTTGTCCTGGCAAGTCGTGCCTGACATGCTCAGCAAAATGATGGCAGGGGATCCGGCAAGCAGTTCGAGGATGATGCAGGCCTTGCTGAAAATGGTGAAACTCGACATTGCGGTACTTCAAGCTGCCTATGAATCGTAACATCTCGCTCCACCCCGTAAATCATTCCCATGATTAATTACCAAATAGAAAAAGACCTGACCGTTGACGAATTCAAAGAAGTCCTTATCCGGTCCACGCTTGGAGAACGGAGACCCGTTAACGACACGGGGCGCCTGGCAAAAATGCTGGAGCATGGGAATCTTGTTGTGACAGCCCGCGATCAGGGAAAACTGGTCGGTGTTTCTCGGTCATTGACCGATTTTGTTTATTGTACCTACCTCTCCGATCTGGCGGTGGATATAGACTACCAGCGCAAGGGTATCGGCAAAGAATTGATACGTCAAACGAAACTGGCATCGCTCCAAGCCAAACTGATTCTATTATCGGCACCCGCCGCCATTCCTTACTATCCACGGATTGGCATGACGCCGTTTGAAAATTGCTACTTCCTGAGCGAGATTGAGAATCTGAAGTAGATGTTGCCTGGCAGGCTTGGTTCAATTCCACGGTTGAGAATTCCCAAGAACCGGGGTTGATTCAGGCCCCTTGGCGGCTGCCATGGCACTCAGATGGCACCACGATCCAATTGGTAGGCTACGCGGTTTTCCTCGTGGATCATACTTAGCCCGCCCCATGGTGATTCCTTTGCTTTTCCATTGAATTATAGCTAAACTCCACCTTTAAACACCCCATTCCTACTCTATGGCTTCAATTTTTCCCGGATATGAATACGATATCTTCGTAAGCTACCGTCACAACGACAACAAGTACGACGGGTGGGTCACCGAATTTGTAGAAAAATTGAACCAGGAACTGGACGCAACACTCAAAGACAAACTGACCATTTTCTTTGACAAGAATCCCAGGGAAGGACTACAGGAATCCCATCATGTAGATCAGTCTATAAATACCAAAATCAAATCCCTGATTTTTATTCCCATCATCTCGCAGACCTATTGCGACACGAATTCGTTTGCTTGGAGGAATGAGTTCAAAGTATTTAAAGATGAATCAGAGCACGATCCAATTGGCAGGACCATTAAGTTGGCCAATGGGAATTTTGCTTCCCGTATTCTCCCGGTAAAAATTCATGACATCGACGTGGAGGACGTCAAGTTGCTTGAAACAGAACTCTCCGGCGCCTTGCGATCGATCGATTTCATCTATCGCGATGCTGGTGTTAACCGTTCCCTGCGGCCTGTAGATGATGACCTGGCTGGCACCTCCAGCAGGGTTTTGTACCGGAACCAGATCAACAAACTCGCCAATGCCATCAAGGAAATAATTCAGGGCATTAAGGCCGCAGAGCGCGGGGAAGCGCCTCCTGCTGTCAAGCATGACTTAACGGCACGGCAGATTATGCCTACCACGTTTTCAACGTCACTCCCCTCATCCATTAAGGTGCAGGTGATCGACCGGGAGCGTCCAAACATTTACCTGGCGTGGACTTCCGGCGATCTCAAAGAGCAGCGTGAAGAAATGGCCATCATCCTGCAAAAGGCCGGGTTTAATGTGCTCCCGACCATTGACTGTCCTGCTGATGATGACATGTTTAGAAAGAAGGTTGAGGATGAAATGAGCCGTTGCTCTTGCTCCCTGCACATGCTCAGCGGGGAGTTTGGCCGCCGCTTTGAATCCGATGATGAAATCTCATTCCCGCAGCATCAGTTTCTTGAAGCCAAGAAGAGAATTGATACTACAGAAGCCGACTTCAACACATTCGTCTGGCTATACCCTGAGGCCGAAAGTTCTGTAAAGCCGGCGCAGACGAACTTTATCAAGTTTATCCGAAACAACATCACCCGCAACATGATGTTCTCCAACAGCCCGGGACCTATGCAGCTCGTGGATGATATCCGGGTGGTCATGATGAAGCGGGATGCTGCCGTTTACGATTCCAAGGACACGGACATATTCTTTATCTTCAATCAGCAGGATGAAGTGGAGGCAAAGATCGTATACGACATCCTCAGCAATGAATACCCGGTAGAAATCATGAACATCCTTCCTGATAGCGAAGACGAATACCGGGAAATCAGCACGCAACAAATACCCAAGAGCAAACTGGCGGTAGTGTACTTTAAGTATGCGGCCGACTGGGCGCTCCCCTTTGTGAAGCAGATTTGGAAACAGGTGGGAGGAGCATCTTCTCCGACTCCCCTCTTTCTCGTAGGCGATGATGACCCAAAATCCAACCTGGCTAGAAATTTCAAAGCCCCAAAGGTCGTTTCAACCGTGGTGCCGAAAGACCGGATCCCCGCCGAGGTGAAGAAAGTCTACACAACCATCGTGGATCTCAAATAGCCGCCCGTCATGCTCGAAGAATATCAGATCTGCCCTTATACCGGTTTGCGGTCTTTTACGGAAGAAGAATCCCTTTATTTCAAGGGCCGGGAGGAGCACATAGAGCACGCGACGGAACAACTCAAGCGAAATAAATTCCTCATGCTTACCGGGGCTTCCGGCGACGGAAAATCGTCGCTGGTGTATGCCGGGATTATCCCAAACGCACGGGCTGGATTCCTCAAGTCAAAACATTCCTCCTGGCATGTGGCCGACTTCCGGCCCGAACGTTCTCCGCTCACCAACCTATGCAAAGCGCTAGCTCGTCAGCTGGACATCACCAACCTGCATACGGTAGAAGCAGAGCTCCAGCACGGCTTTTCGGCTCTTGTCGACCTGTACAGAAATTCAAAACGCCACATCGATACGGAATCAGTAACCTGGCAGCAAGCGTCAGAATCACAAAAGGCCACTCTGAAGCGCGAGGCAGGCAACCTGATTGTCATCGTGGACCAGTTCGAGGAATTTTTCACTAATCCTGAAAATTACCACAACGGAGTACCCTCGCGCGCCGCGAATCTCGTACTGAATCTTCTATTGGAAACCGCCCGGATCGCATTGGAGGAGGACCTTCCGATCTATGTCGTATTCACTATGCGGTCCGATTTCATCGGTCAATGTGCCGCCTTCCGGGGGTTGCCGGAATATATCGGGTTCTCCCAATTCTTTGTTCCTCGGCTGAACCGGGCCCAACTACAGCAAGTGATTGAGGAGCCCGCCAAACTCAGTGGAAACAGAATTACCCACCGACTGACCGAGCGACTAATCCATGACCTTGCTGAAGGCGTCGATCAGCTTCCCATTTTACAGCATGCGCTGAACCAGATATGGCATGCTGCAAGCAAAGGATCAGAAGAAATGGACCTGATCCATTACGCCATGGTGGGGGGAATCTCCGCCGACGAACTCCCCGGAGACCAGGTCGAGCGCTTCCGCGAATGGCTGAGTCAGTTGCCCCAAAATATTCGGCTGTTTTATGAACAGCCTCGTCTCCAGAATGTGCTGGATGCCCACACCAGTAAATTGTTTGAGCAGGCTGCCGAATACCATACCAGGAAAACGGGAAAACCAATTTCTGAGGACGACGCCAAACACATCATCAAAACTGCATTCACCTGTCTGACCAAAATTGATCAGAGCCGTGCGGTTCGCAACCGAATGACTTTGTTGGAGATTACCAATATTCTAGGGCGTCCTGAAATCGATGTCACAACGGTGGGCTCTGTACTGAATATTTTCAGGGAGCCGGGCAATACCTTTATCCGGCCCTTCATGACGGATAATCCGGAAAGCCTGCAACTTCCCAAAGACCAGGTATTGGATATCACCCATGAGAGCCTCATTCGCAACTGGGCGTACCTGGAGCAATGGGCAGACGAGGAATTTGGCAACTATACCATTTCCCTGGATTTCGAGCAGCAACTTAAGCGGTGGGTCGACAGCGGAAAATCCAACGGGTTCCTTTTGTCCATCGGGCCCCTCACTTATTTTGAAAACTGGTATAACCGCGTCAAACCTAACTCCTGGTGGATTGCACGCTACCTACCGGAAGATACTACCGAAGCTGACAGGATGGGCACCGCCCAACGAATATTGACCAATACTCAGGAATTCCTCCGGCGCAGCGCCCGCAAGCACCTCGTCACCCGTACGATCATGCACTACGGACCAAAACGGATCGCTGCTGTGCTTGGCCTGGTGGGAATACTCACCTTGAGTTCTTTTGTTGTCCAGAATTTTCTTAGGAAACAGAATTCCTATGTACTGAAGTCCATTCATGAGCAAACTTTGAAGCTGGCCAGCAACCCAAAAGTAATCTTTGGAGATAAGATCACACTCATTGCGGAGGAGCTGAAACTTGGACAGACCACCGTTCATGAAGTAGTGAATGCCATCCCTGATCCAATCCAAAAAATCAATATCGCCACAGGCATCGCCACCGTCCTGATTTACCAAGGCAGGACCGAACCCCGAAAGGAGATTTTTGAAAGCCTTGCCATCGCGGATAGCCTGATGGAAGTATCTGGCATCCCCGGGAAAGACAGCAAGCAACTTTCATTGCTGCTGAAAGAAATTAGTGACCTTCGGGTTACCCTTGAGCTAGGCTATTATTATAGCGCTGATCCGCAAATCGATTCCTGGCGGAAGCGCAATGCCGATCGTTCTGCGAAGCTGGCCAAATACATAGCGACAACCCAACCGGAAGGGTTTACCGACATACAAAATTTTGGCGTCTCCCTCGAGAATGCCATTAATTACAGGAGCTTCACCGAGGAGGATATCCGGAACTTGCTGACCATTTTATCACCGTTTGAAAACACCCCCTCAGCATGGCTCAAAGGAAATTTTCACAAAGATAAACTGCTGATCCGCGGTAACTTAGACTACGGCTTCAAGTTTAACGGGCTGTATCAGTTTCTCGCCTACCTCTACGCCGCCGAGGGCAATAGCAAGCGAGTCTCTCAATGCATGGATACCCTTCTTCAGTATAGTCAGAATAATTACCTGGGTGACTACGCTGCGGGCATGGACAATGCATCCAATATTGCTGCGGTCTTTTACAGAAATGGGAAAACCAACCAGTTGGATGAATTCGCCAGCGCATACACCCACAAAAAGAAAATTAGTGAAGAGGAGTTCTATGCCCGTCTGTTGGGTTGGACATTGCGCGGCGCCCATGCGGTTGGCAACATCGATCTTTACTTTTGGAGCGGCATTGTATCCAACCTGAACCTTCAATTCAGCAGCCGTGATCAGCTTACGTTCTTTTACCGCAAGTATCGGCAAGTCATTGAATCCACCATAAAACAACCGGATCAACGGAATCTCCTGCTTGCAATTTCTTTCAAGGATGAAGCCATTTCCAAAACCCTGAACAAAGAAAAACCAGCTGGCAGTGAACCGACCACCCGTGCGTTGTTGGACAAGGCGTTGGCGCATTACAAAACAGTTGATCAACAATTTCTCGAGCAAACCGAGTCGATCAACGGTGTTACGAGGACGGATGAATTGCTTGTGTCAAGAAAGTTTCTCTTCATTTACCCAGACCTGAAGAAGAGACTTCACCCCATTGAGCCCAGGGCCTTCTATTTTTCGTATTCGACCGATGTTTTCCTGGAGTACATCCTGGATAACAATCTATTTTCCTCCTTTTATCCAGGCCGTAAAGAGTTGCAATATTTTTCGACCTGGCTTCTGCAGTACAATTCAACGATGTGGACCACCAACTCCTGGCAGGTGGTACCCGCCAGAACAAGCGTTTTGAAAAAGCTGGAGCAGGAATTCTCCAAGCGGAACGAACAGGTTGATGTCAACTGGCTGTATCTGTATCTGGGGCTTGACGCCCAGCGGTCGGGTGATCAGGAGGCCATGCTCACTTCCTATCGAAAGCTTGACCTCGATAATATTTTCAATACACTGCAGTCCAAGGAATTTGGAAGCAACATAAACGACCAGTCGTTCCGCCTGATCGCCTATGCCGTGCAGGGATTCGCGAAGGCCGGTCGCCTTGATGAGGCCTACCGCCTGGCAAGCGTATTTAAGAAGCCCATGAACCGCTCATCGCTGTACGCCTTTGCAGCGGTCGGGCTACGAACAGAAAACCAGGACCCAAAGATGATTCAACAATTGATTGATTCATCAAGGATGGAAATGTCCCGCGTTGAGAACCTCACCACAGGCCAGCCCAACCGGAGGTCGCTAGCGTATGCGCTCACCCTGCAAAACCCGGATGAAAATTCCCTGGAAGCATACCGATTGATTAAGAATATCAATAACAAATTTGATGCTTTTGCGGAAATATGCAGGGCCTATGCGTTCAATGAGAAACTGTACGAGGCTCAGCAAAACATTCCTCCAACTATTTCAGATTCAGACCAGGCCAACTTCCTCTGGGAAATACTGTATGGATACGGGCGCAGGACGCCATCTGCACCTGAGCGTTGGCAAACCTTCGATAGCGCATACATTCCCCTGGCAACACACTGGATTTTCTACATAGATGAAAATAATTGAGCCACGGCATAACAATAACATAGACATCCAAGTGCAATACCCATGAGCGCAATTGAAACCCAGGTTTGCCCGTATACCGGCCTCCGGTCGTTTACCGAAGAGGAAAGCCTCTATTTCAAAGGCCGCGACCTTCAGGTTGATCAGATTACAGAACTGCTGGAACAAAATAAGTTCCTGATGGTGACAGGGGCATCCGGTGAAGGGAAATCTTCCCTTATCTATGCCGGCCTCATCCCCAACGCGCGCGCTGGCTTTTTCAAGGCACGGTATACCAACTGGGTGGTAGCCGACTTTCGCCCGGAGCGCAGCCCGGTTTCCAACATGGCCAAATCCATTGCAGAGAAATTCGATCGAAACCCACTCACGGTAGAAACTGAATTACGACGCGGGTTTTCTTCCCTGATTGATTTATATACCAATTCAGAATTCTATACGGACGAGGAAGACGATGGATGGAAAGTCCTGCCAGAGCAGGAAAAGAAGGACAAAAGGAGAAAGGCCGCCAACCTGCTGATTCTTGTGGATCAGTTTGAGGAATTTTTCACCAATCCTGAAAATTTTTTCAATGATGCGCCCTCCCAAGACTCACAGATTGTCGTCAATCTGATTCTGGAAACCTCAAGAATTGCCATAAAGAAAAACGTGCCGGTGTATATCGTCTGCACCATGCGCTCAGACTATATTGGTCAATGTTCTGTCTTTCGGGGCCTCCCTGAACATATTGGGTTTTCACAATTCTTTGTACCACGCCTGAAGCGCAAAGACCTCAAGCAGGTCATCGAAGAACCTGCCATCCTGAGCGGAAACAAGATCTCCCAGCGGTTGATTGAACGACTCGTGTTTGATATTGCCGAAGGTGTTGATCAACTCCCCATCTTGCAGCATGCACTCAGTCAGATTTGGCTGGCAGCCAGCCGCATCGCGGAAGAAATGGATCTCATCCATTACGCGATGGTTGGAGGAATGCCGCCAGAGGAACTTCCCGATGAGGACAGACAACGGTTTAACAGGTGGTTTGCTGAATTACCCGCCCACCAGAAGCGGTACTACCATGAAACAGGGCTAGGCAAGGTAATTGAAATCCATGCCAGTACGTTGTATGAAAATGCCTGGGAAACGTACAATCAAAAATATCCTAAAACGCCTATTACACAGCAGGATGCTAAACGGATTATTGCCCTGACGTTTAGCTGCTTAACAAAAATAGACAACAGCCGCGCGGTGCGTAACCGAATGACCTTGTCGGAGATCACCGGTATTATCAATTCACCCCAGTTTTCAGCGAATACGGTGGGTGAAGTACTGAATATTTACAGAGAGATCGGAAATTCCTTTATCCGTCCATTCATAACCGATGATCCGGCCACTGGCAGCATGAACTCTGATACCGTTCTTGATATCACGCACGAGAGCCTTATTCGGAATTGGAACAAGCTGAACAAGTGGGCGAATCAGGAGTTTGAATATTTTTCCACGTTTCAGGATTTTAAAAAGCAACTGGACCGGTGGAAGGAAAGTGGAAAGCGGGCTGGCTTTCTATTGCCAATCGGACCGCTTACCTACTTTGAAAATTGGTACAATACGTGCAAACCCAACGCCGGTTGGATAAAGCGGTACTCCGAAATCCAGGATGATTCCTCCAGGGCCCTCACCCAGGCCCAACAAATACTGGGAGATACCCGGGAATTCCTCCGAAGCAGTGCGCGTAAAGTGATGGTTACCCGAGCGTTCATGAAATACGGACCACAACGTATCGGCACTGTACTGGCCATTTTCATCATGCTGATACTAAGTGGTGCGTACTGGTACGACGCCGAACAAAAGATCAACGACCGTGTCATTGAGCGGGTAAGAAAGGAGTCTTTCAGTCTCATGGGCAGCCAGCAAGTCGACAACCAATCGAAGGCTACTCACCTGCTGATCGAGGAGCGATACAGTCCCGGTTCTCTGATACAATACCTCTCCACGCTGGAATTCAAGTCCCGACTAAGCTTGGCCATCGAGTCGTACAAGACATTGCTGTATTTTGATAAGAACCATGAAGGCCCTTTGAAATCGCAAGTTTTCGAATTCATTGCAGAAACTTTCCGCTCGCCAGCTACAGACACTCCTCCAGAGTTTCTGGTAACCGAGGGGAACCGGTTTAACATTATCCTGCTTCGAGACAATTACTACAATCCAGACGCAAAGAAGACCGCCGTTCTTGCCGAAGTTACCGGACTCATGAGAGGGCATGTGCTCGCATTCTACCGCGACCCCCGCATGTACCGGCCCGCTATCCCTTTTGAATTAAACATGGCCCTTCAACTCTGGTTGACCGCAGGGAAAATCACACCAGAAAAAGTAAATGAATTGTTGCTAGCCATCTCCCCGCTGGCCGGAAAGGAAGCGGAGCAATCGTTCATGGTTTACTACTCCAAGGGAAGCTTTGAACCTAATGGTCGTCAGCCGAGCGACTTCAACAGCGGTTTTCATACGCTCGCCTCCCTTTACGCCGTTCTAGGTAATTTTGATGGCATCGAATGGTGCTTTAATAAATTATTGGAAACCAATCAGCGCTATTACTTTGAACTGGGAAGGGTTTTCAATAACCACCTGAACATTCTGGGCCTTCTCTATCAATACAACCATCGTGATTTAATCGCGCCATTTTTGAAATGGTTGACCAACAACACGCAGGATAACCCCGCTGTAACCATTTATCGAAACACACTCATTCGTGCGGGATATATTTCGCATTTATACGCTGGTGCCAATCTTGAAAAAAATGCATTCAGGTCCTATCGGGGCTATATCTATCCAAATCTTTATCTCGCCGACCGGAAAATCTTTGACGCGATGGCAGAAGATTATGAAAACCTTGTCAACCAAATCAAAGATCCCTCCGAACGGAATTTTATGCTCGCCATGGATTTTAAGCGAAGGGCAGTGTTCACTCATAAATACTGGTACGACAGAAAAATGCCCGTTGATTCTGTCAAACTTGATGCGTGGCTTAAGGCCGCCCTCGACTGCTATTCCCGAATTGACAAGGCGTATCTTAACGGAACAACCTCCTCCACCATTCCCTATCTGGCGGATGGCGTGCGGACTAGCGACATTAAGCGCAGCGATCTCATTATTTACCCCGATTACAAGGACGGATGGTTTAGCTGGACGTATCACTCAAACTATTTCTACAACTACCTAGTCAAGCATGGGCTGCAGTCTTCCCTGTATAAAACCGGAAACGATCTTCAAACCATTCATTTTTGGATCGCAAAAGCATTCGAAGTAAAGCCGTTTCTGGCACCTGGGGTTATTGACAACGATTATCCGATGCCGGATGAAACGCTAATCAATATTATTTCATTCGTTGACAACCATCCGGAAGGAAAGCAATTCGACAAAAATCTACTCCTTATGGTTCTTGCCAACCGGGCATTTGAACGTGGGGATACAACCGGTGGCCTCACATTCTACAATGCTTTTGATAAGGACCATATTGCCCGTGCTTCCGACAGGTATGAATACATTGAAAAGACGTTCTTCCTGAACATGATGAATCAACTCTGTGTCCACCTGGCCGCCATCGGAAAAAAGGGCGAAGCTATTGGCCTCGTAGAGAAATTCAATAAGCCAGAGGAAAAGGTTTTCAGCTATATCTACATGGCAGAAAGAGTTTACAAGCGGAATGCAGACCCCGAAACGTTTGTTTACCTTGATTCCGCCTATTCAAAATCAAACACAGTGGATTTCACCTCCCTACCGGACCCCCTTGACTCCCGCTATAACCTAATACTCCTGATGTCCCGGATAGGCAGCGAACGAATCAACGACAAGGCCGCCGAAATACTTCGCGATATCCCCGAGGGCAGAAAATTTGATGCCATTTTTGGCCGGGTGATGGGGGTAGCCGTTGAAGGAAACTTTTACCGTGCGCTGACGTCCATCCCTCAGACCCTCACCGAGTCACAAGACCTCCAATGCCGTTCCATGATTTTGCTCGAAGCAGTGAAAAGAAAGGAAGGTGCCACCGGAAGTGATTGGACCGCCATGGACCGCTTCCTAGACTGGGGCTGGAATTACGTTTACTACCTGCCAAACTGATGAAGAACTACAACACCCTTTACTACCTCCTTTTCGTCCTCTTGATCATGGGTGCTTTCTCATCCATGGCCCAAAATAATTATGGCAATGGAATCCTGGGGGGAGTTGCCGTGGTATTCGCCCTGCTTTTTTCTTTCCAGCTGGCTGAATCCTTTAGGACAAAGGCCACGACTACCCTGGTAGATCGGGTTGAACTTGTATCACTTGCTGTGATCTCTTCCATTCTTGCCCTGCGCGTATTCTACATACATTTTCAGTTTGTCGAGACCATCTTTATTGTCTCCGGAATGACCCTTCTTTTTGCTCGTCTTTCCAAACTCATTACAGCCTGGAGAACATACAGCGCAAGAAACAATGCCCTTGCTCTCGTTATGTCGGCCTTTCACAGCAGCATCATCCTCTATGTGGTGTCTATGACCGTCGTTCCGGTTGGTCCAGCGTTTGCTGAACCTGCTGGAATGGCCGCCTTCGCATTGATCATTGCCTTTGCCATAGTCGCCTACTTCGCTAAGGACTTCATGGTAGGCGGGGAAAAGGTTTCTGCATTACGCATCGCGGCCAGGTCCAGCGACCGATCGGTAATACTCCTTAGCCTCTTCCTTGTTTTTACCACGTACATGGGTCTTACCAAAATCGGTGTCTTGCCCAGGCTCTACTCTGATGAGTATCCACAGATGTACTTTCAGCTTGTCAATCAGGCCGAGACAGGAAACGAAAAACCGGTGGAAGGGGAATACCAACATGAAGCATTCAAAAAGGCGTACGATCGATTCATTGAACGAAATGCTAAAAAGTAGAGTGAGATAAAAAAAACCGGAACTGCTGCTCCGGTTTTTTTTGGGTTACGACTACTGCTCAACCGCCCAATTCCGGAGCGGATTCAGTAAGTTCATCATACCCCCTTGACGTGTCTATACACCGCTCCAGGTCTTCAAGAAACAAGGCAAAAGCACCGGCGCCATGCACTTCATCAAAATCTTTGACAAAATTGCCGGTATCGTCGAAGCCTGCCCAATTTGCATAATTGTTGATGGTGACAGCATTGGCATCCCGGGTGGCACCATAGTGGGTCCAAAGGGAAAATGAACGTTTGTATTTCTTGCTCTTATACACAGCCACGACCTTCTTCAACTGCTCGACGTACCGATCCATTTGGCCCGGCAACACATAGTTGTAGCGGATACGGCCCTTCGGTAATACCGCAACACCTTCCGGCTGATACGAGATATCCTTGTTCTGCCGCCAATAACTTACCGGCCCCGATTCGCTGAAAGCTGCTACATTTTTTTCCCAATCCAAGTCGTGTTCCCCTTTTCCAGGGCGGCTGTCCAATTGCGAAAAAGTAACAGGCCCCATCACCCAGGTATACTCACCGGTTCCTGGCCCGGTTACAGTGGTACTCACCGACGCATGATACGGCCCCGCTGGGTGATACTTCTTGTTGTGTGCGGCCATGCCCTTTTTGAACAAATCCATCTTGTCCGCTTTTGGCGTGACACTCATCACTTCCAGTTGGGTGTAGTCCGTCTGCGCAAACGCACCCGTGAGCAGAAAACTCATCAGTGAGAGAACTCCAATTAACTTTTTCATACGTATATGGGTTTAGTTAGTAATTAGGACTTGAAAATCATTCCATTCAAAAGTGGATATCCACCTTTGATCACCTGATTCTGCCTGCCCGCCATTCCTTTCTATTATGTACAAATGGGTAGAACTACCCTAAAACTGCAGTGGATGCTGCAGGAATTACAATATAGCAAAATTTAAAGTGAGAAGCGCCTCTACGAACCTTGAACAAATCCTGATTTTGCTGCTTACTAATCCTCTTCAGGTGTTATCAATATCGAATGGTCGCTCAACCTTTTGCGCGACCGCCAACCTTTCAATAACCCTCCATTTTGAGGAATAATTGGACAAAAATGAGACCGTTCGGTGGTATACTATTAACTTGCAGATAGAAATCTCCCATTCAATCTTTTTTAAGCTATTAATTTGACATCTCCGTGAAAATAACGGGCTATACTTTTCTTTTTACATGCTGCATTTTCTTTTCCGCCTGGGGACAGCGCGGCAAGATTATCAAGCCTGCGACTACCCCGGTGATGGACCCAAACCAGGATGGGTATGTGTCAAAGACCACTGCAGGATTCTCCAGTAATGGGTTTAGCGGCTACTATGTGGATGAATTTGAATTTCCAATGTTCGGCCTTCCTATTTCCGGTTCGGGAGAAGCGCTGGGCGATAATCAGGTGGGTCCAAACTGCGGGAGCACCGACATCACAGTTGATTCGCTTGGTTTTGGAGTCTACGCCGTGCTGGATAACGCTGATAATTTCATTTTCCGATTCAGAGTAGGCGCAAATAACTCAAGTGTTCAATCATATTCCATTCTTATTGATACGGATGGTAAAATGGGAACTGATGATCCCAACTCAACTCCAAACAATCCAGGATTTGAAATTGACATCACCCTCATCAAAAATTCCAACAAGGGCGTTTATATCTTTAACATTGATGGCATTCAAGGCTGCCCCACAGCCCTCAGACAATACAGCTATAACTCTCATTTCCAGATTTCAATTGCCGATATTATTACGTGCAGTAACCTGGATTACTTCTACGATTTCTACGTCCCCTTCGCAGACCTGCAGACGCTTTTTGGCATCACCAAAAATACCGAAATGAGGTTCGTCGCCGTTACCAACATTTCGGCGACATGCGCCATGGCTGGAAAAATCTCGGATGTTGGCGGGGTCGATGATGCCTTATATGGGGGTTGTAACACCTGCGCTTTCCTGGCTCTCGGTAATGATCAATGCCCGACATCACTCAATAACCTCTGCGGCACTTGTACTGGCTTTCAATCAGGCGTCACACCAAAGCCAACAATCTTTCAGCCTGTTAAGGCGGGTGAAACTACGATCACCGGCACTTCGGTTCCTGGCGCTGATATCTTCGTCGACCTGTTCGGTTCCAATAATGTGTTAAAGCAAAGCGTTACGACGGTGGCGTCAAGTGCTGGCTGCACCGCTTGCCCCTGGTCCGTAACCTTTACGAATCCATTGGTAAGTGGCGACATTGTGTCCGCAAAAGCCAAGTCCCCAGTCGGATGCCAATCGGGAGGAGTCAGTTCTGATGCAACTGTGGCCATCGCGGTGAACAATATACCGCCAGTAATTTCTGGCGCCTTATCAACATTATCCTACCTTGAAAACGATCCACCGTTGCCAATTGACGGGAACCTGATACTCTCCGATCAAGACGACATAAATCTGGATCTGGCTACGATTTCAATCAGCTCCAATTTTACGTCAGGTGAGGATGTCCTTACTTTTGCTGCAGCTCCGGGCATCGCCGGAAGCTATAACCCACTGACAGGAATCATTCAATTTACCGGAGTGGCTCCGCTAACCACTTATCGATCGCTTCTAAGAAGCATCAGCTATAGCAATACCAGTGAAAACCCTTCCACCTTGACCCGCACTGTTCAAATGAGGGTTAACGACGGCCTTGACAACAGCAACGTTTACTCTCGCTCAATAAATGTCATACGTGTAAACGATGCACCTGTTGCAAATGATGATACAGGAACCACCAATGAGGATGTGTCACTAACCATCCCTAACGTCACAGCCAACGATACGGACGTAGATGGAACGGTAGATGCAAGCACGGTTGATCTTGATCCATTGACCACTGGGAAGCAAATCACTTTTGTCAATCTCCAGGGCACGTGGAGTGTGGATGTCACCGGTGCAGTTACTTTCAACCCGGTATTAGATTTCAATGGGATTGCTACCAAGACCTATACAGTAAACGACAATAACGGGGCAACATCAAATGCCGCCACGATTACCATCACAGTAATTTCTGTCAACGATCCACCTGTTGCCAATGATGACAGCGGATCAACGGCCAAGGATACACCTGTCACCTTGCTGAATATTACTCAAAATGACACCGACGTCGACGGCACGGTGGATCCAACGACGGTCGACCTCGACCCGGTAGCCATAGGAAAGCAAAGTGCCCTTGTCACCGCAGAAGGGAGTTGGTCAGTTAACCCTTCGGGTGACCTTACTTTTGCGCCAACGATCGGATTTTTTGGCAATGCAAGCATAAATTATATTGTCAGGGACAACCTGTCTGCGCCGTCAAACCAGGCAATCATTTTGATAATTGTAAGCAATACCACTCCAACCGGAGTACCGCCTGTTGCAAACAATGACAGCGGCACGACTGACGAAGATACGCCAGTGACCCTTCCCAATATTACTGCCAATGACACCGATTCCGACGGCACCGTTGATGCAACTACGGTTGATCTTGATCCACTTACGGCAGGACAGCAAACGAGTTTTACAAATGCCTCCGGCACCTGGACCGTTAATGGGTCAGGAGACGTCAGTTATACGCCTACGCTTAACTTTAATGGCACAGCCACTAAAACTTATACTGTAAAAGACAACAGCGGCGCAACATCCAATGTGGCAACAATCACAATAACGGTGAATCCTGTGAATGATCCGCCCGTTGCCAACGACGATAGTGGCACAACCAATGAAGATATTCCCTTGACATTAGGTGTAACTACCAACGACACAGATATCGATGGGACGGTTGACTCAAGTTCCGTGGATATTGATCCCATTACAGCCGGAAAGCAAACCGTATTCACAAATGCAATGGGATCGTGGAGCGTTAGTCCGGCCGGTAATGTGACATTAACACCTTCACCAAATATCAACGGGGTCACCTCCATTCAGTATACGGTAGATGACAATCTCGGACTAACCTCAAATATTGCTACCCTCACTATTTTAATTAATGCCGTCAACGATAAACCTGTTCTTATAGACCTAAGCTTTACAACCGCATTCAATAGCCCCATAGGCGGAAATTTGTTTCATGTTTCGGATTTTGATCCGGACGGCACGCCGCTTTCTGTTAACACGGTACCTAAAGGCGCCCCCGTAAATGGCACCATAGGCATCAACCCGGACGGCTCGTTTACCTATACCCCAAACGCAACCTTCAGCGGGATTGAGCTCGTGGAAGTTGAATTCTGTGACAATGGAATTCCACTTCCCCCGGCATGTTCGTCCAAGTTTATTACCATTACTGTCAGACCTCCTAATAGGCCCCCGGTGATTTACGTAAATGGGGTACCCAGCGGAACCCTCACGGATACGACACCTGAAGACACACCCCTCGTATTCTGTTTCGAGGCAGTCGACCCTGATGGAGACGCCGTTTCTATCCAATCATTTACAAACATCAGCGGAGGAGGTACTCTTGAAGTTTACGGAAACGTACCGTACTGTTTTTTATTCACGCCATCACTTGATTTTAGTGGCGATTCGGTCTGGGAGATCAATGTCTGCGACAATGGTACTCCCAGTTTATGCGGCCTGCTGACAGCAACCATTTCAGTTATTCCTGTAAATGATCCCCCTGTAGCTGTCAGAGATTCCATTCGCGTCCTGAGAAATGTGTCCTCGGCAGGGAATGTGATGACGAACGACTTTGATGTAGAGAATGATATGCTGACCGTAACCACGACACCAGTTAAAAATGTCATGAACGGCCAATTACAACTACAACAGGATGGTAATTTTACTTACCTATCCAATATCACATTCCGGGGAATTGATTCGTTGGTTTATCAGCTTTGCGATTCCGGCATTCCCGCCGAATGTTCCAACGGTACCTTGATCATATTGGTTGAGGACCTTCCATTGAAGGTTTACGAAGGCATTTCACCAAACGGAGACGGCATCAATGATTATTTGCGAATTGATGGTCTAGACTATTTCATCAATAACGAAGTTGTCATTTTTGACAGGTATAACAACATTGTTTTTCAGATGCGCGGATATAATAATGAAGACAAGGTGTGGACGGGGCAGTCAAACAAAGGCCCAGGCCCTAATCTATTGCCAGAGGAAACATATTTCTACTCCATTTCGCTTGGTGACGGCAGCCCTCCGCTAAAAGGATTCATTGTCTTAAAGAGAAATTGATGAGGCGGTTCTTGTTCCTCCTTGCGCTCCTCGCATTGACTAATATCCCGACTTTTGGTCAGCAGCAGGCTACTTTTACACAGTATATGTTCAATGGTATGGCCATTAACCCTGCCTATGCTGGAAGTCATGAGGCTTTGAGTGTAAGTGTTCTCTCCCGGTTTCAGAATATCGGTTTGCCCGGAGCTCCAACTACCCAGTCACTATCTATTCATTCGCCACTATTGAATCAACGATTTGCACTTGGCTTACTGGTCGTTCACGATAAAATTTCAGTGATCAGTCAAACAGGTATTAGCGGCATTTACGCATACAGGCTACCCTTGAAAAAAGGGGCAACACTTTCCATGGGCGTTCAGGCAGGCTTAAGTGTTTATCGGGCCTCCTACTCTCAACTGGAACTGTTTCAACAAGACCCCCTCTTCGCGCAGGATGTTAATCAATCAAGGCCCAATTTTGGTGTAGGCGTCTATTACACAACAAGACTTTGGTATGCGGGCGTCTCCATGCCACACATGATGAATAATATTTTTCAAAGCGGTACTAACTTTGAAACTATCAAGCAAAGCTCACCGCTTATCTTGAGTGGCGGTTACGTTTTTACATTAAACAGGTTGATGAAGTTAAAACCAAACTTCCTTTTCAAATGGATAGATAGCAGGCCGGTGGAGTTTGATATTAATGCGAATCTCCTATTTGATGAAGTGCTCTGGTTCGGCGTCTCGTACCGGATGTCGGAAACGTTGAGCTGGCTGCTCGAGTTACAGGTCACTGATCAATTGAAATTTGGATATTCGTACTCTACATCCCTTGGACCCATCCGGCAGGCTGAGTTAGGATCACACGAGGTTCTATTGAATTATCGGTTCAGAAAACTTTCGAAAGGAATTGTAACTCCCCGGTATTTCTGATGAAGCGATTACTAACACCCCTGTTCACCCTCATGGCGCTAGTAGCAAGCGCCCAAAGCTCAAATATTTCAACACTGTTTACCGGAAATTTCAAAAAGGCAGAGACGCTATATAATCAATTTGCATATAGAAATGCACTTCCGTTATATCTACATACAGTTGAAAAAGACCCATCTAACCACACAGCAAGAGAACGCGTAGCTGACTGCTATTTCAGATTAGGGAATATCCTGGAAGCGGAAAAATGGTATGCAGCCCTGGCCAAGGAAGTTGATGGGAATCCCAGATACAAATACAGGTATGCTCAAATACTCAGTATCCTGGGGAGGTATGAGCACTCAAAAACATGGTATACAATCTATTTACAGGCAGTCGATGACCGACGGGCAAAATCCAAGCTTGATTTTATTGATCATCTCCCCTATTACATGCGCGATTCCTCCCTTTATGAAATTTCTCATGAGGCCCATAATTCGGATCAGTCAGATTTTTCACCACGATACTATAAAGATGGTATTGTTTTCGTTTCAGCACGGGACAGGGATCTGTTTATTAAGAAGAAATCACTTGCAGCCCTCAACGATGATGAAGCTATGCTCAATGTTTTTTTCGCCGCTAAGAGTGCTCAAGCAGAAACGGATGCCACCCTGTTTTATCAGCATGAGTTAAACTCACCATATCATGACGGTCCTGTGTCATTCTACAAGGGAGGTCAGAAAATGGCATTCTCCAGGAGTAATCTGAGGGCAGGGAAGCCTGTCTCCCAGGCAGGTCGCGTCAACCTTGAACTTTATTTCGCTGATATTGATGACCAAAAGAAACTAAGCCGACTGGAAGTTTTTCCATTCAACAGCAGCGCACATTCTATTGGCCATCCATGGGTTTCTGAAGACGGAAACACACTCTATTTTTCTTCTGATATGCCGGGAGGGGAAGGCGGTACGGACATCTATACATCACAGCGCCTGGACGGCAAATGGCAGCCGCCATTAAACCTTGGGCCATCCATTAATACACTGGGCAATGAGTTCTACCCCTTTCTTGCCAGCGACTCAGTCATGTACTTCTCCTCGGATGGACATGGCGGACTGGGGGGCCTTGATATCTACTCCTCGCTTAACTACAAAGGCGATTTCCAAACACCACGAAATCTTGGTTTCCCGCTCAACACCTCCTCCGATGACTTCTCTTTCATTCTTGATGCTACGGGTAAAAACGGCCTCTTTGCCTCCAACAGACCCGGCGGAGTAGGATATGATGATATCTACCGATTTAAAGTCAAGTCCTACTTCATTGAAGGTAAAGTGATCAATCGAAGCGACTCCACCCAAACCCTTTCCAATGCAATGGTCTATCTAACTGGAAACGACCGCTTACGGCTTGACTCAATCGCGAGTGACGAACAAGGACGCTTCCACTTTGATCTGGATTTCGACAAAGACTATTCTCTTTCAGCCTATAAAAAAGGGTTTAGCTGGATAGATAAATTGACTTACTCCACTCGTTCAAAAGTACTGGGTCATGATTCCTTGCTTCTCGCCCTTTGGGAACACAGCCTTTTTGCAAAAGGAATCGTGTACAGTAATGAAAGTCAAAGCAAACTGTCTGGTGCAACTGTCATTCTGAAAAACCTGACTGATGGAGTTGCTGATTCGATTGTCACAGATCATACAGGGGCTTACAGTTTTCTGGTGAAACCTGGAAACAAATACACTATAAGTGCTCATGAAAAAAAGTTTTTGCCACAGGAATTCCATCTTAATACCAAAGGACTTTTTCGCGGAAACCTTCTCAACGATATAGTTCTTGAAGAAGTCTTTTTGGACATGGTCGTCGTCCAGTTTGATTTTGATAAGCATCACATTAAGGATTCAGAAATTCCAAAGCTGGATAAACTGCTCCGGGACCTCAAACGAAAGCGTGTTGCAACCATTAAGATAAGTGCTTTCGCGGACTCTCAGGGTACGGACGAATACAATCAGGACCTCTCTGACCGCAGAGCCGCGTCTGTGAAAAATTACTTCCAGTCCGCAGGTGTAAACCTGAAGCGGATAGAGGCCATTGGGTTCGGAGAAACACTGTTGCTAAACCGTTGTAGCGATGGGGTGGTATGCGATGATCATGAACACTCTAAAAACAGAAGGGCTGAGTTGAAGGTCCAAATCGCAAAATAAAGACTAAGTAACCGCGTCCATATTGATTGGTAACTTCCGAATCCGTTTCCACGTCAGGTCAAAAATGCGGGCACCAATTCTTATCTTAGCAAAACATTTCATGAGTCCCCCCACCAGGATCCTCCCCGTCATCGTCCTCTCCCAATTCGCATGCACCTCCCTTTGGTTTGCCGGGAATGCGGTCATGGGCGACATGGTTCTGGATTTCCACCTGCCTTCCAGCGCCCTTGGCCACCTCACCTCCGCAGTCCAGTTTGGATTCATTACCGGAACGCTGGTCTTCGCCACACTTACTATTTCTGACCGCTTTTCTCCGTCACGCGTCTTTCTGATCAGCGCGTTGGCAGGCGCCCTGTTCAACCTGGGTGCGATGCTGGAAGGGAACACGATGTGGAGCCTGATGACCTTTCGTTTCCTGACGGGGTTCTTCCTGGCGGGCATCTATCCGGTAGGGATGAAAATCGCCGCCGACTACTACGATAAGGGGTTGGGTAAGTCGTTGGGTTTTCTGGTCGGGGCGTTGGTACTGGGCACAGCCTTCCCGCATCTCTTGAAAGGGTTTACCTCCCACCTCCCCTGGCGTCAGATCTTCGCCATGACTTCAACGCTGGCGGCACTGGGAGGACTTCTCTTACTAGCGCTTGTTCCAGATGGACCATTTAGAAAGTCAAGTCAAAAGCCTGATCTCATGGCCTTTCTCAAAGTCTTCAGAAAACCGGAATTCCGTTCTGCGGCCTTCGGGTACTTTGGACATATGTGGGAGCTCTACGCTTTCTGGGCTTTCGTTCCGGTGATGCTTGCAACGTATCAGCTCGCACACTCTGGAACAAACTTGAATGTACCCATTACATCCTTTTTCATTATCGGGGTTGGCGGACCAGCTTGCGTAGTTGGCGGCTTCATGGCACAACGAGTGGGCACAAAGAAAATGGCCGCCATTGCGCTTGCACTTTCCGGTATGTGCTGTTTGGTTTCTCCCATCCTTTTTTATGTCGGATCCACGGCGGTTTTTATTCTGTTCCTGGTTTTCTGGGGGATGGTGGTTATCGCTGACTCCCCACTTTTTTCCACCATGGTAGCGCAACATGCCCTTGCTGAATCAAAAGGTACTGCGCTAACGATCGTCAACTGCATCGGGTTTTCCATTACGATCGTCAGCATTCAATTACTTACAATGCTAATGGTTTCGATTGATTCAGTCTTCGTCTTTTTGTTTCTGGCGCCGGGCCCGGTCCTGGGATTGATCGGCCTCTACTATAGGCAGGTTGTTGCAAAAACCTAAATCCCATCAAAATCGGCGAATTACAGTTAGTAAATCCTGGATTGCCAAAGTAATCCTTCGGAAACCGATTCAACTCCCCAACACGTATTAAAAAAAGTATCGCTTATGCTAGTTGGTATGGTCTCATCTCGCATAATAAAATCAAAAGCCACAACTCGACGCTGCATCCTGCGCAAGACTCATGGGTTGCGAGGGCCGTTACCAAACAGTCTCAAAGCATATATATATGATGTAAGTGTGTAAATTTGCGCCCTCTATTCAGCCCAGACCAAAATGAGACATTTAACCCTCATTCTAGCCCTTTTCTTGTCAGCGCATGTCAGCGCCCAGCCTGCCAATGACAATCGGGCAAGCGCCATTGACGTTACTGCTCTTATAAACGGATGCTCTGCGAATGCCGCGTATACAACCGTAGCCGCTACAGCAGATCAGGCTGCAGGAACGTGCGCCCCCAACGGCCCCAGCTACAATGTCTGGTTTCAGTTTACTGCAACGGCCACCACGTTCATCAACGCCCAGATGAAAACCGGCGCGCCGCTGGGCACGCTCCAGTACGGATGGCTCACCTTGTGGAATGCGGCAGGAACCCAATTGGCCTGTTCGCCCTACAATTCACAGCAGTACGGAACGATGGAATTCAGCTACTTGGGTCTAACTCAGGGCGTCACCTATTATATCTCGGTAGATAACTTCGTCGGCCTAGGATACCGGGGCACCTTTTCATTGTGTCTGAGTGATGTGGTCAACTACGACTACAAAGCGGGGGCCATCGACGTCACCACGTTGATCAACGGATGCTCCGCGAATGCTGCCTATAACACCGTCGGCGCTTCCCCCGACCAGGCTGCAGGAACGTGTGCCCCCAACGGACCCAGCTACAACCGCTGGTTTCAGTTTACAGCAACGGCCACCACGTTCATCAACGCTCAGATGAAAACAGGGGCGCCGCTGGGCACGCTCCAGTACGGATGGCTCACCTTGTGGAATGCGGCAGGAACCCAATTGGCCTGTTCGCCCTACAATTCACAGCAGTACGGAACGATGGAATTCAGCTACTTGGGTCTAACTCAGGGCGTCACCTATTATATCTCGGTAGATAACTTCGTCGGCCTAGGATACCGGGGCACCTTTTCATTGTGTCTGAGTGATGTGGTCAACTACGACTACAAAGCGGGGGCCATCGACGTCACCACGTTGATCAACGGATGCTCCGCGAATGCTGCCTATAACACCGTCGGCGCTTCCCCCGACCAGGCTGCAGGAACGTGTGCCCCCAACGGACCCAGCTACAACCGCTGGTTTCAGTTTACAGCAACGGCCACCACGTTCATCAACGCTCAGATGAAAACAGGGGCGCCGCTGGGCACGCTCCAGTACGGATGGCTCACCTTATGGAATGCGGCAGGAACCCAATTGGCCTGTTCGCCCTACAATTCACAGCAGTACGGAACGATGGAATTCAGCTACTTGGGTCTAACTCAGGGCGTCACCTATTATATCTCGGTAGATAACTTCGTCGGCCTAGGATACCGGGGCACCTTTTCATTGTGTCTGAGTGATGTGGTCAACTACGACTACAAAGCGGGGGCCATCGACGTCACCACGTTGATCAACGGATGCTCCGCGAATGCTGCCTATAACACCGTCGGCGCTTCCCCCGACCAGGCTGCAGGAACGTGTGCCCCCAACGGACCCAGCTACAACCGCTGGTTTCAGTTTACAGCAACGGCCACCACGTTCATCAACGCTCAGATGAAAACAGGGGCGCCGCTGGGCACGCTCCAGTACGGATGGCTCACCTTATGGAATGCGGCAGGGACCCAATTGGCCTGTTCGCCTTACAATTCACAGCAGTACGGAACGATGGAATTCAGTTACATCGGTCTAACTCAAGGCGTCACCTATTATATCTCGGTAGATAACTTCGTCGGCGTAGGATACCGGGGAACCTTTTCATTGTGTCTGAGTGATGTGGTCAACTACGACTACAAAGCGGGGGCCATCGACGTCACCACGCTGATCAACGGATGCTCTGCGAACGCTGCCTACAACACCGTCGGCGCTTCCCCCGACCAGGCTGCAGGAACGTGTGCCCCCAACGGGCCCAGCTACAACCGCTGGTTTCAGTTTACAGCAACGGCCACCACGTTCATCAACGCTCAGATGAAAACAGGGGCACCGCTGGGCACGCTCCAGTACGGATGGCTCACCTTATGGAATGCGGCAGGGACCCAATTGGCCTGTTCGCCCTACAATTCACAGCAGTACGGAACGATGGAATTCAGTTACATCGGTCTAACTCAGGGCGTCACCTATTATATCTCGGTAGATAACTTCGTCGGCGTAGGATACCGGGGCACCTTTTCATTGTGTCTGACAGACGTGCCCGACTACGATTACTATCAGGGGGCAACCGCCCTGACGAACTTGAACAATTGGTGTTCAGCCAATGCCGCCTTTACCACCGTGGGTGCGAGTCCGGACAAGAACAAAGGCACATGCTGGAATAACGGTCCTAATTATAACCGGTGGTTCAAGTTTGTTGCTGTAACTGCCAATGCGACCATCCAGGTGATTACCGGGGGGGCCAACGGGACCATGCAATACGGCTTTCTGGCTCTATGGCAGAGTGATGGCACAACCCAGATACAATGTACGCAATACACCACCCAGTACGGCACCTTGTCGGTTAGTTCAGCTGCGCTCGTTGTTGGCAACACGTATTACATTTCGGTAGATAACTTTATCAGTTCCGGCTACCGGGGCACATTCCGGCTGTGCATAAACAACATCGGCAATTCCTACTATTCCAGGGCCAGTGCACCATGGAATGCTGCGACAACGTGGTCGACCGTGGGATACGGAGGAGTGGCAGCAGCTTCCTTCCCCGGTACGGGCGACATTGCACTGATCCAGGGATACGATATAACTGTTTCCGCTAACCAGCAGGTGGCCCAGATGGATGTTTCCGTTGCAACCGCCAATACCAGTTTAACGATCGACAATGCAACACTCACGGTTAACGGGCTTGCTTCCCTGATAAATGCTGGAAATAATTTTTCCGGCTCAGTAATCCTGCAAAACAACGGAACACTTTTTGTTAATGATGTGTTGAATGTCTCGCGCTCAGGCGGGAACCAAAATTTTGGTTTGACTGTCAATACCGGATGCGCCCTGTCCGTCAATACGGATATGAACTGGACCAGCAGTGCCGGAAGTATTTCAAACAGCTTGCTTTCGGTGTCTGGCACAGGCACCGTGATGGTAACACGGGATGTGAACCTGAGTTCGACAGGCGGTCCGCTAATAAGGCTCCAATTTGATAACGCCTCCGTGTTCACTGTTAACCGAGATATCCGCTATACGGCATCGGCGGCGGGCCAGCTAGCGGTCGAATTAAATAATACGGCCAAACTGAATCTAAAAAGAAACATCGTCCGCGGTGCTACGCCGTACGGGAACCTGACCTGTGCCGGTTCTTCGGTGGTTGAATTTGGCGGCAGTACGTTCCCCCAGACTGTTGCGGGAGATGCAGGTTCCGGAGGTGATGCCATTACCTACATGAATGTCATCATCAACAACACGGGTCCGTTCTCGCCGCAAGTTACATTGGGCGGCTCCACGACGGTAAACGGCGATCTGACACTTACAGCTGGTTTTGTCAGGACCACCGCTTCCAACATTCTGAACTTAAAGAATTCATCGAACACGAGCCTTGGAAGTATTACGTGCTACGTGGACGGCCCAATGACCTACGAGGTAGCCACGGCCGCTGCCAACACGATCCGGAATTTGCCCCTGGGAAAATCCGGGAATTACCGGCCAGCCGTACTTACCGTCACACATTCCAACAGTACGTCGGTTGTATACACGGCAGAACATTTCAGTACATCCTCCATAGCTCTCGGCTATACAATGCCTGCCACCGTTGACCGGTTAGGACCGAGGTACTGGAGAATCAGCAGGTCGGCCGTGGCTAACTTTACTACCGGGAATGTAACCCTGTATTACGGCGCGTCGGACGGTGTAACCAACTTCCCGCAATTGACTGTTGTTAAAAATGTAGGGGCCGCAACCACTTGGTTTGACGTTGGAGGAACTGCCACGGCAAACGGTGCCGGGAACATCGTCTCCGGCCCCTTTGCTTCCTTCAGTGACTTTACGATAGCGAATCTGAATGGTGGCAACAACCCGCTGCCAATTGAATTGATACGCTTCACCGCCCAGGTTGAAAAGGGAAACGTGAAAGTCAGCTGGGCTACTGGATCCGAATTGAACAACGATTTTTTTTCCGTTGAGCGCTCCAGTGATGGCGCCGAATTCGTCTCCATAGGCACCCAGAAAGGAGGCGGTACCAAACCCACGGAGTCGACGTACGAATTCATTGACAGAGCACCGTTTAGCGGCCTATCCTACTATAGGCTGAAACAAACCGACTACAGTGGTCGCTCTTCGCTTTCGAAAATTGTTTCTGTTAAGCTTGGTCTGGTGCCGGGATCTCCGACTGCATTCACCTTTCCAAATCCTGCCAGCGGGCAGGGCTTCACCATCCGGCTCGAAGGATTTGAAAATCAAGAAGAACTGCTCGTAAGCCTTGTAGATTCATATGGAAAATTACATTGGTCTACTGTTCAACAGATGGATAGCCGGGGCGGGCACAATCTGTCTGTTAAGCCATCCACTACGCTGGCAAGCGGAATTTACATTGTCGTGGTAAATTCCAGGCGGGGGAAGATCAGCAACCGGGTGGTGATTCAATAAACCAAACCCTTAGCAGACTCGAAACTTCCTTGAAAAACCCGTTCGACCAAAACGGTGGTTTAATAAGCACACAAATAAAAGTCACACTCCGGTAATTCATTAATTTTCAATGCATTATCGCAATACCTTGTAATTCCTTACGAAACAATTTTCTGGGGGATGGTGGTTATCGCTGACTCACCACTTTTCTCCACCATGGTAGCGCGACATGCCATCGCGGAAGCAAAAGGTACAGCCTTAACGATTGTTAACTGTGTCGGCTTTTCCATTACGATCGTCAGCATCCAACTGCTTACAGTGCTTGTCCCATATATCAGTCCTCCGTTTTTATATGTGTTGTTGGTGCCGGGGCCGGTGGTTGGGTTGATCGCGTTGCGCGGCGGTAGGCTTACATAGAAGCTTCTCCGTGTAACTCCCTTACCTCCGAGTAACTCCCTGCCGGCAGCGCGTGTAATAGCCTCCTAAATTAAAAATCCAATACCTATAGAGGTTCACGGAGAAAGCCAAACTAGTTTGGCCAACTGTCCGAAAATGAACATATTTGTACATGGTGGGACAGTTTCTGAGCCAAAAACAGCGAATACAGGCTGTACCGGAACTGGCACAATTCTTCCTCTTAAATAACCCAACCTAAACCGCTCCCCAGTGAACGATGGAAAAATATTGATGATTGATGACGACGAGGATGTTCTTCTCGCCGCTAAAATGCTGCTCAAGAAGCACAACTTTCAGGTGATCATCGAGAAGAACCCTAACAAGATTCCGTTCCTCCTTAACAACGATACCTACGATGTGATCCTGCTGGATATGAATTTCAGCAAAGACACCACTAGCGGCAAGGAAGGTTTTGAATGGCTCTCGAAAATAAAGGAGCGGGATCCGAATGCCGTCACTATCATGATCACCGCATTCGGTGATGTGGAAATGGCCGTCCGCGCGCTGAAAGAAGGCGCCACCGACTTCATACTCAAGCCCTGGCAGAACGAAAAACTCATTGCCACCATATCCACCGCCATCAAGCTGAGGCGCTCCTACAACGAGGTGGATAAATTGCGCAAGGCAAAGGAAATGCTCGAAGAGCAAATCAGCCAGCCGTTCCGCGACATTATCGGCAGCAGTCCGGCGATGAGCGAAGTGTATACCCTTATCGACCGTGTGGCCAAAACGGATGCTAACATTCTTATCCTGGGTGAGAATGGTACGGGCAAGGAGCTCGTTGCACGCGCCATTCATCAAAAGTCCCTGCGCAAAGACAACTCCTTCGTCGGTGTCGACATGGGTGCCATTACAGAGACGCTATTTGAAAGTGAGTTGTTCGGACACAAGAAGGGGGCGTTCACGGATGCGCGGGAAGACCGTCCGGGACGCTTTGAGCTCGCCCATGACGGCACGCTCTTCCTGGATGAAATCGGAAACCTCAGCATGAATCTGCAAAGCAAGCTGTTGAGTGCCCTGCAGTCACGCAAAGTAACTCGTGTGGGCGCTAACGCCGCGGTGGATGTAAATATCCGCCTCGTTTGTGCCACCAACATGCCCATTGAACAAATGGTCGGGGATGGGAAATTCAGACAGGATCTCCTGTATCGCATCAACACGGTGGAAATCCGGATACCCCCCTTGAGTGAACGCGGCGAGGATATCCCGATGCTGGCAAATCATTTCCTGGATCATTATTCGAGAAAATACCGCAAGGAGGTTTTGTCCATTACGCCTGCTGCGCTGATCAAACTGAAAAAATATGCATGGCCGGGCAATGTGCGCGAGCTGCAGCACGCTATAGAGCGCGCCGTGATCATGGCCGATTCACCCACACTTCAGGAAAGTGATTTTCTGTTCAACAGGAGGTCCGACGCTGCCCTCCCTTCCGACACGCTGAACCTGGACGAAGTGGAAAAGGCTGCTGTTGTCAAAGCCCTCCAGCTTCACAACGGGAATATTTCCAAGGCCGCCGAAGAGCTGGGATTAACCCGTGCGTCTCTCTATCGAAGGATGGAGAAATACGGCCTGTAGGTACTTACTGGACTTACGTACTGAATCCCTTTGCCACTGATTACGCAGATTGGCACAAAACCATTGCCTAACTCCAGTTACTTATGTCCGCTGGTTTCTTTCCGGTAAAACATCTACTTTCATCACACCCCATAACCGGGTGCTTCAATGAACTGGATGCTCGAGTACCACTCTCGCCGGACGTTCCTCGGATCGCTGGCCACCCTGCCCCTTTTGTCCTTTGGACAGACCGAGCCGGACCTGATCTTATACAATGCCAACATTCATACCGTCGACCCGGCCAATCCGAAGGCTCAGGCCATTGCCGTTGCCGGTGATCGATTCATGGCCGTGGGAAGCGATGCGGAAATTCTTCGGCTGGCCACCGGCCGAACGAAGAAAGTAGACCTCGCCAAAAAATATGTGCTCCCCGGGTTTATCGACGCCCACTCCCACCCCGCTTCGTCAGGACTGCTCCATCTGCGCTCCGTAGATTGCGACCTGCGGTCCATTGGTGAAATCCAAAACGCTATCCGGCAACGTGCAGCAACGACACCAGCTGGTAACTGGGTCCTTGGATTCAAATACGACGACACCAAAACGAGCGAAGGCCGCAAGGTCACCATGAAAGACCTTGACGAGGCTGCGCCTAACCACCCGGTCATGATTACGCATCGTGGTGGTCACACGGGCTACGGCAACTCGATGGCATTCAAAATGGCTAAAGTCACGGAGGCTACCCCAAACCCGGAAGGTGGGCAATTTGAAAAAGATTCAACCGGAAGGCTCACGGGATGCATTAAGGAAAGTGCCAACGATCCCTTCGATAAAATTATTCCCAACACATCAACCCGTGAAGATCGTCGAAAGGGCGTGCAGATAATCTCTCAGATGATGACGAAAACGGGAGTCACTTCCGTCACCGACGCATATGGTAGCCCAAATGATCTCCAGGCATATCAGGATGCGTTTGATTCCGGTGACCTCTCACTCCGGGTATATTGCATGATGGGATACATGCACATCGACAAAATGATTGCCGCCGGTGTTCGGACCGGCATGGGCAACGAGTGGGTGAAGATCGGCGCCATGAAAATGACGTGCGATGGCTCCATCTCCGAACGGACAGCCCGGTTGTCGTCACCCTACATTGGCCGACCCAATGATTTTGGGATTGTTGTCAAGGACGAAGAGCAGATGTACCCCTTTGCTAAAAAAGCACACGATGCCGGATGGCAGCTTGGCATTCACGCCAACGGAGATGTTGGGATCGATATTACACTCAAACTCTACGAACGGCTGCAGCGGGAAAATCCAAGGAAGGATCCACGGTACCGGATCGAGCACTGCACACTGGTCAATGCCGACCTTCTGCGGCGGATGAAAGCGCTCGGCGTCATCCCCACGCCCTTTTCCACGTACGTGTATTACCACGGTGAGAAAATGCAGGAGTATGGCCCGGAGCGGCTGAAGAACATGTTTGCGTTGCGTAGTTTCCTTGACGCAGGGATTCGGCCCACGCAGGCATCAGACTACCCGCCGGGACCATTTGAGCCGATGATGGCGCTGCAATCCAGTGTGACACGCAAAGACATGAAGGGTAATGCATGGGGAGCCGAACAGCGCGTTACGGTAGAAGAAGCCATCCGTATTGGTACCATGAACGGTGCCTACGCTTCCTACGAGGAAAAAGTAAAAGGCTCCATAGAAGCCGGCAAGCTGGCAGATGTTGTCGTGCTTGGCCGCGATCCCTTCAAAGAAGACCCCTCTTCCCTGGTTTCCATTCCGGTTGAGCGGACCATGACCGGAGGCAAATGGGTCTATGAAAGCTGAAAATTCAGCTAAAGCTTCTTCAAAACGACGGCGGAATAGGGATCGAGCCACATCCGCGTCACATTGAACATCTTGTTCGTTAACAAGTCCACATAATTGCCCTGCCGGGGGAGTTTAAACTCCTGCCGCGTGCCTTCCACATTCAGCAGGACTATGATCTCGCGCTGCCCGTCGGAACGGCTGTATGCCAGTTTCTTGCCCTCGGTAACCAGGAAGTCAAGGTTGCCCCTCACCAGCACTGGCTCGTTTCTCCGCATTTGAATCAGTTTTTTGTACCATTGAAACTGCTCTGCATTGAAGCCAACGGCGTCAACCTCCGTGATGCCGGGCTGAAAGTTATTGCGTGCCTCTGGATCAAACTTCATCCCTTGCCACCACAGCGGTTTTCTGCAATGGGGATCATCAGCGCCCCACATGCCCATCTCCTCGCCATTCCAGATTTGAGGTGCACCGATGCCCGTAAACAAGCTGACCAGATACAGCCGCAACCGCAGGTATGTCTCTTCATCGGGCCGTCCGGTTTTATAGGCCGGATCATCGCTGGGAGTAGACTTGAACTTGTATTTGTTTGGATTATAGAAACAGGAAAGCAGCCGCGGTGCATCGTGAGAGGCCGATACCTTCATCATGGCCCGCTGCGTTGCCGGTGATAACCGCTTCAACTGAAACTGCATGCTGTCGCGAAAGGCCTTTGCATCAATGCTCCCGCCGGTTTTCGCAAAGAAATAACGGGAAGGCCGGTATATCTGATAGAACATGACGCCGTCGAAGACATCCCCCTTCACGTACGTAACCGGATTCATGAGTTTGTCCGGGTATTGCTGCCACCAGATTTCTCCCACCAGGTAAGCCTCCGGCTGAATGCTACGGACAAATTTCCGGTAATCACGCCAGAACACCATACCAACCTCATCTGCTACATCTAACCGAAAACCATCTACTCCATCGGTAATCACTCCCTTTGGTGCCAGCCACCTCCTCGTTGCATCATACACATGCTTCTTCACGTTTGCATCAATGTCTCCTTCGTAGGGCAATCCTGACTTCCGCTTGGTGGTGATGTTCACTTTGCGGATCTCCGGAAGCGACATTGTCCCTGCCCAACCGGCGTACGAAAATTCATTTTTAGGTGTGGCCGGATTATCGAACGAAGTAATAGCATACCAATCCTTGTACGGAGATTTCTCCTGGTTTTTCAGAATATCTTCCCACGCCCAAAACCGCGTTCCGGTATGGTTCCACGAAAAGTCCATGATGATCTTCATATTGCGCCGATGCACCTCCTGTACCAGCTTCAGGAAAAGCTTGTCCGCAGCCGTCCACTTCCAGGTTGACGGGTCCAGCGGGTTTTCGGCTGCCATGATCGCCAGGTCGCTTTTCGGATCAGGTCCAAAATTGGCATCCACGTGGTGATACGATGACGCATCGAACTTGTGCAGGGACGGCGCGTGGTTTATTGGATTCAGGTACAGGGCCGTGATTCCAAGGTCCTGTAGGTAATCCAGTTTATCCAACACCCCCTGAAGATCGCCGCCATAGCGGCGGTATTGAACTGCTTCATTGAAAGATAGTCCGCTTTTTGCAGCCCAGGGTTCTTGCTCATACCAGCTTTTTGTCCACGGTGTAGTGGACCAGCCTTCCGGCGCTATTCGGTTAATGGAAGGGCTGCTGATATCCGCAGCTTTCGGATCATTTTTCTTGTCACCGTTGTGGAAGCGTTCAACAAATATCTGGTACCAAATAACATCTTCCGCCCACGATGGAGGCTGATCAAACGGAGTTTGCGCCATACCCACTGTGGAAACAAATCCAACAAGTATGATCAATGAGATTCGGCTCATGGGCGTTTGGTTAGCTTCTACTTTAACTCCAGAATCAACGACGCATTCGGAGGCACCGTGAGACTACTGAGGTCTGTCACGGTGTTGCCCGAGATGATTTCCATGGCTTGCGCTGAGGACCCCATGTTCTCTTTAAAGCGATTGGTGCTGATCTTCACTTCCTTGTCGTTTCCGTTCATAATTACCATGACGCGCTGGCCAGGGCCGATACGGAAGTATACATACACATTATTCTCCGGAACATATTGGATCAGTTTACCCGCGTGGATAGCCGTTTGCCCTTTGCGCCAGTTCAACAACCGTTTCGTAAACTCAAACATCTCGTTTTGTTCTTTCGTTCTGCCGGTCTGTTCAAACGCGTTTGCTTTGTCTTCCTTCCAGCCTCCCGGGAAAGTCTTGCGGATGTCCGGGTGAAAGGCCGCATCGCCATCCATCTGCAATTCGGTGCCATAGTACAATTGAGGTATGCCGCGCGTAGTCAAAAGCAACGTCAACGCCATCCGGATCTTTGCAGGATCATTTCTTAGGGCTGTGGCGATCCGGGTGACGTCGTGGTTGTCCAGAAAAGTCAAATTGTGGCTTGGATTAGGGTACAGGAAATCCTGCGCGAGGATGGAGTAAACCCGCGCCATGCTGGTTTCATAGCCTGCCGTCTCGTTCAGCGCTTGCACAACGCCATTGAAAAATGGAAAATCAGTGACCGACGGCAGATGCGACTGATACCCATCGGTGTTCATCATCCCTTTTTGCCAGTACGCTACGGTAGGAATGGAGTTGATCCATACTTCGCCCACGATGTAGAAATCAGGGTACTCATCGGTCACCGCCTTCGCCCATCGGGCCATGAAATCTTTGTCCGGATAGGGATACGTGTCCATTCGGATTCCATCCAGTGCGGCATATTCAATCCACCACAAGGAGTTTTGAATCAGGTAGGTTGCAAAAAACGGATTGCGTTGGTTGACATCAGCCATGGTGTAATCAAACCAGCCATCGCTCATCTTGGCCTGGTCGCTTGCGGAGCGGTATGGATCGGATACCACGCTATTGCGGTAGTTGGACCGCGTAAACTCCGGGAACTGATGAATCCAGTCCTTCTCAGGAAGATCGCGGACAAGCCAGTGTTCGTTGCCGATATGGTTCATCACCATGTCCTGAATCATCTTGATGCCTGCTGCGTGGCCACGCTCAATGAGCAGGCGGTAGTCCTCGTTTGTTCCAAAGCGCGCATCTACCCTGTAGAGGTCGGTGATGGCGTATCCGTGGTAACTCTCCCGCTTTTGGTTGTTCTCCAGCACCGGGTTCAGCCACAGGGTGGTGATTCCAAGCTCCTGCAAATAGTTCAGGTGATCACCAATACCCTTCAGATCGCCGCCGTGGCGTCCGTGAGGCCGGTCGCGATGCGTGCCCTGGTAGAAGCCGGGAAGTGTATCGTTGCGCACATCGCCGTTAGAAAACCGGTCGGGCATGATCAGGTAGACTACATCGGCAGCGCTCACTGGAGTGAGTTGGCTACGGTTTGACTTGGCCCTTATCTCATACGGATACATGAATTTTTTTTTGCCCCTGGTAAAAATAAACGGAAGCATTCCGGGTTTCACATCCTCCGCCAGCGCAAGGGAGAGAAACAAGTAGTGCGGGTTCTCCACCCTCTTCGTTTCGATCAATGTAACACCCGGATAAGAAAGGCTAACGGTGTACTCGGACAAGTTATCTTTTGAATGATGGAGTAGAATCTGTAACGACCTCTCCTTCATTCCAGCCATCCAGAAGGGCGGCTCAACGTGCTCAAAAGGTGTCGCCTGCTTCTGTGCCAGCGCCGCATAGCCAAGGATAAATAGAAAAAAAAGGATACTCAGTTTTTTCATAATTCTTATTTAGAAAATGATAGAATGGAATCCCCAGTCCCTACTGCTTGATGATCTTGAAGGCTCGGCTTTTCCCTTCTGCTGTCACCACCACGAGGTACAATCCCGGTGGGGATGAACGGATATCCAGCGTTGACTCATTCACTTGTTTATAGCCTACCGCCTGACCCATCGCATTGCGTACCACTATCGAAGCAGCGGCAAGTGCAGGAGGCACCTCAATCGTCACCATTCCGTTTGTAGGGTTGGGATAAATGCGCACATCCCGCCATTCATCTTCCAGTCCGGTGATGTTGTTGGACGTGGTGATGCTGAGGATCTGAGAAACGCTGCTTCCGTACGGATTGTTGGCTTCCACGTAGTACTCATACTCCGTGAGCGGGAAGAGGCCGACAAAATCCACATGAAAGCGGAGGTTGGGTGGAAGTTGTGCCAGTACAGCAAACTGGCCGCCGGCTGTCCGCTTGTACAGAGTATACCCGGTCTCAATAGAGCTGCGGTCATCCCAACTCACACTGATGTTATTGTTGCCCTCTGTGACTGATAAAAGGACGGGTGTAATGGGTTTTAGATATTTCACCAACTCCACACCCGGGCCGGGAAGCAAAACGTCGGTATAAATCCGTCCTTCGCCCGGCTCGAGGGTCATGGATGCAGTTGCTGATGTCACGTTTGCAATATCGCCCCCGGAAAAATAATGGTACCAATTTCCCGTGTGCGGGAAGGTGACCGCCACCGACTTGGCAGTCACATCAAAATTCCCAATTATCACGGCGTTCATTTCGGCTGGGCCGGAAGGGAAATTGGTAAGCGACCGAAGCATGATCTGCTTTTGAAGCGTCGTGAATCCCCCGAGCGTCACGTCCGGGGAGCTGAAAATCGGATAGGTCGTCTTCAGCTTGATCAAGGATTCGGTTGTCCGGTTCAATTTTTTCCTTGCAGGAACATCCAGGTAATCCCACTTGACAGGCTTGGGGCTTACGCGGCCCCCCTGATCGATGGAAATATCATAACCCAGTTCACCGAATTGCCATAGCATTTTCGGGCCGGGGATGGTGTAGAATAGCATGGAAGCTACTTTCATCCGCTCCAGAGCGGTGTTCAAGTCCTTGACGTTATAGTTACCGAATGCCATGCCCTGCTGCAGATTCCGGAACATGAGGCGGTCTTCATCGTGACTTTCCATGTATCCAATGGCATGGGGAACGTTCCATCCCCGGGTACCGTGATAGATCCACGAAACATCGGAATTGGCAGCCAGGCCGATCGTGTTCTGGTTGTAAGAATAATTAAGGTTAGCCCAAAGCATCATCCCGTATTCAGCCAATTCCTTTTCTTCATTGTTGGCGGCAAAATGCTCGAGGATAATATAGGCATTCGGGGTATGGACACGGATTTTATCTGCCATGCGCTTCAGGATGGCAATGCGCGAAGCATCGTACGCTCCCCAGGCATTCACATCGTTGGGGTTGTTCACCTGGGTAAATCCTTTGGAAAGGTCATACCGATATCCATCGATCTTGTATTCGTTGAGCCAATAGTAATTCACCGTATCGAGATACTTCTTTGTGTAAGAACTCTCGTGATTCATATCGAAGAATACGTTGAAGGGATGCTTCGCGTCCGTGTTGAACCATTTATTGTTGGCCGTCGGCTTGAACGCATTGAAGTCAAAATCCATCATCACGTACGGATTGGGTGTATCATGATGGTTCATGACCATGTCCATGATTACCGCAATCCCCTGCTGGTGGCACTTGTCAATGAATTCCTTTAGTTTGTTTTTCGTTCCGTAGTATTTATCCGGTGCAAAGAGAAATGTTGGATTATAACCCCAGCTTTCGTTGCCATTGAATTCATTAAATGGCATCAACTCAATAGCATTGACGCCCAACCGTTTCAGGTAGCCCAGTGTGTCAATCAGGTTTTGATAGTTCCTCGCGTTGGTGCTGAAGAAGTCGCGAATCAACAGCTCGTAAATAACCAGGTTCTCTTTCGGTGGTTTTGAAAAATTCGTCACTACCCACGGATACGGCGTTTGTCCCGTTTGCAAAACTGCCACCCGGTTGTAATACCACTTGGAGTTAAGCGCTTTCGCCGGGTAGGGTTTCAGTCCAGGGTACGCAGCCACCGGGATGTATTGGTCGTCAGGGTCGAGAATTTTGTCAGCATATGGATCAGCCAGACGCAACGACTCATCAACCAGGTATTGGAAACCATACTCTGTGCCCGGAGTCAGGCCCGTAATCTCCAGCCAGAAATGCTCCCCGTCGCGCTTCATCTGGTAGGCGGGAGAAATGGTCCAGTTGTTGAAATCCCCCAGGATATAGACCGACGTCTTTCCCGGCGCCCACAATCCTAGTGTAGCCTTCGTCTGATCGGTGGGGTAGTTGATGCCGTCAATGATTCCCGGCGGCCTTGAGGCAGTCACCGTTGCCGAACGGACAACGTAGGAAAATGAAGTGGTCTTTGTTTCCGGTGTGGGTGTTGTTGCTTCAAACTCCACGAGCACTGAGCCGGAAGTCTCAGTAACCGTGTGCGTATGCGACAACGTTGTCGCTGAGGGTCCCGCACCCGCGACAGAATCTCCTCCCACCTTGATGACTAGAGACGCATTCTGGGATGCATAGCCGGTAATCGGAATCTGGTCGTTGGTATTTACAAAAAAGATAGTCTCTGCAGGCTGTGTTATCTGCACTGCAAACCCCAGGAAGAATGTAATGGAAAGGTCAGCCGTCTGCCTGGTCCAGTCCGGACCCTTCAGCAAAAAGCCAAGCCTATCGATAAAGTCTGATGCCGGACGGTTGAAAAATGTCGTTGGAGTAAATGTAATTTCATAAACGTTAGCGCTTAGCCGTGTCCATTTCGCTGCGGCCTGCGCCGCCGTAGCGGGGTTCACATTGGTAGGTGCATCAATTGTTCCGGTCGGCTTGGGAATCCAGGTCCAGATATACACATCACCAGCGAATCCGGCGAGAGCGGAGCCCGTCACATCGACGGTGAGGGTAAGCGGCTGGTCCACCTTCGGAAAGATGGGCGCGAAGGTAACCTGCTGAGCGGCCCCAGCCAGAGACATCCATACAATTCCCAACAAAAAAACGTACCTCATGATCACTGCAAATTTAATACCCCGCACGCCAACATGATAACCGTCTTATATGAAAAAGGCTGCCCTTTCGACAGCCTTTTTCAGTTCATTTAAGAGAAAATCTTAGCAACCGTAACCGCCAAATTTTGGCACATTCTGTATAGAAATCCCTGGCCAGCCGCCTGCAGGGGCTTTCCGGTTGTCACCGTCAGAGCAATCAGGTTTCTTCTCCTGGGCTCCCCAACTCGCGTTTATCCGGAACTTGTATTCATCAGAACCCGCCAGTGGAAGCGCAGCACAATAAACCCCTGTCTTGATACGTACCAGGTTGGTATCTGTGCCCCAGCCAGATCCTGCATAACTTCCAACGGAGCTTACTACCTCTGTTCCCGGGATGTTCTGAGGTGTCAGCATGATCACCGTGATCTGTCCAACCACCTGGCATGCCTGAGGCACCACGTAATCTGGAACCGTGAAGTACGTCTGGCTTACCGTCTTTCCATTGGGACCATTTCCTGTTGCCCGTAACATGTATTCACCGGCTGCGAGCGTACTGAGTCCGGAAGCAGAGCTGGTCCATGTAACTACAATGACTCCTGTAGTCGTGGTCGGCGAAATCACGCCGCTTTTCTCAACCGTCGTAGACCCTTTTTTGAAGACCTCAAAGTTGACGCTTGAAACCGGGTTGGTAATGGTCGCATTGACCGTGACCGAAACGTTGGTTGCCACACCGGCAAACAACAAGCCCGGTACATTGAATGCAGCAACCACCGGGCCTTGCTTGGGCAGGCCGCTAATCGTGAATTCGTCCGTAGTGCATGAGATCACTCCCACGAAAAGGAGGATCGAAAGCAATGAAACTATTTTTGTTTTCATAAGTGAATGATTCAAAGTGGTTAATACCCCGTGTTCTGTTTCAAATTCTGATTGGCAATGATGTCCGAAGCAGGGATCGGGTAAATTCTCCGGAAGCTTTCCGTAGTGCGGCCATCTTTGACGTTGCCTTTCCACGGCCACAGCCCGCGGGAGTTACCCGTAGGATTGTCGGTGAAGACACCAAAACGTACCATGTCTGTCCGGCGATGCCCTTCCCAGTAGAATTCACGGCCACGCTCATCCAGGATCAAGTCCAGGCCGATAATTTCAGCTATGCCTACTCCACCGGTAGCACTAATCACACCCATGCCGAGGTATCCCGGAGGTGTACCGGCACCGCTGCCATAGTTCGCACCGTATGCACGCTGACGAACCTGATTCATGTAGGTCACTGCCTGTGCCACGGAACCGCCGGTTCCACCGCGAAGCACCGCCTCTGCATACATGAGGTAAATATCTGCCAACCGGAACAGCGGGAAATCCGTGTCGGTAAATACCGGATCGGATCCCGGGACACCGGCCTTGTTCACATTACGGAATTTCGTAACCATATATCCGTCGGTAAAGGCGTTAATGTCGTTGATCTCCTTGTTCTGTCCGTTCGTATAGAACAGAGCCCGGCTGTCAATTACACCGGTTTCATCCGGGAAAAGATTCACTAAAGCCTTCGTCGTACGGTGACCTGCCCACGAGGCATCATTTCCAATTATCGGATTTCGGCCGCCAACTTTGGGAAGACTGGCCAGTGCGCCACCTACAGCCCCGTTAATAATCAATGTGACCCCGCCAAAATTGGGAGTCCTCAACGCATCGTGAGGCACACCAAAGATCATTTCAGGCGATGTGTTGTTGTCGGTCAGGAAGTTGTACAGATAAACCGGCGCCAGTGAATATCCGGCAGGAATCACTTTATTGAGGTAGGTGATACACTCGGTGTACTTTGCCGTGCCGATATACACTTCCGCATTGAGATACAGTTTTGCAAGCACCGTATGTGCAACGGCAGCGTCGAAGCGGCCATACACGTTGGTCTTGGCAGGAAGCAGGATCGTTTCAATCGCCTTGATTTCTGACTCAATAAAATTGAAAATCTCCTGGGGTGTTGCCTGCTTGGGCGCACCCGTGCCGCTGTTCTCATCCGTAAACGGGATGTTGCGGAAATAATTCAGGCCGTGCCAATAGCTCAGGGCACGCAGCAATCGTGCCTCCGCACGGTAAACTTTTGCGGTTGTATTAATGAAGGTCGTAGGGAGGCCGCGTTTTGTCAGGTTTGCATCCGATATTTCCCTAAGAAACTGATTCGCCAAAGCGATCTGATAGAATATTCTATAGTAGAACTGCGTCAGAAATGCACTCTGCGATGTCCAGTTATGTGCGTGGTAATCCTTCAGGTTGGGATCGCCCCACAACGTAACGGCCTCGTCGGTAGGCATGGTCTCCGCATTCCACAAGGCGCGGATGTATTGGGAGAACCCTTCATCGCCAGTTGCAATGTCGGGAGCTCCTGCTGGTCCATTCTGACCTGTATTCGCCAGCCCCAGGTATAATTTGGCCAACAATTTCTGATATCCTTCTGGGGTAGTCAAGAGGATTTCAGATGAAGCCCTTCCCTTAGGGACAAGGTTCAAATCGGTACAGGCCATTACTCCAATCAGGAGAATAACCCAAGATTTTTTTATTAGATTTTTCATTGTAATCATTTTTATAGTCCGATGCTTAAACCGAAAACAAACGTCCTGGAACGCGGATACAAGTTGTTGTCAATTCCGTTCACCACTTCAGGGTCAAGGCCGGTATATTTAGTCAATACAAATGCGTTCTGAATAGTTCCATACACCCTAATCTTCGAACCGCCAAACTTGTTGACCGTGTACCCCAGCGTAATGTTGTCCATACGCAGGAATGTCGCGTCTTCCAGGTAGTGATTCGACAGGTACTGCGGCGACGAGAAGTTCGTCTGAAGTGCTGCCACGGGCAAATTCTGCGGCGCCAGCTCGTTGATTCTGTTCAGGTAGCCGGTGCTCGAAATCACGTTGTTATACACCTGCCCGCCAAGGTTGGCGCGCAAGGTGAAGCTCAAATCCAGGTTCTTAAAGGTAACATTGGATGTTAACCCCATAAATACCTTAGGTTGGGGGAATGTGAGCGCGTTGGGCTGGCGGTCCTGGTCGTTCAGAATGCCATCTCCGTTGATGTCTTTATACATATCCCTATCATCCACTACACCGTCGTTATTCCAGTCTACACCGTCAACGAGTGGCTTGCCATCCGCGCCGCGCTTATGTTCATACAACCGGAACGTATTCACAGGAAATCCAACCTTCAATATCTGGACAGTATTGCTTAGGCCACCCGAGATACCCCCCGTAGTATATCCCTGGAATTTAGGATCATCCACGCCGTCAAGTGCCACCACTTTGTTGTAGTTGGCTGCCATGTTGAACCCAATGTCCCAACGAAAATCAGTTTTGTCAATGATGATACCATTCAAGGTTAACTCCAGACCGTTGTTATTCACCTTACCGATGTTGGTCAGAATCCGATCACCCGTCACTGTTCCTGCAGGAACGTTTACCACAAACAAGAGGTCCTTCGTGTCCTTATTATAGTATTCGATGGATCCCGATAGGCGGCCCTTCAGCACACCAAAATCCAATCCAACATTGAGCGATTCCGTCTGTTCCCATTTCAAATTCGGATCGACCGCATTGGGCCGGATTGGTGAAACAATGCTCGATCCAAAGGCATATTCTGCAAACCCGTTGGTTGGTTGAAAAACAGGAAGGTATCCATAGTTTGGAATTTCCTGGTTTCCATTCACACCAAACCCTACACGCAGTTTCAGGTCAGAGAATACATTCTTCAACCCGGAGAAGAAATTCTCGTCATACACGCGCCAGCCAATTGCCGCGGAAGGGAAGAAACCCCAGCGATTTTTTCCACCAAAACGAGTCGATCCATCATTCCGCAGGTTCACGGTTAACAGATATCTGTTCTTCAAGGAATAGTTTACTCTTCCGAAGAATGAAACCAGGCGGTTTTCGATGTTATCGGCGTAGATTTCCCGCTTGCCGACTGCAACACTTGGATTATTGAACCCATAGGAGTTGTCATTTAATCCGCTTCCTGTATAACCATTTCTCATGGTGCTAAAATTCTGCCAGGAATATCCTGCGGTCACATCAATCTTGCTGTTGATACTTCCCAGGTTCTTCGTGTAGTTCACGTACGTCTCCAACAACCGGTTGAGACGCAGCGTGTTTTCTGCCTGCGCGGATCCCGGGAAACTTTCCACGGCCTGAAGACGGAGATTTGTAGGTTGGAAGAAATTGCGCTGAGCGCTGGTAATATCGACGCCCAGATTCAGGTGTGCCCGAAGTCCGGGGATCACATCTTCGAGGCTGTAATCGAAGCGCGCATTTCCAAGACCGCGGTAGGTAGTGCCCTGGTTCACCGTCATGGAGTTGTTGGCCACCGGATTCTTGGTTCCCAACTGGATGGTGCTCCATTCCCAGAACCCTCCATAGAGGGGTAATTTAGCCGTATCGTAAACGGGCTGCGTTGGAGCCATGCTGTATGCACCGCCGATACCGCCACCGTTAAATTTGTCGCGTGTTTCCGATCCTTTCATATTGAACTCCATGGTGAGCTTTTCATTCAACGCCTTCTGATTGAGGTTCAGAGCAAAGCTTGTCCGCTTCGTGCTCGACGTCTTGATGATACCATCCTGCTCCAGGTAGCCCAGGGAGGCCCGGATACTTGTATTTTCCTTACCGCCTGAAAGGCTGATGTTATGACTTTGTCCAACGGCGGTTTGCATGATCTGCTTCTGCCAGTCGGTATTGGTTTTGTTCAGGATCGTCGCATCGTTGTCGTACAAAAGTGCCGTCTTGGATGGGTTGAATAATGCGACCAATTCCCGGTACTGCGGTCCATCCAACACATTCAATCGCTTTGCTATCTCTGATGTGGAATAGAATCCATCGTACGTAACCTTGGTTACACCGGGCCTTCCCTTCTTGGTAGTGATAATAATAACCCCATTCGCTGCCCGCGAACCGTAGATTGCGCCGGCCGAAGCATCCTTGAGTACCGTGAAGGTCTCGATGTCGTTCGGGTTGATAAAATTCAATGGGTTTCTGGCTCCGGGGATACCGGATATATCCAGCGGAACACCATCTACCACATACAGCGGATCATTACTCGCGCCGATAGAGGTACCTCCACGGATCCTTACCGTACCTCCTGTGCCTGGCTCCCCGCTGTTCGGGGTTATCTGAACTCCGGCAATCTTACCGGCGATCAACTGGTCGGGAGAAACGATGGCCCCCTTGTTGAAGTTCGCTGCTTTTACGTCAACGACAACACCTGTCACATCGCGCTTTTCCTGCTGACCGTAACCGGTCACGACAATTTCTGACAGCGTGGTGATATCACCGGCCAGGCTCACGGTCATGTTGGTTTGGTTGCCAACCATGATCTCCTGGGTCTTGTAACCGATAAAAGAGATGCTCAGCACAGAGCTCTCCGAAGTTACATTGATTTTGAAATTACCGTCCACATCAGTGGTGGTACCATTACTGGTGCCCTTTTCAATGATGTTGACACCGGGTACAGGGGTGCCGTCCTCCGCAGAGGACACTTTTCCGCTAACAATCCGCTCCTGCGCCGCTGCTACCAGGCTTACAAGCACGAGCAAAACTGTCAGGTTCCTGCGAATTGACAGATAGAAACTTGTCATATGAAATATTTGGTTAGGGTTAATGAAGTACGATTGGAAAAACTAAGACTCATACCAAGCCAATGTTACATGGAAGTTACCGATGTTTCGATAGGTGCTAGGCGTTTTTAAGCGATTTTTTTTTATAACCGGTTCCGCAACCGATTTCGGTGACCATTCAAAAAAGCTTCCTTTCCCACAATCCGTTAGGCCCCTTCCACGGCAACAGATCAAATCATCTAACTTTGCCTTATGGCCAATCTTGTTCGGCAAACCCTGGTCCTGCAACCGGTCCTTTTCTTACTCATAAATACCCCCCTGATGGCTCAGTCCGCCTTCCTGGAGGGTTCGCTGGATCATGGCATGAAGCACATCTCCGTGGCCAGTGATTTCATGGGCGCCGCTGTGGCTGTGTTTGACTATAATAATGACGGCTGGCAGGATGTCTACCTTACCGGCGGGCTGCATTCCGATAAGCTATTCAAAAACCTGGGCGGTGGCGTATTCACGGATGTCACCAATGCTGCGGGGGGATTTCACGCTTCTACCGGATACAAAACTACATCGGTGGTGACAGCGGATCTTAATAACGACGGTTTCCGCGAGGTAATCGTGGGCACTGCCCGCAACATGCCCCTCTTTGTTTACCAGAACAACGGTGACGGAACATTCACGCATATCACGCCATCAACTGGCATGACCACCACGAAGAATACCCAAGCGATCGTCGCCGGCGATTACAACCTTGACGGCCGGGTGGATATTTACGTTATTAATTATGTGCTGGTACCCCGGGTCGTTCTGGATGGCAACGGAGATATTATCGGTTATAACCATACCTGCTCACCGAATGATTTCTATCAGAACAATGGGAACTTCGTGTTCCAGGAAATCGGTGCATCTCTGGGTGCGGATGACGCAGGCTGCGGATTGGCGGGACTCTTTACAGACATCGATGGGGATTACATGCCCGATCTGTTTGTTGCCAATGATTTTGGAGTCTTTACAAATCTCCCCAACCGGTTCTATCACAACAACTTTCCAGCCGGTGGGCTTCAGGATCAAAGCGTTTCCAGCCAGTTGAATGCAGCCATCTTCGGAATGGGTATTGCCCAGGGCGACTACGACAAGGATGGCCTCCTCGATCTCTACGTAACAAATCTCGGACGCAATATTTTACATCGCCAAACATCGGCAGGCGTATTCCAGAATGTCACAACCTCCGCAGGTGTGGGGGATGCCACAGACTCCAAAGGGTTGAACGTCGTGGGATGGGGTACTGCTTTTCTGGATTATGATAACGACGGATACGAAGATCTGTACGTAAGCAACGGGTACGTGCCAAGTTCCAAAACGTATGAGACCGGCCTCAACAACGAAAACAAGTTATTTCACAACCTGAAGAATGGAACGTTTGAAGATGTATCCGTCGCGGCAAACGTCAATGACAACAAGATGCATCGCGGAATGGCCGTCGGCGATTTTGACAACGACGGCGATGAAGACATGATTGTCACCAAGCTCGTTTCCACAGGCGTGCCTCTGGAGACGAACGTACTCTATTATATTAATCAGCAGGGAAAGAATCATCACTGGCTCCAGGTGAGTTTGAAAGGAACGAGCGCAACCACCACCCGCGACGCCTACGGCAGCACGGTGAAAGTGCATTACGCAAATACCCGAAGTATTAAAACCCTTGCCGGTGGAAGCAGTCACGCTTCCCAGAACAGCTCGGTACTGCATTTCGGATTATTTACCAACACCTTAATAGATTCTGTCGAGGTATTCTGGCCAGGTGGTAGCCGAACACGAATCAAAACGCCGCCCACCGATACACACCTATTCATAGAGGAGAATTCATCTACGTTTTTGATCCGGGGATGCACCAACCCGGCTGCTACGAACTTTAACCCGCAGGCAACCCAGAATTACGGCTGCTACTTCCCTGTCGCAGGATGTACCAACGTCACCGCATCAAACTATAACCCGACTGCTAATGTCAACGATGGAAGCTGCACGCTGGTAACGGGACTTGCACACGCTGAGGCATTGCCCGAAGTGGTTCTCTACCCCAATCCATTATCATCTCACCTTACCGTTGAGGTTTCTACCGATGAACCAAAAACTCTTGAGCTTTTTGATGTGCAGGGAAGATCTGTTTACAACGTTGCCATTCAGGGGCGCCGGGAAACGGTGTATCCTCTAATTATAACTGGCCTCTATTATTACCGACTGACTTCACATGGAAAGATTCTTAAAACCGGGAAGCTTTTTAAGCAATAGGTTGCTTGCCGCAATGCTACTTGGCTGCATGGTGCTCTTGCAATGCAGCGAAGAAGATGTACGCACACCTGTCATGGCGGAAGCGCTGCCGTCGGCGCTTGTCTCCGATTGGATTGACCTTCAGTTAATCCTTGCCAAGGAGTCGCCCGGGTTTACAGCACCCATCGTTGCGAGGGCGCTTGGGTATAGCGGCCTTACGTTCTACGAGTCGGTAGTCGCTGGCACCATTCGCAACAAATCCCTGGTAGGGCAGTTGACACAAATTGATTTCCTCCCCGCCCCCCTTCCAAACACGGAATACCATTGGGGCCTGTCGGCCAACGCGGCGGCGGCAGAAATTTCACGCAAGATTTTTGAGAACGCTCCCGCTCCCCGGCTGACAAAAATTGACTCCCTGGAAAACAGCTACAGGAAATTCTGGGGCGAGGTGTCAGCAGCGGTGAGCGACCGCTCCATTGAATTCGGAAAAAAAGTTGCGGATTCCATTTACAGCTATTCCAAAACTGACGGCGGACACAAGGCATTCAACCGCAACTTTCCGGCAACCTACACGCCCCCTGCCGGTCCCGGCCTTTGGCAACCCACCAATTCGCAGCTGGCCCTGCTCCCCTATTGGGGCGCCAACCGCACCTTTATTAAAGGGTTAAACGCGCGCGTGACGACAACTGGGTTTCCTGCCTATTCTACCAATCCGTCCTCGGCGTTCTTTGCGGAAGCGCAGCAAGTTTATACCACCGGGAAAAACCTCACTCCTACCCAAACAACAATAGCCTACTACTGGGCAGACGAAGGGTTCGTGACCTACACGCCCGCTGGCCATTCGTTTGCGATTCTCTCCCAACTTTTCCGAAAGGAGGCATTCAACCTCGCTGCAGCTGCACTTGCCAGCGTCAAGCTAGGCATGGCGATGTCGGATGCATTTGTCTATTGCTGGGATGTCAAATATGCCAAGAACCTGCTTCGGCCTTCCCAGTTTATTCAGGCAAACATCGACGCCCTATGGGTACCGCTGATTCCAAACCCTCCTTTTCCGGAGTACACTTCCGGACATTCTACACAAGCTGCGGCGGCATCCCGCGTCCTGGCTTCCATCTTTGGAGAGAACTATTCATTTACAGATTTTACACACAATAAGCTGGGGCTTGGTCTCGCGCCGCGCACGTTCGGTACGTTCTATCAGATGGCAGAGGAGGCCGGGCAGTCGCGTATTTATGCGGGCATCCATTTCTCTTCCGGAAATCTCCAGGGACGAGCTTCGGGTTACATGATTGCTGATGAGGTGCTGAAACTTAGTTTTACGAAGTAAGGTGCTGTTGGAGTCATAGACGCAGAGCTTCCCAACCTCCACGCGCCGGATACGTAAACCCTTACGTAATAGGTATCTTTAAGCAAACCGGCACCAAGATTATTATGGAAATAGAATGGCGATCCCCCTTGATGACCCGATTACTGATCCTGGCCGGCTCAATTTTTCTGATTGGCTATCTCGTTGCCATCGACTCTTCCTCTTTCCTTCTGACTGCGGTCATTCTTGTCATTGCGTTCCAAATCATACGGCTGCATAACCTCGTAAAAGAACTTCCTGCCACCCAGCAGTCTGCACCGTCCCCTGACTTTTCGGCGATCACATTTGATGAGACGAGCCAAACCTTCAAGAGCAATTCAGGGACTTATGACGCTGATCCGCTTTGTAAAAAGATGAACGAGGCCCTCGCAGCATACCGGCAGAACAAACCCGAGCGGGATTCTGACTACCAGTTCTTCCGGAACATTGTGCAACATGTGGGCATTGGCCTGCTGACCTTTAAGAAGGACGGCTCCGTACAGATCATCAACAGTTCAGCGAGGAAACTGCTGCGTGTAGGCCAGATTCAAAACATCAACCAACTCACGGAGCAAAGCCCCGCTCTGGTGGATGCCATCCAAAAGCTAAAGACCGGTGGAAGGGAACTCGTTAGGTTGCAGATCGGCGACGACATCGTGCAGCTTTCTGTTTTTGCCATGGAGCTTACCCTGCGCGGCGAAGAGATCAAACTGATTTCCATGAGCAACATCCAGACAGAATTGGAAGAAAAGGAAATGGAGGCCTGGCAAAACCTGGTCCGCGTGCTTACCCATGAGATCATGAACTCGGTGACACCCATCTCGTCGTTGGCCGTCACCATCGACGACGAAGTCCAGAAGCAGCTTTCGGCCCCCTCGCCGCAATTGAACAAAGAAGACCTGGAAGACATGCACCTGTCCCTCCAGACCATCAGCCGCCGGAGCCAAGGACTTATCCGCTTCGTGAAAGAATTCAGGAACCTCACCCAGGTGCTTAATCCACGGCTGAACGAAATTGCCCTCCAACCCATGCTTGAGGAACTGGCGGTGCTTCACAAGAAAGAACTTAGCGATCATCAGATTTCCATGGTGATCCGGACCGAACCGCCGCAACTCACCGTGTTGGCCGACAAGAGTATGATTGAGCAGGTGCTGATCAATCTGATCAAGAATGCCATCCAGGCTTTTGACGAACAACCCGACAAGAAAATCGAATTGAGCGCCTACACCAGTGACAAGGGCAGGCCCGTGATCAGCGTGCGTGACAACGGCCCGGGGATTGAGCCCGAAGCCATGGAAAAAATATTCATCCCGTTCTTTTCCACCAAGAAGACGGGCTCCGGCATCGGGTTAAGTCTATCCAGGCAAATCATGCGGGTTCATGCAGGCCGCATTGCAGTCAAATCGACGTTATCATCAGGGACAGAGTTTTTGCTTAAATTTTAGGTTTTTGTCTACATTTGGGGCCTATGCAGACCATCCAGCGAAAAATCACCACTATCTTGACAGACAAAATTGGAATTCCGGAATCGGAGATAACCATCGATGCAAGTTTTGTCAAAGACCTGGGGATCGATTCACTGGATTACGCTGAGTTGGTGATGGAATTTGAACAGACATTCGACATCAAAATTCCCGACGATGATGCTGAAAAAATGCAGACCATCGGCCAGGCCGTTGAATACATTCGCGAGAAACTGGAGAAGGCGCCCAAATAGATTCGCCATGCGATCATCCGCGATCCCCGCGTTCTGATCTATATTATCTGACGGACAATTTCCATGGCTGAAAAAGTATTTTTCATCATCAATCCGTTTTCGGGAAAGGGCACCCGTTCCAGGATGGACGAACAGATTCGAGCGACCTGCTCACACCAAAACCTCGAATCCATTATTGGCTTTACCGATTGCAGGGGACATGCAACAGAACTGGCGCGGCAAGCGGTCAAGGACGGCATCGGGCGCATTTTCGCCGCGGGGGGCGACGGCACCGTAAATGAAGTAGCGCAGGCCCTGATCGGCACCCCGGTGGCGATGGGTATTCTTCCTCGCGGCTCCGGCAATGGCCTTGCCCGTCACTTGAGAATTCCACTCCCCGCAACGCGCTCCCTCCAATTATTGAATCGCTCAGAAATTATTGCCATGGATACCCTGCAGGTAAACGGGCAACTCTGTGTGAATGTCGCAGGAATTGGATTTGACGCTCATATCGCCAGTCTTTTCGGGGCAGATGGAAAACGGGGGCTGGCCAGCTACGCCAGGCTCGTACTGAAAGAGTTTTATCAATTCAAGGAATTCCAAATGGATGCCGAACTGGATGGTGTCGCAAAACACCATCATCCATTTGTCGTGGCCCTGGCCAATTCATCGCAGTTCGGAAACGATGCCCGAATTGCACCTCACGCTTCCGTCTGCGACGGCCTCATGGATGTGTGCTTTATTCGCAAAGTCCCGATGACCGAAGTAGTAGGATTCACCGCCAAATTGTTTCTGGGGCAACTCGGCAGATCACGTTTTACGGAAATCATCAATGCAAAAGAATTCAAAGCAAAGCTTAGTGCCCCCATGCCCTATCATATCGACGGCGAGCCCTGTGGCATGTCAGATACTTTTAATGTCCGCGTAAACAAGGGATCGCTAAAAGTGATCGTGCCGGTCAGCACCAGGTCGGTCTGAAACACGAATTCCTTACATTTGAGAATGCGCACATCCGGGAATGGGAGTTCATCGATCCCAAATTTTCTACCCGCTAGGCATACGGTTTGGTGTCGGGGCCATCGGCCACTGTAATAAGGTTATCTTTGCGGCATGCAAGACCCTTTAAGCGCAGCAAACGCCGATTATCTCAAGAATCTGTCAATCAGCCAACTCAATGAAATGCAGTTGGCCACGATCCAAAAAGCAACTTCTTCATCCAATGTCATGTTGCTGGCACCCACCGGATCGGGAAAGACGCTTGCATTCTTGATCCCGTTGGTTAACAAACTCCGGAAGGATGTAAATACCGTACAGGCAGTGATCGTTGCGCCCTCGAGGGAACTGTCGTTACAAATTGAAAGTGTTTTCCGGTCGATGAAAACCTCGTTCAAAGTGAGCTGCTGCTACGGCGGCCATTCCGCAAGCGTAGAACAAAAAAGTTTGAAAGAGACTCCCGCCGTCGTCATCGGCACCCCCGGCAGGCTGGCCGACCATATTCAACGAAAGTCATTCAATGCCCGGAATGTTCAACTGATTGTCCTGGACGAATTCGACAAATCCCTGCAAATGGGTTTCCACGATCAATTGGCCGTTATCTTCAAAGCGCTTGGCGGAAAGCAGCAGCACCTGCTCACCTCAGCGACCCGCACTCACGAGTGGCCGGAATTCCTGCCGTTCACACGGCCCGAAACGGTGAACTTCCTGAAAGACCAGGGGGATTCAAAGCTGCAGGTCCGAGCTGTTCACACCCGAAGCACAGACAAAGTCGAGACGCTCCTGCGGCTGGTTGCAGGATTTAACCAGGAAGTATGTCTCGTGTTCTGCAATCACCGGGAGGCCGTTGAGCGCATCAGCGCATTATTTACACAACATAAATTTGCCCATGGTATCTTGCATGGCGCCATCGAGCAGATAGACCGGGAGAAGAGCCTCATCCAGTTCCGCGGTGGCGCGCACAACGTCCTTATCGCAACCGACCTTGCCTCACGCGGCCTTGACGTTCCGGAAATCAGGCATGTCGTTCATTACCAACTGCCACCGCAACAAGAGGCATTCCTGCACCGGAATGGCCGCACCGCCCGTATGCATGCCGATGGTCTGGCGTACCTCATTCTGGCAAACGACGAGAAACTTCCGGAATATATTGACAAGTCCGTCGAGGTGATCACTGTCAGCGATATGCTGCGACTCCCGCCCCCGCCCAAATACGCGTGCCTCTACATCAGCGCCGGGAAGAAAGACAAGATCAGCAAAGGTGATATTGCAGGGCTGCTGATGAAGAAAGGTGCTTTACAAAGCGATGATATCGGACTGATCACCACGCTCGATTTTTCATCGTATGTATGCGTGAAGCGGGACCGCGTGACTGGCCTCCTGCCGCTGATCAAAAGTGAAAAGCTTAAGAAAACAAAAGTAAAGATTGAAGTGGCTAACTAGTCCGATACCAGCAACCAGATACCTGACCACCAGAGCCTAGCTCCCCTTCTTCCCAAGTAAATCAAAAATGTGCGTGTACTTGATGGTGAAGCTTCGGTTGTTCGGGAGGCCATTGGTATAGATATCGTTGTAGACAACAAACAGCCCCGTATTGGCCCGCTCTAGTACACTGAAGCGCATGTTAAACGACCAAAGTTTGCTTTCGCTGTTGTACTGAACAAAGCCCTGAAGATTATGTCTCGGCGTAAAGAGGTAATTAATTCGAGCTCCCAACAGGGTAGCAACGAACGAGCCTTCCGGTAAACGAATATCGTTGACTGCCACACTGTATTCCGAATTAAACTTGTCCCCGATTCGGAATCCCAGTGTTCCGGAGTTGAGGTAGCGCGTGCCTCCGAATGATCCACCCAAAATGGACCGCGTACTTACGTATACCACCTTGCTCGGATTCGTCATGAGCACTATCTGCGCCTCCTGGTGCTCGTAGGTGCCTGCATTTACTATGATGCCTTTGGATATCTCAAAAGGCTTTACTACTCCTTCCGTTGTGTAATTGATTCCCGTATGAATCTCAAGACCGTTAATCCAAACCCAATGGTTGTCGACATGAAGGAAACTGGTCTCCAGGAAATTCGAAAAGTTCCAGTAGCTCCTGTAACTCACGTGCGGTCGCAATTCCAGGAAACCATATTTCCCTTTCATCCGCACCTGCTTGAAGAGGAGGAGTTCCGGTTTGCGGAATCCCGATCGGAACAGATACCCAACTTCGGGATTGAATCCCTCTCCCACTTCGGTGTAGGCAGCGGTGGCACGCACACCATTCCACTCGTACGCGGTGGAGACTTTGAACGATTGATTGTTGAGGCTATCCTCTGGCGATTGTGTTTTTGCGTAATACCCTGAAATAGTTGCCTTTTTCCCAATCCCCCACTTCCCATCAACCGCAAAAGCCCGATTGTAATCATTATCCTTCTCCATGCCGTGCCTGTTAACGAAAATTCCACCGAGCGATGAGCGCTGGCCAATCTGCTGATTGATGCGCGCCACACCAAAATTGTTCTTCTTGATTCCGAGGGCTGCCACATCGTTGGTGTACATGTTCAGGAAGCCGATGTTCGTATTGTTTAGTTTTCCCGACAAGCGGGCGCCGCCAATGATCGGAACAATCTCTCCGTTGGGGCCAATACCAATTCGGCGGCTGAAAAAGAGATCAACTTCCCCGGGGCTCCCGACCGAAAACTGTCCGGCATTCTCCAGAAAGAATGGGCGCTTTTCAGGAAAGAAAAGGTTAAACCGATCGAGGTTTACCTGTTGCTGATCCACTTCCACTTGCGCAAAATCGGTATTGTAGGTAAGGTCGAGTGTTACTGCGGAAGTGATGCTGTATTTTATGTCCGCCCCCACCGCAGGCTTGTATTGTGTTTCCGATGGGACCGAATTAAAGTCCTTGGTTGACTTGCCCAATACATACGGAATAAATTTCAGGTTACCGGGGCTTTCCAGGGTTAAACCCGTAAGCGTTCCTTCCAGCGACAAGCGCTTCAAATCAAATTGAATAGGAAGGGCTGCCCAGTACGCAATTTCATTCGTCTTACGGATGTTGCGCTGGAAATTTACACCCCACGTTTGGTTTTGTCCAGGCGCAAAGCGAAGGGTACGCAATGGGATGGCAAATTCCGCGCTCCATCCAAAATCACCGACCATCGCCTTGACGGTAAATGCCGCATCCCAGTTCAGATTAAAGCCACCGATGGTTCCTTGCTGCTGACGGTTCTGCGAAAAATTGCCCTGCCCCTCGTTATCCACTTGTCCGTCGTACTCGATACCAATCGGATTAGTCCCAAAGATGAACCCGTTTTGCCGATCGTGATACGTATCGAGAATGAAAAGAAAACTATCCGTGTTGTCCAAAGTAGCATCACGTCGGGCATCGGAGACAACGAGTCGGGCTGGATCGCTGTCGTGACATACTACGGACAGGTAAAAGGTGGTCGTCGTATACCCAATCCGGATTTCAGTTTTTTCCGTTGCCGGGAATCCGGCGTTGGGCTTGGTTTGCACCAATTGATCGATGGGTGTCAATTGCCCCCAGACTGCGTCGTCGAGAACATTTCCATCTATTATGGGAGCCACAGAAAGAGAAGATGCCCCCGCCGTTGGCCGCTCTTTCACGTTGGGCATGTTTATGACCGTCTGTGCGCACACTGTGCCTGGCCCCAACAATAAGAAGATCATTGTAATAAATCGGACACAACGGTGACAGGCGCGCATGCAACTCAGTTTCGCGCCAAGATAATGATTCAATGGAAGGAACAAAGCGGTATTGAGGATCAGCGGCTAATGTAACTGTCAGCTAGTGGGTACTAATGGAGCCACGCGATAATTATTCTATTAGGTGCCTTCTGTTCAATTAGTCTTGTAGCCTTCGCTCCACCCTATACCAGGAGACAGGGTTGAAAAATTCAGGTAAACCAAACCAAGCAATGAGCTCAATAGGACATCCCCGCCCGGCACCTGAACCTCCAATGAGTGCAAACTATTTCAGTCACCAAATCAGTTCAAACGGTGTTTTTATTGTTATTTTTATAAGGGTCTTGATCACATAAATCGATATCAACTTCAAGTTAATTGCCAGGTCTAATGCCTCAATCCCGCCAGCTTGCCGCCATCATGTTTACCGACATTGTCGGGTACACGGAGTTAATGGGAAAGAATGAACAAAAGGCATTTGAAATCCTTGCTAAGAACAGGCAACTTCAAAAGCCAATCATTGAGCAGTTTGATGGCCGATGGATAAAAGAACTTGGCGATGGGGTGATGGCTAGCTTCCATACCGTTTCAGATGCAGTGAAAGCGGCCATTAAGATTCAACAGGAATCTAGCGCATCCAATGATTTTCAATTGCGTATTGGCATTCACTTGGGTGAGGTGGTGTTTGAAAACGATGATGTGTTCGGGGATGGGGTGAATATCGCTTCACGGATTCAGGCATTGGCCCCACCGGGTGGCATCTGGATTTCTGAATCCGTTCATAATAACGTTTCTAACAAAACTGATATAGTCACTGAATTTGTAAAACTGGAGAATCTTAAAAATGTAAAAGACCCTGTTCGCATTTACCAGGTAAAGTTAGAAGGCGTTGAATCTCCCAAACCTGTTATTTCATCAACAACCAGCCAAACCCAGAAATATAGAAAGCCTGTGCTACTTCTAACGGGAGCAGTTTTAATTCTTGCATTGGGGTATTTTATCTATAACCATTTTCAAAACAAAATAAATGGTGAAGAAGTAATTGACCGATCGATTGCCGTGTTGCCGTTTGTCGATATGAGTGCCGGGAAAGACCAGGAATATTTCAGCGATGGACTGAGTGAGGAACTGCTCAATCTTCTTGCAAAAATTCCGGAACTAAAAGTGATTGGCCGTACTTCTTCTTTCTCATTCAAAGGGAAGAACGAAGACCTGCGCAGTATTGCTCAAAAATTAGGAGTGGCCCACCTGCTGGAAGGCAGTGTACGCAAAGATGGAAATACAATTCGAGTAACAGCGCAATTAATAAAAGCAACTGATGGTTCACACTTGTGGAGCGAAACATATGACCGTGACTTAGAAAATGTCTTTAAATTGCAAGACGAAATAGCAGGAGCCGTAGTAAAGCAGTTGAAACTTAAACTCCTTGAAGTTCCTTCAGTAAACATTTCCGGCACCGGCAATATAGAAGCATATAATCTTATCCTGCAGGGAAATTATTTTTATGATAAATTGGATAAGGACAATGTCGCCAGAGCTGTTGATTTTTATAATCAAGCTATAGCTATCGACTCAACCAATGCCCTTGCATGGGCAAAACTGGCTAATGCATTTTCCAGACAAGCATGGCAAAATGATATTGATCGGAACGCTGGTCGTGAAAAAGTAAGGAAAGCTGCCATGAAAGCTATAGCACTTAATAAAAATCTTGCTGCGGGTTATATTGAATTAGGCGATCTAAAACTATATCAGGATTTAGATTGGAAGGGTGCAGAGGAAAACTATCAAAAAGCGTTAAGCCTTGAGCCGGAAAATGCTGAAGTATTATATAGTATGGGTGGCAGTCTTTATTTTGCTACAGGCCGGTGGGATGAAGCTATCCGGACAATGAAAAAATGTATTGAGCTTGATCCGCTCAAGCCGCTCAGCCATATGGTCATGGGCATGATCCTGACTCATTCCGGCCATCATGATGAGGCTATTTCATATTTTAAAAAAACCCTGGAATTAAATCCACAGTTTCAACGGGCCCATATGTATTTGGGTAGAAATTATTTATTGTTGGGGAAGACAGAAATGGCTTTGAAAGAAATGCAGCAGGAAAATCTGGAAGTGTTCAGAATTTTTGGATTGGCACTTGCCTACCATGCATTAGGCCGCAGCAAAGAAGCGGATGAGGCGTTGAAAGAGTTTACTGACAAATATCAGAATGAATGGACTTATCTTATGGCTGAGCTTCATGCTTTCCGGGGAGAAAAAGACAAAGCATTTATGTGGCTGGAGAATGCATATAACAAAAAAGACGGTTGGCTGGTTTTTCTAAAAGGTGATCCATTATTAAAAAAACTGCTGAGTGATTCCCGTTACAAGGCGTTTATGAAGAAAATGAATCTTCTGCCAGATTAGATTAATTTTAAATTATGCCCCAATCCCGCCAACTCGCTGCTATTATGTTTACCGATATTGTCGGGTACACGGCCTTGATGCAGGCGGATGAGAATAAGACAGTGGCGGTGATCAAGCACTACACGACTACGCTTGAAAAATGGGTAAGTCAATTCAACGGACAGGTTTTAAACTATTATGGCGATGGGAGCTTGTGTATTTTTCACAGCGCTACGGATGCCGCCAATTGCTCATTGGCTGTACAAAAAGATCTGAAGACTGATCCTGTTGTTCCACTGCGCATAGGATTACACATTGGGGAAGTGTTTTTTGAAGGCGATAAAGCATTGGGTGATGGCGTAAATGTGGCTTCCAGAATTCAATCACTCGGCCAGGAAAACACGATTCTCGTTTCAGGAGAATTTCATGATAAAATAAAAAATAATTCTGCCTTCACTTCAGTTTCACTTGGTCAGTTTGATTTCAAAAATGTAGACAAACCACTCGAAGTGTATGCATTAACCAATGTAGGATTAATTATTCCCGATCGGAATAAAATGGAAGGAAAGCTGAAGAAGAAACAAATAATAAGTAAATACCTCCTGTTTTCACTTTCAATTATACCTATTGTAATAGCTGGCTATTTTATTTATAAAAATCTTCTTACTAAAAATGACACAGTAGACATAGCTGATAAATCCATTGCCGTTCTTCCTTTCGTTAATATGAGCAACGACAAAGACCAGGAATATTTCAGTGATGGGCTGAGTGAAGAACTGCTTAATCTACTCGCAAAAATTCCTGAACTGAAAGTAATCGGCCGTACTTCCTCTTTCTCATTCAAGGGAAAGAACGAAGACTTGCGAGTCATTGCTGAAAAGCTTGGAGTAGCTCATCTGCTGGAAGGCAGTGTTCGTAAAGATGGAAATAAAATTCGTGTAACTGCTCAGTTGATAAAAGCAAAGGATGGCTCTCACATGTGGAGTGAAACCTATGACAGGAACTTCGAAGATGTATTTAAATTGCAAGACGAGATAGCAGGAGCCGTAGTAAAACAATTAAAGCTTAAGCTGCTGTCTGTGCCGGGCAATATAACATCTTCCTCAACTAATACAGAAGTTTATAACCTCGTTCTTCAGGGAAATTATTTTTTAGAAAAAAGAGGTAAAGAAAATCTTGTTAAAGCTCTTGGTTTTTACTCACAGGCATTGGCCATAGATTCTTTGAATGCCCGCACTTGGGGGGCTATGGCAAGAAGTATTGGCATCCAGGCGGATTGGGCTTACATTGATGTACATGCAGGTTTTAAAAAAGCTGAGATAGCTGCCAATAAGGCTATAGCATTGGATGAAAAACAAGCTGAAGGATATATTGTTTTGGGTTCAGTTAAAATGAATTCTTTTGATTGGCGTGGATCGGAAGCAGAATTGAAAAAGGGCATAAGCCTGAATCCGGGGAATGCAGATCTTTTAAATATGTTAGGGTATTTGTATGTATTTCTCGGCCGCTTTGATGAGGCCATCCAGTTAACCAAACAATCGCTGGCCCATGACCCGATACTACCTGTCACTTATTTTTATTATGGTTATGTCTTGTATTGCGACAAGCAGTATGATAAAGCGATTGAAGCATACAAAACTCTTATAGAACTTAACCCGCAGTTTCCCCGTGCACATTATTTGCTTAGCAAAGTCTATCTGTCGCAAGGGAAACCTGAACTTGCACTTATCGAGATGCCACAGGAAACAGAAACGGTTTCCAAAATTCTTGGTCTTGCATTAACTTATCATGCCTTGGGTCGCAAAAAAGAGGCTGATGAAACAATGAATGATTTTCTGTTGCAATACCAACATGATTGGCCATACCAGGTTGCTGAATTATATGCTTTTCGTGGAGAAATAAATAACGCATTTGCCTGGCTGGAAAAAGTTTATGTAAAAAAAGACAGTTGGTTGAGTTGGCTTAAAGCAGATCCATTATTGGAAAACCTTTGGTATGATCCCCGTTATAATGCATTGCTGAAAAAGATGAATTTGCCGTTGAGATAATTTTTTAAAATTTATGTCCGGACAATCCCGCCAACTCGCTGCTATTATGTTTACCGATATTGTCGGGTACACAGCTTTAATGGGTAAGGATGAACAAAATGCATTTGAACTTTTAAATAAAAACAGGCAAATTCAAAAACCAATTATTGGGCAATACAATGGCCGGTGGATAAAAGAATTAGGTGACGGTGTAATGGCAAGCTTCAATACTGTTTCTGATGCTGTGAATGCTGCTATCAAAATCCAGCAAACCTGTAATACGGCAAAAGATTTTCAATTACGTATCGGCATCCATTTGGGCGAAGTGGTTTTTGAGAATGATGATGTATTTGGGGATGGGGTGAATATCGCTTCACGGATACAGGCATTGGCCCCACCAGGTGGCATCTGGATTTCAGAATCGGTTTATAATAATGTTTCCAATAAAATTGATATTGACACGGAATTTGTAAAAACAGAACATCTTAAAAACGTAAAAGACCCCGTTCGCATTTATCAGGTAAAGGTGGAAGGTCTTGAAGCTCCAGAACCTGTTATTTCAATATCTAAAAAATCTGAATCAACGGATACCAGAACACTGGGGAATAAAAGGACTGCATTGCTTGCCATAGGGGCAGTTTTAATTCTTGCATCGGGGTATTTTATCTATACCCGTTTTCAAAAAACAATCAATGGTAAAGAAGTAATTGACCGATCGATTGCCGTACTACCTTTCACTGATATGAGCCCTAATCATGATCATGAATATTTTGGTGATGGCATTGCCGAGGCAATCATTAATGGGTTGTCTCAAATCAATGATTTGAAAGTGATTGCAAGGTCATCTTCCTTTCAATTTAAAGGAAGAAATGAAGACCTTGGTACGATCGGGGAAATGTTGGGGGTGGCCACTGCCCTGGAAGGAAGCATAAAAAAATCGGGCGATAAGATTCGTGTTACGGCCACACTTACAAAAACTATAGATGGAACCCTGTTGTGGTCGGAAACTTTTGATCGCAATCTTAAGGATTATCTTTTGATCCAGGATGAGATTACGAACATGATTGTTGAAGCGCTCAAAGTTTCGTTCACAGGAGAACTGCAACTATCGAGACACATGTCAATAAAGGAGGAGGCAATTAAGGAATACCAACAAGGCCGGTATTTTCACGATAGAAATGGACAAGGTGACGCGAGAATTGCGTTGAATTATTTTTCGCAGGCAGTGAAAATTGATTCCGGCTTTGCTTTAGCATGGGCCTATCGGGCCACATCAGCAGGATATGCTGATTCTACATTTACAAATCTCAGACGATTCAATCAAATAGCAATGGATCTTAATCCTAACCTGGCCGAAGCGCACGTTAATCTTGGGCAGATACATTGGTATGATCTGAATTTTGTTCAGGCTGAGAAGGAGTTTAGAATAGCTCTTTCCCTTGGAAGCAACCATCCACGCGTGCTTAGAAATGCAGGAAGGGCCTTGAGTTGTTTAGGCCTCTATCAAGAAGGACTTGAATTGTGCAAGAAGGCAGTTTATTTAGATCCCCTTCAGTCCTGGTCATATTTATGGTTGACCCACGCCTTTGCTGTAAATGGCCAGTTCAATGAGGCACTTACCGCATGGAGAAAAGAAAATGAAATCAGCAATAGAAATGGTTTTTCAACCCAGGCACATCTACTGGTATTGAATGGACAGGGAAGAGAGGCTTTGAAACTGGTTGATAAAATCAATAATGAGGAAGATCGTTTATTTCTATTAACAGTAATTTCTTTTAGTACAAACCAAAAAGGTAAAGCGGATGAGTATTTACAGATGTTCAAAAATAAATACGGTTCAACTAGTCCACTTGCCGTTTGTGAAATGCTAGTCTTTTGTAGTCAAAAAGAGGAAGCTTTACAAATACTCAGTAAGGTCGTTTTGACTAAACTTCTTCGGTGGCCTTCTCCAGATGTGTATTTTAGATCGAACTTATACCTAAAAGGAAGCCCTTATCTTATACCAATAAGGAATGACCCTCGATTTAAAGCTGCTACAAAAAAATTTAACTATCCCGAATTAAAATAGGGATCCACCGACATTGTCGGGTACACAGGCTATATCCAGGCAGAAGAGAATAAAGCAGTAGCCGTATCTAAACATTATACGCCCTCCCTTGAAAGGTTGAGTCCAATAAATTACTATTTTTAGCACATGACCCTCCTTCTCCCCGGCATCGAATATGATATTTTCATCAGTTATCGCCACAACAATAACCTGCCTTCGCAGGGCTTCCACCTTCACTGCGTTTCGGGCGGACAGGCAACAATTCAGTAAGTTTGTAAGATGGCATTATTACCCGGCTTTGAATACGATATTTTTATTTCTTACAGGCATAATGATAATAGATCAGGCTGGGTAGCAGAGTTTGTAAAGGCCTTGCAAGAAGAGTTGGCAGCCACCATCAAAGAACCTGTTTCAGCTTACTTTGATACCAACCCTCATGATGGCCTGCTTGAAACCCACAACGTGGACAAAAGTCTCGAAGGAAAATTAAAATGCCTCATCTTCATTCCTATTCTTTCACAAACCTATTGCGACCCAAAATCATTTGCATGGCAGCAAGAGTTTGTGGCGTTTAATAAATTGGCAAAAGAGGATCAGTTTGGCAGGGATATAAAACTGAGTAATGGAAATGTAGCCAGCCGGATTCTCGCTATTAAAATTCACGATTTAGATGCGGAAGACAAATCCCTCATTGAAAGTGAAATTGGTGGTGTGCTGAGGGCAATTGAATTCATTTCTAAATCATCAGGGGTTAACAGGCCACTTACTTCGAAGGATGACGAAGTGCGATCTCAAGGCAAAATTCTTTATCGCGATCAGGTAAACAAAGTAGCCAACGCGATAAAGGAAATAATATATGCTCTCAAAAACCCTGTTTCCAAACCAATTGTTATTAACCAAAAGCCTTCCTTCGCTAAAGCTTCGGAGGGCAGGCCAAAATTCATTCTAGCTGCAGCGATTGTTCTTTTATCGATTATCGTTGGCTACTTCTTTTATCAAAAACCTCAATCAGATCATAAGCCAACCGCGGTCATCGACAAATCCATTGCCGTGCTTCCCTTCATTGATTTGAGCGAATCCAAAGATCAAGGTTGGTTTTCAGATGGACTTACTGAGGAAATTTTGAACGGCCTTGCTCATATCAAAGAGCTCAACGTTATTTCACGCACATCCTCATTTGCATTTAAAGACAAGAACCTTCGGATACAAACAATAGCCGATTCTCTGGGTGTCAATTATATCGTGGAAGGGTCCGTGCGAAAGTCGGATACCGGATTGCGCATTACTGCGCAGTTGATTCGAGCCAAAGATGGCTTTCATATCTGGTCAAATACCTATGACCGAAATTCAAAGGACATCTTTATCCTTCAGCAGGAGATTGCTTCAAAAATTGCTGAGAGCCTTGATATTTCGCTTGACCCCAATGCAGTTGAGCATATGCAGCGGGCGGGCACAGACAATCCAGAAGCATTCGTGGCCTTTTTGAAAGGACAAGGAATTTTTAGTGAAGGCCATGACAAAAGGAATGAGATGCTGGCTTACTTGAAAAGGGCCAATTTTGATTTCGACAATGCCATTCGCTTAGATCCTGATTTTATTAACCCGTATTTGTATAAAGGTGATTTCTATTTTCATTACTTGATGAAAAACGAGAAAACAGTATATAACGATACTATTACAGAAGTGCAGGCATATCAACTGATGAGGGAGAGCATAGAAAACGCAATCACTAAATCAAAAACAGAAATTGGAAAGGATTATTACAGGCTTTATTCAATAATGTATTCCAACGATTGGTCTTCTATACGGCCTATTGCTGAGCGCGTGTTGAAAAGTCCAGAAGCAGTTCAGTTATTTAGCTACCAACCCTACAACTTATCGGCCCTCCTTACATGTCTTGGCTATGGCCAGCAAATTGCCGGGATCAGCAGGGCAATTCTAAAAAAGGATCCTTTGAATGGGAATAGGAAAAGGGAGATTGGCGAGGCTTTCATGTTTTCGAGTAATTATACACGCGCTATTGAAAGCATTGACTCGCTCAATACCATTCATGAGGATAGCAGATTAAATTACAACAAACTATTCAGCTTGTATCGATTAAAAGAATTTGATGAAGCATATAACTTAATAATGAAACTGGATAGTTCTAAGATTTCGTCTTATCATTCCATATTGGCAATGCTTTTTGCCCAAAGGGGAAAGTTAAAGGAGACAAAACAACTAATGGATAAAGATACAAGGGTTGACTACACCTTGTTCGGTATCGAAGCAGCGTATGGAAGAGAGGCGGCCAATAGAGAGGCGACTAAGCTGGATAAGAGCTTAGTGATGCATCACATACTTTTATTCAGTTATCTTCATTCACCAAAACATCTTCCCTTCGATCTTTCGGCAACGCCAAACTTTGCCAAGCGATTAAGTCAGGCTGGCGTTGACACTAAACAAAATCATTAATATGTCCTCACTTCTTAGTGGCTTCGAATACGACACCTGCCGGCAGGCAGGTCTTCACCATCTAAATTGATAATATGAACTCTTTAATTCAGGGATTTGAGTACGATATTTTTATTAGCTATCGCCACAACGATAACCTGCCTGCGCAGGGCTCCGGCAGGCAGGCAGGCCGAATCTGGCTGGGTAACGGAGTTTGTTGAATCATTGAAAAGAGTACTCGGGGCCACAAAGAACCTGTTTCTGTTTACTTCGATTCCAACCCGCATCGGTGATCGATAGTAAGTATTCGGTAATCAGTACGTTTTTCTTTGACCGTTGCAACTTGAACTTTGAAAATTGAAAATTGAACCCATGCCCCATCCAAATCACGAGCACCGCAGGTTATTACTAAAATTCCTCCTAAGCAGCCCCTTGCTGAGTTTCACCGGCTGCACGACGCCGCAGGAAAAAGAAGCAATTGCCGAGGAGATTGTATATTCACTAGGCAGTGCCTCAGACGCCATCAACGTCTTTGACTTTGAGCGGATGGCCAAGGAAAAACTTCCGGTGGCCCACTACGGATACCTTGCTACTGGCGTAAACGATGACTTGACGCTGCAGGCCAACCGCGACGCCATGGCGAAAGTCAAGCTAAGAATGCGCAGGCTGGTGGCTCCGGGCGAACCGGATATGTCCGTTGAGCTTTTTGGAAAAAAATATCCAACGCCGTTGATAATTTGTCCGGTGGGCAGCCAACGTGCCTTCCACCCGGACGGCGAAATTGCTGTGGCACGAGCCGCCAAAGTAAGAAACCATCTCCAGGCGCTTTCAACGGTTTCAACTACATCGATAGAAGAGGTAACCAAAGAACGGGGCGCCCCGGTCGTGTATCAGTTGTACGCACTCAACAATTGGAAGGCGACGCAGGAGATGATCCGAAGAGCAGAAGATGCTGGTTCGGAAGTGATGGCCTTTACGGTAGATCTGGCGGCCGGAACAGGAAACCGGGAGACGCTGGAACGATTTACCCGGATTGACACGAGACAGTGCTCCAACTGCCACACCAGCAACCGGTTTGCACGCAAGCCGATGGTTCCGCCCATTGAGGGGATAGAATTTGAGCAGAAACTCACATGGCAATACGTTGACCAGCTCAAAGCGTTTACCAAAATGAAGCTGGTCATCAAAGGGATTGAGACTTCTGAAGATGCCCAATTGTGCCTCTCTCACGGAGCCGACGGCATTTGGGTATCCAATCACGGTGGACGAGCCAGTGAAACAGGCAGGGGAACACTGGAGGCGTTGCCTGAAATTGTTGCAACGGTAAAAGGAAAAGTTCCGGTTATTATCGATGGGGGCTTCAGGCGAGGCACCGATATTTTCAAAGCCCTCGCATTGGGAGCTAACGCCGTAGGCATTGGACGACCTTACATCTGGGGCTTGTCCTGCTTTGGTCAGGAAGGCGTTGAGGCCGTTCTGAGAATACTAAGCGAAGAATTAAAGATGACCATGCAGCAGGCAGGCACGTCCAAACTGGATGAGATAGACAGCAGGTTTGTTATTTGAGGCAGGGGCCTGGCTTTTGATCAGACTGCTTTTAATCACTAACTTAGGTTGCCTTCATTCTATACCTTTATAATCCAAAACACGAAGATCTCCAATGCCCTCTAACCGCCAGCTTGCTGCCATCATGTTTGTCGATATGGTTGGTTATACATCCATGATGCAGCGGGATGAACACCGCTCGATAGTGCTACGTGATAAACTCAGGAACACGCTGGAAAAGGAGGCAAAAACACACAGTGGGCAAATTATTAAATACACCGGGGATGGAGCGCTGTGCAGTTTTTCCAGTGCTGCCGAATCAGTCAGGGCCGCCATTGCTGTTCAGCTATTCATGCAGCAAGAGCCGATAGTTCCCCTTCGAATAGGTATTCATCAGGCTGATGTTGTATTTGAAGATGGGGACGTTGTCGGAGACGGCGTAAACATTGCTTCCAGGATGGAATCCTTAGCCACCCCCGGCAGCATTTTTATTTCAGCCAAGGTCTATGATGACGTCAAGAATCAAAAAGATATTGAGACCATCTCTTTAGGGAAATACTCCTTAAAGAATATAATGGAACCGGTTGAAATATTTGCCGTATGTAATTCTGGTTTACAGGTTCCACGTAGGAAGAAGCTGGAAGGAAAAGGCGTTAAGTACATCAGTCAGAAATTTTCGGTAAGAAAGAAAACATTGGCAATAGGATCGGTGTCAGCTATCCTACTCATCGCCATAACCGCTTACTTTATTATTCCACCAACAATTAAAAAGCAACGTGCGAGGGCGCAACTATTGCCAGCAATTCAAAAACTGGTTGATGATAATTTCAGACCTCCTACGGAAGCCTATGACCTGGCACTGGAGGCCGAAAAATATATTCCGACTGATTCTTCGCTAATTAATTTGTGGCCAGTCGTTTCGAGTAGTGTATCCATCGTAACCGAACCGCCAGGAGCAGAAGTGCTGTGGAAAGACTATCACACGCCACAGGCGGAATGGAGAGTAGCAGGCACTACGCCATTAAAGGATGTAAAATTTCCCAGGGGCTACTTACGGATGGAAATTAGAAAACAGGGTTATCAAACCATTGAATACGCCGGCCCGATGGCTTATCAAAGGATCGGAAGAGAAATTGATTCGCTGAGCTTGGATGCAACGGGAAGTCTGCCCATAAACATGGTCCGGATACCCTCAGGCATCACCCGTTTGGAAATTGTAGGACTTGAGCAACATGGCGGAAAGGATGTGAATGAATTTCTCATTGACAAGTATGAAGTGACAAACAAACAGTTCAAAGTATTTATGGATGCGGGAGGATACACCAACTCAGCCTTTTGGGATCTCCCTATCAGCGCAAACGGGTGGCGCGTCACGCTATCTGAGGCCCTGAAACTATTCATTGATAAAACTGGTCGTCCCGGCCCGGCGACATGGGAGGCGGGCAGTTACCCTGACGGCCAGGAAGATCATCCGGTTGCCGGTGTATCCTGGTATGAAGCCATGGCGTACGCCTCATTTTCCGGGAAGCGCCTGCCTACCATTTTCCACTGGGGGCGTGTTGCAGAAACTTCCCGTACCGAATTTATTGTCCCACTAAGCAATTTCTCCGGGAAGTCCACCGCCGCTGTTGGCAGCCTCCCTGCGTATCAATCGTTTGGCATTTATGACCTGGCTGGTAACGCGCGCGAATGGTGTTCTAATTCAACTAGCGATCCCCAGTTCAGATACATTCTGGGTGGTGGATGGAATGATCCGCGCTATTCTTTTAATGATGCCTATACGCAAAACGCTTTAGATAGAAGCATCACAAATGGGTTCAGGTGTATGAAGGAACTGCCGGGAGATTCAAGTACGGCTCATCTGGCAAAGAGCGTATCCATGGCATACCGGGATTATCGCAAGGAAAAGCCAGTGGATGATAAAACCTTTGAAATATTCAAGCGTCAATATGCTTATGACAAACTACCGTTGAATGCAAAGGTCGACTCTGTAGTTGATGCAGAATTCTGGACGATCGAAAAGGTTTCATTTGACGCCGGGTCCAACAAAGAACGGATGGTAGTCTATATATATAAGCCAAAATCATCACAAGGACCCCTTCAGTCTGTGCTTTACTTCCCCGGATCAGGCGATATTTTTTCAAGAAGATACAATCCTGAATCGATCGGCAACATCGATTTTATTCTGAAAAATGGAAGAGCATTGATCCGGCCAATCTATAAAGGCACGCACGAACGATTCGATGAACTGGATTCTGATCTTCCCGATGAGACTGTATTCTATAAAGATCACATGATTATGTGGAGGAAGGAGATTGGTCGTACACTGGATTATCTGGAGACAAGAAACGATTTCCAGAACGATAAAATTGGATTTCTTGGGTGGAGTTGGGGCGGATACATGGGCGGCATTATGCCTGCCCTTGAACCGAGAATCAAAGTGGTGGTGCTGAATGTTGGCGGAATGGTTATGCAAAAATCATTACCCGAAGTCGATCAGCTCAATTTTCTACCAAGGGTCACACAACCGGTGCTCATGCTGAACGGAAAACACGATATGTTTTTTCCGATTGAAACTTCGCAAAAGCCTATGTTTGATTTTCTGGGAACGCCAAAAGATAAGAAGAAAATGATCGTATATGAATCAGGGCATCTTGTACCCCGCACAGATTTTGTAAGGGAGTCCTTAAACTGGTTTGATCAATATTTAGGGCCGGCAAAATAAAGAATAATGCCTCAATCCCGCCAGCTCGCTGCCATCATGTTCACCGACATTGTCGGGTACACGGCCATGATGGGAAGTGATGAACAAAAAGCATTTGAACTACTCAGCAAGAACCGTCAACTTCAAAAACCAATCATTGAGCAGTTAGGTGGCCGATGGATAAAAGAACTGGGCGACGGCGTATTGGCCTGTTTTCCTAACGCATCGGATGCTGTGAAAGCAGCCATCTTGATTCAACAGACCTGTAATGCAAGTCATGATTTTCAATTGCGCGTTGGTGTTCATTTGGGCGAAGTGGTTTTTGAGCATGATGATGTTTTTGGCGATGGCGTAAACATTGCTGCACGGATACAAGCCTTGGCTACACCGGGTGGTATCTGGATTTCTGAATCAGTTCATAAAAATGTAAGCAATAAAATTGAAATCAACACAGAATTTGTAAAGGTAGAACGTCTTAAAAATGTAATTGATCCCGTTCACATTTATCAAGTGAAAATGGAAGGGATTGAATCAGCCTCACCCGAAAATGCAGCTGGGCCTAAAATTGAGACTGGCAATATAAACACCTTACCGCCTTCCGGTACCCTTCCATCCAGTAGGAATAGAAGTCTATTTATAATGGTAAGTGTTATGGCCACTGCACTCATTACATTTTCCTTGTTCTACTTTTTGGGGTGGAACGGGAGATCGAATGTTGCAATTGACAAGTCGATTGCCGTTCTGCCTTTCACGAATATGACGGAAGATGTGAGTCAGGCCTATTTCTGTGACGGAATCATGGATGAGATTTTGAATCAGCTGTTCAAGATAAGCGACCTGAAGGTAAGTTCAAGAACATCGTCTATGCAGTACAGGGGCTCGAAAATGTCATTGAAAGAAATCGCAAGGGAACTAGGTGTGTCTTATGTACTGGAGGGAAGTGTTCAGAAATCGGGCGACCGTATAAGGATCATTACCCAACTCATCGATGCAGAGACTGACAAACATTTGTGGTCAGAAACCTATGACAAGACGCTCCATGATGTGTTTGCTGTTCAAACGGAAATTTCAAAAAGTATTGCCAGTCAGCTTCATATTACTTTGTCATCCAATGACAGGGAACAATTGGAGCATGTGCCTACAACCAATCCGAAGGCCTATGACTATTATCTCAAAGCAAAAGCAATGATGGGATCAGCCTTACCGAAATTACAATTAGTTGATAGCGCGATCATGCTGGACTCCTCGTTTGCAGTAGCCTATTCGTTACGGGCACTATATACCGCATTGTGGTTCTTCAATAAATGGCCTGACTATGAAAACAAAGACGAACTGGCTTGGGAGTATATGGATAAAGCCATCAGTCTGAACCCGAACCTCGTTGACATAAAGATCAACATGGCCAATGTCCTCTATCTTACCCATACAAATTATGATGAGGCGCTCGCCATCTTGGAAAAGTTGAAAATTGAATATCCCAAGAACTCAGAAATCTACTCAACCCTATCTCACGTTCAGCGAAGGAAGGGCCTTTGGAAACAAGCGCTCAAAAATCAAATAAAAGCGGCAGCGTTGAATCCTAATAAGGACGAATTTTCGGAATACGCCAGGCTGCAGATGGCATTTCGAAATTATGATTGGATAATTGAAAACAATGACAAATGGGGAAGAGGACTATTGGCGGAGGCATGGATAGGAAAAGGAGATATGGAAAAAGCGTTGACAGTATTTCGTGACAATGGTGACTCTTTAAGTGTGTGGTCTTATAAAAGGGAATACAATAAACTCCTCCAATATATGGACAAGCGTGGCGATTATTTAAGGAAAAACAGATTTGATTACGCTCCAAGATCTTTGGATTATGCCGTGATCTACTATGCCATCGGTAATGAGGCAATGACGCGCAAATACGCTCAACAGGCAACAGAGTTTCTTGAAAACGAAATGAAAAAGTCACATGGCGATTTCACCATTTACAAATCACTTGGCTTAGCTTACGCCCTGGCAGGAAATTTTGATCGGGCAATTAATATGGGGCAATTGGCTGTTCAGATGAGCCCCATGTCACGTGATGCATTTCAGGACGGGCCACTCACAGAATACAACATGTCAATGATATTTATGCTTTGCGGAAAATATGATGAAGGCATGGATCTACTGGAGCACCTACTCACGGTTCCGTCACAGGGTCGTGGCATCTATTTCTCGCCTCAACATTTGAAACTTGATTCCCGATTTGACATCTTCCGGAAATTTTCCAGGTTTGAGAAAATGGTAAATAAGGAATACAAGACCGTGTATTAGTAATTCTTTGATTTATGCTGAACATTGAATTTCACTTACAATCACAGTAGCCATCATGTTCACCAATTTATGTCGCGTATACGGCATTGTGTCGTTTAGTTGTCCTATACCTTAGAGGTGTAGGACACCAAAGCCTACTTTTTCATATTCTTAAAGTCAGCATTCTGCTTTAGGAGCGTATAGGCCTTGTCAACCTCCTGCAACTGCTGATTAGTGATTGCATAAACTTCAACCTGCTGGTCGGTCGGTGGGCTATCGGCGCTCGACACAATACCCTCCTTACCCATGGCTAAAAACCGCTCCAAAACCTGAGGCGGGTTCCTGAAAATATCCATGCGGGCTCCCGTCTGATGAATGTCGTGAAGTTGAGCCTCGAGCTTATAAATCTTGTCCTCCAGTACCAACGCCGTTTTGCCTGATTTTTTATCCGCTGACATTTTCAACAGCTGCGATCTGGTTTTTTCCATATCATCAATGAGCTTAAGCGTTGCGTTTATGGAATTGAAAAGACTGATCCCCTGCTTAAACTGCTTCTGAATATCTTCTTCCGTTGATTTTGTGTTCGGATCTTTCATGACTTTTAACGTCTGCCTTGATTCCTTTCCATGTGCTCTGAGCACAATCGTATACTCCCCTGGAGGAGCCATGGGCGGCGTTAGACCTGGTCCAATATCCAGATCAAAAATAAACATGTTCCGGGTTCCTGCCGTATCCAACTGCACCCAGTCTTTTCCACGGGGCTTCGTCCGTAACTTGGGGAGTACATAGTCCTCCAATCGGAGATCCCAATAGACCCGGTTAATACCCGGCCTGTTTCTTCCCTTAATTGTATTCACCGTTTCGCCTTTCTGGTTAAACACGAGCACCTGAACACTGTCGGTCGATTTTGTTTTTAAATAGTAATTAATGTCCGCACCGTACGGCGGATTCTGTCCGCTGCCGGAACCGCGCTCCGACTTCATCGCATCCTGCTTTTGAAAGCGGTAGGCCGGACGCAAAGAAAAGAGATGCGCCTCGGAGGCCTGAACAGCCGCTGAGAACTCCCGGATGGGCGTCACATCGTCGAGGATGTAAATTCCACGGCCATACGTGGCGACAACCAGGTCTCTGAAATTTCGCTGAATCGTAAGTCCATAGATGGGTGTGGGCGGCAAATTGTTTTTCATGCGGATCCATTGCTTGCCGTCATCGGGAGAAAAATACAATCCGTTGTCGGTACCCAGCCAAAGCAGCCCTTTTTTATCCGGATCCTCGATGAGTTGGTGAATGGCATTTGAATTGGATGGCGGTAGATCGGTCGTCAGACGCGTCCATGTTTTTCCATAGTCACTGGTTTTGTAGGCATAGGCCCCGAAGTCACCATTCTGCATGGCGTTCACGGCCACATAGGCGGTGCCTGCATCAAAATAGGAGGCATCGATGTGTCGGATCGTAGCCCACTTCGGCAAGCCGGGCATATTGGGCGATACGTTCGCCCAGGTCTTGCCCCCGTCTTGCGTGACGCTGAGAATACCATCGTTGCTGCCTGCCCACAGAATACCTCCTTTTACCGGCGACTCAGCCATAGATAGCAACGTACATCCGTCCCAAGTCATCAGGTTGTCGCTGGCCATACCTCCAGAATTCTGCTGATGGCTCTTATCATTGGTCGTGAGGTCCGGACTGATCTCCTTCCAGTTTTGTCCCCGATTGGAGGTTTCATGCACATGCTGGCTTCCGACCCATACGCGTCCCGGAACATGCTTTGAAAGCACCATGGGGAACGTCCAGTGCCACCGGTACTTCGCGTTGGCTGGCGTATTCCCAATTTGAGTCTGCGGCCAAACCCTCACGTCGCGCATGTGCTTTGTTGTGAGGTCAAATATGTCAAGGCCGCCGTCGTAACAACCCGACCAAATAATGTTGTTGTCGAACGGGTCCGGTTGCGCGAAGCCGCTTTCACACCCCCCCACTCCGTGCCACATGCCCAGGGGAATGGAAAATCCTTCGAGGCTCCGACTGGGGCCGCGGTACGACCACGCATCCTGCCGGTTAGAATATACATAGTAAGGGACGCGGTCGTCGACGGAGATGTGATACATCTGCGCAATCGGCAAGTTGACATTCGTCCACGTTTTACCTCCATTAAATGACAAATTCACACAACCGTCGTGAGCGCACATGATCCGGTCCGGGATTTTGGGATCGAACCACATGTCGTGGTTATCTCCTCCCGCAGCCCAAGGGCTGAAGTCTTTCACAAAAGACTTTCCTCCATCAATGGACTTCATCACCCCCACACAAATGGTATAGAGTTCGTTTTCATTTTTCGTGCTCACCCGCAGCCGCGTATAGTATCCGGCACGCTGACCCATGGAATGATTTTTCTGCATCAGCTTCCAGCTGTCACCGGCATCCTCCGAGCGATACAACCGTGGCTCGGTATCTTCAATCAGCGCATATACCACGTTCGGATTCGTGTAGGCCACATCCACGGAGGTCTTGCCTACCGGGTGGGTTGGTCCGCTCTCCAGACCGTTGCGCAACGGCATCCATGTTTTTCCTCCATCACGGCTGCGGTAAATTCCACTGCCCGCCCCGCCACTTTTCAGATTCCAGGTCTTGATCTCCACCTCCCACATGGCCGCATAAAGAATGTCGGGATTCTTTGGATCCATCGATAGATCGGACGCCCCCGTATTCTCATTCACAAAGAAGACCCGTTCCCAGTTCTTCCCGCCGTCTATTGTTTTGTAAACACCACGCTCCTGCTGTGGGCCGTGTGCATGGCCCAGTGAAGCGACGTAAACGATGTTGGTATCCGTGGGATGAACAATGACCCGACTGATCAGGTATGTGTTCTCCAACCCCATTTTATTCCAGGTCTTTCCCGCGTTGGAGGATTTATAGATCCCATTTCCAACCGCGTGGGCCGGGCGTATAAGAAATGTTTCCCCCGTACCCGCCCACACCTGTTTCGGGTTGGAGGGTGCAATGGCGAGGGCGCCGATGGATGAATCATCCGTTTGATCAAACACCGGGCGCCAATGGAACCCCATGTCCTCGGTTTTCCATATGCCCCCGGAGGCAGCGCCTATGTACGATACGTTGGGGTTTCCGGGCTCCCCCACCACCGCAATGGCCCTGTTTCCGTCAGGCCCGATGTAGCGGAAGTTGACTTGTGAAAAGGACTGGGGGTCGAGGGATTGTGCCTCCGAGCGGAAGAGTGAACCGAAAAAAAGAAAGACCAGCAATATCGTTCTCATGCTATGGGATTTAGAATGAGAAAGGTACTGTAACTGGCCTTATCAAAAAAGAGCGGACTTAGCCGAAGCTAATAGTATTTTGATGGGAGGTTGGTTGAATTTGGCTAGTGCTTAATCACAACCTGATAACCAGTGGATTTCTCACCCGTTACAACCCTCAAAAAGTATGTACCATCAGGGATCGATTGAGTAGCAATAATTACCTCCTTACCCTTGACAATCGTCTGAAATACAATCTCCAATGACTTATTCACAAGCGAGACATCCGCTTCAACATCCTCCGTATCTGACAACTTAACAGTTAACTTGTCATTTGCTGGGTTCGGTGATGCCACGAGCAATGGAGTGCCTCCTCCACCTCCACCGGAAACAAGATTGACATACAGGACACGTGCACCCGCGAGGCCGCAAACGTTTCCAGGCTTACAAATTAGTTGATAGGTTCCTGCCACATTTCCGGTTTGTATAAAATTAGGATTTCCGCTGGCCCCATAAATCCAAAATGACCACCCTACCCGGACGGGAATTTGCCAATTGTAGCTACTCGCACCCTGCACACTTTGCATCGCAAATTGATAAACCGCCGACATGTTCAAGTTGATTGGATTGTCTCCTAAGTGAAAGTATTCATAGACCGCTGAGTTATTCGATGGATCAGGCCAGCCAACCCAGATCGTTTTGGGTTGAACATTTGAGGGACAGGGCAATGTTGCGGAGATCGTAACACTTCCGGCACTATTCGCTACCCGAGAACCCAAGCCTGAAGAGTTTATGGTGAGTACATTGGTGTTGCTGGATGCCCATGAAACAGAAAGCCCGGAAGCATTCTGAACTGAGAATTGACCAATTGTGCAAAGTGGATCTGGGCCAAAAACTGTCGGAGGAATATACGAGACTGCCAATGGGCTGCTCGATATTTTTGAACCGCACGCCAGGGTTACCTCGGCGCTCATATTCCCCGCATCATTGGGCGATCCACCTGGTGTCAATGAAATGGTATTCGTCGCCGTAGTAACCGGGCTTGGTATGAGCTGATTGTCGGCTGGGTTGCGCCAGTTCCAACCAGATGGGAATGTCCATTTGTAATTATTAGAACTGCATCCCGTGGCCGCACTGAGAGTTGCCGCAAAGGTTACAGGGTCATTGTTGCAGGCGGTGGTTCCAGCAAAGCCTGCTGGCACGCCAACCGAAACGATGGGCAAAGTTGCATTTAACACCACTGTGGCTATTGAGGATGATGCGCCTAATGGGCAAAGTGAAGCATCATTGATAATACCCTTTAACTTAACTACTCCAGAAACAGCGCACGAGGTTGGGGTAATTATAATTGTAGGGACAAGTGTGAATTGTCCGCTGCTTGATGTCCACCCCGCTGGCAATGTCCATTCATATATCACTTCTTGTTGCGGAACATAAGGTTCAGAAATAATGCCAGTACCTTGAATATACATGTGAGGCATAATAATAACCACTTGCTGCGGAGTGCAATAAGTAATATTGACTGAATTTGTGTAGAGGCCCCAGCCTTGGTTTTTGACGGAAAGAATAAGCTCTTCTAATTTTTTCGAAACACCTTCATTTCCACAATTGCTGAAGGTGGCTGTTACTGTTGCAATTGCACCTGGTGTATCAAACCATCTCACCCGAACTATTGGCTGTCCGTTCGGACCACTAATTGCTCCATTGGTCGCCGACCATAAAATGTTACAGTTACCAAACCCGGTGACCTCATACTGAACACTTATGCCCGGGCATGTTGTCCCAAAAATAGAGCCCGGAAATGACCTCGAAACAGTTTGGGAATAGAGGTTCTGACTTGTAATCCCGAAAAGGATTGCATAAACAATTGGATTTTTCATCTCGTTAAATTTTGAGTTTCTATTTCTTGCCTGGTCTCATATACAAATAGCCAATTATCACTGATACTGTATGATTTTTCTCTGGTGGATTATTGAGGAGGGCATCGACAGGTCTGTTGATGTTACGCAGGCCAAAGTTATCAATCAACTGAAACATGATGCTGCTATTGTTTTTGATTTTTACTAAATAGCCAAACCCAAAGGTGATACCATAATCATGATCCTCAAAACTTTGAATGCCTGGAATGAATGCAATTGAATTCACAGATCCATCATCTCTAAATCCCCTTAAAGAACGACCCTTAAAGTGACTTTCAAGAGTAACATTATCATCGGTGGTCAAAACTTTCTCACTCCCCTCAACATCATTAATGAAACTATAATATCCCCCGACCGACAAAGTAAATCTTTTTTTCAGTCCAATGTACACTTGCGGAAGCACTGCAATAGTTAAATACTTGTAGGAATACTTTGACTCAATGATTAGCCTCGCATCATTGTTTACAGGAGCAAGCGGTACATTTAACTCGGCTCTACTACCTTTCTGTTCCCAAATTATTCTGGCATTTATTCCTAGCCAGTTATTTATGGGATGATAAGCCCCTAAGCCAACAGAATACCCAATCGAAGTCAGCCTCTTGTTTTCCATAACATCATCCTTGTAATTATCAACAAACATATTCCCATGATTAAACGATAGACTTGGACCAAATACAAATTCGACCCTATCAATAAATCTTTTTTGATCAGGCGCACGAAGTTTGGACGCCTCTTGCGAGAACACTGAAAAATAAACCAGGATTAGAGCGCAGAACAATATTGAGCGTCGATGCATACATGTACAATTTAATCAAAAAAACCAACACTCCCATCATCCATTTAGGGTGATTGAGTATTGGTGATAAATTTAATTGGTTAAATTATTCAGTTTCTTCTGCTTCTTTTTTACTCCATTTTATACGTAAAGATTCCCCGGTCAGTTCGACCCTATGTGCGTTGTGAACGATGCGGTCTAATACTGCATCAGCCACCGTCTTTTCACCTATGATATCATGCCGCTGTTTGACAGGTACGATTGTCTCTGTTGGAAATAATCGAGGACCGTCATAGCAAAAAGGACTGGGGGTCGAGGGATTGTGCCTCCGAGCGAAAGAGTGAACCGAAAAAAAGAAAGACCAGCAATATCGTTCTCATGCTATGGGATTTAGAATGAGAAAGGTACTGTAACTGGCCTTATCAAAAAAGAACTGCCTGTCTGTCCGATGAAGTTTGTGACAGACGGTCAATCTTCCTAGGCTACCTGGGCAACCGGCAAGGAAGGCTTTGATTTCTTCACCTTGCTGCGTTTGAATTCCTTCTTCAGCAGGCTGGAGAACTCAACGGCCATCCTTCTGGCAGCACGATTAATAACTTTTTTTACTTTCTTGTTGGGCTTTGGCAGCTCCAGCGAAATGATGGATTGCTCAACAGAATCTTTCAGCAAGCTGCGCAACGCTTTCTTGGATACTTTTTTCTTTTGCATACGGGGATTTTTAAGTCAACTCAAAGCTACCACGCCCGATGCAAATCCTGCTACCCAAGAAATGAACAATCTGTCAACATTGGTATTTACCTGTTCTACAACCACTTACGATGGCCTTTGTGGATAGAACCCGCGTTGGCTAAACTACTCATACCGCAATGACTTGACCGGATTGCTAGTAGCCGCCCGAATGGACTGCGAAGAAACAGTCATCCACGCAATGACCAAAGTAAATAACGCACTGGTAGCAAATAGCCATGGAGAAATCGTCACACGATGTGCAAATCCGGCCAGCCACCAATCACCAACGTACCACCCCATGACTACCGCCGGGACGATAGCTATGAGGACAAGACGGGTAAACTCTCCGGACAACAACAAGGCAAGGTTGGGCACGGAGGCACCCATCACTTTTCGTATGCCGATTTCCTTTGTGCGTTGCTCGGTAGTGAATGCTGCAAGCGCTAACAATCCAAGGCAGGCAATAAAAATGGCTAGCGCAGAAAATACAATAAAGACATCCCGAAGGCGCATTTCGCTGCGAAAAAGTGCGTCAAACTCATTGTCTAGAAAAGAATATTCAAAAGGTTCACCGGGGGCCAAGGCCTTCCATTGCCGTTCCACCCCTTCTATCACTTGCTGCGGATTCCCCTGATAGCGTACCATCAACTGCCTTCCATCCTTAGCTAGTAGGATTACAAGCGGCCGGACCCGATCTCTGAGGGTCTCAAAATTGAAATCATTCACAACACCGATTACTTTCACGTGCTTGGGTATATCGTCGTTGAAATCTGTAAGCTCGGAATTCAACGGATCGTCAAAACCGTATTCGCGCACCGCCGCTTCGTTAAGTACAGCAGCCATGCTGTCTGTTCTAAACTCCCTCGAAAAAAACCTCCCTTTCGCCAGCTTCATGCCCAATGTTTCCAGGTGGTCCCAGTCCGCGGAATACATGCCAACCAGGTGATCGATTTCCTTCCCTTTTTCCCGTACAACGGTTGTATTGTTGACTCCCGGAAATTTATTGTTTGAGTAGCTTGTCATCACCACACCCGGCAACGAATTCAGCGCAGTCTTGAAGGCCTCCATATTGCTACCAAGCCGCCGGGCTCCAGAAACCGTAAGGACATTCTGCTTGTCTATACCAAGATTCTTGCTCTGCATGTAGCCCAATTGTTCGTACACCACCACGGTGGCTATGATCAGAAACGTGGACATCGCAAATTGGAATACGACCAGTGAACTTCGCACGCCTCTGCTTCGCATGCCGGAGCGAATTTTCCCCTTCAAAACGTCCACCGGGCTGAACGAAGTCAGATAAAACGCGGGGTAACTTCCGGCCAGCAATCCCACGACCATCCACAGGGTTAGGACTACGCCTAGGAAGGCCGGTGATTGAAGCGCCGCCATCGTCAATTGCTTCCCTGTCAACAAATTGAAAGGAGGCAGCATCAGATATGACACGCCGACAGCAAGCGCAATGGCCACTCCACTATACAGGAACGATTCGGCCAGAAACTGAAAAATGATCTGAGCCCGTTGAGAGCCCAGGGTTTTGCGCAGTCCCACCTCCTTGGCGCGTCCAGCAGACTGTGCCGTCGACAAGTTCATGAAGTTGATGCCTGCGATGACAAGGATAAATAGTCCCACTGCCGCGAAGATATACACGTACGTAATGTCGCCCTGTGGCTCCAGCCCATCCGATAATTTTGAATACAGGTGGGAGTCAGTGAGCGGGTATATAAAGTAACTATAGACCCCACCTTGCTTTCGGAACTCATCAAACCTGATCCCCAGACCAGTCTCCAACTCGGCACCGACATACTTCTCCACCAGATCTTCGAGCTTGATGTTGACCGTTTCAATCTGAGTCGTTGGCGTTTTCCGAATATACGTCTCCCACGAGTTTCCTGTCCATCCGCTGTAGTAGGATTTTGCCACCGTTTCGAAAGAAACTATCGCCTGGAAATGAAAATGGGAATTGGAGGGTGTCTCCGCTGCAATGCCGGTCACTTTCACTGCCAGCTTCTCGTTACCCACTGTGAGTATTTTTCCAACGGCATTGGTAGAGCCAAAGTACTTCAATGCGAGGCGTTCGGTTATGACAATTGAATTTGGTTCACTCAAAACCAAGGCCGGATCGCCTTGAATGAGCGGGAAGCTGAACAATTGAAAAAAATTGGAGTCGGAAAGCAGCACGCCTTCCTCCGCAAAAACCTTGTCCTCATACCGCATTGTATATCCTGAACTGCCGGATGCATAACGCAGTCTCAGAAACTGCTCCACGCCCGGAATTTCCTCCTTCATGGCCGGTCCCAAAGGCAAACTCGTAGTGGTTGTAAACACCTCTTGTCCGGCAATCCTGCCATGAAGCCCTACCCTGTAGATGTTTTCATTGTCGCTGTGAAAACGATCATAGCTTAGTTCGTCCTGCACATAGATGAATATTATCAGGCAACACGCCATGCCGATCGTCAGGCCCAGGATATTTATGGCTGAGAAAAACTTATGCCTCAAAATATTCCGTGCGGCAACTTTGAAATAGTTCTGTAACATGACTGATTTTATGATTAGGAATGGAATGGAGCCCGCCGCCGCGGATTACTCCCAACTGCGCGGTATGGGCTGTCGGTACTTAGACGACTGGCGCTACGTGCAGGTTGCGCTCACATGGAAAAAATATCCGGCGGGGCTACTCGTCGCGCAGCACATCCGCCGGGTTCAGCCGTGACGTGTTATAAACCTTGTACCCGATGGAAAGTGCGGAGGCGACAAACAAGATGGCCGCAGAGAGGACCAGCGTCAGCCAGGTGGCGTCCAGGTAGTATTTCCAGATGTTCTTCATCAACATCTCAGCCATGTAAGCCCCCATGAACCCTCCCAGAACCGAGGCTACCATCAGGATAATCACGAATTCAGTGTTAATCACGCGCGTGATATTGCTTACGGATGCTCCCAGCACCTTCCGCACACCAATCTCCTTCATCTTTTTGATGATGTTGAGCGACACCAAAGTAAAAAGTCCGGTGGCTGAAAGCAACAGGGCAACGATGCCAAGGAAAACAAACATGATCACAATATTATTGTTGACCGTATTGGCCTCCACAATCTCCTCATCCATGTAACGGCCATTATAAAGCCGGTTCGGGAAAAGCACCTTCCATTTTGCTTCCATGAACGTATTAACTGCCTTAATTTTTTCCGCTGGCGCCCTCACCAGAATGTGGTTTACGTTGTCCCGGTCTCCATAGCGGAACATGACCGGTTCCATCTTTTCCCAGAGACCCTGGGTGTAGATATCACGCACCACGCCCACAACATAATACCGCACAGTATCCATCCACAGGATCTCCTTCCCGATCGGATCACGGAGCCCCAACTCCCTGACTAACCCCTCTGTAACCAGAACGGACTCTTTCCGGTCTGTTTCCGAATCCTTCACGAAGTTTCTTCCCTCGGTAAGCGTAAGACCCACCGTAGGCACATAGTCTTCGCCAATGTTCAGAATGTCAACCTCTATCTCTTTTTCGGCATGCTTTATCGGATCATTGATCCGCGAGGAAAAAATATGGTGCTGCGACCCGGCAATGGAAATAATGTCAGGATTCTCATGCAGCTCATTTCGATACGTTTCGAACTCCGAGCGGTTATTGATATAGGTAAATACGACCCCCTCCTTGTTAAACCCAAGATCAAATTCCCGCTGAAACTTTGCGTTGTCAAGGAAGGCAAAGCTGCACACTATGCCAATCAATGAAATGGCAAACTGCATGGTCAGCAGGAACCGCGTGAAATAATTCGTCCCTCCAAACTTCAGTTTTCCCTTCAGAATGGTTGTTGGTTGAAACTTGCTAACATAAAGGGCCGGGTAACTCCCCGCCAGGAGGCTGGTGAAGATCAAGGTTCCACCAATGAACAAAAGGAAGTCCGGCTGGTCAAAATAATTGGTGGTCAATTTCAACTCTGGCCACAACTTGTTGAAGGCAGGAACCAGCAAGTATTCCCCCATTAGCAAACCCAACACGAGAGCAAGAAGACACGTCAGCGTCGTCTCGCCCAAAAACTGGAACACCAGATGCTTCCGCGTGCTTCCCATCACTTTCCGGATTCCGATCTCCTTCAACCTTCCGGACGAAATCGCCACGGCCGTATTGGTGAGGTTAAAGCAGGAAATCAGGAGGACAAAAATGGCCATCACGCCAACACCAGCCACCGCTGCCAATGGCGATGCATCCCGGGTCCATGTCCCAGACCGGTTATCATACTGGTCGCTTACAGCCATGCCTGCGAAAGGCTGCAAGGCAAAGGAACGGATGATGAAATCTTCGCGAATCTTGTTGTTATTCTCCGTGTACGGAAGGAGCTGCTCACGGATGGAAGCCAGACGGCTGGGATCCTTTACCTGGACAAATAACGTACTGCGAAACCGCCAGGAATTTTCCTGATACCCCGGGTCTGTACCAAACGCATTTTCAAACCGGGAAAAGGCCCGTGAGTCAAAGCTTGAATTGTCCGGTTGCCTCCGATAGACTCCGGACACAACGAATTCACGGGTCTTGCCACTATCCAGCACCTGGGTAACGGCCTTCCCAAGTGCGTGTACAGTCCCGAAATACTTCTCCGCAAGATCTTCACGGATGCAGAGCTGCGCCTTGTTCGTCAACGCCTCGTTTCCTTCAATAAACTCGAACGAAAAAATGTTGAAGAATGCCGGGTCAACATTCGCCACCTCGTTATTGAAAATATTGTCACCGATTCTGAAATTGCCTCCATTCGGCTGATACCTGACCACTGCGTTTACATCCGGTACGTTTTGCATGATCGCATTGCCCAGCGCAATAGGGACGTACCCATATGTCGTTTGCTCTCCCTGAAATTCACGAACAGAATTAACACGGTAAATCGTAGCTGATTGCGCATGATGCGAGTCAAAACTTGCGTTGAAATCGTAGTTGAAGTAGGCAACGATGCAGCACGCAATCGCTATGGCCATACCCACGATATTGATCGAGAGGAAGACCTTGTTCTTCAACATGCTGCGAAAAGTAATCAGCAGGTAGTTTTTGATCATACTGGATTCATTTAATGTGAAGACCCTCCGCATGGGCCCATGGTTGCACCTGTTGACCCAAGAATAATGCCAGCCCTCACAGGGGCCAATTTATTGAGTTTCAAATCACCTGGTGTTCATCCATGAACAGTCCCTGTTCGGTAATTAATTTGCAATAAACGCAAAACCAACCCTGATCTCGACGGAAATCAGCGATGGGCTCTACTAACCTAAACCTAAAACTATAAAGAACGAATCAGGTCAACGTGTGCCTGAAATCTTTGCCGATGCAGCATCGCTGCTGAAGGCGCAATACTTATACGTGGAAGTGTTCCTTGATGTTCTCCGTTACCACTTTGCCGTCAAACAGATTCACTATACGGTGAGCATAATTGGCGTCGTAGGGAGAGTGCGTTACCATGATAATGGTTGTTCCTTCCTCATTCAATTGTGAGAGCAACTTCATGACTTCTTCGCCGTTGGCCGAATCAAGGTTTCCAGTCGGTTCATCCGCCAGAATCACTTTGGGTTTTGCAACGATAGCGCGCGAGACAGCCACGCGCTGCTGCTGACCACCAGAAAGCTGTTGGGGGAAATGGTTCCTCCGATGCATAATGTTCATGCGCTCGAGCACCTCTTCTACGCGCTTCTTCCGTTCCGGGGAAGGTACTTTCATGTACAAGAGTGGTAACTCCACGTTCTCAAAAACGGTGAGCTCATCGATCAGATTGAAACTTTGAAACACGAAACCGATCGACCCCTTGCGCAACTGGGCACGCTGACGTTCGCTGTATTTGGCCACTTCCTGATCCCCAAAATAATATTCCCCGTTGGTGGGATTGTCCAGGAGACCAAGGATGTTCAGGAGGGTTGATTTTCCACATCCTGAAGGACCCATGATGGCGACAAACTCGCCGTCCTTGATTTCCATGTTGATCGCATTCAGCGCCGTAGTCTCCACCTCTTCCGTGGTGTAGACTTTCTCAAGGTTCTTTAGTCGTATCATAGTTGTGGGCTTTGGAGGTTAGATGGTTCCAGATCAAAATTAGTTGTTGAAAGCACTCCTTTTATTTTCAATCGTTACAGTTGATTAGACGCTTATTTCAATAAAATAGTTGCATTACTTGAGGATCAATACCTCGTTCGGTCCAAAATTTTCATACGAGGAAGTAATCACCCGATCGCCAGGTTTAAGACCTTCGAGGACTTCAAAATATTCAGATCCCATCTTCCTCCCCAGCCGGACAATTCGCTTCACCGCCTTTTCAGGTGACTCCAGAATAAACACCCAGTTGCCACCTGTGTCTTTATAGAAGCCACCCATGGGCAGCAGGAGTTCTTCCGATGGCTGTCCCAGTTCAATCCGAAGTCTCAACGATTGCCCGCGGCGCAAACCCTGAGGCGTGTCGCCTTGAAAATTCATATCTACTTCAAAGCGGCCTGCTGTAATGTTTGGATACACGTACACAATTTCGAGCGTATACGTCTTCCCGGCAAAGTCGGTGGTTGCCTGCAGCCCTGTAGATATTCGCGGCAGGTATAATTCATCGATGGGCACACGCACTTTGTAGCTCCCTACAATGTCCACCTGCCCGAGCCGTTGACCTGTTGCAATGTTCTGTCCAATTTCCCAGTGACTGGTGGAGGATAATTGCCCGTCAATGGGTGCGCGAATGACCAAATTGTCGAGGATCTGACTTACCCCGTCAAGGCTCTTGCTCATACGCTGTTCGGAAAGGCTGGTTTCCCTCAACTGCCGGATCCTGTCCACCGAATCGTTCCGGTATAACTCATAGGCAATACGCTTCCGCTCCACATTGAATTTGTAATCGGCTTCAGTTCTTTCAAATTCCTGCTTGGCGATCAGTTTCTTTTCAAACAATTGTTTCTGCCGATGGTATTGGGGCGTAAGGATGTTCAATTGGTTATCGATTGCTGCCAGCAACTGCCGCTGATCCATATCATTCCGCAAGATGCTGATCCGCGTCTCCCGCGCCCGGTTAATACTTTCATTGAACGACGCCTCCTGCTGCAGCACCGACAACTCGCGATTCAGGTTGGTCAACCGAAGAATTTCGTCTCCTTTCTTCAACATCGCCCCGCTCTCACGGGCGATGCTCTTGATGTTCCCCCCCTCGATTGCGTCGAGGTAGACCACCCGGCTTGGCTGCACTTCCCCGGTCTGCGGAATGTATTCCTTGAACTGTCCCATCCGTATTTCAGAGATAGTGATCTTATCTTTTTCAACGATCAGCGTAGACCGGTTGTCGGCAAAAAAGATCCGATACCCGACAAACCCCACCAGGAGCGCAATCCCTCCAATGGTTGCAATCCGCTTCAGCGTCCATGTTTTCTTTACAAGCTTCTTATCCATTCCCGGCCTATTGAGATCTGAGTGTTTGTACCCTTCTTGCCAACTTCCGTGCCAACGGCCAAAAGGGCCCCAAGGTTATCTTTTTTGCCAAATCTACGTTCAATGGTGAACGTATATGTCCGAATGCGGACAAAAAATTATTGAGTTTGAAAGTCAAAACTGGCAAATTGTGGCCCGGAATGCATTCTGATACGCGGTATCAACTTTGCCCAAGGGTAGCAAGAGGAACCAAAACTGAACCCCTATGACGGATCAAAAGCGCGGAAATATTCTGATTGTCGATGACAACGAGGACTTGCTCAAAGCAGCCAAGATGCACCTCAAAAGACACTTTGCGCAGGTGGATATCGAAAAGAACCCGGAGGCCATTCCCTCCCTGATGAACAACGAGTCATACGATGTGATCCTCCTGGATATGAATTTTACCAAGGATGTCAGCAGCGGCAGCGAGGGCTACTACTGGCTGGAGCGAATCCTGCAGCTTGATCCATCGGCAGTAGTGGTGCTGATCACGGCCTACGGCGACGTTCAGATGGCGGTTAAAGCGATCAAAGCCGGCGCCACCGACTTTGTCCTCAAGCCCTGGGAGAACGAAAAACTCCTCGCCACCCTGTACTCCTCCATGCGCCTCCGTGAAACGATGGATGAGGTGCGGACACTGAAAATAAAGAACCAGGAAATCAACAAGGCGATCAACAACCGCTACAAAGACATCATCGGGGAAAGCACGGCGATGGTTCATATTTTTCAAACCATCGACCGGGTTGCGCACACCGACGCCAACGTTCTTATCCTGGGGGAAAACGGAACCGGTAAAGAATTGGTAGCGCGCGCGATACACCGAAACTCTCCCCGAAGCCAGGAAACGTTTGTGAGTGTCGATCTGGGATCCATCACGGAAACACTTTTTGAAAGTGAACTCTTCGGACACAAACGGGGATCTTTCACGGATGCCAAAGAAGACCGTCCCGGGCGCTTTGAGATGGCTAACAAGGGCACCTTGTTTCTGGATGAAATCGGGAATTTGTCGATGCCGCTCCAGGCAAAGCTGCTTACCGTGCTGCAAAACAGGAAGGTGAGCAGGGTCGGCTCCAACAAGGAAACTCCCATTGACATCCGCCTGATCTGCGCCACCAATATGCCGTTGTATGATATGGTGAAGGAAAACAAGTTCAGACAGGATCTCCTATACCGGATCAACACCATCGAAATGGAAATCCCTTCCCTGCGTGAACGGATGGAAGACATCCCCATGCTGGCGAATCACTTTCTCCGGCATTATGCCCAGAAGTACAACAAGACGGTGACCAAAATCAGCGACGCGGCGATGGCCCGTATGAACAAACATCCCTGGCCTGGAAATATCCGTGAACTTCAGCACGCCCTGGAGCGCGCCATCATCCTCTCCGATACGCCGATCCTCCAGCCGGAAGACTTCACGTTCAACACACCCTCTGAAAAGGACAGTGAGCAGCCACTTAACCTGGACCAGTTTAACCTCGACGAGGTGGAAAAACTGCTGATTCGGAAAGTGTTGAAAAAATACAACGGCAACATTACCCAGGCCGCAGGTGAATTGGGCTTAACCCGCTCGTCCCTGTACCGTCGGCTGGAGAAACACGGACTTTAACCCGAGAAATACTGATGTCATGAAATTCTTCCGCGACTTTCGATTCCGTGTTGCAATTCGCGTTGGAATGATCGGGCTGGTCATGGCCCTTTTCGTGTATATGGTTAATCACCCCAACATGGTCTTTGCCGCCATCCTGACCGGCCTGGCCATTGTAGGGCAACTTCTTGAGCTGTATTCATTCACTTCCCAGACCAACCGGAAGCTGACGCGCTTTCTGGAATCGGTGAAGTATTCGGACTTCATCTCCGGATTCACTGCAGACAACAAACTGGGCAGCAGCTTTCGGGACCTCAACGCTGAGTTTAATGAAGTCCTCGAGGCCTTTCGAAAAGCACGGTCGGAGAAAGAAGAACATTGGCAATATCTCAATACCGTTGTCCAGCAAGTGAGAACCGGGATCCTCTCTGTGGATACGAATGGCGACGTTCAACTGATCAACACCAACGCGAAGCGTTTCATGGGCGTGGTGGCCATAAAAAATATCCGGGAGCTGGAAGCAAAGAACCCGATGTTGTACAAGGCCATACTGGAAGTGGTGCCTGGAAAAAGTACGCTGTTCAAATCAAATCAGGATTTTCTCCTTACCATCCAGGCTACCGAACTCCGGATCCGTGGAAACTCCATGAAACTCCTGACCCTTCAGAATATCCAAACGGAACTGCAGCAGCAGGAAATTGAAGCGTGGCAGAACCTTACCCGGGTGCTGCGTCATGAAATAATGAACTCCATCACACCTATTTCATCCCTAACGTCGACGCTACGCGAAATTCTCGATCACGACCTGACGCAGAAAGACGACCACTACGTGTTGCGGGATGAGGGTGCCATGGATCTCCGGGAGGGGCTTACCACCATTGAAAACCGGAGCAAGGGCCTGATCAAATTCATTGATGCGTACCGCGAATATACCTCCCTCCCCCAACCGAAAATCAAAGCCGTGAACGTCCAGCAATTCCTGGAGCGGATCGCCCAACTCATGATACCTGAAATCAAAAAGACGTCCATTGAATTTACCTACTCCTGTCAATCGGAGTTCCTGACCGTCCAGGCGGATGAAGAAATGCTGGAACAGGTGCTCATTAACCTCATCAAGAATTCCATTGAGTCCCTCGCCGACACCCTTCATGGAAAAATATCGGTAACCGCCCACTACGAGCTGACTCATGCGCTGATCGATGTCACCGACAACGGGCCCGGCATTATTCAGGAGGCTCTGAACAAAATATTTGTTCCGTTTTTCACAACCAAGAAGAAGGGTTCCGGAATCGGGCTAAGTCTTTCCCGCCAGATTATGCAAATGCATCACGGAAATCTTTCCGTCACCTCCACGCCGGGGGTGTCGACTACGTTTACAGTCAGGTTTTAGTCTCTAAAGAGGGTTCCCACAATGAACCGAGTTTTGCATACAAAAAAAACAGGTTAAAAGGGCCTACGCCTAGGCCAGGAACTCATCCCACTCTTCCTGCTTCATGCCGCTGATATCGCGGAGAAACAACGTATAGGAGGGCTTGAATGGATTGTGACGGAGTCCCATCTCCGCCTCTTCGGGGGTATAATCTCCTTTGCGTGTGTTGCACCTTTTGCACGCCGTAACCAGGTTAAGCCAAGAATGAAGGCCGCCCCTCGAACTTGGAATAATGTGGTCCAGCGTCAATTCCCGTTTAGTCCCGCAATACTGACATTCAAAATTATCGCGCTTGAAGATGTTCTGGCGCGTCAGGTTGACCCCCTTGTATGGTGCATTTACATAGCGGTTCAGCCGGATAACCGAAGGCATGGGGAAACTCCGGGACACGCTGCGAAGCTGATGCCCGTTGGCAGGGCGGACCATTTCGCTCTTGTTCAGGTACACCAGGATGAATGCCCGTTCCACCGAACAAACCATCAAGGGGCTAAAATCCTGATTCAGTACAAGAACCCTGCTATCCATGCCCAAAAGATAAAACTAAAATCAGGGCTTAGCAAGACACCCTATGGGGTTACACGGCGCACGGAATGGAGGCGGAAGGACAACGGCGCACTGGCATCCTGGCTTAGAATCCCTTGCTCGGAAACGCTGTCAATCCGTACATGACCGGCGCAATGAATAATCCGGTCCTTTTCAATGAGAATCCCGCAATGCCCCACTTCCTTGCCGTTCGAGCTGAAGAAAAGGATGTCACCCGGACGGGCCTCAGCGAGCGACCGAACTTTCTTTCCCTGATTGGCTTGCTGACCTGCATCACGCTGCAAGGGGTAGCCTGAAATTCTGAAAACCATTTGGACAAATCCGGAATGATCAATCCCGAACGGGCTCTTTCCTCCCCATTGATAGGGCGAAGACAAATATTTCCTGGCGATGGCGAGGAGAAACTCTACATCCCGGCGCTGCCCGAGCCCTTTTGATTCGCCATTGTACGCGAATTGCTCCTCCACCTTGAACAATTCGGAACTGGAGATAGGGACAATACTGCCCATGACAATAGTCAGCGGATTTTTCTTGTATAGTACCGGGGAGGCAATTTCCGTGGTGATTTTATAATCAGTCTTATTGATCTGATTGAAGTATTCCTCCGAGATGGTGTGATGCTGCTTCCACTCCAGCCAGCCCTCACACTGATCGGCATACACTTTGATCTTTCCCCAATACAGGTCCGGAGTTGCCTCCAGCACTTCATAGTGGTCGCCGAAAAGAAGTTGTGTTACCTGCTCGGCAGTTTCATCCGGATCCCGCCTCACCGGAACTACCGACAACCTGCATACACCATAATCAAGCATTGCCATGAACCTATTGTCAACTAAAATTTCGTGCGTAAAAGTTCCCTCTTGATATCCCGTTCCTTAATGCTTGCCCGTTTGTCGTGCACTTTCTTTCCACGGGCCAGGGCAATCTCCAACTTGGCGTACCCCCGATCGTTTATGAACAGCCTGACCGGTACGATGGTTAATCCTTTCTCCTCCGATTTTGCCTTCAGTTTCAGAATCTCACTTTTCTTCAGCAATAATTTCCGGTCACGGCCGGCCTCGTGATTGTAGTGCGATCCCTGGGAGAAGGGTGAAATATTTACACCTTTCACAAACGCCTCGTCGTTGTGGAAGTACACATATCCATCCTGAAGATTGACCTTTCCTTCACGGATTGACTTGATCTCCGTTCCCTTCAACACCATTCCTGTAATGTAGGTGTCAAGCAATTCATACCCGAAGGAAGCCTGTCGATTGCGGATGCTTACCGATTTTGAAAAACGTTCGGAGGCCATCGTTCAGGGTTTTGTAAAGATCATTTTCAATCGTTCCTTTTTCAGCATTCTTTGACCCGTCTTCCCGTCGGCGATCAACCGGTCGTTAACCCAGGCTTGAATGTGGCAGGTCAGTTCCATGTCCACAATACTTTCAACCGTGGCGGTAATGACCACCTCTTCGCCTGCAAAGGCAGGGCTCTTGTGATGTATCTGCAAAAAAGTGCCCACTCCTTCTTCTCCCGGTTCCTTCATTTCCAGGAAGAACAAACGGGAAGACCACTCGAAATCCCGCGCCAGCGCAAAGGTAGCGTAAACGTTGTGTAATAGTTCGCCGTGGAAAGTAGCCAGGTCATCTTTCGTAATTTTCCGGATATAGACTTTCTGGTCGCCGGGATTGAAAATCCTTTTCATGGTGCGCTAGTCGTTTAACTGCAGGTTGGGTACAGGCGCAATGTCTGGCGCCGCAAAGAGTCCCGCGAGAAACTTGAAATGTGCTGCCATGGCGATCATGGCGGCGTTGTCCGTGCAATATTGAAAAGCTGGAATATGCGTGGTCCACCCCAACTCCTGCCCGCGCCGTTCCAGTTCTGACCGCAGCAACGAATTGGCGGATACACCTCCGGCGATGGCGATATTTTTGATGCCCGTCTGCCGACTCGCCTGCATCAACCGGTTCATCAGCATTCCCACCAGTTTCTTTTGAAGGCTTGCACAAATGTCGTGCACATTTTCTTCCACAAAGCGTGGATTGGCCTTCACTCGATCGCGGACAAAGTAGAGGAACGCGGTCTTGATTCCGCTGAAAGAAAAGTCAAGACCCGGCATGTCCGTATCGGGAAACGCATACCGGTCGGGATTGCCTTCCCGGGCATAGCGGTCGATCAGCGGTCCGCCGGGATATGGAAGCCCCATCGTTTTTGCCGCCTTGTCAAACGCCTCGCCGGCCGCATCGTCTTGTGTCTCCCCGATTATTTCCATGTCCAGATGATCCCGCACCACCACCAACTGGGTGTGTCCCCCGCTGACTGTCAGACACAGGAAGGGAAAAGCCGGCCCTTCGCCCTCGATGAAATGTGCCAGCACGTGCGCCTGCATGTGATTCACTTCGATGAGGGGAATACCCCGTGCCCAGGCTAGTCCTTTGGCAAACGATCCTCCCACCAGCAGGGCCCCCATCAATCCGGGACCGCGTGTGAACGCCACAGCATCCACATCGTTCACCGAAACGGCTGCACTCCTCAACGATTCATCAACCACGTCAACAATCTGACGCTGGTGCGCGCGTGATGCCAGCTCGGGTACGACGCCGCCGTATTTCTGGTGCACATTTTGCATGGCTATAATATTATTGAGTACCTTGCCGTTTCGTATCACGGAGGCAGAAGTCTCATCGCAAGATGATTCAATGGCAAGGATCGTTGGCCGCATAAGAATCTAAATGGTTTGGCAAGTTATCAAAATTCGGATTGTCCAATGGACCAGGCGGATCATACTCTATGGCCTGTACAGTGTTCTGATTTTATTTGTCATCGGCTTCAGCCTTCTCCAGATTCCCGCTGTTCAGAAATCATTACTCAGCCGGATCACAGACGGGTTCTCCAAAATCTCGGGATTTGTTGTTGAATACGATAAATTCTACCTGCTCTGGTACGACCGCCTAGAAATCACGTCGCTCAAGGTCACAGATCCCCAGCACAACACCCTGATCGAAGCCGAGCGGCTGTTCGTAAATTTTGACATCCGAAGCCTATACCGCAAGAATGATATTTACATCGATGCCGTTTTGATCGAAGGTGCGGGCGTCAACCTGGTCACCATACCCACCTCCGATTCAACCAAAGAACTAAACATTGATGTATTTATTGCTCAAATCAGCAAACAGCTTTCATCGGGGAAGGAGAAGCAAAGCACCGGCGGCGGGCCCAAAATAAATATCGGAGAAGTGCTCGTTCAGCACTCACGCTTTTCGATGAGTAATAGCGATGCCGATTCCGTCCGCTACGGGTTTGATCCTAATCACTTTCAGGTGGCGCTCGATGAAGGCGACCTGAACAATTTCAAAATCATCGGAGACACCATTGAATTCAACGTGAACTCTCTGGACATTAAGGAATCCAGGACAAACCTCACGATCCGCGACCTTCATACATTCTTCCGGATCAGTCAGAAATCCATGGAATTCCTGGGGCTCGACCTGAACTGCAACAAAAGCCATGTTTCCGATACGATTGTCTTCACTTTTGACAGTCAAAAAGACCTGAGCCATTTCAACAGCAAAGTAACGATCGACGCCCGGCTGCGGGAAACGCGGTTGCACCCCGAGGACATTTCTTATTTCACCCGCGGCTTGGAGACCTGGCAAAGCCCGGTTACCCTGAACGGCCACTTCCGGGGGAAGATCAACCATTTCACGTTCCGGCCCATGCAGATAAAAGTAGGGGCCTCTACCATCACCGGAAGTCTCGAAATGGATGGATTGCCTGTTATTCAGGAGACGTTTATTAATGTAAAGTTGTCGCCCACGGTCGTGTACGGGGCCGACCTCAGTTTCCTCTTTGAAGACAACATCAACAGTGTATTGGCACCCCTGAACCGAATCCAGTTAAAGGGCAGCTTCCTCGGCTTCGTCAATGACTTTGTCGCCAACGGCGACTTCGCGACGCGGTTGGGCCGGATTCAATCCGATATTAACTACAAGATTGAAGAGGGGAATATGTTCCAGACCGCCTACCGCGGTAACCTTTCCATGCAGGATTTTGATCTTGGTAGCTTCTTCAAGGACACGGTTAACTTTCAAAAAGTCACCTTCAAGGGCGGTATTAACGGGAAAGGCTTTACCAAGCAAACCGCTGACTTTGTGCTCAACGGAGAAATTTATTCTTTGGGAATCCTGGGGTACAACTACACTAAAATCCGCTCCAACGCGCGCTTCGCCAACAGTTATTTCCAGGGTAACCTCACCATCGACGACCCCAACCTCCAACTTTCCATGGAGGGTTCGATCGATCTTCGTGACGGCCGTGACATTATCAATATAGAGGCAAGGTTGGATACCGTTCTCATTCATGAGTTGAAGCTCACCGACAAGCGAATATCTCTTCAGTCCAACTTTAATATCAACACGCGCGGGCTTTCGATTGATTCCATTGTCGGAAGAGCATCCCTGAGAAACTCCATCATTCGCCTGGAAGATGAAGTGATTCAGTTTGACTCCATCCTCCTCGTCTCGCAAAATGATCAAAACGGAAGATTACTGACCTTACAGAGCTCTGTCGCAGACCTTTCCCTCAGCGGCCAATTCTACTATTCGACACTTTTTCTCGACATTCAGCGATTAGTGAATGAATTCGTCCTCAATCTGAAGAATGATCCGGTTGCGATCAAGGCCTACTACAAAGAAAAACCGGAAACGACTCAGTCGTACAAAGCGCTCATCAACGGCGTGGTCCATGATGCCAACCGCATCTTCGAAGTGCTCGATCTTGACCTTTACATCTCTCCCGAGGCCAGAATCCAGGGTGAATTTTCAAACAGTTCGGTTTCCAAACTCCATGCATTTACCCGACTGGACACCGTTGTAGTTAGCGGAACATCCTTTATCGGAACAGAGATCGAGTTCAACGGCTCAAAAATCAGAGATAGCACACAGGTATTGGCTCAGCTGACTATCAATTCCGACCATCAGCAAATCTCCAAGATCGTTAACACAAGAAACCTCTTCGTGGAGGGTATCTGGAATCTAAACCGGATTGACTTCACCCTGGATGTCGACCAGAATGAATACGACAACTCGGCCCGCCTTAATGCACGTATCAGCCTGCTCAATGATAGCACCCGGATTCAGATGCTTCCCTCCACGCTTCGGCTGCTCGGGAAGAACTGGGCCACCTATGGCCAGAACTATGCGTTGAACCGCGGGCGCGAATGGAGCCTTCATCAGGTTGGTTTCTTTCATGGCGATCAATCCGTGAAAGTGGATGGAAAAATTTCAATGGACTCCACGCAGGCGCTCAATGTAGACATCCGGAACTTCGACCTCTCTACGTTAAACGTTTTCAGCACCGAGAAATTCAGAGGCAAGCTGAATGCCCAAATCGTTCAAAAGGATTTCTACGATGACCTCTTCATCGAGAACGTGCTCCGTGTCGACTCCCTCACCGTTAACAATTTTGTCGTCGGGGATGTACAGGGCAACAATACGCTCGATCCACTCACCGATCAGGTCGACATCAACCTGACCATAGACCGCATGAACACGCGCATTGTTGATGTCAAGGGAATCTACGATCCACATGACAAGGTGAGTCCCCTGAACGCCAAAGCAATCCTCCAGAAAGCCAACCTCAAATTGATTGAACCGGTTGTTAAAGAGATTCTCTCCAGGCTGGACGGAACCATCACCGGGGAATATGTCATCCGCGGGACTTTTGGCAAGCCAAGCATCACGGGGAAGGCTGTTGTTGATAAGGGACAGGTTATGGTTAACTACCTGAAAACGCTTTATCAGGTAAAAGGAACTATCGAAATGACGCCCACACAGATTCAATTCAATAATTTTGACCTGACAGACGCCGTTAAGAACACGGCCCGGCTTCAAGGGTATATTCAGCATCGAAACTTTTCCAAAATGGTAGTTAACCTCGACGCCGCATTCACCAATTTTCAGTTGCTGAATACCACGTCAAAAGACAACGATCTCTTTTACGGACAGGCCTACGGAACCGGAACATTGAGCATCCTCGGCCCGGTTTCCCATTTGAGGATTTCGGCCACCGCCTCCACCAACAAGAACACACGCCTCGCTTTACCGCTCGGATCGCTGAATGCGTCCCAGGAGAAGGAGGACTTTATTCAGTTTGTCAGCTTCAGCCAGGAAATTGAGACCAAAACGGTAAAAACAGCCGTTCGCAAAAGGGAAATTTCCGGCATCACCCTCGATCTGAACATCGATGTGACGCCGGACGCCTACACCGAAATAATATTTGATATCAAATCAGGGGAAATCATTCGCGGCCGGGGCGAGGGAACCCTGCGTCTCCAGGTTGACACGAAGGGAGAGTTTAACATGTTCGGCCGCGTTGATTTTACGGAAGGCGCCTACAACTTCACCTTGTATGACATTCTTCGAAAAGAATTTACCATCCGGCCGGGGAGCTTCATCACCTGGTATGGCAACCCCTACGAGGCGATTCTGAACATTGCTGCAAGCTACCGTCAGCTGACCTCCATAGGACCGGTGATCCAGGATCAATCGGTGATTTCAGATCCCAACATACGGCGCAAATACCCGGTGGAGGTGCTTCTCAAACTGGACGGACCCATGATGGCCCCGCAACTTACGTTTGACCTGGAGGCCAAAGACCTTCCCGACAATGTGCTTACGGCTACCGGGAAGTCAGTCCGTCTTCGATTCGAGTTTGAGGCCTTCAAGACAAGGCTGGACGAGCAGGAACTCAAGATGCAGGTATTCAGTCTGATTATCCTGCGCAAGTTGTCTTCCCCCAATGCCTTTGCCACCAGCGCAAGCAGCTCCATTTACAATAGCGTGAGTGAGGTTCTGTCAAATCAACTCAGCTATTGGCTTAGCCAGGTTGACCAAAACCTGGAAATTGACCTGGACCTCGGAACCGTCGATCAGGAGGCGTTTAACACCTTCCAGCTGCGCCTCTCCTATTCCTTCCTCAACGGCAGGCTTCGTGTCAGCAAAGACGGCAGTTTTGGAGGAAATCAGGCCACCCGGTCCGACCTTGCCACCATTGCCGGTGACTGGACAGTGGACTACCTGTTGACCCCGGATGGGAAGTTCAAAATAAAGATGTACAGCCGCTCCAACCTCAACCAGTTGCAAAGCTCGCTTAATACCCAGACCGCGGCGGTAACTACCGGAACCAGTTTGTTGTATACGGAGAATTTTAACAGGTTCAGCGACCTTCTCCGTTCAGCACGTGAAAAAAGAAGGCGCGAACTCGAAAGCAATCCGTACCTGGAGGAAAACGAAGATCCAAACGGCGGCAAATGAAGTCTCAGATTGCTACGGTGAAACACTCCCGGCGATGCCTTTGATTTCACCCCAATTTACTGGCAGGACTTTCTATTTGCCGGGAATTTCCTAATTTACATAAACGATCATAACCCAGCTGCTATGGACTTAACCGCTTTCATGAAACGATATGCCGACGAGATCCGTGGGCAATACATCGAGTATACACACACCCTCTCTGTTGTTGTTGTTCCGGTAGCCGGAAACCGGTTCCAGACCGTTACCGGTAACATCAAGGAGAGCAGTTTGTATAACCGCAAGGTGATCACGTTTACGTCCAAAGTATGCCCGATGAGTGAATCCATTGACTTCAGGAAACTGCTGGAGCAAACGGCTTTCTTCAACTATTGTCGGTTCATGATCAGTGACAACTACCTTCAGGTAGAAGCCGTGTCGTCACTGACTGGCGTCAATGAAGAAGATATCAAGGAAATGCTCCAGGAAGTCGCCAACCTGGCGGATCAATATGAAATGAGCATTGCCGGCACCGACATTCATTGATGGAGAGCGCCTTACTTTCCGTAGCAAAACGTTAGTCAAAATCTCTTCGTACCTTTGCGGGGCAGGCTGTCTTATCGCCCTTGCCCCGATTTCGATCGGGAGTCTAGGGGAGGAAAGTCCGGGCAACGCAGAGCATCGTACTTCCTAACAGGAAGGACCCCGCGCCTGGCGACAGGAACGGGGGCCAGATAGTGCCACAGAAAACAGACTACCCCCCTGGATTCATTCCCGGGAGGAAAAGGTGAAAAGGCGGGGTAAGAGCCCACCGGCCCGGGAGTGATTCCGGGTGCATGGCAAACCTTACGAGTTGAAAGGCCAAACAGCCTCGATCTAAGATCGGCTCGATCTTACCGGTTCCAAAAGAGCCGTATCGGGGCGGGTAAGCTGATTGAGTCCGTTAGCGATGACGAGACCAGATAAATGATAGGAACCCGCTCAGGCGGGGACAGAACCCGGCTTACAGGCTTGCATTTTTTTTCTCACCTGAACCCTGTTGCGTGAAAGCGCAGCAGGTTTCGCTATTTTTGCCCCATGCCAAAGATCCTGATCATCGAAGACGAAGCGAGCATTCGTGCGGTTCTAAAAGACATACTCCTGGATCAGAAAGAACTAAAGCTGGAGGTAGACGAAGCACGCGACGGCACCGAAGGGCTCCAGATGCTGGAAAGTAATTCCTATGACCTTACATTTTGCGACATCAAAATGCCAAAGATGGACGGCATGGAAGTCCTTCAAAAGGCTCGGGAAAAGAACATCGCAAGTCCCTTCATTATGATCTCGGCACATGGCACTACGGAAATGGCAGTAGATGCTATCCGGATGGGCGCGTATGATTTCCTGCAAAAACCACCCGATCTCAACCGATTGCTGATTACTGTACGCAACGCCCTGGATCGCGAATCCTTGTTGAAGGAGACGAAATCTCTCCGGAGGAAAGTAAGCCGGAAGTATGAAATGATTGGCGATTCCCCGGCTCTGGAACGCGTACGGGAGATGGTCGAGAAAGTGGCACAGACCGAAGCGCGGGTACTGATCACCGGTCCCAACGGAAGTGGAAAGGAGCTTGTGGCACGGTCCATCCATGAAAAGAGCAACCGCAGCGGCGGGCCTTTCATCGAGGTTAACTGCGCCTCCATTCCCAGCGAACTCATCGAGAGCGAATTATTCGGTCATGAAAAAGGCTCCTTTACGTCAGCGATCAAACAGCGTATCGGAAAATTTGAGCAGGCCGAAAAAGGCACCTTGTTCCTTGACGAGATTGGGGACATGAGCCTGGCGGCCCAGGCCAAGGTGCTGCGTGCCCTTCAGGAAAACAAGATTACACGCGTCGGCGGCGAAAAAGACATCGCTGTCCATGTCCGCGTTCTCGCGGCCACCAACAAAGATCTTAAGAAAGAAATCGCGGAGGGCCGGTTTCGGGAAGACCTATACCATCGGCTCGGCGTTATCCTCATCGCTGTACCCTCCCTGGCCGAGCGAAAGGAAGATGTTACCATGCTGGCCGAAAAATTCCTAAAAGACCTGTCGGAAGAGTATGGATCCAAAAAGAAGATTTTGGATTCGAAAGCTGCTAAACTGCTGGAGGCTTATGCGTGGACCGGAAACATTCGCGAATTGCGGAATGTAATCGAACGGCTTGTGATCATGGCCGGTGACACGATCAAAGCGGAGGACGTCAAAAAGTACCTTTAAAAAACTAGATTCTGTTTTCCGTAGGCTTCTTGACTTCTTTCTTGCTATAGGTAGGACACGTATACTGGCTGCACGAAGCCAGAAACACTAGGACGGCCATAAAAGCTAGAACTCTTTTCATAGATATGGGTTTCTACCAACAAAAATAGGAATCCTGACCTTTTTAACAAACTCAACGTCCATTATTGTCGATTTAACGGCAAAAACGGTCATTCTACCAGCAGGTTGCACCCCCTGGCGTCACTGGCATCTATACGCCCAAGTACCTCAAAGTGACCCTGATGGTCCATCCTTCCTATATCCTGGGTTTCAATGAATGCGCAGGAATGGGCGTTAGCCAAATCGATGATATTTATTACACCCGCGGTAACTTCAGCGGTCGAAAACGGGTCATTTATTTCTTTCAGAAATACGCGCATGGATGGCGGGCAACGGAACAAACCGCTTCCCATCGAGTAGGCCTGCGACATCAGTTCTGTCATTCCATACTCCGAATACACCTTGTCTACACGCAGGTTTTTCATCAGGATTTCGTGAACTTCTTCGCGGATTATTTCGGGCCTCCGCCCTTTCATGCCGCCCGTTTCCATCACCATACTGCGACCCAGATCCACATCAAATTGCTCCGCCAAATCCACCAGTGCAAACGTAACCCCCAGTAGTAACCCCTTACGTCCATCGTGTACGTTTTCGATCTTTTCGATCAGTCGTTCGAGGTCATTGAGAAAAAAACCGGACAGGGGCGACCGCGATTCAGTGATAAAGTGGCTCGCCATGGCCACCAGGGAGGATCCTGTGCGCTCCAGATAGGAAGGTAAGAGGCAAAAGACATGATATTGCTCAAGGGGGCCAAATACATCTTCAAACAACTTTTGGGAATGTTGGTTATAGAACGAAACCGACGGTATGGCATGACGGCTTACCGACTGGCCAGTCGTTCCGCTGCTGAGGAAGGTAAGTTCCGGCGCCCAGTGACCTGCTGCAACAAGGTGGGTTTTAAACAGTGTAATGGGCAAAAAGGGAATCTCCCGAAGTGACCTAACCTGGTCGGGCACTACCCCCAGAAGAGCTATATACGCCTTGTACACAGGATTGTGTTCCGCCTGAAAATGGAACAACCGGAGTGCAATTTCTTCAAATGCCTGGTCGTTAGTAGGATATAAATCCGGTGTAAAACTTTTAAAAGTCTCCAAGCGTTTACAATTTTACAGGTTGTAAATGTAAATAAATGAAGTTGCAGGTAAATGGGATTGGTTTAAGTGTTGCCGTGGCCTTATTTATGGCCTCGTGTTTTGAGCCGCCCCAGTTTTCGCCCATTCCCTCCATCGAATTCGAAAGCGTTGTTTTCAAGGATGTTGCCAATCAGTCCGACCCTGACTCCCTCATCGTCACGCTTCGCTTCAAAGACGGTGATGGAAATCTTGGTCTGGATCCGGATAATCTGGCTGACAAATCCCCTCCATTTAATAATCGATACTACTTCATCGCCAACGACGGATCGGTTATTACGTACAAAACGAAGCGCACCAATCCCGCCTATGATACCCTACCTGCCTTTGTAAAACCCTACAATTGCGTCAATTGGGAATCTATCACAATTGACAATAAGGTGGATACATTTTATTTCCAACTGAACCCCAATCACTACAACATTTTTGTCGATTTCATGGTCAAGAATACAAACGGTTCCTTTACAAAATTCGATTGGACGAAAGAGTTTTCTTACCCGCAGTGCGGAATTACATTTGATGGCCGGTTCCCTATCCTCTCCAAAGACCTGAGTCAGAAAGCAGCCCTCGACGGAAAGATCCGATACGGCATGCCTTCCACCGGGTTTCTTATTTTGTTCAGTATCAAAACTTTAAAACTGCGTATCACCATTCAGGACCGGAAGCTCAACAAGAGCAACACCGTTGAATCTCCGGAGTTCACGCTGCAGCAGATAAAGAAAAGCGGGTAGCGGTCAATCAGTACAGGGAGGGATACCGCTTCGGATCCGCTTCCTGCATCAACGCATAAATTCTATCAATAACTTCCTCCGGATTTGGTTTGGAGAAATAATCGCCATCGCTTCCATAGGCCGGGCGATGTTCTTTTGCTGTGATCGTCACCGGCTGCGAATCGAGATACTGGTACGCGGCTTGCTCTTCCAGCACCTTTTGCATCATGAAGGCTGTGGCGCCCCCAGGGACATCCTCATCCGCGAATACCACCCTGCTCGTTTTTCGGATGGAAGCAACAATCGACTGGTGCCGGTCGAACGGAAGCAACGATTGCACATCAATCACCTCGCACGAAACACCCAGCTTGTCGAGTTCTTCCGCAGCATCCATAACGATCCGGCACATGGACCCATAGGTCACCACCGTCACATCGGTTCCTTCGCGCAACACTTCCGGCACCCCCAACGGAACGGTGAACTCACCAACATTATCAGGGAGTTGTTCCTTTAGGCGATAGCCGTTCAGGCACTCAATGATCAATGCCGGCTCATCCGATTTCAGCATGGTATTATAAAATCCTGCTGCCTGGGTCATATCGCGGGGAACCAGCACCCGGATCCCGCGAATGCTTCCGAGGATCATCCCCATGGGTGACCCTGCATGCCACACACCTTCGAGCCGGTGACCGCGCGTACGAATGATAAGCGGGGCCTTCTGTCCACCGCGCGTGCGGTACTGGAGACAGGCGAGGTCGTCCGACATAATCTGGATCGCATACAACAGGTAATCGAGGTATTGAATTTCTGCAATCGGGCGAAGGCCGCGAAGGGCCAGGCCAATTCCCTGCCCCAGGATGGTACATTCACGGATGCCCGTATCGGTCACGCGCAACGCACCGTACTTCTGTTGAAGTCCGGCAAGGCCCTGGTTCACATCACCAATCTTTCCGACGTCTTCACCGAATGCAAGGACACGTGGATCGCGGTCAAATGCTGCCTTGAAACAACCCCGCAAAACCTCCCGACCATCCACCAAAGGGGAAGATTCTGAATAGGTAGCCTTTACTTCTTCTACCGCCATGGCAGACCATTCGGATTCGCTGTGCAAGTGTGAACTAAATCGCTCCAGGTTCTCCCGGGACGAGCGCTCCACCCAGCCAATAATTTTTCCTCGCGGCTCCGACTCCTGGCCGCGCAACAAACGCAGCGCCCGCTTTGCTGCCTTTACGGCATCCAGCCGCAAGGGGTTTAGGGTGGTTGCAAGTTCCGCGCGGATCGCCTCCACATCCGGATGCTCCGTTCCAGCTTCTGCCAGGAACCCATCCAGTAATTGCTGCTCCGTTTCAATTTCCTTGTTAAAGTCCTTCCAGGCCGCCTCCTTCTCCGCTTTCGCGAAAGCTTTGGCATCCTTTTCGACCTGATCCAATTCCTCCGCCGTGGAAAGTTCATGCGCCAGCATCCACTCACGCATTTTTCGAATACAATCATGACTTGCTTCCCAAGCCAGTCGCTCCTTCGATTTATAGCGCTCGTGTGATCCGGACGTCGAATGCCCTTGCGGCTGGGTCATCTCCGTGACGTGCAGCAACACCGGAACATGTTCTTCGCGGCACACTTTCTCTGCCTTCTCAAAAGTCTTGCATAGGCCATCGTAGTCCCAGCCCTGCACCGACATGATTTCAAATCCTTTTTCTCCGTTCGTGCGCTGAAACCCAGCAAGGATTTTGGAAATATTGCTCTTGGTTGTCTGGTATTCAGCTGGAACAGAAATCCCGTAGCCGTCGTCCCACACCACCGTCAGCATGGGTATCTGAAGCACACCGGCTGCATTGATGGCTTCAAAAAACATTCCTTCCGAGGTCGACGCATTTCCGATGGTACCGAAAGCAATTTCATTTCCTTTAGTCGATAGGTCCTTAAAGGAATTCAACTCCGGGTTGTTTCGGAACAATTTGGAGGCATAGGCAAGGCCCACCAGCCTGGGCATCTGGGATGCCGTGGGAGAAATATCGGCTGAACTGTTCTTAAGGGTAGCAATTTTCTTCAATGCCCCCTGGTCATCGAGCATGCGTGTGGCATAATGCCCGTTCATCAGCCTTCCCGCTGAAGCAGGGTCTGCGGTGACATCCGGATGGGCAAAAAGTTGAGCGAAATACTGTTGTATGGTCAATTCGCCGATGGCGAACATGAAGGTCTGGTCACGGTAATAACCCGAGCGGAAGTCTCCGGGCCTGAATACCTTCGCCATGGCCAATTGAGCAACCTCCTTGCCATCCCCAAAGATTCCGAACTTCGCTCTACCCATGAAGACCTCCTTGCGGCCCATCAGGCTTGCCTCCCGGCTTTCACACGCCAGCCGGTAGTCCGCCAGCACAGACGCTATTCGCTTCGCTGAAAATGGTGCCTTTACGGTTTTGGTCTGACTCATGATGTTGTTAGGATAATCGAACTCCAGAATTTGGCATCCCGATAGTATCAAAATTACGGAAATTCAAGGGAGCCTTCAAGCGTCTTTTTCTCACGACCAAATAAAATAGGGAAAGAAAGATCATGCGCCAAAGAATTCAACCCAATCACCACCTGGCACCAAAGGTTCAGAACCTGCTCGGTCAAAAAGATATATACCTGTCGGCTTTTTGCGAATCAATACTTCATGGTAGCTGTAGCCAACGCCTGTTTCCAATTGATGAATCTGCCGCTCGATGAGGGGATCAATTATTTTGAATACCTCAACAACCGTCTTGTCATGGGCATTCTCTGTGCGGACGGCATACGGATAATGCTCCATGGCGTAGAGTGCGAATCCAGGCAGTGATTCTGTAAAGAGGAACAAAAGGCCTTTGCTGTAGCGCCTCCAATTGATCATTCCGCGACGCAGGGAACCATAAAAAGCATAGGTCGATTCAGGGTTCAAATGCAGTTCCGTTGCTGTTGGTATTTAAGAGAAACCAAATTTTACCAGTGTCGCCAAAACTACCCCGAATTCTTTAACTTTGAGCCCGAAAACCTTAAAAAGCCACTAGTCAATTGGACTTTCACAAATAAATCTATCCCTTATGATCGTCGGTGTACCCAAAGAAATCAAGAACAATGAAAACCGTGTAGCCCTTACTCCGGCTGGAACGCAGGAACTTACGCGGCGCGGGCATACCGTGTACATCCAGACCCAGGCGGGCGAGGGAAGCGGGTTCAACGATGCGGAATACCTGAGCGCCGGTGGAAAAATTCTCCCCACCGCGGAGGAGGTATTCAAAACGGCAGAGATGATCATAAAGGTAAAGGAGCCTATCGAGCAGGAGTACGGATTGATCCGCAAAGACCAATTGGTATTCACCTATTTTCACTTCGCTTCCTATGAACCGCTGACGCACGCCATGATCAAGACGGGCGCGGTCTGTCTCGCCTATGAAACAGTAGAACGTACCGACCATTCGCTCCCCCTCCTGGTGCCGATGAGCGAGGTGGCTGGAAGGATGGCCATCCAGGAAGGCGCCAAATACCTGGAGAAGCCCTTAAAGGGACGCGGTATTCTTTTGGGTGGCGTTCCCGGAGTTATGCCTGCCAAGGTTTTGATACTGGGCGGCGGCGTCGTTGGGATGAACGCTGCCAAGATTGCTGCCGGAATGGGCGCCGATGTAATTATCACGGATGTCAACCTGAATCGTCTCCGTTATCTCGATGATGTAATGCCCAAAAATGTGCGCACGATGGTCTCCAACGACTACGTCTTGCGTGATCTGATTAAGACGCATGACCTCATTGTCGGAGCCGTGCTGATACCTGGAGCAAAAGCGCCGAAACTCATCACCAAGGACATGCTTAAATTAATGCGGCCTGGAACGGTGCTGGTCGACGTGGCTGTCGATCAGGGCGGCTGCATCGAAACCTGCAAGCCCACGACGCACGAAGACCCCACGTACATCATTGATGATGTTGTACATTATTGCGTAGCGAATATGCCCGGAGCAGTGCCGTATACCTCCACGCTGGCACTGACCAACGCGACACTTCCATACGCCATCAAACTTGCTGCCAACGGATGGAAGCAAGCCTGCCAGGATAACCTGGAATTGCGAAAAGGGCTGAACGTCATCCAGGGTAAAGTGGTGTACAAGGCAGTAGCGGATGCCTTTAATCTCCCGTATACAGAAGTGACTGAGTTTTTGGGATAGGTCTGCGTTCATCGACGATACGGCTTTTTGCGGCGATAGTGCCCGTCAAACGACGTGGTACCCATATGAAGCTGATCGAAAAAAGAGGTCACTACTTCCGGCAGGAAAGCCAGGCTTGCCGTCAGTAATAGCCCATGCTTTTTCAAATATGCTACCTTTGTTCCTGGAAGGCTGTAGCACCAAAACACAAAAAAATGAAATCCACCTATCAAAAACTGCCTGTCGCATTCGTGCTGATCGCCGGTTTGATTTTTTCCACTTCGGTCTACGCGCAATCTGATTCCAAGAGAGAGAAGATCATTAAAGACAGCAAAACGGGCAAGGCAGAATTCCTCAAAGCCGATCCCAAAATGGGCGCTCATTTTACCAAGGCGTATGGCTACGTCATCTTTCCGAATATCGGGAAAGGCGGGATTGGCATCGGCGGCGCCACCGGCAATGGGACTGCGTATGAAAAAGGCAAGATGGTGGGCATGGCTCGTGTGACCCAGGTCAGCATCGGATTTCAGTGGGGCGGCCAGGCCTACCGCGAGATCATATTTTTTGAAAGCAAAGCAGACATGGATCGCTTTAAAGAAAACCGGGTGGAGCTATCTGCTCAGGTTTCAGCGGTAGCTGTAACCGTCGGCGCTTCCGCTAATGCCAAATACGTTGATGGCGTGATGGTCTTTACGATGCAGAAAGGCGGACTGATGTACGAAGCTTCTGTAGGCGGACAAAAATTCAAGTTCGAAAAGTAAAACTGCAGGGTTCCCCCTGCCGTGCCCGAACCCCGGTGTCTCCTATTCGAGTGAGCTTTGTCTAGGGATTAACCGCCTTATTCACCATCGACTTGTCTCCCGTCATTTGCCAGTACACCAACGACATCGGGATGACTCCCACCCGGTTGAATTCATCCATGAATTCGCGGAGCTTGAAATTTCCCTCGCGCTGCCGCGCATATTCAGCAATCAATTCATCAATCTGAATTTTTCCAATGACGTAGCTCTCCCCGTAGGCTGGCTGCTGAAGATAGAATTGCTCTTCGTGCTGAATCGTTGCTCCATCTGCCGGCAACAGACCCCAGGGCACCCATTTGGAGGCAAACCGGGTAGCCTGGTCAAAGTCCATCTCCAGGCTGTGCTGATACAGGCCGCCCAATCCTCGCGCAGCCCGCTGAGCCAACATGATATACACCAATTCGGTAGCCCGTGGTCTGTTCGAAAGCATGCCCGCATTCATGATCAACTCCTCCATGGCGGTGGCCATTCCTTCCGCCCGGCTGTCAAAAATATTATCCAGCAGCGGGACTTGCCTGATCGGGCTTTCATTGGGTTCTTCCCGGTTGCGGGCCAGGTCGATCCAATGATAGTGGTGGGCACGCATGGCCATCGGATCCCTGTAATCCACCTCATCAAAGAATCCGCGCATTCCGGGTGATGGAACAAAGTCCCGGATCTGGGCCATCATGGCCGGCTCCATGTACGGCTTCATCGTTACAAACTCTTCCGTTTCAAAGAATGCCAGGTACTCTTTTACTCCGTCTGTCAGTAATTTTTTGTACGCTTCGGCAGTCTCTGCCTTGGAAAGATTCGGCAGCTTCCGATTCCGGTGTTCTGCAAAGCGGAGGGCACTGTGCGAGCGTGCGAGTTCGCGCTTTAGCAAGACCTCTTCATCCTTCCATGAATACGGAATGAGGTGGACGTTCCGCAGGTACCAATTATAGTTTTCTATCCCAACCCCCGACGAGCCGGTTTTCAATTCTGCTTTCTCACTCAACCAATCCGCAAAACCGTTGGAGGCATCGTGCGCCTCCCGTGCTGCCGCTGCAAGATCCGCGCTGCTTTCAGCCGCCCGGAGTGCAAAGTCCTCCAGGTCAGCGCTTTGCTCCCGGATGGTACGAATACCCGTAACCCATAAGTCCTTGGCATTCCCGGTCAGATTTGTTCTTGCCTGGTCAAATACAGACGATGCCTTGCGCAACCTTCCTGCTATTTCTGCCGCATCGCTTGCTGAAAGAGGCCATGTATAATCAGGTAATTCAATCGCTCCAAAAATATTAGCCCCTTCCCGCTCCGGAACGTCGGACATAGACGGGTAGAACCAAACGTAAAAGGCCGGGTCTTTGACCCAAGGCTGCTTCACGCGGTGATCAAAGTCCAGGCTATTCATTTCTGCCCAAACGAGGTGCCAGTCAATTTGATTTTTCACAGACCAACCGGTTGTATCAAATGCCTGTAGACGCTGCTGCCACCTGGGCAACGCCGCTTGTTGCTTCCGCATGTTGGCCGCCGTGTAATCAGGAACGCCACCGGTCATTTCGGGCGAATGAAATTCACGCCATTCAGAGAAGAAGCTTACCAGCTCATCGTAGGTAGTAGCTGCTGCTCCGGTAGGGGGCGGTGCGGAACACTTTGAGGCTGCAAGGATCAGCCCGAAAGCAAAAAGGAAATGGAGGCACTTTCGAGCCATAAGTCGTCAGGGTCAATGGTGAATCCAAAACTAATCATAATTGCATTCACGAAAAACGTACTTTCTGGTCATACCCTCCTCCCGAGCCTCCGCTAGAACCGGGAAATTTAGCACTTGCCTGTTTTGCAATATTTGCAATAGAACTCTGAAAGAGCCCCCCTCTCTTGCAATTAGTACTTCAGATTTATGAAAAGCGTATTCCTGGTGCGAAAATCCAAAAAGATTACTCAGCGTGTGGGGAACATTGAAAATGGGTCGGTCTGGCCGCGTCCTACCTTTCTGCCAACAAACCAACAATACCATGAAAGCTGTTGTCATCATCCTGCTCGTCGCCGGGCTGGCCCGAGCACAGGAAAATCCAGGTAAGATTCAAAATCAGAATGACCCTCACTTCCCGGCCACTCACAAACTGAATGCCGGAATAATTACCACATATACCGGAAGCACACCCCCACCCGTGCTTATTGCGGATGTCAATTATGGGATTAGCAACCGCTTCTCGGTGGGAATTATCGGTGGCACCACGGGCACGATGGCATTGGTCGGAGTGAAGCTGAATGCAGTGCTCTACCAGCAAGAAAAGTTCCGTTCAATTTTCAGAATGGTGAGCGTATACTATCCCGAGCGCAATGGAACCTTCCTCTTCGACAATGAGAATAGGTATGTGATGCCATGGATGTTCACTTTTGGAGTAGTGGATGGTGAATGGAAATCCAACAATGGTACCCGCTGGTCTATAGGTATGGGGTTACTGGAAACCCATTGCGTCGAGGACATGGCCATGTGGTTTGGTCACCTTGGCGGGCATGAACACGAAGGTTCGCTGATCGAGATGTTCAATACAGTACAAGCAAGTGCGTCTATCCCCGTATCATCAAGGATTACGATTCGGCCAGAGCTCATCGTCGTGATGCGTGGACTACGCGTCATCAATTTGCACGAGTTCAAAGTAAACCCGGTGGCACCCTACTTGAATATCGTGTATTCATTTGGGAAGCGAAGGAAGGATTGATCGGTTAGCATGGCCGCCAGTCCAAACTTTCTGCCCGAGAAAGCATTAACTCCCGGGATGGCTGAATCGCACGAACGTACCCATAGGCAAATCATTCCCCTGACCCGATTTCAGGAAGAATTCACCCCAGGCAGTTTCGGCTCCTGGAAAATGAGTCTTTACGACGTTCAGCCCAACCGTAGCAGGGAGTCCCGCCGCGTACATGGAGAGAATAAACAGGCGGGGCTTTTCCTCCAGCAAATCCTTGCTCAACTTCACCAATTCACTGAGCTGCTCCTGGAGCGTCCACTTCTCTCCTTCCGGCCCTCGTCCGTATGGCGGTGGATCCATAATGATTCCGTGGTATTTGTTTCCCCGCTTTGCTTCACGTCTGACAAACTTGAATGCATCCTCGTACACCCACCGGATATTGTCCTGGTTGTTCAACTGCATATTCTGGTTTGCCCAGTTCAACCCTGGACGCGAAGCATCACAGTGTGTTACCTCCGCGCCGGCAATGCGTGCGACCACCGAGGCTGCTCCCGTGTAGGCAAACAAATTCAGCACACGCACCCGGGGAAGGTTCCAGGAACGAATGGTGTCGTAAATAAAATTCCAATTGGAGCCCTGCTCCGGAAAAATTCCTACATGACCGAAACTGGTCAGGGCCAACCGGAGGGTGAGTTTCAAATCACCATATTCATAGCGCACCTGCCAGCTGTCAGGCATGTCTTTTAATTTCTTCCAGCCTCCTTTTACTTCATCGCTGAATCGAAACTTGTCGCTTTGCTCCCTGCTGAAATGGGCGTGGGCCATCCGTTTCCAGTCTGATCCCGAAAGGGACGATTCCCAGATCGCCTGGGGCTCCGGACGAATGAGGGTATACGCCCCGAAGCGCTCCAGCTTTTCAAAGTTGCCCGCATCAAGCAGTTCGTAATCGCTCCAGAAAGCCGGGTGGTAAAGATCCATGGGCACAAAGATAATCCGTTTCCCGCTTGACGGCACGCTTCCGGTTTCATGATTCGCTCTAATCCCCTACCTTGAAACCGGAAACCCAAAAGTCTTGAAACCCGGCACCGTCATAACCAGCACACACAACCCCAAGATCAAGAGCCTGTTATCGCTGGAGAAACCCCGGGAAAGAAGAAAGCAGCAGCTCTTTCTAATTGAAGGGAAAAAAGAAATCGGTCTTGCCCTGGAGGCAGGGTACACCATTGGAAACCTATTCTATTGCGTGGACATCTTTCCGGAACGTGACCTGGCCTCACTTGGTCTATCGGACAAATTCCTCGCTCCTGTTACGCAGGAAGTATTTGACAAGATAGCCGTCCGCGAAAATTCAGGTGGGGTTGTCGCCGTAGCCGAAATGAAAACGCATCGGCTTGAGGACCTGAAGCCCGGCAAAAAGCCGCTCATCCTCGTTCTTGAATCTGTGGAGAAACCCGGCAACCTCGGAGCGATCCTCCGCACAGCTGATGCCGCTGCCGTCGATGCTGTCATTGTCTGCGATCCACAGACTGACTTTTACAATCCCAACGTTGTACGGTCAAGTCTGGGCTGCGTTTTTACCCAACGCATAGCTATGGCCACAACCGAGGAAGCAATCGGGTGGTTGCGAAAAAATAACATTAACATCTTCTGCACCTACCTGGAAGCATCAAGGCCTTACTACGATGCAGATTTCCGGGAAGGGTCAGCCATTGTTATGGGAACGGAGGCTACCGGGATTTCAGCACCCTGGGTGAAGCATGCTACCGCCAACATCATCATCCCCATGCAGGGAAAAATTGATTCCATGAATGTGTCAACAGCGGCAGCTGTCGTTGTCTTTGAAGCGCGGCGCCAACGCGGATTCACCAAGTGACAACTTCCCTATAACAAAAAAAGCCCTCCGGTTTTTGCCGAAAGGCCTTTTTCAAATGGAAAAGATTATTGTTTGCTCAATCCGGGCTCTCGTTTCAGGAATTCTTCATACAACAATGTCTGACGGCTCTGCATGGGCATCTTCCAGCCGTCGATAAACACGTTGCTCACTTGGGTCTTGGTTTCAAAAATATCTCCATCGCAGACAAAGAGCGTGGCACTCTTCCCCACTTCAATGGAACCCAGCTGTGCGCTCACGCCCAGAATTTCAGCGGGCACAATGGTAATCGCCTTCAGTGCTTCCATCTTGTCCATCCCGTAAGCTGTCGCAAACCCTGCGTGGTAGGGAAGGTTTCGGTAATTTCCATTTCCATCTTCGTTCGACCGGATGGCCACCTTAACACCGGCCTTCTTCAGGAGGCCGGGGTTTGCATACTGGGCATCGTATCTATCGTACTCTCTGTTAGGGATGGCGATCACGGGGCCTGCCAAAACTGGAATCCCTGCTTTGGCAATGTTCTCCGCTTCTCTCCATCCTTCGGAGACGCCCGTAAAGATTACCCGCTTCACTTTTTTCTCTGCCACCCATTTCAGTGCCGCCTGAATGTCCTTCTGCGCATTGACTTCAATGAGCAGCGCACGTTCACCGCGCACTACAGGCATCAACGCCTGAAGTTCCGGGTAATAGCTAACTCCCTTTCCTTTCGTCGCCGAGTCCAGCTTGTGATATTGTACGGCCTTTGACCACACATCGTTCAACTGTGCTACTGCCTTCTCTGAAGCCTTCTTCAACTCCTCTTCCGTTCGGCGGTCGCCAAACCCGCGACGGCCGGTGTTCGGAAAATTCAACACAACGCCTTCAAACCCGGCAAACATTTGATCCGGTGTATACCCGTGCAGATTGATCAGCGCGGCCGTTCCCGGAAACAACCCGCCTTCCGGATACGTAAGCGCCGTCGTAACGCCGCTAATGCGGGTCACGGGAATGGCGCTCGCGTTGGGATTGACTGCAGTAAGGGACCGCATCTGGGGAATCACGTCCCCATTTTCACGTTCGTCAGATGCCTGTGGAATCTGACCTATTTCCAGCAAGCCCACTTTGGTGCCGGTGTCAATTAGACCCGGATAAATTTTCATGCCGGTACAATTGATGACCTCCGCCCCCGCCGGAACCTGGATGTTTGCTCCCACCGCGGTAATCTTTCCGTTGGTAATGATGACCGTACCGTTTGCGATCGTCCCCTTCGTAACCGTTTCAATGGCCGCATTGGTTAGTGCAAATACACCGTATTTTCCCTTGGGCGATTGTGCATTCGCTCCAGAAAGAAGCAGACAAACCAGGGCAAGCGTTCCGTATATCGATTGGATCTTTTTCATCTTCATCTAATTAATTGTGTTCTGTATCTTCCCCTTCAAACAACGTGAGTGCATCCTGCATGCAGTTGTCATGATCAAAACCAGATTCAAAAAGTGTCACGTCAATCGTCTGCTTCGGATCCGGCATGAGCCGCATATCTGCCGGGTCTTTCCCCCTATCGAAGCGCACAATCCCATCCACAATCGTGAATTGAGGTACCCCGTATATAGACAGCGGATGGTTCTTGAAGATGGCAACGTCACCGTCCTTCCCGGTTTCCAGCGAACCCACGCGGCTTTCGATTCCCAACTGCTTGGCAGGATTTATGGTAATGAGCGACAACGCCTCGTCGTCACTTAATCCACCGTATTTCTGTGTCTTTCCCGTTTCGTGATAAAGGTGACGGATGAGATCGGGTGAATCCGAATTGATGGATGTCACCACGCCGTTGCGAACGAGGATGGCCGCGTTGTAAGCTGTGGAAAAATATACCTCCAGCTTGTACTGCCACCAATCTGCAAAAACGGAAGCCATGGCGCCTGCAGCGGCAATCTCCGGTGCCACTTTGAAGCCCTCGTTGGTATGCTGGAACACCACTTTGGTGATGCCGAAATCCTTACACACTTTCAACAGCATTTGAATTTCGTCGGCCCGGTAGCTGTGACAGTGCAGAATGATGTTGCCTTTCAGAATATCGGACAGCGTCTCATACCGCAGGCTATACGCAGGCGGTGTGCCACGAAATCCTTTTGTTGCCTTGTTCTTATTATAGGTCTCCCACTTCTCGTTGTACTCTTTTGCTTCTGTAAACGCCTTGCGGATAACGAACTCCACCCCCATCCGTGTCTGTGGCTGCTGACCATCACGCCGGCCATGACCCGTAGGATTCTCTCCGAGGGCAAACTTGATCGTGCGGGGAGCGCCCTCCATTTTCATAACCTCCGGGTCAAACGTTCCGTAACGGTGCTTAAGGGTCTGGGACTGACCTCCAATGGAATTGGCGGATCCGTGCAATGCATGTGAAACCGTGCACCCACCTGCAAGCGCGCGATAGATGATTACCTGGAATGGACTAACGGCATCCCCGGTATGCACTTCGGGCGTGATCGAATTGGTTCCTTCGTTGATGCTCTCCAGGCCAATGTGCGAGTGCGCATCGATGATTCCCGGCATTACGAAGAGACCCGTGGCGTCGATCGTACGAACACCAGCCGGTGCGGCGATTGCCTTGCCAATCTGGCTTATCTTACCATCCTTGATCAGCACGTCGGTATTGGTCAACGTGCCTTTCGTTACGGTGAGTACCGTTCCGTTTTTGATGAGCACGTTCCCCCGCTCTACCTGAGCCATCGCCACGGAAGCAAAACAGGCGGCAATTACTGCAAATATGTGTTTCATGTTCATTTCGTTTTGAATCTAGTTCTTTGGGTCTCTGGTCCCTTCCACAGAAGAAGTTCGGTTCTGGCCGAACGACAAGGTTCCTTTAAAAGAATCTCCTTCCACCGTTGCCTCTCCAGAAACAGTAATTGAATTTGTGCCAAACGTCATGGTGTATTTGAATGTCAGGACGTTTCCATCCAGGCTCACCGAGGTGAGGTCGACCGGGGCTGGAAGCCTGCCGCCGGAAACCGTGCCGGAATAATTACCTCCGTCTTTCTTGAAGGTCAGCTTGCCTTCTGCATTTCCCTGTGGCGCTTGTGTAACGGTTGACCAGCTTCCCTCAATCTCCACCTTTGCGTTGGGGTCGCCTTTTTTGGTTTCCTTGACTTCCATTTTATACATGACACCATCGACAAAGACATACCGGACTTTGGACCTCTCGTTGAAGTAGGGTTTGTCGCTAATAACCAGGTTGGCCATTTTTCCATTGTCAATGGTTCCCATCCGGTCACTCAACCCAAGCATTTGGGCCGGACTTGTCGTCAACGCGGCCAGTGCCGCATCTTCCGTAAGTCCCGCAGCAATCATCCTGCGCAAATTGGCAGGGATGTCCTTTGGCTTGACGCTAATGCTGGAGAAACCAAAGGGTACACCTGCTTTCTGAAAGCTCGCCGCTTGCCCGGTGTAATTGGCAATGGCCTCCTCCTTCCGCTTGTCAAGCCCTTCTTTTTCTATATCGGCTGCCGTTTTTGGCTTCTCTTCTTTCTTTGCATCGGCCTTCACCTCTTTGTTGGCGTCAGCCTTTTCTTCTTTCTTGGCATCAGCCTTCTCTTCCTTTTTGGCTTCCTTCTTGGTTTCTTCCGGCAGATCCAGGGAGAGGAATACTTTTGCTCCCGACGCCTTGATCTTGTTGATGCCAGGCCAGCCTTCTTTAATGTCGGCTAGCATCAATGGAAAATTCAATTCTGTCTTCAAGGTAATGGCGCGGTATACATCCAGCAGCTTCTCCGTCTTTATAACGACCGGCATCCGCTGATCGATTACCGGATAGAATGCTTCGAGGATCCTGTCTGATTGGGGCCGCTCGATACCCGACCGATTGGAGGCATAAAGCCCTTCGTATGCCTTCGCCTGACTTGCCTGTCGGTATAATTCCCTCCACTTGGCCATCACCCCCAGAATCGTTGCCGGATAGACATTATTAGCGCCCGTCAACTCGGAGTACAGCGCTGACTTATTGGCAAGGAGCATTCCCTCTGCGGACGAACCACCGCTTAGAATAATGGCTGCTTGTCCGGGAAGGAGGTTGCCATGCGGAACAATCTGCACGGTGGTAAACCCAGTGTTTCTTAATTCTTCCAACGACTTGTCTGCCGGGTTGATAGAACCCCGGACCTCCACATAGGGCGTTACGCCGGCCCGATCCGGAGGAGGATTCCCTGGATCTTTCACCCGCTCACGTGTCTCCTCTTTGGGTTTGGTTACCCCTGCTCGTGACAGGCCGTCAATAAATCCGGCATAGACATACATCGAGTCCGCCTTGATGACGATGGCATCCGAGGGAACAGCAATGCTCTTGCCTACCGCAACAATCAACCCGTTCTTTATCACTACCGTCCCCATGTCAATTTTCCGGCCGGGGGCCTGGATGATGTTGACATTGGTAAGGGCATACGTTCTGGAAACGGGAGCCAGTTCAGTGTCATCCTGGCCATACAACCAGCCGGACGAAAGGACAAGCAGCAGAGCGGTCCATCGAAAACGGAAATTCATGCGTAAAGGGGTTGGGTTTACAAACAAGGCGGGAATGTATAAAGAATTCTGCAAGCCTCGCTCCACGCTTACAGGAATGGTGAACGGTGGACACAATACGACTGATTTTCTCTATTTTTCAGCACCTAACACAATTCTATGAAGCCTTCACTACCCCCTTCGGTACGGGAACATTTCCCTGCCCTGAAACGCATGGAGCACGGATTACCGATGATTTTCATCGATGGGCCGGCTGGAACACAGGTTCCGCAGCAAGTTATCGATGCCATCTCCGGGTATTACACCACCTCCAATGCCAACACCCACGGCGCTTTTGTCACCACCCGTGAAACAGACGGAGTCATTGACTCCGCCCGCCGGTCCATGGCTGCGCTGCTGAATGCCGAGGGTCCGCACACCGTTTCTATCGGACAGAACATGACCACGCTTAATTTTACGCTGGCCCGTGCCATGTCGCGCGTGCTGAAAGCGGGTGACGAAGTGCTTATTACACAATTGGATCATGAAGCCAACCGCGGTCCGTGGCTCACGCTCCGGGAATTTGGAATTCAGGTTCGTGAAGTGCGGCTGCAGCCGGATGGCACACTCGACTACGATGATTTCGCCAGCAAAATGAATGAGCGCACCCGGCTCGTGTGCATGGGGATGTCTGCCAACTCCATTGGCACGGTGAACGACTTTAAACGGGCCCGGGAACTGGCGTACCAATTCAACGCGTGGCTGCTTCTGGACGCCGTTCACTATGCGCCTCACTTCAGCATCGATGTGCAGGCCCTGGGCTGCGATTTTCTTCTTTGCTCGGCCTACAAGTTTTACGGTCCGCATGTAGGGCTTCTATACAGCAGGCCCGGACTCCTCGATCGTCTTCCCACCGACCGATTGAGAACCGCGGGGCAGGTTGCCCCTGACTCCATCGAAACAGGGACACTCAATCACGCGGCCATTGCCGGAGTCGATGCGGCTGTCAGGTTCCTGGCAAGTCTTGGCGAAGGTCCATCGTTACGCGAACAACTGGTTGATGCCTATCGCAGGATTGGCGCCCATGAGCATGCCCTGGCCAGCAAATTGTATGCGGGGTTGAAAAAAATAAACGGAGTAACTCCAATTGGTCAGGATTTTTCACGCACATCCAGGACGCCTACTGTTTCATTCACGGTGGAGGGCCAGACGCCCGATCAGGTATGCAGTAAACTGGCAGAGAAAAACATTTTTGCCTGGGACGGCCATTTTTATGCGATTCGCACCATGGAAATACTGGGGTTGCTTGAGCGTGGCGGCGTCACCCGGCTGGGCATCTCGCTGTACAATACGGAAGCTGAAATTGACTTTGCTTTGGATGAAATAGGGCGTTTATCGGCGCGGTACCAGCCATAGGGTCGGACAAAAATAATTTACCAAACGGGTGACACTTTACTAAGATAAATTCTCCACGTGGACAAGTAATCGACTTTGAGATAACGTGGACAAGAAAATAAATTAACAAGATTCTCCTCAAACGAAATCCTCGCGCATTTGGCACATGCCATAGCCACACATTCCCGCCCGCGAACCCAACCTGCCTGCCGGTAGGCAGGGCTATGGCAAGAGCCAAATTCCCATCGCACAACCAAAGCTGCGGTAAAAGCCAGATTTCTCCATCCAACAAGGAGGAGTAAATTTTTGTATATTTGGACAATTATAGACAAGTCAAAATAAAGCCCATTGGATACATTAGGTCAAATTCTAAGAAAACAGCGAGAAGCTAAAGGTCTTTTGCTTAGACAGGTTGCAGCATCCTTGGAAATGGATACTGCTCTTTTGAGCAAGTTTGAAAGAGACGAAAGGAACCCGAACAAAGAGCAGGTATTAGCTTTTGCAAAGTATTACAATGCTAGTCCTGACGAGTTGTTATTAGCTTGGCTGAGCGACAAAATAGCCAACGATGTGCAAAATGAGGACTTAGCTACACAAGCATTAAAAGAAGCCGGTAAAAAGGTGGAACTACACAAAAAGAAAAACAAAAAATGAACGGAGAATCTCTAAACATAACACAAGATAATTTGGATAAACTCCAATTGCTTTTCCCTGACATTTTTTCGGAGGGAAAAATTGATATGGAAAAGTTCAAAGCAACTTTTACTGACGACATCAACTTTGCCAACGAAAGATATGTTTTGAATTGGGCTGGAAAATCCGATGCTTTTAAAGTGTTGCAAATACCAACCACAGCAACACTAAAGCCACAACCCGACCAATCAATAAATTTTGACACCACACAAAATGTTTTTATTGAAGGTGAAAATTTAGAAGTGCTGAAAGTGTTGCAGAAATCTTATTACGGAAAAGTAAAAGTTGTAAGCATTGACCCACCTTACAACACTGGAAGCGACAGTTTTATCTACCCCGACAGTTTTAAGGAAAATAAAGCAGACTATGAAAAACGTATTGGCGACAAAGACGAAGAAGGTTATTTAATGAAAGAAGGTTTGTTCCGTAAGAATAGCAAGGATAGTGGGCATTACCACAGCAATTGGTTAAGCATGATGTACCCCCGTTTGTTCTTAGCAAAAAATTTATTGCGTGATGACGGAGTAATTTTTATTCACATTGATGACAACGAAGTTCACAACCTTCGGTTGTTGATGAATGAAATATTTGGAGAAGAAAATTTTATAACTGAAATAGTTTGGCAAAGAACATTTGCCACCAAAAATGATTCGAAATATTTCTCAACCGAACATGAGTATATTCTTCTTTATGCAAAGTCAATTTCCGGTTTAACAATTAATTTGTTGGAGAGAGGAGAGAAACAAAACATTAGGTATCAAAATCCTGATAATGATGAAAGAGGGCCGTGGACTTCAACGGATTTGCTAAGAATGGAACACAGAGATAATAGCGTCTACACAATTGTTTCACCAAATGGAAAAAAATGGACGCCTCAATCAGGAACAAGTTGGAGACATCCTGAAACTGAAATGCTACAGTTAATTGCAAATAACGAAGTAACATTTGGCTCAGATGGAAATGCAAAACCACGAAGAAAAAGATTTTTAAGCGAAGTTAAACAAGGAATTATTCCTCAAACTATTTGGAAACATGATGAAGTAAGTCATACGCAAGAAGCTAAACAGTCATTGAATAAACTCTTTGATGGAGTTCCTGTATTTAGCACTCCCAAACCAATTAAACTTATTAGAAAAATGCTACAAATTTCCACAGCAAAAGAATCAAACGATTTCATTGTTGATTTTTTCGCTGGGAGTGCTGCAACGGCAGAAGCCGTTATTGAGCAGAATAAAGATGATGGAGGAAACCGGAAATTTATTTTAGTTCAACTCCCTGAATTATGCGAAGCCGAAAGCGAAGCATTTAAAGTGGATTATAAAACCATTGCTGATATTAGTAAAGAGAGGATTGGCAGAGCAATAAAGAAAATTGAGAAAGAAATAAAAGGAAACAAAAATCTTTTGAATGGGGAGGAAAACAAAAATCTTGATTTAGGTTTCAAAGTTTTCAAACTCTCACCATCCAATTTCAAAATTTGGAGAGGCAACGAAATAACCGAAGAAAATTTAGTTCAACAGTTGGATGCTTTTACAAATCCAGTTAGAGCAGAAAGTAAAAATGAGAATATGCTTTTTGAACTCATCCTGAAAGCAGGATATTTATTAACTGACAAAATAGAATTGAAAGAAAAATTCTATGCTGTAAATAATGGTGAGTTGATAATTGCATTGGAAGAAATGAATGAAAAAATCATCGGCAAAATCATTTCAGCACAACCAAAAAAAGTAATAGCACTTGACAATCTTTTTACGGGTAACGACCAACTGAAAACAAATATTGTATTGCAGATGAAAGATGCGGGGATAGATTTTAAAACAATATAAAATGTCTGAATCGCTGATTAAATAGATTAAAAGATTTCACGGACTATGAATACAGAATTGAAATACAAAGACATAACTGAAAAGATTATTGGTGCTTCGTTTGAGGTGCATAAATTTCTTGGCAATGGTTTTCAAGAGGTAATTTATCAAAGGGCTTTGGCTTATGAAATGCGAATGGCAGGATTGGTGTTTGCAAGAGAAATTGAACAGGATATATTTTACAAGGAGTTGGCAGAACCCATTGGAACAAGAAGAGCCGATTTTGTGGTGGAAGGAAAAGTGCTTGTGGAGTTAAAGGCAATTATTGAATTGGAAGATGTGCATTTGGCACAGGCATTAAATTACCTGAAAGCGTATAAATTGGAAGTAGGGTTGTTAATTAACTTTGGTTCAAAAAGTTTAACCTTTAAAAGAATAGTATTAACCGATAAATCTGTGAAATCTCAAAATCAAATTAATCCGTGATTCAGACAATTTTTAAAATAAACAACAATGAACGCAACAGAATTACTTGAAATAATAAGCACAGGCGAAACCAGTAAGGTGCAATTCAAACTAAATGTTAGTAATGAACAGAGTATTGCTCAAGAAATGGTTGCATTTGCCAATACCAAAGGCGGCACTATTTTAATAGGAGTGGATGATAAATCATGGGATATTGTTGGATTATCTGATGACGATTTGCGAAGGTTGACTAATCTACTTGTAAATGCTTCAAGCCAGCATGTGAAAGAGCCGATTTTTATTGGAACTGACACAGTTGATTATGAAGGAAAAAAGATTTTGGTTGTAACAGTTCCCGAGGGAATTGCAAAACCCTATAAAGACAATGACGGTATTATTTTTATGAAAAATGGAGCCAACAAAAGAAAAGTTACCAGTAATGAAGAAATTTCACGTTTGCTTCAAAGTAGTGGCTATCTATATGCGGAAGAAAAACTGATTGTTCAAAGCTCAACAGAGGATATTGACATTGATAAATTCAAATCCTTTTATGAGGAAAAGTATAAAGAAATATTTGAGAATGAAAAAGTAGAAAACTATTTAGAAAACCTGAGGTTAGGTTCTGTTCGTAAATTAACCATTGCAGGAGCTTTGCTATTTGGTAAGAAGGTAGAAAAACTTGTTCCTCAATTTTTTATAACGGCAATTTGGTTTAGAGGAAACGACATTACAAATACAGAGTATAGGAGTAGCGTTAATATTACAGGGACTTTGGACAAATTATATCATAAGGGATATGATTTTATTTTAGCCAAGTTAGATAAAGTGCAGGCAGGTCAACCATTCAACAGTATCGGTAAATCGGAAGTTCCTGAAATTGTAATAACAGAGTTACTTGTAAATGCTTTGATTCACAGGGATTATTTCATAAATGATTCGATAAAAGTATTTGTATTTGATAACAGAATAGAAATTATTAGTCCCGGAAAATTACCAAATAGCTTGACCGAAGAACAAATAATAAAAGGAGTTAGAAGATCACGAAATAATATTATTGCATCTCTTGCACCTGACTTGATGGAGTATCGTGGAGCAGGAAGTGGCATTTTACGGGCATTGCAAGCATATCCAGCAATTGAATTTATTAACGATGTTCAAGGGGAACGGTTTATTGTGAAAATTCTACGACCAGAAAGAAAATAATGAAATTACACTTTGACAGCAATCAGGAATATCAATGGGATGCGATAAAATCCATCACTGACATTTTTGTCCCGCCTTTTGGCGGGATGAGCAGGGGCGATTTTGAATTTCATGAAACAGAGGCTGGGGTTCTATTTTCTGAAAATGGCTTTGGCAATAACCTCACTTTATCGGTAGAGCAGATTTTGGAAAATGTAAAATCCATTCAGCAACGCAATGAAATAAAAAACACAGTTGAAGAATTGCAGGGAATGAATTTTTCAGTTGAGATGGAAACAGGCACAGGAAAAACCTATGTGTATTTGCGAACTGTTTATGAATTGAATAAATTATATGGTTTCAAAAAATTTGTAATTGTAGTTCCATCGGTTGCAATTCGTGAAGGAGTTTTGAAGAACTTGCAAATCACACACGAGCATTTTCAATCGTTATACGATAAAACCTCCATCAACTTTGATATTTATGACAGTAAGAAAGTTTCAAACCTGAGAGGTTTTTCATCAGGCAATGCAATTCAGGTTTTAGTAATCAACATTGATTCGTTTGCGAAAGATGAAAACATAATCAACAAACCAAACGACAAACTCACAGGTAAAAAACCGATTGAGTTTATACAAAGCACAAAACCGTTTGTGATTGTTGACGAACCGCAGAATATGGAAACAGAGATTCGTAAAAAAGCAATTCAAAATTTAGAACCGCTTTGCACCTTGCGTTATTCCGCTACACATACGAACCTGTATAACCTCATGTATTCACTCAATCCCGTAAAGGCGTATGATTTGGGTTTAGTAAAACAAATTGAAGTGGATAGTGTAATGAGTGAAAATGATTTCAACAATAGTTTCATTCAGTTGGAAAGCGTAAACCGAACAGGAAATAATATCACTGCTAAAGTAAAAATTGATGTTGCTTTAATAGCAGGTGTAAAAAGAAAATCAGTTACAGCCAATAAGAATAACTTAGACCTGTTTGAATTGTCGGGCAAAAACGAAAAGTATGATGGGCTAAAAATTTATGAAATAGATTTTGGCAATAAGCAAATAGAATTGAGTAATGGTATTATGCTCTCGGAGGGTGAATCGCAGGGAGGAATGAATGATGAAGTGATGCGTTTTATGATTCAGAAAACCGTAGAGGAACATTTAAAAAAAGAAAGAGAGTACAAAGCGAAAGGAATAAAAGTGTTGACTTTGTTTTTTATTGACAAGGTGAAAAATTATCGTGAGTATGATGAAAGTGGAAACGCAACACAAGGAAAATTCGCAAGGTGGTTTGAAGAAATTTATCAAGCGGAAATAAGTAAACCAAAAAACAAAAGTTTGGTTTCTTATTCGGTAGAAGAAATTCACAACGGATATTTTTCACAAGACAACAAAGGCAGAGTGAAGGACACAGGAGGAGAAACGCAAGCCGATGATGATACTTACAAACTCATCATGCAAGACAAAGAAAAATTATTGGAGATGGACACACCGCTTCGTTTCATCTTTAGTCATTCTGCTTTGCGTGAAGGCTGGGACAATCCAAATGTGTTTCAGATTTGCACTTTGAACGAAACAAAATCAGAAATAAAAAAACGTCAGGAAATTGGTAGAGGTTTGCGTTTGCCGGTGAATCAAAAAGGCAAAAGAATTTTTGAGCAGAGTATAAATCGGCTGACAGTTATTGCAAATGAAAGCTATGATGATTTTGCAAAGGCATTGCAAAAAGAAATTGAGGAAGATTGCGGGGTAGCTTTCACAGGAAGAATTAAAAACAAAAACAAGAGAGAAAAACTAAATTACAGAAAAGGTTTTGAAGTCGACCCGAAATTTTTGCGGATTTGGGAGAAAATTAAATTTCAAACAAAATACAGTGTTGCCTATCAAACAAACGAGTTGATAACATTGGCTGCAAAAGCAATGAAGGATATGCAGGAAACAAAAAGACCATCTGTAACAAGCAACAAGCAGAAAGTAATTTTAACGGATGAAGGAGTCACAGGGCAATTAGTGAGTGATACAGTTTCACCTAACTATGGGAAAAGTTTTGAAATTCCTGATATGCTCGCATATATACAAGGAAAAACGGAGCTAACACGGACAACCATTCTTGATATTGTAAAGAAATCGGATAAAATCTCCGAATTGCTTATCAATCCTCAAATGTTCATGGACAACACAACAAACACCATCAAAAGTGTATTGTATGAATTGATGATAGACGGAATTAAGTATGAGAAAATTGGTAACAAAGTTTACGAAATGACCTTATTTGATGACGATAATTTTGAAATTTATCTTGATAATTTCACGCATACCGTAACCAATCCCGACAAGACCATTTACGAAAATTATATTCCGCTTGACAGTGGTGTGGAAAATCAATTTGCGAAGGACTGTGAAACGAGTGAGAACATTGAGTTTTATTTTAAGCTGCCCAACTGGTTTAAAATTCCGACACCAATCGGCAACTACAACCCTGACTGGGCAATAGTTTTCAAAGGAGAGAAGAAAATTTATTTTGTAGCAGAAACTAAAAGCGAAGGGCAAGAACTTTTGAAAAGTGAAAGACTAAAAATCAAATGTGGAGAGGCTCATTTTTCAAAATTTAAAGAAATCATTTACAAAAGGGTTTCAAAAGTATCCGAACTGAATAGTTACCTCAACTAAGACGCACACACATTGCCTGGCCGCGCATCCAGTCCACATCCAAAGCTAAGGCAAAGAGTGTGCTCAGGGTAGTGTAAGTGGAGAAAGCAGACAATGAAAAATGCCCCACCGCACTCCTGAATTAATAGGAGTAGTGTAAATTGACAGGGGACGAAAGACAAGGCTACGAATGAAGTGAGGAGAAGACCCTACGGCTGGCAACAAAATTCCAATATCAGAACGCCTCAAAAAGGACCTTTTTAGTAGTATATTTGATAAGCTCCGAGGTTTTCCGCAGCGTAACCAACAGCAACCCGATGCCTTCCCTGGTAAACGGATTCGAGTACGATGTTTTTATCAGCTACCGGCAGAACGATAACCTGCCCGGCCGGCTGAGCGGCGGTTCCGGCTGATCACTTTCATTGTCAGGAGCATTGAATAATCCTTTCCCCACCCATCGCCGTTTCCTATATTCGTCCTGACATCAAGAATCTATGGACAAACGCTCTTTCCTTAAAAACCTCACCCTCCTCGGCGCCGGCGCCGGCACCATTCATTCCCTGGATGCCCTCGGGCTGCAAATAGGACGCGTGAGCCACCTCCCCCCGGCCGCAGTAGCCAAAGACGAGGATTTCTGGGTCGGCATCCGTGCGGGATACAAACTCAAACCGGATTATATCAACCTCGAAAACGGATACTACTGCTTCCTACCGCAGGAAACCCTCGAAAACTATATCAACCACGTCCGCGAAATAAACTACCAGGGCTCGTATTATATGCGCACCGTGCTGTGGCAAAACAAGAAAGCCATGGCCGCCAAATTGGCGAACCTGGCCGGATGCTCCCCGGAAGAACTGGTCATCACCCGCAACACGACTGAGTCGCTGGATATGATCATCGGCGGGATGACGTGGCAGGCAGGCGATGAAGCCGTCATGGCCGACCAGGATTATGGCGCCATGCTCGACCACTTCAAATTGATGTCCAAACGCTACGGCGTCGTCAATAAGATCATCTCGGTTCCCAACCACCCTTCTTCGGATGAAGAGATTGTAAAGATCTATGAGCAGGCTATCACACCAAAGACGAAGCTGCTCATGGTGTGTCACATGATTAACATCACGGGGCAGATTCTGCCTATCCGGAAAATCTGCGACATGGCGCACCGCAAAGGCGTGCTGGTGATGGTGGACGGTGCGCATGCCTTCGCCCATATCCGGTTCTCTATGCCCGACCTCGATTGCGATTTTTACGGCTCCAGCCTCCACAAGTGGCTGAGCGTACCGTTAGGCGCCGGCCTCCTGTACGTCAAGAAAGGGAATGTGAACAAGGTGTGGCCGCTGCTTGCTGATTCCGATACACTGAAAGAAGATGATGTGTACCGGCTGAACCACGTCGGCACGCATCCGGCCCACGTGGACCTCGCCATCGCCAACGCCATTGACTACTACATGATGATAGGTCCGGAGCGGAAAGAAGCACGACTGCGGTACCTGCAAACGTATTGGACCAGCAGGGTTCGCAACCTTCCCAATGTGATCGTGAACACACCGGCTGATCCTGCGCGCGCCTGCGGTATTGCCAACGTAGGTATCAAAAACATGAAACCTGCCGACCTGGCCGATTCGCTGTTAAAGAAGTATAACATTTATACGGTGGCCATTAACCGGGGCATTGTCCAGGGATGCAGAATCACGCCCAACCTGTACACCACGCCGGATGAATTGGATGTCTTTGTCAAGGCACTGACTGAATTGGGGTCTGCATAACCCGCAAGACCACCCCTTACGTATTACTAAAATCACTCCCCATGAAACTTGTTCAGATTATGGCGTTCCTTCTTTTGGCAACGCTTGCCCACGCGCAGACAAAAGAACCCTTTGATGGCATTGGTGTAGGGCTGGACAACCTTTACCGTCTGTCCAAGGCAAAGACGCGCTCCATCAGCCCGGAGAATCCGACCGGTGAAAAAGGGAAGGGCGGCATGGACAAAGAAGGTGTGGCTTCCAAACCTGCACGCGACCTCGGACCGGGGTGGAAGATCAGTCCGTACGTGATCATAGAACCCGGACAAACACATACGGTTGCCGATATCACCGGACCAGGCGCCATCCAGCACATCTGGTTGACGCCCACCGGTAACTGGCGGTTCTCCATCCTGCGCATGTATTGGGATGATGAGGTGAACCCATCCGTAGAGGTCCCCCTTGGTGATTTTTTCGGGATGGGATGGGGCGAATATGCGCACCTGAATTCCCTGGCCGTATGCGTTAACCCGGGAAGCGCCTTTAACAGCTACTGGGTAATGCCGTTCCGGAAAAGGTGCCGCATCACCATAGAGAATATCAACACCGAAAAGGTCAGGATTTTCTACCAGGTCGATTACACGCTCACGGAAGTCCCCTCTGATGCGGCTTACTTCCACGCCCAATACCGCAGGACCAATCCGGTAAAATACAAAGACGTCTATACCATCGTTGATAACATCAAAGGGCGTGGACATTTTGTGGGGACGTATATGGCGTGGGGCGTTCACAACAACGGATGGTGGGGCGAGGGCGAAATCAAGTTCTTTATGGACGGCGACAAGGAGTTTCCGACCATTAACGGGACGGGCACCGAGGATTATTTTTGCGGTTCATACGACTTTGATACGAAAAAGAAAGAGCCAGCCGTTGACATGACGGCCTATACGGAATTCTCCACGGCCTATGCCGGGCTCCACCAGGTCATCCGAGGCGATGGACATTACAAAGTGATGCAGCGCTTCGGCATGTACCGGTGGCATATCCCCGACCCGATCCGGTTTGAAAGCGATCTGAAAATCACCATTCAGGATCTGGGCTGGCGGCACGACGGCCGGTACCTCGCGCAACAATCCGACATCGCCTCTGTAGCCTACTGGTACCAGGTGGAACCGCACCAGCCGTTTCCCAAGTTACCATCAAAGGATGAGTTGGAGGTGAACTGACAGTTTCTAATCCTTATTGATTTTAGGTTCGCAGAAGCAGAAGCAGTCTGCACAAAAAAAAATCAGTTGAGCACTTCCAGCACCTCTACCTCGTACACGAGTATCTGATTCGGTGAAACATGAAACCGCCTCTCCCCTTTCCGTTCCGGAGGATAGTATCCGCTTTCACCATACGCCTGACTGGCCGGGATGATGAGCACCCGGCGCTCTCCCTTTTTCATCCGGGCGACAGCCGTGTCAAATCCGGGATTGATGGAAGTCTTCCCCACCTCAAACTCAAAGGGCTGCGGATTTTCACCAAACCAAGGCTTCCCCGCATCTGCCGTGCTTACAAAGTCGCCGCCACGCAGCAACCTTCCCTTGTATTGCACTTTCATTTTTGCACCAGCGAGAGGAATTGCGCCTTCGCCCTCTTGTAAAACGACGTACCGGAAATACGCGGTGGCCTCTGGCCAGGTGGTCTGGATGAATCCCTCGTCCTCCGTTTTCCTTCGACTGGCTGCGACGGCGGCGGCTTCCCTTACCGAATCCGCCATTCGCACAAACTCCTCGTTGGAGGGCCTGAAATCGCCGGCCTTTTTTCCAACCCGCAAGATCCTGATTTTCTGGATTTCATCGCCGCGGACAATGGCGCTTACCACATTCATTCCCCTGACCACCTGCCCGAAAACAGTATAGTCTCCGTCAAGGTATGACCGATCACCGAGTGTGATGCACCATTGGCTTCCGTTGGTATGCGCACCACCGTTGGCCATCGTGAGCATGCCTGCACGACCATGGTTCAGGTCGGGGAGAACAATTTCGTTGGGAAACTGGTATCCGGGGTCCGGAGTCGCTCCCACCGGTATACCACATTGGATCACGTGACCGGGTACCACCCGATGAAAGGACGTGCCGTTAAAATAGGGCTTCCCCAACGGTATGGCCGTATTTGCAATTAGCCCTTCGGCCAACCCCACAAAGTTGGACACCGTCAGCGGCGTTTTTTCAAATTCCAGTTGTGCAACAATTAACCCCTTGTTGGTAGTCACCTCGGCATAAAGGCCGTCCGGATATGCAGGCTTCCGCTGTGCGAACAGCAGGGGTGCATAAAAACACAGCGTTACCAGTAACCAGGCAAAACGACGCATGCTAATTTTTTTTCGGGGGCGCTGGGCTGATCATGATGTGTGCCCGGTGCGTACCAGGATCCATGATCCAGGGATCACCCGCCGCCGTCGGTTTGTTTGGCAGGCCGGTAGTTTCGCTTGTGGCATAGGCAATGTAAATGACAAAGCGCAGGTATCCGTTTTTGGTCTCCCCGGTTGCGGGATCCCATCCATCGGCTGTGTACACATATAAGGTTGAAGGGCTTTTGGGCATGTTGAGCTTCCCGGCCTTTACTTCTGTCTCACGCATATCAAATATCTCCTGGAAACTTTTGCCTTCTGCTTTCAGAACCCGGCCACGGGCCATGAAAGGTTCCAGGTCCGTATGGTAGCAAGACACGCTGATCCCATCCTGCTTTGGATCATCTCCCAGGCAGATCAATTGGTTTGTCCCTTTTCGCAGAACCACCAGCTGCCCTTTGGCGTCATACCCATACACCATGGCGCCATCGCGGAGGCCCGCTGGAGCCGCCAGTACCGCGACTTTGATTTGGTCTTCCGGAGATGGACTCTGCGCACAACCCGTTTGTAAAACGACGGTGACTAAAAGAAGGATGTAGACTTTCATAAGTGACATGGATTAGTTTTAACAACTTACTTTCTCTCACTAATTTTTTCAAACCAGTTACGCGGGCGGCGTCTTTCCTTTCGCATAATCATCCCCATAATACTTGCTGGTGATCCGTGTATGGAAGTCTTCCGCCCGGATGGGTTCATACTTGGGTTTCCCTGTATTCGGCAGCACCTCCAAGATCTCATCTTCCCAGACATACACCGCCATTGGAAAACTGATGCGGGGCTTTCCATACAGCGCCTTGCTTCGCGGCTTGCTCACCCGATGGGTGGTGGATGGAAGGATGTCGTTGGTAATCCGCTGCATGTAGTCGCCGGTGTTGAGAACGATACTTCCTTTTGGAGCGTGGAGATGAATCCACTTCATGTTTTCGCGGTTTAGCACCTGCAGGCCGTCCACGGATTGCGCCGGAAGGATCGTAAAGAAATCAACGTCTTCGTGTCCGAGCATCCGGCCTCCCCCGCTGATTTCATCATCGGCAGAAAGGGGTGGGTAATAATTCAGCCGAAAGCCAAAATTTGTTTTTGTAAACTTCTTGTCGTAGGCATGTGGATCTGCACCGAGGTACGCCAGAATGCTCTGCATGATGGGCAAGATCAACTTCTCATGCTCCACAACCAGCTTCCGGAAGAACGGCTCAAATCCCGGCCGGGGCCAAAAATCTGATTCTCTGAAATCCGGTTTGCCGTCCAGGTCAAATGCGCGCCGGCAAAAGACCCAACCCTCCACGAGATCCGGATGAATGATGGTCGTTTCTTTGATCGGGAAATATCCCTGGTTCACTGAACCAAATCGCTGCGCATGAAATTTCATCCGTTCTTCGCGCGTGGTGGTCTCAAAAACCTCCGCAGTTTTCTTTTCAGCCTCCTCATAGAGTTCCGTATCAACCCCGTGGTTGATGAGAATCGCAAAACCAATTCCACGCATGGCCTCGCCCAACTCCTGGGCAAATTTCTTCCGGCCTGCCTCGCCCCCGTTGAAGTACAGGCTCATGTCGCACATACGGATCTGATAGGACTCGTCAAACTGATCCTCCCCTTCCTTTTCAGAAAGATGATACGACTGGTCCTTCTGTACCTGTTCGTATTTTTTAAACTCCTGGTTGACTGCCCCGATTCCTTTTTGTTGATTCATAAAACTCGTTGAGGTAATTACTCCTGGATTACGGTTCCTTTTTCGCGATCGTACGGAACGATGTTGTCCCACTCGTTGGCACTGGACCGGGCTACAAAGGCGACCACCGGGTCGGTATCACTCATGTTAAAAACTTCGTGCGGCACGCCGGATTTAATGTATATGAAATCACCCGCCGTATTTTCGAGAACTTCCTTCAGGTGATCCCCAAATTCGTGCCTGACATTCCCTTCCACGATGTAGAGCATCAATTCAAATCCATCGTGAATATGCGCATAGGCAACACCTCCCGGAGGGATCGTTGCCACATTCACGGAAAGTTTTGTTGATCCGACGTTTTTTGATGACATGCCCTGCTTGTAATGAATTCCGTTCCAGTCGCGCTTCCCGCCACCACCCCGGATAGTAATAATACCGTCGTGATCTTCTACCGCTGCCAGATCAATGTTGTCTGATGTCTTTTTCATACGTAGTATTTGCACTGGAAAGATACGATTTTCTAAAATGCCGTGTCGTACACATAATTGGTCAAAACGGCCAGCAACGCAGCTGGAATTATCCACTTTAACCAGGCATATCCGGCATTCTGAAGCCAGCCCGTTTTGGACGTACCGAGCAGGTCAGTTAGCACGTCACTTCGTTTCAGGCACCATGTTAACCCAACCAAGCACAGCGCGCTACCAAATACCTGCATGCCCGACCCAAAAATCAAATCCAACGGACCAATTATTTCTGGAAAGAAACAGCAGGGAAGCGACAGCAGTGCCTGAATCACACCGATCAGGATGAGTAACCTCTTCCGATCAATCGCCGGACGCTCATGCTGAAGGCTGGTAAAAGGCACCTGGTATGCTGCCGCCAGGGACAGGAAAGCAACGATCGATACGGCGAGGAGAAAAAGGGAACCAACAAACCGTCCACCAGGCATCGTCATGAAAAGCCGCGGTAAGGTCTGGAAGATCAGGCTGGGGCCGGAGTCCATACTCAACCCCAATGCAAGAATGGAGGGCACGAGAAAGAGGCTGAATAACAAGGAGGCGCTTGTATCCCCCAACCCTGTGAACAGTGCCATTCGTGGAATCGGATCTTCTTTCCGGAGAAACCCGCCGTACACAATAACAAACGTACCGCCAAGTCCGACTGAAAAGAAGGATTGGCCAAGCGCTGCAAAAACTTCCGAGGCACCGAGGGCGCTCCAATCGGGGTGCAGGAAAGCAAGTCCTTTCTCCAATGCCCCCGGCATCATCCACGCGCGAATGATCATGTATACCAGGGCGAGAAAAAACAGCGGCATTACAAACTTGCTGATCCGTTCAATCCCGTCTACCAACCCACAGTGAATAACGTAAAGTGAACTGGCGATCAAGGTGAGCGTAATCGCGTATTGCAATCCACCGTGGACGAGGTAGCGGTCAAAAATGGGTTTGGATTCCGTTGTAAAGCCAACCAGCGCAGAGAAGCCAGTCGTATAGATAACATTTGCCACCACCACCGCATAGTACGAGCCTGAAACAGTAATAACAAAAAGAAGCAGATAACCTGCAACCGTGCCAGGTACTCTTCCAAAAACCAGTTGCAGCGCGTGAACGGTTCCCTTTCCGCTCTTTCTTCCCAGCGTCATTTCGGCCATGAGGGCAGGGAGGGCAAACAACAGAGTAAACAGAATATAAATAATCAGGAATGCGCTTCCGCCATAGCGACCCATCATGTACGGGAAACGCCAGAGATTTCCCAAACCGATTGCCACTCCCAGGAAGGTCAGTACGGAGGCCAGTCGGGAAGTAAAGAATTGCTCCTTCAAGTGTGGAAATAACTTCGGATCAAGACATAATCACCGGGTCTCTGCCAGGCGGACCAAATCAATAGTAATAGATCTTGACACTGGCCCGCTTTTTTCCCAGATCGATATTCTCCACGCTGATTCTTTTGATATCAAGCCCGGTGCGCTGGCGCAAATCGGCGATGAGCAGCGATTGCTTGTCGGGTTGAATATTATCAATGGAGTCCAACTCAATGGTCTTTATGTTGATGTTTCTGGTTACCCAGTCGGCATCCAATACAAAAGCCAACACAACTATTACGGCATTCAGCGTGATGAGTTCATAGAATGGTCCCGCCATGATGGCATTTACCAAGCCAAGCGTCAGAATCATAAACAGATACGTCATGTCCTTGATGGAAATTGTTTCCGTTCTCAGGCGGAGCAGGGAGAAGGCAGCAACCAATCCAACGCCTGTTCCAAGCGAAGCGGCAGATCCCGTCTTTTCCATCAGGAATGTCAATACAAAAACAACAAAATTCAGTAGGTAAAAGGTGAAATTGAAGTCACGCTTCTGATAGATAGGTTGATAGACCATCCGTACCAACAATATCATAGCCCCCGCGTTGATTGCCAACCGGATCAAAAAGGCTATGGTAAAAAGTTGAGCTTTCATGTGTCGCTGGGGTTTGCCTGAGGCCTGAAGATACAAAACTTATGGAATTGAAAGTTGGACAGCTGGAACAGCCAAACCGCATTGAATTTAATTCTACCTTTATAGATATGGCCGATCCCATTGAACAAATTGAAAGACTCATTGACCAGGGAAGGTACCTGGAGGCCCGCGCGCTGTCTACACAAACTATGGCCTCATCACCGGGGCTCAGGATCACGCAATTGCATGCACTCGCAGTGTCCAAAGCAGGGGTACCGGAGGCGGCCCTTCCGTTTTTGGAGCCAGTCTACCAACAGCATCCGGACGACCCCGAGACGGCCGGAATTCTCGGGGGTATCTACAAGGAGATTTTCAGGAAATCCCAAAACACCAAGTTCGCTATTCTTTCCCGCGACACGTATCTCAAGAATTTTTCCCTAACAGGAAATTATTACACCGGAATTAACGCTGCCACCATGTCGGCCATCGCCGGGCAGGCCAGCCGCGGGAGGGAGATTGCAACGGAAGTGATTAAAGGGATCGGCGATGCGCCCGTCGATTTCTGGCAGCAGGTAACACTTGCCGAAGCTTTCCTGCTAACCAAGGACCGGGACAAAGCACTCGAAGCGTATTTTCTGGCCAAGAAAATGGCCGATATTGACTGGGGCCGGGTGACCACCGTCTACAATCAGTTGTGGCTGTTGAACCACTATGTGCCTGTACCCAAGGAAGTACTCAAGGTATTTCATCCGCCTGGGGTTGTATCGTTCATTGGCCACATGATCGATCATCCTTCTCGCACACGGCCCCGTTTCCCTTCGGCCATGGAAGGGCGTGTCAAAGACGCCATTGAAGGGGCTATCCATACGCTGAATGCAAAAATCGGGTTCTGTTCGCTGGCGTGCGGCAGTGATATCCTCTTTGCAGAAGCGATGGCAGCGGCAGGCGGTGAGGTAAACATCTGGCTGCCATTCGCCAAGGAGGATTTTTTACAGGAAAGCGTCCTCTTTGCCGGAGGGGATTGGGCCGGACGCTTCGAAAAACTTCTGGCGCGCTTTCCGGTGACGTACATCACCCACGAACCGTATGCCGGGTATGACGATTTGTTCTCTTTTCAAAACCGGGTGATTTTTGGATCAGCGGTTATCCGCAGTTCCATGAACCACACCGAGCCCACCCTCCTCACCGTTTTGTCAGAAACCGACCTCAAGCTCAAAGAAGGAGGCACGCGCGACACCGTGAATCTATGGCCGTTCACCAGCAGGCACGTCAACATCAATCCCGACAATTTCCTGACCGGGGATGAAATACCGGTAACCCCTCCAGCTTCACCTACGGTTCAGCGAAAGATTACGATCGATCGCCCTGTTCTCTACGTCGTTTGCGCCGACATGCCCGGAATTCACAAAGACGAGCAGACAAAAATCTGGGATGAAATACAAAAGAAAATGGATCTGCCGGTGCTGGCCCCGGTGACCTCCGAGATCAGCGACGTGCTGATTGTCTCCTTTCGATCGATACTGGGCGCCATGGATCTGGCCAACATTGTTCTGAAGAGTATGAAGACACACTTCATGTCTGAGCGCCTGCGCATAAGTCTGTACGCCAGTCCGGTGCTTCTTGACCCGGGGCGAACGGAGAAAGAGAAAGTCATCGCTGAAAAACCCCATGACCTGGTGTGGGAATTGCACCAACTCATTCCCACCGGTGCCGTGTATGCGCTTGCCCGTTTCTCGTCGGCCCTTTCCCTGGATGTTAATCATTATGCGGTTGAGTATGCGGGGGTCATCTCAACATCGAGGTATCCACAACCACTCGAGATCTACAAGATCAACATCGCAGACGGAGGATCCAGGAAAAGTTGATCCCGGACCGCCCCGCTAAGGCCTCAACGCACCCTTCTAGAACTTGATAAGCGCATACCCCTTCAATTGATAGGTCGTCAAAGTGGTAAGCATGGAAACAGATACGTCAACCTCCGGCACCATCCGGTCCCGGTCCACCCCTCGCCGGATAATGGACTGACCACACACAAACATCTTGACTCCTGCCGCCTGCAGCTCGCTGTACAACTTCAGGTTCGGGTTATCCACCTTGTATTTCTTCCGGTACGATTCGTTGTTCATAACTGTAAACGTTGCTCCACCATGAATAGCAAGAACCACGTTCAGGCTCTCCGGCGGGACGCCTCCCACCACATGAAGGTTTAATAGCCGGGCCACGTTGTTCAGCGCCCAGTTGATTGTATCTGGTTTGTCGCTTTCGCGCTCCACCTCAATGATGATGTTGTACTTCAAGGATGGATCAGGCCGCTCCACGGCATACGGAATGTCGTAGATGCCTCCCTGGCTCTTGATGACAGGATTTAACAGCTTGCTCTGGGCTGACAACGAAGCGGCCGTCGCGAGAAAAAGGAAGGTCAGGACAATTTTCATGTTAGTGATTGATTAGGATGTTGATGCCAGCCACAAGAATAAGAATAGCGGTGATTCTTCGGATATGAATCGGGTTGAATTTTCGTGCACCCCAGCGTGAGCCAATGTATCCACCGGCAAAAACAGCGACTAGCAAAGGCAACACAAAGTCCAGTGAAAGTGATGCTGACCGTGACCATTGCCCAAGGAGGCCGCTAATGGAATTTGCCAGGATAAAGACACTCGCCAAGGCAGAAATCCTGCGCGCCGTGTCCCACCGCAGGAAATGCAAAATGGGCGAAAGGAAGATGCCGCCACCGATGCTCACCAACCCGGAAAGGAAACCAATCCCTCCACCCATAACCAGATTGAGCGGAATGTTGTCGGCACGTGAAGGGTTCTTCTCCAGAATCACCCACCGGTCATAGAACCACAGCAGCAAGGATCCTGCAATCAGGCTTACTCCCAGCAGGTAAAAGAAGGATTTTTCCTGGATAGGATAATAGCCTCCCACGAAAGCCAGCGGTACACTGCTCAATAGAAATGGCCAGCTTTGCTTCATGCTAAGGAGCCCTTCTTTGTAAAAGACGTAACTGCCTCCGGTCACCACGACAATGTTGCACAACAACGCGGCGGGACGCATCACCTCAAAACTTACTGCCAACACGCTCATCACGGCCAGGTAACTTGTTCCACCGCCAAATCCTACTGAGGCGTAAACACCTGCAATCACAAAGAACGAAAGTATGAGCAATGGATCCATGGCTATGAACCTAACCGCCTCATTGGGCCCTTTTTACTTCGATGGATCGGAGGTTCTTGATATACCGCCGTCCCGTCCGCAGATCGTTCGGCACTACCAACATCATCCCCTCGCTGATATGCTCGTATTCCTGACCATTTCTGGAAGTAATCAGGTACACGGATTTCCCAATTGGTGAATTGAAAAGTTCATTCCAGGAAAACACCACGGTATAACCGTCTGTTGCGCGGCAGACCAGATAATACTCACTCAAGACGCGCGGATTCTCTGCTGTAATTTTGACGGTTTCCAATGCATCCAACAGCAACACGCCACGTAGTGCTTTCGCCACACTTTTCTTTTCGCCCAGGTGGTTGGTTATTTCCACGTCGCCCAAGGCATGCTGTTGATACGAGGCAAGGTCGTTGACCCGAATTGTTTTCAGAGAAGCCACTTCGCCAGAAACAGTTACTGAAGTGGTCGACGCAGAATCCTGACCCTGCAGAATTAGGGCCGTGCACATTCCAAATGTGGCCAACAAGGCTGAGGCAGCGGATCTAGTTTTCATCCAAGTTAGCCGCCGATAGTAGACATGGACTCATGGATTGGCTGGCCGGTGAGGCGTGCCGCCTCTGCCTCAAAACCATCTTTGGGACGCTGCGCAAATGCCCCTCGGAAGGCTGAAGCGATATCCGCATCAGACCAGCCGGAGCGGAGTAGTTCTTTCATATTCAATACACCGCTATCGTACAGGCACGTTTTCAGGTCGCCCTGGGCGGTCAACCGGATACGATTACAAGTACCACAAAACGTGCGGCTGAAGGCTGCAATTATCCCTACGTCTCCGGAATATCCCGGGATACGGTAGTGGGCGGCCGTGGAGTACGCAGGGTCGATCGTTCGCTGCAGTGCGGGATAATTAGCCCTCAACGTCTCCAGAATTCTGGTATGGGTCCATGACAATACCGGATAATGCGTTCCCTCTCCATTAAAAGGCATCTCTTCAATGAATCGAACCGAAACAGCATGCTTCCGCGTCAACTCGGCAAGCGGCAGGATGTCCTGCTCATTCTTCCCTTCCATGACCACTGCATTAATCTTCACCGGTATTTGATGCTCCAGCAACAAATGGAACGTCTCCATCACCTTGTCGAATTCATCGCGGCGTGTTATCATCTTAAAGCGATCGCGATCCAGCGTATCCAGGCTGAGGTTTACCGAACCGATGCCCAACTCCTTCAACTGAGGAATGTGCGGTGCTGTAAGAACCCCGTTGGTGGTGAGATGAATCTCGTGTATGCCGGGAATTTCGCGGATCGATCGCACAAGCTTCATCAGGTCCGTACGTACAAACGGCTCCCCTCCGGTGAGGCGGATCTTGGATATTCCCAACCCGGCAAGTACGGTGACCAGTCGTTTAATTTCTTCAAAAGTGAGCAACTCCTTCTTGGGGAGGTAATGAATGCCTGCTTCGGGCATGCAATAAAAGCAGCGAAGGTTGCACCGGTCAGTCACAGCCAGGCGCAGGTAGTTCAGGGGACGATTGTGGTTATCGAATAGCATCAATTCTCAGAACGAAAGATAGTCATAGACCGTTTAAATTGTACCTTGAAACATCCGAATTCAATGAAAATACGCATTAGACCGTTTGGGGCAGCTCGGGATATTTTGGGCGGAACGCTGGAAATGGAAGTAACGGGCAATACCGTACTTGAATTGCGCGAAACCCTCCACACAAAGTTCCCGGCTCTCCGTGATCTCAAATCCCTCCTCATCGCCGTCAATCAAAACTATGCCGATGACAACCTGGTGTTAAATCCCACCGATGAGGTGGCCCTCATTCCACCTGTAAGCGGCGGCTGAATCCATTTATCCACACCCTTCTTAATAAAGAAGTCCAAAATCAAAGCGTACGCATTCTCGCGCAAATCCATGCGATTTGTCATTGTATCTGTCTGGCGAATGTGTTACATTCATTTTCAATTCCTGCTCACCAAAATAAATTGCTATGATAAAAATCACGGAGAAGGCGATTGACATTCAAAAAGTCATCGAAACGGCCTCCAGCCTTGGTGCAGGGGCCGTTAATGTTTTTATAGGAACCGTTCGTAATACAGCGCACAACAAGAACGTTGTGTGGCTGGAATACGAGGCCTACGAAAGCATGGCGGTTGCAGAAACGCGAAAAATTATTGACGAAGCGGCACATCGGTGGCCGTTGCTGGGTTGGGCTGTCAGTCATCGAATCGGAACCCTGAAGCCCGCTGAAGTGGCTGTCGTCGTGGCGGTATCAACAAGGCACCGCAAAGAATCTTTCGAGGCGTGTCAGTTCATCATCGACCGGCTGAAAGAAAATGTACCCATCTTCAAGAAAGAAGTATTTGAGGATGGCGAAGAGTGGGTTGGCGCGCTTCCTCAATCAACCACCCAATTAAATTAGGCTACAACTGTGCAATGACGGTGTAGCCCACCGTTACCAAAGCAGCAGAAACCAGAATCCCGGTTACCAATACAAGCAGTAAGTCGGTGTAGAAGGGATTGAATGCCGGCCAATGAAATTTTATTGCTTTCATGTCGTTGGCTTTGATATTCAAGATATGAAACTGCCCGCCCCCGTTCCAGTCATCTACCCTGCTCCGGAACCACCCGTAAGTTCTTTGTCGCTTTTAAGCGAAAAACGCGCTGCATCAGTTAAATAATTGATTAAAGCGAACGGCACCAACAACTTCAACGAGTGCCTCTTCAATCAAAAGTACCCGGGCAGATTGGGGGAGAATAGGCCGTGTACCATCGAGTCCCTTCCTCCAAAAAAAATCTCTTTTTCTTTATGGCTACTGGCGGGTAAAGTCCCTCTTCCCACCGCTCTTGGCCATCAGCTGAATGCTTTCAATGCGGATCTCGTGCGACACCGATTTGCACATGTCATAGATGGTCAGTGCAGCCACCGCCACGGCCGTAAGCGCTTCCATTTCCACACCGGTGCGTGCAGAGACTCGGACAGAAGAGCGGATGACCGCATACTCTCCATCTATCGATATCTTCAAGGCGCAATCATCCAGCCCTACCGGGTGACACAACGGAATCAATTCCGGTGTTTTTTTCGCCCCCATGATTCCAGCAACAATCGCTGTCTGAAATACAGGGCCTTTACGGCTTTGCAGCTCCTCGCCCACCAGGAGGGCCATGATTGGGGCACCGAGCCAAACCCGACCCTCCGCCTCTGCTGCCCTGTGCGTTATCTCCTTGTCGCCGACATTTACCATCGCCGGGTTTCCTGACGCGTCGAGGTGGCTTAACTTACTCTTCATTTCTTTTTATCTTGAACCAAAAATAAGGATTTTCATGATCAGCGTTTCAGAAGCCACCCGCTTAATTCAGGAACAACTTTACGGGCCTGCGATCGAACAAGTGAAGATCGAGGATGCTATCGGGCGTGTGCTTGCGGAGACAATCAAAGCCGATCGTGATTTCCCCCCTTTCGACCGGGTGGCCATGGATGGAATCGCCGTGAAGTACAAGGCCATTGAAGAGGGATGGCAAGGGTTCCGCGTCGAAGGGCTTCAGCCCGCCGGTCAGCCACGGCTGACATTGAAGAATGACAAGAACTGTATCGAAGTAATGACGGGCGCGATGCTCCCGATTGGTTGTGATACGGTCATCCGCTATGAAGACGTTACCGTTGTCAATGACCTCGCCAAACTCAAAGTGAAAGCAGTGACGGAAGGCCAGTGCATTCATACCCGCGCGCAGGATGCAAAACGGGGTGACACACTGCTGACACCGGGAACGCGCATTTCTACCAGCGAGGTGGCTTTGCTCGCTTCCGTGGGATGGCTTGAAGCGAAGGTCTACAAGTTTCCAAAAACCGCAATCGTATCTACCGGCAACGAATTGGTAGATATTCACGACCGACCGCTCCCGCATCAAATCAGAAGATCCAACACGTATGCCTTGCTCGGTGCCCTGAAAGCCCTGGGATGTCCAGCTAACTTGTTTCATCTCACCGACGAGCGAAACGCCATGGAACGTGAATTGGAAAAGGTGTTCGCCAGCCACGAACTTATTATCCTTAGCGGCGGGGTATCAAAAGGGAAATTTGATTTTGTGCCCGCTGTGCTCCAATCGCTGGGGGTAAAGAACATCTTCCACCAAGTAAGCCAAAAGCCAGGCAAGCCGTTCTGGTTCGGCGCAACCGCCAAACAAATTGTCTTCGCGCTCCCGGGAAACCCGGTGTCCAGCTTCCTCTGTTTCTACCGCTACATCCGGCCGTGGCTTCTCAAAATCATGGACGTCGCTCAGCCAGCTTCATCCGCCGTCCTGGCTGCGGACTATGAACTAAAGCCGGACCTGACATACTTCCTCCAGGTCAGGATTGTGAATTCGGATGGAAAATTGATGGCTCATCCGGCACCGGGAGGTGGATCCGGAGACTTCGCCAACCTGAAAGAGGTGGACGGATTCCTGGAGTTGAACGCAAGCTCCGGATCAGCAAAAGCCGGATCCTCCTTCCCCTACATTCCATTCCGCGAAGTTCACTAACCCTGACTTGCAAGGCCACTCCCATCCCCGTAACTTTGCGGCCTTCATCAAATACTTCTTTGCTCCATGTTTGAAAGTCTAAGTCAGAAGCTTGAAAAGGCCATTCAGACCCTCAAGGGTCAGGGAAGGATTACGGAAATAAACGTCGCGGGGACCATCAAGGAAATCCGCAAGGCACTGATTGAGGCAGACGTTAACTACAAGGTAGCCAAAGAAGTTACCGACGAGATAAAGGCTAAAGCGTTGGGGCAAAATGTACTCACCGCCGTCTCGCCCGGTCAATTGCTTACAAAGATCACGAACGACGAACTCACGCGCCTCATGGGTGGCGAGAGCAAGGATATCCACATCGAAGGCAACCCGGCGGTTATTCTTATTGCCGGTTTACAGGGGTCCGGTAAAACCACGTTCTCAGGAAAACTCGCCCACTATCTCAAAAAGCAGGGCAGGCAGGTGATGCTCACCGCATGCGATGTCTACCGCCCGGCAGCCATCGAACAATTAAAAGTCCTCGGTGCACAAATCGGCATTGAGGTTTACGCTGATCTTGAAAGTAAAGATCCACTGCAGATTGCGAAGGCTTCACTGGAACATGCCCGTAAGAACAACCATCGGATTGTCATTGTTGATACAGCGGGGCGCATGGCAGTGGACGAGGCGATGATGATGGAGATTGCAGCATTGAAAGAACTGCTCAAGCCATCGGAGACGCTCTTTGTCGTGGATGCCATGACGGGGCAGGACGCGGTAAACACCGCCAAGACATTTAACGACCGCTTGAATTTTGACGGGGTGGTGCTTACCAAGATGGATGGCGACACCCGGGGTGGCGCTGCCCTTTCGGTGCGCCGAATCACGGACAAGCCCATCAAGTTCACCAGCTCCGGCGAAAAGATGGAGGCCTTAGACCGATTCTACCCAGACCGGATGGCCGGCAGAATACTAGGCATGGGGGATGTAGTGGGCCTGGTAGAAAAAGCGCAGGAAAATTTTGATCAGGAGGAAGCCGCACGCCTCCAGAAAAAAATTCGTAAGAACCAGTTCGATCTCAACGATTTCCTCAATCAATTGGCACAGATCAAGAAAATGGGCAACGTGAAAGACCTGCTGGGCATGGTGCCCGGTATGGGCAAAGCGCTCAAGGAAGTGGATGTGGATGATAACACGTTCAAGCCGCTGGAAGCCATCATACGCTCCATGACGATTCCCGAAAGGGAGAACCCTGAAATTCTCAATAGCAGCCGCAAAGAGCGGATTGCGCGGGGAAGCGGTACCTCCATTCAGCAGGTGAACCAGTTGCTAAAGCAATTCGGTGAACTACGCAAAATGATGAAGACCATGAACAAGATGGGCGGCGGAAAACGGGCCATGGCTGCACTGAACCCCTTCGGTAAGTAGTATTTCCTCTAAAAATTTCACTTCCAAATCTGAACCTGCACGGGCTGGCCGCCGTTAGGTAGGTATCCCATTATTTTATCCAACCAAACCGCAACGGCATGAAAAAATCACTCACTACAATCTTCCTGTTCGCAGCAGCTATCTCCATTTTGTTTGCTCAGGACAAGGCAAAACCAAGTCCTCCCGCAACAGCAGAAGGAACTATTGACGGTGTCAATATCAAGATCGACTATTCCGCTCCCTCCGCACGGGGGAGGAAAATGTTGGGCGGCATTGAGGCCTACGGCAAGGTATGGCGCACCGGAGCCAACGCCGCCACCACGTTCACGGTCGACAAGCCTGTAGCCATTGAAGGCAAGGTGCTTGCTGCCGGCAAGTACGAGCTCTTCACGATCCCGGGAGAAGCAGAATGGACTATCATCTTACAAACACACGCAAGCCAGTGGGGCGCCTTCAAGTACAGCGATAAGAATGATGTGCTGCGTGTCAATGTAAAGGCTGGCAAGCCGGGTGCCTTTGTAGAGACCCTTACATTCGGCGTTGATAAGAACCAGGTGACTATTCAATGGGAGAACACCGCGGTAGCATTCGCCGTGAAAAAAGGGTAATCCATTTAAAAGCAAAAAAAACCGAAGGCAAATTGTCTTCGGTTTTTTAGTTTCCATTCGTTGCTACAAGGTGTTGAAATAGTCTACCATTAGCAGCAGGTCGCGCTCGTTGGAAAGGCTCAATCTGTTAATCTTTTGAAACTTTTTCATCTCAGCGTCCCGTTCCCGCCAGAGGTGTTTTACTTCCTTCTTTTTGAGCGGCCTCAGGTCAACACCGGGACCATACAACAGGCTGCGTTTCTTTACAATCTGGTAATTCTCATTTCCTGCTGCCAACGCGGTGTTGTAGTTGGGCCGCAACAGCGTCGATTCGGTTAGTGAATACACATCCAGCTTCCCCCAGCACAGGATCTCCAGGAATCCATGAATGGCGGCGCCATCCAACTTATAATCGATCCCATTCACAAACCGATGCGGTAACTCCGTCAGCGAGTCCTTGTAGTCAAAAGACTTCACCAGACTTCCATCCAACGACTTCAGGTTTCCATCGATGAGCAGGTCGATTCCAAAATTCATCACATCGTATTTGATGGCCGACAATTCATAGGTCCTGCCCTCCTTGTAGAGCGTAAGCGACCCTTTACTCCATGCAGCAGCGTAATACGAATCCCCCATCACCTTGGGCCCCACAGACCGGGCCCGTGAAGGGCGCGACTCGCGCTCCAGATCCCGTACAATCATCATGGTTTTCAGGTCCTCGTTGCTCACCTGGGCGGTCAGGTCAAGAGCTAACACACATCCCATCAAGCATCCGAGCCAAAAATTTTTCATAGTAGACAAAAGTAAGAAATGCCTTTGCAACTCACCGCGGTTTTTATGCGAATGGCCAGACATGCGCTGTCAAATTGATTTACGTTCTTTTTCAAAGCAAAGAAGGCCCGGAAAAATCCGGGCCTTCTTCAAAAAAATCTACGAACCGTTAAAGGAAAACGATACCAAGCGGCCATCCCCCTGTACGGGTTAGTTCCGAGGTGCCTACGTCTCCATAGTTGTTAGACCAGTTGATCTTCAACGTGGTGCCGTCGTTACTGATGACGGAGAACATATATGTAAGCCCGTACTGGTCACCGCCAGTAGTGGTTATCTGGTTACAGAAATCATTCCAAACAACCCCTTTTGCCGGGCTGTCTCCCCATGCACAGGCATACTGTCCAAAGGTGGCATCCCCGATCGCATAAACGCCGTGGGTGACTCTTGTAAAAATAGTCGTGCCGGTTACGAAAGGCTGGCAAGGTGCAATGGGCACCACCGCTGCAGTAACGACCGTCTTGAAGGTAATCGTACCTCCCATATCGGAAGCACAAACTACCACGCCCACGACATTCTGGAACGGTGATTTATATACGCCACCAAGGCCAGCAATAGGCGTACTCACGTTATTGCTCGAGTAAATTCCACTCGGCAAATGCATGGCCTGGCGGAAGATAAACTGATCGCGGCCCTCCACAAACTCAGGAAGGGTAAGGCCCAACAGGGTCATTACTTCCGTTGCAGTGTGGGTCATAGTCACGCGGGGAAGGCCCGTAATGGCATCAGCAGTAAACTCTGAAGGCAAATACGTCTTCAGCAGCTTCTCCGGACGGCTTGCATCGGGCTGCGGAACCATGGCGTTATTCAGCGGCGTCAGGTCCTTGAACTGGACAAACAATTCCACCTTGGTAAACTTTTTACCGCGTTCAGAATCATTCGCCTCGAACGTCACCTGGTACTTGGAACCGGGTATGTCTGACGTCAGGATCACCGAGCCTTGGCTGATGACCTTCAGAATCCCGGCGTTGGCGTTATTGATCGTGTCAAAAGGCACCGGGTATTTGCTGGTGTCCGAGCACGAAAAGATCAGCGCTGCCAGGGACACGTATGTAAGAATTTGTATTCGTTTCATAGGATGCTTCATTTATAGGTTAGTTAATAAACCCGTCCGGGTTGGTGTCCCAAAATACTTTCACCTTGTTATCGGGTTTCTGCACAGCCGTGCTGTTGCGGATTACATAGACCGCAGGATACGTGAATGACCGATAGAAGCTGCCGGGAGTAGGACTCAATGCCGGCTGCAGCGGTGTGGGCTTACCCGTCCGGCGCAGTGTATTGTACGCCTCGATCCCGTTACCCCATGCGGCAATCCAGTACTCGTTGATGATAACATTCAACCGGTCCGAGTTGGTTGATGCCGCATCGTAGTCTACGAGCACCGCATTTCTGAAGTTAGTCTTGGTAGTCGCACTGGGCACCAGGTTGGCAGCCGCTCCGGTTTGAGGAAGGACCGTCGTGTTGAAGCCTGTGACACGACTGAGGGACTGATCAATCGCTGTGCTTAGCAATGCCCTGGCATTAGCAACACTGGCTTTCAATATCAACTCGTGCTCCGCCCTCATAAAGTTCACATATGAAAGCATCATGATCGGAATGATTCCCTTGCCGCCTGCTCCTGCAGACAACCCGGCTCCGCCGCGATAATCTACAGCATCTACGCCGCGGTTATCGCTTGCATCAAAACGGCCGCCTGCCGGATACAGACCGTACACGGTACGCTTCAATCCATCCGGAGGAATTCCTTCGAAATTCAGGTGATCACGACCCCAATAGCCATCTGGCAATTGGCAGTAGGCAGTCCCGGGAGGGTAGTGCGCGGGGCCTGACGTCGCACTTGAACAGCTAAGTTCATTAATGTCGGTCGTAGGGGAAGTTACCTGACGGTAGAAGTAGAACCGGATCCTGGGATCGCGGATGCCACCCTTGCCATCATACAACGCCTTCATATACGAGTTTGACATGTACTGGCTTGCACTGGTCTGGTAATTTTGAAAGAACCAGGGATGGTACGTATTCGGTGCGCTCACGCTGTTCGCAGTGGCGGTGAAGAAAAATTCTTCGGCCGTTGAATTGATCATGTCATTGGCAGTGATCAGCGCATCGATAGCAGATGTTGAACCGGCAGCATCGACCAGACGCTTCTGTAAGAACATCTTCATCTTGAGGGTATTAGCCAGTTTGCGCCATTTTGCTGCATCACCACCGTAGTACATATCGTTGGCCGGCTTAACGGATGTTGCCACCACCAAGTTCAAGTCTGCGATCGCATCGTTGAGCATTATCAGAACAGCTGCATACACATCCGTACCCGTGTCAACTGTGGGGTTGTAATTGGATACATCGAACGCCTTTGAATACGGGATGCTTCCGAAATAATCCACCATCGTCATGAGCACATAGGCCTTCATGATTTTTGTGGCTCCCTGAAAGTATGGTCTGTATTCGATGACGGTCGTTGCCGGATTCTCCTTGGTTTTCGACAACAAAAGGTTGGCGTTAACCATGATATCGGAGTACGCGCTTGCCCACATTCCGTTGAACGAGTTGGCCGTGTAGGCATTCTCGTACGTATTTCCGAACATGGCCAGCATCCGGGTGTTATCCATCCCGAATTGCGAAGCCTGCAGGAAGAAGCCGGCGAGATTCAACTGAATTCCGTTGAAGATAAAGTTGCTTTCCGCCTGATCTTCTGTGAGAACACTGGGGTTAACCAGGTGATCCTGCAGGTTACAGGAAGTAGCCAGAATCAGGCCTGCTGAAAGGGCTACTCCTTTAACGAAGTTTGATATTTTATTCTTTTTCATTGTTTTCATGATTTTGAGTGCTTAGAACGTAAGTCTGATCATACCTCCAAAGCGACGTGCGCTTGGTCCGGTGAACAGATCAAATCCCAAACCATTTCCAACTCCTGTGCTAAGCACATCGGTATCAAAATTGATCTCCTTAGGAATATTCACGGCGCGGAACCACATGTTCTGGCCTGAGACCCCGACAGTTACCCGCTTGAATGGCGTCTTCTGAATGATCGACTTGGGAAGATCATAGTTCAGGCTGACATCCCTGAGGCGGATGGTAGTACCATCGTAAATCTGCAGGTCGCTGGGGCCGAAGGCAACGTTGTTAAAATAAACAGCTGCCGAAGAGATCTGAACATTGTTCGGAGTACCGTCTCCTTTTACACCCGGCAACACAAACGTGCGATCGTGGTCAAAGTCAACAAACTTGGAAACTCCACGACCGATCAATGTGGCAGTCGTCAACGACCAGATGTCGCCACCCTGGCGGTATTCCAGTTGAGCACTCAGCGTAATACCCTTGTAGGTGAAGCTGTTGATCATCGACGCGTTCCACCACGGGTTGGGGTCACCAATCCGCTTGATGTCGTCAGAAACCAGATAGTCTCCGGTATCGGTTACAATGCGCTGGTTGCCGTTGTTCGGGTCGCGCGGTACATACGATCCGTAGATCACGTTGTACGGCTCACCTGCAACAGCATAATTACCGAGGTCATCGTAGGCACCGCCGGGGATCTTCACGCGGCCCAATCCGCTTCCCAGTTTCTCCACGATGGAGCGGTATGCCCACCAGTTCAAGGTAACATCCCACTGGAAGCTCGAAACCTTGAGCGGTGTACCAGTCAACGATAATTCAACCCCTTTTGTAGAGATCTCACCAACGTTAATCCGGGTTACCGTGTACCCCGTGGAAGGATCCAACGGTGCATCGGTAATCAGGTCTTTCGTTGTTCTTGTGTAGAGGGAAAGGTCAATTCCGAGGCGATTCTTCAGGAACTTACCCTCAATTCCAGTTTCAAATTCCGCCTGAAGTTCAGGCTTGAGGTCCTTGTTACCTAACCGGTTTGAAAGGGCGTTGGTCGAGATGGGTATCCCTGCCCTATCCAAAAAGGAGCGGGAACTCAAGTTCAACGTATTCCGTGTTCCATACGGCTGAGGGAAACCAGCAGACGTTCCGTAATTGAAGCGTACTTTCAACTGGTTGATCATGTCAGATTCAAATCCGAAGGCCGATGTAGGGATGAACGACAAGCTTACGCTGGGATAGAAGATCGACTGATACTTCTCTTCCACGGTGGACTTCCAGTCATTTCTTCCCTGGAAAGTCAGGTATGCATAATCTTTGTAACCCAAGCTGGCTGTTCCGTACGCACCATAAAGGATGTTGGTCTCCTGGAAATTCATGTTGCTTCCAACGAAGCTGTTGACGTTGGAGTGCGTGAGGAAGTTGGAATGGTTCATGAAACCAAATACCACCTGCTGTGCGCTCTCCTGTCCATCCTGGGTGTATAAATCGCGGCGATTGTTTAGACCAACCACGAAGTTCAAGCTAAAGTCCTGGTTAAGACTGTGATTGTAGCTGACAAACACGTCGTGGTTCCAAATCGTGTTTTGTGCCGTCACCGTGCGGTAGAGACCATTGATGTTCTGCGGACCGCCTTTGTTAACCATGTACTGCTGATACTCCGTATAGGTATCAAGTCCGACACGATAGGTTATCTCCAAGCCTTCCATCAATTTGTAGCTAAATGAGGTGCGGCCAAAGAAACGCTTCACGTCATTCGTCGATAAGGTATACTTGGCTGTCCACCGTGGGTTCTGGATGTCATTCCCTGCACGGTAGTAGGCGCTCTGGTGAGTGACGGGTGTCTCGAACGGCAATCCCATCAGGTCGATGTTTCTTGGCGTATAGAATACGTCAGCAAAAATGGATACACCTGATCCGGCTGTTCCACTACCGTTACCGGCAGAAATAGGAGGTGTTGCCTGATCGGTCCCCGCATAGTTGAAGCTGGTGCTCACCGTGAACTTCGGCGTCACGTTGGCATTGAAGCCCAATCCAAAATTGAGTTTGCGAAGTGTGTTATTCGGAATGAACCCTTCATCTTCCAGGTAGCTGACCGATGCATTGTAGCTCATGTTCTCAGAACTTCCGTTTACGTTGATGGACGTGTTGGATGAAAAGCCATCCTTGAAGAATCCTTTCACGTTATTAGGGAAAGCCTGATACTTCACGTTCTTTCCAAGAAATTCCGGGAATTGATTCCGGATTGCCGCAGGAGCATTTGAAAGCGGGTGGGGAATCGAATCGCGAGTTCCGATGGCGCCGAATTTGGGTCCCCAGTTACTGAAGAAGAATCCCCAGTTCTGGTCGAATCCATTACCGTAGTTATTCTGAAGCTCGGGGGCTGACGCGATCTGCGTAACATAGTAGGACTGGTTCAGGTTGACTTCGAACTTTTCCTTCTTCTTACGGGCGTTCTTCGTAGTAACAATCATTACACCGTTACGACCCTGCTCACCGTACAGCACCGCTGCGCTGAGGCCTTTCAGCACGTCAATACGCTCGATGTTGTTTGGATCCAGGTCAAGAAAACGACTGGGCGTCGCCTGGTTTCCACTCAGGAAGTTACCCTGAGCATTTGTATTTGAGTTGAATGGAACACCATCCACAATCCATAGGGGCTGTTTATTGCCCGTGATCGTAGTGTATCCCCTGATAATAATGTTGGTACCTGTTCCGGACACACCCCCAGTACTGGTGATGTTCACACCAGGGATCTTTCCCTGAAGCAAGCGAGCCAGGTCGCCTTCAGGCTTTTGGGCTACGACGTTACCTGAAATGCTGGTAACAGAGTATCCAAGTGCGCGCTTGTCCTGTTGAATGGCCTGGGCAGTAACCACGACTTCAGTCAATTGTCTGATATCCGTAGTCAAGCCGGCATCCACCACAGTGCGTTCACCGATTTCGACCTCCTCGGTGGTAAATCCGATGAAGGAAAAAACCAGCCTGCCGCCCGAAGAGGGGACTGCCAATTTGTAATTTCCTTCTACATCTGTAACCGTTCCATTAGAGGTTCCTTTGAGCAAAACGTTAACTCCAGGAAGCCCACTACCATCGTCTTGGGAGGAGACCTTTCCTGAAATTGTACGCTCCTGTGCCCACGAACTGAGCACAAAAGCACACGAGAATAGTACTAGTAAAAACTTCCTCATTGTTTTTAGTTTAGGTTTTGAAAGCTATAAAGTTAAAAAAAACAGTCTCCAAATGCGAACCGACAACTACAAATTTAAGTAGGATGCTAAGCACTTTAGGTTTACTCTTACCTTCGATAGCATTACTATTAAACTTGTAATAGACATTGCCTTTAGAGTATTTTCATGCTCAACCTTAAAAAAAATCAACACGCTTGCGTGTATTATCTTAGCAAAAAAAATATTTTTCATGATCACTCTTGGCCGCAACGATCGCATTGATTTACCCGGATTGGGGCTCGAAAACATCCACGCCAAAATTGATACGGGTGCCTACACTTCCAGCCTGCATTGCAGCAGCGCAGCGGAAGTCAACGGCGTACTGGAATTCATCTTGTTGGATGAAGAACATCCCGAATTTACGGGGACGCCCTTTCGGGTAAAGAAATTTAAACAAAAGGAAATCAAAAATTCGTTCGGCGAAGCAGAACTGCGGTATGTCATCCGGACGGAGGTGAAAATATACGGGGAGGTGATCCGCTCCGATTTTTCGCTGAGCAACCGGGGCAACCTGAAGTTTCCCATCTTGCTTGGCAGGAGAATTTTGAGGGGCCGTTTCCTGATCGATGTCTCGAAAAAGGATTTATCTTTCCAGCAGAAAAAAGGAGAAAGTTCCTCCTCTGCATCAACTCTTAGTCCTTCATGAACATCGCCATACTTTCCAGGAATCCAAAGCTTTACTCCACGCGGCGGCTTAAGGAAGCATGTGAGGCACGCGGACATAAAGTGGAGATCATCGATCACATGAAATGTGTTCTGCTTATTGAAAAGAAGAACCCAACCGTATGGTACCATCACCGCAAACTCGATTATTTTGATGCCATCATTCCTCGGATCGGGGCGTCCGTAACGTTCTACGGGGCTGCCGTAGTCCGACAGTTTGAAATGATGAAAGTATTCACGGCTGTTGAGTCGCAGGCGTTGATCCGCTCCCGCGACAAACTCCGCAGCATGCAAATTCTTTCGCGCGTGGGGTTGGGGCTCCCAAAAACGATCTTCATGGATTATTCCCGCGACACGGAAGGGGTTATTGAAGCGGTTGGCGGTGCGCCCGTTGTCATCAAGCTATTGGAGGGAACACAAGGGTTGGGGGTCGTGCTGGCAGAAAACAAGAAGGCCGCCCAATCAGTCATCGAGGCTTTTCATGGGGTGAAGACACGGATCATTGTTCAGGAGTTTATTAAGGAGGCCAAGGGTGCTGACATCCGTGCCTTCGTAGTGAATGGAGAAGTGGTTGGCGCCATGCGGCGACAAGCGCGTGATGGGGAATTCCGCTCCAACCTTCATCGTGGAGGCATGGCCCAGGTTGTCAAGTTGAGCCGAAGTGAGAAACATGCAGCCGTCATGGCCGCAAAAAAATTGGGGCTTGCCGTCGCCGGTGTTGATATGCTTCCGTCCAAACGGGGACCCCTGATCATCGAAGTGAATTCAAGTCCGGGCCTCGAAGGGATTGAAAAAGCAACCAAAGTTGACATCGCAGGAAAAATTGTTGCCTACCTCGAAGCAAATTACGGCAAGAAAACCATCCAGAAAGACAAAGTAAACGCCTGACGAAATCAACTGCGTTGCAATTCATCGGTGATTCAATCAATTTTGTCGCGCATGCATTCACGCTCCTTCCTAACCCGATGCGCTGTCCTACTTCCATTCATGGCCGGGCTGGGTCTTGCGTGGCCCATGCATGCGCAGCATTCCGCAGCCCGTCTGTGGAACGAGGAACTTCTCCGGGCGATCCGCATTGACTTTGCCCGACCGACGGTTCATTCCAGAAACCTCTTTCATTCCTCCGCAGCCATGTATGATGCGTGGGCTGCTTACGATTCAAAAGCGACCCCTTACATCCTTGGGAAATCACACCACGGCGTTGTGTGCACCTTTGAGCGAATGGCCGTACCTGCAGATATTAAAAAAGCCCGCGAGGAGACCATCAGTTATGCGCAGTTCAGACTGCTATCCCATCGCTTCAAAAAGTCCCCGGGTGCGAACCTCTCACTAGCCCGGTTCGCCAACCTGATGAACCAACTTGGATATGACACATCCCGACACTCTACCAATTATATCGCCGATGGTCCGGCCGCCCTTGGCAACTACATTGCCCAATGCGTCATCACCTTCGGACTTCAAGACGGTTCCAACGAAATCAACAATTACCAGAACAGGTTTTATAATCCCATCAATCCGCCCATCGATCCTACCAAGCCGGGCAATCCAACCCTTCTAGACCCGAACCGCTGGCAGCCGATCACGCTGAAAGAGTTCATTGACCAGTCGGGAAATCCAATTCCCGGATCTGTTCCATCTTTTCTGAATGCCGAATGGGGTAGTGTAACCCCGTTTGCCATGATGGAAAGCGAGGCGAAGAAGTTTTTCAGAAATAGAAATACATATACAGTTTACCATGATCCGGGCGCACCTCCGTATCACGGTACCGGGATCGGGCAAAACACAGACGCCAACTACAAGTGGGAAATGAACCTGGTCTCCGTGTGGTCTTCACACCTGTCTCCTGCTGACGCCGTGATGTGGGATATTTCGCCAGCGTCCCTTGGCAACTCACCACCCCTGCCCACGGCCTACTCGGACTACCCGAATTTCTACAAACTGGTCGCCGGAGGTGACGCCGGAACAGGAAGGCCGTTAAATCCGTCCACCGGCTTGCCTTACCAACCCAACTACGTTCTACGCGGCGACTATACACGGGTACTGGCAGAGTTCTGGGCCGACGGCCCCGACTCCGAGACTCCCCCAGGCCATTGGTTCGCGCTGGTCAATTATATCAGCGATCATCCGTCGCTTATCAAAAAATTCAGAGGTGTGGGTGGCATCTTGGATAACATGGAGTGGGATGTGAAAGCTTACTTTGCTTTGGGGGGCGCACTACACGATGCGGCTGTTACCGCCTGGGGCATAAAAGGTTGGTATGACTACATCCGGCCCCTCTCCGGAATCCGGTTCCTTGCGGACGCTGGCCAAAGCAGCGATCCCGGCCAGGCAAATTATAATCCGGAGGGAATAACGTTGTTGCCCGGCTATGTTGAACTCGTTGGGCCGGCTGATGCGCTGGCCGGCGCTTCCAACGAACACGTAAATAAGATTAAGATCCGAGCATGGAAAGGGCCCGGATTCATTGCTAATCCAGAAACCGATGTGGCCGGGGTAGACTGGATTCTTGCAGGGAACTGGTGGCCCTACCAACGCCCCACGTTTGTTACTCCTCCCTTTGCAGGATTCATATCAGGTCACTCCACCTTCTCCAGAGCAGCCGCTGAATTACTGACCCTCTTCACCGGCGACGAATTTTTTCCAGGAGGCATGGGACAGTTTATTGCCCGGCAAAATGAATTCCTTGTATTTGAAGAAGGGCCCAGCCAGGACGTCGTGCTTCAATGGGCGACCTACCGGGATGCGTCGGATCAGACCAGTCTTTCACGAATATGGGGAGGCATTCACGTCCCTGCGGATGACATTGTAGGGCGAAAGATTGGTAAGGATGTTGGCATTGCCGCGTTTCTTTTTGCGGAGAAATATTTTGACGGACTAATCACATCGGGAGCAACCAAGAAGGAATTCACCATACGGGTATACCCCAACCCGGCTCAAACCACGTGCTGGATTGAAGTTGATAATTTTTACTCCCCCATCACGGTCACGCTGCTTGATCTTCAGGGCAAGCCGCTCCGAATTAAAACTCTCCAGCCGCTTTTTGGAAAAACAATTGCGATCGATCTGACAGGAATTCAGTCGGGGCTTTACCTGGTTCGTGCCGTCGGTGAGCACTATGCCACGTCTACCCGGCTACTTGTACCGTAATTATTGTATGAGAATTTTTCCGCGATACTTTATTTCGCGGCCCGAGCTAAGCTGCAAATAATATAGTCCCGGGGAGAAGGTCGAAATTCCAATGCGTGCTTCGCGTCCGGGATCTGTCGCACATAGTTGTTGCGCGGTCGTTTTGCCGTCCATACTTATAATCAACAGGGTATAGCATTGGCTTTCGTCAAAGCGGATTGTTAAAAACTGACTTACAGGGTTTGGGTACACGACAATGTTGTCTTTCTCTTTCGTGGCGGTGATGATATCTGCAATCACAAAGTTCTCCGCCACGCTGCAGCCGTTTACGTCAGACACTGTCACCCCATAGCTGCCAGGATCCAGATTGGTCAGGCTGGACCTGTCGGGGGCGCCAGCCACGCTCCAGGCATAGCTGAACGGCCCAATGCCTCCAAACCGCTGTAGGAGGATGGCAAATTTTCCAAACGAAAGCTCCACAATGTTGTGAAAAAGGATAAGCGGTTCCGGTTCTTTGATGACAAACCCTTTAACGACCTGGCAGGCAAGGTCATCCGTTACTGTGAGTTGATAAAAGCCAGGGATCAGCGAGCTTCGTGAGAGGCCCGATTGACCTGACTTCCATACCGTTGTATACGGTGCGGTCCCCCCGCTTACCGAGACGAAGATCGACCCGTTGCTATCGCCGAAACAGGTCGGGTTCGTAACGGTCGCCTGCAGGTCAGGCATTTGACCGGCTCCTATGGCAACATCCACCGTAGGTGATATCCATGGGCTGCCCGGAAGAAAGGGCGAGTTTATCTGAACTGAAAACGAGCCCGAGGTCTTTACAACGATTTCTGGCGTCGTTTGTCCCGACGACCATGCATATGAATGCTGCGGGCCATACAGTCTGGCAGAAAGCACAATGCTGTCGCCGGCACATCGGTTTTGGAGTCCCGAAAAATTCAAGGCTGGTACCAAAGGTGAATGAGCAAGTTCTTCGACGATCAATTTTTGATTCGATGTGACCTGATACAGGCGATCCACGTGACCGCTGGGCCAGTAAACATAAATCGAATCTGCCTTCGTCAAGCTCCCCAATCCGAACATCACCCAATCGGAGTTCTGTCCAAGATAGCTCACCGCGTTTTGCGTAAAGTGGCTTCTCTTCTTTCCGTTTGCGTAGAGATCAATACGAGATCCCGTCCCGTCGCGGTTGCTCAGGACTCCTTTCAATTTTATTTTCAGCCAACGACCCGCACCCCCTGAGTTTTGCCACAATTGCGCCGCAAACGGCTCGGCGTTGTTTACCATAATGTCCGGGTATCCGTCATCATTGAAATCGCCTACCGCGTTGCTATAGCTGCTAACGGTATCACCTGCAAATCCGGCCGCCGGCTGAGAAAAAAAACCCAACCCGTCGTTCATATAGTAGGCGCTTGAAACTTCCTTGCTCCCCACATGACTCCCGCTGACATACAGATCCTGGTCACGGTCGTTGTCGGCATCCAGGAAGCTCGCCCCCCAACCGGTTCCGCCAATGAAATCCACACCCCGCCGATGACCCTCTTCCGTAAACTGAAGTTGATGGTTGATGAGCAACTTGTTACCAACCGTGTTTGTAACATACATTTCAAAAGTACCGTTGTGGTCAATGTCTGCGTAGGCTACCGACATTCCAAACATGTTGAGGTCCGAATTCGTGGGCGCCGAAAGGTCCTTCAGCTTACCGTTGCGCTGATTGACATACAGGCTATTGATAGTCCGTTTGTCCTGCGCCACGTAAATGTCAGGCCACAGGTCATTGTCAAAGTCAACAAACGAAGCACAAAACGGGGCCTTCGTGTTGTCAAACAGTCCGGAGGAAATGGTGATATCATCAAACGTGCCGTTACCCCGGTTGCGGTACAACCGGTTGGAGGTTACGATGTTGTCCAGGTTGATTTTTTTTGCTGTAACCAACAAGTCGAGGAAGCCATCGCGGTCGATGTCTCCCCAAGCTGCACCATAATTAGGATCAGCAATCATTGGCAAGCCGGCTGCCTGGGTGACATCCTCAAAAATCAGACTGCCGTTATTCCTGTATAAAAAATTCCGTGAGTCCAGCGAAGCAAGAAACAAGTCTTTGTCCCCGTCGTTGTCGTAATCAATCCAGAGCACCTGCTTGATTTCATTTGTGTTGGCGACGAGGGGTGGATTGACCAGCGTAAATCCATTGACATTATTCCGGTAGAAAGCCATGGACTTACCCTTCCCTGATGCCAGCGTAATGTCATCCATCCCATCCCCGTCAAAGTCGCAAAAGCTGACGCCGCCCGTTGGAGCGGCCAGGCCATAGGTGAAATTGATGCCTTTTTGCTGGGCAACGTTGGTAAACGTGGCCTGCGCCCATGTCGATACGCCGATACAGGACAGGGCTCCGCCTAAGCCCCAAACAATAAGCCGGTGGCGTAAACAGATCATACGTAGCACCTTATTGCCCATGCGCATGTCAGGGATTGTGTCCGAATAAATGTGCGGTTGAGCACAAGGGATTTTTTTTGCGCCCCCGGCTTCATACTTTTGGATGAATCTCAAGGAGTCGGCAACAAAGCGGGCATACACCCGATTGAACCAGTATTTGTAAACCAAATTCCCATATTCCACCACCCTGTATACCATTCCCATGAAAGAAGTGGTCATCGCCGGACACACTATTCGTCCCGGCGAATTTAAGGAAATCAACATTAACATTGCGCGGCTCCCATCCCGCACGATGATCGATACGCCCATCTATGTATACCGGGCGCTGGAAGATGGGCCCACCCTGGCGCTTACTGCCGGGATGCACGGGGATGAAATCAACGGGATGGAAATCGTGAGACGCCTCATTGACGCAGGGCATAACAAGGTTCGCCGGGGCACCACCGTGTGCATGCCTATCATTAATGTATACGGTTTCCTCAACTATTCCCGGGAAGTACCCGACGGCAAGGATGTCAACCGATCTTTCCCCGGCAGCCGGGCAGGATCCCTTGCTTCGCGCGTGGCGTGGCATATGACCCACGATATCCTGCCGAATATCGATGTGGGCGTAGACTTCCACACCGGAGGGGCCATGCGAACCAATTATCCCCAGGTGCGGTGCGTGATGCAGGAGCCACGCAACGTAGAACTGGCGCATGCCTTCCAGGCTCCCTTCACCATCGACTCTCCGTTCCGGCCGCGGTCGCTGCGGCAGGCCGGCGCCAAGAAGGGAAAAAATATTATCGTGTACGAAGGAGGCGAATCACTCCGCATGGATTTTCACTCGATTGAAGAGGGCATGAACGGAACACTGCGCCTGATGAAGTTTCTCAACATGATTGACTGGGCGCCCGAATCGAACGTACAAAGCAAAATCATCTGGAACTCCTCCTGGATACGGGCCCGTACAGCAGGAATATTCCATCCGCACATTCTGGCAGGTGACTTCATTCAAAAAAATCAACTGGTCGGATCCATCACCGATCCATTCGGTGAATTCAAGGAACAGATAAAATCACAGGTCAAAGGGTACGTCGTGGGCCTTAATAACAATCCCGTTGTCAATGCCGGCGATGCCTTGCTCCATGTCGGCATGGATGACCGATGCAATCTTGACGTTTGAAGGTTCGTTGAAATCTCCTAGAAATCCGGACAAGGGATAATCAGCTTGTCTTTCGGCGGCTTCCGCGGATTCCGCGTCGGCCAGGAATACACCAGGCTGAATTCATGAGCGCCTCCGCTTCCCACACCCAGCTGTGAGATGGTATAGTCATAACTGTATCCAATGTTGAGGATATCCTTTTCGCCCTTCAGGGTCAGTCCCACGAGCAGGACGATGGATTCGTTATTGGCAAACCCGTTGATGGATTGAAAGGGAATGCCCCGATACCAAGTGCCAACGATGAGCGGTTCAAAGGTGTAGTATAAACCAACATCCGCCTGACTAAACGGGCCCTGGCTTCGGTACTGAAAGACCGGAGCAATGCTTCGTTCCCGCGGACGAGCAAATAATCCGGTGCCCAGCGTGCCCGGTTGAAAGTAAAATTTCCATCCAGCATGGACAGAAAATTTCTGCGGCAGGTTATCCTTCTCTCCCAGAATGGATTGGTTGGGTTCGGTGATGTGATGGAGGGCAACGCCCAGCCACGCGTTCTTTGAAAAGAAAAGACCACCGAAGGAAATGTCAGGAAAGAATTTACTCTGTCCGGTGTTTAATGCCTCCGCCGTGGAGTTTACGATAGCTCCTGTATTAGGATCAAACTGGTCCCCAAAACGGAGGTCGCTGAAGTTTATGGAACGATTTACAATTGCCACCTGAACCCCCGGCCGGAAGGAGATGTCTTTCGTCAACTGAAGTTGGTACGCATACTGGACGGCCAGGCTGATGGACTGTAGTCCTACGATGCCGACGTAATCGCGCGTGAGAATCGCCCCTACCCCGCTGTTCTTGTCTTCAATGTAGAAGTCGGCATAGGCAGAGACCGTACTGAAATTGGCATCGATGGCAGGCCATTGATTTCTGTAGTTCAACCCAACACGTCCTTGTTGCGTGGAACCTGCAAATGCCGGGTTCAAATAAAGCGGCGCCGCGTAGAATTGAGAGAACTGCGGATCCTGTGCAGTTACCGAAATCGAAGTTGACAGCATCCATACCGAGACTATCAGAAAGACACGGTCCACCAAAATGGGGTAAAACAGTTTCCTCATTGTAGCAAAGTAAATCTATTTGAGGGTCTAATAAAAGTTTGAGCAGCCTGAAACCCTAACGACAAATTCGGCCAAAATATATACTTTAGTGTAGTTTGGGCGTTTTAAAATTGCAATTAGAACAATGAATCAGCAGGTTGAGCGATGGTGCGAATGAATGACCCGGTACGGATGCGAACGCTATTACTACTCCTCTCCCTGAATTTGCTGACAATCGTTGGTTTTTCGCAAAATCTAGAGCGGTATAACTGGTATTTTGGAAGCTCCGCGCAGGCCGTCCGCTTCAACCGTACGACCACCCTTCCCTCGGTAGTAACCAAAGCCATACCCTTCGGCGCCGGGGGTAGTTCGACGGCCTCCGATCCGCTCAACGCCAATTTGCTCTTCTATACCGACGGGAGCCGGGTCTACGACGCCAAGCATACCGTCATGCCCAACGGCACCGGACTTACCGCCAATACTGTCGGAAATCAGCCTACTGCCATCTGCCCGGTCCCCGGACAAAACAGGAAGTATTTCATCTTCACCAACACCGCCAACTTTCCCGCAGCAGGTGCTGTCAGCGTGAGCGTCGTCGACCTGAATCTCTTTGGCAACGCACCCTTCCCCGTTCCTTCCCTGGGAGATGTTGAATCAAAAAATGTCGCTGTACCCGGCCTGGGCGGCAGGGCCGAAGCCATGATCCTCGTACCGCATACCAACGGCATTGATTTCTGGTTGCTGACGCAGCCCATCAATTCGATCAGCTATTCAGCAACGCTCATCAACGCGGCCAGCTATACCGGAACGTACACCACCACGACAACAGCGGGCATCGGACCCTTCCCCATCTCCGCTGCCAATTTTGCATTCCATCCAAAGAGTGGAGGCAAAGTCGCCGTGTCGCCGCAGAACACGAGCACCGATGCCAGCATCATCGATTTTAACCGGACGACGGGAACATTCACGTTCGACCGGCTCATTTTGAATTCCGGGCTCGCGACTACCACCAATCAATCCATCTATGATATCGAGTGGTCACTTACCGGTGACTACCTTTACCTCTCCCGCCACGGGGAAGCGGGCATTCCCGCCAACCTGCTTCAGTACGATTATGTAAATCCGCTCACAACACTCACCCCGGTTTTGCCAGGAGCAATCTTCAGGAGCTACGGCGTACAGATGGCGCCAGACAGCATGATCTATCATTTGTATCAGACGGCGGCAGCAGGGCCCTTCCTGCTTGGACGAATTACGAAACCTGATACCATCGCTTCTCAGGTAAATTATAACGCGCTGCCTTTAGGAGCCTCTAATTTCAACGGCACCCAATTTTCTTCTTTCGCTCCCCGGACACAGGTTGTGCTGACGGTAGATTTCAATTTTGTCGGAACTTGCCAGAACAGTAACACCGCTTTTTTCCCAACCGTCTCTCCCGGCGCTGACAGCATTCGGTGGGATTTTGGCGACATGACCGGGTCAACCAGTTGGAGTCCGATTCACCTGTACGGAGCGGCCCAGCCATACAACGTGACGCTCACGGCGTTCTACCAGAACCAGTCCCAGGCGGTGATGAAAGTTGTCGGCATTCAACCGTTTCCGATGCAGTTAAACCTCGTTCAGGATACCACCGCGTGCCGAAGCGAATTCCCTCCTCCGAGAGGAACTTCGTCGCCGGTCCAGTTTTCGGTTAAAGTGAATGTTACCGGAGGAACACCAACCAGCTACACCTGGTCCAATGGTGACCTCGGGAATACCCTGACACCGGATTCTGCAGGCTATTATTTTGTCGTCGTGGCCGATGGCTCGGGATGTTCCGCCTACGCAGGAGTAAACGTGAAAGAGTACGGTCTCATGGACCAGCGCGCCAATATCTGGTATTTTGGAAATAAGGCCGGCATCAATTTCAATGTGAATCCGCCAGTACCCCTGAGCAACAGCGCCATGAATGCCCCGGAAGGCTGCGCCATCATTTGCGATCGGAACGGGAAGACCATTTTTTATACAGATGGAACCAACGTATATAATAGAGCCCATACCCTCATTACCACCGGGATTGGCGGCGATCCGCTGGCCTCACAATCCAGCATTATCGTTCCCGTACCCGGGGATGAGACGCTCTTTTATATATTCACCAACGAAGCAGTAAACGGGGTATCCGGGAATACCGTCAAGTACTCGCTATTCGACTTGAAATTGAATGCCGGCCTGGGTGCCGTCGTGCAACAAGACCTGACCCTGTTCTCCCGAAGCACGGAGCGGATAACAGCCAGCGGCAGATGGCTCATCATTCACGAGTACGGAAACAATGCATTCAGGGTGTACCCCATTTCCGGCAACGGCATTGGCGCACCCGTGATTACGGCCATAGGATCTGATCATTTGTGTGTGCCGGTTGAAAATTCCGAGGGGTACATGAAATTCGGGCCAGGCAATACACTCGCCGTCGCCTTGTCAACTCCTGGTACGAGCAACCTCGTCGAACTCTTCCATGTCAATGATACCACCGGCCGGCTTTCCAATTACAGAAAAATAGACCTCAAGGAACCTGTGGGCCAGGTCTATGGGCTGGAGTTTTCACCGGGTGGAAACAAGATTTTTGCAACGGTAAAGGGCCCGGCCACCTCACACCTCTTTGAATACTTCATCGATTCTATTGGCAAACCCTATTTCAAACAGAAATTAACAAGGACCGCTGAATTGGGTGCTATCCAGCGCGGACCCGATGGGAGGTTGTACGTGGCCGTAAACGGAACGGGGAACGGTTTCCTCGGAACCATCCAGGCGAACGACGACACGACGCAGGTTTCCGGCTTTACACTCAACGGATTTCCCCTAGCCTTGACGACCACTTCGCGGTTGGGGTTGCCTAATTTCATCCAGCAAATCTCCAACGCCACCGGCGGACCCGGCATTGAAATCAACGGCGTTTGTCTTGGCAGTCCGACACAGTTTATTGGTACGCCCACGGATGCGATCGACAACTTCTTCTGGTTCTTTGGAGACGGCGGCAGCGATACACAAGGCACGACAGAGCATACCTATGCCCCGCCGGCGAATACGTACCTCGTTTCCCTCCGGTTGACCAACCGATGCAACCTTGACACGACGATGACCAAGAGCGTCACCATTGTAAATCCACCTGCCGCGCCTACTATTCCGGGTGCTGCTGCCCTTTGCAATGGCGCCGTTACGCTGGATGCAAATACCCCCAACACCCCCGGCCTCACCTACCTCTGGTCCGGAGGTCAAACCACCAAGACCCTGGTGATAAGTCAGCAGTCTATTATTTCTGTTACCAATACCGACGTCAACGGCTGCACGTCGATGGGAACCACGCTCGTAGCGGATAACCAACCGCAGCTTGACCTCGGGCCAGATCAAACCCTGTGTCAAAATTCATTCACGGCGGCACTCAATGCGCAAAACCCGGGTGCGACATACGTGTGGACCGTTAATGGTGGTTCCGTTACCAACGCCCAAAGCAGGGCGCTAGACACCACTGTTCCCGGTGTATTCACCTATCAGGTGGTGGTCACTGATCCGGTAACGACTTGTACCGTCACCGACCAGGCAACGTTTACCATCATCGCCTCGCCAAGCTTCAGCATGTCGGGAACGAACCCCACCTCTTGCAACGGCACCGATGGCACCTTGTCCATCCAATTGAATTCTACAGCGCCGCCCACTGGCCCGTATTCCTATTTTGTAACCGGACCCGGCGGCTTCAACCAGCAAGCCATTGACCAGACAGCGCCTCAAATCATCAACTTCACCGCTCCTCCGCTTGCTGCGATTCGTGCAGGTACCTATTCGGGCGTAATTACCGACCAGATTTCCGGCTGCACTATCTTCCAGTCTTTTGGGTTAACAGACGCACCGTTCACTGCCAATGCTGCGGCGGTAGCGCCGAACTGCGATCCGGTAGCTCTTCAGATAACAACGACCGCAGTCCTCTTCCCGCTCCAGTACCGGCTCACCAACAACGGCACCGGACAAGTCACCGGGCCGACAGGCGGCATTGTGACAGCAGTGTTCAATACAACGCCTGTCGTTCAGGGTGTGTACACGATCGAAGTGACAGACAATGCCGGCTGTATTTTCACCATCAACAATTTTGCGGTGACACCTAACCCGGTGATTTCCATCTCTTTTACAAACAATGTTTGCGCGACACCGCCCACCGTGACGGCGGTTGTTCCGGGAGCTCCCACGTATCTCTGGTCGGGACCGGGGATTGTAGGCGCAACCAATGGCCCCACTATTCAGGTGACAGGCCAGGGGCAGTTCACACACACGCTACTAGTTACCGAGCCTGGCTTTTGTCCGAACACGCAGAGCAACACCGTTTTCCTCGATAACCCAACTCCGGATTTCACTCAAAGCGATCCGTGCCAGAATGCGGTAACCCTAACGGCCACGCCGCCAACTCCGCCAGGCAGCTACACCTATCGTTGGTACCGCAACGGGTCAGGAACCATCAGTCAACTCGGGCAGTTCATTTCATTGGGCATTCCCGACGACGGGGCGTCCTATCAGTCCGAAGTATTTAATACCATAAACGGTTGCACCTCGCCGAAGTCGGTAGCCAAGGTGGTACAAGTGAAGGGTGTTGTGAATGCCGGGCTTACCGCAACGCCCGCCTGCGACGACAACCAGCCCTTCACCCTTACAGCCATCACCACTGCTACCGGTGTCACCTACACCTGGTATAAAAATAATGTTGTCATCGGCGGGCAGACAGCCGCCACCACGAGCCAGTCGGATCCCGCCGTATATAAAGTAGAAATCACCAAGTCGGTATGCGTGGCCTCCGCCCAGGTCCGGGTCACCCGGGCCCCAGTGCCTGTAGGTCAATTGCCCAATCGGCTCGTGATCTGCAACGACAAGGAAAACCTGGATCCGGCCACCAACCAGGTTGATCTGGATCCCGGCCGCTTTATCTTCTACGATTGGTTCAAGAATGAGTTGAACATCAATTACAAGCAGCGCGTGTACACCGCCGACAGCGAAGGGAAATACCGTGTTACCCTGACGAACTCCTTTGGTTGTGTTGCCCCGGATGAAGTCGAGGTTTTGAATGACTGCTTGCCTAAGATTGATGCTCCCAATGCGTTCCGGCCCGGCTCCAGCATTGATATCAACAGGAATTTCTTCGCCCTGACGAAGTTCATCACCGATGACTTTCAGATTTTCATCTTCAGCCGCTGGGGCGAACTTGTCTTTACTTCCAACGACAGGGCATTCAAATGGAATGGCGGACTGAACAACACGCTGAGTCAGCCTCTGCCGGGAGGCTCCTATTCCTATATGATCCGGTACACCAGTTCGTTCCATCCGGAACGCGGGCCACAGGAAAGGCGCGGAGGTGTGGCGCTGTTGCGGTAGATCCTCTTTGATTTCCTTTTTCAGCCACCGTGTGCTATCTATGTAGATCGTTTGCACGGGGCACAAATACTTTGGAATCGTTTTTGCCTTATCCCGGCAAGGAAACAGAAATGCACCACCAAATAGCACGATCATGAAAACTGTACTGACTCTATGCTTTGTCCTGGCCTTTCAATTGGCCGATGCCCAGATAATCAAGACCTCGTTGACACTTACTGTCCGCGATGAACTTGGAAATACGGTAGAAGGGGCCGAAGTGAAATTGTATGAAACCGAAGCCGACTACCTGGCCGAAAAAAATCCCGCCGCTGAAGCGATCGCAGACAAAAAAGGAGTGGTCAAATTCAAGGACATCAAAGCCGCTGCCTTCTATGTGCTTGCCCGCAAGGGAGACAAAGACAATGCAGGCGGTGGTGAACAGATCGGAAAACTGGAGGCAAACAAATTCAACAAGGCCACCGTTGTCATCCAGTGACGTCGCATTCCGGCTGGAAGAAGCCATTCTTGATTATGCCAAAACATATCCGGCAGAATTCCACTTTGTAAATCAATTCGGGAAACTGCTTGCACACTCTGACGCGTATAAACGCACGCATCAGCCAGGTCATTTTACCGGATCGGCATTTATCGTTTCCGAGGATTTCTTACAAACCCTGCTGGTTCATCACCGAAAACTGAATCGCTGGCTCCAACCCGGAGGACATGCGGATGGTGATACAGATCTGCTGGCCGTCGCCATGCGGGAAGCCCAGGAAGAAACCGGTCTCGCAAGGCTGTCGGTGATTAACCCAGCCATCTATGACATCGACATTCACCCCATTCCCATTCGAAAAGACTTCCCGGCACACGATCATTATGATGTTCGCTTTCTGCTGCAGGCCTCCGTTGATGACGTCATTACAGTCAGTGAAGAGTCGCATGATGTAAAGTGGATTTCACTGAATGACCTGGAGCGCTATACAGCCGGGGAATCCGTCCTTCGTCTCCGAAAGAAAATACCCCGCTAAGACCTTGGCATTTTTTCTTGCACCTTTGCCGAATCATGCCTGCGATCATCGGAACATCAGTTGAAACGGCGCGAAAGCTGCTTGCACAGGGTTCGCTGGTGGCCATTCCTACAGAGACTGTTTACGGGCTGGGAGGAAACGCGCTGGATGCGGGCGTTGTCGCTAAAATATTTGAAGTCAAGGACCGGCCATTCTTTGATCCGCTGATTGTGCACGTCGCTTCCTTCGAACAGGCCAAACGCTATGTAAAGGACATTCCGCTACATGCAGCGTCGTTGGCAAGCAAATTTTGGCCCGGCCCCCTGACACTCCTTCTTCCAAAGGAAGAAACCATTCCCGATCTGGTTACCGCGGGATCCGGTCGGGTAGCCCTTCGCTGTCCGGCCCACGCCATGACCCTTCAGCTCCTGAAGGAATTGGATTTTCCGCTGGCTGCTCCCAGCGCCAATCCATTCAACTACGTAAGCCCCACCACTGCCAAGCATGTGATGGATCAGTTGGGAGAAAAAATTGAATACATCCTGGACGGCGGTCCCTGCACCGTCGGCATTGAGTCCACCATCATCGGCTGGAATGACAACCAGCCAGTTATCCATCGCCTCGGCGCTGTACCCGTAGAGTCGATCGAGTCAGAGATTGGACCCGTTCGTATGGTGCAGCAAGGAGGTTCCACTCCGGAAGCTCCCGGACAACTCCTCTCCCACTATGCTCCCCGGAAACGGTTTCTCCTGGGAGACATCGACCAGTTAATCCGAGAGCATGGCCTGCGGCGGCCGGGAGTTCTCAGGTTTCAGAGTCACCCCATAACACCCGCCGAAGTGCAGAAGGTACTGTCGCCGTCGGGCGACCTCCGCGAAGCAGCCAGAAATCTTTTTGGCATGCTGAGGGAACTGGATCAGGAAAATGTCGATGCCGTAGTAGCCGAAGAGGTTCCGGATACAGGGATTGGACGCGCGATCAACGACCGGCTCCGGCGGGCAGCAGCCCGTTAGAATTTCTCCTCGATTCCAAGTCCAAACAAGGCGAAGTCATACTTCACCGGATCCAACGGATCAAAATGACGCAACTGCTCGGTCAATTCCAGCGCCGTCTTCCAATCCAGCGCTTTCCGTTTGATCAGCTTGAGCTTCCTGGCCACACGTTCCACATGCAAATCACAGGGACAAACCAGCTGGCTTGGTGATATCTTTTTCCATAGCCCAAAATCCACACCATGGGAATCGCGTCGCACCATCCACCGCAGATACATATTCATCCGCTTGCACGCCGACTTGCGTTCAGGCGTGGCGATGTGTTTGCGGGTGCGCGGAGGAAAATCAGTCAATCCGAAAAATTGATTGTGGAAATTGATGAGCCCCTGTTCGACCGTTCGATCTTCCCGATCAACCACAAAGAGTTCTTCGAGTGTATCGTGTTTCTGAAAATGCGATCGGAGAAACGCAATAAAATAAAGCAAGTCTGTACCATTGAACGTCCGGTGCTTGAAATCCTCCATCCGACGCAAATCCGACGGCTGGTGGTGAAGAATAAAATCATGGGGAGCCTGATCCATTTTCTCCAGCAGGGTGCGGCAACTTTTCAGGATGACCGGACGCTGCCCCCACGCGAGCACGGATGCGAACAGGCCGGAGATCTCGATATCCTGCTTCTTTGTAAAAAGGTGGGGGATGGAAACAGGGTCATTCGCAATGAATTTCCGCGTATTATACAGGGCCGCCTTTTCGTCCAGAAAATTTTTCAGAATGGCAGGCTTCAATAATGCACTGAACATGAATTGCTTATTGTCTTGTAGCCATACGCTGCGAATGTGTCCGACGGGAGCGGCTGTCCGGCACTTATTTGTAATAGGTAATATCAGCGCGGAATTTTTCCTCCGTTGCTGCAAGGCGGTCGTACGCAGATCGTGAAATGAGGATGATTGTTCCCTCATCGGCGGAGGCCGGGGGTCCGGTGATACGAACAAAGACCTCCTGGTTGGTGGTTAGGTTCCTGATTTTCAATATTGTACCCGGCTTGATGGTCCGGTGTTGACCGAGGTACTTCCGGTTCCCCTCTGTTCCGGCAAGCAAGGCAGCAAATCCCGTCTCGTGGTATTCATTCGATCCACTCACATTCTCCGAGATGCGAATCGTTTCCACCGCGGGGCTTTTGGGCATCGCAGCGGCTGGTCTCTCTGAAATAACCACCGGCGCTGGTGTAGCAACCGGGGTTACCGGTGCCGAAACGGATGCAGTTACCCGCAAGACCTGGCCAATCTTCAACTCCGTGCCGGCAATTCCATTCCACTCTTTCAATTCAGGCACGGTCATACCATACATCCGGGCAATGGAGTACAGCGTTTCCTTGGGCGCTACGGTGTGTGTTTTTGCTCCGGAAACGACGACAGGCTTTACCTCGACTGGAACTTCCGACACTTTGTTCCTGATCAGAATCTCCTGACCTACTGCGAGCGACATCTCCCGTAGCTTGTTCCAGGCTACGATATCATCCACCGAAACGTTGTATTGCCGCGCAATACTGAACAAGGTTTCTTTGGAAGCAACCCGATGGATGAGTCCCTCGGCTGTTCTCACCGGAGGGGCCGGTTTTGACTTAGCGGCATAGGGAATCCGAAGGATTTGCCCTATTTCAAGTCCCGCGTCGGCAGTTGGATTTTGAGTGAGGATATCCGCCACGGTTGTTCCGTACCGGCGTGACAGACTGTACAACGTCTCCTTCTCTCCCACCTGGTGAACTACATGGGGTTTCCCATTAATCATCTCCATCCGGAGGGAATCCGGAGCAAATGTGCTTACCAGGGTAATCAAGATCACGTGCAGCATAGGTATTTCTTAATACACTCGAAAATTACCACATCGGGACGGCTTCCTACAACCCACGGCGTCGAATTACTTAGTATTTTTACCAAAAACACACGCATGAAGGCTTTGTGGCTAATGATATTTCTTACGCTGCCCGTTGTGGGAGCGCTGCAGGCACAAACCCGGCAGAAAGTGATGGTGATGGAGCTAAAGTCACAAATCGATCCAAGAACGCTCCGGTATGTAAACCTGGCCCTGGATCATGCGGAAGAGACCAACGCGGACTATGTCATCATCGAAATGGATACGTATGGCGGTGTCCTCACCGATGCGAAGGAAATCGTTGACCGAATCATGAATTTCAAGAAGCCCATTTGGGTCTTTATTAATTCCGATGCAGCATCCGCGGGAGCGCTGATTGCCATTGCCTGCGACAGCATCTACATGTCACCCGGTGCGAGCATTGGCGCGGCCACCGTGGTGGAAGGGACAGGAGGACAGGCCGCCCCTGACAAGTATCAATCCTATATGCGTTCCATCATGCGCTCTACGGCGGAAGAAAACGGCCGTGACCCGCGCATTGCCGAGGGAATGGTTGACGACCGAATTGTCATCGATAGCGTCAAGCAGGCCGGAAAGGTGATCACCTTCACCACCTCTGAAGCCATACAGTACGGATACTGCGAAGCCAAAGTGAGTTCTGTGGAAGAAATTCTTGAGCGGAACAAAGTCACGAACTACGAAATCGACCGGTATGAATTGGGTGTATCCGAAAAAATCATTTCCTTTTTTCTGAATCCATTCCTCAGCGGACTGCTCATCCTGGTCATCATTGGGGGTATTTATTTTGAACTTCAGACTCCCGGTGTCGGATTTCCCTTGTTTGCCGCCATTACCGCGCTGGTCCTCTACCTGGTACCCTACTACCTGGGCGGCCTTGCTGAGTACTGGGAAATCCTTGCCCTGTTTACGGGACTTATCCTGATTATGCTGGAAGTATTTGTTATTCCGGGCTTTGGCGTGGCCGGCGTGCTGGGCATCGCGATGACCGTATCGTCCATGATCCTCATCATGCTCAACAACGATTTCTTCAATTTTGATTTTGTGCCCGTTGGTGACATCGTCACCGCGATGCTGGCTACACTGGGGGGCATTTCCGGCGGCGCCTTGCTACTACTGTTTGGCGGTACCCGGTTGTCGGAGACCAAAGCCTTCAGGCGCATCGCTCTCATGGATACCCAGGAGAAAGACCAGGGATATACATCCAATTTCAATGTCGAGCCCATGGTTTCAAAGACCGGTAAGGCTTTTACCGTGTTGAGGCCCAGCGGAAAGGTGCTCATCGGCGATACCATCTACGATGCGTTTACGCGGGGAGAATACATAGAAGAAGGGGATCCCATAGAAGTTATTTCCGTCGAGAGCTCTACGCTGCGCGTGAAGAAATCCAGCGCATGAGAATTCTCGGTGTCATTCCTGCACGGTATGCCTCGTCGCGATTCCCCGGCAAACCCATGGCAGACCTGCTGGGCAAATCCATGGTGGAGCGCGTATATCTGCAGTGCCGAAAGGCTAAACAGCTCGACGCTATTGTTGTGGCCACCGATCACCCCAAAATTCATGAACATGTCCTGGCCTTTGGTGGCCAGTCCTGCATGACGCGTGAGACTCATCCCAGCGGGACCGATCGATGCTATGAAGCCATGGAGCTTCAAAAGGAATCGTTTGATTTTGTGATAAACATCCAGGGCGATGAACCCTTCATCGATCCGCAGCAAATTGATCTCCTCTGCAGTTCGCTTAACGAGAAAACGGAACTTGCTACGCTTATTCAGCGTATCCGAACCCTGGATCAACTGGTTTCACCGAACGAGGCAAAGGTGGTTCTGAACACGAAAAAGGAAGCCATGTATTTCAGCCGCACGCCCATTCCCTACGTTCAAAATCAACCTCAAAAAGGCTGGCTGGACCACGGACATTTTTACCGTCATGTAGGCCTGTATGCCTACCGGAACGACATCCTCAAAGCCATTTCAAAACTTGATGTCTCAGATCTCGAGAAAGCAGAATCGCTGGAGCAACTGCGCTGGATTGAAAACGGGTTCCATATCAAAACCGTAGAAACGGATGCCGACGAAGGCATGTGCATTGACACACCGGAGGACCTTGAAAAGGCCCGGATACATCTCGGCCTGCTGATGAAAGGATCTAATTAGGAGTAGGAGTCTGCTGCACGGGCTTCATGCGCAGTTTTTCAACAGCGAATTTCTCCAGCTCCTCACGCACACTTTTGATATCTTTTGAAACGACCGGGGATCCCAACACATGCGCTCCCGCATTGGGAATAGGAACCATCACTTTGAGTGAGTCGGGTGTACCCAACAAATCATTCATCTCCAGCATGGCACTTACTTTAACTGATGGGTCCTGCTCGGCCTCATTCTTGAAATAGTAAAGTGTCAGTGACGGGCAGGTTACCTTCTGGAATGTTTCCTCGGTCATCGCGTCCTCCAGTAACTCCTGCAGCTGGCAGGCGGCTTCCAACCGGTATTTCACATTCCAGTATCTTTTTTCCAACACTGAATCCGCGCCAGACTGCACGGACTTCACGATGTAATCGCCGCCTTTGACCAGTCGTGCAATCTGCAGGCCCCAGGGGTTATTCGCAACCCAGGCGAGCGGATCGTTGATGGCAATGTTTGGCGACAAGCTCATTAATGCAAAGACATCCTCCGGGTATCGCGCTGCCAGAACCAGGGCCATAGTTCCCCCGGTAGAAGTACTCATGAGGATAACCTTTTTGCCAAGCTCCTTACCGATTGCCAATGCTTCCTTGCTGCTCTTCCACCACCGGTCCGGTGTGAAATACAAAAGCTGTTCCGTTGTGTCGATGCCGTGATCGGCCATGCGCGTCAAATAAAGGTTACAGCCAAACCGTTTTGCAAATTCCTCATGTATGGGCTTCCCCTCTCCCTGGCTTGCAGAGAAGCCATGGATGTACACAACACTGTATTCGGTTTTCATACGGGATGAATCAGCCCAAATGATCCGAGCTTCATTGTCCTGCTTCAACCGATGCCGGCTTTCGTTTACCGCCACGTATTTCTCCAATTCATCGGACGACGAAGGCACAACAATCTTTTCCGGATTCCATAAGGGCTCGTCCGGCTCTGGCCCCAGAAAGTAAATGCTAAAAACAAGGATGAATGGAAAAGTGATGAGGGTGGTGCGGCGGAACATCGAGATTTATTTCTGTGTAAGTTAGACATGTCGGGCCAATTGTCAACCGAGGGGGTCCTTATCGCACACCATCAACGCATGCCCCAAGCGGCCATAAAAAAAGGCCGCGCTGTCGCATCAGCGCGGCCTATAGTTTAAAAAATCAATCGATCAGGCGCAGCAAAAAACCATACGGCCTTCACCACGACCGCTCGTGGCTGCGGCATACAGCACTGCCATGAATCTAACCATTGCCTGCCGACCCCCCTGGGTCGGCAGGCCCTGATCCAAAAGAAGGCACTCCGGCACCGGCAAAAAATATTTACCACCAACAACCACTACGAATGGAGTAAATAGCCAGTCATGCCGGAAATGCCATGTCTTCATTAGTTATTAGTTAGTAGTTGATAGTTGAGGGCATATGTGCCTCGAACCATCTTTATCGAATAACTAACAACCATCAACGAACAATTATTTTCAGTCCACATTGTCATGAAGGAATTTGTTGTTGCCTAACAAACTGTTATCATCGTTCAGGTTGTACTTGGAAATGAACCGCTCCGAAGAGTGCGGTACGTTCTCCATTTTAACTCCCCGGCGGAGGTATGCAGGCAGTGTCCACTTTTCATTAAACTCTTCCTTGCTCATCTCATGCTTCCTGGAGGCCTTCAGCTTTTCGCGGCGCTCTTTCGCCTGCTGCTCAAGGCGCTGCTTGGTTTTTCGCATCTCCATCATCCCTTCTGCATTGATAACCTGGTCCGAAGCGATCTCCTTGCCTAATCCAAACTCTTCTTCATCGTTTGGAATGCGTACAAAATCATCGTCTTCGTCGTCCGTGTTGACATTATGGGCAACCACGTCCTCCTGGTCAAAAAGGGGAAGCGTACGTTGCTCCCGTGGAGTTTCATCTTTCCGCGGCTTCTCTGCTTCCTTCTTTGGTTCGGGGGCCTCCGGCTTCTTCGACACGGGAACTTCCTCCTTCCTGGTTTCCGGGGGTACGGGAGTTATCCATTCCGTCTGAACAGACTCTATGGCGCGGAAGGGTTCCGGCTCGGGCTTGGATTCCTTCTGTTCCGGAACTTCAGCGATCGGAGGAAGATCTATTACCGGTTCATGAATTATGGGTTGGCCGTAAGTGATTTCATCAGAAATCTTCAACTCAATCTCATAATTTCTGTCCGTAAGGGAAAGGTCCTTCCATTCCTCGAGGAAACTCTGGCTCTTCTCCAGGTCCAACACCTTCTTTTCATCAGGCTTCTTTGGCGATATCCGCCCTTCACCGGCAAAACCCGTGGCAATCACCGTTACACGGATCGAATTTCCGAGCGTGGCGTCTACTCCATGGCCGAAGATTACCTCACTCTCATCCCCGGTTTGTTGCTGAATATATTCCGTTATATGGCTCAGTTCGTCCATCTGGAGTTCTGCCTCTTCACCGGAAATAATCGACAGCAGGATGCGTTTCGCTCCCATGATATCGCAATTGTCTAACAAGGGCGAGGCCAGTGCCTGCTGCGCTGCGCGGATCGCGCGGTCTTCCCCGGTAGTCTCCGCAGAACCCATCACGGCGGCTCCTGCATTGAGCATCACCGTCCGCACATCCTGGAAGTCCACATTCACGTATCCGGCCAGCGTTATGATTTCAGCAATACCTTTTGCGGCCGTCGTCAGCACCCCATCCGCTTCACCAAAGGCTTGGCTGATGGAAAGGTTCCCAAACATCTGCCGTAGTTGATCATTCAAAATGGCAAGCACCGTATCACAGCTGGCGCGCATGGCATCCAACCCGGCCTGCGCCTGGGCCGTCTTCTTACGGCCTTCGAAACCGAAGGGCATCGTGACGATGCCTACCGTCAGGATGTCCATCTCTTTTGCGATCCGTGCGAGAACCGGCGCGGCGCCCGTTCCTGTGCCACCACCCATCCCGGCGGTGATGAACACCATTTTGGTATTCGCAAGCGCCTCGCGGATCTGCTCTTTGCTTTCCAGCGCGGCAGCGCGGCCTACTTCTGGATTGGCGCCACAGCCAAGACCTTCCGTCAGGCTTGTGCCGATTTGAAGTTTGAAGGGCACCGGACTGCTGTTGAGGGCCTGCAGGTCCGTGTTGCACACGATGAACTCAACATCCTTGATGCCGAGCCGGTACATATGATTGACTGCATTGCTGCCACCACCACCCACGCCAATCACCTTAATGATTGACTTCGGGTGTCTGGGCAGATCAAATTTGTATGTTGGAGTCGTTTGTAACATGACTTTTTTGTTTTAGTGGTTAATATTCATTTTTGTCACCGAGATCATCGATCAGGAGACCTTTAGTCTTGTTCAGGATGTTGGTAAAAAAGTCGCTCGTCGGCTTTGCCTTCTTCACCACGGTTACTTTGTTTTCGAGGGCCGCCCTGTATCTTTCATCCCGTTCATCCAATGACCGGAATCCGGCCAGTACCAAGCCGACAGCTGTCGCATACATTGGACTCTTCACCCCCTCAATTTTGCTCTTGCCCAAATGTTCGTTGGGGTAGCCGATCCGTGTATCCATGCCCGTCATGTACTCCACGAGGTGTTTCAGGCTGTGCAACTGGGACCCGCCGCCGGTAATGACGATGCCGCCTGCGAGTCTGTTTTCAAAGCCGCAGCTGATAATTTCAGTATGTACCATCTCAATGATCTCCTCCATTCTTGCCTGGATGATGTTCGAAAGGTTCTTCACAGAAATTTCCTTCGCCGACCGATTCCGGATTCCCGGGATGGACACGATCTCGTTTGGACTGGCCTCTTCGGCGATGGCCTTTCCAAACTTTGTCTTGAGTTGCTCTGCCTGCTTGGCCATCACCATCAACCCGGTCTGAATGTCGTTGGTGAGAATATTTCCACCAAAAGGAGTCACGGCCGTATGGCGGATGATGTTATCGTAAAAGATGGCGATGTCCGTTGTTCCGCCGCCAATATCTATCAAGCAAACGCCTGCTTCCTTCTCTTCGTCGCTGAGGACGGCCAGGCTGGATGCCAGGGGCTCCAGAATCAGGTTGTCAATTTCCAAACCGGCCCGACGAACACATTTGTTAATGTTGTTGATCGCGCTGGTTTGAGCCGTGATGATGTGAAAATCCGCCTCGAGCTTTACGCCGCTCATCCCCACGGGGTCCTTGATGCCTTCCTCGTAGTCCACGGTGTATGCCTGCGGCATCACGTGGATGATCTCGCTGCCGGGAGGGATCACAATGCGATACATGTCTTCCGTAAGGCGGCTCACATCCTCGATGCTGATCTCATCATCGTTGGAGGACCGGGTGATACTGCCGTGGTGGATCGTGCTGCGGATGTGCTGGCCCGCAATGCCCACATTGACAACACCAATATCAATGCCCGACATGTCACTGGCCTCCTTAACGGCCTTCTCAATGGCATAAACGGTCTTGTCGATGTTGGTGACGATTCCCTTGATGACGCCTTCCGACTCGGCTTTTCCCATACCGAGTACCTCGAGTTTTCCGTACTCGTTCTTGCGGCCGACGATCGCACAAATTTTCGTTGTGCCGATGTCGAGGCCTACTACTATTTTTCCTTTTTCCATGGTGGTCTATCGTTTAGAGTGGTTGTTTAAAAAATGGTTCATATGGTTTCATTGGGCGATTACCTGCCCGTCGTAGGTCAGGTTTACACGTTCGTATTTTGTCCATCCTTTCTGGGGCAGAATTTCCTTATAGAATACCATCAGCTTCAAAAATTTCCTTTCAAAGTCTTCCGCCTTCCCAAATTCTACCACTTGTCCTGTCACTTGCGGATAAATAGTAATCTCGCCCTGGCTGTTCATGTCTAACTGCGCAACCTGAGCCCTCCAGAAGGGGTCTTCATTGATGAACTCAATCATTTCAAGCAGCGTCTTTCCTTCGGGAGTCCTGGTCAGGTTGCCCGATTGCAGCAGCTTCTTGACATACCTTCCGCTGACAATCATCACGCGAGAGGAAAACTTTTCAGAGGTATCCATGATGGCACCGTCCTCGGCGATGTACGCATCCGGCGCATCGTCCTGAACAATCCGTGCCATCGGCCGGCGGAGTTCAACCCGCACAATGAGATTTCCCTTCAGGTCCGTATACAGTTCAGCATCCTGAATGTGACGATCGAACATCAGCGCTTTCTCGATTCCCTTGAGGTTGATCCGTTCCATACTGGCTCCTTTCAGCGATTTCCCAATCGCGTCCACCTGCCGGCTGATATCTTTTTCGTCCAAAAAGTGATTGTCGTTTACATTCACCAGCTCCACCAGTACATTTTTACAGACAGCCTCACTCTGCTGGCGTTCGCTAAACGCAATGAGAAGCAAGAGGATGACCAGCCCTGCGCCGATTCTGATTTCTTTTCGAATGGATATCTTATTCTTCATACTTTCTTGAAAGCATCCGCTTTATGGGTTTCACAAACAAATCAATATCTCCGGCTCCGACGGTTGCCAGCACCTCCGTCTCCATCGTATCCAGGACGGAGAGCAGGTCCTTCTTGCTGGTCTTGATCTTAACCGGGCAAGTCACGGCTCGGAAAATGCTGTCCGCGGTAATTCCGGGTATCGGCAATTCACGCGCCGGATAGATGTCCATCAGGATGAGTTCATCGGCCAGGCTCAGACTGCTTGCAAAGCCGGCCGCAAAGTCCCTGGTCCGTGTAAAGAGGTGCGGCTGAAATACGACGGTGATCTTCTTTCCTTCGTACATAGCTCGGAGCGATCGCAGGAATGCCTCAATTTCCGCAGGGTGGTGCGCATAATCATCGATGTAAACACGCCCGTTCTTGTTAAAAACAAACTCAAACCGACGCTTAACGCCTTTAAAAGAGGCGAGCGCATCCCTGATCGCCTGCTCTTCAATCCCAAGATGCCGCGTAGCCAGGATCGCCGCGACAGCATTTTCAACGTTGTGAAAGCCAGGGACGCCAAGCTGCATGTTGTCGATCTTTTGGCCATTGCCACGAAGATCAAACCTAAAAAATCCGCTTTCGGCCTTAATGTTGCTGGCAAAAAACTGTCCCTGATCAATCCCGTACGTCTTTACATTGATTTGTTTGTTTGACTGGGCAAGCCCCGCGACACTATGCTGAATCACTAGCGAGCCTTTTGGCTCAATTTGTCCAATAAACTCGCCGAAGGCAGCGAGCATATTCTCATGCGTCCCGTAGATATCCAGGTGATCGGGATCTGCCGAGGTGACGACTGCGCTGTTCGGGTGCAGTCGCAGAAACGAACGGTCATATTCATCCGCTTCCGCAACAACAATCGTCTTGGCGTTCACTTCCCCCTCCATCACCAGGTTCGAGTTGTAGTTTACAGTTACCCCTCCAAGGAAAGCCACCATGTCACGGCCTGCACTCTTGAGGATATGAGCAATCATCGATGACGTGGTAGTCTTCCCATGGGTACCTGCAACACCGATAGTGTGGTAATCTTTTGAGATAAGACCTAGAACTTCCGACCGCTTTAGAATTGTGAAATCCAGGGAATGGAGGTAGTTGAATTCCGCATGGTCACTGGGAATAGCGGGTGTGTAAATCACCAGTGTTTTTTCCCTCGTGATGTACCCCGGGATGAATTCCACTTTGTCTTCAAAGTGCACCTCCATACCTTCCTCCATCAGTTCATGCGTCAGCGGAGTCCCGGTGCGGTCATACCCTGCAACGCGCATCCCCTTGTGCCGGAACCAACGCGCCAGCGCACTCATACCGATCCCTCCGATCCCCAGAAAATAGACGCTATCGTAGTCGCTGAACTTCATCCGATGAGGGTTTCCATTTCATTGACGATGTCCCGGGCCGCGTTCGGCCTTGCCAACGTTCCAATGCGTTCTCCCAGCTGCTGGCAGCGACCATGATCAGCCAGCAAGGATAGCACCTCAGTGATAAGCCGGCTGCGCGCATCCTGATCTGAAATCATGCATGCCGCCTCCTGGCGCACCAGCGACATGGCGTTCTTTGTCTGATGATCTTCCGCCACATTGGGTGAAGGAACCAGGACAGCAGGTTTTTTTGCCAGGCACAATTCCGAAATGGACAGGGCACCAGCACGCGATACCACCACGTGCGCCGCCGCATAGGCAAGGTCCATTTCTTTCAGAAAATCGTATAGCCGGACGTTCCGCAAATCCTTATCGGCAATCTGCGCCCGAACACTTTCGTAATACACCTTGCCGGTTTGCCAAATCAATTGAACATTAGAAGCAATGAGCTGATCCAAACCCGCCAGCATGGAGTCGTTGATGGTTTTTGCACCTCCGCTTCCTCCCAGCACCAACAGCGTTCTGGCGCTGTCTGAGAATCCAAAGTGAACAAGGGCATTGCCCCGCTTGTGCTCCAACTCCATAATATCTTTGCGAACCGGGTTGCCGGTTAACCGCACCTTATCTGAAGGAAAATATTTTTCCATATCGGGATAGGCCACGCAAATCCGCTGCACCTTTCCTGCCAGTTGCTTGTTGGTAAGTCCTGCATACGAATTCTGTTCCTGAAGGACGGTGGGAATCCGCATCCGCGTAGCTGCCAGCATGACCGGCCCGCTTGCATAGCCGCCAGTACCTACGGCAAGGTGAGGCCGGAATTCTTTCACGATGCGCCGCGCCTTCCAGTAACTTAGAATCAACTTGATTGGAAACAGCAGGTTGGAAAATGAAAGGCTGCGCTTGATCCCGGCAATCCACAACCCAATAATCCGGTATCCTGCTTCAGGCACCCGTATCATTTCCATCTTCCCTTCGGCTCCGACGAATAAAATATCCGCATCGTGATGACGCTCCTTGAATTCATTGGCAATGGCAATAGCCGGAAAGACGTGGCCTCCGGTGCCGCCTCCGCTGATGATGAGCCGATAAGGTCCTTGCTCTTTCACGTTATGCTGCCTTTGCTTCCATATTTCTTTGATCGTCACCCGCTTCCGCCTGGCCCCAGTTTTCCTCCTGCTCCCCACGGCTCACGCTTAATATGATGCCCACCGATAGCCCTGTAAACAACATCGCTGTTCCGCCCATGCTTATAAGGGGCAACGGCTGCCCCGTGATAGGTCCTAATCCCACCACAACCCCCATGTTTACCATGGCCTGGCAGACCAGGTCAAAACTCAACCCCGCCGACAGCAGGCCGCCAAAGGCCCGCTCAGAATTATAAGCCGCCTTCATCCCCCGGTGCAAGAGGACCAGGTAAAGCAGGAGCACCACACCGCCGCCGATCATTCCGTACTCTTCGATCAGGATGGCGTAGACAAAGTCGGAATAGGGATGCGGTAGAATGTTTCGTTGGTTGCTGTTGCCGGGGCCTTTTCCGAAAATACCGCCGGAGGCCACCGCGATGCGGGCGTGTTTGGCCTGGAACGGAAGTTCGCTTCCATTGACGAAGCTGAGAATCCGGTTCTTGGCCGTCTCTCCCCGTACTCCAAATTTCAATGCAACGGCTCCTGCCAGCATGCCGATCAGCACAAGCATCGCCAGGTACTTTACCGGAACGCGGCCAATGAACATGACCAGCATGCAGGTTGAAAACAACAGGATGGCAGTTGACAGGTTGGTCAAAGCGATCAGCCCGCATATTACACCGCACCAGATAAGCATGGGAATCAGCGACTCCTTGATGTCTTCAATCTGCTGCTGCTTTTTCGACAACATGCTGGCCAGGTTGATGATCAACGCGAGGCTTGCAAAATCGGAAGGCTGGAAGGAAGTATTAAAAATCGGGAGCGTGATCCAGCGTGCCGCGTCGTTGATGGACGTACCATTTGTAAACGTATAAACCAGCAACGGAACACTTATCCACAGCGCAAAACGGGATAATCTGGAATAGTACCGATAATCGATCTTGTGCCCTACCCACATGGCCCCGAGGCCGAGCAATACCATGAAGGTATGTTTCACCAGGTACATTTCCGGACTCACGGTACGCTTGTACGCCAGCGTACCGATGGAACTGTATACCACCAGGACGCTGATGATGGACAAGGCAAAGACTACCGCCCAGATGACGGGGTCACCTTGTAAATTCTTGTCTGCCCACTCTTTGATCCTTGTCATTATCTACACCTGTTTTATGACGCCCTATACTTTTTCGATGTCCTCCTTCAGTCCCAGCACTGCCTCCCTGAACTGATTTCCACGGTCTTCATAATTCTTAAATAAATCGAAGCTTGCGCACGCCGGCGACAGCAGCACCACATCGCCAAGCTTTGCCGCTTGAAGGGCCATGCGAACCAGCTCCTTGGTATCCTCTGTCTCCATTATGGAAGGCACCACATTTCCAAAAAACGACTTGAGTTTTTTGTTGTCCTTCCCCAGACATATAAGCGTCTTTACTTTGCTTTGCACTTCCTTCTTGATAAGGTTGTAATCATTCCCTTTATCAATACCGCCGGCGATCCAGATCAACGGCTTGTCGTAGCTGCCGAGCGCATAGACCACTGAATCCACGTTTGTCGCTTTTGAATCATTGACAAATTCCACCCCGTTAATGGTAGCAATGTGCTCCAGGCGGTGCGGGGCATTCTTGAAAGTCTTGATCCCCTCTTTGATTTTAGCATCTGAAACTTTGGCCAGGTACGCCGCCGATGCAGCCGCCATCGTGTTGATCAGGTTGTGATTACCCCGCAGGGTCGACTCGTCTTTGCCGATTCTGAACTTCTTTTTGCCAAACTGAAACACCATCTTCTTTCCGTCATAATGGGCGGAGGTGATTGCCTCCGGATCCATAGACAATTCCACCCGGTACGCTTCTGTTGACCGTTGCTTTGCCTCTTTTCCCGAAATCGGATCATCTACATAATAAATAAAATAATCACCGGCACTCAGGTTCTTGATCATCCTGAATTTGCTGTTGATGTAATTTGCCATCTTGTTCTCATACCGGTCGAGGTGGTCTGGCGTGATGTTGAGCAGAATTGCAATGTGCGGATGGAATGTTTTGATTCCATCGAGCTGGAAACTGCTTACCTCCACTACGTACCAGTCAAAGTCTCCACTCCATACTTTTCGTGCCAGGCTCTCCCCCACATTTCCCGCCAGGGCAACACGAAGCCCCGCATTCTTCAGGAGGTGATAGATTAATAAGGTGGTCGTCGTTTTCCCGTTCGTGCCGGTGATGGCAATAATTTTGCCCTTCAGATGCTTGCTGGCGAATTCAATTTCATCCATTACCGGAATTCGCTTGGCCTTGAGTTTCCTGACGATTTCTGTCTTGTCGGGGATTCCCGGGCTCTTGATTACGAACTGGGCAGAAAGAATCTTCTCTTCCGTATGTTTTCCTTCTTCAAATTCGATTCCATGCTCAAGCAAATCTGCGCGGTACTTCTCCTGGACGTTGCCCAGGTCAGACACAAACACGGTGTACCCCTTCGCCTTGGCAAGGAGCGCTGCCCCCGTGCCGCTTTCGCCTGCCCCCAGAATAACTAATCGGTCTTTCATCGGAGCTTCAGGGTTGCGAGACTAAAAATGGCTAACAGAATTCCCACGATCCAAAACCGGGTAACGATTTTCGATTCGTGTATACTCTTTCTTTGGAAGTGATGATGGATCGGTGACATGAGAAAAATCCTACGCCCCTCGCCATACTTCTTCCGGGTGTACTTGAAATAGGCTACTTGTAATATCACCGAACTCGTCTCGATGAGAAAAATTCCGCACAAAACGGGGATCATGAGCTCCTTCCGGACGGCAAGGGCCACAACGGCGATGATGCCCCCCAGTGACAAGCTTCCAATGTCGCCCATAAACACCTGGGCCGGATAGGCGTTGTACCAGAGAAAACCCAGACAAGCGCCCACGAAGGCTGAACAAAAAATAACAAGCTCTCCCAGGTTGGGTATGTACATGATGCTCAGGTACGAGCTGAAGTCAACACGGCCGGAGAGGTATGCGAAAATGGCCAGCGTTAAACCGATAATGGCCGACGTCCCCGCCGCGAGGCCGTCAATTCCATCCGTGATGTTAGCGCCGTTGGAAACGGAAGTGATAATCAAAACAACGAACAGGGTATAAACAATCCAGGTGTAATCACCGTTCAAAAAAGGAATGATCCGGCTATAGTCAAGCTCGTTGTTCTTAAAAAACGGGACCGTCGTCTTGGTGGATTTAACATAAGCGAGTGCGGGCGTTGCGACTTCTGTTTCCACAACCACCGGAGTCGATGCCGTTGTCGTCTTCACCCCAATGACGACGTCGCTGTTAAAGTACAGTGTGAGCCCAACAACCAACCCGATCAGTACCTGGCCTACGATCTTGAAGCGGCCGGCCAACCCTTCCTTGTTTTTTTTGAACACCTTAATATAGTCATCCATGAATCCGATGAGTCCGAACCCAACGGTGGCACCGATAAGCAGCATGACATAAATGTTATCCAGTTTGGCAAAAAGGATGGTGGGGATGAGAATGGCCGCCAGGATGATGATGCCACCCATGGTCGGTGTTCCTTTCTTTTGCATCTGCCCTTCCAGCCCAAGATCCCGGATTTGCTCGCCCACTTGCTTCTTCCGAAGAAACTCAATGACCCGTTTGCCAACCGTGATTGTGATCAGCAGCGACAAGATCGTAGCAGCCCCTGCACGAAAGGAAATGTACTGGAAGACACCCGCTCCAGGGAAATCATATTGTTGGTCGATATAGTTGAAAAAATAGTAGAGCATCAGTTCGCAAACATTTTTAACATACGGAGAACCACTTCCCGATCATCGAAGGGCTTCCTCACCCCCTTTGCTTCCTGGTAGGTCTCGTGTCCTTTTCCGGCGATGAGTACAATATCTTTCTCCCGGGCCATCATGCACCCGGTCTTGATGGCTTCCTCCCGGTCTACCATTACCAGCGTTTTTTTTGCATCGCTTGGCCCAACACCCTTTTGCATTTCCCGGATAATCTCCAGCGGATCCTCATCCCGCGGATTATCGGAAGTGAAAATCACTTTTGTGGCGTACTTGCAGGCAATGGCCGCCATCAGGGGCCGCTTGCTGCGGTCGCGGTTGCCGCCGCATCCCAGGATGCAGATTACCTGATCCGTGCCCGACCTGAAATTCGAAATGGTCTCCAGAACATTCTTTAGCGCGTCTGGCGTGTGCGCATAATCTACAATAGCGGTGAACTTGGAGCCCGGCAAAATTCGCTCAAAGCGCCCCACAGCTCCCGGCAAGGAAGACAACTTCACCAGGACTTCCTGCTGCTCTTCACCGAGCAACGTAGCCGCAGAAGCCACGGCGAGAAGATTGTATGCATTGAAATCGCCGATCAGTTTGAACCACACACTCTGGTTTTCCATCGCCAGTTCCAACCCGTCCAGGGAATTGGTAATGATCTTGGTTCGGAAATCCGACATCTTCTTGATGCCGTACGTATATTTTTTGGCTTTGGTGTTTTGCAGCATAACCATGCCCCGCTTATCATCTACATTCACCAGCGCAAAAGCTTCCGCTGATAAACCGTCAAAGAATATTTTCTTCGCCCGGATGTAGTTTTCAAATGTCTGATGGTAGTCGAGGTGATCGTGCGAGATGTTCGTAAACAGGGCGCCGGTAAAATGCAACCCTTGCACCCGTCCCTGAACCGCCGCATGCGAACTCACTTCCATAAAGCAATGCGTACAACCTGCCTCCACGCTTTTTGAAAGAAATTCGTTGATCTGAATGGGATCAGGTGTGGTAAGTGTGGAGGGAAGAATCTCATCCATGATCCGGTTCTCCACGGTGGACAACAGGCCGCATTTACGCCCCAGGGCCCCAAACAACTGATACAAGAGCGTGGCAACCGTTGTTTTGCCGTTGGTTCCGGTTACACCGACCAACTTCAATTTTCTGGATGGGTTGCCGTAAAAATTGGAAGAAATGATACCCAACGCCACTGCAGAGTCCTTGACCGCTACATAGGTTACCCGAGTATTCGTGCTCTCTGGAAGCGTTTCGCACACGATCAGCATGGCCCCGAGGGCGATGGCCTTGTCGATGAAATCATGGCCGTCGGATTTTGACCCTTTGATGGCTACAAAAAGACAACCCGGCTCCACCTTGCGTGAGTCGAAGGCAATGCTTTTTACCTCAGCATCCATGTCACCCGACGTCGAGGTGATCCGCACATTGTACAATATGTCGCGTAATAATGCCATCAGCTCAGCCGTATATATATTCTTGATCCTTTGGAAATCCGAGTGCCGGGAGACATGGACTGTTCCTCCACGCGACCCTTACCCTGGTGCGAAACACGCAACCCGTTCTTTTCCAGCAGGTAGATAGCGTCACGAAGTGTCATCCCGTGGACATCGGGCACATGATCCCGGATCACCGGGTTCTTTCTCCAGTTTACCGCGTTGCCGTTCCGTACTGCCTTGATCCACTCCTCTTCTGTATCAGAATGGTTGGATACCCCCAGTTCATTGCACAGCATGGTCAGTTCATCTTGTTTTCCCGCGCGGATCGTAGGGAAAACCCCCGCCTCAAGCACGGTCTTCTTCTCCATCGCCTGATGGAGCTGGAGATCGCGGGAATAAATATTGTCAGCAATCCGTTTGAAGACCGGGCCCGCCACACTGTTTCCATATTGGAAAATTCCGCGTGGATTCTTGACCAGCACGATGGCTGAGTATTTTGGTGCATGGGCCGGGAAATACCCCACAAATGAAGTCACGTACTTGCGGGTGTACTTTCCGTCTTCCAGAATCTGAGCGGTTCCCGTCTTCCCGGCAATCCGGTAATGCGCGTTCTTCAGGTTTTTGGCCGTCCCCCGGTCAACGACTCCCTCCAGCAGCAGGCGCAGCTGGTTGAGGGTGCTGCGGGAGCATATCTTGGAGTTGATCACCTCGGATTCAAATTCCTCAATGACCCGGTCTGCCTTCAATATTTGCCTGACAATGATCGGCTTGATCATGACCCCGTCATTCGCCACAGCGTTGTACAAGGCCAGCGTGTGCATGGGGCTCATTTCAAATCCATATCCATACGACATCCAGGGCAGGGTGATACCGCTCCAATCCTTGTCCTTGGGACGGATGATCTTCGGCGCTGACTCTCCGGCAATCTGAAGTCCAAGCGGTTTGGAAAGTTGCAGCTCGTCGGCGTACCTCACGAATCGTTCGGGCTTCAAGCCGAAATGCTTGTCGACGAGCTTGGCCATAGCGATGTTGGAAGAAACCTCAAAGGCATGCTGTATGGTAATATTTCCATACCCTCCATCTTCGTGGTCTCTTACCTTCTTATTATAGAATGTGTACTCCCCATTCCCTGTCCGTACCGTATCTGTCAGTTTGATATTCGTATCCTCCAGGAGCGCCATCATGGTCACCAGTTTATAGGTTGACCCGGGCTCGAACGATCCCCGGATGGCGTGATTCAGTTTCTCGGTATACCCGCCTTGTCCATCGCGGCTCAGGTTGGAGATCGCTTTTATTTCCCCGGTCTTCACTTCCATCACCACCACCGTGCCCTCGTCGGCGTTGTGGCTTTTCATGGCGTCGTGCAGGGCTGTCTCGGCCACGTCCTGCAGGTTGATGTCCAGCGTGGTGAGTACGTCCAGGCCATCGACCGATTTGATATTGTTGGCATCAAAGATGGGCTTCCAGGTTCCACCGGCAAGTTTCTGGAAGAGCGCCTCCCCATCCTGACCACCCAGCGCATCCTCAAAACTGTATTCCAGGCCGGCGCCATTGCCATTTTCATTAACAAAGCCGATAGTCCGGCGGCTCAGGTGACTGAATGGGCGGTAGCGCACATCCATCTTTTCAAACAAGACGCCGCCACGCAGCCTCCCTTCGCGAAAAATCGGCCAGGAGGTCATTTCCTTTTTTGTCTGGTAATTGACCTGCTTGCGGTTGAGGACGATGTAGCGCTTGTTGGATTCACGCGCATCACGGATCATCCGCTTGTAATCGGTTGTTGATTTGTCCTTGTAGTGGTGTGCCAGCAGGAAGGCCAGCGAATCGATGCCATCTGCAAAAACTTCATCTTTGGCCAGCGTCGGATCGAACGCTACCTTATAGAATGGCAAAGAGGTAGCCAACAGGCTTCCGTTGTCCGAATAGATGTTGCCACGGGTTGCCTTTACGCGCTTGTAGTCAAAGGTGATGTCCTCGCCCATTTTGCGCCACGACTCCCCCTCCACAAACTGAATGTGTCCGATCTTTGCCCCCACGCAGATCGCGAATACCACGACGGCCAGGAAGGCCACGCGGACACGTACCAATATGGATTTCTTAATATTCACTTTTCTTGATCTCTATCTTGGTGGGCGGATTTGCACTTTCCTTCAGCCCCATGTTCTTGACTTTGCGGGCCACCTCACTTTGCTTGCTCGCAAACATGAGGTCTGATTTCAGTGTAGTGTAATCGGCGCGCAGTTCTTCCACTTCGGTTTGAACGTGGTCGATTTTCCTTACTGTCTTTTCAGCATGGTGCGTATTGCTGATATAGAGCAGGCCAAGCACCATGACAAACAAAATTTTTGGCAGGTACTTCACCGGGAACCCCTCCTCAAAATAATTCTCCAGCTTCAGACGTCGTTCGAGACCAGAGAAAAGCGTGGTGCCGCCACCGGATGTCTTTACCCGGGGCTCGTTTGAGCGGTCTGCTTCCAATCTGAATTTATTCTCTCCCATTTTTTTAATCACTTCTTCTATTCCTTACCGTCGTTCTCCGATTCTCAATTTTGCACTGCGTGCCCTTCTGTTTTCCTCGACTTCCCGTGTAGAGGCCTCCATGGGTTTCCGGGTCACCGGATCAAAGGGCCTCAGTACATTTCCAAAAAAATCCTTCTCCTGTTTGCCAAACGCTTTGCCCGTATTCAGGTAGTTCTTTACCATGCGGTCTTCCAGCGAATGATAACTCATCACTACCAGTCGGCCGCCCTTGTCCAGCGCATCGCCACATTGGTGCAAAAAATCTTCAAGCGCCTGCATCTCTTCATTCACTTCGATGCGCAACGCTTGAAACACCTGGGCGAAGTACTTATTCTCCCTGTTCCGCGGAGCAATTCCTTTCAAAACCTCCTTCAGATCGAGCGTAGTATCCAGCGGCTTGGTTCGCCTTGCCCGGACCACCTCGGCTGCAGCTGTCTTCGCATTCTTCAGCTCCCCGTACATCCCGAAGATCTTGTGCAAATCTTCTTCGGAATACGTTGCGAGAATCTTTGCAGCTGTCTGCTTCCCCCGGCTATCCATCCGCATATCCAGCGGGCCTTCGAACCGCGTCGAGAAGCCCCTCTGGGGTGAATCGATCTGGTGAGAAGAGATACCGAGATCAGCGAGAATACCGCTGGCTTTCGTTACTCCATTCAACTTCAGATACTGTTTCATGTATCTGAAATTCGCCTGACAAAATGTAAAAGAACGATGTACAATCTTTTCAGCTTCTTTCCTGGCATCCTCATCCTGATCCAAACTGATCAACCTCCCACCTTTCAATTTCTCCAGAATCGCCAGGCTATGTCCTCCTCCTCCAAACGTCACATCCACATAGGTTCCTTCCGGATCAATCTTCAGTCCCTCCAGACATTCCTGCAACATCACCGGGTGATGGTAGCTTCGAGACTCTTCGTGCGAAACAACACTCATGTGTATCGCAAATCGGGGTATACCAGCACTTCCTCTTTCTTTAATTCAAAGACCAACCAACACACCGGTACAAGCCGCAAACACGTTTCGAAGAAAACCCACGAATGAAATTCAAAGCGTAAACTTTGAGTTTCGTTCATGCCGTTACTCATTCAAATACTTTCCTGCCAGCTTTGACAACTCACCAGGGTCACTGATCTGATGCTTCTCATAAATGGATGGCTTCCAGACCTCAACTTTGTTGCCCGTACCCACCAACACGACATCCTTGTCGAGCTGTGCGTAGGCGAGCATGTTCTTGGGGATAAGGAAGCGGCCGTTGCTGTCCAGCTCCACCGTGACCACGCCCGACAAAAAGTTCCGCTGAAGTTTGCGGTACTCTTCGTTGAACTCGTTTAATCCGGAAATTTTTGAGAAGACTTTCTTGAACTCCACCATCGGATAGAGAATCAGGCATGGCTCGAATCCCTTGCGCATGACCAACTCCTGCCCCCCGTCGCCGGGAAGCTGGGCCTTGATCCGCGAAGGCAGGACGAGCCTGCCTTTGGCATCTAGCTTACACTCAAATTCACTGGTGAAGAAAGTCATAGACTATAGTGGTTGTCTTTACTCGTCCCCCTATCCTTCTCAGGTTCAGGGTACTTCGTAAGCAAACTTATACATTTTCATACCACTTTCCTCCACTTTTCCCCACTTTCTTGTACAATTTCGCCGAATTAAGCCTGCAGACGCACTATTGCCTCCAATTTAAAGTTCAACCTTGCAGATGAGACCCCTCCCCTAAAATGCTGTCAATGAGAAGCTTAAAAAATGCCTGTAGTGGAGGTTACGCGAAGTGGGTACGCGTGGGTGCTTACGCAGAAATCAATGCAATAATCTCCCTGCGATGCGCATCAAGATGCGGCGGCGGTGTGATTGCAGATACTTTTGGTGTGCCCGTGGCGACAAATGAACGGACCCCGGAAATGCCGTCAGCATGCACGTGCAGATCCCTGGCCTGACTGGAGGCAAACACCTCCTGGACATTCTGTATCAACCCGGCCGGAATTTTCTTCTTGTGCATAGCCACCAGCAGTTCCCCGGACTCCCGTGTCCGTATTTTGGCTGCCAGAATCCCCTTCAGTTCCTCCCGTTTTTCAACGCGTACTGAATTGGTACGGAACGCTTCCAGAAAGCCCGGCTCGTCGCCAAGTCCGAGCACCTTGCTCAACTGCTCAAATTGCCGGTCACTTCCCACGGCCAGCAGTAACCGCTTTCCATCCCTGGAAAGAAAGCTATCTCCGTAGGGAGCAATGTTGGGATGTGCTGAGCCCTGACGGCGCGGAAGCTTGCCAGCCACCAGCCAGTTTGTCGCCTGGTTGGCAAGCGAAGCAATAGCCGTTTGAAGGAGTGAAACTTCCACCAGGCTTCCTTCCCCCGTCCGCTCTTTCTTAAGCAAGGCGATCAGGAGCCCTTCCTTCAACTGATGTGCCGCAAGGACATCAATCAAGGCCACTGGCATTTTGGTCGGGGGGCCGTCGGGTTCGCCGTTGAGATCCATAAAGCCGGACTCTGCCTGCACTACCGCATCGTATCCCACGCGATCATCGTCGGGGCCATAGCCGGAAATCTGACCATAGATCACCGCTGGATTTTCCTGGCGCAGCTGCTCAAACGCCACACCGAGTTTTTCTGCGTCCCCCGGCTTGTAGCTGGCGAGGACAATGTCTGCCCGCTTGGCTAGTTGTAAGACGATGGCCCTGTCAGCATCCTTGTTCAAATCAAGGGCGATCGATTTCTTGCCCCAATTGCACGAACAGAAGTAGGCGGAGCGGTCATCCGTCTGCTCTCCGTTCGTTTTCCAACTTCGGGTAACATCTCCGGCGGTCCTGGGGTTCTCTACTTTAATAACCTCGGCGCCCAATTCAGCGAAAAATTGCCCGACGCTCGGTCCGGCCAGCACCGACGCCAGTTCCAGAATCTTTAGTCCATCGAACATTTCCTTATTTTTGGGCGTTCAAACACAAAACTCCCTGCCAAGATGCGTTTTTTACTTCTATCTGCCTTCATCTTCCTTCTCCTTTCTTGCCAGCAGCCAGCCGAGCTGCGCACCGGCACCTGGCGCGGGGTGATCACCCTCCAGGAAAAAGAACTCCCCTTTACCTTTGAAATTGTGAAACAGGAGAATTCCTATGTGGCCTACCTGATCAACTCAACGGAGAAGATTCTTCTGGATGAAGTTACAGTCCGTGGGGATTCCGTGACCATGGTCCTTCATATTTTTGACGCCGAGCTACGCGCGAGAATGGCAGGCAATGAGTTGACGGGAACCTTCTACAAAAATTACGCACCCAATGCCAGTCTTCCCTTTTCAGCAAGGTTTGGGGATGCCTACCGCTTTGCGAAGCATGTGGAGACTTCCCTTGAGCCGAATTTTGCAGGAAAGTATCAAATCGAATTTACAACAACCAAGGACACCTATCCATCAGTCGGCGTCATTGAGCAGCATGGAAATCACCTTACCGGAACATTTCTGACCCCACTGGGAGATTATCGGTACCTGGAAGGAAATGTGGTGGACAACCAACTCCTGTTAAGCACCTTCGATGGGAACCACGCCTTTCTTTTCATTGCTACCCTATCTGGAGATTCCATCCGTGGAGATTATTACTCTGGCAAAAGCAGCCACGAGACCTTTGCAGGCGTCAAGAACGTCGGTGCGCGAATGCCCGACCCGGAGTCCCTCACATACCTGAAGGATGGGTTCGACCGAATCGCATTCAGCTTTCCCGACCTGAAGGGCAATCCGGTAAGTCCCTCCGACGACCGGTTCAAGGGCAAGGTTCTTATCCTTCAGATTTTCGGCACCTGGTGCCCCAACTGTATGGACGAGACCCGGTTTCTCAGCCAATGGTATGCTGAAAATCACAACCGCGGTGTAGAGATTCTCGGTCTTGCCTATGAACGAAAAAGTGATTTCAACTACGCGACTGCGCGGGTAAACAAAATGGTGGAGAAGTTACAGGTTCCGTACGATTTCGTCATTGCTGGTCTTGATGACAAACTCGAGGCCGGCAAGACACTCCCCATGCTCAATAAGGTGATTGCTTTCCCTACCACCATTATGATTGGAAGAGACGGGAAGGTAAAGCACATCTACACCGGCTTCGAGGGCCCCGGTACAGGTGTTTATCACGAGCAGTTTAAAGAGCGATTTAATCTTCTTGTCAATGAACTTTTGAGTGAAAAAATGACTTCCATCAGGTAGTTTCACTGCCTTTTCCTATTTGAATACATGAAACGTGTTGTTGTCGGTTTATCCGGAGGAGTTGATTCCAGCGTTGCCGCCTTTCTTCTGAAAGAGCAAGGGTACGAGGTGATCGGCATGTTCATGAAGAACTGGCACGACGATTCCGTGACGATCAGCAAAGAGTGCCCCTGGCTGGATGACAGCAACGATGCGATGATCGTTGCCCAGCACCTGGGCATTCCCTTTCAAACCATCGACCTGAGTGAAGCGTACAAGGAGCGGATCGTCGACTACATGTTTGCTGAGTACAAGCGGGGCCGTACACCCAATCCGGACATCCTGTGCAACCGCGAAATAAAGTTTGATATTTTCCTCAACGCGGCGTTGAAGCTAGGCGCTGATTTTGTTGCCACCGGTCACTACGCACGGAAATCGGAAACAGAAATAAATGGAAAAACCGTTTATCGCTTGCTTGCGGGACTTGATCCGAACAAAGATCAGAGTTATTTTTTATGTCAACTGAATCAGCAACAGCTTTCCAGGGCACTCTTTCCCATCGGTGAATTGCTGAAGCCGGACGTCCGCGCAATCGCACGGAAAGCCAACCTGGCTACTGCCGAAAAGAAAGACTCACAGGGCCTATGCTTCATCGGAAAAGTGCACTTGCCCGACTTTCTGCAGCAGCAATTGGAATCAAAAAAAGGGAACGTGATTGAGGTGGCCTCCACGTCAGATATCTTCCGCAATGGTCATCAGACAACTGACCTAAAGGAACTGGCGCGACCATTCGAATACTCCGCGGATGCAGGAGAGGTAATTGGGGAGCACCAGGGCGCCCATTTTTACACCATCGGCCAGCGGCGCGGCTTGCGGGTGGGCGGGTTTGAGAAACCACTCTTTGTCATTGGAACGGATACGCGGGAGAATATCATCTACACCGGCATGGGAGAAGACCATCCGGGGTTGTACCGCAGGGGGCTGTTTATTCCAAACGATGAAGTGCATTGGGTGCGAGAAGATCTCACACCGGAAGTTCATGAATCCAGGAGGTATGAAGCCCGGATCAGGTACCGACAGCCGCTGCAGGCGTGTGCATTGCACAAAACCGGCGAAGGTGTATACCTCATATTTGATCAACCTCAACGCGGGGTGGCCCCGGGGCAATTTGCCGCCTGGTATGACGGCGAGGAACTGATTGGGTCTGGTGTAATCAGCTAATCACTCCTACGACCTTTAAGGAAGAGTCGTGAAAGTCTGGGAATTACCGTAGTAGATTTTCGTATAGCCTCCGTTTGCGGTAAAGCCCCTGTAATAATATGTCGTAGACGCTGTGAGATTTTCCAGCTTGATGCTGAACAGCCGGGGTTCGCTGGTAGAACCCAGGACATTTCTGTTCGCAGCAACCGCCATCGAGAGGTCCGGCTGCGTATCCCACAGAAGACCAAAAAGGATCGGGCGGACCGGTCCAACCTCGGTGATCTGCGCTTCGAGTACTACGCTGGTCTGTCCGATCTGCTGAGCACCGCGTGTCACAAGTTCCGGGGCGTCGGCCTCGTTGGATTGACAGGCCATCAGGCAAAGAAGAATCAGACACACGCGCATGAATGCTTGCTTAGGATTCGCTCAGACCGGAAATACCTCCGGAAACAATAAATTTCATAGCTACCGATCCCGGAACATTTAGCTCCCGGATGTTTTCGCGCGACACCACAAAGTGATCACCGGCAAATGTATAGGATTGCGGAAAATAGACAACCACCATGTCTTTGAGTCCTATTTCCGACAGATCAGACTGTGTAATAAATCCAATCCGATGGATGGTATTCTCCTTATTAACTGTCACCAGCACGGGCTTACTGAACTTTCGTTTGTCACCCACAAATGCGGCGAGGAGATCTTTCACAGAAGAATAGAATAATTTTACCATGGGAATCTTGTTCATCAGTTGATCGAACCAACTGGTAAATGTCTGGAAGGCAAAATTGGTTGTGAAATAGCCGAAGAGTGTGATGGCCGTAAGGATGATCGCGAAGCCTACGCCCGGATACGGAAGTTCCAGCCGGCTGTCAAGCCATTGAAAAGCTTCAATAATGACATACACCGTAGCAACCAGGGGTACGATAAAGAGGGTTCCATTAAAAAAGTAGCGTACCGTTTTTCCAACCAGGTTTTTCATAGCAGTTCATTGAGACAAGGTACCGAACTTTCCTGAATAAGGGCCCGCAGGTTGGATGGGGGACGGATCAGATAGTGAATCCGAGGAAACTCATAAACCCTAACGACATCAGCCCTACGAGTATGAACGTAATGCCCAGACCTCTTAGCGGCGCGGGGACGTTGGAATATTTCATTTTCTCACGCACACCAGCAAGCGCGACGATGGCCAGCAGCCATCCGATACCTGATCCCAGCCCAAACACGGTCGCCTCCGTCAAGTTGTAGGGACGGCCCACCATGAACAAGGCGGCTCCCAGCACCGAACAATTTACGGCAATCAGCGGGAGGAAAATACCCAAGGTGCCGTAGAGTGCAGGTGAAAACTTCTCAACCACCATCTCTGTAAGCTGAACCATGGCGGCAATCACGGATATGAAAACGATAAACTGCAGAAAACTCAGGTCGATGTTGGCATACTCCGGGCCCAGCCACGCGAAGGATCCCTGCACAAGGATATAATTCTGAATCAGCCAGTTGATCGGAACGGTGATGCCGATGACAAAAATAACCGCCAGGCCCAGACCGAATGCCGTCTTCACTTTCTTCGAGATGGCCAGAAAAGAACACATCCCGAGAAAATACGCGAAAATCATGTTGTCGATAAAAATCGACCGAATCCCAATGTTTACTAAGTTCTCCATATCTTTTTAGTGACTAGTGAGCTTCCCTAAAACCATTTAACGTTCGCTGAATCCAGATGATAATCCCCAACAGGATACACGCTCCAGCGGGAAAAAGCAACAACCCGTTTCCCTGGTAGGGTATTCCGAGTTCAGCAAAAACCTTGTATCCAAATATGGAACCGGACCCCAGGAATTCGCGGCCGAATGCAATGGACATCAATATCAGGCCGTATCCCAACCCGTTTCCAAGTCCGTCCATAAAAGAAGGCCAGGGTTTGTTTCCCATGGCAAACGCCTCCAGGCGGCCCATGACGATGCAATTGGTGATTATCAATCCAACAAATACAGTCAGCTGTTTGGATACATCGTACACATAGGCCTTCAGAAGCTGGTCCACCATGATTACCCAAAGTGAAACCACGGCCAGCTGAACAATAATGCGGATCCGCGATGGGATCGTATTGCGCAAGAATGAAATGGCTACGCTTGAACTAGCCGCAACTACAGTTAATCCAATCGTCATAACAAAGGCCGGCTTCATCTGGGTGGTCACCGCAAGCGCCGAACAGATGCCCAGCACCTGGACGGTTACCGGATTATCAATATCCAGCGGGTTGGATACCAGGGCTCTGTTCTTCTTGGAGAACAGCGGTTCCGATTTTTTTACAACTACTTTTTCTTCAACGGTTGCAGTACTCATGGCTTTATTGGTTTGCGGCAGCGTTCTTTTTCAAATACTTCTCATAGCAGGACAAATAATCCACCAACATGTTGTTGACGCCTTTTCCGGTAAGTGTTGCTCCCGACATGCCGTCCACTTTATGCGGTTCGTCGCTATAGTCTACGCCCTCCCCTTTCTGAATGGTCACATACTTCAGCGTGCCATTATCGAAGAGGGTCTTCCCCTTGAAGCGGTCCTGAACTTCGTCTGAATCAATACGGGCTCCGAGCCCTGGTGTTTCTCCTGCGTGTGAAAAGCGGACACCCTGGATAGTGTTGAAGTCGGACTTAACGGCAACAAAGCCCCATATATTATTCCACAACCCAAAACCATAGACAGGCATCACCGCATATTCAATCTTGGAAGAATCCTCTTTGCTGCGAAATTCATACACGGGTAGGAGCCGGTCTTTGGGGGCTTTCTTGTATTCCCTGGCAATAATCACTTGCACCGGAGACATTCCCTCCTTGACATTACCGTCGACGTCGAGGACAAATCCGTTGACCTGATCTGCATAGATCGCATTGATATCATCGCCTTCTTTCAGCGAGATGGCGGAAGAGAGGATATTCTTTTTCTGCTCAAGGGCCACATTGGCGTCCTGTCTGTCCTTCAGGCTCACCGCAGCAAAGGCCAGCAATCCTCCGCAGACAAACGTAATGGCCGCGGCGTAAAGAATAATATAAGTGTTAGACTGTCGCACGATGTAACCTCCTTTTCTTATTTGCGCTCACAACAAAATAATCAATCATCGGGGCGAACACATTCATCAACAGGATCGCCAGCATGATTCCTTCGGGATAAGCCGGATTGTATACGCGTATCAATACCGTAAACATACCGATCATTAAACCGTAAAACCACTTACCGGTTTCGGTTTGCGCCGCTGTTACCGGATCCGTAGCCATAAACACCGCTCCAAAGGCCAATCCGCCCATGACCAGGTGATAATGTGCAGGAACCTGGGAAAATGCTGAAGATCCCAACGCATTCAGCAAGAGGCCCATACCCCATGCCCCGCCAAACACGCTCACAATAATTTTCCAGCTGCCAACACCTGTCGCAATCAGAATGAATCCACCAATCAGGCACATCAGGGTAGATGTTTCCCCGATGCATCCGGGGATAACCCCTATGAACATGTTCCAGAAAGAGTAAAGCCCTTCCCCCCAGCTTGCCCCAAATGCATTCAGGTCTGTAACCACATTGCCCGTGCTTTGTGCGGCGATCGCCAGCGGCGTCGCTCCGGAATATCCTGCCACGGTAGTGGCTTCGCTACCCAGAAAAGTCCACACCTCGCCGGAGATTTGTAGCGGATATGCGAAATACAGGAAGGCGCGCGCCGTCAGCGCGATGTTGACAACGTTCATACCCGTGCCGCCGAACGCTTCTTTTCCAATGATAACTGCAAAGGCCGTTGCCACCGCAACCTGCCATAGCGGAATGTCTGCCGGCATCACCAGCGGAATGAGCATGCCCGTAACCAGATAACCTTCGTTGACAGGGTGCCGCCGGATCGTGGAGAATATGAATTCAATGCCCAGTCCGACCCCGTATGAAACGATGATGATAGGAACAGTCTTTAATGCTCCCAGCCCTATCTTTTGACCGAAGTCTGCCGCCTGGCCGACGGCCAGAAAATGTTGATGACCCACGTTCCACATCCCAAATATCAAGCAAGGCACCATGGCGATGATGACCGTCATCATCAGACGTTTCAGGTCAATTGCATCCCGTATCTGGGCGCCACGCTGATCCGTAACCGTATTGGGTGAAAACAAAAAGGTGTCGAATGCTTCGTACGCAAAGAAAAACTTCTCCCACTTGCCTCCTTTTTCGAAATGATGCTTGACGGTATCAAGCTGGTTTCTCAAGAACTTCATATTTTCATTTAGCTCAACCGAATCAATTCAATACCATCGCGCAGGATCTCCTGCACATTGTGTTTCGAGACATCGGCAAATTCGCACAGCGCAACGTCCTCCTCAATCACTTCATAAATCCCGAGGGCTTCCATTTCATCGATATCTTCGGCCAGAACGCTCTTCAGCAAATGACCGGGTAATATGTCCATGGGCACCAGCTGTTCGAAAATCCCGGTCTGGACGAGCGCGCGCGGCTCCCCGTGTGTATTGGTGTTTACTTTGAATTCGTGTGAAGGCATGAGAAAGGAAAAGAGGCCGAACGCACGCTGAAAGCTAAGCTTGTTGATGCCCGGCAGGATCCATCCGATAAACTCATGGTGATTGCCTTCCGGCAGAACGCAAATCTGGTGATCGTGAAATCCAAGATGTCCATCCTTGCCGATGTTGGTTCCCGTTAGCGGGTTACCTGAAACAAACCGCACGTTGTCTGAGGCAATATTGTTTGCCACGATTTTCTTTATGGATGCTCCCGTAATGGTCTTGACATAATGCGGGTTTTTCACTTCCGACCCAGTCAACGCAACAATCTTTGATGCATCGTAAATCCCCTGCAGAAATAGTTTTCCGAGTTGAATCACGCCGAATGGATTGATGGTCCAAACGAGGTCGCCCTTGTTGATCGGATCGATGTGATGAATCTGCACACCCACGCAGCCCGACGGATGAGGTCCGGAAAATTTGTTTACGTCAGCGCCTTTCACCTGGGAAAAAACCGTGGACAGTTCGCTGCCGGTATGAATGTTTACATGAACCGTTCCGGTCGTAAGTTTCTTGAGGATGTCAACACCGGTTTGAAAGAAGTGGTCCTGTCCCTTAAACAGGATGCTGTACTCAGGAGCCAGGGGAGCCGTGTCGAATGCCGAAATATGAATGGCCTTGGGGACACCCGCTGGCTCGGCAATGGTTCCGAACGGACGCTGGATCAGGTTGACCCACACCCCCGACGTGAGCATCTGCGTTTTGACCTCCTCGGCAGAGAGGTTGGCAATCTCGGAAACCGTGTGCTTCTTGAAAGACTCGTACTGAATGGATTTATCGGCCAGGATAACAACCTCCAGAAGTTTCCGCTTGTCGCCCCGGATGATGGTAGCCACTTCGCCGCTGACCGGAGACGTGAATTTTACCTGATTATACTTCTTGTCATGGAAGAGCACCGTTCCGGCCTTGACCGAATCGCCTTCATTGACGACCAGTTTGGGGATGTAAAGTCCCTGAAAGTCAGTGGGCTTGATCGCCACCGTATCGGGGGCCTCGGATTCACCAATTTTGGGCGTTGCCTTGCCGGCAAGATTGATGGTAAATCCTTTTTTGAGACGAATAAATTTCCCCATGGATGTTAGTGACAGCGTACAGTTCTAGGCAAGGGCAAAATTAGCAATAATCCACTGCCAGCAAGGTTTTCTTGGGGTTTTGTTGAAGGTTTTTGGTTTTTGGAAAGGTCCTAATTTTTCCGCCGGAAAATCTTCCCCAGGGCCAGTCTGACTACTTCATCAACTTCTTCTTCGATGGTAATATGGGTGGTATCAATCTCGATGGCATCCGTTGCCTTTTTCAGGGGGCTTTCCCGTCGGGTACTGTCGATTTTATCGCGCTTCAGAAGGTTGTCGATGATCGAGTCGATGTCCACCATTTCATCCCGGAGCAGCAATTCCCGTTGACGTCGGAACGCCCGGACCAAAATGTCCGCCGTCATGAACAACTTGAGCTCTGCATCGGGAAAAACCACGGTCCCAATGTCCCTGCCATCCATAACGATCGCCCGTTCCTTACCCATTTTACGCTGCTGTCCTGCCATAGCCAGCCGAACCGACGCGATGGTGCTGACCTGGCTCACAAATTCCGACACCCGCATGTCCCGGATTTCGCGTTCTACGTTCAGGCCATTCAGGAACGTCATGGTATCACCATCTTTGTCAACCTGAAATGAAATTTTTATACGGCTAAGGCCTTTCTCAATTTCCCGGGGATTGGTGAGCGCGATGTGGTTGTCGAGAAAGAACAGTGTGACGGCGCGGTACATCGCACCGGAATCGATATAGCGATATCCTAAAATCTTTGCCGCCTCCTTCGCGGTTGTGCTTTTTCCGCAGGCTGAGAACCCGTCAATTGCAACGATGATTTTTCGCATAATCAGCAATCCTTCAGCGGGCAGGGAATCGGCTTGCCGGGTTTCAGTTTCTTATGGGTCTTTCGGGAAGAAGCACACGACGCCAGCAAGAGCACGGCGACAAGGAACATAGACATGAATGAGATCTTCCGTCTAATCACATGGCTTGAGTTAGGTTCACCTTCCAAAAGTAACTGATTTTGACTCCTCCGGCCAACCCTGCCGGGTCTAATATCTATCCTTCCACCGCTCCATGATAACTCATGCGGAATCCAATTTTCTGCCCCGCACCCAATTCCTGCGTCTTTTCAATCTTCTGATGCAGGGTGATAAACTTGACCTGCGGATAAGGTGGCGCCATCAGATCATTTTCGATGGCAAGGGTAAGTGCCAGTTTCACCAGGATATTGAGATCCTGAACATTTATGGGTGTATCAGAAATATGACTGAATACTACGCCCAGCTTGCCTTCGCCTTCAATGATGTATCGTCCGTCGTGGTTGATGAGGAGCCGGGCCAGCAAATAGCCGGGATCGTTAATTCGGTGAAATTTGATCGAATCCGACATGAAATTGTAAATCATGATTTGCCCAAAGTACCGGTTAATGTCCTTTTCACGGATGTACGGATCTTTCATAACGTCGTGCGTTTCATCGAACGTCACAATGTTGGTGTGCAATACGAAAATAAGCAGATCGCCGGCCAGCTTCAGTTGAAATTCATGTTCGTTGACCCGCATAAAGTCAACAGTCACATCCTGATCTGCCGGATTGCCCTTTTTCTTGAGTTCGGTAATAACATGCTTTGATTCCTTGGCCAGTATTTCAAATGCCGACAAAATCTTCCGGAAAGTAATTTGCTTGGCAGCCGATTTATTCTCCAGCATGCGCTGGATTAGATCCAACGGGTCCTCCTCCTGCTCCTTTTCCATACAGTTTGATTTAAAGTCTGTAATTTAGGGAATCAAAACAATCCACGTGCTATGGAAACGACAGAAGAAGGGAAAGCAGAGAAAATTCTAAAGGACTTCGGGAAGCGATTGGACCAGTTCCACGTCGAATTGAAAGAGGCAGGGACACGGGTAGAGGCCGATCTCCGGAAAAAATACGGGGAACTCCGGACATCGGGTGAAAAGCTGAAAAACGAAGCCAGCGATTCCGCGCGGTGGAAAGAAGTGGAGGTAGCGCTGAAAAAAGCCGGTGAGGAGTTGGAAAATGCGGTAAAGGCTGCCTTCCGGAAAAAGACCTAGCACGGATAATGAGTGGCTAGATCTTCACCGACTTCCATGTTCCTCTCCGGAACAGTAAAACTGCCACGACCGCAATCAGAGATTCAGTAATGGCAATTGCCCAGAATGCGCCCTGGGCGCCAAAATCCAGATTCATGGCCAATATGTATGCGAGGGGTATCTGAAACAACCAGTAACAGAAAAAATTGAGGATGGCAGGTGTCCGGGTATCCCCGGCGCCGTTGAAGGCCTGCACGACCACCATTCCAAACCCATAAAAGACATATCCCAGCGCCACAATCCGGAGGCACTGCGTGCCATGAAACACGACCTCCGTGTCGGACGAAAATATACGCATGATCGGCTCTGACACGAAATAGAATACAATCGACACAAGGCCGAGGAAGATCATGTTCAGGAAACCCGCTTTCCACACCGAGGCTTCCGCACGCTCCGGCTGGTTCGCTCCCAGGTTTTGACCCACCAGTGTTGCCGCTGCGTTGGCCATCCCCCACGAAGGCAGGATGGTGAAGATGATCACGCGGATGGCGATCTGGTATCCGGCAAAAGCCGCACTGCCGAAAACGACAATGATGCGGGCAAGGAACAACCAGCTCGCCGTTGAAATCAGGAACTGGCCGACATTTCCGGCTGACACTTTCAACAGCCGCAGGATGATGTCCGTTTTTATTTCCAGGTTCTCTTTCCGGATTTGGATAATGCCCCGCTTGCCTATCAGGAAATACACCTGATACAGCACTCCTGCTGCGCGCCCGATGTTGGTGGCAATAGCTGCGCCTTCCACGCCGTAGGCCGGCACCGGACCCCATCCGAAAATCAGGATCGGATCAAGCACCATGTTGAGGATGTTGGCAATCCACAGGGAATGCATGGCGATGGCTGCGTTTCCGGCTCCGCGGAAAATCGCGTTTACCAGAAACAGCGCTACGATGGTGAAATTTCCACCCAGCATCCACAAGGTATAGCGGGAACCTACCGTAACGATGGCGTCGGAGGCACCCATCAGCCTCAAGAGATCTTCATAAAAAAGAAACCCTGTCACCCCGATTCCTATCGAAATGGCCAGGCCGATGTAGAGCGCGTTTACGGCTGCATCCGAAGCTCCTTTGTGGTCTAACTCACCGACCCGTCTCGATACCATGGCGGTCGCCGACATTCCTACGCCCATGGCCAGCGAATACACGATGGCGATGATGGACTCTGTAAGCCCCACCGCTGTTACTGCATTGTTGTCATTGAGTCGGCTAATGAAGTAGATGTCGACTACAGCCAGGAGAGACTCCATGGCCATTTCGAGGATCATGGGTATGGAAAGGAGGAACAACGCCCGGTTAATGCTACCCTGCGTAAAGTTTTGCTCCGATCCCAGGATGGCCTCCCGGAATAGTCGGGCCCAATAAACCACCCTGGAGTACGCGCTCATTGGACTAAAATTATAAGTTATCGATGACGAACAAAGGAATTGGTTTCACTAAAATTTCAAACACAAAAAAGGCTGCCACTTCGGACAGCCTCTGCTCTTTCAGTTATAGCGACTATCCAATCACAATCCGCTTGAACTCTGCCACGGCCAGCCCCTTGGATACACTGTCCAGGTACTGCGCCACCGTCTTGGAGCTGTCTTTCACAAACGGCTGGTGGACGAGCGTATTGTCTTTGTAGAATTTCTGAAGCTTGCCCTGGGCAATCTTGTCTATCATGTTTGCCGGCTTGCCCTCGGCAAGAATCTGCGCTTTGGCGATCTCCAGCTCCTTTTCAATGACGGACTGATCCACCGATTTCTCATCCAGCGCGACAGGATTCATGGCAGCGATCTGCATGCCCACATCCTTGCCTGCTTCGGTGACATCCTTGCCATTGACGCCTTTCAGTGAAACCAATACCCCCAGTTTGCTTCCCGAATGGATGTACGGAACAACGACTTCACCCTTCATGTGAACAAACTCAGTGACTTCCAGTTTCTCTCCCATCTTTCCCACGAGTTCGGTTATCTTTTCTCCCAGGGTAACAGCACCGGCTTTCTCCAGAAGCAGTGCCTGCTTGTCTGAAGGCTTTGCCGTAAACGCAGTTTCCGCGATAAGTTTTCCAAGACCCTGAAACTCCTCGTTCTTGGCCACGAAATCCGTTTCACAGTTCAGTGCAATGAGCACCGCCTCTTTCTTATCATCCGATACCCGGATGAACACAGAACCTTCACGGGCCTCTTTGTCGGAACGTGACGCGGAAACTTTCTGGCCTTTCTTCCGGAGAATTTCAATGGCCTTTTCAAAATCGCCATCGGCCTCCGTCAGGGCCTTTTTACAGTCCATCATACCCGCTCCGGTCATCGTGCGGAGTTTATTAACCTCTTGTGCTGTGATTGCTGACATAATTCGTGTTTTATTTATTTACAATTCAATGGTCATACGGCTAAAAAAAAACACCGGCAATGGGCCGATGTCTTTTTGTTGTTTGGCTAATTAGCAAATCGGCCAAATCGGCTAATTATTATTTTGCATCCTCGTGGACGGCCTCGTCCACGCTGCGTTTTTCGTCTTCTTCTTTCTTCAATCCTGCATCTTCCTTGTCCTTCTTGCGCTCCATCAGGGCCTCTTCAATCGCCTTGCTTACGTACTTGGTGATGATTGAAATGGACTTGAAAGCGTCGTCGTTGGAGGGAATCGGAAAATCGATGTCGGAAGGATCGGAATTGGTATCCACCATCGCGAACACCGGAATGTTTAGTTTTTGTGCTTCTGAAACGGCGATGTGCTCGCGCTTCACGTCAATCACAAACAGGGCTGCAGGCAAGCGGTTCAGGTCGGCAATGCCGCCGAGTAGTTTCTCCAGCTTTGCTTTCTCCCTCGAGATCATCAGTCGTTCGCGCTTGGCAACGTTATTAAAAGCGTCATCCTTCATCAACTTCTCAATCTGAGAGAGTTTCTTCAATGACTTGCGGATCGTGGCAAAGTTGGTAAGCATCCCGCCCAGCCACCGCTCGGTGACATACGGCATGTTCAACCGCTTCGCTTCTTCCACTACCACATCCTTGGCCTGCTTCTTGGTGGCCACCAGCATGATCTTCCGTCCGGAGCGGACAATGTTCTTCATTGCATACGTCGCTTCTTCCAGGCACTTCAGCGTCTTGTTCAAATCGATGATATGGATGCCGTTGTTTTCCATGAAAATGTATTCCGACATGCGGGGATTCCATTTCCGGGTAAGGTGTCCAAAGTGAACACCGGCTTCCATCAGTTCCTGGGTTGTCATTTTATCTGCCATGCTTCGGGTATCGTATGAATTAACGTTTGCTAAACTGGAATTTCCTTCTTGCCTTTCTGCGACCGGGCTTCTTGCGCTCTACCATGCGTGAATCGCGGGTAAGCAACCCTTCTTTTCTTAACGGAGCCCTGGTCTCTGCGTCCATAGTCACCAAGGCGCGGGCAATGGCCAACCGAATGGCTTCTGCCTGTCCTTTGACACCGCCGCCTTCTACATTGACGGTGACATCGTAGTTCCCATCTGTTTTGGTTAGAGCGAACGCCTGCTTGACAGTAATCTGGTGAATTTCAGAAGTGAAGTAAGTCTTGAGTTCACGGTCGTTAACCACAATGTTTCCTTTTCCAGGTTTCACATAAATCCTGGCGATGGATGTTTTTCTGCGACCGATGGTGTTGATAATCTCCATGTATGAGCGTTAGAATTTAAGAACTTTGGGTTGCTGGGCCTCGTGGGGGTGCGCTGTACCGGCATACACGTGGAGGCTCCTGAATAATTGACGGCCGATCGTGTTCTTGGGCAACATGCCACGCACGGCATGCTCGATCAGACGTTCCGGATACTTCGCTTTGATCATGTTGGGGGTAGTCTCGCGCTGGCCGCCGTTGTAACCGGAGTGGGTAAAAATTACCCGGTCCGTCCACTTTTTCCCGGTCATCTTCACCTTTTCGGCATTGATGACAATCACGTTGTCACCACAGTCGACGTTGGGAGAATAATTGGTCTTGTGCTTGCCCCGGATCACCTTGGCAATCTGGCTGGCCACACGGCCCAACACCTGGTCTTCAGCATCCACTAACACCCAGTTCTTCTCGGCGGTGGCTTTGTTGACATTCTTGGTCTTGTAACTGATCGAATCCACTTGAATAAACGGTTTAACTACTTAAAAACGGGCCTTTTCAAAAAGGGACACAAAAGTAGGCCCAATAATGTGATTATGCAAGGAGCCCTCTGATTTTAGGAATCGTAGGCTGAAAGCTGCTTTATCAGGGCCGCAAAATCCTTCGGATAGGGTGCCTCAACATGGATCAACGAGCCATCCAAACCGCGAAATTCAATTGAAAATGCGTGTAAAGCCATCCGCTTCATCAAGGGCTGCTCTTCCGTGTCTTTCTTCACATTAAAATTCCTTTTGATAGAAGAAACGAGGAAGGGTTTACCTCCATACAGGTCATCGCCGGTGATGGGTGCTTCCAGCACGGCCAGGTGTATGCGGATCTGGTGCATCCGTCCGGTCAGCGGCCGGCACTCCACGAGCGTGTGGTGTCCAAATACCCGGAGGGTGTTGAACGTTGTCTGGGCATCCTTTCCCTGGGAGGAAATCTTCACGCTTCCATCTTTTTGCTTCAGGATCCGGGCCTTGACAACCTCGTTGTCAAAATCTTTCCGGCCGTCGACCAGGGCATGATAAATCTTGGTCACCGTGCGGTGTTCAAACTGCATGCTTAAATGCCGGTAGGCCTCCGGGTTCCGGGCAATGGCCAGGACCCCCGATGTATCTTTATCCAACCGATGACAAACCTGGGCATCCGGTTCCCGTTCGCGCGCCATGGCCAATAGATTTTCGGGGGCCACCCGATCCTCGAGCGTGGCCATAAACGGGGGCTTGCTCACCAACAGGTAATCCTTGTTCTCGAACAAGATCAAATCCGCAAATCGAATGGTTTTTGTTTTGGACATGGACTGCAGTCGGCAAAACTACTCTTTCCCGCCTTCTCCGGTAGCCCGCGGCAACTTGAAACTGAAGACGGATCCTTTTCCAAGGACGCTCTCCACTTCCGCCCGGGTGCCGTGTCCCTCGAGAATATGCTTCACGATGGCAAGCCCAAGTCCCGTCCCTCCTTTTTCACGGCTGCGACTTTGATCAACCCGGTAGAACCGCTCGAAAATACGCGGCAGGTGTTCGGCCGGTATACCTTCTCCTGTATCTCTGACCAAAAGGGTGACGTTCTTTTTCCCTACCTCAAACGACAAGGTAACCTCGCCTCCCTCCGGAGTATAATTAATGGCGTTGGACACCAGGTTGGAAACAACCTGCGAGATGCGCTGCCCGTCGGCGTATACCAGCAACTTCTCCTTGGCATTTGCCAGTTTTATGCGGATGTCCTTTTTTTCTGCCCGCTCCTCCAACTGATCTATCACTTCGCTGCACACGTCAACAATATCTATGCTCGCAAACTTCATCTTGATCCCACCCGTCTCGATCTGGGAGAGGGTAAGCAGGTCCTGCAGGAGCATGTCCAGCCCGTCCAGGCTTTTGGCAGCTTTCTTTAAGAAACGGTTCCGCACGCTCTTATCTTTCATGGCCCCATCCAGCAGCGTGTGGATGAATCCCTGGGCAGCAAAAACAGGGGTTTTCAGTTCGTGAGAAACGTTGGCAATAAAGTCCCGGCGAAAAGCCTCCAGTTTCTTCAACTCATCGATCTCTTTTTGTTTGAGCAGCGCGAAAGAGTAGATCTCCTCGTGAATGTTTTTCAAAGGATTAACGGCTCCCGATTTGTTCTCCTCGATGCCCCGCAGTTCTTTCTTGCGAACCTTCCCAAGAATTTTGTAGATCCGGTTGATCTCCCGGAACACGAGAAACTCAAGCACTACGTAAATGAGGAGATACGATGAGGAGAAACTGACAAGACCAGCCACCACCATGGCGCTACGCTGCGCGCCATCAACAAGGGACAGGAAAAGCACCGTAACCAGGGCGATGAACACGGCCAGAAGCAGGGCCAGCGTACGCGCACTGTAAATCATAGGCTAGTTCTGATTGAATTTGTACCCGACGCCTTTAACGGTTGCAATGTACTCATCTCCGATCTTCTCGCGGACTTTCCGGATATGCACATCGACTGTGCGGGACAAAACGTATACATCAGAACCCCAGATGTTCTGGAGCAGCTCATCCCGGTTGAAAACCTTGTTGGGGTGCTTGGCCAGAAAGTACAGCAATTCAAATTCCTTTTTGGGAAGGTTAATTTCCTTTCCTCGAATGTGCACGGTGTAGCTGGACCGGTCAATAGCAAGATCTCCGAGAGTAATCTGGTCGTTTGAAAATTTTCCTTTGGTGTCGCGGCGAAGCAGCGCCTGAATCCGGCTCATCAACGCCCGCGGCTTGATCGGTTTGGTGATGTAGTCGTCCGCCCCTACATCAAACGCCTTGACCTCTGTGTATTCTTCCGAGCGCGCCGTCAGGAACACGATGTACGTATTCGCAAGGTCCGCATTGGCCCGCAGCTTGCGGCAAGCTTCAACACCGTCCATGTGAGGCATCATCACGTCAAGCAAGACCACATCCGGTTTGAACTTCCTGGCAATTTCCACACCCGCAAGGCCGTTGCCGGCCACCTTAACTTGATATCCCTCCTTTTCCAGGTTGTATTTCAGGAGTTCAAGGATCGACTCTTCATCGTCAACCACCAAAATTTTGAATACGGGATTATTCCCCATTGTCATCACTCATTGAATCCTAAAATTAGCCACATCCGGCCTTATTAGAAAGGGAGTCCGGTTTGGTAACATATCCTTAACCTCCAGCCCTCACAGGAGCGGGTACAGGTTTCGGTAGTAGTCAATCATTCGCTTCAGGTCGTGGTTGAATTGCCGGACCCAGGCTTCCTTCATGGTATCATGTTTTGATTCGTACGTCCGGAACGAAACAAAGTAGGTATTGTTTGGAAGCCGTTTCCGGAAGCGGGATGAACGCTGCTTTCCGTCGCTGAATGTAGTCGTGTCCAACGACTCAACAATCCGGCGGATGAATTGCTCCTTCTTTTCTTTCTTTCCTTCAACCGGCTCTTCTTCCTGGAAACTTTTGTACAGGCTATCGAGTTTTTTGGTTCCGCGCAACATGTGCTCCGCCACTTTCCGGTAGTCCCCATCCTGATGAATGTACTCCTGGTACGTGCGGGACGTATCGCCGCGCGTTCGCCACAGAAACAATTCCGCACCGCGGTCGCCGATAAACGAAGCAAGGTTCTCGTTGAAATCAGAGCTGTCTTTCACGTACATCGTGGCGTGCACCATTTCATGAATGATCAGACTCGCAAGGTCGCCATCACTGCGCCTCAGCATCCCGCTGAGGATGGGGTCTGTAAACCAGCCGAGCGTACTCCAGCCGCCCGGATTCCTGATGCTTACATCCCATCCTGCTTTTTCAAGCGCTTCCCGTTCATTAAGAGCCTTGTCTTTATCAAAAAATCCCTTGTAAGGCACCGAGCCGATGACCGGAAAATCCCAACGCTTCTCCACCAACCGGAACGGTTCGCAGGCAATAACTACCCACATGAGTTCATTTCCCTTCTGATCATATAGCGTAGTGTAGTTTGGTGTGTCGTTCAACCCCAGGGAATCAATCGCAAATTGCCGCGCCTGCTGGATCAGTTTCAGTTTAGACTTGAGGGAGTCCGGGAAATCGGGGTCTGCGACAAAGGCTGCAACCGGCTTCGCTTCGCGGATGATCTTCAGCTGTCCCAGGCCCTGCGCAATTCCGTAGGAGATAAGTGACCAATAGTACGCGGTGAGAATAACCAGGATCAGCAATACAACTCCAAGAATCTTCTTCCACATACTCAGTGCTTTCGTTTGGCGAGGAAATAGCGCGCCCGGTAATTGACATACACCCCGTAGGAATACTGGAACGATTGCGCGGCCAGATCCAGGAATGGTTCATACCGTATCGCCACAGACAAGTCTTCCGAAACGTTGTAATTATAAAGAAATCGTAAAATCAGAAGCCGGGGCGCCGGTTGGATGGTTTCGGGATTCAACGGAGATACGGCCGGATAAATGCGCCCTCCCTGGAAGGACATGAATTCACGTGCCTGCCAGTAGCTGACCATCACATCCAAGCCAAACCGGGAAGTGACGGTTCCATTGAAATACCAACCGTCCCCGTCCAGGTAGGCCTGCCTTGTTTTGGTGATGTCCTTGTCATATACGTAGAAGCCATTAACCCTCATCTTGCGAATAAAACCTTCAAAGGGCTTGATGTACTCAAGTCCAACGGCTGTATTGACCAGGGTTTGAATGGGAAGACCTGCCATATCCAACTGCCCCCCCTGGTGCCGGGAAACCACCTGGACTGGAAGATGGAGGGATCCCGAACCAATACGGGCGATTCGTTTCTGCACGGACAGACCGGCTACAAATTGCTCCTGCCTTGAATCCTTCAGGTGCTGCATGTACTGCCAGTCGAGCCAGGCATCCACAAAAAAGTCCTCACGGTTGAGTTGAAACTGAATCCCAGACTCCAGCCGGTTGTTCAGAACCCGTTCAAAATCATAAAGCGGTTCGATCAACCGGTGGTTCAGGCTTCCCTCAATATTTCCAAAAATTATGGCGTACGCATTTTTTCTCCACTTCAGTGAGAATACCGGGGTAGCCGTGGAGACGTCCTCATTCCCAAAATCTTTCTGGAAATAGGCCCCCGCATCCAGGCGGACGTTTCTGGAAATCTGATAACTCAGGTACGGCTGAACCTGAACACCGAAAAGGGTATAACCAGGAATGATCGTTTTGCTGTATTCATTGTTTTTCAGGAATCCCATCGCGTTGACACCTGCAAAAAGTTTCCCGGAATCAGCTGGCTCCACCACCAACCGGTCTTCAAAAGCACGATTGTCCAACTGGGACCAGGCCGCTGCAACCGGAACCATGCAAAAGACGATGAACAGGAAGGGCAACGGTCTCATGAAAGTGCAAATTAAGATTGTTGCCCCTTATTCGTTAAGGATTAGTTACTTAAAATCTAATCAGGTATTCCGGTGAAAACTATTCTTCCAATCCGCTTTCCCTTATTATCATTGAATTGGTAATTTCAGCCCCTTGTTTACAGCGCCGCCTATGGCACCGCACCACATTAGCACATTAGCACTAGCACTTTTAACACGAAGCACCTTAACACTTTTAACACTTACTATATGAGCGACGCAAAAGAAAAAATGAAGGCCCTGCAACTGACACTCGACAAGCTCGAAAAAACGTACGGCAAAGGAACGGTGATGAAATTGAGTGATGAGAAGGTCATGGACGTCCCGGCCATCTCCACCGGGTCGCTGGGCCTGGATGTCGCGCTGGGCATCGGGGGTATTCCCCGGGGTCGTGTCACCGAGATCTACGGCCCGGAAGCTTCCGGAAAGACCACGTTGACCATGCATTGCATAGCCGAAGCACAACGGGCAGGCGGCGTGGCAGCTTTTATCGATGCCGAACATGCCTTTGATAAAGCGTATGCCGAAAAGCTGGGCATCGACACTGAAAACCTGTTGATCTCTCAGCCCGATAATGGGGAGCAAGCCCTCGAGATTGCCGATCACCTGATCCGTTCCGGTGCTATTGACATCATCGTCATCGACTCCGTTGCGGCCCTGGTGCCCAAAGCGGAACTGGAAGGCGAGATGGGGGAAAGCAAAATGGGGCTTCAGGCCCGTTTGATGTCTCAGGCGTTGCGGAAACTCACCGGGACGATCAGTAAAACCGGTTGTGCCTGCGTCTTCATCAACCAGTTGCGCGAGAAGATCGGCATCATGTTTGGCAATCCTGAAACGACGACTGGAGGAAACGCCCTCAAGTTCTACGCATCGGTGCGGCTGGACATCCGCCGGATCGGACAGATCAAGGAGAGCAGCGATGATATTACCGGCAACCGGGTAAGGGTGAAGGTGGTGAAAAACAAGGTAGCACCTCCATTTAAGGTGGTGGAATTTGATATCATGTACGGAAGGGGCATCTCCAAGTCGGGCGAGATCGTCGATATAGGCGTTGCCACGGATGTCATCCAAAAATCCGGATCCTGGTTTTCCTACAGCGGCAACAAGCTGGGCCAGGGCCGCGATGCGGTGAAGCAGCTCATCGAAGACAATCCGGAGCTAATGGAAGAGTTGGAGAAGAAGATAAAAGAAAAAATTATGCCCGGCGTTGAACCCCAGAAAGAGAAAGCCGTCAAGGAGAAGGCAGAAATCAAGGAGAAAGCAGAAAACAAGGAGAAGGCAGAAAAATAATCCGGCACTCCCCATCTATAATAAAAGTCATGCATAGCGCGTGACTTTTATTGTTTCAACGATTATCCGTTGGAGCGGATGGCAATCACGGGATCCATACGGGCAGCCACTGCGGCCGGTACGATACCGGCAATCAGTCCGATCACCGTGGAAACCCCGAGACCGAGCACGATGTTCCTGGCGCTCAACACTACCTCCAGGCTTCCAAAGGGAACGAACGTGAGCAGAAAGACCAGAATAATCCCGGCAAGTCCACCAATGAGGCTTAGGAAGACGGCCTCAAACAGGAATTGAAACAAGATGAAGTAGTTCTTGGCACCCATGGATTTCTGAAGTCCGATGATGGACGTTCGTTCTTTTACCGAAACAAACATGATGTTGGCAATACCAAAGCCGCCCACCAGGATCGAGAATCCGCCGATAATCCAGCCGGCAATTCCCACGACGTCAAACAGTCCGCTGATCGCATTGGCTATGGCTTCGGGCCGGTTGAGTGCAAAATTATCTTTTTGAGTGGGGCGAAGGCCGCGGCGCCCTCTCACCAGGCCGCGGAGTTCATTCTCCAGTTCGACCAACCCAAGGTCCACCGACGCTCCTTTGACGCCAATGCTGGATTGCAGTTCGTTCCAGGCACCAGTACCGGTCTGGTATAACTTCCGAAAGGAATTGTACGGAATGAGAATCGAGAAATCGTTGCTGGGCGTGCCCAGGAAACTCTGGCCTTCCCGTTTCATCACACCAATGACTTTGTATTTAAGACCCTTGATCTTTACTTCATCCCCGATGGGTGTTCCGTTTGGAAAAAGAGACTGCGCCACCTCGAAGCCCATGATGGCCACGCTCCTCCCGCCATTCACTTCGTCGGGAGTGAAATAGCGGCCTTCATCGAGGTTCATTTCAAAAATCTCGTCATAGCCTTCGCCAGCACCCCGGAGACCGATCTGTTCGATGCTGCTGCTCCCCCGCTTGATGACCGCATTTCCGCGTGCTGCGTAAATGGAGATCGCTGTTTTGTTTCGCAGGTTGGCTTTCAGAAACTTGTATTCATTGACCGACGGCGTCGGGCGTCTGAAATATTCCCACCATTTGTACGGCCCGTTCCCTTCAGGGGTAAAAGGAAATTTGCCAACGTAGATTACGCCAGTGCCCAGAAAATCGAAACTGGACTTGATGTTCTTCTCCAGGGAGTCTACGAGTGTAAAGACCGCGATTATGGCAAAAATACCCACCGTGACGCCCAGCAGTGAAAGGATCGTACGCAACACGTTGGACTTGAGCGCTTTCCAGGCAAAACCAATACTCTCACCGATAAGTCGTAATACAAGCATTGGGCAAATTAACGTGAATAAAATGATTTCGGTTGTAAAAATCGGGCAATTAGAACAAATCCTTACTTTTGCACCTCTTTAGGACAGGCCTATCCAAAAAAAGGCCCAAAGCCCGTAAGCTTATGAACGAAGAATCCCGCAGAACAAATTACTTTTTGACATCCGGATTCTGCCATTTCCGCAACACCCTATCCACGTACTACGTATGAAGTTATCCGAATTCAAATTCGATCTGCCCAACAGTTTGATCGCCCTTCACCCGGCCGAAAACCGGGACGAGGCGCGCCTGATGGTGATCCACAAAGACACCGGCAAAATTGAGCACAAGGTTTTCAAGGACATCGTTAATTATTTTGACGAAGGCGATGTGTTTGTCGGCAACGACACAATGGTTTTTCCGGCACGCCTGTACGGGAGGAAAGAAAAAACCGGAGCCAAGATCGAAGTCTTCCTGCTGCGCGAACTCAACGCAGAGATGCACCTGTGGGATGTCCTGGTTGATCCCGCCCGGAAAATACGAGTAGGTAACAAACTGTATTTTGGTGACGGCGACCTGGTCGCCGAAGTAATAGACAACACCACATCGCGCGGCCGGACCATCCGCTTTCTTTTCGACGGCGACTCGGAAGCATTCGACAAAATTGTTGAGACATTGGGGGAGACGCCCCTGCCCAAATACATCAAGCGGAAAATTGAGCCCGCTGACAAGGAGCGCTTTCAAACCATCTACGCCACGAAAAAAGGAGCGGTCTCGGCGCCGACGGCGGGATTGCACTTTACAAAGCAATTGATGAAACGTCTTCAGCTGAAGGGAATCGACATGACCTACGTCACGCTGCACATCGGACTCGGTACCTTTCGTGCCGTCGACGTCGAGGATCTCACCAAACACAAGATGGATTCGGAGAACTTCATCGTTGGGTCAGAGGCCGTCAAGTTAGTAAACCGGGCCATCGAAGAAAAAAGTAAAGTCTGTGCTATCGGAACCACGGCCATGCGCTCCCTGGAAACGGCTGTCTCTGCCAACAACCGGCTGAAAGAGCGCGAAGGCTGGACCGACAAGTTCATTTTTCCTCCCTATGAATTCAAGATTTGCAGCGGGCTCGTCACCAATTTCCACCAGCCTGAATCAACACTGCTCATGATGGCGTGCGCGTTTGGTGGATTTGATTTGACCATGCAGGCATACCAGACCGCGAAAAAGGAGAAATATAAGTTCCTCACCTACGGGGATGCCATGTTGATCCTCTAGGAAGTCAATCCTGCAACCGGAAGGCGTACACGTAGAGGAATATCCCGATCGGATAAACCACCAGGTATACCGGTGTCGGCTTGATGAATCCGAAGATCATGATCACAGGCAAGATCAATAGGACAATTCCCGCAGCCAGCACAATGCGCTTCTTGGCGCTAGGGGGCAACTGGGAAAGAATCTTCAACAGCCGGTGAATCAGGAAGGCGATGGCAACGCCATTCAGCAACAACAGAAAAAGCCTGTACATAAGAATTTCTGTATTTTTGGAAAGTTACAAATTTCACGTGTGGATCAGAAAGAATATGCAGTGATTGTGGCGGGTGGGAAAGGCACCCGGCTCAAGCATTCGACCCCAAAACAATTCATCGAATTGAACGGAAAGCCCGTTCTGTTCCACACGCTCGATGCGTTTGTCCGATACTCCCCAGCACTGCAAATCATTCTCGTCCTCCCGGAGGAGGACATTAAGACCTGGGAAACCCTGGTCGCCCAGCATCATGCATCCTACAACATCCTCGTACAGTCCGGTGGGGAAACCCGGTTTCAGTCGGTGCAGCGGGGTCTTGAAAAGATAACAGGAGACGGCCTGGTGGCAATTCACGACGGGGTCCGACCCCTGGTGAGTACAGAAATGATCGCTGCTTCGTTTCAATTGGCCGCCAAGCGCAAGGCCGCTGTCGCCGCAGTCCGGTTAAAGGATTCCATTCGGATGACAGATACGGTGCCCGTTGCGGGAAGTTTGCCGGAGACCACGCGATCGGCAGACCGTGCCCTGTACTGGCTCATCCAAACGCCGCAGACTTTTGATGTGAAGTTGATACAAGGCGCCTACCAGGTGACCGAAGACGCCGTCATGACCGATGATGCCACGGTGGCTGAGCGTGACGGGCACCCCATATTCCTTTTTGAAGGAAGCTATGATAACATCAAGATCACTACTCCGGAAGACCTGACGATTGCGGAAGCGCTTCTAAAAAGAAAAAGCTGACGATGTCAGCTTTTGGTTCTATACCGGATCAGTATTCATCTTCATTGAAGAAGAAGTCTTCTTTGGTCGGATAATCCGGCCATATCTCTTCAATGCTTTCATACGGTTGCCCGTCGTCCTCCAGTTCCTGAAGATTCTCAACCACTTCGAGCGGTGCTCCAGAACGAATTGAAAAGTCAATCAATTCATCCTTGGTCGCCGGCCAGGGCGCGTCTTCCAGGTATGAGGCCAATTCCAAAGTCCAGTACATAGTCGAATTAAAATTTCCGCAAAAATAGAATTAAAAAGGCCATAGTCAAGTAGGCGACGGGTTGCATTGTTTCCGGGGACCGAAAGTAACCGTTCACAACCCCATTTTTGCCACCTGCTGTTGGCCGGCAGCTATGGACTGTTAACTAAAAACCGCATATTTGCGCCCTACATGCAATATTTGATACATGGCTGACGAAAAAATTATCTTTTCCATGACGGGGGTAAATAAAATCTATCCCCCCAACAAGCAAGTCTTAAAGAACATCTACCTCTCCTTTTTCTACGGAGCAAAGATCGGTGTGCTCGGTCTGAACGGTTCCGGGAAGTCATCGCTCCTGCGAATCATTGCTGGCATCGACAAGGAGTTTCAGGGCGAGGTAGTGTCGGATCTGTCGTTCACGGTGGGCATGCTCGAACAGGAACCCCAGCTTGATAAAACAAAAACCGTCAAGGAAATTGTCGAAGAGGGCGTGAAAGAAACCGTTGACCTGCTCAAACAGTTTGAGGCCATCAATGAGAAGTTTGCGGAGCCCGAGATCATGGAGAATCCGGATAAGATGGAAAAACTAATTGCCAAGCAAGGCGAAATTCAGGAGAAGCTGGATGCCATCGGTGCCTGGGACCTGGACCACAAACTGGAGCGCGCCATGGATGCGCTGCGGTGCCCTCCTCCTGACGCAAAAGTTGAGCACCTTTCTGGTGGAGAAAAAAGGAGGATCGCTCTATGCCGTCTGCTGCTGCAAGAGCCGGACGTCCTGCTGCTGGACGAACCTACCAACCACCTGGACGCCGAGTCTGTCCACTGGCTCGAAGAACATTTACGCCTGTACAAGGGTACCATCATCGCCGTAACCCACGACCGCTATTTCCTCGACAACGTGGCCGGCTGGATACTGGAATTGGACCGAGGCGAAGGCATTCCGTGGAAAGGAAATTATTCCTCCTGGCTGGATCAAAAACAAAAGCGGCTGATGCAGGAGGAGAAGTCGGAATCAAAAAGACAAAAGGCGTTGGAGCGGGAATTGGAGTGGGTGCGCATGAGCCCCAAAGGACGCCACGCCAAAGGAAAGGCGCGCTTGAGTGCCTATGAAAAACTAATGGGCCAGGAAGGGAGGGATAAAGAAGAAAAACTCGAGATGTACATCCCCCCCGGACCGCGTCTTGGCAATAAGGTGATCGAAGCCAACGGCGTATCGAAAGCGTACGGCGACAAGTTGCTTTATGAAAACCTTACATTTTCGCTGCCGCCAGCCGGGATCGTCGGGATCATCGGACCCAACGGAGCGGGGAAGACCACACTTTTCAAAATGATCACCGGAAGTGAAAAGCCGGATTCCGGGACATTCTCGGTCGGTGACACGGTGAAGATCGCCTACGTGGATCAGGAGCATGACGACCTGAAGCCGGAAGACACAGTCTTTCAGGCGATCACGGGAGGGAATGACCTAATTATTATCGGCGGCAAGGAAATGAATGGCCGTGCGTATGTAAGCAAGTTCAATTTCAGCGGAACTGATCAGCAGAAGAAGGTGAAGGAACTTTCAGGCGGTATGCGTGGACGGGCTCACCTTGCAATCGCTTTGAAACAAGGTGGCAATCTCTTGCTGCTGGATGAGCCAACGAACGATCTTGATGTGAACACGCTGCGTTCGCTGGAGGAAGCGCTGGAAAATTTCGGCGGCTGTGCTGTGATCATCTCTCACGACCGATGGTTCCTGGACAGGGTCTGCACGCACATTCTTGCGTTTGAAGGCGATTCCCAGGTATTTTGGTTTGAAGGGACGTTTAGTGAGTACGAGGAGAACAAGAAAAAAAGATTGGGTGACGATCAACCTCATCGGATAAAGTATAAGAAACTGGTGAAGTAAATTTCTAATTTCGAATAGCACTCCGGTTTTGCAGAGTCGTTGTGTAGTAGGAGAATCAGAAAAAAGATTGGGTGATGACAAGTCACATCGGATCAAGTATGCAATATAGATTCAGGATGAGGATTGCAGCCTCCCTTTTCATCATTTTCATTTTTGCAATCCATTCCCTTCAGGCACAGGAGTACGTACTGCTGCGCACCCCCCTGGAACAAGGATTTCTTCAGAATGGCCAACGCGTTGGGACATGGCAATACTATGATTATCCCGGAAATCTCGGATTCGAGATTGATTACGAAAGTATGCAACTGCTTTATGTTCGGCCGGACTCTACTGAATACGTAGTCAAAGTAGGAGACAGTTGGGTAAAGGAACGCTTGCAGCGTCCCTGCCGCTTACACGGTTCAGAACTACTGCTGAAAGATCATTTTCTTTCAACGCTGACTACGCCTATTGAAGTAATGGATCGCGCCAAGCGTAAGGGAGTCAACCTTGAAACCCTGTTGACATTTGAAGTGGGCCCTGATGGTATGGCCACAAACCCTATAGTTGAAGGTTTCAAAGGGTTTAGCATGGAGAAAATGATGATGAAATCATTTTCCTCAGCACCAAGCGTATGGATTCCCGGGCTTCGGAAAGACGGGACGCCTGCTCATTGCAAATTCGGCGTATCAATATCTATTTGCCCCGATAGTTGCAGACAGACTATTCCAGATTCCTACCGCACCCTTTTCCACACTCCCTATCGCAACCCATATGTATCAAATAAAGGCGAACTTGAACCCTGGACGAATGAACCTACCTGGATCCAATTCTCTCCGGATAACAAGTGGGTTTTGATCGAATCCCGGCTCATTGCCAATACGGGTAAAAGTGGCTTTATGGTCATTCCGACAGCCGATAATCCGAATGGAGAAAGCAGACATATTTCTTATGGAATAGTAAAAAGTGGATACTGGCTTGATGACCATATCATTAATTTCAAGTATAAATATGGCATTGCCAGATCATTCCACGGATCTTATGATTTGGCAAAAGATAGTATTGGGACGAGGAAAGACTCGTTCACTTTCTTTGACAATATATCGCCAGATCGCACAACACTTTGTGTGGCCACACAACACGAAAAATTCACACAGGTATCTGTCGTTGATTTGAGGACAGGTGTTAGGAAAATTCTTAACGCAGATCCTTCCATCAATCCGTTCCCCATCTCATGGTCACCTGATCAGAAATCCATTATCCTGAAAGGACGTAAAGACAATTTGGACCTGCTACTTAATTATGATTTTGACAAGGGCATGGCCCAACAATTGCCCGTATTAAATTCGGAACCTTGTGGATGGGATGCCAATGGATCAATTCTTTATGTTCGACGCACCGACTTTCCATTCTATCGGTACGCAGGCGAAGTGTTTTCGATCGATCTGAAAACTATGCTGGTCAAGGAACTTTCGGGCAAGATTGATGGCCTCATGTTTGCATTATACTCCTCCTCTGCGAACCAATTTCTTGTAGTCAAGAACGAAAAACTTCACCTTTCAGAACCTGGAGAGGGCTTCAAACTTCGTAAGATTGCTGACAACGTTACTGCTGCGCAGTGGAGCGAGGATGGAAATTATATTGCATACGTTTCCGAAAAGGGATCCCTGCTGAGCCAATACAATAGAAGGACGGGCCGAACTATAATTTTGAAAAATCAGTTTCCCTCAAAATGATGAAAAATCAAAAAATATTGTTCGCTTAGTTCTTACCCAGCTAGGGGGAAATTTCGCCCTTGCCCTCATTACACCCTCCGATATATTTTTTAAGAATGAACCGATGTGAGTCAATTACCGCTCCTCCTCCCCCGGCTTCGTCTTCCACCGTTCGTGCATCCACACCCACTGCGCAGGATGTCTGCGTATGGCTTCTTCGAGAATCGTGGTAAACCGCTGCGTATTCACCACCATGTCATGCTCCTCATCACCGGTTTTGGTCAACTCAAGCTCCGGCATGATGGTCATGTGCTGCAGGTTGTCCTCGCCCAGATAAATGATGGCCGGGAGGACAGCCGCGCCGGTCTTCATGGCCATCAGCGCCGCGCCCACGGGCGTGGAGGCAGGCATTCCAAAAAAATCCACAAACCGGCTCTTCACCTTTGTATCCTGATCAATCAACATTCCAACCGATCCGCCCGACTTCAATGTTTTGATCAATTTAAATGTTTCCTTGCCCCGCTCAATGGGCTCTGATCCGTGCGCTGCCCTGAATGCCACCAGAATGTCATTCAGGCGTTCATCTTTCAGCGCGGTCCCAATCACCTTGAACGGAAGCCCGTGAAGCCCCATGGTGGTGATCATGAGTTCAAACGCACCGATGTGCCCTGTAAAATAGATGACGCCCTTTCCCCGTGCCAGCGCCCTCTCCGCATGTTCACGGCCTTCTAACACAACGAATTTTTCCAATTGCTGCCGCGTCTTGATGCTCCAGGTTCGCAAAATATCACCGGCGTTCTTGCCGATCATCACATAAACTTCTCTGGTGAGCTTTTGAATTTCGTCCCCAGATTTTTCCTTTCCAAAGGCCATTTCCAAATGGCGCCGGACCATCCCCTTGTACTGGGAGGGGAACATGTAGGCAAACCTTCCCAGCAGCCCAAAGAATCCTAACCACCACGTCCGCGGCATCAGCCTGGAACAAAAAATCATGAAGATCACCCCTCCATAGATAGCGGAGTACTTGATCCGTTTGCGCCAGGGTCTTTTGCTCATCGGGCGCAAATATAAGGGCTCCATGTCGGGATTTGAAAAAGCATTCATAGCGCTATCCTTGCGTATCTTGGGTTTATGAAAAAGCTATACGTTGTTCGCCATGCCAAGTCAAGTTGGGACTTTCCCGGTCTGACTGACTTTCAGCGTCCGCTAAACCAGCGTGGAGAAAAAGATGCTCCCCGCATGGGAAAGCGGCTACAAAATGAAAAAGTGAATCCAGGCCTCATATGCTCCAGTCCTGCTGTGCGTGCGCTTTCCACAGCAAAGGTAATCGCGGGTGCTTTGGGATATCCCGCCGGCACGATACAGGAAGAGCGAACACTCTATCACGCATCGGAAGAAACCATCCTGGAGGTCATTCAACGTTTCCGTGCCGACGTACAGGAAGCGATGATCGTCGGGCATAATCCAGGATTGACGGATTTTGTAAATGCCCTGCTCGATGAAGACATCAGCAACATTCCAACAACGGGCGTCGTGGCGTGCATTCTGCAAGTTGATGCCTGGGCGGACGCCGCCTGGGGCTGCGGAAAGTTGTTATTCTTCGATTATCCCAAGAAGGGACATTAATCCTTTTCTTTGCCCCAGGGAGGCAAAAGGTCCCACACGCTTCGTTTCAAGAAGCCCTCTTCCCGGAAGCGCCATCCAAAAAGAATGCGGAAGGTGGAACTGGTGCTGCCAAACCGAACGTTGTCAAATACTACATTGCGTAGCTGGGTTGCTGCCGTAATTCCGGCAAAGAACCGGTCGTTGCTGTAACCGACGGCCAGCCTTCCGTCAACGAAACTGTTGATGCGCGTTTCGGCGTGATCTACACCCGCCAGATCACGGTAGTGAAACTCCTGAACGGCAGGCCCGAGGGCGAACAGGGCGCTGACAAAAAAATTCTTTATCACGAGATTATAGGCATACCCCGGCGCCACGCTGTAGGTCCGGTAATCAAACGACTTGAAAGTATTGGTCAGCCCGAGCAGTGCAGTGTACGTGGGGTCGAGAATCGCTGAGTCCGCATCGATCTGAAAGGAATTAAATGTCCCGCTCAACAGAAAGGCACCGTGGCTCTTCAACTGCCTGTCGGCAAACGTGAACGAGGAGCGCAGGGAAAACTTGTTGGGGTTGACCACATACACCCCGGAGACCCCAAGGTTTTCAGTGACAATGTCGGGGCGAAGGGGAAACGTACCGTTCACCGGAACGGGCGTGACAGGATTCGAAACATAAAATCCTTTGTACCGCTGGTAGACCGCATCGGCGCCCCAACGCTGACTAAGGATGTTCAACTGAAGATCTGTCGCCCGTGTCTTCCCGTAAGCCGCTTCTTTTCGTTCCGCCACCGGGATGGCGAAGACCAATTCGACACCCAGGTCAAAGAGATACATTCCAACGCCCAGCCCGTACGCGTTGTTCGGCTTGAACTCCACATTCTTTCCACCGGGGGATGGATCCTCCAGCCGAAAAGCCAGGGACCGCTGCTTGATGACAGGCCACAGAAAGAATTTGTCGGGATACGATTTGATGTAAATCGCACGGATCGAATCGTTGCGCTGCCCGACGCCCGGATGCGGAGAACCTAGCAAGCCAAGCAAACCCACGGCCAGAAACAGGATTCGCATCTAGAGTATGTATTCGCTCAGGTCTTTGTTTTTAAGAATTCCTTTCAACTTTTCATCAACCAGACTCCGGGTGATCTCAATGGTGGAACCGGGCAGGATCTTGTCGGGCACATCAAAGAGGTATTCATTGAGTAGCCGGCTGATCACCGTTTGAAGGCGCCGCGCTCCGATGTTCTCGATCTCAGCGTTGATATCAAACGCCATTTTTGCAATCCCTTCGATGGCATCGTCGGTAAAAGAAATTGTAACTCCTTCGGCTTCAAACATGGCTTCGTACTGACGGGTGAGCGCATTCCTGGGCTCTTTCAGGATCCTAACAAAATCATCCTTAGTCAAACTGTGAAGCTCCACGCGGATTGGGAATCGTCCCTGCAGTTCCGGAATCAGATCGGAAGGCTTGGACATATGGAAAGCACCGGCAGCGATGAAGAGCACGTGATCGGTTTTGATGACGCCGTGCTTGGTATTCACTGTGCTTCCCTCAACGATCGGCAGCATGTCGCGCTGTACCCCTTCACGGCTCACGTCCGGGCCGCCGCCTCCTCCCTTTTGACCGCTGGAGGCGATCTTGTCGATTTCATCTATGAAAATGATCCCCGATTCTTCGGCTTTACGCAGCGCCTCCTCTTTCACCTCGTCCATGTCGATGAGCCTCGCCGATTCTTCTTCCAGCAGAATACGCCGCGCCTCCGCGATGGAAACCTTTCGCTTCTTCGGTTTCTTCGGCATCATCCCGCTTATCATTTCCTGAATATTCATCATCGAGACCTCATCGATCATCCCCGCACCTACCATCCCTACATTTGCATTCCCGCCCTGCTTCACCTGAATGTCAATCTTCCGGTCTTCCAATTCTCCCCGGCGGATTTTCTCCCGGAAGAGGCTCCTGGTTCGTTCATTCAGTTCGGTTTCGGACGAAGGCATTTCTGCATCTCCGCCATCCGATGCATGAACATCTGCAGGCCGAGAGCCGTTGGACCGCAGCGGAGGGATGAGTGCGTCGAGGATAGCATCTTCAACCATCTGCGCGGCCTTCTCTTTCACCTCTTCCTTCTTTCTCGTCTTCACCATGTTCACCGACTGCTCCACGAGGTCGCGCACCATGCTCTCCACATCACGGCCCACATACCCCACTTCGGTAAACTTGGATGCTTCCACTTTTATAAACGGTGCATCCGCAAGCCGGGCCAGGCGCCGGGCAATTTCGGTTTTGCCTACGCCGGTAGCGCCAATCATCAGGATGTTGTTGGGAACAATTTCCTGCTGCATTTCCAGGGGCGCATGCATGCGTCTCCACCGGTTGCGCAGCGCAATAGCCACATTGCGCTTGGCATCGTCCTGTCCAATAATGTATTTATCAAGTTCAGCTACAATCTGCTGGGGCGTATACTGCGTTGCATTCATGCGTACGGGATATATGAAAAGAATCAGGCACTCTTGGCCTCTATGAAATCAAATGTGAGCGGGTTTTTTACTTTGTCTTTCAGGAGGGCAATCTTGAGGACATCGTCGACGGTAGTTACGTAGTGAAACTTCAACCCCTTTAAATAGTGTTTTTCAATCTCCTCAATGTCCTTCCTGTTTTTGGCGCTGAGCACAATTTCCTTAATTCCGCTCCGCTTGGCGGCCAGGATTTTTTCCTTGATGCCTCCCACCGGCAACACCTTGCCGCGCAGGGTAATCTCACCCGTCATTGCCAATTTGGCCTTCACCTTTCGTTGGGTATAGATGGATGCCAGGGAAGTGAGCATGGTAATGCCTGCGGAAGGACCATCCTTGGGAACAGCTCCGGCAGGGACGTGCACATGGAGATCATATTGCGCGAACGCCCGGTGGTCAATATGGAACGTGTTCGCATTTGACTTCAGGTACGACAGCGCTGCCACGGCAGATTCCTTCATGACGTCACCAAGTTGTCCGGACAGGGTCAGTTGGCCTTTTCCCCGGCTCACGCTGGACTCAACGAACAGGATGTCGCCCCCAACCTGCGTCCAAGCAAGGCCGGTAACAACCCCTGCCGTTTCGTTATCCTGGTAGAGCTCTTCATCAAAGGCTTCAGGGCCGAGGATTTTTAATACATATTCCGGCGTCACTGCTTTTGGCGGCGTCTCCTCGAAGGCGACTGCCTTGGCGATGCTTCGCACCACCGATCCGATTTTTCGTTCCAGGCTTCGAACGCCGGATTCCCGCGTATAGTGAGCGATAATCTTAAGCAGGGCCTGGCTGGAGAATTTCACAGTTGAAACCGGAAGCCCGTGCTCCTTCATTTGCTTGGGCACCAGGTGCTTCTTCGCTATCTGCAGTTTCTCTTCGACGGTATATCCGGTGATCTCGATGATCTCCATCCGGTCGCGCAGAGCGGGTTGGATCGAATCCAGGGAATTGGCCGTTGCGATGAAAAGCACTTTTGAAAGGTCGTACTCTACCTCGATGTAATTGTCGTTAAAGGTATTGTTCTGCTCGGGATCCAGCACTTCCAAAAGCGCCGAAGACGGGTCGCCGCGGAAATCGCTCCGGATCTTATCGATCTCATCAAGAACAAAAACCGGATTGGAAGACTTCGCCTTCTTGATATTCTGAATAATCTTCCCGGGCATCGCCCCGATGTAGGTTTTTCGATGGCCGCGGATTTCCGCTTCATCGTGGACACCCCCGAGCGACATCCGAACGTAGTTCCGCTTCAGGGACCGTGCGATGGATTTTCCAAGAGAAGTCTTTCCTACTCCCGGAGGACCATACAAGCAGAGGATTGGCCCCTTCATATCCTTCTTCAGTTTCAACACCGCCAGGTACTCGAGGATGCGGCTCTTCACTTTCTCCAGACCAAAGTGGTCCTTATCCAGAATCTTTGCCGCGCGCTTCAAATCAAAATCGTCGGCCGTGTACTCTTCCCACGGAAGATCAAGCAGCAATTCCACATAGTTCATAGCTACCGGAAACTCAGCGGCCTGCGGATTCATCCGCTGCAACTTGTCCAACTCCTTGCTAAAATGCTCAGCGGTTGCCTTCGGCCACTTCATGCTTGCCCCGCGCTTCCGAAGTTTTTCAATCTCCTTCTCAGGCCCATCATACCCCAGTTCATCCTGGAGCACCTTGATCTGATGGCGGATGAAATAGTCCCGCTGCTGCTGGTCGATGTCGGTGTGTACTTTCTTCTGGATCTCGTGCTTGATCTCCAGCATCTGAATCTCGCGCATCATGTACTGCAACAGGAGTGTTCCCCGATCGATGATGTTGGAAGTTTCCAGAATCTTCTGCTTTTCGCTCACTTCCACGTTGAGGTTGGAAGAAAGAAAATGAATAAGAAACGGCGTGCTGCTAATATTGTCCAGCGCCATTTGCGCTTCTTGCGGAATTTCAGGATTAAGTTTCAGGATTTTCGAGGCGGAATCTTTCAGTGACTGGATGAGCGCCTGTACCTCCTTGCTTTTGAGATCGAGGGGCGGCTCTATCAGCAGCTCAATCTTTGCTGTCAGGTATGGATCCTCCTGTGCAAATTCAACCACCGAAAAACGGTTCTTGCCCTGCATGATGACCGTAATGTTTCCGTCGGGAAGAACCAACATCTTGATAATGCGTGCCACCGTGCCGTATCGGTAAATATCTTCCAGAGCAGGGTCTTCCGTGCCCTTGTTCTTCTGAGCAATCACGCCCACCATCCGGTTGCCCTGGTACGCTTTCTTTATTAACCGGATTGATTTCTGACGCGCCACCGTGATCGGAATCACGACCCCAGGAAAAAGCACGGTATTCTTTATCGGGAGAATCAACAAATCCCCTGGAATATCTTCGGGTGTAAGGTCGGACTCCTGATCCGGATTGATTAACTGCACAAGCTCTTCGGAGTCTTCCTGTACCATCGGCGCGATCAATAACTGTCTAAACATGGGCTGTTGCGTGTCAATATGACACTATCGTAATTAGATTCTTTGTTTTCCTAGATACTACCAATATGCTCAATAGGGGTGCCAAAGCATTGTTTATCAATCAAAATTATTTGAACTTTCGGTATTCCGGTGGTGGTCAAAATTTTTTCCCAACCAGTGAAAGCTCCATTTTTACTCATTCTCACCTTTATTTCATGCTTTTTGGGCTCTGAAAGCTACGGTCAGAAGCCCCGGAAAAACTTCAAACAAGGCGGAAAGATCCAGTTGAATGATTCGGTGACCTCATTCAGCCAGTCTGACATATTTAGTTTTCCAAACATAAACCGGGTGCCGTACTACTACAATGCAAAAGAGTTAGAGAAAATCCGATCGTTGCAGAAGGACGGACCAAGCCTCGAGTTTTACGAGGCGTTGCGGTCATATGTTGCACAGTTCAGCATTCAGAATTTCCATGAGAATACAGCGATGCTTTGGGAACTGGCCAGGTTGTCCAGGCAGTTTGGGCCTCCCGGAGAATCCATCCTCATGTACAAACTGGTTCTCAAGCATCATCGTCAGGGTATTAACATTCAGGACGTGTTTCGGGAGTATGACACCCTCGAGCGCGACAAGAAAAAATATTATGTATCCCTTGAATACTACTATCAACTGGTCGACTACCGGAAGGAAATAGACACGCTCCGTCTGCCGCCGGCAGTACTCGTCAACATGGGATATGAGCTGAACTCGCCCAAAGCAGATTATGCGCCTACGATCGGGAATATTGACAACCTCCTGCTCTTTACATCCAAGCGAAACAAACACGAACTGCGGGAACGTGCGTACGACGAAGACCTGTTTTTCAGCACCCGGATGGATGGAATCTGGTCGCAGGCCAAGAGCCTGGGCAACATCAACACCACGTTCAACGAAGGATCGGCATGCCTGAGCCTCGATGGCAAATACCTTGTTTTCTCCCGGTGCAATACCCCGGAGTCCTTCGGCAACTGCGACCTGTACCTTGCAGAACGTGAAACTGACAGCACATGGACCAACGTCAAAAACATGGGGGCGAATATTAACAGCAGCGGCTGGGACTCGCATCCTTCTCTCACGCACACCGGAGATACACTTTTCTTTGCATCCAACCGGGCAGGGAGTTTCGGCCTCTCCGACATCTTCTATTCCATCCGCGATGCAAAAGGCAACTGGACCAAAGCACGCAATGCTGGACCCATCATCAATACGGTCAACAGTGAGGTCAGTCCCTTTTATCACCATTCTTACAACGTGCTTTATTTCTCTTCCAACGGACACCCGCTGAACTTTGGTGATTTCGACATCTACAAATCCCAGCGCCAGTCAGGCAGCTGGACGGACCCAAAGAATATCGGGCCCCTCGTCAACGGCGCCGGGAGCGAATATTATTTCACGATCGATTCTAAGTCAAAAGAGCTGTACTACGCCCGCTCGGAAGAAGACGATAAAGCCAACCTGGATCTTTTCTCGTTTATGGTCCCCATGGAAGCGAAACCCGAGGCCACCACCCAACTTCGCGGCACGCTGAAAGACGAACGGGGCAACCCGATGAAAGGCATCGTATCAGTCATCGACCTGGACCAGGGTGTGGAGGTGGCCCCCAAATTTCTGCGCGAAGACGGCAGTTTTGATTTTCACCTCATCAACAAGCGGAATTACCTTCTGATCTTACAGGGCGATGAATTTTTTCGCATCGAGGAAATATTCTTCATGGACGGAGAAGTCGAAATCAACAGGGTGGCCGAGCCGCTTGAGAGTAAGATCGCCTTTGAATCCGTTGAATTTGAAAACGGAAAAGCAAATATCCTTCCGGGAATGCACAAAGACCTTGACAAGGTGGCTAATTTCCTGATCGACCATCCGGACCTCAACCTGACCATCTCCGGGCACACCGACTCCGATGGAAAGGAAGAATCCAACCTCAAACTGTCCCAGGCCCGTGCCGATGCCATCAAGAATTACCTGGTCAACGAATTCCGAATTGGCACCACCCGCATCAAAGCCATCGGGTACGGCAGTGCTCAACCCCTCGCCCAGGAGTTGACCGACGAACACAAGCAGCTTAACCGGCGGGTGGAGTTTCAGATCGCCAAAAGCCACTGACGCCTCTTAGAAAACCGATTGCATGATTTCATGCATCCATGTCCCTTTTTCTTCCCATCTTCCATCCACCCAAATACTACACGATCATGAAGAAGATTCAACTGCTATGCGTGCTGCTGGGCGTCTGCCTCCAGGCTGCCTCCCAAACCGAGATCAATCCGAAAGTAAAAGGCGATAAGGACAAACAATTCCTCATTCAGGAAATCGATAAAAATGCCGCAACCTACCGACGTGTGTCCCGCAATATCTGGGGATATGCGGAGCTTGGTTTCAACGAAACAAAAAGCTCGACCGAACTTCAGGAAATGCTCAAAGCCAGCGGCTTCAAAATAGAACAAGGTGTATCCGACATGCCTACCGCTTTCGTTGCGTCCTTTGGGTCGGGCGGACCCGTCATCGGCATCCTCGCAGAATTTGATGCGCTCCCCGGACTCTCACAGGACAGTCTTACCACCAAGCAACCGCTCATCGAGGGTGGCGCCGGCCATGCCTGCGGTCACAACCTGTTCGGTACCGCTTCATCGGCCGCCGCCATTGCGCTGAAAGAATGGCTTATTAAGAATAAGAAGGCTGGTACCATCCGCGTCTATGGTACCCCCGCAGAAGAAGGAGGAAGCGCGAAAGTGTACATGGTGCGCGATGGGCTTTTCAAAGACGTAGACGCTGTGCTCCACTGGCACCCCTCCTCCGCCAACGACGCCAGCCCCAACTCGTGTTTGTCGATCAAGCAGACGTTGTTCCGGTTCCATGGCCGGTCGTCGCACGCGGCCGCAGCACCCGATGCAGGACGGTCCGCCCTCGACGGGGTTGAATCCATGAACTACATGGTCAACATGATGCGGGAGCACATACCCCAGGAGGCACGCATTCATTACATCATCTCCAAGGGAGGTCTTGCCGCTAACGTGGTACCGGATTTTGCGGAAGTGGAATACATGGTGCGCCATCCCGATGCACGCGTCGTGGAAGAAATCTGGAAGCGAATTGTCAAATGCTCGGAAGGAGCGGCCATGGGCACAGAGACCACGACCAGCTACGAAGTCGTTTCAGGGTCGTACAACCTGGTGCCTAACGAAACGCTGGCCCGCGTGATGTACAATAACCTCACGACCGTAGGCGGCGTCACCTACACACCAAAGGAACTCGAGTTTGCAAAGGAAATTCAGAAAACACTTTCAGGCCGCACACCCGATCTGTCTCAGGCGCAGGTCGTGCAGCCCTTCAAGACGGGCGGATTTTTTCCTGCATCTACGGATGTGGGTGACATCACCTGGGTAGTTCCTACGGTGGGCCTCGGCACAGCCACGTGGGTTCCCGGAGCACCGGCGCATTCCTGGCAGGCTGTGGCCACCGGAGGCATGAGCATCGGACAGAAAGCCATGCTGAATGCCGCCAAGACCATCGCGCTCACTGGCGCGGATTTGTTTACCAATCCGGCGCTGATTCAAAAAGCAAAGGAAGAGTTAACGCAGATACTTGGTCCTGGATTCCAGTATAAGTCGATGATCGGCGACCGCAAGCCGCCGCTTGATTTCAGAAAGGGAAAGTAGGATCGCTCCGCTTCTAATGCTAATTGCCGCTGATCACTTTGGCTATGTCGTTGTAGAATACGAAGACCATCAGCACCAGAAGGATGGCCATGCCTATTTTCAAGGCCGTCTCAAAGACCTTCTCATTCGGTTCGCGGCCGCTGATCATTTCGTACAGCAAAAACATAACATAGCCGCCGTCAAGGCCGGGGATGGGGAGGAGATTCATGAAGGCAAGCACCATGGATAGAAGTCCGGTCATGCGCCAGAATTGCTGCCAATCCCAGGTGCCTCCGTACGCCTGAGCCATGCCTATCGGGCCTGACAGCGATTTGCGGAAGGAGATGTCTCCGGAAAAAATCCGCTTGAAAGCGCTGAGTTGTATAGCGATTACATCAAAGGCCCGTATCGGCCCCAACACGAACGATTGCCCCAGCGAATAAGTGGTAGACACCAGTGCGGATGCAGGTATCAGTTTATTATCCACATAGAATCCGATCGCCGACTCACTCTTGAAATATTCCCTGAAGCGCAATGTTTGTTCACCGCGTTTTACCGCAAATAGTATTGAATCGGCAGCAAAGCCTTTCAATCCGCTCACCACTTCATCGTAATACGTCACCGGCTTTCCGTTTAATTCCACAAAGCGGTCTTCCTTCTGTAAACCCACACGCGCAGCCACCGACCCGTTCTTGATTTCCTTAATGACGGGAGCAATCCGTGGAAGGAGAAAGTGCGACACCGCCTCTTTGTTGTTGAATTGCTCAATGAAGTTGGCCGGGATTGGAACTTCCACAAATTGACCATTGCGCAGTATCGTATACGAGGAATTTTCCGCCAATAAGATGGATGGCTTTGAGAGATCAGAGAAGCTTAAAACGTCCCCGCCATTGGCCTTCACAATCTGGTCGCCAGTTTTAATTCCCAGCTGTTCCGCTATCTCCAGCGCATGAACACCGCCGTGGTCGTTGACGTACTTCATAGGGATATACTGGTCGCCGATAAAAAAGGTAATTCCAATAAATATGAGGATGCCTACCAGCACATTGACGATGATTCCACCGAGCATGACGATGAGCCGCTGCCACGGTTTCTTGGATCGGAATTCCCAGGGTTCAGGAGGCGCTTTCAGGGCTTCCTTGTCCATGCTTTCATCCACCATTCCGGCAATCTTCACGTAGCCGCCCAGCGGGAACCATCCCACGCCGTATTCCGTGTCGCCTTTCTTGAACTTGATGAGCGAGAAATTTAGCACGTTGGCCATCGGAAAAAGGAAATCAAAGAAGAGATAGAATTTCTCCACCTTGATGTTGAAGGTCCGGGCGGCAATAAAGTGCCCCCACTCGTGAACTACTATCAAAATTGAAAGGCTCAGCAGAAGCTGGGCCGTCATGATCATTCCTTCCATCCGTTTTTAGTTATATCCTGTTATCCCTACCCTATTAACTCTTTCGCCCGTATCCGGGTTTCCTTGTCTGTCTCTACGTAATCCTCCAATCCAGGTTCACCTACATAATCCGATTTCAGCAGGCATTGTTCCACCACATCAGAAATTTCAAGAAAACCGAGGCGGTCATTCAAAAATTCTGCCACAGCCACCTCGTTGGCCGCATTGAGTACGCAGGACATGTTTCCCCCACGTGCCAGGGCATCATAGGCAAGCGCAAGATTACGAAAAGTTTCTGTATCCGGCTTTTCAAACGTTAGTGCCGGGTAGGCCGCAAAATCAAACCGCGGAAAGTCGGCTTTCAGCCTCTTCGGATACGTCAGCGCATACTGGATGGGAACCCGCATATCCGGGAGACCCAGTTGAGCCTTGATGGAACTGTCTTCGAACTGTACCATGGAGTGAATGATGGACTGGGGATGAACAACAACCTCCACCTGGTCGGCAGTGAGTCCAAACAGCCAGCGGGCTTCAATAACTTCCAGCCCCTTGTTCATCAGCGTGGCAGAATCAATAGTGATCTTGGCACCCATGGTCCAATTGGGATGCTTTAGCGCCTGCGCCTTGGTGACCTTGCTGAGTTGGTCGCGCTTCATTCCCAGGAAAGGTCCGCCGGATGCCGTGAGAATAATCTTCTCCACCGGATTGTGTATCTCTCCGGCCAGACACTGAAAAATGGCAGAGTGTTCAGAGTCAACTGGCAGGATTACAACTTTGTGCTGGCGTGCCAATTTGGTAATCAGGGCGCCGGCGACGACAAGGGTCTCTTTGTTTGCCAACGCGATGGCCTTCCCGGATTCGATCGCACAAATGGTCGGTTTCAGCCCGGCATACCCCACCAAGGCGGTTACCACGAGGTCAATGGTATCCATTTGAACCACGGCAGACAGCGCATTTTCACCGGCAAAAACTTTTACGGATGATGCCTTTAATGCCTCCTTGACCGCCTCGTACTTATCTTCATTAACGATCACCACCGCATTGGGCTTGAAGCGCCTCGCCTGTTCAATCAGTAAATCAGCATTATTCTGGGCGGTCAGAACCTCCACTTCAAAATAATCAGGATTAGACGCGATGACATCCAGCGTCTGCCGGCCGATGGAGCCGGTGGAACCCAAAATGGCGATGCGTTTCTTACGTGTCATTATTTGTTCAGCAAGGTACGTGTGATCCCGGCCCAAACTTACTTCAAAATTCAACATTCAACCTTCAATCTTTTGGCTCCGCCAGGAAAGTCGTCATTTCATTACTCCCCGAAAAAGGTGTAACTTCCTGTCCGCTTATTAAGGATCTCAAGAGGACTAAGTTAAGTTCCAAAAATGAAAAGAGGAGACCTTCAAAATCTAATTTGATGGGATTTAGGTGCATTGTCATTATCATTTGGCTTAGCCTTTTCAATCAATTGTCCTATTCCCAGGATAAAGCCGATTCCAGGGAGAAGAAGTTCGATGGCATCACCACCCTTGCCCTCGTCGTTGGAATTCCCACAGGCACCTTTGCTTCCACAGGTGGTAGTAATGAGGCAGGCTATGCAGAAGCAGGATTTGGGTTTGATGCCACTCACTCACGACGAAGTAAGCGAACCGGCTCTTCATGGATGTTCACAATTAAATATCTGAGCTTTAGCTATGACATGGATTCTTATGTTGACAATGTGAGGAAAGGATCTACACCAGGCACTTGGGCAGGTCAGGGGGGAAACTGGAAAATGCTTAGCTTCCTGGGGGGTGGATCTATGGTCGTCACTAAATGGGAGCGCTCCAGTATTGAGTGGAGAATTCAGATGGGAGTGACAAAAATTATGGTAAGATCAATCCTGGTAGAGGGCATAGGTACTAACGCTAGTTATAAGTTTGAAATACATGGGGAAGACAAGCCGGGATCAGCATTCACTTACTTGACTGGAGTAGCTTGGAGAGTCCAGATGAAGCGAGGCGTTTCCTTCCTATCCAGTATCGATTTTTTTGGAACAACACCTAGTCTGGTGCAGGAAGGCATTGTAACGCTCGTTGGGGCAGCTCCGACAACATACAGCACTCCATTCAGCCAACCGATCAATGCGTTACTTCTCTCGGCGGGATTCACATTCTGATTTCCCGCTGGTCAAAATTCACCATTTTGCATTCTCAACGCCTCTGCAATCTTCCGATCATTCGAAAGCCGGGGCACCTTGTTCTGTCCGCCGAGCTTGCCTAATCCCTTCATATAGTCGATGAACGCGTTCTTTTTTAAGGAGGTCAATACGAGTGTTCGCAGGATGCTTCCCGAGATCAGATCGTCGTAGTAGCTGTTCAATGACCGGAGTTGCTGATCCAGTTCCTGCACAAAGGGAAGTTCATCTGCCGGAGCGCTCCCGAATTCTACAAGCCACTCGTGATGAGGCAACCCGCTGGCAGGCGTTACCTGTGGAGCGACGGTAAACTCAACGACTTCCACTCCTGGAAATTTTGCCATCGTTGCTTTCATCGCCTTCTCCACTTCCTCGCCAATGACATGTTCTCCAAATGCAGAAATGAAATGTTTGATCCGCCCTGTAACGAGAATCCTGTATGGATTTTTCGAAACAAACTTCACGGTGTCTCCGATTGAATACCCCCACAGACCTGCATTGCTGTTGATGATCAGCGCGTAGTTCTTTCCCAGCTCCACCTCCTCGATCCCGAGCCGGGTAGGCTTTTCATTAAAGTATTCGTCCGTTGGTATAAACTCAAAAAAGATTCCGCTGTTCAGCAAAAGCAACATGCCTTCTTCGCGTTGAGAATCCTGATAGGCTATAAATCCTTCGGAGGCAGGGTACATTTCGATGGAATCAATTTTCTTTCCGATCGATTCATAAAGTCGTGCCCGGTAGGGCTCGAAGTTTACACCGCCGTAGGCGAACAAGGAGAAATTAGGAAACACATCCCTGATCTTTTTTCCTGTTCGCGCCTGAATCCGATCAAAATACATCTGCACCCAGGGAGGAATTCCGGAAATCAACGTCATGTCCTTATCGATCGTTTCATCGATAATGCGCTCGAGTTTCTCTTCCCAGTCTTCAATGATATTGGTTTCATAACTCGGCATTTGGTTGCTCCGCAAATACGCCGGAATGTGGTGATTGACGATCCCCGAAAGCCGGCCCGTAGGAATCCCCGCTGTGGTATCCAGCGCCGGGCTCCCGGAAAGAAAAATCAACCGGCCATCGATAAACGACGCGTTCCCGGTTTCATGGACGTAGCTGAGTAGCGCATTGCGGGCACTGTTCATATGATTCGGGATGGAGTCGCGGGTAATCGGAATGTACTTGGTCCCCGAAGTGGTGCCGGACGTCTTGGAAAGGTAGAGCGGCGTCCCCCGCCATAGCACGTCGGGCTTTCCCTCCATGATCAGGTCTACATAGTTCCTCAGGGCTTCGTAGTCGCGGATCGGAACCTGGTTCCTGAAATCCGCATGCGAGCGGATCTGCTCAAACCCGTGGTCTGCACCAAATACAGTATGCCTTCCTCCCTGGATCAGGTGGTCCAGGGTTTTTTTCTGGTATACCCCGGGATTTGACGACCACTCCCTGGTTTGACGGGCCACCCAGGAGGCAAATGGTTTTGCGGCGATCGATCGAAATCCCATGGTTTGAATTTATAATTATCACAAAGGTCAACACGCTGGGGAACTTAATAAAACCGGAGCCGTTTTATATTTGGGGAAAAATGATGCAGAACATGGGAAACATACTTAGAATCATTGTGGTGGGTTTTTTGGCTGGGATGGCCGGATCGTATGTATTCACCGAATACCGAAAAGATCAAAATGAACCGGTTTCAGGAGAAGCATCCTACGCTTCCAATCCGTACGAACCACAGTCCGAGTACCGGCCGACGCTGGTCATGCCTTCGGGCGCCGGGAGCATGGAAAAAGTGGACTTCAGCGAGGCGGCTGCGAAAGCCATTCCAAGCGTTGTATACATCAACAGCATTTCACAAAGCGGCAGCTCGTACTCCAACTGGGATTGGATTTTCGGGCGGGGCGGACAAAATACGCGCGTGAGCAGCGGTTCCGGTGTGATCTTTACTGCCGACGGGTATATCGTCACCAACAACCACGTTGTAGAGACGGCGGAAAAACTCCAGGTGATCTATGACAAGCGGGTCTACGATGCAGAATTAATCGGAACCGATCCATCCACCGACCTCGCCGTCCTGAAGATCAATGAAACCAACCTGACGGCCGCCACACTGGGCAACTCGAAAACACTGGCTGTGGGGGAATGGGTGATTGCCGTGGGAAACCCGTTTTCGCTTTCGACAACGGTTACGGCCGGCATTGTGAGCGCCAAGGGAAGGCGCATCAACATCGTGGAAGACCGGTATCCCATCGAAAGCTTTATCCAAACCGACGCAGCCATCAATCCAGGCAATAGCGGGGGTGCCCTCGTAAATAAGAACGGGCACCTGGTGGGCATTAACACGGCGATCTCCTCTCCCACCGGATCGTATACCGGGTATTCCTTCGCCGTTCCTGTGGACATCGCGAAGAAAATCGTCAATGACCTCATCAAATACGGGGTCGTTCAGAAACCCTTTTGGGGCGGCAACGTGCTCGACTACGATTACAAAACCGCAGAGAAATACAAACTGGCTACGACGGGTAAAGACTTCCGGGGCGTGGTACTCTCCGAGTTGGAAAAAGAAGGGGCCGCACGAAACTCCGGGCTGGAGCTGGGCGACATCATCACCAAGGTTGATGCCGTTGAAGTAAACAGCAAAAGTGAAATGGAGGAAGAACTGAGTTATCACTATCCTGGCGACAAGATCACCATGACATACCTGCGCGAAGGGAAACCGGGGATCGTGACCATTACGCTGGTAAACCGTAAGGGAGACACCAGTCTCATTAAACGGAGAATCTTCGACGATGCTACGTTGGGCGCCAACCTGGAAGCGGTGGATTACGGCGTCAAGGTTTACAAGATCCGGGACGGCTTGTTCAAACGGTTAGGCATTCCGGAGAACTACACCATCATTTCCATTAACCGGCAGCGTGTTAAAGACCCTCAGGAAGTGATTGATTTCTTTGGGAAGTACCGGGGAAGGGTGTTGCTGTATGGAATCAACAGCTCCAAGCAGGAACTCCCCATCCAGTTTACGCTTCAGTAACGAAACGCGGGGAGATTCAGGATGCCATGCGCATCTTCAGCTTCTTGGAAAGCTCGTCAACTGAATTTTTGAAGTTGGAATCGGTTTTCATCATGTCCTCTACCGATTCAAGGGCGTGGATCACTGTACTGTGGTCCCTACCGCCAAAGTTTTCACCGATAAGGGCGAGCGTTAGCTGGGTGAAGCGTTTGCAGAAATACATAGCCACCTGGCGCGGTATAACAATTTCGCGCTTCTTGCTCTTGCCTTTCATCGCGTCCAGGTCCACCCGGAAGTAATCGCCTACGGTCTTTTGAATAAAGTCTACGCTGACATCCGACTGAATTTCCTTGACAATGTTCTTCAATACTTCTTTGGCCAGATCCAGGTCGATGTCTTTCTTGAGGAGCGTTGCGTGAAACATCAGTGAATTCATCACTCCCTCCATATCGCGGAGGTTGGTATCGACGCTGTACGCCAAATATTCCGCCACCTCCGTAGGAATCAGTATTCCGTCGGATTCCATTTTGTTGTGGATGATGGCCAGCTTTGTCTCAAAATCCGGTTCCTGAAGATCGGCAGTAAGTCCCCACTTGAATCTGGAAAGCAACCGCTCCTGGAACCCTTTCAGGTCGCGCGGCGGACAATCGCTGGTCATGATGATTTGCTTGCCCGTCTGATGAAGCTGATTGAAGATGTGGAAAAACATCTCCTGTGTTTTTTCACGACCGGCAAGAAACTGCACGTCATCCAGAATCAGCAAGTCCACCTGCAGGTAGAAATTCTGAAAGTCCTGCAGCTTGTGGTTTTGAAGCGCGTTCAGAAACTGGTTTGTGAAATCATTCTGGTCAACATATAAAACAATCCGATCTGGGAGTTTTTGCTTGATTTCATTTCCGATTGCCTGCACGAGGTGCGTTTTACCTACGCCTACGCCTCCGTAAAGCATCAACGGGTTAAACGAAGTAACGCCGGGCTTTTTCGCCACCGCCACACCGGCAGAACGCGCGAGTCGGTTGCAGTCGCCCTCCACAAAATTCTCAAAGCGGTAACTGGGATTGAGTCGTGAATTGACGGTACGGGGATCGATCGTACGCAGCGAAAAAGGGGAATACTCCTCCAAATTGCCGTTTCCATTGCCCATTCCGGAAGAAACAGGACTGGACTTCCCTTTTCCGTTGGGGTAATTTACCGTAAGGGGCGGGTTCTTCTGGTTGCCGCTGTCGACAATCACCGAGTATTCCAGCCTTGCATTTTCGCCCAGGACGGAGTGGATTGCTTTCTTGAGGATCGGAACGTAATTTTCTTCCAGCCATTCGTAAAAAAACTGGGAAGGGACCTGGATGGTCAGCACATCGCCTTCGTGGCGGAGCGGAACGATCGGCTTGAACCATGTATTGAAGTTTTGCTCGTCAACCTGTTTGTTAATTACTTCGAGACAGTCAGTCCAAACAGTTGCACAATCAACTTCCATAAACAATTGCTTCAAAACGGAATTTATATCGTTCCCGAAATAGGGAAGGGTGACAAAGGTGAAGAAAAACAGGTGAACAAAAAAACAAGGCCGGAACTTGATTTTCCGATTTTTTTTAGCGTAATGCATTGATCATTTAAACAATAAAAATTGCTTAAATGCCGTATATGGTTGAATTTGACAAGCGATAGCAAAACCATTGAAAAAAGGAGAAGAAAAATTTACACAATTCACCGCAACGCGTTTGCGGGACTGGGAACAAGCAGCAACGGAAGAGCTTCAGGGCGCGGATCCCTGGAAAAAACTTGCCCTGGAGAAACAAGGGCTGTTATTGAAGCCGTTTTATACGCCTGAGAATACATCGACAGCACCTTTCCTTCTACCCGTTTCAAAAAACCACTTCCTGGGGCCCCGGGCGTGGCACAACTGCCCGCTGGTGACCGTTACCGATGTTAAAATTGCCAATGAAACAGCCCTCAGGCATCTGCAAAACGGCGCCGATGGGATTTATTTTGAACTGGCCGGGTCACCGGATTTCGAAATCCTGCTCCAGGGCATTGAATGGCCACACTGCGCGCTCAATTTTTTAGCAAAGGAAAACGAAGATCACGTTGCGTCCGGGCTGGCATCCTTTCTTCAAAAAAAATATAACGGAAAAGGACCAACGGTGGGTGCCTTTTTTGGAAGCCATCCTGTGCGGCCTCACCAACCGGGTTTTCATTTTGCCGGATACTCCATGTCTGCCGCAGAAACCCCTGCTGTTCAAATCACGCATGCGTTCCTTGCTGTAATAAATAGTCTTAAGGCTGATTTCCCAAAACGGTCGGCCGAGGTGGCCTTCAGCGTAGAAATTGGTACAGATTTCTTTCTGGAGGTTGTCAAACTCCGGGCGGTCCGGATTCTCTGGGAAAAGCTGGTGACCCTGCAAAAAGGAAAAACTGGAACGCCCGTTTTCCTGCATGCCCGCTCCCATTCCTGGAACGAGCCAGCATTTTCCCCGCACGGAAATATGCTGAAGGGCACGACGGCGGCCATGGCAGCGATACTCGGAGGTTGCGACGTGCTGACGGTCGATGCCGAACAGGAGAACGATGACACCCTGAGCCGCGTGGCGCGGAATGTATCGAGTATCCTGAGAGAAGAATCCCATTTCTCCAAGGTCGCTGATCCGCTGGGCGGATCGTATTTTATCGAGTCTCTTACTGAACAGCTGGTTACCGAAACCTGGAAAGCGCTCCGCAAGGAGTTGAACGCATGAAGGCGACCCCGGAAGGCTGGATCTCCGCCGAAAAAATAAACATCGCCCCCGTGTATCCGGAGACCACGTACGAACACCTCCAATTCTCCGCAGGCATCCCTCCATTCCTGCGCGGTCCTTACGCCACGATGTACGGCGTGCGGCCGTGGACCATCCGTCAGTACTCAGGTTTTTCAACGGCGGCCGAATCGAATGCGTTTTATAGAAAAAATCTAGCGGCCGGTCAAAAGGGATTGTCCGTGGCTTTCGACCTTGCTACGCATCGGGGTTACGATTCGGATCATCCACGTGTAGCGGGAGATGTGGGGAAGGCGGGCGTAGCCATCGACTCGGTACTCGACATGAAAATATTATTTGACCAGATTCCGCTGGATCAAATGTCGGTTTCCATGACGATGAACGGCGCGGTGCTTCCTATCATGGCCTTCTACATCGTCGCTGCAGAAGAACAAGGGGTAAAACCATCACAACTTAACGGGACGATTCAAAATGACATCCTGAAGGAGTTCATGGTACGCAACACCTACATCTATCCTCCCGAAACGTCTATGCGAATTGTCGCAGATATTTTTTCTTATTGCGCCGAACGCATGCCGCGGTTTAATTCCATCAGCATCAGCGGCTATCACATGCACGAAGCCGGAGCCCCTGCCCACCTCGAACTGGCGTACACGCTGGCCGATGGGCTTGAATACATCCGCGCCGGGTTGAAAGCCGGCATTGCCATCGACGACTTTGCGCCGCGGCTTTCTTTTTTCTGGGGCATCGGAATGAATTTCTTCATGGAGGTTGCCAAGATGCGCGCGGGCCGGTTGCTGTGGGCAAAACTCGTGGAGCCGTTCCATCCCACAAACCCAAAGTCGATGGCCCTGCGAACACATTGCCAGACGAGCGGATGGAGTCTGACCGAACAGGATCCCTACAACAACGTAACCCGCACCACCATCGAAGCGATGGCTGCCGTACTGGGAGGAACCCAATCGCTCCACACCAATTCACTGGATGAAGCGATTGCCCTTCCAACAGACTTCTCTGCACGTATCGCGAGAAACACGCAGCTGTATCTGCAAAAGGAGGCCGGACTTACCCAGGTAGTGGATCCGCTGGGCGGCGCCCACTACGTGGAGTACCTGACGCACGAACTGGTGGAAAAGGCGTGGGCGCTGATTGAGGAGGTAGAAGGATTGGGAGGCATGACGCGTGCGATTGAAAACGGAGTTCCAAAGCTTCGCATCGAAGAGGCGGCAGCCGAAAAGCAGGCACGGATCGATTCCGGGTTGGAAGTGATTGTCGGCGTCAACCGATTTACTACCGAAGACAAACCGGATTTTCAAATCCGTGAAGTCAACAACGATGCCGTTCGCCAAGAGCAGGTTCAGCGCCTTCAGCAACTGAAGAAAGAGCGCCATGCAGGCCGGGTGAAGGCAGCCCTCGACAACCTATCACGCGGAGCGGAAAAGAAGGAAGGCAACCTACTTGAGATGGCTGTTGTCGCCGCCCGGGAGCGGGCCACATTGGGCGAAATTTCCAGCGCTTTGGAGAAAGTATTTGGGCGCTATTCGGCTCCCATCCGAACCATTTCAGGTGTATATTCAAGCCAGATGAAAAACAGCGACGTCGTGGAGGAGGTCCGTAAAATTTCTGATGCCGTGGCCCGTAAGGAAGGCCGGAGGCCGCGGATACTGGTTGCAAAAATGGGCCAGGATGGACACGATCGGGGAGCGAAGGTGATCGCAACGGGGTTTGCAGATTTGGGCTTCGACGTTGATATCGGTCCGTTGTTTCAGACTCCGGAGGAGGTTGCCAAACAGGCCATCGAGAACGATGTTCATGTGGTCGGTATTTCAAGCCTGGCGGGAGGTCACAAGACACTCGTTCCGGAATTAATCGGCGCCCTCCGCAAAGGGGGCAGGCCCGACATCCTCATCGTGACTGGCGGCGTCATCCCCCCGCAGGATTATGATTTTCTCCGGAACGCCGGCGTCGCCGGAATCTTCGGCCCCGGCACGCCGGTTACATCTGCCGCAAAAACCATCCTTGGGAAGTTACTGAAGGGATAAGAGCAACTCCGCGCGATTGTTCGCGTCCTAAAGCTGCTTTGCATTTCACGCCGTTTTCGTTTCCCGCAAGGGTCAAAAATTCGTACCTTTAGAATCGGAAATTTTCCAGTATGAAAAACATAATTCTTCCCATCGTTTCCGTATTTCTGCTGATCGCTGCTCCCTCGTTCAGCCAGAGCAAGTATGAAAAGAGCCTGATGAAGGCAGAAGAGGATTATGCAACCGGGGATTACAAGGCTGCAAAAAAGACACTTACCAAAGCCAAGAAGAAAATAATTTCAAAGCTGGGGGCTCAAAATGTGTTTACCCCAACGATGTACCTGATGGATGCCAAATACGACCTTGGCCTGGGCATGCCGAAGGACTTCGAACTGAACCTCGACAAGGCGCTGAAGGCCAACGCGACCGTAAACACCGAATCAAGTGAGAAATATGCGGCCATGCTCATTGACGCTGCGGAAATGCACAACCAGAATGGAACCTACCGCATTGCCCGCGAATACCTCGCCAATGCACAAAAATTGATTGACGTCGGCACGTTTGAAAAAGAAGCGCTCCGAATCCGGTTCGACGTGATCATGGCTGAAACACTCTGCGGCCAGGGGTTCTGGAACGAAGCACTTAAACTGGCTCGCAGTCGCGAATCCTACTTTGCTATACGCGCCGTAAAGGTAGAAACCATACCCGACGGAAAAGGAGGGCTAAAAAGTCAGAAGATCCAGGAGCCCGAGTTGAGTCAACGGCTCAACGAGTATACGAGGATACTCACGTTGATCGGCATCATCTACGGAAAGCAGGGCAAGCTTCGCAGTGCCGACTCGGCCTTTGTGTATACGGCCACGTGGATCAATCGGAACATGAATGACCGGTCACTGGCATGGATACTCAACCAATTCAACAACGCCACCATGCTCGTGGAGAACGGAAATGAGAGGCTCCCGAAAGAACTTGAACTGGACCGGACGCTGGCGATCATCAAAGGGTTCTTCTCTCCTACACACTTTGTGGGCGTTCAGTTGTACGAAGCATACCTGAAGGAGCTGCTGCGAACTGAGGAAACGGCCCGGTACAGCAACACACAGTCAGAGTACGCCAAGATGATCAAGAAGGAGTTTCCGGATAAGAGCATTTACACCGTTCGGCTGAAGGCGGTCGAGTTTGATCAGAAACTCAACAATGAGAATACCCGGAACCTGGAACGTAATGCCGTTGCGTTGCTTGCCAACTCCCCGAACCTTCCCCGCAACAACATTCTTACAACCGAAGTCCTGGAATTTCTTGCCAACCTCGCCACCCTTCAGAAGAATTATGGAAATGCCGAGAACTACTGGCTGGAAATTGTAAAAATCAAGAAAGACCTATACGGTGCTGATGCTCCAGAAGCCCATTTGGCACAGTTGGAACTGGCTAACTTTTTTCTGGATAACACCAACAAGGTTTCAGAAGCCGGCGAAATTTATGAGAATAGCTACACCAAGATTATCGAGAAGCAGATTGGGGCCTGGCACAAAGACCATCTGGAAATCCTTAACCACCTGGCTCAGTACTATGAAATGTCTGACAAGTATACCAAAGCAGTGGCGGCTCTTGAGAAGGCTTCGCTCGTTGCCCGAAGCAAGTATGACGACCGCGACTTCAAGTACGGCCAGGAGCTAACCAACATTGCACGCCTCCAGATCCGGCTAGGACAATACGAGGATGCCGAAAAAAACATTGTTCAGTCACTGACCATTCTTGAGGAATTCAGCAAGGATGATACGAAAAAAGGACTCCTCGTGGAGGCCATTGACACCCAAGCGGTCCTGTTCGGCATCAAGGGGATGTTTGATGATGCGGAGGACGCCCTGAACCGCTCTGGAAAAATAATTCTGAAAGCCGATCGACCGCTGGGCATTGACGAGCTCAGCACGGCGCAGAACCTGTCGAGCCTGTACATACAGCTGGGTAGGTATAACTATGCCGAGGAATTTCTCACCAAGACGATTACCGAATACACAAAACTCTACGGCGATCAGTCGCTGCGTCTCATCGAACCCATGGTCAACAAGGGCAAGTTACTGCTGGCGCAGGGAGACTACACCGCAGCCGACAAGGTGGCGCTTCAGGCCAATCAGATTGCCGTAAAGATCTATACGGATAAGTCTACCAAGACCGCCGCTACTCAAAAACTGCTGAGTGACATTGACTATACCATTGGCGACTATGACAATGCACTGGATAACATTACGAAGGCGCTGGCCAGCCAGGAGAAGCAGTTCGGGCGCAACCACATCGAGGTGGCCAAATCGCTTGCCCAACTCGCACTGATAAAATTCTACCGCGGAGACAACCGGAAAGATGTGGAAAAAATCATGCTGGAAGCCCGCGACATCATGGGCCGCAAGCTGGGGAAGGATAACCCGCAGTATGCCGACATCCTGAAAAACGTCGCCATCCTCTACATCTCTGAAAAGCGATACGACATTGCGTTCAGTTCACTGACGCAGGCGGAATCAATCTGGCGCATCAAGACCGGAAGAAAAAACAACATTCAGGCCGCGTCCATCTTTGCGCTCACCGGCGATGTGTATTACCAGTTGAAGAATTATTCGAAAGCAGAGGAGTTTTACAAGAAAGGAAAAGACCTCTATGATAAATATTTTAGCGACACGCACCCGGAGTACGTGAAAATTCTCTCCAAGCTTGCGAAGGTGTATTATATGAAGAAGGACTTCAAGGCCGCCAAGAAGAATATCGAGCAGGCGTTGAATAATTACGAGAACTTCATCAAGCAGTATTTCCCGGCGCTCAGCGAAAGGGAAAAAGCGAAGTACTGGAATACCATCAAGGTGGATTTTGAATTTTACAATACGCTTGCCTTTGGCCAGCTCGAGGATTTTCGTGACCTCAGCGGGAAGGTGTATAACTACCAGCTCATGACCAAGGCGTTGCTGCTGAGCTCCTCCATAAAAATCAAAGAGCGTATTCTCAACAGCAAGGACGAAAACCTCAAGGCCAGTTACGCGCTGTGGATCCAGAAAAAGGAATTCCTGACCAACGTGCTCTCCATGAGCACCCAGCAGCTGGCAGAGAATGGAATCGATCCCGGTGCCCTGAACACGGAAGTGGAAAAGCTGGAGCGCGAGCTGAGTGAGAAATCAGAGATTTTCGGGCAGGGCTTTGAGAACAAGCGCGTGACCTATGAGAACGTCCAATCAGCGATCGAGAAAACCGATGTGGCTATCGAGATGGTTAGGTACCGCTATTTCAATCACACGTTCACCGACTCAATAATATACGTCGCGCTATACGTGAAGGGTGAACGGGGAAGACCAAAGGTAATTGAACTGCCGCAGGGGCATCAAATGGAGGGGCGCTATTTCAAATACTACCGAAACTGCATTACGCGCAGGATTCTAGACGAACACTCTTACCAGGTATTCTGGGAGCCCATTCAAAAGGGGATCGGACAATACACCACCATTTTCCTTTCGCCCGACGGCGTCTACAACCAACTCAACCTGGAGTCGATACCAACACCCGACGGGAAATACGTGATTGACAATTCAAACATCGTGATGGTGAGTAATACCAAGGACTTGTACTTCCGCAAGGTGAAAGCCAAAGTGGCCGGCAGCGCACCGTCTAACAGTGCGTCCATGTTTGGGAATCCTACCTTCTACCTCACCGCCTCGGCCAACCGGCAGTGGTCGGACCTGCCAGGCACCGAAAAGGAAGTGGATGAACTGACCAAGCTTCTCAAGGAAAAGGGATGGATTGCCAGTGAATACATGGAGAAGGACGCCAGTGAGGAAAAGGTCAAGGAGCTCAACAGTCCCCGGATTTTCCATGTGGCCACCCACGGCTTCTATTCCAAGGCGGAGGAGGAGACTTCTGCCGATAGGCTGACAGAGAACGAGGCCATGATGGCGGAGAACCCGCTCATGAAATCGGGCTTGCTGCTCTCCGGAGCCGGAGATATTCTTGCCAAGACAGCGCATAACTACAACATGGAAAGCGGCGTACTCACGGCGTATGAGGCTATGAGCCTCAACCTCGACAAAACCGAGTTGGTCGTCCTCAGCGCCTGCGAGACGGGGTTGGGTGAAATCTCCAACGGCGAAGGTGTCTACGGCCTGCAGCGTGCCTTCTTTGTTGCCGGCGCCAAGGTCCTGATCATGAGTATGTTTAAGGTGGACGATGAGGCCACCCAGAAACTTATTCTCAATTTCTATAAGAAATGGCTGACAACAGGAAACCTCCGCAGGAGTTTCATCGAAGCCAAAAAAGAATTGCGCGTCGAATACCCGGACCCCATCTTCTGGGGGGCGTTCATGATGATCGGATTGGAATAGAACCGGACATCACCGTCCGTATCAGGGCATTGCCTTTATCCAATGCATCCCTTTCCAGTAACCTTTGTCTCTAGGAGACGTTAGGTTTTCTAGCGCAACCAACGCATCCCCATGATCAGAAATTACCTGCTCACCTCCTACCGGAGCCTGCTCCGCAACAAGATGACGTCGTTGATCAATATTGCCGGACTTGCCCTGGCGATGGCCAGCGCCTTGTTGATTTATCTTTATGTGACCGACGAACTCGCGTATGACCTCCACCACACCAAGTCGGATCGGATCTACCGTGTAACGCGCAACTTCCTCAACGCAGACGGCGTTCCCAACCTTCAACTCAGCGCCGTTGCTCCTCCTGTCGGACCCCTGCTCAAGAATGATTTTGGGGAAATCGAAATCATGGCCCGCACGCTCCAGTACAACGTGGTGATGGCTATCGAGGAAAATGGAGCACGAACCAAAATGGCCTCCGAAGATCATGTGTTCCTGGCTGAACCGGAGCTGTTTGATATTTTCGATATCGACGTCGTTTCCGGAGACCCTACACGCAGCCTGTCGCGTCCGCTGACAATGATGCTGTCGGAAACTGCAGCACAAAAATATTTTGGCGGCACCGAGGTCATCGGAAAACACCTGAAAGCCGCAAACCAAATGGACCTGGAAGTAACCGGTGTGTTCAGGAATTTCCCGCAGCAATCGCACTGGCATCCGGATTTCCTCGTGTCTTTTGTAACGCTGAATGACAGCACCATCTATGGACGGCGGGGTCTGGAGACCAACTGGGGAAATAACTCGTTCAGCACGTACCTGCTGCTGGCTTCCGGTTCGGATCCGGCAATACTCGAAAGCCGGCTCCCGGACTTCCTCAACAGACATTTTGGGCCTTATGTCATCAACAACTTTGGGGCACCACCCGATTTTGTTGCTTCCAAGCGTACCACGCTCTTCCTCCAAAAGGTTATCGACATTCACCTCCTATCCCACCTGGATGATGAGTTGGAAGTGGGCGGGAACATGAACAACGTGTATATGATGTCAGTCATCGGCCTGTTCATTGTCCTCATTGCCTGTTTCAATTTTGTCAATCTCTCTACCGCTCAGGCCACCAAGCGCGCAAAGGAAGTGGGTCTTCGAAAAGTGGTCGGTGCCTTCAGGCGGCAACTCATCACCCAATACCTCAGCGAATCCATGTTGGTGTCTTTTCTGGCTCTCGTTTTGGCGCTCTTACTTTCGATAGCCACCCTGCCGTGGATGAACGCCTTCACTGGAAAAGCACTCGCTCTGGACTTACTCTCGAATGGACCGTTGCTCGCTGGAGTTTTCGCCCTTGCCCTGGCGGTGGGTCTGATGGCTGGAATCTACCCTGCCTTTGTAATCTCCTCTTTCAAGCCGGCGCTGATCCTGAAGGGACAGCAAGGGTCGGCCAAGGGAAAGGGAGCCATTCGCAAAACATTGGTCGTCGCCCAGTTCTCCATTTCAATCATCCTTCTTATCGCTACCGGGGTCACTACTCAGCAATTGGACTTCCTCAACAGCCGCGAATTGGGTTTTGACAAGGACCAAATGATCACGCTGCCCCTCTATCGCGAGATTTCCGGATCATACGATGCTTTTTATAATGAACTTATGGCCAACGCCTCTATCAAAAACGCCGGTCGTTCTTCCCGGCTGCCAACCGGCCGACTGCTCGATTCGCAAGGGGCCCGCGTGATGAAGGGTGACAGCCTGGTAAGCACCGGCGTAACACTCAAGTTTGTCACTACAGATCATGAGTTTTTCAGCACCTATTCCATCGGCATGGCTGCCGGGCGTCCTTTCTCAAAAGCAATTCGTTCCGACGATTCTCTGGCCTTTATCATCAATGAAGCCGCGGTGAGAAGTATCGGCTGGGCTTCCAACGAGGAAGCAATTGGGAAGGATTTTTCGTACGGTGGGTCACGCGGAAAACTGATCGGGGTGGTTAAAGATTTTCACTTCGAGTCGCTCCATGAGGAGATCGTTCCCATGGTTTTTTTCCTTTCCGATGGAAACTACCGCAACCTGACCGTAAAGATCGCCGGCTCCAACATGAAGCAGGGTATTGAACACATCGAGAAAACCTGGAAAGCATTTCTCCCTGACCGTCCTTTCGACTATCAATTTACCAACGACCAGTACAGCCGACTGTACATGGCGGAACAAAAACAAGGGAAGCTGTTTACGGTCTTCTCCGGCTTGGCCATCTTTATTGCCAGCCTGGGGCTATTCGGACTGGCCACGTTCAACACGCTGCAGCGCGTAAAAGAAATCGGTGTACGTAAAGTCATGGGGGCATCCGTCCCGGGAATTCTGGCCCTTCTCTCCCGGGAAATCGTCGTCCTTATCCTGCTGGCAAATCTGATTGCATGGCCGCTTGCCTGGTACTTCATGAATCAATGGCTGGAAAGTTTTGCCTACCATATTGACATGGGGCTGTTGGTGTATGTTACATCGGCCCTGGCCGCTGTGGGGATTGCGCTCGTGACGGTAAGCACACAGACGTTCCGCGCAGCGCTAACCAATCCGGCAACGACATTGCGTTACGAGTAGGTTGCCTGGTCAACGAGACAACGGGATCAAACCGGTCAGCTCATTTGCCCAGGGATGCCCATTTTCTTTTCAGCAAAGTGCTTTACGGTAAACCCGATCAGCAGACCCAGGCTGCTGAAACCCAGAATCACCAGGAGAAAGTTTTCTTCAAAAGACTCGGGTGTGAGTTTAAAAATTAGCCCGGCGAAGTAGCCGATGGTGCTCACCGTGGTGGCCCAGAAGAGTCCGGCAGACACGCTGTAGCCCAGAAACTGGAGTGGCCTGACGCCGCTCATCCCAATGAGTAGGGGCAAGATGACCCGGAATCCGTAGAGGAACCGGTAGCTGAAAAGAATCTGGATCTGATTCTTGTGAAAGAATTTTTGCACGGGGTCGAAGCGCTTTTGCAGGGCAGGCCGCTTCTCGATGAAGTACTTCCCGTTAGATCTTCCAATCAAGAAGTAAAGCCAATCGCTCGCAAATGAACCAAAAAAGGCAAAAAGGACAGTATACGGGCCGTTGAAGAACCCGCTATACACCAGCGAAGAGGCCACGAGAATGGCCGTCTCACCCTCCAAAAATGTGCCGGCTGTCAATGCAATGTATCCGTACTCGTGAAGGAACTCTTCCATGGCTCGAAAGTAATCACCTCAAGTGATACTTCACTTGTCCGAATAATTTTTGGTGAAAAAACGGACCGATTGCCTCAAGTGAATTATTAATCATCTAATTTTATGCAGAATTTGTTAACTGCTTCTAAACCGATCAGGTCGATTAACTTTAGAACAACGAAATTGAATACCCACTTCACCCTTTCCGCGCTAGCGGGGCATTACGATGCTCTCCAACGCAGCCGGTTTGTGTCCCTTCCCCTGGTGATCAGAAGTTTCCGAAGGCTTATCCGTATTTGATACCGCGTCCCCACACGCGTCAATAGCGGTCCGCAGGAAGCGGAACCGCTGTCTGTATTTTATCATACTTCTCACATCAACGGATATTACAAGTGGACCAATCTATCGTGGTTCGGCAGGCAACACCGGACGACAAAAAATACGCCGAGGCAATCACCAATGAGATGGCAGAATCGGCCAAGGCCCGGGGAACGGGCATCGCCAAGCGTTCCCCCGAATACATTCTTACCAAAATGGATGAAGGAAAGGCCGTCATCGCCGTTACCCCCGACGGCACCTGGGTAGGCTTTTGCTACATCGAAGCCTGGGAGCACGAAAAATACGTGGCCAACTCCGGACTGATCGTGGCTCCTGCCTTCCGTAAGACCGGTGTGGCCACCGAGATCAAGCGCATGGTCTTTGACCTCTCGCGGAAGCGCTACCCGGAAGCGAAAATATTCGGCCTCACCACAGGATTGGCTGTCATGAAGATCAATTCCGACCTGGGCTATGAGCCCGTCACCTATTCCGAGCTCACCGTCGACGAAGAATTCTGGAAAGGGTGCCGCAGCTGCGTGAACTTCGAAATCCTGATGAGCAAGGAGCGCAAGAATTGCATGTGCACGGCCATGCTCTTTGATCCGGCGGAAAAGCCTGCTGCCAAACCCCTCGCGGCCGCTCCAGCTGCGATCCCTGGCCCGAGACAACCCGTAAAGCGGCGCCGGCGCAGACGCAAACTCAAGGGTAATTTTGCGCTCTTCGAGCGGTGGGTACGTTACAAGCAGCACGTGCTCCTGAAGGCCTTTCGCAAGCGGGAAACCGACGAAAAGAAGAAGACCATCCTCAGCTTTTTGTTTTTCTGGTAACAAAGTGTCCCCGGTATCGGGCAAACTCCTTTACTTTTGACCGATGACGTTTCCCTCCATTCCATGAAGAAAGTTGTATTAGCCTTCAGCGGCGGCCTTGATACATCCTATTGTGCGCTTTACCTCTCCAAAGACTTGGGGTATGAGGTGCACACACTCACCGTCAACACGGGTGGGTTTTCTGCTCAGGAGCTGAAAGAGATTGAAGCCCGGGCCCTCAGCCTTGGGGTTGCCACGCACCAGACCATCGACGAGGTCCGGAACTATTACGAGTTCGTCATCCGGTACCTGATCTTCGGCAACGTCCTCAAGAACGGAACCTACCCGCTCAGCGTAAGTGCTGAGCGCATGACGCAGGCCCTGGCCGTCGCACGCTACGCGCGGAAACTAAAGGCCGACGCGATCGCCCATGGAAGCACGGGAGCCGGCAACGACCAGGTGCGGTTTGACATGATCATTCAAATCCTGTTTCCCGGCGTGGAGATCATCACACCCATCCGCGACCACCAACTCAGCCGGGAGGCGGAGATTGAATACCTCCAGGCAAAAGGAGTTGCATTCAACGCCCAAAAGGCAGCCTACTCCATAAACAAAGGACTTTGGGGAACTTCCGTAGGCGGAAAAGAAACGCTCCAATCCCTGGGTGTTCTTCCGGAAGAAGCATGGCCGACGCCGGTGACGAAGCATAATCCAGGTGAGGTGAAACTCACGTTTGAAAAAGGAGAGCTGCGTGCGATCGATGACAAGAAGTTTGACCATCCCAGCGACGGCATCATCCGGCTCCAATCGCTGGCGGTACCGTACGGGATAGGCCGTGACATTCATGTGGGTGACACTATTATCGGAATCAAAGGAAGAGTTGGTTTTGAAGCAGCAGCCCCGGTCCTCATTATCAAAGCGCATCATGCCCTGGAAAAACACGTGCTGACCAAGTGGCAACTTCAGTGGAAGGACCAGATCGCACAGTTTTACGGCAACTGGCTTCACGAGGGGCAATACCTCGATCCGGTGATGCGCGACATGGAAGCATTTCTCACCAGCTCACAGCAACACGTCACCGGCGACGTTCACATCACCTTATTTCCGTACCGCTTCCAGATCAACGGGATACAATCGCCCTACGACCTGATGTCGGGCAAGTTTGGCAAGTACGGAGAGATGAACCTGGGCTGGACCGGCGACGATGTGAAAGGGTTTACACGGATTTTCGGTAACCAAGCCAGCATCTACCACCAGGTAAAAGCAGAAGCAGAACGGAAAAAGTAGGAATCAGTGGCAAAGCAAACGTTACGGGCGGGGATTGCCGGCGGAGCCGGGTACACAGGCGGGGAAGCGGTCCGGTTGCTGTTGCGTCACCCGGCCGTGGAGCTGGTATTTGTTCAGAGCAGGAGCCAGAAGAATAGGCCCGTGGCGGAAGTGCACCGGGATCTTCAGGGCGAAACCAACCTTGTGTTCACAGAAACGCACGATACTCCCGTAGACGTATTGTTTCTCTGCCTCGGCCATGGAGAAAGTTCCAGCCTGCTGAGCCAACACCGTTTTCCTTCCACAACAAAAATCATTGACCTCGGCAACGATTTTCGCCTGCGCGAGAATGCTGCCGGACTTCCGTTTGTATATGGCCTTCCGGAATTCCAGCGCGACGCCATCCGCAATGCCACCCACGTGGCCAACCCCGGTTGCTTTGCCACCACCATCCAACTGGGCTTGCTCCCGCTTGCAACAGCCGGACTCCTGAAAGAAACTAATACCACGGGCATTACCGGATCTACAGGTGCCGGCCAGCGTCTGCAAGATATTGTCCACTTCACCTGGCGGACAAGCAACATCTCAGCGTACAAGTCCCTGCAACACCAGCATCTGGGAGAAATTATGCAGACGCTCCGTGCGCTGCAGCCGGGTTTTGAAGGCGTTCATTTCGTACCCTGGCGCGGTGACTTTGCCCGCGGCATCTTCGTGACCTCGGTCCTGTCGTGCGCGTTGGCGCTCGAAGAAGTCCACAGTCTTTACAAGTCTACCTACGCCGATCATCCGTTCACTCACGTTTCCGACACAATGATTGATATCAAGCAGGTGGTCAATACCAACAAGTGCCTGATCCATCTCGAAAAAATTGGTGAGAAACTGGCGGTCCATTCGGTCACCGACAACTTACTCAAAGGCGCCAGCGGGCAGGCGGTGCAGAACATGAACCTCATGTTCGGCCTCGATGAAACGACCGGACTGAACCTCAAAGCGTCTGTATTTTAACCACGAAATCGCATGCCGCTTTTTGATGTTTATCCGCTCTTTCCCATCGAGCCCGTCAAGGCGTCGGGTTCGTGGCTCTGGGATAAGAACGATCAGAAATACCTTGATTTGTACGGCGGTCATGCCGTGATCTCTATTGGGCATGGTCACCCGGCATTTACCAAAGCTATCACCGACCAGCTCCATCAAATTTCGTTCTACTCCAACAGCGTTCAGAACTCGCTACAGTCAACCTTTGCCGATAAGTTGGGCGCTTTGTCGGGTTATCCCGATTACCGGCTTTTTCTCTGCAACTCTGGCGCTGAAGCCAACGAGAACGCGCTGAAGATCGCTTCCTTCGTTACGGGTCGTAAAAAAATTATCGCTTTCAGAAAGGCGTTCCACGGACGTACCTCCGGGGCCGTAGCAGCAACAGATAATCCGAAAATCGTTTCTCCATTCAATGCCGGGCATGAAGTGGTTTTTATTCCACTCAACGACGAGCAGGCACTTATTGAAGTGTTGAAAACGGATGTTGCCGCAGTCATCGTAGAAGGCATTCAGGGTGTCGGTGGAATCCACATCGCGGAAGATAAGTTTCTACAAACACTTTCGCGTCGATGCCGTGAAACGGGTGCATTATTGATCCTCGACGAAATTCAATCGGGACACGGACGCACCGGAAAATTCTTCAGCCACCAGTTTTCTGGAATTCAGGCAGACCTCATCACGATGGCCAAAGGCATGGGCAACGGCTTTCCGGTGGGCGGCGTCCTGATCCGGCCAGACATCCAGCCCTGGCACGGCATGCTGGGCACCACCTTCGGCGGGAGCTACCTGGCGTGCGCAGCATCACTGGCGGTTTTGGAAGTGATCGAACGTGAAAACCTGATGCAGCATGCAGCCACCCTTGGCACCCAATGGATGAACCAGCTGAAGGGATATAAAGAAGTTCTCGCCGTGCGCGGCCGCGGCCTGATGATCGGCTTTGACCTTCCGGAAAATCGGGCCGATCTTCGCAAGACCTTGCTGAACACCTACCACATCTTCACCGGCGAAGCCAAGCCCAACACGGTCCGCCTCCTCCCTTCATTGGCCATCACGGAAGAAGAAGGCGCTGGGTTGTTCTCCGCACTCAACGCCGAACTCACATGAAGCACTTCCTATCCATCCAGGATGTGCCCGATCTGAACGACCTTGTCGGGAAAGCCCTTCGGTATAAATCCGATCCCTACATCGACAAGACGGCGGGGCATAACAAGCGGATCGGTCTGCTCTTTTTTAATCCCAGCATGCGCACGCGGCTTAGTACCCAAATCGCCGCCCGCAATCTCGGCCTGGATTCAATCGTCCTTAATGTCGGACAAGAAGGTTGGACCCTGGAATTCGGCGATGACACGATTATGAACGGAACTACGGTGGAACACATCCGGGATGCCGCTCCCGTGCTCGGCAAATACTTCGACCTCCTTGGCGTGCGCACGTTCCCGGCCTTGCAGAACAAAGAAGAAGACTATAGCGAAAACTACCTCAACCAGTTCGTCCGACACGCCGGCGTTCCCATCGTAAGCCTGGAAAGTGCGACGTTGCACCCGCTCCAAAGCCTTGCCGACATTATTACCCTTCACGAAGCGATGCCCCGCGGAAGGAAGCCTAAAATCGTGCTGACGTGGGCGCCCCATATAAAGGCACTTCCCCAATGCGTCGCCAACAGCTTCTCCCAATGGGTGAATGCGTGGAACGAGGCGGACTTTTACATCACCCATCCGCCCGGGTTTGCGCTTGACGAATCGTTTTCGAAAGGCGCCACCATCACCACCGACCAGGACCAGGCGCTCGAAGGCGCTGACTTCGTGTATGTGAAAAACTGGAGCTCGGTGGCGAACTACGGAAAAATCCCCGAACCCCTTCCCAACTGGATGCTTACAGCAAAGAAAGTTGGGGGTACCAATCGGGCGAAGGTGATGCACTGCCTGCCGGTGCGCAGGAATGTCGAGTTGGCTTCTGAAATCCTCGACGGCCCTCACAGCCTGGTGACGGAGCAGGCTGCCAACCGGGTATGGGCAGCCCAGGCCGTCTTGCGTGAACTTCTCCGAAACGGCTGAACGATAGCACCATGAACAAACTTTATGTAACAAAAATCGGGGGCAACGTCTTAGACGATGAATCGGCCCTCCACACTTTTCTTAAAGATTTTGCTTCCATCCAGGCGCCTAAAATTCTTATCCACGGAGGTGGTGCCGTCGCTACCAAACTGGGTGATCAGCTCGGCATCCAGTCAACGTACGTCAACGGGAGACGGGTCACCGACCGGGAAACACTTGACCTGGTGACCATGGTCTATGGCGGCCTGATCAACAAACAAATGGTGGCACGTCTCCAACAGTTGGGGTGCAACGCGCTGGGCGTCACCGGTGCCGACGGCAACATGATCCGCGCTGTACAACGGCCGGTGAAAAACGTTGATTTTGGTTTCGTGGGAGACATTAGCGCGGAAAGCGTCAACTCCACACTGCTGTATTTTCTACTGAAGCAAAACATCGTCCCTGTCTTTGCCCCGCTCACCCACGCCGACGGTATGATGCTAAACACAAATGCCGACACGATCGCCTCCTCACTGGCCGTGTCACTCAGCAAGCATTTTGACGTGCGCCTGATTTTCTGCTTTGAAAAGAAAGGCATCCTGAAAGATGTCACCGATGAAACTTCCGTCCTCCGGCAGTTGACAGAATCCGAATACAGAAAACTCCTTTCCGACGGAGCATTCAAAGACGGCATCCTGCCCAAACTGGAAAACGCATTCGCTGCCCTTCACGCCGGAGTGAAAGAAGTGATCGTTGGTGAAGCCGCTGATTTGCTGCGAAATACCAAAGTCGACACCGAAGGAACACTCATTACCTTGTAGCACGCAACCGTGTACAACCAGAAAGAACTGTCAGCCCACTCCCTCGAACTGCTCCGGCAGCTGATCGCGACGCCGTCATTCAGCCGGGAAGAAGACAAAACAGCGTCGCTGATTGCCTCCTTTCTGGAACAGCATGGTGTGGCCGTTCAACGAAAAGGAAATAATGTATGGGCTTCAAACCAGCATTTTGATTCCGCGCGCCCTACCCTCTTGCTCAATTCGCATCACGACACGGTAAAACCGAATCCCGGATACACCCGCGACCCGTTTGCACCGTCTTTGGAAGACGGAAAACTGTACGGCCTCGGCAGCAACGACGCAGGCGGGGCGCTGGTCTCGTTGATGGCTTCCTTTCTTCATTTCTATGACCAGAAGACACCGTACAATGTGGTGATCGCAGCTACCGCCGAGGAAGAGATATCAGGGTCAGGCGGCATCGAAAGTATCTGGACTTCTCTGCCTCCCATCGCCTGCGCAATCGTCGGCGAGCCCACCCTCGGCGACGTGGCCGTCTCTGAAAAGGGATTGCTCGTCCTGGACTGCATCGCCAAAGGCAAGGCGGGACATGCAGCGCGTGAAGAAGGTGACAACGCCATTTATGCCGCGCTCAAGGATATCGCGTGGTTTAGCACGTACGAATTCCCGATCGTTTCTCCAACGCTGGGCCGTGTGAAAATGACGTCCACGGTTATTCAGGCAGGGCAGGCGCACAACCAGGTTCCTTCCGAGTGCACGTTTACTGTCGACATCCGGGTAACCGATGCCTATACGCTCGACGGTGTGCTGGAAACCGTGCGGCGAAATGTTTCGTCCTCTGCTGTACCACGGTCCATACGCCTCAAGCCCTCGGGCATTGCAGCAGATCATCCGCTGGTCCTTGCCGCCAATCGTCTTGGGAAAAAAACCTACGGATCGCCAACCACCTCCGACTGTGCCCTTATCCCCGCTCCATCCATCAAGATGGGGCCCGGTGACTCGGCCCGGTCCCACTCCGCCGATGAATTTATCTTCGTCCGCGAAATCGAACAGGGAATCAGGGACTACGTGCAGATAATTGAGCTACTTTGACCGCCTTCGCTTAGTCAATTTACAGAACGATTGTACCTTACATGCTGAATCAACCTTGAACCCGGAACTTTCCTGCCCGCCGCAGCGTCTCGCGTAGGAAGGGAATCCGGAACTTATTATGACCCTCTGGCAAAAAGATAAATCAGCCCTCCAGGAAGTAACGGACTTCACTACCGGCGATGACCGGGCGATGGACCGCTACCTGGCACGCTTCGACGTCCTGGGTTCGCTGGCTCACATCCGCATGCTGGAGTCCATCGGGCTGCTATCCGACGAAGAACGCACCGCGCTGTCGGCTGAATTAAAAAAGATCTATGCCACGATCGAAGCGGGAACCTTTGAGATCCAGGAAGGAGTTGAAGATATTCACTCTCAAGTTGAGCTAATGCTCACACAGACACTGGGCGAATCAGGAAAGAAGATTCACAGCGGCCGCTCGCGCAACGACCAAGTCCTGGTAGACATCAAGTTGTTTATACGCCATGAAATTCAGAAACTCGCGGAATCGGTAAAGCAGCTCTTCGACCTGCTGCTTGCCAAAAGCGAGGAGCACAAAGACAAACTCCTCCCCGGCTACACACACCTGCAGCTCGCCATGCCCTCTTCCTTCGGGTTGTGGTTTGGCGCCTACGCTGAAAGCCTCGTTGACGATGTCATCACCCTTCATGCCGCCTACCAGGTTGCCAATAAGAATCCGCTCGGCTCCGGCGCCGGATACGGGTCCTCGTTTCCTCTTGACAGAAAGATGACGACCGAACTGCTCGGCTTTGATGACCTGAACTACAACGTGGTGTACGCGCAAATGGGCCGTGGCAAGACGGAGAAAATTACCAGCGCAGCACTCGGTAATGTCGCCGCTACCTTGTCGCGCTTGGCCATGGATGCCTGTCTGTATCTCAATCCGCATTTCGGTTTTATAAAATTTCCCGACGAGCTCACCACCGGATCGAGCATCATGCCGCACAAGAAGAATCCGGATGTCTTTGAACTGGTGCGCGCGCGCTGCAATTCCATTCAGGCCCTTGCCAACGAGATCACGCTGGTGACCGCCAACCTGCCTTCCGGCTACCACCGCGATCTCCAGGTGTTAAAAGAAAAACTTTTTCCGGCCTTCCAGACGCTGCGCAGCTGCTTGCAGATGACGCATCAAATGATCTCCCACATGGAGGTAAAAGCGAACATCCTGGAAGACAACCAATATCAATTCCTTTTCAGCGTCGAAGAGGTGAATAAACTGGTGTTGCAGGGGGTCCCGTTCCGGGATGCGTACAAGCAGATTGGGCGCAATATTGAAAAGGGTACGTTTACCTATTCCAAAAAGCTGAATCACACGCATGAGGGCAGCATGGGAAACCTCTGTACTGCTGAAATAAAAGCAATGATGGATACCCAGTTGCAGTCCTTCCAGTTTCAAAAAGCACAAGATGCTCTTGCCCGTCTGTTGAAATAACCTCTAACCCTATCCGGATGAAACATTTATTACTCCCTTGTGTACTGCTGCTGTCGTGGTCATGTGCACCCAAAAAATCTGACCTTCCGCAGGAGCAGTCCATGCTCGGACCGCAGCCGGAAGCCTATTCTTTTTCGGGCGCCGCGCTCCTTCCCAAGGCCGCTGACTCCCGCAGCCTGGCGAAGAGCGACAGCCTCATCACGGTGATCCAAAAGAGAGATAAAACGGAAGTTGACTATATCGACATGGGCCGTGCTCTGGTATCCACCAACCGCTTCCGGCTGGCCGTTGAGAATTATTCCGAAGGATTGACGAAGTACCCTCAATCTTTCCGACTGCTCCGGCACCGCGGCCACCGATACATCAACCTGCGCCAGCTGGACAAAGCGATTGCCGACCTGACCCAAGCAGAGAAGCTCATCCGTGCGGAAGCGCCCATCTATGAATACGATGGCGCCGGCAAGCCCGGTGCTACCTACCAGCATCAAATTTGGTATCACATCGGCCTGTATCATTATTTGAAAAAGGACTACGCTACTTCCGCCGGCACCTTCGAGAAGAGTGTGGCCACGGCGCAGGAAGGAAAAGATGTGGCCGGTTCCAGCGATTGGCTATATAATGCCTACATGCGCTCCGGACAAAAAGAGAAAGCCGCCGCCGTATTGAAACCATTTACATTGGATTTCAAAATCGACGATAAGGACTATCCGTATTTCAGGCGCTTGCTCCTCTATAAAGGACTGATCAAACCGGAACAGCTAGTCGATGTAAGAAAGTCCATCGGGGAGATGACGCTTTCGGAAATCACCAAACTCTATGGCCTGGCCAACTGGTACGCCTACAACGGCGATCAAACAACAGCCAACATCCTGTACAAGAAGATTCTTGATTCTAAAGAGTGGGCCGGTTTTGCGTATGCCGGTGCCGAACTGGATGTTACGAACGAGTGATGACGGCCACCTTCCTTCTTCAATTGCTTGTGGGCATTACCCTGGCCGGGTATTTCTTCAACCTCGTTCTGGAGATTCTAAACCTCCGCGCGCAAAAGAAAGAAATCCCCACAGAGGTTGCGGGGTTCTATGACCGGGAAAAGTATTTGAAATCGCTGGACTACAACCGCGAGCGCACCCGCTTCGGATTCTTTACTTCCGGCGTGGCCGTCGTGCTTTCCGTAGCGATGCTTGTCGGCGGCGGCTTCGGCTGGCTGGACACCTTCCTCAGGCCATCCCTGCCTGGAGAACTCATCCTTGCCCTCGGCTTCTTTGGAATCTTGGTGGTGGCTTCCGACCTGCTGACACTCCCTTTTCAGTGGTATTCGACATTTGTGATCGAAGAGAAATACGGCTTTAACAAGATGACCCTCCGCACGTTTGTTGTCGATAAGCTCAAGGGATATGCCTTAACGGCCGTGATCGGCGGCGGATTAATTTCCGTATTAATCTACCTCATCCAACAGATCGGTCCCACCTTCTGGATCTGGTTTGGCCTGATTGCCGCAGCGTTCGTTCTTTTCGTCAACATGTTCTACACCTCCCTGATCCTTCCTCTCTTTAACAAACTGACGCCGTTACCGGGAGGCGACCTGAAACAGGAAATTGAAAAATTCTCCCAAACCGTGAAATTCCCACTCGACAACATCTTCGTCATGGACGGCTCCAAGCGGTCCAAAAAAGCCAATGCTTTTTTCTCCGGCATAGGAAAGAAGAAAAAGATCGTGCTCTACGATACGTTGATTGAAAACCATACCACCCCCGAACTGGTTGCCGTGCTTGCTCATGAAGTGGGGCACTTTAAGAAGAAGCACATTATTGTCGGGTACCTCCTTTCCATTGTTCAGATTTTCTTCATGCTCTTTGTGCTGTCGCTGATGGTATTCAACAGTAATTTGTCAATCGCGCTGGGCGGCACCATGCAGGCAGTACACCTGAACCTGCTTGCCTTCGGCATTCTTTTTTCACCCATCAGCGGCGTCACAGGACTATTCATGAGTATGTACAGCAGGAGAAACGAATTCGAAGCCGATGCCTACGCGCGTGAAACCTACGACGGCCGTGCGTTGGCAAGCGCACTCAAGAAACTGTCAGTAGATACGCTGAGCAACCTGTACCCCCATCCAGCTTATGTATTTTTTCATTACTCCCATCCTCCCCTGCTCAAGAGGCTGGAGGCGATTCAGCATGAATCTCCGCGATAATCTTCGTCGTTAACAATCAGATTCCTATTTCCACCTGGAACACCACCGAGTAGGATCCCGGTTGCTGCACGCCCGTGCGAAGATCCGTCGGCAAATAATAAATCAGGTTTCCCTGCACCTTCATCCGGTGGCCCTTCACATATTTTGTAACTCCGCCTTCGAACTGCTCCAGCTGATGGATATTGACCGATGGAAATGCAGGGTCGCTGTACACACCGGCATTCGGCCGTGTTTGGGCATACCTTCCGGCGAGCTCAAAATTATTCTTGAACAGGTAACTCAGCTGGGTTAGAAATCCCTGCCCAGCAGCCACGCTTCGTGTCTTGGTGATGTCGGATGGATTGATGGTGATGGGGTTTGACGTGCTTCGGTTCATGTACTCATTGTAAAATGCCCATCCGTTATACTTGAGCAACACGTCTGCCTCCATGCTGACGAGGCTCCGGCTTTGGAACAGGTCATTGCCGGTTTGGCCTGCCTGCCGTTGTGCTTTGTCATTGAAGTGATACGTGGCGGCGATAGAAAGTTTCGGTGTCGGCTCACGCGCCAGGTCCCCTTCGATGTAATCGTTGGTGCCGGTAAATCGTCCAAGGGGCAGCAGTTCGATGCGCCCGGTATAGGCAAGTCCTTCATCAGAGAGTACGGAGTTCCGTCCTTCCCCCGAAGTCAGCGCCCCTTTCAAATTAAATCCGTTTCCAGTATAGTTGGCAAAGAACCCAAAGTCACGGTCAATATTCAGCGCAGCGTTAACGATTGAGCGGTCCGAAAACTGAAGATCCCCCGACGACACCACCCGCTGCCGATTGCCCGGGAGTTTAGTTTGTCCGAAGCCCAGCCGTAGGTTCTTTGAAACGGCGTAGTAGACGACCGCGTCCCGCACGACGTTTGGAGAGCTATTCACGCTGGAATTATCCGGACCCCGCCAGTCCATGTCGCCGCGTGAAAAAGAGAGCTGGATGTAATAGGTCAGTCGCGGGTCGGCGACGAAGCCTTCAAACTTCATGCGGAGGCGGCGCACCCTGAATTCAAATCCCGCCGGCTCCAGATCTTCCCGGCTGATCGTGTTGTACGTTGCCCTGTTCTGCATGCGGAACTGAAAGTTCAGCGAAAAACTGCTGTCATTTGCAACCAGCCCAACGCCTTTTCCCTGACGGTAATAGGAAGTCACGCCCGACTTGTTGTCCTGAGCACACGCAGCGCCTATGCAGAGGGCTGTGGCAATTGCAAATGGTAGCAGCAGTTTCATAGTTTTTAACATTTGCCCCAAATTAAGCAACCGCGAAGATCATAATCTAATTTCCTTGCGAGTTAAATCCAGTGGTTCAGGCGCACGCACAAAAACCCGTTCCACGTCTTCAAAAAGCTTTATCGACACAATGAATTCAAGGGTTGCCATCGGCGGATAAGAACCTTAACTTTGCAAAGAATTTCTCACGCGATAAACGTATCGTGGCTGTTTCATCCAAATCCAACAGTATCATGACCGCCGTAGCCACCCACGTGCAAAGCCATTATCACCGACCTGCGCTCTTTGAAGACATCCTGGTGCGGTTGAAAGAACAGGAAATTGATTTGCAGAACGTCAAACGGAAACACATTGGCGGTGTCGACGAATTCCATGTGCGGGGTGCAGAAGTCTCCCGGGAGTTGGCGCAAGCGATTGAGTTAAATGGCTCCCGTGTTCTCGATGTAGGCTGCGGCATCGGCGGACCGTCACGCATGCTTGCTGACGAATTCAACTGCACGGTAACGGGCATTGACCTCAGCGCCGAGTTCATCCGTACAGCAAAGAAGTTATCCGAGCTGGTCGGTCTGAATGACTGCACCACGTTTGTCGAAGGAGATGCCACCAACTTGCCATTCGATAACGAGTCGTTTGATGTCGTGTGGACACAGCATGTGCAGATGAACATCCGCGACAAGCAAACCTTTTATAAGGAAATCGAACGGGTGCTTGCCCCGAACGGCACATTTACTTTCTACGATATTTTTAGAAGCAGCGAAGAAGAGGTGGACTATCCGATGCCGTGGGCTGACGAATCGGCTATCAGTTTTCTTTTCCGCGCCGATGAAATGGAGAATCTCCTCGAGCAGCTGGGATTTAAGCGGATCGAGTCTAACTTTCAGACCAATCAGGGAATCGTTTTCTTTGAAAACCTGCTCGACCGAATCCAGGAATCCGGACCGCCGAAACTTGGACTGAATGTGCTCATGGGTGATTCCACCAAAACCAAGATCGGCAATCTGTTGAAAGGACTCAAGGAGCGAAAGATCATCCTGAAGAGCGGCATTTATAAAAAAGGTGCATGACGAACATTGTCAGAACACCGGAGACGCGGTTTGAGAACCTGCCCGGTTATCCGTTCTCTCCCCATTACTTGAATGTTGAAGAAGGTCTTCGGCTCCACTACCTGGATGAAGGCGATGCGAAAGGCCCTGTCATTCTATTGCTTCACGGCGAACCTACCTGGTCTTACCTCTACCGCAAAATGATCCCTGTCCTGGCCGCCGCCGGATTCCGGGTGCTCGCCCCCGACCTCATTGGATTTGGAAAGTCGGATAAATGGACGGAGCAGAAGAGCTATTCCTATCAAAAGCACATTGATTGGGTGACCTCCTTCCTCATTCAACTGGATCTTAAGGCCGTCACCTTATTCGGCCAGGATTGGGGCGGCCTCATCGGCCTGCGCCTTGTGGCAGCAATGCCGGAACGCTTTGCCGGTATCGTTGCCTCCAATACCATCCTCCCCACGGGGCAGGGTGTTGTCCCGGATGCGTTCTACCAATGGCGGGCGTATTCCCAAAAGTCACCCGACTTAAACATCGGCAAGGTGATCCGCTCGGGAACGGTGAAGCCGATGCCGGATGAAGTGGCTGCCGCCTACGATGCGCCCTTCCCTTCCGAAGAATACAAAGCCGGAGCCCGCATTTTCCCCACGCTCGTGCCCGTGGAAGAAAAAGACCCGGAAGCGATCCAAAACAAAAAGGCATGGCAGGCACTGATGCAATGGGAAAAACCCGTTCTCACGGTTTTCGGCGACGCCGACGAAATCATGAAAGGCGCCGAGAAGATCTTTCAGAAACTGATGCCAGGCGCCAAGGGACAGGACCATGCGATGCTGCATGCCGGGCACTTCATCCAGGAAGATGTCGGAGAAGAGCTTGCGCGCCTGGTTGTTGCATTCATTCAAAAAAACACTCCCAAAAAGTAAGTAGCCTGCTTTGCCTGTTTGCATTTTCTGCAGGCAACTAATCAACTAGTCTCCGGCTGTTGCAATATTTGCAACAGCTACGTTACCCGGAGAACTTCCGCTGCATTTCCCCTCACAATAATTTTTTCCGTTGGGACAAGTCGCCATCCGGTTGCTGCCCCGCCGTGCGAGATTTGATCTAAGCATGGAAGCTGCCATGCGAAACGATATTCTCTCACGAAACAAAAGAACCATGGGCACGCTTACTCTCATTCAGGGCGTTGTGCTTGGATCGCTGATCGCGGCCGAGTCCATCGCCAGCTGTGTGTACAACCTGGGGCTCTACGAAAAAAGAGACACCCTGATTTCAGTAGTTATTGCCATGGTGAGCGCGACGATCGTCTTTTCAACGACCGGCTTTTTTCTTGGCGTCCTCACCGTGCTTTCCTCCTATGGGTTGTTTGACATTGATGTTTCCTGGAAGTCCTGGGCCGCGCTCCTCGTATTGTGTGACATCTCCTACTATGCCATCCATGTACTGAGTCACAAGGTGCGGTTTCTCTGGGCATCCCACATGATACATCATTCATCCCACAAGCTGAATTTCACCACCAACCTGCGGGGTCCGGTGGTCTACCTTTCTTTCCGAATGGTGTTCTGGACGCCCATGGTGCTGTTGGGATTCGCACCTACCATGATCATTGTCACCGACACCGTCATCCAGCTATACACCGTCGTGTGCCACTCGCATACAATGGGAAAATGGGGACCCCTCGAATGGATCATGAATTCACCCAGCCATCACCGGCTGCATCATGCCTGCAATCCGGAATACATGGATCGCAACTTCGGAGGGATGTTTATCATCTGGGACAGGTTGTTCGGAACGATTGTCACCGCGAAGGAGAAGCCCGTATACGGATTACGGGAAACCGTGGGAGTAAAAAATCCCTTCGCACTTATTCTGTTGGAATGGAAAGGGATGTTCAAAGACCTCCGGCACACCCATTCTCTCCGCGATGTTGTGCGAAGCATCTTTGGAAGACCGGGCTGATCCCTCTCCTACTTTCCCAGGTCTTTTATTCGAATGCTCCGGAACCGTACCACCGATCCGTGTCCCAAAAACCCGATGTGGCCGCGGTGCCGGTTCAAGCCCGGATGTTCCTGACCGTCGAGCGTGCCTTTCAGCGATGCCTGCCTCATGTCGCCATCGACAATTACTGTTCCGTTGAGGGTAATTGTGATCCGGTCGCCCGTCACGCGCACTTCTTCGTAATTCCACTCCCCTGTCGGTTTCAGAAAGCCGCGCTTCGCGGGGATGATGCCGTAGACGGAGCCGTGCGCCTGGTAGGGTTTGATGTTGGCGTACGCCGGATGGCCGTCGTCAAGAATCTGGAGTTCCTTGCCCACGTAGGCGGCGTCTCCTTCCAGCGGCGCGTGAATCCCCAGGCCGTTGTTGGCGGCAGGCGTAAGCTGAAATTCAAACCGGAACACGAAGTCAGAAAACTCCTTATCAGTAAACAGGTTTCCATGGCCCTTGTCGGCGGGATAGTCGGCAATGCAGTTGTCTTCCACCACATAGTCCTTCTTGTTGCCTACCCAGTTGGAGAGATCCCGGCCGTTGAAAAGAAGTTCATACCCTTCTTTCTTCTCCTCTTCGGTGAGAACAAACGTTGCGTTCAGTTCGCGCACGTAAAGATTCCTGAACGCCAGTTCCGTACCGTGCGCCTGAAGTTCGATGGCGCCTTCCGGAAAAATGGGAATCTTGCGATCCCAGTAATTCTCCATCACTACGTTGTCCACGACCACAATTCCATTGAGATACACGGTCACCCGTTCCCCCACCATGGTGATACGCATGGTGTTCCAATCGCCCACCGGATTGTCGGCAACCACGAGCGGATCGCGGTTCACGGTGTTGTTATACAGTCCTCCTGACCCCACCTGCGCCCCGTCGGTGACGCGGGAGATATCCCAGATCTGTACCTGCGGCGAGCCGCGCAGGTAGATGCCGCTGTCGCCATTTTTGGAAATGCGATAGTCCACGAGCATTTCAAAATCCTTGTATGTCCGTATCGTGCATAAATTCGCACCGTCGCCGGTGAAGCAGATCATCCCGTCTTTCACAGTCCAGCTTTCCGGGATCTTCAGGTCGGAGATCGCCTGCTTACCGGCCAGCACGCTCTTCTTCATGGCCGCCCGCGCGATGGGGTTTTCTACCAGCCCCTGCCACCCCGTCAAGTCTTTGCCGTTGAAGATCGGCTCATACCCGCGTGCGTACGACATTTTCTCCAGGTAGCTGCCCACATCGATGCGGTCGTATTGGCTGTCTTCCCCGGTGGCCGTGCTCATAACTTTCTCCAGGACATTCCTCACTTCCGTGCCGGTGAGTCCGGGTTGCGCGTCAGCGGTCGGCAAAGCAATACGCATGGTGCTTCGGCTTGCCACGGCGCCCAGCGCGGGATCATCCAGGAAGGCAGCTACGAACATCAGCGACAGGAACGTGCGCACGCCGGCGGCGGAACGCAGAACAGCCTTCTTCTCTTCGGCGGTGCCGGCCAGCGGCATGACCTCCCGCAGTTTTACCAACTTCTGATCGTCGGGAAGCGTCGATCGCATGACGTGGCGGAGGTAGGCTTGAAAGGCGTTGACATGCAGGGCACTTCTCTTTTCGTCGCGCCGGATAGCGAGCAGCATCGGTATTGCCTCCGCGCCTTTCCAATTTGTAAGCGCCTCAAAAGCCAGCAGCTGCTCTGCTTCCGTACCGTTTTCAAACGAATCTTTCACAAGGCCCAGCGACGCTGCACCTGTCACGTAGGGAAGTACCGGGAGGAGTTTGGCCTTGCCGGAAGGAAATGCGCCGAAGATCATCGGGGCATTCTGTTCGTTGACAATGGCGGCGATCGCGGACTGCACATTCTTTATCTCACTATCTCCGCCAGCAGATTCCAGCAGCCGCAGCAACTCTCCCATGCTTTCCGCTGTGGCAACCATCGGCAATGCCTGATATGCAGTGCGTTTTACATCGCGGTTTTCGCTGGCCGTCAACTTCACGACCTGCGGATATCCTGCCGTGACACGGCGGGAAGCGATCAACTCCAGTATAGCTACCTGTACGGCAGGAGGTGCCGTTGCGGACCGGGCTGCCAGCGATTCCAATTGTTTCTGATCAGCGAGCTGCATCAGCGCATTTTTCGCAGCCTCTATCTCCTGCTTCTCCGCTGCCTTCAGCAGGAAGCCCGACAGCGCATCAGAATATTTCCTGTTCCGGGTTGCCGCCAGACCCTGAACGGCCACCAGCCGCACAAACTCATTGCGCGATATAAGACCGGGAAGCAGGTAGTCGTCTGCAAATGCCGCATCGGCTCTGCCTGCCGCCAGCATCGCGAGAATTTCTGCCTGGCGCTCGTCTTTTAATTTTTTGTACAGCGTGAGCCAGGCCTTGAAGGCAGATTCATTCTGTATTCCCAACACGGCAATCGCGAACACATCGCGGCGGTAGGCGTCATCAAAGCGGTCGAGTTCTTTCACCAGCCACTTTTGGGATTCGGCAGGTCGCGTGGTCACAAAGTTCCTCGCCCCTGTCAGGCGGTAGTGCTGCTGATCCGGCGACATCGTATTTTCAAGAACGGTTTCCCGGATGGAAGTCGCCGTCAGCGTTTTTCCTTTTCGTGTGAGGCGATCCATGTATTCCAACAGCGCGGGCATCGTTTCTGCGGAGTCGCGCCGGAAGGCCGCTCTCCCGGCCAGGTCGAGGAGAATGCGTGCCGACGCTTCATCGGCGATCAACGCCAGCGACCATGTAGCCTGCCGACGCAGGGTTGTATTGGGAGACCGGGTAAGTGCTGTAAGGATGGGCACGGCCTTGGTATCGCCCATCACACCCATCGCTTTGATGATGCGCTCCCGTGACGCCGGGGCACTCACAGGCAGGACGGCGCGAAGGAGCGCGGCCGCTTCCGGCGTGCCTATCACTTCGAGTGCGGCAACACCCGCTTCTGCGAAGGGCGGCTCCTGAATGACTCTCGCCAGCAAATCAATAGACCGGGGAGATCCTACCAGTTCCAGTTTCTGGATGAAGTACGTACGCAATTCTTTATTAAACTCATTCGCGATCGCGTCGAGGATGGCGCGCTCCACGACGGCTTTCGCTTCTGCGGTGGCGGCATACTGTGTTACCAACGCCACGGCATACCGGTACGGAACGCCTTCGGGGTTACCGGATGACTTCGCACCGGAAGTCACCAACTTGAGGCCGCCATCTCCCAGCGAAATTAATTCGGCACACAAGCGATGGGCTGTTGGTGGGTCGTTAGCCGGAAGGAGGGCAAGCACATCCGCCACACGGGTTTGTGTCGTGCGAACGTCCTGAGTCATCGCGGCTACGGACACCAGGGAACAAACCAAAAACAGTAAAAACCTCTTCATCTTCATCGATTAAATCTTCCAGGTACCACGCATTGGCTGGTGGATCAGCCGGTTGGCGGCAACATCATTGATAAATTCCTGCTTGACGGGATCAAAGTCCAGCGAGCGGCCCAGCTGGAGGGCGATCTTTCCCATGTTAACCAGCGTGCACGAACGGTGTGCATTGCCTTCGTGCAGCGCAAACTTTTTGCGGCTGCGCACCGACTCCGAAAACGCTGTGATCTGCGGCGCTGCATCGGGCACAGTATCCAGGAACGACATCAAGTTGGGGATATCCGACCGGAACCCGCTGTAGATCTTTCCCTGGGGCCCCTCGACGTACGGTGTCTTCACATCTTTGTTTTCCCCATCCAGGATGATCTTGCATCCGTCGGCATAGGTGAACTCAATCCGGCGCCAGGTTCCCACCGCGTCGTCGTGCTGCTGCGGCGCATCCACGTCGACGCGCACCGGACTCGTGTCGTCTTTGCCCAGCACATACTGCACCGGGTCGATGTAATGCTGACCCATATCGCCGAGGCCGCCGCCGTCGTAATCCCAATAGCCGCGGAAGGTGCCGTGCACCCGGTGGGCATTATACAATTTGTAAGGTGCCGGCCCCAGCCACATGTCGTAATTCAGTTCCGGAGGAACCGGCTGGGGTTCGAGGTTTGTTTTTCCCACCCAATAGAATTTCCAGTTGAAGCCGGTGACGCCGCTGATGGTCACTTTCAGCGGCCAGCCGAGGATGCCGCTGTCGACAAGTTTCTTCAATGGTTTCACCGTTGTGCCCATCCCGTAAAAGTTATCGCTAAACCGGAACCAGGTATTCAGCCGAAACATGCGGCCGTACTGCTCCATGGCTTCCACCACCCGCTTGCCTTCCCCGATCGTCCGCGTCATCGGCTTCTCGCACCAGACATCTTTGCCCGCCTGGGCCGCCATCACCGACATGATGCCGTGCCAATGCGGCGGGGTGGCGATGTGCACCACGTCGATGTCGGGTTGGGCTATCAGTTCGCGGAAATCGGAATACCCGCGCACGCCCGCACCTCCCAGTTCCATGGCCTGCTTGAGGTGGTTGCTGTCGACGTCGCATACGGCGAGGAGCTTTCCTTCGTAGTCAATGTGACCGCGGCCCATGCCGCCGACGCCGATGATGCCTTTCGTCAATTGGTCGCTTGGCGCGACGAATCCCGGACCGCCCAGCACATGGCGTGGCACGATGGCGAAAGCGCCCGCTGCCAGCGCAGATTTTTTTAAGAAGTCACGGCGGGAGTGCTTGCCGAAGGGATTCATTGTTCAACTCGTTTTCAGAAAACAAGTTGGGGAAAATATTTCAAAGTTGGGGGACCGTTGGTGGATTGTGAAGCACCGATGGCGCGCCGTCTCCGACGCGTGCCCGTTCCTACCGTCAGCCGAAGCTGAATACCCCCGAACTTTATGCGAAGTACAGGAAATCCTGGCCTGAACGATGGCGCGACGTCTCCGACGCGTGCCCGCTCTACCGTCATCCAAAGAAGAATATCCCTAAACTCTATACGAAGCACGTGAAATCCTTACCTAATCAAGAATTGCCATGAATTCCGTACACCTTGAAATTTCAACTGTCACCGGTAGGTAGTGATATGCTTTGAATCGGCGATTGCGCGCCGTATTTCCCGGCAGAGTCTCTGCCTCAGGACTCTGCCGCTGTGCAGGCTCAAGGTTCAAATACCTTCGTGGCAATTTTCTGCAATTGCTGTATTTTTATATAAACAAACCCACTTAAATCAACCCGTATGAAAACAGCATGGACAACCCTGGTGGTATCGCTGATGGTGATGACCGCCTCCGCTCAGATCAGTAAAGGAACGTGGCTTCTGGGAGCCTCCTCGGCGTTGGGCTACAACAGCTACAGTTTCAACAATAACAGCGCCAATCTTTCCGTCTTTAACATCAACACCAAGGCAGGTTACTTTGTTGCTAACAATGTCGCCGTCGGACTCAACCTTGGGTATCTTAACCTGAGCCAGACCAACACAACCTCAGTAACCACGTTTGGTGTTTTCAGCAGATTTTTTGTCTCGAAAAGTGTATTTCTTGGAGCCGGCTTCAATTCGGTTTCAACGTCAGCCGGTACGGGTATGCTTAGTGTGAACGCGTCCAGCAGTGTTTTTCCATTTGAATTTGGATTCGCCGGTTTCATCTCGGACCGTATCGCGATTGAACCTTCGATCAACTATGTCGTGGGCGATGAGAAAGGCGGTGTAAACTTCAACGGTCTTCCCATTGGGGCGAAGTCCTCGATCGGCTTCAGCCTGGGGATTACGCTTTATTTAAACAGGAGAGCAAGCGACGAACAATAAATCGATGGCGCGCCGTCTCCGACGCGTGCCCGTTCCTACCGTCAGTCGAAGCTGAATACGCCCAAACTTTATGCGAAGTACAGGAAAATCCCTACCAGGTCATGAATTACTATGAATTCCGTACAGCCGGAAATTTCAACAGGCGATGGCGCGACGTCTCCGACGCGTGCCCGCTCTACCGTCATCCAAAGCAGGATATCCCTAAACTCTAGACGAAGCACGTGAAATCCTTACCTAATCAAGAATTGCCATGAATTCCGTACACCTTGAAATTTCAACTGTCACCGGTAGGTAGTGATATTCATTGAATGTCCGAGAAATACAAATTCAACGACCCAAATGGCATCTATTTCGTTACTTCGACCGTAGTTGGATGGGTAGATCTGTTCACCAGGGTGGAACTTAAGCAGACCGTTATTGAGTCATTGAGATTTTGCCAGCGTGAAAAAGGGCTTTTAATACATGCTTGGTGCCTGATGCCCAGCCACCTGCACATGATCATTAGCAGCGACGGCAAGCCCTTGACTGATATCATGCGGGACTTCAAGAAATTTACGGCGCGACAGATCATAAAGCAAGTTGACACTGTTAATGAAAGCAGAAAGGATTGGATTCTGAAACTATTCGCCGAGATAGCCGATCATCTGGCTCGAATCGAGAATTATAAAGTCTGGCAGGATGGTAACCATCCCATTGCTCTGATGAAGCCGAAGTTCCTCAGGCAGAAATTGGACTACATTCATAATAATCCAGTGGCAGCGGAAATTGTGGGCGAACCTGAGCATTACCTGTACAGCTCAGCAAGAGATTACCATACAAGCCAGAAGGGGTTCCTTGTCATCGATTACCTTTGAGGTCAGTCGTGTCTTTTGATTGCGTTGGCAAAAGGCTTCATGGACTTCGATCCAAGTCAAGGAATAATATGCTTCGGTCATAGGGTACAACGGGCACGCGTCAGAGACGGCGCGCCATCGTTCTGACCAACTAAGCCTCCCCCACTACTATTGAAAAATCTGAGCGGGAAACCCTCCTGCGCGAAACGCTCCGGCGGGCAGGCGAGGCTCGAACTCGCGACCCTCAGCTTGGGATCCGCCAGCTGGCGGACTAACCAACAGAGCTACTCCCTCCATTATCTATTCAATTCTCTGAGCGGGAAACGAGGCTCGAACTCGCGACCCTCAGCTTGGGAAGCTGATGCTCTACCAACTGAGCTACTCCCGCTAATACATTAGCAATAATAATACATTTTGTTCGTACAGATTACCTCTTACCGATCCCGACTCACCACCTGCTGCCGCTGCCTGCCCAGGTTCTCAATCTCCAACTCCACCACATCACCGCTTTTCAGGAAGCGCTGCGGCTTGCGCCCGAGGCCAACGCCGGCGGGGGTGCCCGTGGCAATGACGTCGCCGGGAAGAAGAGTCATGTAGCGGCTGACGTAACTCACGAGATATTTCACGCCAAAGACCATGTCGCTGGTGTTGGACTCTTGCATGACCTCGCCGTTGACCGACAAGGATAATTTCAGATTCTGTGGATCTGCAATGGCTTCCCGTGTTACCAGGTACGGGCCCAGCGGCGCGAACGTATCGGCGCTCTTTCCCTTAGTCCATTGGCCGGTGCCCTCTATCTGGTGAGCGCGCTCGCTCACATCGTTGATGATCGTATAGCCGGCCACATGATCCATGGCGTCCTCCTCTTCGACATGGGAGGCCCGCTTGCCGATCACGATGGCGAGCTCCACTTCCCAATCCGTCTTCAGTGAGCCCGGCGGCAGCACAATGTCGTCGTTGGGTCCGTTGATGGAGGTCGTTGCTTTCATGAATAGTACAGGCTCCGCGGGGATGGCGGCACCTGCTTCCTTTGCATGATTGGCATAATTAAGGCCGATACCCACAATCTTGGAGGGCCGCAACACACACGGGCCCATCCGCGCCTCTGAAGGAACTTCCCGACATCTGCTTTCATTTTTCACCATCCACTGCTGCAGGCGGCGAATACCGTCGGTAGCAAAGAAGGCTTCGTCATAATCTTCTCCGAATTTGCTGACATCAACCCGGCGGCCTCTTGTGGTGACGGCTCCGGGCTTCTCATTTCCCGTTTCTCCGAATCGGAATAACCGGATCGATTCCGGGCTTTGGCTGTGGGCAAGTTGGCTGGCTGACATGAGCAGGGCGGTGAGTAGAATGCGGGGAAAGAGTTTCATGGAAGGAAGTTAGGAAATTTGGGGAAAGTTCAAGGTTCAAGGTTTAAGGTTCAAGGGCGTACACGTGCAGGATTTCTCCTTCCACGGCCAATTCTTTTTCAAAATGCATCCCAAGTTTTTTCAGCAACTGGATGGATCGCGTGTTTTCCGGAACGGTTGTAGCCCAAACTGGTGAGCCGGATCGCTGCACCTCCTTCAGCAGCATGCCGGAAGCCTCGTAGGCAAACCCGCTGCCTTCATAAGCCGGCAGCAGGGCGAACCCAATATCAGGATGTACCAAATACTCCTTTTTGATGTAGGTGACGATTCCGATTTTGGTTTGGTCCGCTTTGATCTTGACCACCCAGTAGTTCATTGCCGGGTTTTCCAATAATTTTTGAATGTAGTCGGCGGCACTTGCCAGGGAATGTATGCCGCGGTCGCCGATGAACCGGATCCAGCCGTCGGTATTTGTCAGTTCAAAAATAAATTCACTGTCGTCGGTGCTTACCGGTTCCAGCGATAGGCGGGATGTTTCAAATGATGAAAATTGAAGCGATTCATAATTGGGCCGTTCACGCATGAGTAAGGTTTCGGGAAGTTCGGGGTTCGAAGTTCAAAATTCAAGGTTTAAAGTCCCCCTCCTCCGCGAGACGCTTGCGCCGAAGCTTCAGCGTAGGAGCACGGCGGCAGGGAGGTTCCGGAAACGGTGATCGATATCAAAACATCAACACGTCCACACCTCAACACATGTTCACGTGATTAGAAATGTAAAATGTAAAACACTAAATGTAAAACTCAAAAGTAAGAACGCTGATGGTTGAACGAATAGCTGCACCTTAGCACTTATCCCCCTTAGCACCTATCCACCTCAACACCTTAAGATCTTCTCCATCTTTCTCCCCTTCGCCAACTCATCCACCAACTTGTCCAGGTACCTGACTTTCTGCGTCAGTGGATTTTCGATTTCCTCCACACGGTGCCCGCATATGACGCCGGTGATGAGGTGGGCATTTGCATTCAGTGTTGCACTGTCGAAAAATGTTTCAAAGGTCACTTTTCGCGTCACAAAGTCTTTAAGCTTCTTTTTGTCAAAGCCGGTCAGCCACGCAATCACCTGATCCAGCTCTTCTTTTGTCCGGCCTTTCTTCTCCACTTTTGCCACATACAACGGATAGACCGAGCCAAAGATCATGGCGGCAATACGGGCATGCTGTGTGTCGGTGTTTTTCATAGGTACAAACCATTTTCGTCATCTAGATTACCAAAAAAACTTACCCAATATAGCCATATTGAATATTTTAACCGTGTCCCCACAGATTGGACACGCAGGCACTTAACCGTCAAAATCATATTTAGTTAATTTGCCGTCTTTGTAGCAATAGAATTCATAACCCGGCTCTTTACCCAGCCTGAACACCTTTTCCAATAAGATTTGGTCATATTTTACAAGGAGTTCATTGTAGGTCACTTTTAATTTTTCGGGCAGCTCATCCTGTTGTATGGGGCGCTCCACTTCCAGGCCGTCATCCCATGAGTATTCCAAATCCAAATTGCTTTCTCTCCATTTTATGGTTGTTTCATGTCGCCCAGCATCAATACTTATTTTATCCTGACTTACAATGTGTTGTGTCGTGCTTACGAGCAGTGCCACCCCTGACGCAACCATTGCCCCGTAACCAATTTTTCGGAATGCAAATTCACTTAAATAGGGTAAGATATACTTTACCGTATATGAAGAAATAATTGCTCCCCCCGCAATGGCCATTCCCAGCCACAGGGCAGGTGTTGAGAATAAACCAAGGAGTATATAGATGACAAGTTTGACTGTATGCAGGCATACTTCGTTTGCGGCCCTCGTTGCAACAATTTCTTCCTTCGTCAATCCGTAGCGAAGATAGAAGCGATTGAAAAGAAGTCCGATTGCACCCGTAACACCGCTTATGAACCCCGCCAGAAAACCAACGATGGCCAAGACATATGGAGGATATGGCTTTTCCTCGCGCTCTTGCTTTCTTCTGCTTCTAAACAGCTCAGCTACGTTTGCGATTAGAAATAATGCCACAAAAAATTGCAAATACATCGGATCAACGTACTTCATCAGCCAGGCGCCGACTAAAACAGCAGGAATTGAAAAGGGAACGAACCAAAAGAATACTTTCCAGTGAATGGATTTTCGAAAAACAACAATTCTTGAAACCGAGCTTGAGAATGTCCCAATTGTCAGCGAAAAGGGTACTACCGACGAAGGTAATAACAGGTTCAAAAGCGGGACTAAAATGAGACTTGCTCCACCACCGCAAATGGCACTAATCCAAAAAGCCAAAATTGTTGAAATCCCTAATACAGCAATTTTTAATAGCATGCTTTTTCTTTACTCCATGTTATTTATAGGTTGGAACTTGAAACGATCAGCAACCGCCTTCACTTACCAGGGCATTAACGCAGGATGTGGTTCAGAATTGTTTTTGGTGGAGCAGAAAAGTGACCAAAAAACAACCCCGGTACTGTGCAGCGAGAATCCGTTTCGCCGTTCGCTAATTCGTTTCTGCCACTTCTTTCAGCATTTTCAAAATGGGGTTCTCCTCGCCTTGTTCGTCTTCCTGAACGGCATTCGGCCTGTTGTCCTCCTGAACTATTTCAAGCTTTGTATTTCCGTTGCCTGCCGTCAAGGAATACGTCATCTCAAAATAATTTTCAGGCTTGTCCTCGAGGCCTGGTCTTGGTGCAAACAAAGAGTACCGCAGTCTTTGCGTTGCAGTATATTCCAGAACGGTTCCCCATTGTTCAAATATTTTTCCCTCCCATGCTGTCACAAATCTGATTGCGCTGCCCACTTCCCAAGTTGTCTGCAAGTCGCTCCCATACTGCCATCGTTTTACAAACTCCGCTTTGGTCAGCGTTTCCCACACCTTTCCGGGCGTAGCCTTGATCACTATTTTTGAAATATTTGTCGCCATCTGCTTTTTTTCACTCAATTTAGTCGGTTCGTCAGCCGCAGCGCTCACTTGCCCCAACTTATTGTAAGGGTATTATCCTGTTGATTGCAGACGACGATATCGCCCTTGCCATCTCCATTCAGATCGGCAATGGCGATCCCTTTCGGTTGGTTGCCCACAGTCACCGTATTTTGAAAAGAAACGCCGGATTTGCTCATGATATACACGTAGATTTTGTCGCTGTCATTGTCTGATATCACTATGTCATTCACGTCGTCTCCGTCTATATCCCCTACGGCTATGCGATTTGGAATTTTTCCCGCCGCAAACGGAGAACCTCTCATTGTGATAAACTTTCCGGTTCCATCCCCCAATAAAACTGTCAATCCGTTTTTACCTTTTCCCTCTGCCATGCTGCCGGGAGAATTGACAATGGCAAGGTCTGGTTTCCCATCGGCGTTTACATCCCCAATGGCCACACTAAACGGATTGTCACCGCATGGAAATGGAGAGCCGGGGGGCTGATTAAACCCGCCCTTGCCATCAGCCAGGAGAACGGTGACACTATTGCCTTCAGCGTTGGTTGTTACCAGGTCGGCTATGCCGTCGCCGTTTACGTCCCCCGCGCGCAGCCGTTGATACGGGCGCTTGCCCACATTGAAAAATTTCCGTTGTTGCCCAAAGAGCGTTGAGCCGTTGCCAAAGAGTACTTCAATCTTGTCGTTTCCCCAACTGTCAGTTGCCAGGTCCAGCCAGCCGTCCTTATTGAAATCTCCAGCCGCAATGCCGTGAACATGGGGTATTCCTTCGGTGGGGAATGGCGAATTCTTCGCCTGTGTAAAATTTCCGTTGCCGTCTCCCAGCAAGACGGTTACATATTTCTTTTCATGATTGGGAATGGCCAAATCAGGATTTCCGTCGTTATTAAGATCTGCGATACAGATATCATTGGGAATGGATCCTGCAAAAAATGGGGAATTGTCCGCCGGTCTGAAGCCCCCGTTGCCGTCACCCAGAAGAATGGTAACACTGCTGTCTGTTTCGCTCGTTACAGCCAGGTCCAGGTACTTGTCATGATTAAAGTCAGCAATCTCAACGCTCCCGGGCGAATTGCAAACGTTGATTGTTATAGGACCGGATGGCGCAATTGTTGTCCCTTGTTTTGTATCCGAGTGTGTTGCCTGTCCGCAGCTGCTCCACACAATGCAGGAAAAGATTGCCAAGGGGCAGATTCTGGTTATCATAGTTCTTGATAAATCGTTTGACAACCGTAGTTGATCATTGGTTGCCCCGTTGCGGAGCCTAAATATACGCATTGCGGTTTTAGTTTGCGTGAGGACCGCGTTGGGTGGTGGCTGAATAGTTCAAGGTTCCAAGTTCCCCTCCTCCGCGACGCTTACGCTTGCGCCCGAAGATTCAGCGTAGGAGCACGGCGGGCGAAACGGGGATCGGTAAGTGGCAATCGGTGATCCTCTCGACCCACGGGCCCTATCTTCTTTTATTTACAGCAACGATCAATACGGAAGAAATAATACACATGGCTACGGCACTCATGATGAGTGAATTTTCTTTCTGTACAATTCCAATAAAGAAATCGCCAACAAACATTACCAAAAAGAAAATATATGCAATGGTCAGCATCGGGACTGATTTTTTGTATGTCGCGAAACCAAAGATAAAGCCCAGGGCAAATTGCCGGGCAGCCCACATGTAAATCAAGTAGTGAACGCCCTTTGCGTTAAGATCCACTGTCTCCACAACCGATTGCGGCGAGAAGCATAATAAGAAACTTACCATCACTTCAAGGAATGCGAAAAGTCCGGATACGATCAGGATCCATTTCGGCAATGCTTTTTTTTCTTCGGTCATACCGTATGTTTTTTCATGCTGCTAACGCTTTCGACAGCGGCCCCTGCGGGAGCCGCTACGGGGGAAATGTGGACACTCTCAAAAAACGCCATAAATAATTACTGATCCAAATATAAATGCTAGTGGTGACAATAGACGAACGTAAAGCGGCTTCAGAATCTCCGCACTTTTTAAGGAGTAGCGATGGTGGAGTTCCCGGGGAACAAAATATAAAACGAGAGAAGTACCAAGCATAAACCCACCCAACATATTAAATGCATCAGGATATTTAGAATACTCCGAATACAGCATCAGGCCCACTGCAGGGATGATTCTTATCGTTATTTCAGTATAGTTTATAAAATTCGTACTGCCTGCTTTTCGTAAGATCTCTCTTGCTTTTGCCGGAGCAAAGAGCATAAGAAGTCCAGCGGAAATAATATACATTCCAAATAGTATCACCGTCCATTTTGCGAGGATTGTCATGGGTATGTAGTCAAAAGGTGTTGGCATTGTTTCTTATTCAATCAGCTTAAGTCTTCTATTGGTGAAGATTTGAGCAATTATTATTACTAAGGGCAAAATAAATTCAGATGATAGGTATGTTAACCATAGTGAATGAGGTTCTGGAAGTCCAACATTACTCATAGAAATAATTCTTCCTGTTCCACCTAAAAGGGCACCAAGTGCAATCAATAAAACCAATGTTTTTTGATTCTTGATATTTAATGCTGTCCAAAATGATATTATGCCACAGGCTAAATAAACTCCAGCCATAAAGCGATGAATATTGTCTAAGCGTGGTGTTGTTTCAGGTTCTCCGAGATACATCTGAAGAGACCCACCAAAAATTGAAATTGCAGCAAATAAAATAAGGCATGCCTGAGCGATTCTTTCACTCAAGAATATTCCTCTATGATCCGTTTTGTTTCTTTCCACACTCATAATTGTTTTAATCTGTAAATAATGCCCCCCAAAAGCATGCGTATTGCTGATATAACATATTGAAGGGAGGCTCAGTGCTTGGCCATTTCCAATACAAAACCCAGAAAAAGATATCAGCTACGGTTTCGGGGCACTTTAACACCTAGCACTTTACATCAACAACCGGGTCATTCACTTCTTCATCATCGCAGCAAGCTCCTCCAGTTTCTTCACCGCACCGGTGTTCTTCGGATCCATGGCCAGGGATTTTTTATAATTCTCGACCGCCAGTGTGAGATCGCCCATCTTCATGCAGGCCTCCGCATAGCTGTCGTACACATTGCTGCTCTTGGGGTACAGCAGCATGTTGATCTTGAAAACATCCTGCGCTAGTTTGTATTGCTTTTTGCCCATCAGGTCGTATCCATCCGAATTGATCTTCTCTTCCCGGATAGCCCCGTCGTCCGGGTTGGCTTTCTTCAGCGCCTCGTAGGCCTTCCGTGCCTGATCAAAATCACCTGCAAGCAGGAACTCGTACGGAATTTTCTTGTCGGCCTCCAGCCGGGGCCGCTCCCAGGGAGATGACTCCCCGTCCGAACTGACCATTACAATATGCCATTTCTGATCGGCCGGGTTACGCTTGATCTGCAGTTGCCGGAGGTTGTCGCGAACCACATAGGTGCTGTCGGTCACTTTAAAAAGTTCCTGCTCCTTTCCCCGAATATACTTTACATACAGTTTGCCGCCACGCGCGTATAGGGAAATCAATCCGTCATTGCCGTTCAGATACCGTCCGGTTACAGCCGCTATGTTTGCCGCGGTGACCTCCATTTTTTCGTAGGTAGGCATATAGTTATCCCACTGGTAGGTGAACGCTACCGCGCGAATGAGTTCATCAATAAAGTCCGGGTGATTGGAGTTGGTCAATACCACCACGCCATAGCCTTTATCGCGGTGCGCCATCAACTGACTGGAAAATCCCTCGTCCCAGCCGCCGTGCTGAAAGTATACATCGTCCTTCATTTTGTCGATGAAAAGCCCCAGCCCGTTGAAGTCATCCGTATAGGGTGTCAGCATCTGCCGCACGGTGGCCTGAGAGAGTACGGCGCTGCTTCTGCCGGCATACGTCTGTTGGACATCAATAGCAAATCGGGCGAGATCTTCGGCGGTGGTCCACAATCCGGCAGCCGCCATTTCGGGATAGGTATGGCGTTTGCCCTTCGTTTGCGATCCGTCCGGCAGGTAGCCGGTGGCTGCCATGGACAGTTGGCGGCCGGTCAACGGCTGGGTATAGGTGCTGTGCGTCATACCCAGCGGGCGCAGCACCCAACCGTCCAGTATTTCGGGAAAGGGTTTTCCCTCTATGTCGATCAGCATCTGCTGCATGACGGTATACCCGCCCCCGGAATAGCGGAAGTTTTCGCCCGGCTTCTTGTCGACGAAGATGGCTGGTGTGTTGGCCGGAGCTTCTCCATTAAGCACCTGCACCAGCGACGGTACTGGCTGGTCGGGGCTGTAGCCGGGAAAGCCGTGCACGGTGAGGCCCGCTGAATGGCTGAGCAGCTGCTTGAGCGTTACCTTTTTTTCTTTGGTGAATGCGTTCTCCGGAATTTTCCAGGAGGTGAGGTAATCATTCACGTTTTGGTCGCCGTTGATTTTTCCTAGGTCTACTGCTTTCAGTGCGCCGTAGGCTGCCACGGGCTTGCTGATGGAGCCCGCCTGGAAAAGCGTGGTATCGGTGACGGGTGCGTTGGTTTCCTTGTCGGTAATGCCGTACGTTCTCGTCCAGGCAATTTTTCCGTCGACGATCACGGCCATGCTTACACCCGGCACACCGTAATGTTTCATGCGCTCGGCGATGGTCCAGATCGAGTCACCAACGATCCGCACCGGGGGGATGAGGTTTGACTCTACCTGCTGAATGTGCGGATCTTCTGCGGGTTTCTTTTCTGCCGGCGTGCAGGATGCAAGGCCGACCGCAAGGAGAAGGAGACTGTGGTATGGGCGCATGATTGGTTTGGGATGGGAGGACTAATTTACAAAAAATAGGCTGCCTCCTTCAGGTTGGGTGTAGGAAGTAAAATCTGCCTCACAGGCGGAAAGCTGTCTCACGCTCCTCTATGCTGGAAGCATTTTCCGCCGGCGTCGGTGGTCATGCGCTGGCACTGTTTGCCTTCGGCGGTAATGCCGGCGCATCGAATTTGTTTTTCACCGGTCGTAGAGCTCGGCTTACAAACATCGCAGGCCGTCTTGCCATCGGCTTTGGCCTGGGCAAGTTTGATGGGTTGGGCTGTCTTCGAATAGCGGCAGTCGGCGGTGTGGTACTTATCGCCGCTGGCCGTAGCATACACCATGGGCTCCAGGGTTTCCGAACTACTTTGAGCGGCTGCTGCTTCTACGGGCGTAACTTTCTCGGCGGGTGCGGCCTGATCGGATGAGTTGGATTCTTTCGGTGTGGGTTGCGCACAGGAAAGGCATAGGAGCACCAACAGCGAGGTATAGATTTTCATTTCAAGTACGCTTTGATATGCAAAATTAAGAGATTTGTGTGAATGCGATCAGTTAGGGATTGCAATCTTAGCACTTATACACTTATACACCGTGGCACCTATACACCTGAGCACCTATCCACCTTAGCCCATCAACACATCCACACCTCAACACATCCACACGTGATTAGAAATGTAAAATACTAAATGTAAAATGTAAAAATGGGCAACCAGATACCAGTTACCAGATACCAGACAACCGATCACCTCGGCGACCAACTGCTATTACACACCTTAGGGGTCCTTCACCTGAAACTCCCCCTTGTCCCATCCTCCCTCCACATCGAGTTTCTGAAAATAACATTTTATGGGGAGACACGAATGGCTAAACTCCTTCAATAATTGAGTTTACTCACTTCGCAATGCCTCCACCACATTGCCTAATGCAGCTTTGATAGACTGATAGGATATTACACTCAAAGAAATAAAAAGCATTACCAAAGCCGGTATCACAAACATTGAAAAGTCTATCTGCGTGTGATACGGGTATTGCGCTAAAAAGTGTTGCACAATATAGTATGCAATCGGACTTCCAAGTAGTATAGCATAAACAACCTGCCTAATAAAATCCTTGCAAAGCAAAACAGTCAAGCCACTCACTGACGCGCCCAAAACCTTTCGTACACCGATTTCCTTTACTCGCCTCTCTGTACTAAATAAAGCAAGTCCGAACAGGCCTAAGCAAGAAATAATAATCGCTAAGATTGTGAAGCCTGTTGAAAGGGTTGCGGTCATAGTTTCAGTACGAAATTGGTAATCAAAGTTCTCATCAACAAAGCTTACTTGAATTGGGAAATTGGGACTACTTTTTTTACCAACACTCCTAACGTACTCCAAAACCTCTTTCAGTTTTTCCGGCTTATAACGCAAAAATATTGTTGCCCACCTACCAAAATCCGCATCATGGGTATCACTATTTCCAAGGGTTAAAACCGTTGGCTGAATTGTTTGACGGATGCCCAAATTGTGAAAATCTTGTATAACTCCAATTATCTGACCGTATTCATCGCCAACCCTTAACCGTTGACCAATCGGATTGGCAAACCCCATTCGTTTTACCACTTCTTCAGTAACTATGAAGCTACTGCTATCGGAAGGAAAATCCCTGGAGAAATTGCGTCCTTCCACTATCGTGAAGCCAAGTGTCGCTAAATAATCATAATCGCAATCGGCAACATTAAAAAGGGTATTGTCATCACTAGACTTGCCTTGCCAGTCAAACCACGCGCTGCCATTAATTTCCATGGGATTGGCGGCACCTATCGCTATTGATGTGATCATTGGGTTTTGCAAAACCTCGTTGCGAAAGACCTCATAACTTTTCAATATTTCAGGGTTAGTCCGGATCTCCAAAACATTCTTTCTATCGAAGCCCAGGTTCTTATTTCGCATGTAGGTAATCTGATCGTTCACTACCAGTGTACAAACAATAATTATCATCGATAAAGAGAATTGGAACACTACCAATACTTTTCGAAGGTCTGAGTCGCTGAAAACTGATTGCAAATTACCTTTGAGAACTGAAGCCGGTCGAAAAGAAGAAAGAAAGAGAGCCGGATAACTCCCCGCAAGGATACCCGTCAGTAATGTTATTCCAAGAAGGCTGAAAGAAACAACAGGGTCCAGGTAATTAACGGTTAACTTCTTTCCCGTAAAGTCATTAAATACGGGCAAGAGTAAATGCACTAGCAATAATGCAATGACAAGCGATAGTAAAGAAAGCCCAATTGACTCTGTCATGAACTGTTGGATCAGCATGCGTCTCGATGCCCCAGCAACTTTTCGGATGCCCACCTCACGCGAACGGTTCGCTGACCGGGCTGTGGAGAGATTCATAAAATTAATACAGGCAATCACAAGAATAAGTATGGCTACCAGGCTAAAGGAAATTACATAATTGATGCGTCCGCCTGATTGCTTACCGTCCACGAAATTTTTGCGTAATCTCCAATCCGCCATGCGCAAAAGAAAAAGTTCAGGATGGAAGCTCTCATTATGCTTCTTCATCAAGTTTTTGATTTTTTCATCAACCTGCAGCTTCATGCTGCTATCTTTCAATTTTATGAATGTGATCAACCACCCTTCATTGTCCCACTTAGTAATGTCAACCTTATTTTGTTTAAGGTGTCGGTCAAAAGTCAGGATGAAGTCAAACTCTTCCGTAGCGTTTTTCGGAAGGTCTTCAAACACGGCCGTTATTTTAACATCACTCTCATTGTTCAAACGGAATATTTTCCCAAGCGCACTTGTGTTATTAAAGTATCGTACCGCCATCTTTTTTGAAATAGCTACTGACTCATCATCGGGAAGGGCATTGTTCGGATCTCCCTCAGCCAAGGGTAAATTCAATACATTAAAAATTGATTTGTCTGCATAGTTGCCAAATTCGTAGTTTACTTTCTCACCAAAGCTGAAAAGTTTAACTTCAGACCACGCCACGCGGCTCGTTTCTTCAACTTCCGGAAATTCAGATAACAGCGTCTCAGCCAAAATACCTGGCGTGAATTGATCAGTTAATATTCTCCCATCCGAAAAACTCTCGTTCTCCATTACCTTGAAGACACGGTCATTGTCCACATGATACTGGTCATAACTTAACTCGTCGATGACCCATAAGAAAATGAAAATGCTACAGGCTAGTCCAAGCACCAATCCTAATACATTGATTGCTGTATAGATTGGGTGCCGGAGGAAATTTCTTAGCCCTGTTGTCAAATAATTTCGTATCATACTATTATTTTTTCGTATCTCAATTTCAACCACTTTTCTTTTCTGCAACAGCGATCGCTAAACGAAATCGGGCTGGCTCTACTGAAGCAGGCGATAAAGGCCGTAGGCCATACTTAGAAATCCACCGACTATATAAAGGATCCGGTTTCTGTGGATCTGCGCCAATTTTTCGGGCTTGTTCTTATACGGATGTAAAATTCCGAATGCGGTTAACGAAAAGAAGAGTCCAGCTGCGATGAAGAGAAGTCCCAGGGCAATTTTCATAGGTTTCGCTTTATTCGCTTGGTCAACTCCGCCGGTGCGGATTGCTCATTTAGGCACTGTAATTTCTACATGATCAAGGTAGCAATTTCGTTGGTGAACTATTAGTTCAACTGTAGCCCATTTTCGAGAGCTGACAACAACATCGCAGCTGGTGGCTAGCTGCTGGTTGCTGGTAGATCCCTTTCCTCCCCTTTCGCCGACAGACATTGTTCCGAAGATTAATAATACGCCGTTTAGGGGTCCTTCACCTGAAACTCCCCCTTGTCCCATCCTCCCTCCACATCGATGAAAATTTTGCCGTATGGAAAGGCCCCGTTGGGTTCGACAAGAAGCCAAAACCGGTTGATGGCCCTGTTGTAATAAACTCTTTTTATTGTGCCCTCTATCTTTGTTTCTTCCGGTATTGGAAGGTAGGCGATGCTGTTTGGATCGAAATACTGCACATGGAGCACCGGTTCTTCATCCTTTGTTCCGCTCAACAACACGTGCTGACCAACAAAAAACTTTTGCCCGCGGTAAACCATTTCCGTCTTCGTCAGCGTCGGGCGCTTTTTGTAGAAGACCATCTCCCGGCTTGACGCTGTCTCCAGCACACCCATAAATCCATCGTCCGAAGCACGAAGGATCTTTAACTGATGCTGATCGCCTTTTTGCGTTGTCTTTGATCGGGTCAGGCTCACCAGCGTCGCGGTGCAGCCATCCCAGGAAACGGTGAACTTCTCGGTGCGTTTCTCCCCTTCCATTATCAGCGTATTTCCTTCGAAAGATATCGAGGATTCACCGACGCCCATGCCGCCCAGGTACTGCGCAGTCGTAAATGACTGGCAGTCAGATGAAACAGGTGAGAATTCACTGATGCGCGCAACCGTTGGATCGGAAGCCGCCCCCGCGCACTCGTTTCCCATTGAAAGGGTCGCCTCAAGCGCGAGGTCGCTTTGGACTTTCCCGGGATCGGATACCTGAAAGTGCTCCTTCATTTTTTCCGCATTCAATTCATTGATTGCCGCTATGCACTCCAAGAGATTCTTCCCGCCGCCCACACATCGGCACGCCGCCTCCTTGTAGGCCTGGCGGAAGTCGGCCGATTCATGTATCGTGATCCGCTTGTTCTCCGCTTCCAGTTCCCACTGGTCCAACTCCGTGGGGCAGTCGATCCTCATAAGTTTGGTCAACGCCTCTTCGCTGGTGCCAACGGGATTTTCAGTTCCCGCAGGAAGCTTCGCTGCAACCTGGCCAGCCTGCTGCTCAACACAAGCGAGTATAGATGCATTAAGCACCCGTTTTTCCGGAGCCTTGTACTTTTGGGATTTGATACAGGCGCAGGAATTGCTTGCGGCGCTGGAAAGGGTAGCATAGGTAAACTGCTTAAAGAGCCATGCTCCCGGGATTCCCGAACGACCCGGGCCGCCATTGGACCCGCCATCACCCGACCCGCCAGAAGTTCCGCCTGCTTTGCTCTCGCCCTTACAGCTTTTTCCTCGACCGCCCTTGCCGCCGGCGCCACCAAGGCCGCCCCACCCTGCCTTTCCGCCTGCCATCATTATGGTCACGGGCGGCAGTGCCGATTCCCCAATTACTCGTGTAGAGAAGACCTGAAACATTCCGGGGTGACCTCCATTGCCACCCCTGCCACCAGGACCTCCTTCGCCTCCATTTTTCCCATCACAGTTGCAGTCCGAATCGCCACCATCTCCGCCTTTTCCACCGCGGCCGCCAGCGCCTCCATTGCCCCCTGAAACATTCACCGTGAATGCCTTGTATGCAAACTGATCTGTTTCAATGCGGATAATAAGGCCGTTGTCTCCATTCGATCCGCGCTGGCCCAAATGACCGTGCGGTCCGCGCATGCAGTTGCTGACAGACTCCGTCCTGTCCGGGAGCGCACCACTTTGACCGGTGGCGCCTGTCCCGGAGATGAGCACCCCTTCGCCAATCCGAACGGAACTACACTTGAAAACGACAACGGGTGCCCCAACCAAAAATTTGATCCGGGCACCGTCTTCAATGATCAATTGATCAAACGTGTTCGACGCCTTGTCAAAGATGTAGGTGGAATTTGCGGGAATGGTCAACGATTGGGCAACCGCTGTACATCCCCATAGCAGCAGTCCAAGTAGGTTGAGCTTGATCATGAATTGCGAGTTTATCAGCAATTTAACAAAGAAATGAGATTCAGACTACCCGTAAAGGCGAGGGGGCAATCTCCTTTCGAGATTCGAAGTTTAAGGTTTAAAGTTCGAGGTTCAAAGTTCAATTTCAGCGTACGATACCTACGGTGCCGTCACCTGCACCAGCACGCACAGGATACCAATGACGAGCGAAAGGGGTGAATACAATTTCGTATCCATTTTCCCAAAGGGCGTATCGCGAAGTTTCTTGAAAAATCCCACCATGCGGAAATCGCCGACAGCGCGGGCGAGGAAAATAAAGGCGACGGCGAACAAGCCGTAATCCGTCAGCAGTTGGGGCATCTCCACAGCGATGAGCTCTCCGCGGATTCCGACCAGGAGTCCAAACGCCAGCAGGCCAGCACCGACAACAAAACAGTGAAACGGTGTCGGACTCAAAAGCGCTTTTCCCTCCAGGGTCCGTGGAACCGTAGAACCGATTCCCCAGTTTCCACCCAGTCCCCAGTAGAAGTGAAGGGCACCGAGTGTAATAAAAATACTAAGTAACAGGATTGGGATGGCTGCCATTTGACCAGGGAAGCTACGTTTCAGCGATTCGGGAAGCAAGGGATAGGATTGATTTCACTGCCCGTGTTGGTGTTCTTCACCAACACGACTCCACTCCTTGAATGTACACCAATCCCATAAATCCTGAATTCACATTTTCCAAATCGAAATATTCAACCGCTCCATAATCCATTACCGGGTGATTGTTGGTGAAGAACACCAACCTTTAGACTTGCACTCAGGTAATCAGGCGGTCAAACAATTTAGCGATTTGATGACTTTTTTATTTCGTTTAGAATGTTGAAGTTAGAATAACTGCAATCACGAAAT